>ERZ773186.7-NODE-7-length-213888-cov-5.441985_pt1 | contig 213888 bp, 177 predicted proteins | sample MGYA00581000_ERZ773186 | MGnify/ENA primary metagenome ERZ773186 (study PRJEB29015, sample SAMEA2737752) | human gut metagenome | biome: human gut; feature: human-associated habitat; material: faeces | place: China | collected 2012 ...
TCTTACTCATGTTTTGGCGGGTCCCAAGTTCAAAAATCCTTCTGCAAGCAAGCTTGCGTCGGATTTCTGACCTTTTGACCCTGGTATCATATTATGTTATCACCAGTCTTTTACAGACCCGTCAAAGGCCCTGCGGGCTGCATTGCTGCCACGCTCATTGGCCGGATACAGTTCTTCTGCATCATCTGCCAGTTCCACACCAATACCAGGTGCTTCCGGGATCAGCATGCATCCATTTTCAAAGCGCAGCGGTTCTTTTACCATCTTATCTTCTGCACCGTTTAAGCAGAAACCAGGCAGTTCCTGGATGCCAAGATTTGGAATGGAGGCACAGATCTGCAGGCATGCTGCTGTGGATACAGGTCCCAGTGGATTGTGGGGGATCACAAGGACGTCATGAGCCTCTGCCAGCGCGCAGATCTTCTTGCTGGTAGTGATACCGCCTACTGCACATACATCCGGGCGGACATACTGGCAGGCGTGACGTGCCATTAATACCTCAAATTCACGCAGGTCGATAAAGCGCTCTCCAGTGGCAATGGGAACGCCCACTTTGGATGCAACCTCTGCCATGGTATCTACATTATCCGGCGGAACCGGATCTTCTAAGATCATAGGACGGTAAGGCTCTACTGCACGTCCAAATGCAACTGCCTCCGGCAGAGTCATGCCACGATGCACTTCCAGTACAAAGTCAAAATCATTTCCAACTGCTTCACGGCAGACACGTACCTTTTCTACTTCACGTTCAATACGGCTGGAATAAAATTCCCCTTTTCCATCTGGTGCGCTGACCGGACCGTTGCAGAAGATTTTTGCAGCTGTAAAGCCCATTTCCTGCAACTGCTGATACTGCTTTGCAAGCTCATTGTTATCTTCTGTGAGATGCATAACAGATGCATAAACGCGGACTTTTTCGCGGGTCTTTCCGCCTAAAAGCTCATAAACTGGAACTCCAAGTGCCTTACCCTTAATATCCCACAGTGCAATATCAATAGCAGAAATAGCGCTCATAATAACAGAACCGCGGAAATACACGGAACGCAGGAAATTCTGGTTAAAATCCTCAATACGGAACGGATCTTTTCCGATCAGGTAATCTGCAAACTTTTCAATGGCTGCTGCTGTGGCCCGTAAATACCCCCAGTTACCAGCCTCGCCAAGACCTGTGATCCCGGCATCAGTATATATCTGTACAAACAGGTAATGCTTTGCAAAACGCAGCTTTACATCTGTAATCTTCATTGTCTTACTCCTCATATAATATCTTTTCTTTTGACATTTGTTCTATCTTAAATGCTCCTGAAAAAATTTGTACTGACGATCCAGTGCCCGTTCCCAGCCAGGTGTCCGGTTTGTAGTAAATCCATGCATAGCCTCTGTGATCCGCTGCATTGTCACACAGACTCCGGCTTTTGCCAGACGCATTCCAAATGCTTCTGTATCATCTCTGAGGCTGTCTTCCCCGGCTGATATGATCAGACAGTCTGGAAACGCGGCCAATGCCTGATCTTTGGCAAATGCAGGTGAACACAAAGGATCTGATGGATCTGCATCTCCTACATAAAAATCAGTGTACATTTTTTCTGTCTCCGCACGTTTTACCCAAAATGGATCTTTCTTCAGTTCTTCTGACAATCTTTCTACTGGATCTACGGTATTATCTGTAGGGAAATATTCCATTAATGCACAACAAGGATGCAGTTCTTTCGTCTCCTCATTTTTGATCAGAACAGATGCTACTAAATTCCCTCCTGCACTATGTCCGGCAAGAATGATCTTTTCCTGGTCAATTCCAAGTTCTGTACTATGTTCAAATGCATAACTTACGATCTCATAAGCTTCCTCTGCCGCAAAAGGAAATGGATTTTCCGGTGCAAGGCTGTAGTCAATATCCCATACCAGGCAATTTAGTTGTTCCATGGCCCAGCAGCAATACCTGCGGTCCCGGTCTGTACGGCCTTTCAGAAATCCACCGCCATGAAAATTTAACAGCAGTGCAGCCTGTTCTGGTAAATTTTCTGGACGTTCTTCAAAAACATGCACCGTTTTTCCGTTTTTTGTGCGGATCCAAAGTTCTGTTTCTTTTCCCGGCAGCGCTGCAAGTTCTTCTTCGCTTACCGGACCAAACCGATCACGGCTGCGTACCATATCCGCAATTTCGATTTTTTCTTCCTGGGTCATAGCCATATCCACTCCTTCTTCTCTTTAAAATGCCGGAAATACGGTCATAGTATAAAAGATATAAATAAATGGCAGGATCAATGTGATCAAGGCACCGCTCTTAAAAATTGCCCTTAAGTCATAACCTCCATCTGCCATACACATAGGAACAGCCGGAGTTGCCATAGGTGTTAAAAATGCAGTCAGGGAACCTGCATTAACTAACAGTACCAGTCCAACAGGGTTTGCGCCCAGCGCAGAACTTGTAAGCAGACAGATTGGAACAAATACTGCAGATACAGAACGGTTCAGCATAAACTGAGTAAGTACAAACGGGATCAGGAAAAACAGTGCGCCAAGAACATAATTGTTATGTGTTCCACCAACAGCTGATGCAAGGGTATTTCCGATCATATCGCCTGCACCGGTATTTGTCAGTGCTGTTCCCAGAGCCAGTGCGCCTACAAACAACATCAGCATATCCCACGGAATGTCGCGCAGCGCAGCTTTCTGGTCTACAACACCAAATAATACCATAAGAAGGCTTCCGGTCAATGCAACAGACCATGTAGCAAGATGTAACTGGCTGGAGAAAATGAGGCATAAGATCGTACCAAAGAAAATTGCGATTCCGATCTTGTCTACAACCGGACTGAGTTTCTGCTCCTGTTTTCCAGCATTTCTCTTTTCCAGGGCTTCAATAGGAACTACCGGTGTTTTAGGTGTGAATTTCGGTCCAATAAATAATGCCCAGAGAGGAACAATAATAAGGATCGGCCAGGTACCAATGGTAAAATCTACAGCACGGATACTCATATCAGTAAATCCGTAGGTTTCCATAAATCCGGTAAACTGTCCTGCCTGCTGGATAGCAGTAGATAGCGGCAGGATGCCGCAGCATGCCACACATACAACCATAACCGGGAACATGTACTGGGTACGGCTGTGACCAGTGTTGTCACAAAGAGCTGCCAGCAGGGGACTTACGATCGCATATACAACCATCGGACTGGCAATAAAGTTAGTCAGTAATACAGCAATCAGGATATATCCAAAATAGGCTGTGAGAAAACTTCCTCTTGTCAATTTCATAATAGCATCACACATTCCATCTACCAGAGATGTGCGGCGGAAACCTGCCGCTACTATAAACATAGTTGCCATAAGCAGCGTATTAGCATTTGAAAAACCAGCCAGTGCGCCAGTTGCATCAATGCAGCCTGTAAAATACAGTGCAGTCAGAGAGAGCATTGCTGTTAGCCACATTGGTATCTTATTCATCATATAGCTGACCAGAGTAGCTGCAAAGATCACCATACAGATCATCATTTGAGTATTCATATTCTTTTCCCTTCCATTATTACATCATTATTAAATTATAGTCTGAAAACTCCATAAGCTTTTAGCTGCCCGGGCCGGGGCTCATTGTTGTTATGCTCATCCTAACAGAATGTGAATTTTTTGTCGCTGTGAATATTCGCAGCTTTTTACTGCACTCTGTTTTCCATTTTCCTCTTCTGCCCTCAGTCCCTACTGTCTTTTACCGTAAAAAATCCAAATATTTCCCCTGTTTATTTCGTCATTTTTTTGTCCTGATTCTTGTGCATTCTGCCAGTTTCCAAGGTTTTTCTTTTGTATTTAAGGAAAAACAATCGTTGACACAGGCCACATTAAACAGTATTCTGAAATCAGGTTTAAAATCTGGATCGTATCTTTTCTAAATTTTACAACAGGGAAAATGTTTGGATTTTGAAAAATAAAATTTTAGAGAATAAAAAGGAGCCCCTATGGAAGAAACTTATTATGAAATGGATCTGCCCCGTGAAAATATCCACCTGCGCTGCTTTGCACACAGCATTATGAATTACCGTTATCACTGGCACCCGGATGAATATGAGCTGAGCATCGTTCTTAAAGGCAACCAGGAATACTGCCGTGGTACAGAAACACACTCTCTTTTTGAAGATGACCTTATCCTGACAGCACCAGGCAACGGCCACGCCTCCATGCGCCAGCAGCCTGACACCCGGGCTCTGGTCCTGCATTTTCCGTCAAATGCATTAAAACTTTTAGTTAAAAAGGGATATATTTACCAGTTTCCCTCCTGTCTTTCCAATGAAAACAACCGTTACGAAGAACGTTTCTGCCGCATCCGCTTTTATGCCAGCCAGATCTGGCAGTCACTAGAATGTGGCGGTACCTATGCCCAGTTAAGTGCAAAAGCAAACCTGGAGCTGCTCCTTATCACACTTTTTACAGAATTTGATCCCCAACAGATCAATCTGATCTCTGAAGAAGACAAACGACGCGCTACGATCCATCTTCTCCTCAGTTATGTAGAGGAACATTATGCAGAAAAATTATCCCTGGAGGATCTGGCAGACTACGCCCAGTACAACCGGACCTATGTTTCAACTCTATTTAAACAAATGGTAGGTATCAATTTCCACGAATATCTTACAAGAGTAAGATTTCAGCATGCCTTAAATGACCTGACCTACACCAGGGATAACCTGACGGACATTGCATTAAAAAATGGCTTTCCTGATCTAAAGACTCTCACTGCCCGTTTCCGTTCCACCTTCCAGCGCACTCCCGCCCAGTACCGGGCGGCGTTAAAACCAGATGAAGTGCTCTATGATAAAGTGCGGCAGTTCTTAGATCCACAGGATATGGTGCTGAGAAAAAAACTGGGGGAATACGCAAAAACCGGAATAATAAAATAGTATTCTGAAATCCTTACAAAAAGGGCTGCCCATTTTCGGACAGCCCCTTCATTTCTTAAATAATGTATAGATTTTATATCAAATAAGACCTATATTCTTCCATTTTACAGGCAGCTAGCATATGCAGCCTTAGCGCCTTTTTCACGGATCAGCTTCAGGTCAGCTGCAACCTTAGCTTCCAGACCTTCGATCTGGGTCAGATCCTGATCCCACATCTTTTCATTGGTCAGAACTGCGTGTACCAGTTCTTCTGCAGAAGCATCCTTGTGATCGTTGTAGAATTCCAGTACCCAACGGTCATCACTTACAGTGTACTCGTTGCCAGCCGGACGCTTGCAAACCAGACCTGCATCTGTAAGAGACTGGATATCATTGCTGTAGAATGCGATGTATGCAGCCAGTGACATGGTCAGGCACTCTGGCAGAGCACCTTTTTCCTTGATGTATTCCAGGAAGGAAGGCATATTTCTTGCTTTCCACTTAGAGGTGGAGTTTAAGGAAATGCTCATCAGTTCATGGTTTACAAATGGGTTGTTGAAACGATCAGATACAGCTGCTGCAAAGTTTAACAGATCGTTCTTGTCCAGTGGCAGGGTTGGGATAACTTCATCGTAAAGCATCTTGTTCATGAAGCCCTTGATGGTCTCATCGTTCATGCAGTCACGAACAATGTTCTCGCCAGCCAGGTAAGCACCCAGAACGAAACCTGTATGAGCGCCGTTTAAGATACGAACTTTTCTCTTCTTGTATGGGCTCATATCCGGAGTAACGAATACCTTGTCTAACAGACCAGCCTTCTTAAATGGCAGTACGTCATTTAACTTCTCATCGCCTTCGATTACCCAAACGCCGAATACTTCACCAACGTCGGTCAGAGGATCTTCGTAGCCGTTCTTTGCATCCAGAGCCTTAACTTCTTCTGCGTCACGGATACGTCCTGGAACGATACGGTCTACTAAGGAACCACAGAAAATGCAGTCTTCATTTACATACTTCTTGAAGTCAGCGCCCAGTTCCCACTGATCAATGTACTGGTTTACGCACTTTAACAGTTCTTTACCGTTGTTGTCGATCAGCTCGCAAGCCAGCATGATAATTCCTGGCTTACCAGCCTGGAAACGATGATACAGAACCTGGGTCAGCTTTCCCGGGAAGCTTGCCGGTGGGCAGTCATCCTTCTTACAGGATGGATCATACTGGATACCAGCCTCAGTTGTGTTGGAAACGATGATCTGCAGATCGTCGCTTGCAGCAACTTCCATCATCTTATCGTAATCAGCTTTCTCATATGGATTTAAGCAGTTAGCAACGCTGGAGATCACACGCTTGTCATCTACCTTCTTGCCGTTTTCGCTTCCACGCAGGTACAGAGTGTACAGACCTTCCTGCTCATTGATCATCTTTGAAAGACCTGGTGCGATTGGCTGTACCAGGCAGCATTTGCCGTTCCATCCGGCTTTCTCGTTTGCAAGGTCAAACCAGTAATCTACGAATGCGCGAAGGAAGTTTCCCTCACCAAACTGTAAAACCTTCACCGGAGCATCCTCCAGGATATAGCCATCGTAACCGGATTTCTTTAATACATCATAATTCAGAAGTGCCATAATTTAATATTCTCCTTTCCTATGCGGATCATTCCCTGATATTGTTTCCTGTTTCGCTTTCTGGACTCTTCCGGAATTTTCCGGAAACCATTTCCTTTCCGAAACCCCGGAAATGTCCTCTCTGAATTGCAGTATACCACACTTTTTCTACTTTTCAAATACAAAATTGTAAATACTTACATAAATTTTGTAAACGCTTACATTTTCTGCTGTTTTTCCTGGAAAATGCCGGGGATTTTCCTTTCGAAATGCCTTTATATCTGTGTTTCAAATGATCATCTTCATTTTTTGTATGAGATATGAAAAATGTTAATTAAAAATAACGAACACACATTAATTCATATAAAAATAATGTGTGTTCGTCAAATAAATTATTTAATGCTTCATGAAAATATTCCAGGAATATATTACTATAAGTCGTGCCCTATATGATATTAACTCTTTTCATGCGCACCTCTGACCATTTTATATTCCGGCTGATTTATTTTTCTTTGCCATCCACGCGCCATTTTCGTCTACATAATATCCGTCTGGTGTTTTCCGTCCGGCATACATAATGCCCTTTCTACCATCAGATACCTGGTGGAAATAATACCAGGCACCACCAAGCCGAACCCATCCAGTCTGCATACCTCGTTCCGGATCGATATAGAACCAGCCGCCAAATGTATCATCCCTCAGCCAGCCGATTTTAGCATAACCATTCTCGTCAAATGCCCACCAACTGCCATTGATAAGTTCCCAGACATATGCAGTGCCGGACGTACCACGCTTTTGGCCTTTCGGATAGCTGTTATCCGCAAAACGGAGCCACCAGCCATGATCATCCTGCATCCAGTGACTGTAACCGTCATTGGCAATGCTGTTGGCTGCGCCGGTAATGATGCCGCGATCACTGCTGGTCCATCCCCTGATCGGATCTTTTCTGATTGCGGAAGAGGATGTATCACGGTCAGAGGAAGAATCTCTGCCACTGCCATCGCTTGATTTTCGTTCAAAAACAGCTTTCACAACCACATTACCGGCCGGCATGGTAAATACATCGCCACTGATTGTCACGTCGCCGGAAACAATATGCCATTCCTTAAAGCGATAGCCACTGTTTGGTGTTGATGTCAGCGTGATTTTCCCGCCCATCGTTGCAGAAGCCGGAGCAGCAGATGCAGATCCGTTCCCATCGTTTTCTACAGTCACGTTGTAAACAGTCAGGTCATAGTAGAGTTTCAAGGTCACAATATCTGCCGCACTGCTGATCTTTTTTAATGTACCACTGGTAACACTTCCCGCTACATCCGGGTTATAAGTGTAGCCTGTGTAGATTTTCGGCTCGGCGGTAACATTCGCGCCGATTTTGTCTCCAAGTTTCTCTGTTTCTTCCAGCATATAACCATTGTTACCGGCCTTGTAATGCTCCACAATATAGTTTACCGTATCGCCGGGGATAATTGGCGTGGTGTTCCGCGTCCACTTTGCATAGAACTCCTTGTTGCCCATGTCGGCGCTGCTAATCTCCGTAACAGGCGCACCGGAAAAATCGCTGTCTGCATACCAACCTTCAAATGTATAGCCTTCGTGGGTCATATCATTTGATGTAGGCAAGGTTGCACCATTGCCGTAGGTATAGCTTGTTATGTCCTTTCCACTGGCAATCGTTCCACCGTTGGGGTTCAGCGTTACTACGTAGATGTTCGCATTCCACTTTGCATAGAACTCTTTGTTTCCTATGTCAGTGTTGCTGATCTCCATAACAGGAGCGCCGGAAAAACTGCTGTCCGCATACCAACCATCAAATGTATAGCCCTCTCGGGTCATATCATTTGCTGTCGGCAAGGTTGCTCCTTCGCCATAGGTATAGCTTATCACATCTTTTCCGTCAGCAATCGTACCACCGTTTGTTTCCAGCATTACGGTATAAGTCATAGGTGTCCATTGCGCCGTCAGGGAAGTCACACCTGCAGGAACATCTGCACCAGGAATATAAGAATTCCCATCGCTGCCCTGCCAGCAGAAATCAGTATCCGTTTTCCCGATTGGACTGGACAGGCCGGAACTTTCGGGAGCCGTGAAGCTCTCACTGTTTTTCACAACGATATTTACCGTGCCTGTGGTATCGCCAATTTTCCCATCATTTAAGTCAAGCACTATGGTTTTCAGTCCGTCATAGCCCAACGTATCAGCGTCCAGAATTTCAAGAATAGGACGGAAACCGTATTTTGGGAGCGATGCTGCTTTATGTTCCATATTACAGGAGAACGCAGATATCATACGTCCGCGTATTGTACGAAACTGCCTGAAGGCAGATGTATTCGCAGTGTCCTGCCCATAAGACCAAATGCCTTCCCAATTTTTGATATAATCGCTTACATTGGTTTGAGTACTTTGATTGGCTTTCTTCAAAATTGTGTCCCACTCGTTGTTGTCTGGGGTACTGCCGCCATTATCACCATAAGCATAGGTGTGTCCTGCTGATGGCGCACGCAGTGTGTATGCCACACGGTTGTTCTGAAAGTCTGTGCCAAAAATCAGCTTGTTATCATTTAGAATTTTCCAGCTTATGGTATGGGTCATAGTATAGTCGGCAATGAACAGACTGTGCTTGTAAGTATATCCGTACTTTGCATCTTTATCTGTGACTTGGGAAGCTTCCTCGGAGGAGGTCAGCACATTTTCAGATGCAGGTTTCAGCACATAAGCGTTGAGACTCCCTACATAAGTAAAAGGCACATAGTGTCGGGATGTATCCGGCAATGCGTTATTTGTTGAACCCGGAATCCCCGCACTGGATAAGTCAAACCAGTAGGTCGTGCCAGGCGTAAGATTGAACTGCTCACTGACTTTCCCATTAACAGTCAGCGTAATATTCTGGAATTCACTGGCGTAGTCGGTCTTATAATCGCCATTATACTGCTCGCTGAACACTTTCAGGGTATAGGTTCCTGCTGTAAGGTCGGACGGAATCTCCACGCTTGCCGTGCCATTTGCACTGTTCTGTGCGATGCGCCCGTAATAGAGGATATTGCCGCTGTTGTCTGCGAGCATAGCGGAAACATATTCGTTCTTGCCCGTACCCGCGCCGGAGTAAGTAACGGTCAGGTTTTCACCTACCCTTACCAATGTGCTGCTCGCAGAAGCGCTGAAACTGCGGCTTGTATCTTTCAACGTCAGTTTCCATTCCGCGCTGCCTGTGCCAACTTCGGTCAGATTACCGTTTACCGCAGCATCCGTTTTTCCGCCGTCAGCGGCAGATGTGAAGAGGATAGAATCCGAATTTAAGTTAAAAGCGGGACGAGCCGCCCAGTCGTGGTTCACGAGGCTATTGACCACTTCACCGTCGTCGTAGACCGTGCCCGTATAGTAACCAATGCCGGAGTCAGGAGAACGGAGCCACCACACGCCCGCACTCTGCGCGGTGTTTGTTGCCGCCAGTCCTGGTGCATCACAATAATTTCCCACATAGTCCGCCAGTTCCCGCACAGACAGGAAAAATAGCTTGTCGTTTGCAGTTAATCTACTTTCGCCCCAAGGAATAGAATACAAACCACTTTCGCCACTGTCGGTCTTTGCAACACCAAACATAACGGCCTGCTCTGCCGTGGAAAAATTGCTTGTATTGCCTACAAAGCTGCTGCACCAAGTCTGTGCGTCGCTGCCTTGATAGGCATTACCCTTGCTATAGTTACTGTTAAATTGTACGTCAGACGCCAACAAATACTCCGACAGCAGGAACATTCCGCTTGTTGTTCCATCGTTGGCCGTGTCCGCATCCAGTACCCGCCACTTAATAGGCGTGCTGCTATTTCCGCTGTTTACACCGAAATAAACGTAGCTGTTGGGGACATAATAGCTGCCCTTGCCCTCTTCCTCTTCTTCTGTCGGTCCACTGATCCCACCTGTACCAAGCTGGATGGCAGGGCCGTCATAATCCGCCAGCATAACTGCATTGGACTGGGTCGCTACTCCATACAGCAGCTGTTCCAATGCGGCAGCGACCTCCATGTAATGGGATAAATCAAGCTCGTCTATTTCCTCGTCAGAAAGTTCCGCTTTTGCATCGTCAATGGCATCCAGCTGGGCCTTTACTTTTTCCGCATTACCTTTCCTGACTTCTTCCACATCTGGCAGCGCGTCGATCATAGCCTGCACGCCCGCCACAGTGACAGCTTTGGCATTAGACGGGGTAGCTGTTTTCATGTCATCATCCACGCCACATATCTCGCATTCAAATTCGCAGGGTGTTCCCCTGGTAGCGGGGGAATAGCCACATTCATCATCATGCTCATGCCGGCAGTTCAGTTTTTTTGTAATACACTCGCTGTCCTCCTCGCACATATGGGGACAATCTTCCGGTTCCCACCGGTCTGCATCGGATGGAGTGGCCTCATCATCCCATATAATTTCATCCGGGTAACAATCCTCGTCATGCCTGTGGGTACATTTGACCACTTCCGTATAGCAATCGTCTGTGTGCTCGTGACTGCAGTCTGTTCCTGCTATTCCCTCGGAGTATCCACATTCATCATCATGTTCCGGATGATGTTCACACAAGCCGCCTGCGTATTCTTCCATAACGGCATCCTTACGGTTCGTCGCAAAAACGGTTGTGGGCATCATCGTCATCACCATGCTGCATATCAGCAGGGTACTGAGCATTCTGTTCAATCGCTTTTTCATATTCATTCCTCACTTTCTTCCTTATCCGATGTATGGCCATTTTTTCTTCCTCCAACGGATACAGATGATCGTCATCACCACACCGGCTGTAAAAGAGGCGATGCCAATGGTCACATACAGATCTGCTCCGTTTCGCAGCAGAACCGCGCCGTAGCCTTCTGCCACAGAAGATATCCCCGGTTCCTGTATGTGCCCAAGCAAAATTCCTATTCCGGCTAAAAGAAACAGGCTGCATACTGTCAGACAGGAGATCTCACGCCATTCATATCGCCGCCGGTATTGCCGTGTCCTGGACTGTATTTTTCGCATCCGGATTTCAGTTATGCCGTTCATCGTCACACTCCTTCCCTTATTGTAGATGCTTTACACACCCCTCTACTTACTAAAAGACACGAAATTTAAAATCTTCTCACTAAAAATCAAAAATTTTTGAAAAAATTTTAAGCCGCCCCAAAACGGGACGGCTCAATGTGCCTTGTTCGTATTATTTTAAAGATATGGTGAACTTAGGAAGAAGGATTTTTGCTATGAAAAGGCAGAGGATCAAAATAGAGGGAAAGAGATACCCTGCCGTTTTCCATCCACCATCGGCTGTTATCAGCAGGTTATAAATTCCATGAAAACCTGTGCAGGCGCCTAAAATTCCGGCAGTTCCGGTAACTGACAGCCAGCGGTGGCGAAAGACATAGGAGATGCCGAATCCGGAAAGGATCCCGCAAAGGATATGCAGCCCGCCCGCAGAAATCCCCCGGATCAGCAGGAGCTGAAGTTAGCCGCACCGTTTTCCGTCAGGTAGCATGCATTTTCAAAAGTTGCAAAACCTGCGGCAATGGCAATTGCCACCATAGGCAGTTCTCTCGGCTCCGGCTCAAAAATCAAAAAGTAAAATAACAACGGAAGCAGCTTTAATAATTCTTCACATACAGGCGTGATCTCAATAGCGGCAACTGTTCCATCCACGCCGTATAGCCACATAAAAAAGCTGTTGACATAGGCACTCAACAGACAAATCCCCATTCCAATGGTCACAAACAGGGTATAGCTTCTGGACCGTCCTCTTATAAAGAACAGCGACAGTATCATCGGTATGGCGAGGCAGAGAAAGATATTTTCGATATAAGTCATTTCCCCACCTCCCGCAGAGTAAATGGCAGCAATGCTACCATGGATAGTGTCAGTGTAATGTCCACGGCAAAATAAAGATTAAAGCAGGTATAATCCTGTATAAAATCGGAAACCAGATACAGAAGTACCTGCAGAACGATGCAGCCAGCCATCAGACCATCCGTGCTTCGATATGGCTGAACACTTTGCATGCCAAACACCGAAAGATACATGTTCACTCCCGCTACGAGTGCAAACAGCGCGGAAAAGAAATAGGAAGGCCCAAAGGCATGGTCGGCAAAAGCGACCACTGCGACAAGCACCGCCGCGCTGCCTGCAAACCACGAGAAGCGGTATCCGATCCTCTCTATCCGCAGGATCTGCACAGACAGATAGAAAAGCCATGCAGCCAGCCAGGAAATCTCAGCTACATAGAAAACCTGCGGCACTTTTCCCATAATGACCAGATACAGGATATAGTATGTCGTTCCCATGCAGAAACAGGCATATGCCAAAGCGAGGATCAGCAAACTCCTGCTTTTATACCGCAAAGCCAGAAAAAGAGCTGCAATGGTGCAAAATCCTAATATGATTATCTGAAAGCTATTGTCAATCAGTTCAAAGTTCATCTTCTTTTTCCTCTCTGCTCCTGCGCTCATTTCTGCGCCGCAGACGGTAAAGCAGCACGGTTACGCATACACCAAGTAAAAAAGCAAGCAGTCCCATGATGATATAACCAAGAGCAGCATGACTGCCGATCATACTTGCTGCTCCCGAAGAATGGATAATACTTCCTGCCGCAGGTTCTGTCATTAGTTCCGGCATCCATGCCCCGATACCCGTAACCAAAAGCAGACAAACTGCTATGCAGACCGCATCAAGCCCTCTCTGTATTCTGTTTTGCTTTTCCCGTTTTATTTCTGCTGTCCGTTTATGAATCAGCCTGGAACGTTCTTCATTCGTCCGCATATTCAAATCCCTCCTGCTCCAAAATTGCCTTCAAACTCTGCTTGCCGCGGTATACAAGATTTTTGATTTGCTGTTCACTTTTAGACATAACCGCTGCCGCGTTCCGATAGCTCATTTCCTCCAGATAAATCAGGTATACTGCTTCCCGGTATTCCGGTTTCAGTTTATCCAGTGCCGCATAGAGCTGCCGATCCCGCTCATTCCGAAAAACTTTGGTCTCAGCCAGGGTTTTATCTGGCAGTTCAAAATCCAGGTCATCAATCCACAGGAAGATGTGGCGGTGTTTTTTGCTATGCCGCAGGGCAAGGTTGCGGGCTGTTTTGTAAAGATATGCCTTGAAGCTGCCCTCTCCCGTAATAGGACGCTCTTTTGCAAATATCTGGGAAAAGGCTTCTATCATCAGGTCCTCAGCCTCATGAATATCCTTGATATAACCGTTTATGTAAAAGATCAGCATATCAGCGTATTTTTCTACCAGCAGATCAGCTGCATTGGTTTCTCCACGCAGATATTGCTGATATATAGTTTCATCGGTAATCACACCTGTCTGCCTCCCATCCGATTTCTACTGGCACGGATCAAACGTTTTTTCTGATTTTCCCGGGATTTCCCATAATTGGTCCCATGTTCTGGAATTTCCCACTTGTGTGAAGCTTCTTTTACAGATACATAGCCATTCATTCATACATCGCCTTTCTGAAAGATATGATCAAGTTCATCATACCTGCTTTATAAACATGAGCAGGGACAATGTCCCCTTATGAAAAATATCCTATCTGAAATCTGTTGCACCTAGTATATGCGAATGTCAGCACATTTTCAAGTGAAGAAACTGGAATGTTGCTTGCCCCTGTTCCCAGAAGATGCTATAATGAATAATATTTAGCAAGCGTTATTAAAAATATATAATAACGAGTTCCAATATCTGTGCAGATATTCCATCAGCATACTGCAGATAGACAAAACGATATGTACTCCAAGAGTACATTAAAAAACGGGGGGTTAAAATGTCAGAAACAACAGAATTTAAAGATGTATACGAAGCTATAGCAAGTGTCAGTCCCAACAGGCAGAACATTCTCTATACAGTTTTAGAAGAAGACGCCTTCGGGGAAAAAGCGTTCTTTTCAGATGATAAACTGGTCTGGGAAAGCACAAAAGGTGGGTTCTTCTCCCAGAACCAGGAAGAAGTTGGAAAACTCCATGACAGCGGACAGGCCACAGCCGCCGGAAAGAAACTGTTCTGCGACTGCTTAGGTGGTGAAAAGCGCCTGGTGATCTGCGGAGGCGGTCATGTTTCCATGCCGGTGATCCAGCTTGGCGCCATGATGGAATTTACAGTGACTGTTTTAGAGGACCGTCCTCTGTATGCCAACAATGCCAGAAGAGCCGGTGCCCACCAGGTGATCTGCGACTCCTTTGAAAATGGTCTTGACCAGATCGAAGGTTCCAAAGATACCTATTTTGTCATCCTTACCAGAGGCCACAGATATGATCAGGTCTGTCTGGAACGGATTGCCAAAATGCCTCACGCCTATATTGGTATGATCGGCAGCCGCAAACGTGTGGCAAAAGTAAAGGAAGTTTTGATTGAAAACGGTACCGACCCGGAAGTTTTAAACCAGGTCTATACGCCTATCGGCTTAAATATCGGTGCGGAAACACCAGAAGAGATCGGCGTTGCCATTATGGCAGAGATCATTCAGGTAAAGAACCAGAAGCTGCGCAGCTGCGGCTTTCCAACAGAAGTATCCCGCTTTTTAAATAATCACTCTCCTGAGCGGCTTCCGGCTATCCTGACTACCATCGTAGCCCGCCACGGCTCTGCTCCGCGAAGCGTTGGCACCAAAATGTTAGTCCTTCAGGACGGAACCATTATCGGCACCATTGGCGGCGGCTGTATGGAAGCAGCGGTTGTGCGCCGCGCGCTGGAAATGATCCATGATAAGGATCAGTCTCCTATCCTTTATCACGGGGATCTTACAGGACAGGACGCTGAGGATGATGGTATGGTCTGCGGCGGAGTGGTTGATATTTTGATGGAGCGGGTGTGATCCTGATATACCACGTTCAAGATAACTGACGCATTTCCACACCGGACACAGTCATTTATGACAAATCCCCTCATCAGCTGTTTATTACTCTGTAAACCGCTGATGAGGGGACTTTTATTGCCATACATATTGAAAATATGGAGAATGCGCCCGTGACGCGTTTCCTGATTTAAAAATCATATCTTTTTATCTCACAGTTTTTGATCCCATAAGCTGCAAATTCTTCATTTGTCATATCATGGAAATAGGACTGCACCACTCGGGCAATGCCATTGTGAGCTACCAGGATATATGTTTTCTTATCTGACTGACTCTTGATCTCATCTAAAAGATTATAAATTCTCTGTGCCAGACGAAGCATAGACTCACCGGTTTCATAGCTGCACGCAAAGGACTGTTTGGCCTTCTTAAAGTCTTCACCACCTCTTGGTGTTGACTCCCATATACCAAAATTCTGCTCCTTTAACCGTAATTCTTCACGGACCGGAATGCCTGTGATCTCAGAAATGTGTTTTGCTGTATCTGCAGCCCGCATCAAAGGGGAATACAGAATCTCGTCTGCCTGGATATGCTCTTCTAATATCTTCTTTCCTGTTTCTATTGCCTGTTCATGACCAAGCTGTGTCAGTGCAATATCCGTTGCCCCACAGATCTTTCCTTCCACATTCCATACAGTCTGTCCATGTCTTACAAAATAAAAATGTCCCATTATATTAATTTCCTCCTACTAAATTCATAACATACTTTTCCACCTTTTGCGGCGTAAACATTATAACGCCACATCTCCCCTGTCTTCCACCAGTTCAAATCCAACTGACTTCACCCGGTTCTTAAGACAGACTCTGCACTCAGCCGCTTCATCACCGGTACAGATTTTATTGTCATACAGTTCATATTTCTTGCGGTCCTTTACAGGGGATAAATTAGGCATTACTACGTTTGCACCTGCCAGCAGTCCCTTTTCTCTTCCCTTTGGATCTGCAGTTCCAAGAGCTGTTGTTGCCGGAAGCAGACATTTTGGAAGGATGATACGAAGAACCGATAATAAAAACAGCGTCAATTCCACGCTTCCTGCAGGCTCATCAGCAAATTTGGTATCATGATGGGGGATAAATGGGCCGATCCCCACCATTTCCGGATTTAATTCTTTTAAAAAGATCAGGTCCTCTGCCAGGCACTCCAGCGTCTGTCCCGGCGCACCTACCATAAAACCGGCACCGGTCTGATAGCCCAATTCTTTTAAATTCCGCAGACACTGCTTCCTGTTCGCAAGACTCATCTGTTCCGGATGTAGATGGCGGTAATGGTCTTCATTTGCAGTTTCATGACGCAGCAGATACCGGTCTGCTCCTGCTTCTTTGTAAAGGCGGTAGCTTTCCTTGGTTTTTTCTCCAATGGAAAGAGTGATGGCACAGTCTGGATAACTGTTACGGATCTTCTTAACGATATCCACAATCTTTTCATCTGTAAAATAAGGATCTTCTCCTCCCTGGAGTACAAAGGTACGAAAGCCCAGTTCATATCCATTTTTGCAGCAGTCTAAAATCTCTTCTTCTGTAAGACGATAACGGCTGGCGTTTTTATTATCCCGGCGGATACCGCAGTAATAGCAGTTGTTTTTACAGAAATTGGTAAATTCGATAAGACCACGCATGTATACTTTATTTCCATAATATTTTTCACGAAGTCTCGCTGCCTCCTGCCCCAGACAGACCACAGTTTCCTTATCCTGATAACTGCCTAATAATTCCATATATTCTTCTTTTTCCAGATAACTCTGGTGGATCAGCTTTTCTGCTAGTTCCAGTGATCGTTTCATATTCTGTCTTCCTCGTTCTTTCAAAACCTGAAAGCTGGCTGCTCCTTACAGTCAGCGTTCTCACAGCTGCCGCCAGCCTTCATAGTAAAATGCATCTCCTGCAAGTTTACTCTGAAACAACACTTCCTGTCAATTCTTCCCTTCATTGACAAACCGCCAAAATTTGGTTACACTTACTTATACTCCAAAGGTTCATCCGCGGATAAGGAGGTAAAATACTATGAGACAGTGCATGGATTCAGATAATCTGCACAGACGTTTAAAAAAGATCATCGGACAGGTCCAGGCTATTGACCGTATGATCGATGAAGATATTCCCTGCGAAGAGATCCTTTCCCAGATCAATGCTGCAAAATCCGCTTTAAACGGCTGCGGTAAAGTGGTATTGGAAGGCCACATTAAACACTGTGTCCGGGACGGCATCGAACATGGTGACGCAGATAAGACCATTGAAAGCTTTACAAAGGCAGTGGAGCGCTTTGCCAACATGCAATGACGTCAGTGTTCAAAGATTGAAAATTCAACGCAATCTAACATCATATACTAATATCCAAAGTCAGTCCATTCAGGGCTGGCTTTTTTGTGTGCAAAAAAGAGCCTTACTCTTTGGATCCTTTTATAATTGCTTCTTGACAACATATACCCCTATAGGTATAATGCAGATATGTTAGGTATACCCCCATAGGTATAAAAGTCATATGCATTCTCACATAACATTTGCAATAATGCAGAAAGAAGGAGCCATTATGAAAGAGTCTGTTAAAAAACTGGAAGCTCTTATGGAGATCGGCGGTATAAAGAAAGACATCTGTTTCCTGGTCATTTCCGGTATTGCACTGATCATCAGTATTTTTAAACTGATCCCGCTGCCATTTGACGCAGCCTGGGTTGCCATTATTCTGTGTGGTATTCCCATTATCATGGAAGCTGTCATTGGTCTGATCACAGAATTTGACATCAAAGCCGATGTTCTTGTATCTCTGGCGCTGATCGCCTCTGTCTTTATCGATGAAGATTTTGCTGCCGGTGAAGTGGCATTTATCATGCAGTTAGGTGCTTTGTTAGAGGAACTGACTGTTGCAAAAGCCCGGGCCGGAATTGAAAAGCTGGTGCGCCTGACACCACAGACTGCAAGGCTGGTCAAGGATGGCACAGAAACCATAGTTGCTGCAACGGATGTAGCTGTAGACGATATTCTCCGCGTCCTTCCCGGTGAGACCATTCCTGTAGACGGTGTGATCCTTTCAGGAAATACATCGGTAAACCAGGCTGTTATGACCGGTGAGTCTCTTCCTGTAGACAAGACTGTTGGAGATGAAGTTTCTTCCGGTACAGTGAACCAGTTTGGTACCTTTGAAATGAAGGCTACTAAGGTTGGCGAAGACAGCTCTATCCAGCGAATGATCCGTCTGGTGCAGTCAGCAGATGCAGGAAAGGCAAAGATCGTTGGTCTGGCTGACCGTTTTGCAACCTGGATCGTGGTAATTGCATTAAGCGCTGCTGCTCTTACCTGGCTGTTTACCGGTCAGATCATCCGAGCCGTTACTATTCTGGTTGTTTTCTGCCCCTGCGCTCTGGTCCTGGCCACTCCTACTGCCATTATGGCTGCCATTGGAAATGCCACAAAGCACGGATTTTTGGTACGTGAAGGGGACGCTCTGGAAAAGCTGGCAAAGGTTTCTAAGATTACCTTTGATAAAACAGGTACTTTAACCTGTGGTACTCCAAAAGTAGTTACCGCCTGCAGCGCTCATCCAGGCTACTCCAGCGAAGATATCTACCGCTTCTGTGCCGGAGCAGAACAGCACTCGGAGCATCCTCTTGGAAAAGCGGTTCTTGGCTGTTTTAAACAGAAATACGGCGCCGTCCCTGCAGTGGATGATTTCCATATGATCCCCGGCCGTGGTGTTTCTGCTTTAATAGAAGGCAAAATGATACTGGCAGGAAATATGGAAATGATGGCTGAAAATAAGATCTCTTTCAATCAGGATATTACAGAAAAAGCAGAAGGCTTCCTGGCCCAGGGCTGTACTGTGATCTATGTGGCTTTTGACGGCATTCTGGCTGGTTTCCTGGCTCTTTCTGATACAGTGCGTATGGAAAGTGCCTCTATGATCAGCCGGCTTCACAGTCTGAATGTAGAACCTGTCCTTCTTACAGGAGACCATGAAAATGCAGCCGCTTCTATTGCCGGACAACTGCATATCAAAGAAGTACAGGCAAACTGTCTCCCGGAAGATAAACTGAACTTTATCCGTTCCTGTCAGGAGAAAAAGGAACTGGTATGTATGATCGGGGACGGAGTTAACGACGCTCCTGCTTTAAAAGCTGCCGATGTTGGTATTGCCATGGGCGGTGTGGGAAGTGATATTGCGGTAGATGCAGCAGATATTGCGCTGGTGGATGACGAGGTAAAAGAAATCCCTCATCTGGTAGCTCTTTCCAAGCGCATGATGACTACCATTAAGGTCAATATGACTTTTTCCATGGCACTGAATTTCCTGGCTATCACACTGGCTATTACAGGAAAGTTAAATCCGGTTGTGGGAGCGCTGGTGCATAATGCAGGATCTGTATTGGTTATTACCAATTCAGCATTGCTTTTGAAGTGGAAATTGAAGTAGAAAAAAGTCCATGCAGGCTGCCAGTGCGGCAGCGGCATGGACTTTTTTTTCAGACTTATAAATTTTGCAGACTCACAAACTTCTCAGACTCACAAACCCGCGCTTACGCGCTCCACTGCCTGCTTACGCAGGCGGTTTGTTCGTTGCTGACTAAGCAAACTCATATGGCTTGACCTGGCGTACAACGTCCATGATCGTGCCATCGCGGGCTTCGATGATACCTACTACTCTGTCTCCAAACTGAACCTTCTCCGGTTCGCCTACGATAGAGTATGCGATGTCACGCAGTTCTTCAATGGTCTTAAATGGCAGGTCTACACCCTTCATTGCCTCGATCAGATCCTGTCTTCTTGGGTTGATGGCAATACCGTAATCCGTGATAACTACGTCAATGCTCTCTCCAGGAGTGGTTACTGTGGTAACTTCGCTGCAGATAGCCGGGATCCTTCCCTGAAGCAGTGGAGCGATTACGATAGTACACTTAGCTCCTGCTGCTGTATCAGGATGTCCGCCCTGTGCACCGGTAATGACACCGTCAGAACCTACAACTACGTTACAGTTAAAGTTTACGTCTACTTCCAGTGCTGCCAGGATTACGAAATCCAGCTTATTTACAACAGCACCCTTGTTAAATGGGTCCGCGTACTCACCGGCAGAAATACGGAAATGCTTTAAGTTCTTTACAGACTCTACAGCTGCAAGGTCAAAGTCCTGAGTATCAAGCAGGCAGTCTACCTGGTTGTTGATCAGCAGGTCGCACATTGGCTTTGTCAGGCCGCCTACGCCAAAACGCATGCGGATATTTCTTTCCTTCATGATCTTAGCCAGGGAAATGGTGGATGCGATAGACGCACCGCCTACACCGGTCTGGTAAGAGAATCCGTCCTTGAAATATGGGCTGTTTACTACGAACTGGGTACAGTAGTCAGCCATCATCAGCTTTCTCATATCCGTAGTCGGCTTTGCTGCGCCGGTAGCGATCTTCTTCGGATCACCGATAGCGTCTACTACTACCACATAGTCAACCTTGGTCATGGAAATATGTGCCGGGAAGTTCGGGAATGGTACCAGGCAGTCGGTAATAGCTACTACCTTATCTGCATAGTCACCATCCACCATAGCGTAGGAAAGCACGCCACAGTCACTCTTACCACCGATACCACGGCAGTTGCCATAGTCATCACAGGTTGGTGTTCCGATAAATGCAATATCAATTCTTGTCTCACCGCTCTCGATCGCTCTTACACGGCCACCGTGGGAACGCATGATTGCAAGTCCCTTTAATTTACCTGCAGAGATTGCTTCACCGATCTTACCGCGGACACCGGAGGACTGGATATTGGTAATGGTTCCGTCTTCGATATAAGGAACGATCGGGTCATGTGCCTTACCAAGAGAACTTGCGCAGATGGTGATATCCTTGATACCCATCTTATGTACTTCTTCCATGACCATATTTACGATATAGTCACCTTCACGGAAGTGATGGTGGAAACCTAAGGTCATTCCGTCCTTGATGCCGCATTTTATCAGCACATCATGGATGTTGGCAACCAGCTTGCTCTGTGTATTGTTTACCACACATTTTGTATACGGGCCGTCCTTTTTGTATACATATCCGTCCCTGTAATGATTTCCCTGGAATACCTCTTTACCAGTCATCTCCAGGATCTCTTCTGGTATATCTCTTCCAACTGCATTTATCATTTTACAGATCCCCCTTATATACGCCTGATGCCTTGGCAAGTTCGATGGTTCTCTTTGCGCCGTCATAGAATGCAATGTCGATCATCTTGCCGTCTACAGTGAATACGCCGATACCCAGTTTCTTCTTTTCGTCGATCTCCTTAACTACTTTCTCAGCAAAAATGATATCCTTCTGGGTTGGTGTGAAGATCTCATGTACAATGTTGATCTGACGTGGGTTGATAATGGATTTTCCATCAAATCCCATTAAATGGATGGTCTCTACGTCGTGACGGAAACCTTCCATATCATCCAGGTTTGTGTATACAGTATCAAAACACTGTACACCAGCTGCACGGGCTGCGATGATCATGTTCTGGCGTGCACCCATCAGTTCAAGACCGGTACCGGTAATGTGTGTCTGTAAGTCCTTTGTATAGTCACCACCGGAAAGAGCGATACCAAACAGTCTCTCAGATGCTTCGCAGATATCCAGGGCTTTCATAACACCTCTTGCAGACTCGATCGCTGCCATGATCAGTGTGTGGCCTTCCGGGATACCGTACTTCTTTTCGCACTCTTCTACTACAGCTTCTACTCTCTGTACATCCAGTGCGCTTTCTGTCTTAGGGATACGGATGGCATCACAGCCGCCTGCTACTGCACAGTGGATATCTTCTTCCCAGTATGGGGTGTCAAGGCCATTGATACGGACAACTCTCTCGCAGCCTCTGTAGTTGATCTCTTTTAATGCGTGATACAGAGAGAAACGTGCTGCATCTTTCTGGTTCTCAGCAACTGCATCCTCCAGATCCAGCATAATGGAGTCTGGTTTGTAGATATATGGGTCTTTGATCAGACCTGGCTTCTGTGCATTTAAGAACATCATGGTTCTTCTTAAACGTTTCTTATTCGCATTGATCATCTTATTGCACCTCCCCACGGAATGTCCTCGATCTGGTCTACAGAACGGAATACCGCACCTTCTACTCTTGCCTTAATGGTGCAGTCTAAAGCGCCCTTATCCACCACTGAGATTTTTACATCCTTTACATCCAGGTTCTCCAGTGTCTGAAGGACTACCTTGCGGATCTGGTTGCCATACTGATTGATGACAGCACTTTCCAGGCTAAATTCCACAGAACCATTTCCCGGTTCTACGGTTACCTGACAGTCACTGGATTCCAGAGTTCCTGCCATGGCCGGTTTCTTGATCTCCATCTTTATTTCCTCCTATTTTTAACGATGTCTTTTCAACATCTTTTTGTTACCCCCGCATCTGTGCAAAAGCATTTTCAAACGGGCACTGCCACACATTTTCCAGATCATTTTGAATCAGGAAAATATGTGGCACTGTGTTTATCTTTAAACTCACGAACCCGCGCTATCGCGCTCTACTGCCTGCTACCGCAGGCTGTTCGTTCGTTAATGGCCCAAGAAAAACAAATGTCTGCTTCGCAGCCGCTTGTTTTTCTTTTGGGCACATTACATTATACTACTTTAAGCCTTTTCTTGCACGGTTATAATTGATCAGACAGCCTGCTTTTACGATCTTTCTTTCATCTGCAGTCATATCTGCCACGTACAGACTGATCTCTTTTACCGCCTTGGTATCTGCATTGATCACATAAGCCTTAATGTCTTTTAAATCACTATCCAGTGCTGCTTTTGCACCTGGAACGTAGATATAGTCTCCTACTTCAAACTCAGGCTCTTCTACCATCTGGAATGGGATCATTCCCCAGTTCATTACATTAGAACGATAACGCTTGGTTGCGTATTCTTTTGTGATGTTTGCAAGTCCGCCGATGACTCTCTGGCAGCTTGCAGCCTGTTCTCTTGCAGAACCATCACCAGGCTTTACAGCATAGATCATGCTTCCGATCTCTGTTTCCATTTCATTTACATTTTCCTGACCGGAAATGGTATGGATGGCATCAAATACCCCATTCAGGTCTGCATCTAACTCTGATGGCTTCTGTCCTGCTGTTCTTGCCTTCTCTAATTTGTCTACCGCCTTGCTCTTTCCTACGTATTCAGGATCTCTTCTGGATAATGTAAACTCAGCCAGTCCTAATGGGTTGGAACGATAGGAAGAGGTCTCACCAGATGGGATCAGCTCATCGGTCGTGGTTACTTCGTCCATGATCTTGGAGCATACCTTTAAGAGGATATTGTCAGTTAATGGGCTCATTTCCGGCCAGTCCTTGATATTTGGACCATATACCAGGCTGTCCTCCTCATGAGGTGCTCTGTAACCATTGTATACACGGCGGTCATAAACAGTCTTATCAAAGTTGTATTCAGGAACATCGCCCCAGCAGTCTAAGTCGGTAGCTGGTGTAAGGATACCGCCGTTTGCTGCAGTTGCTGCGATAGAACGTGCATCCATTAATGCTACTGCTGACATCTGGCCGTTTCCTGGCTTGCTGCCTTCCCGGTTCGGGAAGTTTCTGGTTGTATGACGGATACTTAAGCCATTGTTGCAAGGTGTATCACCGGCGCCGAAGCATGGTCCGCAGAATGCGGTTCTGATGATAGCGCCTGCTTCCATCAGATCTGCGATCAGGCCCTTTCTTACCAGGTCGATAAATACAGGCTGGGAAGAAGGATATACAGCCAGTGAGAATTCGCCATCGCCGCAGCTCTTTCCCTTTAATGCATGTGCTGCTTCTACTACGTTGGTGAAATTACCGCCTGCACAGCCAGCGATAATTCCCTGCTGTACTCTTAAACGTCCGTTTTCGATCTTATCAGTCAGTGTAAATGGAGCTCTTCCGCCGCTGACTTTCTCAGCTTCTTTCTCTACGCTTCTTAAGATATCGCCCAGGTTTGCATTTAACTCATCAATCTCATATGTATTGCTTGGATGGAACGGAAGGGCGATCATTGGCTTGATGGTGCTTAAATCTACGTAAACACAGCCATCATAGTAAGCTACATCTGCCGGATTTAATTCCTTGTAAGCATCTCCTCTGCCATGAGCAGTTAAAAATGCCTTTGTATCTTCATCAGTGCGCCAGATAGATGTTAAGCAGGTAGTTTCTGTTGTCATAACATCTACGCCGTTTCTGTAGTCGGTTGTCATAGAAGCAACACCAGGTCCTACAAATTCCATTACTTTATTCTTTACATAACCCTTCTTGAATACTGCGCCGATAATAGAAAGTGCCACGTCCTGAGGTCCGATGCCAGGTCCCGGCTTTCCGGTAAGGTAAATTGCAACAACACCTGGATAAGCAACATCATATGTATCACATAACAGCTGTTTTACCAGCTCGCCGCCGCCTTCACCGATAGCCATGGTTCCTAATGCACCGTAGCGAGTGTGGGAGTCAGAACCTAAGATCATGCGTCCGCAGCCTGCATGCATTTCACGCATGTACTGATGGATAACTGCAATGTGAGGTGGAACATAGATGCCGCCATACTTCTTTGCTGCGGAAAGACCAAACATGTGGTCATCTTCGTTGATGGTTCCGCCTACTGCACAAAGGGAGTTGTGGCAGTTGGTCAGTACATATGGCAGTGGGAATTTTTCCATTCCGGATGCCTTTGCTGTCTGGACAATACCAACGAATGTGATATCATGGGATGCCATTGCATCGAATTTAAGTTTTAAGTGCTCCATATCTCCTGAAGTGTTGTGGGCACTTAAAATGGAACAGGCCATTGTGCCTTTCTTTGCTTCTTCTTTATTTGCTGCTTTTCCTGTAAGAGCCTGTACTTTTGCTGCCTCAGACTCCGGTACGATCTCGGTGCCGTTTACAAGGTAGATGCCCTCATCATATAACTTTACCATAATGTTTCTTCTCCTTTTCTGTTCTTGAATGGTTATTGACCATCCTCTCCCGGAGGAGCTGGTCTTTTATTATCTGCTTCTTAAGTTTGTTTCTTTTTGTTTCTGAATTAACTATACACCTCTTTACTTTTATAGGCAAATACTATATATATAATAACAGATATACATTTTTACCTATGCGATAGCGAACCTCCTGCGTCAGCAGGCAAATAAGCGAGCAAACGCGCGTTCGCGAGTATAACACCAAGTACATACAAGGAGGCTCCCCATGACCAGCCGTGAATTAGAATACATAAAAACAGTAGCAGATGAAAAAAGCATCTCCTCTGCTGCCAGAAAACTTTACATCGCCCAGCCGTCCCTAAGCCAGTCTTTACAGAGGATCGAGGAAAATCTGGGGGCAAAACTTTTTAACAGGACGCCTTCCGGCCTAACACTGACCTATGCAGGAGAGCGCTGCTATCAGATGGCCTGCCAGGTTCTTAAGATCTACAGTGATTTTGAAGCAGAGATCAGCGACATCAACCAGTTAAAAACCGGACGTATCGTAATGGGGACTACCAACCATTTAGGTACTGTCATCCTCCCTGAAATACTGCTGGAATTTAAGGAAAACAGCCCTTCTGTTGAACTGGAGATCCTGGAGGACAATACGGGAAATCTGGAAGCAAAACTTCTTACCGGCGCTATGGATTTTGCTCTTCTCCATGCCCCGAAGCTGGCTCCAAATCCTTTATTAAATTATGAATTTCTCTCAGAGGATCCTTTTGTCATAGCACTTGCTGCCGGACATCCCCTGATCGAAAAGGCGCAAAAAAAACCGGGATATCTCTTCCCGGTTTTAGATGTACGTTTATTGAAAAATGAACCTTTGATCCTGCTCCATCCCCAGCAGCGCATCCGTCATGTATCGGACGCCATACTGGCAAAAGCAAAGATTACGCCAAATATCGTGCTGACGATAAAGAATTACGAGACAGCCCAGCGTCTGGCCGGTCAGGGCATTGGCATTACCTTTCTGCCTATGGATTACGCCGCCCTGACCTATGCAGACCATCCGCCGGTGTTATTATCCATTGATGAGTCCTACAGCCCCAGCTGGGATCTGAGTATTGCCACCTTAAAGGGCGGATTTTTGTCCAGAGCGGATCAGTATTTCCTGGAACTGGTACGGCAGACATTTGCCCAGGAACCTAATGACAAATAGTACATCCGGAATTTTTCTCCTCTCATTCCTGTACCTGCCAATATGCAACGCTCCCGCCCACAAGGGCGGGATGCTATCACACGATCTCAATATTATACTTCTTCAACCAATAATCCACCTGTATCATATAAGCCAGCATCTGCGGCCCCGCCATCAGCTGACCATACCATGGCTTTCCATAATCTGAGGGGCTTTCCAGGAATTTCTCTGTTTTGGCCTTATCCAGAAACTGCAATACAGGTGAGGTATTGTCTTCTAAAATCTCACGCACCCGGCCCACCAGCAGCGCCTCATAAGCTCTGTCATAGGTCTTTGGATACGGGGATTTTCTGCGCCACAGCACTTCATCCGGCAGCAGACCTTTTCCAGACTCTCTTAGCAGATGTTTTGCCACCCCATCCCTTGTTTTCATGTACCATGGCACATTCCACAGATATTCTACAATGCGGTGGTCTGCAAAAGGCACTCTTGCTTCCAGTCCGGAATGCATGCTGGTACGGTCCATACGGTCTAATAATGTCTGCATAAACCATCTCAGGTTCAGCCACGCGATCTCACGGCGGCGAGCTTCTTCTGGTGTATCCTCTGCCAGTCTGGGTGTTTCTGCTACTGACTTTTCATAAGTTGCCTGCACATATTCATCCATGTGAAGTTCCCGGATGAAATCATCAGAAAGCAGCACCTTTCTGGCTGAAAGATCCATAGTCCATGGAAATGTTTTCGCCTCAAAGCACTCTTTTTTGTGAAACCATGGATAGCCCCCAAATATCTCATCTGCACATTCCCCGGTCAGAGCCACCTTATGGGTACGGCTGACCTGGGAGCAGAAATACAACAAAGATGAGTCTACATCTGCCATGGCAGGCAGATCTCTGGCTTCTACAGACGTATAAAGCAGATCCGCCTGGGTCACATTGTCACATTCCAGATAATGATGATCTGAACCTAAATATTTCACCATAATGTCCACAAAAGGCCGGTCCATAGACGGCTGGAAGGCATTGGCAGTAAAATATTTGTGGTTATCCTTAAAATCAAAAGAAAAGGTAGTCAGCTGTTTATTTTTCTTCTTCAGTTCTGCGCTGCACACTGCTGATACCAGGCTGCTGTCCACACCACCGGACAAAAAGGTACACACAGGAACATCGGAAATGATCTGGCGGCGGATGGCATCCCGGACCAGAAATGCCGTCTTTTCTACCGTTTGCTCGTAACTGTCCGTATGAGGCTTACTCTCTAATTTCCAGTAACATTCTGTATGCAGACCTGCTGCATTGCATACAAGATAGTGGGCCGGAAGGAGTTCTTCTATGTCCTTGAAAACGCCGCATCCATAGGTTTTCGCAGGCCCGATGCTGAATATCTCGTTTAAACCCTTTTTATCCAGTTTTGGCGTAACACCCGGATATGCGAAAAGTCCCTTGATCTCAGAGGAAAAAATGACCTGGTCATGAAAACAGGTATAAAATAATGGCTTTACTCCCAGACGGTCACGGAACAGCACCAGGCAGTCTTTTACCGGGTCCATGATCCCGAAAGCGAATATGCCGTTCATCTGCTTTACAAAATCCGGACCGTATTCCATATATCCTGTAAGGACCACTTCTGTGTCGCCGGTAGTGGAAAATTCCCAGCCTTTTTTCAGTAAATCTTCTTTCAACTCTGTGGTATTATACAGTTCCCCGTTGTATACGATCCCAAAGGTCTTATCTCCTGTTTTTTTAAGGATTGGCTGACGGCCGGAAACCAGATCCCGCACCGACAGTCTCACATGGGCTAACCCAAAATGAGAGTCCAGATAATTTCCCTGTTCATCCGGCCCACGATGCTTCTGCACTTTTTCCATATCTTCCAGTATCTGACGGTAGTGATCTTCCTCTGTGAGATAGTCAAAATGACTCTGATAAAATCCGGCGATCCCGCACATATGATAACCTCCTCTTAAACTCAGGTTCACACGCTATCGCGCCCTACTGCCTGCTTGCGCAGGCGGAACCTTACAACACAAGACACGCCACCAGAAAAGTGCATGTCAGGCCAATAAATACCGGCAGCATATTTTTCCTTGCCAGTTCCACCGGATCTACATTACAGATAGCTGCCACCGGTATCAGTCCCCATGGCACTACCGTTCCGCCACCGATAAAAATAGCACTGATCTGTCCCAGACATGCCAGGACCGGAATGGAAGCGCCTGTAGCTGTGCCAAAGGTCCTCGCCAGGGCACCTGTAAGAGGAAGCCCGGAAAAGCCGGAGCCATCCAGTCCTGTAAGACCACCGATCACCAGCTGCAATAAGGCTGTCATATACCTGTTTAAAGGAGCATGATGGGCCAGCCACAGCGCCCAGTCATTTAAAATTCCACGCTCATAGGAGTCTCCCAAAATATGGGTAATACCATTGCCTCCCAGGAAGAAAAAGGCACCGATCACAATGACCGGAGCAAAAATGCGGATGGCAAATAAAAATCCATCTGTTACGTATTCCGTCACCTTTTCAAGAGAACCGGCCTTAAACTCCATGACCGCGCCCACACACATAAGAATAACTGCAGTCCCCGCAACCAGGCTGGTGGCATCTCCGCCCTTTAATTTGAATAAGAACATAAACAGGATATCCATAAGAAAAGCAATGGGAGTAAGAACCGCCAGAGTCTTAGCAGTGGTGGAATATTGCTTCTTCCTATCCCCCTTTTCTTCCGGAGTCTCTTCTCCACTGTCTTCCTGCTTTTCAGGCAGATCCGTTATTTTCAGATTGTTCCTCTGATCTTCATTTTTTCTCTGTCCTGCCAATGTCATCCGGTTGAGCAAAAACGCACTGCATACACAGGTAATACCCATGATCCAGAACAGTGGCCGGCCCTTGCTTAAAATATCGGTTGTGGAAATATCTGCCGCTCCCGCGGAAATGGCCGGTGCCCCCTGGATCACTGCATCATAGCTGAGGGCAAAACCATGGCCGAACAAATTCATTGCCATGGCTGCTGCAAGCGGTGTTAATCCGGACTGCACAGCAATTGGAAGTACAATAGCACCTACCAGTGCCACTGCCGGAGATGGCCACAAAAACAGGGAAAATACAAACATGATGCCACCTAAGATCCACCAGGAAACAGCAGGAGTCCTCATAACTTTTGACACCGGCTTCATAAGAAGGGCATCGCTTCCCAATTCCCGTAAACATTTTGAAAATGCCGTTACCAGGGCAATGGTAGCGATCACCTCGCGAAATTCACTGATAGCATAGATAATAGAACTGAAAATGGTCTGTATTCCTCCTGCCAGACTGCATTTTCCAACAACGCCAATTCCAAAAAGAAAGGCAATGCAGACCAATGGCGTATCTTTTCGCAATATCATGGTAAATAAGATCACCAGCACCCCCACCAGGTAAAACCAGTGGACCGGTGTTAATGCAATATAAGCTTCAGGCATATAAAAGCTCCTGTATTTCATACTTATTACCATGGTATGCAGCTTACAAAAAAAGGACTCTGCGCCAGTGGGAAACATCCCACCGGACTGCAAAATCCTTTGATCTTAGACTCGCAAACCCGCGCTGTCGCGCTCTATTGCCTGCTGACGCAGGCTGTTTGCTATTTTCTCACATAGACCATTCCATCCATGATCCTTCTTGCAGTTCTCTGTACTGCAACACCAGGAAGAACTAATTCTCCATTCTCCTCTTTCAGGTCCGGGTACATGGTCATAACACCGCTTGGATGGCCGATGCGCACATTGGTCTTTCCTTCTTCCGGCTTTCCAAGCTCTTCATACAGCAGACTTCCTTTTAAGAAAGCTGCTACGGAAATTGAGCTGGCTGAAGTCAGAGGGCATGCCTTGTGGCACTTAAATACAGAGATCACACGGGCGCAAACGTCCATATCCTCTGCATTTACCTGCTGTCCTGCAATATCCACATAGCTCTGTGGCTTTGTGAAAAATCCTACTTTTGGCACTGCAGGGCTGTTAGAAGTTGCATCTTCTAAATCCTTTGCAAAGCCCATTTTGCAGCAGGCTGCACCGCGGATCTTCTCCAATATTTCACTGGCTGCCTTGTTGCTGTTTACCTCTTCCGGCAGTTCACGGCCTGTAAGACCGATATCCTCTGCACGAACCAGGACCATTGGGTTAGACACATCCAGAATGGTCGCCTCGATCGGTCCAAATCCCGGAATATCCAGCACGTCCTTTGGATTTCCTGTTGGAAGCAGCTTTCCTGTCTTTGCACCGGCCGGATTTAAGAAATTGACCTTCAATTCAGCTGCTGTTCCGTCTACACCTGCAATAGCACAGTCACCCTCCTGGGCAAATGTCTTGGTTTCAGGATCGATCGGAACGGTTACATTGATATATTTATCTGTGTTACGGTTTAGCATACGAACAGTGGTGATCGGCTCTACAATATCTACCATACCTTCTTCTACTGCATAAGGTCCTACTGCTGCTGTCATATTTCCACAGTTGGACTTATAATCCACCTGACTCTTACCTACAATGACCTGGCCTACCAGATATTCTACATCTACACCTGGTTCTTCACTTTTCCATACAATAACGATCTTATTGTTGGAAGACACAGTACCGCCAAGACCGTCGATCTGCTTTGGATCCGGGTCGCCCATGCACTGTAAAAAAATGTTATCCCATTCTTTTCTGTCCTCCGGAAGGTCTTCTTTATGGAACATACAGCCTTTGCTGGTGCCCCCACGCATAAATACAGTTTTAAATTTTCTCATGTTTCCTGCCTCTATTTCAGCTTTTCAATGGTCTCAATAATATAATCGGTATATTCTTTTGCACTTGCATCCTCTGTAAAAGTAGTCAGTACCACTTTCTTCTCTGTGGTACATACATCCAGTGCCTTTTCCAGAAGAACCTTCTTGTCTGCATAGCCAATATGAGCTAACATCATGCCAGCTGCACGGATCAGGGAGCTTGGATCTGCGTACTCGCCTCTGCCGTGGCTCATCAGATATGGAGCAGTTCCATGGATCGCCTCGAACATGGCATATTTATTACCGATATTGGAAGAAGAAGCAGTTCCCAGACCGCCCTGATGCTCTGCTGCAATATCTGTTACAATATCGCCGTACAGGTTTGGAAGTACTACTACTTCAATACCCTTGTTAAACTCAGGATCCAGCATTTTAGCGCACATAGCATCTACTAAACGCTCCTGGATCTCGATCTCCGGATATTCCTCGCCTACCTTGCGCACTGCCTTGATAAAGTTTCCATCAGCCAGCTTTACAATATTTGCCTTTGTTACAATGGTTACGTTCTTCTTACCATTTTTTCTTGCAAACTCAAAAGCAGCTCTTGCAATACGTTCACTTCCCTGCTTGGTCTGTACCTTAAAGTCTACTGCCAGATCTTCATCTACCTGGATACCCTTATTTCCCCAGATATATTCACCTTCAATATTCTCTCTGAAGAAAGTCCAGTCAATGCCCTTGTCCGGGATACGGATCGGACGGACAGCAGCAAACAGCTCCAGGCCGCGACGCAGCAGGCTGTTAGCAGATACCAGGTTTGGCCATGGCTCACCGGCTCTTGGAGTTACCATCGGTCCTTTGATGATAACATCACATTTTTTGATCTCTTCAAATACATCATCTGGCAGACTCTGAAGCTTTGCAGCTCTGTTCTCAATGGTCATGCCTTCAATATGGCGCAGTTCTACTTTGCCGGACGCGATCTCATCCGGAATCAGTGCCTTGATCACGCGGACTGCCTGCTCCATAATGATCGGACCAATACCGTCTCCTGGAAGGATGCCTACAACGATCTTATCCAGCTTTGAAAAATCTTTTACTTCCGTACCCTGTTTCATACGTTCGATCCGTTCAAACTCAGACTGGATCAGTTCCCCAAATTTTTCCTGTGCCTGTGAAATAGCGCTCATTTTTCCTTCTCCTTTTCTTTCTTTGAAATGATCTTAAATTGATTTTAAATGGTTGTATGTGTATGTTACTTTTTTCACTTTCTTATTTTTATATTAATACAAAAACAGTAATAGGTAAAATACATTACATACCAGTTTTTATATAGGTAAAATGCAACACTATTTTTCAGAATTTTCTTTATATTTCCTTATTCCAGACACTCTTTTAATGTACGCAAAAATTCCCTGGAAGCCCTTGAAAGTTTCTCATCAGCAGGATAAGCAGCCACCAGCTTCCAGGACGCTCCCAGTTCTTTATCCAGCGGATAACAGCTTAATCCCTCTGTCCCCGAATACAGCGTCATATAAGACTTTGGCAGAAAAGTAGCTCCCATTCCCCCTGCCGCCAGACGTTTGGCTGTTTCCATGCTCTTTGTAGTGCAGCAGATATCCGGCCGGATCCCGGCTTTTCTTAAGATCTCATCTGCCACCTGGCGCAGTTTCTGTCTGCTTGCCACCATAACAAAGGGGATCTTTTTCAGTTGCCTTATATCTTCTGCCTTTAACGACTTTTCCTCTGACAGCGATACCTGTGACTGAAAAATTTCCGGCACTGCAAGATAAAAAGGATCCTCAGAAAATTCATCATAGCATACTTCATCCAATGCTTTCTGAAAATGCATAATGCAGAAGTCCACTTTATGAGACAGCATCATTTTTTCCAGTTCCTGGGAATTATTTTCACGGATAAATACCTTTACCCCCGGATAGCGCCTGCGAAACACAGGAACCACTACAGGCAGGATACAGGCCCCCAGGTTCATAGGGATGCCGATGGTTACTGTTCCTTTTTTCAGTTCCCGGTATTCTCCCAGTTCTTCCCGCATTTCCTTCCAGAGTTTCCATACTTCCTCTAACTGTTCTAAAAGCTCTGCGCCCGCTTTTGTCTCCTCTGCCCCCCTCCGGTCTCTCTGAAAGATCTTAAATCCCACTTCCTCTTCCGCTTCTTTTAAGACCTGGCTTAAGGAAGGCTGGGCAATAAAAAGAGTTTCCGCTGCCCCGGTAATACTCTTATTTTCCCGGATACATAAAAGATAGCGGATCTCATTTTCCGACCAGATCCGTTTTTCCTTTATTTCCTGCAGGCTTTTTAAGATCCTCTCCCCATAAGAAAGCACGGTTTCTCCCTCGGAAGTAGGGACCATTCCTTCCCGTATCCTGCGAAACAGCTGACAGCCCAGTTCATTTTCCACACTTTTAAGTCCCCTGGTAAGGGCAGAAGGCGTCCTGTCCACACAGGCCGCTGCCCCCCGGATTGTACCAGTCCGTGCGATCTCCCTGATGAAAATAAGCTGCTGTTGGTTCATAAGGCCCTCCTTCTGGTTTATTTGCTCTTAAACTCTTTCTTAAACCTCATTTTACCATATATCCGTCTGACTTCCCAGACCTGTAAAAGAATGTGCCTCGGTGTATACCAGGGAGTTCCAACGGAATTTCCTAGTATACACAAAACAGGCGCATCTTCCTGTTACGGAAAAATACGCCTGTTTTTATATATCACTTACCTATTTTATACGATTTCATTCACTTGCCATGCTATGTATACTGTTTTACTCAGCTACTGCCTTAAATGCCTCATCCAGATCTTCGATGATATCGTCAATGTTCTCAGTACCGATAGAAAGACGGATGGTGTTCGGGTAGATGCCCTGCTCTTTCAGCTCTTCTTCTGTCAGCTGTGCATGAGTAGTAGAAGCTGGATGGATAACCAGAGACTTAACATCTGCTACGTTTGCAAGTAAGGAGAACAGTTCCAGGTTGTCGATGAAGTCCTTTGCCTTCTGTGCATCGCCCTTGATCTCAAAGGTGAAGATAGAACCGCCGCCATTTGGGAAGTACTTCTTGTACAGTTTCTGCTGCTCTGGATCAGTTGATACAGATGGGTGATGAACCTTTTCTACCTGTGGATGGTTATTTAAGTACTGAACGACCTTCAGTGCATTTTCTACATGACGCTCTACACGAAGGGACAGTGTTTCCAGTCCCTGCAGGAAGAAGAACGCATGGAATGGGGATAAAGTTGCTCCGGTATCACGAAGTAAGATAGCGCGGATCTTAGTAACAAATGCTGCCGGTCCTACTGCCTTTACAAAGCTTACTCCATGGTAGCTTGGGTTTGGCTCAACTAAGGACGGGAACTTGCCGCTTGCTTCCCAGTCAAACTTACCGCTGTCTACGATCACACCGCCAATGGTGGTTCCATGTCCGCCAATGAACTTAGTTGCGGAATGTACAACGATGTCAGCACCGTATTCAATTGGGCGAACCAGATATGGGGTTGCGAATGTATTATCAACTACTAACGGGATCTTATGTGCATGTGCGATCTGTGCCAGTCTTTCAATATCAACTACATCAGAGTTAGGATTTCCCAGAGTCTCTACGTGGATCGCCTTGGTGTTTTCCTGGATGGCTGCCTCAACCTGCTCGTAGTTAAATGGATCTACGAAAGTGGTCTTGATGCCGTACTCTGGAAGAGTGTGGGCAAACAGGTTGTAAGTTCCGCCGTAAATATTCTCAGCTGCTACAATGTGGTCACCTGCATGTGCCAGGTTCTGGAAAGTATATGCGATAGCTGCTGCACCGGAAGCTACTGCTAAAGCTGCAACGCCACCCTCTAAGGCTGCAATTCTCTTTTCAAATACATCTTCTGTTGGGTTGGTCAGACGTCCGTAAATATTTCCGGCATCGGTCAGTCCAAATCTTGCTGCTGCATGATCGCAGTTGCGGAATACATAGGAAGAGGTCTGGTAGATCGGTACGGCTCTTGCATCGGTTACCGGGTCTGGCTGCTCCTGTCCTACATGAAGCTGTAATGTCTCAAATTTAAAGTTTCTTTCATCGTAAGATTTCTTTCCCATGTTATTGTCCTCCTGGATTAAAAATATATCAGTCATTTACCTACTGTTTTTGTTTGTTTTTGTTTATGGACAAATAATAACACTACTTTTTCCATCTGTCTAATACACAAAAAAAAGAGCTCGTTATAGTTTTTACCTATAGCGGGCATCTTCATTCTTATATTTCCGTATCTCATCCAGATATTTCTGGCCCAAAGGACTGATGGCTACTCCCTTGCGGCACAGATACCCAATAGTCATCACTTCGTCAGACTCCAATGGCACTGCACAGTAATCACCGCCATTTAATTCCTCGCAGATAATACCGGAGCAAAGAGTATAGCCATTTAAGCCTTTCATCAGGTTTAACATGGTTGCACGGTCATTGGCACGGATCAGCTGCTTATATTCATAAGTAGAAAGGACTTCTTCTGCAAAATAGAAGGAATTATTGTTTCCCTGCTCAAACGCCAGACATGGATAGGGCTGCAGATCATCCATAGTAACAGACTCTCTGGATGCCAGTGGATTTCCCTTCCACATATAGGCATAGATCCCGCAATCCAGAAGCCTGTGAAATTCCAGCCCGAACTCTGTAAACAGCTTTGTCAGCACCTTGCTGTTAAAATCATTAAGATATAAAATGCCGATCTCACTTTTAAAGTTCTTCACATCTTCGATCACTTCGTAGGTCTTGGTCTCATGAACTGCAAATTCATACTTGTCCATTCCAAACTGGCGCACCATTTCCACAAAGGCCTGGACAGCAAAGGAATAATGCTGCATGGACACACTGAACTTCTTGCGCACATTTTCTTTTTCAATGTACTTGGACTCGATCAGGCGGTACTGTTCCACCACCTGTCTGGCATAGCCTAAAAATTCCTCTCCTTCCGGCGTCACAGTAATACCACGGTTGGTACGCTTAAAAAGCTCCACGCCAATCTCATTTTCCAGCTCTTTAATAGACGCGGAAAGACTTGGCTGTGTGATAAACAGGCTGCGGGCCGCTTCGTTCATGGATTTGGTATCTGCCACTGCAATGGCATATTTCATCTGCATTAAGGTCATTTGTGAAAAACTCCTTTATCATTCGGGATTTAACATTCATACTGCGCCACTTGTTTTTCTTTTGGACAAATTATAGGCTAATCAGGTAACGTTGTCAACGCTCCTGAAATTCTCATTTATGATACCGGATTGCTACGTGCTTTTGACACTTGTATCATTCACATTTCGTTCATAAATCATTCAAAAAAGTGTTACACAATGAACACGATTTCTTCATCTTTTCTTTTTATACTTTAGTCATAGATGAGAGACAGAGAAAACAAACAAAAACCTCATCTCCTGAAAATTTTTAATACCTAACTAAGCTTACAAGATTTTTTTCATAATACTCGAGCTGGTAAATTTTATCAGCTCTCCTCCCTTTTAATAATACTTTTTTCCGGAAAAGGCACCTCAAAACGAGGTGCTTTTTCTAGTCTGCTCTTCCTAAATATACCGATCCGGATATTCAACTTCCCCTGTTAAAAATAAAAGAGCCGTCAGATTAAAAAATGCCATCAGTCCATTCCACAGATCCGACAGCATCCATACTGCTTCCAGCCTGATACAGCCTCCTGCAAATACTGCTCCTAAAAATAAGACCGGATAGATTCTGGAAAAAAGAGACAGATCTTCTATTGCCTGCTGTCCCAGGTAATACCATGCGATCACAGTGGCAAAAGCAAATACCACCATGGAAATACTGATAAACCATTCTCCTATGACTCCCAGTTTTGCAGAAAAACAGGCAGCAGCCAGGGCCGCTCCTGTAAGAGAAAGTGTTTCCGTATCTCCCTGTGTGGTACACAAGATGACCAGTGCTGTAAGGCTGCACAAAACTACCGTATCAAAAAACACCTCAAACATAGCCCACATTCCCTGTTCTTCCGGGGATGTATGTTCTGCCGGTCCATGAAGGACTGCCAAAGTGCCAAGCCCTGCCTCATTGGAAAAAACGCCTCTGGATATACCATAACGGATACTTTTACTGATGCCAAAGCCCGCTATGCCGCCTGAAACCTGCCGGATCCCAAAAGCAGACTGAAAGATCCTTAAAAATGCATCTGGTATACGGTCTGCGCATAATAAAAGTACCAGCAGGGAAAATAAAATATAGATCCCGGAAGCCAGAGGCAACAGGTATTCTGCTGCTTTGCCGATCCGTTTTATCCCACCTAAGATAACGGCTCCCGTAAGCAGCGCCAGAATACCGCTTCCTAACACCGACGGGATCCCCCAGGTAAATTCCAGTGTCTCTGCTGCTGAATTTGCCTGTACCATACTTCCCATTCCAAGGGCACACAGAAAGCAGAAAAAGCTGTAACATGCTGCCATAAAAGGGATACCCAGCCCTTTTTTCATATAGACAAAGGGGCCGCAGATCCATTTTCCCCTGTTGTTCTTAAAACGGTACCGGACTCCCAGATAGGTTTCCCCATAAGCAGTGGCCATACCGATCAGTGCGGAGATCCACATCCAGAACACGGCTCCCGGACCACCGGATACAAGAGCGGCTGCCACACCTGCAATATTACCGGTCCCCACCGTTGCTGCAAGGGCGGTACAGACCGACTGGAACTGTGTAATTCCATGGTGGGCCCCGGCAGCACCTGTACTTTCATCGCCCTCACGTTCCTCTCCCCATAAGCTTCCGGCAGTTGCCTTCCACCAATATCGAAATCCCCGGATCTGAAAGAAACGGCAGCGCACCGATAACACCAGTCCCACAACCAGAAACACCCCCACCGTCCACGGCCCCCATATGATCCCATGCACCATTTCCAGAACTTTCATATGCGCCTTATTTATGCCTCACTGCAACCTTCTTATGAGGTTTTTATGCACTGTTTTTCCCTTCTATGCCTGCTTTATCCACAAAAATATGGTATAATGTAAAGAGCGCAGGAACCTGCGTGGCCCCACAACGCCATCAACACCCGAAAGGAGGCCCCACAACCATGCCCGGCTTCACCACCCACTACATTCTCGGTATGAAGGCATACAATGACATGCCTCAGAACAACTTAAAATTCATCATTGCAAAATACCGCTGGCTCTACCAGCTTGGTCTTCAGGGACCGGATATGTTTTTTTATAATCTGCCTGTTTTGCGCCACAGGGATCACCGCAACGTAGGCTCCTATATGCATGAACACCATGTAAATGACTTTTTCCGCTGTGCATTCACCCGTCTTTCAAAAATTGAGTCCCGGCAGCAGCGTGAGGAAGGCCTTGCTTTCTTATGCGGTTTCATCAGCCATTATATTGGCGACTCTATCTGCCACCCTTATGTATATGGCCGCATCCACTATGACGCGGAGCATCCAACAGCCGCCTGTCACGGTTTACATGCCAAGCTGGAAAATGACATTGATGCCCTGTTATTGATGAAATACAAAAAGAAAAAGCCGTCCCAGTTCAACCAGGCGGCTACCATCTGTTTAAATGGCATGGAAACACAGTTTATCTCCCGTTTCCTCTCCTCCTGCTTAAATGACGCCTTCTATCCTTTAAGCAGCAAAAATCATTATCAGGTATCCCCGGGAATGATCCACCGTTCTATCCTTGCCCTGCGTCTGGGCTGCCGGACACTTTCCGACCCAAACAGCCAGAAAAAGAACTGGATCGAATACGTAGAGTCCCTGTTTTTAAGAAATCCTTTAGCTTCCAGTAAAATGGTAACCGATGTGGTAGAAGACCCTGTATGGAGCCTGAACCTGCGCCATGAGACCTGGTGCAATCCCTGGGACAAGAGCATTGCTTCCCAGACCTCTTTCCCGGATCTGTTCCGCCAGTGCCTTGCAAAACATGCCACCATCTACTATATGATCAACACTTTGATGGAAGAAAATAATATTCGCCCAGCATCCTTTGACCGGATACTGGACGAACTTGGAAATTATTCTTATCACAGCGGGCTTCCCTGCAACGACGAGGAAGACTGACGCATCATAATTCTTATAGCATTACCGCTGTCCATAATAAGCGCCCGGGCCATGCTTGCGCAGATAATGTTTATCCTGCAGGCACTTAGGCGCTTCTTTTACGTCTGGATTTAAACGCTCACAGCGGGCTGCCATTTTAGCAACTTCTTCCAGTACTACTGCATTGTGTACTGCCTCTGCCGCATCTTTTCCCCAGGTAAAAGGACCATGATTTTTACACAGAACACAGGGAACTGCCACCGGATCCAGTTTTCTTTCTTCAAACAGATCCGCGATCAGAACTCCTGTATTTCTTTCATAATCCTTTAATTCTTCCTCTGTCAGGTTTCTGGCACAGGGAACTGCCCCGTAAATATAATCTGCATGGGTGGTTCCGTAACACGGGATGTCTCTTCCGGCCTGTGCCCAGGAAGTAGCCCATGGACTGTGGGTATGTACGATACCACCGATCATCGGAAAACGGTTGTACAGTACCAGATGGGTCTTTGTATCAGAAGACGGATTTAATTTTCCCTCTACCTGATTTCCCTCCAGGTCCATAACCACCATATCTTCCGGTTTCATTTTATCGTAATCTACCCCTGAAGGCTTGATCACAAACAGTCCCTTTTCCCTGTCAATAGCAGAAACATTTCCCCAGGTAAAAGTGACCAGACCATACTTTGGAAGCTGCATATTGGCTTCATATACTTTCTGTTTTAATTCTTCCAGCATTTATTTCCATCCTTCCACTGCGCCCTTTTCAGCTGCCAGTCCTTTGATATAATCCTTTATAAAGCTGTCAAAGCCCTTTACATCCTCTGCATCCGGCTCCATTACTTCTTCTTTGGCATCCGCAAATACATACTGGTTCAGATAATCAGAAAGGCTTTCCCCTTCTTTCTTATCTTTTCTGTAAGCTGCTAAAAGAGCAATGCCCCAGGCGCCGCCCTCTCCTGCTGTCTCCATAACAGCAACAGGTACATCTGCTGCAGCAGCCATAATGCGCTGTCCAACACCTTTTGTCTTAAAGAAACCGCCGTGTCCCATTAATTTGTCCAGAGACACATTCTCTTCTTTAAACATAATGTCCATGCCATATTTAAGGGTTGCAAGGGAACTGTATAAATGAGTCCTCATAAAGTTAGCCAGTGTCAGTTTGCTGTCCGGTTTTCTCATAAACAGAGGACGTCCTTCTTCAAAACCTGTGATCGGCTCTCCGGAAAGATAACCATAAGACATAAGGCCGCCGCAGTCAGCATCCCCTTCCAGGGCTTTTCTGTAAAGATTACCAAATAAAGTATTTTTATCCACTTTCTGGCCCATCATCTCATAAAACTGCTCAAACAGTCCTACCCAGGCATTCAGATCCGAAGTACAGTTGTTGCAGTGGACCATTCCTACCAGATGACCGTCAGGTGTAGTTACAAGGTCGATCTCCTCATGGACCTTCTTTAAGTTCTCTTCCAGGACTACCATGGCAAATACGGAAGTACCGGCAGATACATTTCCTGTACGGACAGCTACACTGTTTGTAGCAGTCATACCAGTTCCTGCGTCTCCCTCTGGCGGACAAAGTGGGATACCTGCCTGAATCATTCCGCTTTCATCTAAAAGGGCTGCTCCTTCTTCTGTAAGACTTCCCGCATCTTCTCCTGCAGTAAGGACCTGAGGCAGGATACCGGATAATTTCCAGGAATATCCTTCCGGCTCCATCAGTGTTTCAAACTTGCGGACCATTTCTTTCTCATACTGGCCATCTGCCGGATCGATTGGGAACATTCCTGAGGCATCTCCTACGCCTAAAACCTTCTTTCCTGTCAGCTTCCAGTGGATATATCCAGCCAGAGTGGTGAAGAAATCCAGCTTTGACAGATGTTCTTCTTTGTTTAACACTGCCTGGTATAAATGGGCAATGCTCCATCTTTGCGGAATATTATAATCAAACAGTTCGGTCAGTTTCTTTGCAGCTTCCCCTGTAATGGTATTTCTCCAGGTTCTAAATGGCACCAGCAGTTCTCCTGCTTCATCAAATGCCATATATCCGTGCATCATGGCACTGATACCCATAGAGCCGATCCGTGTAAGTCCCACTCCATACTGCTTTTTTACATCTGCTGCCAGATCCTGATAGCAGGAACGCAGGCCTTTCCAGATATCCTCCAGGGAATAGGTCCAGATCCCGTTTTCCAGGCGGTTTTCCCACTCGTAACTTCCCTGTGCAACAGGGGCGGTGGTACTGTCAACCAGTACCGCCTTGATCCTGGTAGAACCAAACTCGATCCCCAGAGATGTTCCCCCGTTTGTTATGTCATTTCTTATTTCTTCTACACTGCGACCCATAGCTCCTTCTTTCTTCCTGATCAGTGGAACTTGTAATAAGCCTCATTCCAGCGCAGTTCATTGCGCAGCTGACGGATATTTGTATCTTTGTCAATATAAACGGTTTCAATTCCCATTGCATTGGCCCAGTCTCCCATCTGCTCTGCAGTCAGGTCATAGGAAAAAGCAGTATGGTGCGCGCCGCCTGCATAGATCCATGCTGCAGCCCCTGTTTCAAGAGATGGCTCCGGAGTCCAGAATGCAGTTGCTACCGGAAGTTTCGGCATTGGTTTTTCTGCCTTCTTTACTTCCACATCATTGATGATCAGACGGAAGCGGTCTCCCAGGTCAATAAGGGAAGTTGCAATACCATGTCCTTCCTTTGCAGTAAATACCAGACGGGCCGGATCTTCCCTGTTGCCCATGGAAAGCGGGCACTCTTTAATGGAGATCTTTCCATCTGCGATGGTCGGGCAAACCTCTAACATATGAGCCTGAAGGATACCTTCTCTTCCTTTTACCAGATTGTATGTATAATCTTCAAAGAAGCTGGTTCCCTTTGCATCCTTTGTTCCTGCTGCCATGATCTTCATCAGACGTACCATTGCCGCTGTCTTCCAGTCACCTTCTGCGCCAAATCCATAGCCTTTTTCCATCAGTCGCTGGATCGCAAGTCCCGGAAGCTGCTTTAAGCCGCCCAGATCACCAAAATGGGTTACGATCGCCTGATAATTGTTGGCATCTAAGAACCGTTCAAAGCCCAGCTCGATCTGTGCCTGTACAGCTACATGACGGCGGAATTCCTTTTCATCCCTGCCTTCTAAGAGGATGTCATATTTATCATAATATTCTTCTACCAGGGCATCTGTATCTGCCTGTGAAACAGCGTCTACCGCTTCTACGATCTCATTTACAGGATAAGCATCTACTTCCCAGCCAAATTTGATCTGTGCCTCTACCTTATCACCGTCTGTAACTGCTACGTTGCGCATATTATCGGCAACACGCATTACACGGATATGGGAAGACTCCATTACTCCGATGGCTGTACGCATCCAGGAAGCCAGCTGATCCTGTACTTTTTCATCTGCCCAGTGGCCTACGATCACTTTTCTTTCAATCCCCATACGGGTCACAATATGTCCATATTCTCTTCCGCCGTGGGCAGACTGGTTTTCATTCATGAAATCCATATCAATGGACTCATAAGGGATCTCCTGGTTAAACTGGGTATGCAGATGGCATAAAGGCTTGTGATATTCCTGTAATCCCAGGATCCAGCTTTTAGCCGGTGAAAAAGTATGCATCCAGGTGATAACGCCTGCGCACTCCGGATCCTGATTTGCTTCGTTAAATGTCTTCCGGATCACTTCATTGGTGATCAGAGTCGGCTTCCATACAAGCTCAAATGGAAGTCTTCCGCTCTTATTCAACTCTTCTACTATGATCTGTGAATGTTTCGCTACATGAGCCAGACACTCATCTCCGTAAAGATCCTGTGAACCGGTGCAAAACCAAAATTTATATTTTTTCTCCGTCATCAGCATAGCAAACTTCTCCTTATTTTTCTACATTTTTCTATTTTTTCTACTTCTTTTTCTTCATCATGGCAAGAACAGACTGGAGTACAATGAAGAAGCATAACAGAGCTGCAATGGTAATACGTGTCCACCAGGAAGATAAGGTTCCCTGGAAGGTGATAAAGGCTTCGATGGTTGCCTTGATCAGTACACCAAATAAGGTTCCAAATACATTTCCCACACCACCGGTAAGAAGGGTTCCACCGATAACGGAAGAAGCAATGGCATCCATTTCAAAGCCCTTTGCCTGCTCTACGAAACCGCCCAGTGTGTTTAAGCAGAATAAAATACTTCCAACGCCGCAGAGGAAACCGTCTAATACATAGGCTTTTAATTTGACCCTGCGTACATTTAAGCCCATCATCAGGGCTGACTGCTCATTTCCGCCTACTGCATAAATGCTGCGTCCAAACTTGGTATATTTTAACATGATAAATGCCAGTACCAGAAATACCAGGGCGATCACAACGGTAGGATACATATAAGGATAGACCATAACGCCCTTTTTGTTCAGGTAGCCGCCAAATGGCAGATACAGCTTCATTTTTGCCCATGCCATAAAGGTCTCATTGGTAATACTGATCATATCTTTGGAAATGATGGCAGTCATACCTCTGGCAAAGAACATACCTGCCAGTGTTACGATAAATGGCTGGATGTCCATGTAGGCAACTAAAAATCCCTGGACCAGGCCAAATACAATGCCTGTCACCAGAACAATGATCACTGCAGGAACTGCACCAATACCGCCTTTTTCCATCATCCAGGCAAGCATCATACAGCCCATAGCCACGAAAGAACCAACGCTGATATCAATACCGCCGGTGATCATAACAACAGTCATGCCGATACCGATAACGATCAGTCCTGCATTGGATATAAACAGGTTTAAGAAGTTCTGTGTCTTGGAAAAGCCCTGTGCGTTAAACAGCACACAGCCGATCCCGTACATAATAAAGAACAGCAAAATGGTAACAAGCAGCAGGAAACTGTTCTGTTTTAATTTCATTTTACCTTTCATGTCATGCTGCCTCCTTTCCTGCTTTTATCTCTTTCTTCTGTAACAGAGATTTTCTCCATCTTGCAAAACCTGGAGACTGGAGAGCTACAATGATAACAACTACGATAGCCTTATAAACAGGCACCTGGTCAGAAGAAACATGCATTGCATACAGGGTAGTTGTAAGTGCCTGGATGGTAAATGCACCGATCACGGAACCTGCCAGTGAAAATTTTCCGCCGCCTAAGGAGTTTCCGCCAATGGCAACTGCCAGAATGGCATCCAGTTCCATGTTAAGACCAATGTTGTTGGCATCTGCAGAATAAATACGGCTGGAAGCGATCAGGCCTGCAAGGCCGGAACACAGGCCGCAGTACGCATATGTAAGGAAAATGATAAGAACGGATTTAATACCTACTAACTGGGATGCTCTCTTGTTGATACCTACAGACTGGATGTACATGCCCAGGGCTGTTTTCTTTAAAAGCAGCGAAGTAAGGGCAACTACCAGCACTGCCACGATAAACGGGGTAGGAACCGGAAATCCCGGGAAAGAAGCGCCCAGTACACGGTAACTGTCTACACGCACATAGGTGATCTGTCCGTCTGTGATCAGCTGTGCAATACCTCTGCCTGCTGTAAACATGATCAGAGTTGCCACCATAGGCTGGATATTTAACTTTGATACTAAAAATCCGTTAAAACAGCCAATGGCTGCGCCTACTACCAAAGCTGCTATAAAGCCAAGGATCAGTGGATTTGCATAAGCAGTAGCTGCTCTCTCTCCACCTGTAAGGATGTTACAGCATACAGCTGCACTTACTGCCATAATAGCGCCTACGGAAATATCCGTTCCTGCTGAGGAAGATACTACCAGGGTCATTCCTACTGCCAGGATCACAAGTTCGGAGGCACGGTTGATGATATCGATCATATATCCATAGAGAACGCCATCACGGATCTCAATGGAAAAGAAGTTCGGTGTTGTGATGATATTTACCAGCAATACCAGTGCCAGGCAGAAAATAGGGAGAAATAATCTCTGGGATGTTATGTTTTTTAATGTTTTATTTTTCATGACTACTGCCCTCCTGCAATGGTTGACATAATGGAAGACTGGTTCATTTCATTTCCGGAAAGTTCTCCTACCTTTGCACCGTCACGCATAACCACCATGCGGTCACAGGTACGGAGCATCTCTTCGATCTCTGAGGAAATAAATACCACTGCCATTCCCTGGGAAGCCAGTTTTACTACCAGCTTCTGGATCTCTGTTTTGGTTCCTACGTCAATGCCTCTTGTAGGCTCGTCCAGAATAAGAAAATCCGGATTGGTCAAAAGCCAGCGGCCAATGATCACCTTCTGCTGATTTCCACCGGATAATGATTTGATCGGTGTTTCACGGCTGGCTGTTTTGATCTGCAGCATTTCAATATATTTATCTGTAAATTCTTCCTGCTGCTTTCTGCTTAATAAGTGGAACATGCCACGTTTTGCCTGAAGTGCCATGATCATATTTTCTCTTACAGACAGGTCTGCAATGATACCTTCATTTTTACGGTCTTCCGGAAGATAGGCCATTCCTGCATGCATGGAAGTAATTGGGTGTTTGGCTGTTATTCCATTTCCCTTTACCTGAAGGGTTCCTTCATCCGGACGTTCTGCCCCGTAGAGAACACGGACTGTTTCAGATCGTCCGGAACCTAACAGGCCTGTAAAGCCAACAACCTCGCCTTTGTGGATCACCAGGTCAAATGGCTTGATATAGCCTTTCTTTCCCAGTCCCACTGCCTTGATAACGATATCTTCCTCTGTATGTTCCTCTTCGTCCTTTGCTTCCTTGATGGCAGCCAGATCATCAAAATCTTTACCCATCATCTTTGCAACCAGCTGGACTCTTGGAAGTTCTGCTGTGGTAAATTCTCCTACCAGCTGTCCGTTACGCAGTACTGTGATCTTATCGCAGACTGCATATACCTGCTCCAGGAAATGGGTAACAAAGATAATGCCCACTCCCTCTCCTTTTAAACGAAGCATCAGCTTAAACAGCTTTTCTACTTCCCCGTCATCCAGAGAAGAAGTAGGCTCATCCAGGATCAGAACCTTTGCAGACATGTCCACTGCACGGGCAATGGCGATCATCTGCTGGATGGCGATGGAATAATTGTCAATAGTCTGTGTAACATCTGCATGTATGTCAAGATCCTGCAATAATTTTGCAGCTCTTTTATTCATAGTTTTCCAGTCGATCAGCCCTGCTTTTCTGGGCTCTCTTCCAATAAAAAGATTTTCTGCCACTGTAAGGTTGGGGCAGAGGTTTACTTCCTGATACACGGTACTGATACCGCGGCTCTGGGCTTCCTGCGGACTGCGGTTGATGATTGTATGGTCACAGCCATCGATCATGATCTCTCCTGTTTCAAACTCCTCCACACCGGTGAGAACCTTGATCAGAGTGGATTTTCCAGCTCCGTTCTCACCCATAAGTGCATGTATTTCCCCTTTTTTTAATGTAAAATCCACATTCTGCAGAGCTTTTACACCTGGGAATGTCTTATATATATGCCGCATTTCAAGGACAGAATCCTTTTCCATAAAAGCCATGCCTCCTTTTTTCTAAAAAAAGACACGGGAGGGGACTTTTGTCTCCCGCCCCGTGCCTGATCTGCTATGTATTACTGGTAACAGATTGCTGGTTATTAGTATGCTCTGGTCTTTAAGATCTCTTCCAGATCCATGGAGGTATCAAAGTAAGCTTCATCTACATACTGGATCTTTTCAACTTCTTCGCCCTTTTCCAGTTTCTGGATGATCTCAGCTACACGTGGTCCATGAAGTGGGTTGCACTCGAAGGTTGCGTTTAAGTCACCTGCGATCATAGACTCAAATGCTGCCTTTACAGAGTCAAAACTTACTACGATAATGTCACCCTCTGGTCCACAGGTCTTTCCTGCTGCCTTGATCGCGTCGATAGCACCGAATGCTTCGTTATCATTCTCACAGATAACTACGTCAATATCATCGTAGCTCTTTAAGAAGGACTCCATAACTTCCTGTCCTTTAGCCTGTGTAAATTCACCGGACTGCTTGTCTAACATATTCCAGTTGGAATGTTCTTTTAACTTGTTCTCCATACCTTCTGTACGGCCAACCTGTGCAGATGCACCGATGGTTCCCTGAATGGTTACCATATTGATCTCTTCGTCTGCTCTGCCCTGTTTCTCTAAGTAATCTGCCAGCCAGTCACCACAGGTCTCGCCTTCTTTTACGAAGTTTCCGCCTACCCATGCTTCATAAAGGCTGTCATCTGAAAGCTGCATCTGACGGTCAGAAAGAATAACCGGTATTCCAGCTTCTTTTGCTTCTTCCAGAACAGTTTCCCATCCGGTCTCAACTACAGGAGCAACTACGATATAATCAACATCCTGCTGGATAAAGGAACGGATCGCTTTGATCTGGTTTTCCTGTTTCTGCTGTGCGTCATCAAAGATCAGCTTATAGCCGTTTTCTTCTGTAAATGTGGACTTAAAAGATTCTGTATTCGCAGTTCTCCAGTCAGACTCAGCGCCTACCTGTGCGTATCCGACTGTGATCAGATCTCCGTCAGCTGCTGCTTCCTTCTTTTCCCCTTCAGAAGAAGCTTCTGCTGCTGTGGTCTCCTCTGCCTTTGTCTCAGCTGGCGCTGCAGTTGTTTTTGACTCTGCAGGATTGCTGGTGCATGCGGTTGCTGACATTGCTACAGCTGCTGCTAATGCTACGGATAAAAATCTTTTTTTCATATGATGGTTCCTCCTTTTTAATAACATCACATTTGTTTTTGCAGTTTTATTATACAAAATGCTCCGTATATTTTATACAGAGCATCTTTTCAAAAAAGTGTGTTTTTTATAGGTTTTCCACAAATTTTTGTGTTTTCTTTGGAAAAAGTTATGTTTTTTTATTGAGGAAGATCTTAAAGCAGGTCCCGATCCCTTTTTCAGACTCAACCAGTATCTCTGCCTGATCCCCATAATACATCCTAAGGCGCTGTGCCACATTATTAAGACCAAAGCCGCCTTTTTTCAGATCTGCCTGTTCCCCTTCAAAGGTTCCGGAAAGCTTTTTACGTACTTTTTCAAGAGTTTCCGGATCCATGCCGCTTCCATTATCCTCCACTTCAAAGATCAGGTTATCCCGGTCCTCATAGCCTCTTATGATAATACAGCCTCCGCCCCGCTTATTTTTGATCCCGTGGTACAGAGCGTTTTCAACTAAAGGCTGCAGCAGCATTTTTAAAACAATATGATCCTTTATTCCCGGTTCGATCTGAATGGAATAGTCTAAAATATCCTCATAGCGGATCTTCTGGATCTTTAAATAACTGCGTATATGAGACTCTTCTTCCTCCACTGTAATAAAATCTTTTCCTCCCGACAGCACGGTGCGGAAGAAATCACTGAGGTCTGTGGTCATTTCCACTACCTGACGGTTATTTCCCCCTTCTGCCATCCACACAATGGAGTCTAAAGTATTATAAAGAAAATGGGGACTGATCTGCTCCTGGTGGAGCCGCAGCTCTGCCTCCCGCAGATTTTTCTGCTCCTGGGTATTTTTCTCTAACAGCCGCCGGATCCGCTCACTCATATGATTAAAAGTACGGGCCAGTACATTGATCTCCTCTAAACTGCCAAGATCCGCCTTTGCATCCAGATCTCCCTTTCCCAGACGTTCTGCCGTCTGCTGCAGCCGTCCCAAAGGCCCTGTAATGGAATTTGTGATGGCCAGTGCAAGGAAAGTGCCTGCTGTCAGCACACAGGCCAGCAAAACCATATATTCCTGGATCCGTTTGGTCACCTGCTGTTCCAGTTCTTTTTGCAGCTGCTCCATATTGATCATCTCATAGTAGGTATACTGGGTAATATAATCCTGGATCATGGAACACAGCCCCTGGATATCATTTTCCCAGATATTTACATTTTCATCGTATCTTCCTGTAACAGAGGCATTGTCGATCATCCGGTTGACTGCCTTTTCCAGAGAGTCTAAACAGGATAAAATACCTTTTATCTTAATATCACCGTCTGATCCCGGTACCCGCTCAATGGACTTTCCAAAGGCATGACGGGCAGATGCAATCATGTTCAGGGGATTTTTCACCACTGTAGCATACTTGCTCTTCCCCTCTAAAATATCCCCGTTTTCAAATTTATCTACATCGATCAGACCGATCATGACCCGGTACATGGAATATTCCATATCGGATTTAAACTTGATATTGTATTCATTGGCCACTTTCAGGTTTGCCATGATCTCATTATAGGACCGGGAATAATTTTCAAACATACGCTGATAGCCGGCTACCATAAATGTAAGAGGGATCACGATCACAAACAGTAAAAAGAGCAGACGCATTTTCAGTGACAGGTAAAACTTCTTTTTCTTTTCCATGTCTCTATGCCCCTTTTATCCTTTTTGTCCTGCCCTGTAGTCTTTTGGTGACTGCCCCATCACTTTCTTGAAAGTAGCGCTGAAATAATGGGGATCACTGTAGCCTACCTGCTCCCCGATCTCTGCTGTGCGGCTGTTGGTGCAGCGCAGAAGTTCACAGGCTTTGTCAATGCGTACTTTCGTAAGATATTCCACAAAAGTCGTCCCAGTTTCCTGCTTGAAAATAGAGCTGAAATAGCTGGGACTGACTCCTATATGGGCCGCGATCCTGTTTAATGACAGTTCTCCGTTGGAGAAGTTCTTTTCTATGTACTCTTTGGCACTTTGGATCACACTTCCATAACGGTCATTTGAGACACTGTTCCTTGCCTCGATGGCTGCCTGAAACTGCTCTTTCAGATACATCTTGGTCGTATCCACGCTGACGATCACTTTTGGGATCCGCTTAATATCCGTAACTTCCGGTGAAATTGTTACATTTCCCTCTCCCAGTCCTTTTAAGAATTCCTGGATACAGTAGAAAATATCCATGGTAAGATACTGGCGCAGCAGCAATGACTGATAATTGTTCTCACCGATCGCAGCAAAATATTCTTCCACAAAAGGATCACATTCTTCCATTGCTCCTAACTTCAAAAAATCCAGGATCAGCTTCCGGTCTACCCCTGTATAATTGGTATTGTCCAGAAATTCCGTGTATTTTTCATAGCTGGCAAAATAGCGTTCCAGAAGCCTGGATTTTTCCTGCTCTTCCCTGATCTCATCTGCTACATGTTTTAAGGTATCCAGTAAACTTACAGAAGTTACCGGTTTTAATAAGTAGTCACTGATCCCGATCTTAATGGCTTCTTTGGCATATTCAAATTCATTATAACCACTGAGAATGATGATCCTGGTTTTAGGCAGACTTTTTTTCACCAGGCGGCTTAATTCCAGTCCGTCCATAAACGGCATCTTTATATCTGTGATCAGAATATCCGGTTTTGTATTTAAGATCAACGGATAGGCATATTCTCCGTCTCCTGCTTCCCCAACAAATTCAAATCCATGACTCTCCCAGGCAATATTGTCACGGATCCCCCGACGGATGATGGACTCATCTTCCACCAGAAACACCTTTACCATCTTAGCTTCCCCCTTAAGTTGTCTATCAGCTGTTTCCTATGTATGTACATGTATCATGTACCTGCGTATGGTCCGATTATCCCACATTTATGACAGCGGGTCAATGAAATGTCATATCAAAAAAAGATCAAAAATTCCCATTTTCTGGAATTTTCGATCTTTTTTGCGTTTTTGTCTAATTATAACGTTTCAATTTTACGGTTACTTTTTCTGTTTCCGAATTATTCGATCACCTGATCGCCATCCTTGGTGACATAATACTCTTTTACACCAAGACGGGTCATCCAGTTTCTGGTCTCCTGTGTCTTCCAGGAACCGCTTCCTGCTCCGCCGCCGTTATCATTATCCCATAACCACTGAGGAGTCGGCCATAAGCATACAGATGGTCTTAATGCCTTGTATACTTCGTAGTCTACACCATTCTGTCCGTGATGGGACATCTGGACCATCTTGCATTTTAAAGCTCCAAGATTTACATCTTGCATCAGATGTTCACCGCCGGTGCGTCCCAGGTCTCCTAAGAACACTACATTGGTACCGTTTAAAGATACCATATAAGCAACACTGCTGTTATTTACAAAGTCATTGTTTTCTTTGTAAGCCTGGTTTAAAACCTGGATCTTTGCAGGTCCTGCGTTGATCACCTGTCCTGCTACGATATCACCGTGAAGAACGGATGGAGAAATTTTTGCAAATGCGCCTTTTACATATGCCACCATAGAAGCAACATTTGCGTCCTTTTCTGCGTACCAGCTGTCTTCTAAGAAGGAGTAATAGATACCGTCAATGGTGATCTCTCCTGCATGCTTATAAAGAATATCTGCCAGGGCACCTACGTGATCAGAGTCAGGATGTGTGATCAGCCATGCCTGAACATGTCCGCCTTTTGCCTTGATCTGATTTAATACATAGTCGGTATTGTCTGTCCAGCCTCCGTCTACTACGATCAGGCCGCCTTCTCCTGTTTCAATGATCGCTGCCAGCTGCTGGGCTGCTGTATCATGATTTGCCAGAAGTGTCAGCCTTCCTTTTCCAAAATAAGAGGAAGAGTCTGTAACAGGAGTGGATACTTCTCCAAATCCGGCAACCTCTGCCTTAGTAGTTACCGTCTGTGTATTGGTATTATTCTGATTGCCTGTATTCTTATTTTCATCCTGTACAACGATCCTGTCTGGGGAATTAATAACCTGCGCATTCATAGCATAAGACTGCATGGTTCCCTGTCCCAGCATCAGTGTAACTGCTGCCAGCAGACATGCCCCGCAGCGTTTCCAGTATCTGTCGATCCGTCTCATTTTCCCTCTCCTTACTGTACCGGCTCAACGGCTCTGACATCCCCTGCTTTAATGGTGTCATTTACCAGATAAGAGCTTTCGTCCCCTTCTTTATCATAAGGGAATACCTGTACCTTTACATCATGATCATCGAAGAAGCTGCCGTAGCTGGTAGTAAATCCGTTTTCATTCTCCTCCGGTGCTGTATAATAGAAGTTCTGGGTTGCTACAGACTCACCAATGCTTCCTAAAACATCCTGTGCATAAACCACTGCTACATCGCTGGTAGTCTTGCGGGTAACAGGCAGCAGTACAGTCAGAAGACCGGTTTCGTCATCATAAACAACGTTTAAGTCCATTACATAATCAGCAAAAGCACCATATGGCTCTAAATACTGCTCTTCCAGGTCTGAACGTACTTCTTCCCAGTCGATCTTAATATCTTTATCGATCTCTGTATCCGGCTGTCCATCTCCCTGGATCTTTCCATCTGCTGGAGAAACAATATTACTCTGGGTACAGCCGCTTAAAAGAGCTGCTGATGCCAGAAGGATCAGAGAAACCTTTTTCCAGTTAAACATTACAAAAAACCTCCTTAATTTTCAACGGTACTATTATAACGAAGAAACCACAATTTTAACAGTGGTTTTTTCTTACAAAATTGTTACCTATATGAAACTTCTGTGAAATGTAGCTTGCTATTTGATCTTATTGGTGCTATCATGTTCAATATGATTTAATTTTTTATTTTTTTGAACATATTATTTTTTAACAGGAGGTCATTTTCATGAAACCGAAACAGAAATCATTTTTGCAGAACCTTGACTGGGTCACCACTATCCTGCCTTTCGGATGCATCACATTGTTATGCTGTCTGTTTATGATATTTCCGGAAGGCTCTGCCAATATCCTTGCTTCCATCCGTTTCTTCCTTGGCGACCAGCTTGGCAGCTATTATCTGTTAATGGGACTGGGGGCTGTGATCTGTTCCCTGTATATGGCATTTTCCCGCTTTGGTTCTATTAAACTGGGGGATGTAGAAAAACCACAGTATACTGCTTTCCAGTGGGGTTCCATGATGTTTACAGCCGGACTGGCTGCAGATATCCTTTTTTATTCTCTCTGTGAGTGGATGCTTTATGCAGATGAGTCTCATATTTCTGAGATGGGTTCCATTCAGGACTGGACTTCTGTTTACCCATTGTTCCACTGGGGTCCTATTCCATGGAGCTTTTACATCATCCTGGCTGTTGCATTTGGCTTTATGATCCATGTGCGCCGCAGGAATAAACAGAAATACTCAGAAGCCTGCCGTCCTCTTCTTGGAAAGAAAGTAGACGGAGTGGTTGGAAAACTGATCGACCTTACCGCTGTTTTTGCTCTCTTAGCAGGAACTGCCACTACCTTTTCACTGGCTACCCCTCTTTTATCCATGGCTTTAAGCAAGGTGTTAGGAGTTGCAGAGACGCCCCTTCTTACCATTGCTATTTTAGTGATCATCTGTATTGTATACACACTGGCTGTATATTTTGGCATGCAGGGAGTCACACGGCTGGCTGCTTCCTGTATCTATCTGTTTTTTGTGCTGTTAGCTTACTTCCTGTTTTTAGGCGGTCAGACACGCTACATCATTGAGACCGGGATCACTGCCATCGGACTTTTAACCCAGAATTTTATTTCTCTGGCTACCTGGACTGATGCCCTTCGCACCTCTTCCTTCCCACAGAACTGGACGATTTTCTACTGGGCTTACTGGATGGTATGGTGTGTGGCAACCCCGTTCTTTATTGGAACCATCAGCAAGGGAAGGACCATCCGCCAGACTGTTTTAGGCGGCTATTTCTTTGGTCTTGCTGGCACCTTTACTTCTTTTATCATATTGGGAAATTATGGTCTGGGACTTCAGACTCATGGGATCTTAGATTTAATGGGACTGTACCGGGAGACCGGGGATCTGTATCAGGCGATCATCGCTGTTTTTGAGACAATGCCTGCAGCCAGGTTTGGACTGATCTTACTGGCTGTTACCATGATCGCTTTTTATGCGACTACGTTCGATGCCCTTACCATGGTGGCAAGTTCCTATTCCTACCGCTCCCTGGATGCAGATGAAGAGCCGGATAAGAAGGTAAAACTGTTCTGGGCCATTACTTTAATGCTTTTCCCTATTGCACTGATCTTTTCAGAAAATTCCATGAGCAGTCTTCAGTCTGTATCCATTGTCGCTGCTTTTCCTATTGGATTTATTATCCTGATGATCGTGTGGAGCTTTTTTAAGGATGCGGATGCGTATTTGCATGATACAGGGTCAAAAGGTTAAAAATCTGGTATCATAACAAAAACAGGAGACGTCCCCTTCCAGGTCTCCTGTTTATACGTTACTGTGCATTTTTACACTTCCTTGTCTGTTACATGTAATACTCATCCTGCCATAGGATCTTTCTTATACAATTATCTGCCTCTGTTTCATCTCTCCCCTTAAAACATATGGTCAGAAAACCATATAAACTTAAATTTTTCATTTCTTCGTAGTGTTTTAAATTTGCTGTTTTTTTGTCATCGGTTACGAAAATGTCACAATCAAAACGGTTTGCGGTCTGAATCAGATAAGAGATCGGTATTGGATTCAGCGCCTTTTTTCTTACGTCCAAACTCCTGGTTACCATTCACATCACCTCAATTTCAGAAAACTACAGCATGTTCCACTCCCTCTACTGAATTATTATATTCCCCTTTTGTTTATAATAGCACCACTTTTTGTTAATAACAACCAGTTGTTACAAAATTTATCAATTTTTTATGTGCAATAGTTATATTTTCTTTTGTTTTGATAATTAAGAAGCGACAGTTGTTACTTTTTTGACAACTGCCGCTTTTTCTTTGGAAGATTTAGTTTATTTATTTTGAAATATGATCATTACTGGGTGTCCGCAGATACGGAAGCACCTGCTACTGCCCATTTGTAATTCTGGATGGCCTGCTGGAGAGCCAGGTCTGCACATTTATATCCGGACTGTGCCTGAAGCCATGCCAGTTCCTGCTGCATATACTGGATGTTGCTTAGCATGCCATTGGCCTTCTGCACCTGCGCTGCCTGCCAGGAGATCTGGCCGCTTTCGTAGGCTGTTTTGGCTGCTGAATAGGAGGAATTTTTTTCTTCCATTGCATCATACAGCGCCTGGATATTGGAACGGACATTTTCTTCGGAATATTCTACATTGCGCAGTTTATTGGCGATCTGTGTAGTTGTCTTTGAGGTACGGATCTGCAGATCTGTCATTCCGCCGCCTGTCTGTCCTCTGAGACTGATCAGCTCGTAGTTGTTATTTACTGCTTTTTCTTTATCTTCTGCTACATTGACTGTGGCAATGTAGGATGGATCTGCTGCCGGTACTTCTCCGAATACTGGATTAGATGCTTCGTCGTATCCGGTAAAGGAACAGAGCATTTTACGGATCTGCTCAATTCCTGCATCCAGTGTATTTAACTGGGACTGACCGGAAGAAAGGCTGGCTGCTGCGGAAAGTACATCTGCGTCAACTGCCATTCCCTGGGCCTGCATGGTGTTCTGCAGCTGTTTTGCTGCTGTAGCCAGTTCTACACCTTTTGCTGCTATAGTACGCTGGGACTGCAGCTGCTGATACTGGTTTAACATCATTTCTACATTAAGGATCAAACTGTTGGCCTGGCGGTCGATCTGTTTTTCAGAAGAGTTCTTCCGGGATAATGACCGGTCCATATTGTTGGCCATTGTACGCATCTGATTTGCAGTCTTACGCAGCGCTTTTGCCGTTGCCTTGTTGATCATCTGATCCATACCTGTCTGGTCTTTGGCAAGGTCTTCTGCTGCTCTTGCCTGGGAAATAAGATCGTCTGCCATGGTCCTCTCATTAACTGCGATCTGCCCCTGATCTTCTGTCATTCCCCGTACCATGTTGTAGGCACTTTTGATGGGACCGTAATATTCTTTTACTCTGGCACCTATTTCGTCATAGTCTAACTGATTATCTGTAAGGCGTTCCTGATCAACAGAATAGCTGCTGTCCGGGTTTGCTTCTTCTGCGAATGCCTGAAAAGGAGCGGACGCTGCCAGCAGGAATGCCATTGTGGCTGCTGTCATGGAGCTTAAATGATTTTTTTTCATCTTTTTTGTCCTTTCTCTCTATGTACTCTCGAAGTCTTTTTGTATTTGATCTTGCGAGAAAGCCTCCGGGAGTGCATCTATTAATTTGAGGTGGTAAGTCCTTTTACATTCCAGTCATAGGCCTCTAATGCGAGGAGAAGCTGTAATTCTTTGGTGTTTACATCGTTTTTGGCTGATGTATAGGTGTTTAATGTACTCTGGTACTGCAGTTTGGTCTGGCTTCCTACTGCAAGGTTTGCCTGGGCAAGGTTTAAATTTGCTTCTGCTACCTGCAGCTGTGCTTTAGCTGCATTTAAGGAGTCTCTTGTAGTAAGTACGGTGTTGTACTGTGTTTTTAAGGAACGGATGGCTGTATCTTTTGCATTTACAATAGCTGCCTGGTTGGACTCGATCAGATCCTGGCTTGTTAAGTTGCCTGCTTTTTTGGTGTAGTATCTTACATCATAGTTGTTGTCAATGGCTGTCTGGGCATCTGCGTTTGGATCTAAAGCATCTACACGGGATAAATCCGGCTGTGGTACTTCTCTGATCTCAGGCTGTGCATCTGCGCTCCAGCCTAACATAAGGCACAGATTTCTGTGTACATTTTCCTGGCTCTTTTTTGCTGTTAAAATGGCTGTATCCTGATCCTGTACACTCTTTAAAGCTGTAAGGACATCGGTCTGGGTTGCCATTCCTACGGACATCTGAGCCTGGGTTGCTTCGTACTGCTGCTGCAGAAGATCTCTGGTACTCTGTAAGTTTTCCAGGTTATATGCGGACTGCTCTAAGGAAACCATCATTTCCTGTGCCTGGTATACCAGTTTTGCTTCCTGCTGGTCATACTGGATCTTTTCCATTTCCGCGTCTTCGTAGTTATTGTCTGCCTGTTTGGTTAAAAGGCCTGCGGAGTAACGCAGGGAAGCCCAGGTTACATCGTTGTCTGCGTTGTCAGCCTGATCCCAGATGTCATCAATGTCTTTCATATAGTCGTCATAGATGTCATTTAAGTTTTTGTTTTTCTGGTCTTTGTAAGTGGAACGGTTGCTTAAAACGGTTGGGTTGTATTCGTGGATCAGGTCTGCTAATTCGCCGTATTCCATGATGTTGTCACGAAGGGTTGCCCATTTTTCTGCGGAATAGGCAAATTCCGGAGTTAAACTTTTTTTGTAGTCTACTGTCTGAACGTCTTTTGGCTGATAGGTATTATCATCCGGGCTGTTCTGGGCTGCCAGAGCTGTAAGTGGAAGGGCTGCTGACAGAATGGATGCTGTAAGTACAGTGGATATCCGTGTGATTTTTTTTGTGATATTTTTCATTGCTAAGTCTCCTCATTTCGTTTATGACTGCTGTGAAGTCTGGGTACACATTCCTCTTTCCAGGATCGTCATTTCTTCTGTTAATACCTGGATGATGGTTTCTTTTTCGGAAGGATTTTGGTAATACATTGCCATGGATTTGATCAGGATCATAATTGCCATGTCTACTATGTAGCACAATGTTTCTATTGTGGTCGGGTAGCGGTCTTTGTCTAAGCGGTTGTACAATTCTTCTACGAAGGATTTATAAAGTTCGTCTTTCATCAGAAAACCACGGATCCCAAACATCTGGTTCTGTCCTGTTACGCTTAGGTCTGCCAGAAGGTTTCTGTGGATCTGGAATGTAATACGCTCACTTCCTGTTTTTATCCAGTCTTTCAGAAGACGGATACACAGGCGAAAAGGGTTGCCGTTTTCTTCTTCTAAGAATTCAAATACTTTTTTTCTTAAGGTATCACGAAATCCTCTGAGCATGTAGCGCATCAGGTCGTCTTTGTCTTCAAAGTAAGTGTAGAAACTTCCTCTGGATATTTCGGCTTCTTTGATGATCTGGTTAATGGATACTGCGGAGTAGGGAACTCTGGCGAATTCGTGGGCTGCAGCTTCCAGGATCGCATTTTTTTTTGAGTCTTTTAAGTTTAAAAAACGCTGGGTTGGCATGTAGTTGCCTCCTTGTTGGCTTTTGTATGGTTGATATTATTTGTATAGATGACAGGGTGTTATTTGTGACATGTTGTCACCGTTGTCACTTTTGAGATTATATATATGTTGATTGGGAAAGTCAATAGGAAGAAGGATTAAAACTTTATAAACAAACGGCGAAATGGATGGGATGGGACACGGGGGATTTGCGCGGGGACAGACTAAGGATTTGAGAAAAGGGCTAAAAACAAGAGAGGGGCGGGCAAAACTCACTTCGTTCAAACAGTTGCCCGCCCCTCTCTTAACGCCCTTTTCTCAAACCCAAGTCTGTCCAGCCTGCGCATCCCATGTGTCCCATCCAATTCATTTCGCCTGAGGGGGCCTGGTATCCTCATTCTCCCGCCATCGGCGGGAGAATATCGTCTTAGTTAAAGATCATAATAAAAAATACCCCAGACCATGTGATATGTGAGAGCTGAGGCATTTTCCATTATGTTCCAAACCAGTTATACTTTACCTTGTATTAGCTGTCTGGCTTTGTGTTCGTCTTCTTTTTTTACGGATATAGAGTAGGTGTTTTTTACACGATAATATTTTTCACCGTCTTTCCGCCCCTTTTAGGGGCGGAAGATGTACCTTTCTTACATGTTCTCTGTCTTTTCTACAATATAAACTGGGCGGTCTTTTAGTTCTGTGAAGAGGATTGCAATGTATTCGCCGATGATCCCTATTAGCAGGAACATCATGGCAAACATGAAGCAGAGAAGGACTACTATGGTTGCATAGCCGCTTGGGGCACCTTGTCGGGTGAAAAGGGTGTATATCATAACAGCTACCCCAAGGGATGCTGATAGCATACCTGCGTAAATTCCCAGTTTTAGTGGCATATTGGAGAAGCAGAGTATCGTATTTATGGAGAATATGAACAGTTTTTTGATGCTGTATTTGCTTTCTCCTGCTACTCTGGCTCTGGCTTCGTATTCTATGTTGGTCTTTTTGAAACCTACGTTTTGTACATAGCCTCGAAGGAAACGGACTTTTTCACGATAGTTGTCTTTCAGGACCTGGGCTACGTGACGGCTGATGGCGAAAAAGTCGGAAGCGTTTGGCTCAAAGTGAACATCGGAGATATGGTTGATGAGCCAGTAAAAGCCGGATGATGTTATATTTTTTACAAGGCCTGCGGATTTATTTTGGGTACGTACCATATTTATTACTTCGTAACCATCGTTAAACTTTTCGATGATCTCTGGGATACATTCCGGGGGATGTTGAAGGTCTGCATCCATGCAGATGATCCCATCTCCGGTGCTGTAATCGATGCCAGCGATCATAGCTGCTTCATGCCCGAAGTTTCTTGAAAAACTGATAAGTTTTACATCATGGTCTTCATGAGCTATTTCTTCCAAAATACTCAGACTATTATCTGCACTGCCGTCATTTACAAATATCAGTTCATGTTCCCACCCAGATTTTTTTATCTGTTCCAGGATTTTATTTGTTTCTTTATAGAATTCTCTTAGTGCTTTTTCTTCATTATATACGGATACGACTACAGATAATTTACAACATCTATCGTCTTTTTGACTTATGCCATTATTATTTTTTTGTGTGTTATTTTCTGCTGCATTGTTCATTAGTCGTATACCTGTATCTGTAAACTGGAATGGGTTGGAACACGTTTTTCTTCCGGCGGAAGCTGCATATAGTCCCCATATACTTCTTTAAGGACCGGATCCCAGCCCTTCGGGATCATAAGCGTCGTATCTTCAAATGGTGCATCTATTACTTCCTCACACCAGTCTTTGTGCAATGTTACATAAAGATAATCCGGCTGATAATTGCTGTAGTAGCGCAGATCACCTTTACTGTGTTTGTCTTTCAGGGCAATGGCCTTCTGCATAAAGAAGATTGCTTTCATAGGAATGAATTTGCCTATTGTTGCAAGACCGCCTACAAAAACTTTATACATCAGGCTGTACTTTGTATAATCCAGGTCATGTCGGTGTCCCATGGCAAGGCCGTAAACTGCCTTATGAAGGAAACGTGTGATCTCCGCTGCAGCCTTTCCTTTTGGAAGCTTGTCCAGGATAAACAGATCTACCCACAGATGGTTTAATTTTCCATCATAGTAGTCCATCTTATTGCTATCCGGATGCATACGGCTTTTCTTATAGATAATACGTGGAGTAAAGTCAAAAAATGCTTTTCCTTCATGGAAACTGTCTGGTTCTACCAGTTCCATTGTATCTGGAAGTTCTCTTCTTACTACTTTTTTAAATGCTTCAAACTGATTACGCGTAAAAACAATATCTGCATCATCATCCCAGGGAATAAACCCTTTATGACGTACTGCCCCAATAAGTGTTCCCGCATCCAATGCATATTGGATCTTATACTTCCGGCAAATACGATCTATTTCCTTAAGGATCTTAAGGTTAGCCGAATGTACCCTACTCATGTCATATCCAACGTTATCCTTTATAGCACTAACTTTGTTACTACCATTCTGCGCACTATTTATGTCTTCCACCATGCTATTCACCATATCATTTACCGTATCACTTACCTTATTTTCTGCCATATAGCCATTTCCCCTCCTTTACTAAACGCATATACTTTTGCAGCCAGCGAAGCTGGCTGCACATATTATTTTTCCTCACTCACGCCTGCATTGTAGAACTGAGGGAAGGGGGACGCTTTCATTTTTGCAAGTGTCCACATCTTGAGCGCAGCTGTCCGAATGCAGCGGACATAGTCCGATGCAGGCGAACAAGTGCATGCCGAAAGCCAGTGGACAATGCAAAAATGAAAAAAGGACTCCTTTCCTCAGTTCGGACCCTTCGCGACATTTCCTTGGTCAGAAAACCTTTCACACCTCTCGCGACAGACTCTTGGCCTGAAATCAGCTCAGCCCTCTCGCGACTATCTTACCGCCTCCCGAATAGTCTTCGCCATAAAATCAATCATCTCATCATTCATTCCCGGATAAACTCCAACCCAGAAAGTATCCCGTAAGATCCTCTCCGTATTCTCCAGTTCACCCACAACACGATACCCGGTTCCGGAAGCTCTCATCTCATCAAAGCACGGATGCTTGATCAGATTACCAGCAAACAGCATACGTGTCTGTACGCCTTTGCTTTCAATATACTGAACAGCTGCATTTCTGTCTGTTCCTTCCTTGCAGGTGATCAAAAATCCAAACCAGCTTGGATTGGAATGTGGTGCTGCTTCCGGGAGGATGAGTTTATCGGTGCAGTCAGCCAGCGCTGCCTTTAATCTTGCAAAGTTATGACGGCGGCGTTCTACGAAAGACGGGAACTTATCCAACTGGGCACAGCCAATAGCAGCCTGCATATCCGTAGCCTTTAAATTATATCCAAGATGGGAATATACATATTTGTGGTCATATCCCACTGGGAGTTCGCCGTACTGACGGTCAAAGCGGTGTCCGCACAGGTTGTCATGTCCAGATGGACAGATGCAGTCTCTTCCCCAGTCACGGAAGGAGCGGATGATCTTATTTAAAAGTGGATTATTCGTGTAAACAGCGCCGCCCTCTCCCATAGTCATATGGTGAGGCGGATAAAAACTGGAAGTTCCGATATCACCTACTGTACCGCTGAAATGTACTACCTCTTTTCCATCTTCTTCCATTGTATACTGTGTTCCCAAAGCATCACAGTTATCTTCTACCAGCCACAGATTGTATTTATCACAGAATGCTTTTACAGCCCGCAGGTCAAATGGGTTTCCTAAAGTATGAGCGATCATGACTGCTTTTGTCTTCTCGCTTCTCGCCTCTTCCAGCATATTTACATCAATATTATACTGTGGAATTGTTACGTCTACGAATACCGGTACTGCGCCGTACTGGATCATTGGTGCTACGGTTGTTGGAAAACCACAGGCAACAGTAATAACTTCATCACCGCGGTTTACACGACGGTCACCAAGGAGTGGAGAAGTCAGTGCCATAAATGCGATCAGGTTTGCGGAGGAACCGGAGTTGACCAGGGAGCAGTAACGTACACCCAGATATTCTGCCAGTTTCTTCTCAAATTCATCGGTATAACGGCCGGAAGTCAGCCAGAATTCCAGGGAACTGTCTACCAGATTGACCATTTCGCTGTGGTCATAGACTCTGGACGCATATGGAATGCGGTCCCCCTCTTTGTATCCTTTCTTTTTATGGAAAGTATCGCAGTAATCAGCTACCAGATCCAGGATCTGTTTTCTTGCTTCTGCTTCTGTTGTATGTTCAAACATATTTTTATCTCCTAATCAACCAAATTAACGTCTTTACAATTTTGCAACCGGAACAGGATAACGCTCCCGAAAAATACCTTAAGCGAAAAATTCCCGGATCTGGCGGTCTGTTACTTCTAACATGTCTGCACCGTTTAAGTATTCTTTGGACCATTCTACTGTCTTTTCAACTGCTTCTTTTACTGTGTATCTTGGTTTCCACCCAAATACGGTTTTGATCTTGGAGCAGTCTAATTTCAGGAAATTTGCTTCGTGAGGTCCGCCTACCCAATGGTTCTCCCAGGTCATTCCTTCTCCCCAGGCATTACAGAATAAGTCTGTTAAGGTGCCTGTTGTTACACAGTCTCTGTCATCTGGTCCCACATTGTAGTAATCCTGATATTTGCTGTCTTTGTACTGTTCCATGGCAATGGTCAGATAAACTGCCAGCGGTTCTAATACATGCTGAAACGGTCTGGTGGAATGTGGATTTCTTACCATGATCGGTTTTCCGGCCGCTGCTGCGCGGACACAGTCCGGAATAATGCGGTCGCTTGCAAAGTCTCCGCCACCGATCACATTTCCGGCACGGGAGGTGGAAATAGCACAGCGTCCGTCTTCAAAGAAGGATTTTTTATAGCTGTGTGTTACCAGTTCGGAACAGGATTTACTGTTGGAATAAGGATCATAGCCGTCTAACGGATCACACTCTCTGTATCCGTATTCCCATTCTTTATTTTCGTATACTTTGTCGGTTGTTACGTTTAGGAATGACCGTACAGTGTCAGTAAGGCGGACACATTCCAGGATGTTGACCGTGCCCATTACGTTGGTCTCGTAGGTGTAGACCGGTTCTTTGTAGGACTCGCGGACGATAGGCTGCGCTGCCAGGTGGAATACGATCTCCGGCTTTACTTCATCGAACACACGGCGCAGATGAGCCAGATCCCGCACATCACCAACTACACTGTGAATGGTGTCTTCCAGACCTGCGATCTCAAAGAGATTGGGGTCTGTAGGCGGATTTAAGGCATAGCCTGTTACCTGGGCACCTGCCAGTGTAAGGATGCGTACCAGCCAGGAACCTTTAAATCCGGTATGTCCTGTGACCAGCACTTTTTTTCCGTTATAGAATGATTTTAATTCTTCTAATGTTAATGCCATAATTACTCCTTAGTCTTTCCAGATCTTCCATGGTGCTTTTCCGGACTGCCACAGTTCTTCCAGTTTTTTCATCTCTCTCTGTGTATCCATGCACTGCCAGAAACCGCCATGATAGAAGGACTTCATCTGGCCTTCTGCAGCCAGTTTCTGCATTGGTCCCTGCTCGAAAATAGTAGAGTCCCCTTCCAGATAATCGAAGATCTCCGGGTTCATGACCATGAAACCGCCATTGATCAGAGCGCCATCGTTATCGTCTTTTTCACGGAAGGAAAGGACTGTATTGTCCTCTGCAATGTTTAACACGCCTTTGGACTGTCCCAGATTGACAGTTGTGATCGTTGCGATCTTGCCATGGGATTTATGGAATGCTACCAGCTCATTTAAGTCTACGTTGGAAACGCCATCGCCGTAAGTAAGCATAAACGGTTCATTTCCAATATATGGCTGGATACGCTTTACACGGCCGCCGGTCATAGTGTTTAAACCGGTATCTACCAGTGTGACTTTCCATGGCTCGGAATAGTTGTTGTGTACTTCCATGCTGTTGTTTGCCAGGTCAAAAGTGACATCGGATGTATGCAGGAAATAGTCTGCGAAAAATTCTTTGACTACATACTGCTTATATCCCAGACAGATCACAAAGTCATGGTATCCAAATTCGGAATAATATTTCATAATATGCCACAGGATCGGCTTTTCACCGATCTCGATCATTGGCTTTGGTTTTAAATGGCTTTCTTCACTGATCCTGGTGCCGAAGCCCCCTGCTAAAATTACTACTTTCATTTTCAATCTTTTTCCTCCGAGAGTGTATCTATGTTCTCCCACATTTGTGGAAGGATATATTGTTACCGGTCCCTGAAGATATTCAGGTGGTTCTCTTCCAGGATACGGAATGCATCCCGGATCTTATCTGTTCCTTTACGGTATTCGTAAAGATCATCTATTTCTTTTGAATGTTCTTTTAATTCCTGATCTGACATAAATGGGATCTGTGGTGCCATTTCTGCCATTTTTTCAAAGTTCTCTTCTCTGTAAGGTGCTTTCTGTATCTCACGATAAGTAGTATACCCATTTCCAATTAGGATTGCAATACAGAAGACAGTTTCAAGAACAGGCACTGTCCGTTTTACCAGTCCTCCATTGATACGTTTCCTGCGTATTTGGGAAGCCAGGGCAAATGTGAGAAGGATCCCCAGGACTCCTACCTGAAACTGCAGGGCATATCGGGAGCTTAAGGCATAATCTTCTTTTTCAAAAATGTAACGTGAAAGGAAGATGAGAAGATGATTGGCTCCGCCGGATACAAGGAGTATTAACGGAAAGAATGTTTTTTTATAAATGCCAAGACTTATGTTCAGCCACAGGGACCACAGATAGCCAACCATAAGTATGACTCCCAGCAGATAGATGATTTTGTTGGAAATACAACCATTTGCGATCCACTGCTGTAATTCTTCACCGCCAACCATCATTCCTGCCAGGGATTTCAGGATAAAACGGATGGGAAATGTAGGGAAGTCTTTTAATATTTCCCCTAAGGATCTTCCTGTTGCCCCTGCATGTTCTTCTACTGCAAAGGAATTGCTGAGAATGTAAAGGAGCAGCGGGATCAGTGTGCAGATAAGAAAGATCACATACTGTTTTCTTTTTTCTCCTGTATCCATAAATGCTGCCGCACCGGATGCCAGTATCATAACAACTGCATAGATGGCGCAGTAGGGACCGGCTGTCCCCAGTATGATCAGCCATGGAAGCAGCATAAGTATCGTTTTGTCCCATTTTCGCTCTTGTCCCCGGTAATATCGGTCGAAAAGGATCTGGTGATAATAAAAGCAGGCAAAGGCAAAGAAATGGGACCAGCCGCTTCCATTTGTCAGCATCTCCCATTTGTTCAGACTGAACATAACGATCATGAAGGTGATAAACCATTTTATATTTATCTTCAGCTGACGGGAATATGCTGCAAAACACCAGGCTGCAAGACTGACGCTTACAGCACCTAATACCCGGTCAAAGGTAATGGAAAAGCCAAAAAATTTTACGTTTATGATACGGGACAGGTAATTGATGGGAATACGGGTAAGCACATCTGCCACGAAGAATTTTTCAGGGTTAAATACATCTGGCAGATAGCTGTTTACCAAGCGGATGTAGTCGGAATAGACTACATCGCAGGCTGCATTTTTAATATACCACAGGAGAAATGCCAGTCCCAGAAGAGGCAGAAGGTAAAAAACTATCCTGTGTGTACCGTCAATTATTTTTTTATCCCTGTTTCCGGGAAGTTCCATGTGATATCCTCCTGCGTATAGTTACGTTCTTTTACGGTGTTGTAATGTGAACGATGGCTGCCAGCCGGTCCTGTCCTCTTTGTTCTCTGGCATTCTGCATATAGAAATTATAATCAAACTGCAGATGGACCATCTGCCATGGTTCTGCCTGTAGGGTTGTTTCTACTACGCTGGAATGAAGAGGCAGTGTACGGACCGGTTCTTCATCTTTTGTAATGGAAATGGCTTCCCCGCCGCTCATTACTCCCGGATACATAAATTCCAGTTCTATTTCCCCGGTGGAACCTGCCATCACAGTGAGGGATGCGTGTTCATCCATCCAGCCGTCGGAATAGTATCCGTAATCGGTCTGCAGTTTCAGGCTGCGGACAAAATCTGTGATATCCTGGAATGCATTATGAGCAGGATCTTCTCTGAGGACTAACATCTGGTCATCTACCATTCCAATATCACGGATGCTGTCTATAAATTCTACCTTTGTGCCCTCTGCCTTCATTTTCGGGTCAAATACTTTAAAGAAGGTACGAGCTGTAAAATCGCTCATTTCGTAGCTGTTGCCAATGATATAAATGGTTTTTCCAAAAATCCCGTTTCCGTATTTTTCGTAGGTCTGTTCTGCTAATGAATTATAGCGCAGCTGATCCGGCCACAGATACAATTTTGGATAGCAGCTGCGGTAGAACAGTTCTGCCGGAAACATAAGTAATACGTAAAGTGCAAAGAGAATGCCCCAGGGATACAGGCGTTTTAAATACAGTTCTTTTTTTACTCCTTCTGTCAGTTCTCCGTAGATATAGGAAAGGAAGAGCAATGCACCAGCTAGGGATACATAGATCCAGCGCATTTCCACACGGATGGTCACACTGGAAGATGCAATGTTTAAAGCAATAAAACCGATAAAAAGCATGGTATTAAACAGCATGGAAAATTTACGCTCTTTCCGTTTTTCCATGATGAATTTTACCAGAAACGCCAGCACCATGATAAGGAGCATCCCGTCTGCCATACCGATCAGCCCTTTGACCCACATAGGGCTTTCACTCCATGGGCAGCCGTTTAAGTGTTCCGGTCCTGCGTTAATTCCAAAGACATAGGCCGCCTGACTGAAGGCAAATTTGATGGCCTGTAAAATATTTAAGGTGTCTGCTACCTGGGTTCCGCCGGTTCCTGCAGGAAGAACAGAACCAATGGTAAAGGCACGGATCAGCTGTACCAGTCCAAAAGAGACAATTGTACTGAGCCAGAGGGATATTTTTTTGCACTGTTTTAAGAGAAGGGCCAGAAGTAATAATGGCAGCAGTGCCATGTACCGTTCATGGACGAAACATACTCCAAAATACAGCAGGCTGGCAATGTAAAAACATTTTTCCCTGTTTTCTTCGTTTACATAACGATATAAATTCCAGAGAATGGAAATGGCCATCCAGAGAGCCATTGTCTCCATCAGTCCTAAAACCTGACCGATCTGATAATACGCCATCCGGCTGGCTAAGAACATGGCTCCTGTAAAGAAGCCGATGGCTTTTGCCCTGGAAAGCCGCCATGCTATGGAATACAGATACCAGGACAGTGCTGCATTCAGCAATATGTTAATAGGCACGAAAAGAGCTACGTGATTTCTTACCACTGCCATTTCAAGCCAGGCTGCAAGATAATACAGGAAGCGGAAACGGGTGCTTCCCATAGGAAATACATATTCAAAGAAACTTTGTTCACCATAACAGGACCAGAAATACAGATCATCCATATAAAGGCCTTTGATCTGTATTCCATGGTTCACCCACACAGCTAATGCCAGCAGAAGTCCCATGAAGATCACATGGTCCTTCCACTCATATTTTTTCTCCATTCTGGAAAATCCGATCCTGAATTTAATTCTTTCCCTGGTGTCCAAATTTCTGCCTCCTTAAACTAGTTCCCGTTTTTCTCCATGCTGTAATTGTCACGGAACAACTGTACTAATCGTTCATCCGGTTCTTTAAATGGATGATCCAGATCTACTTTTGCCAGCATATTTCCCCATTCAAAGGTAAGATCTCTTAAGGTCCCTTCTGCGATCATATCTTCGATGATCTGTGTGGCTCTGGGCTGGTCTGCCAGATATCCCGCCTGTACATATATATATTCGGTTCCGGCCCATTTTAAATATTCTTCAAAATATGCCAGTTTTTTTACAAGATACACATCCCCACCGCTTCCTGTTATATCATAATAACTCTGGACGCTGCAGGCCATATCTAACACCTGGGGGTGAAAGCCAAAGGCTACTACCCGGGTTTTAGGTGTAAAACGGGAATAAAGTTCCTTACAGCCTCTTCGTTCCCAGCTTTTATGTGTATGATGACGATGGTCATAATATCCTCTGTTTACCAGTTTAAAAGAGGTAAAGCCCGGGCATCCTGCCCAGCTGGTAGAGGATGCGATCAGGGTATTGAAGAGAAAGAATGGAACGGCCAGTAAACAGATGCCGGACCTGAGGATCTTTTTCGTTTCCACTGCTGCACTGCCTGTTGTAACTGCGGCAATGTTTTCTGTCTCTTCTGTTTTTAGCCAGTATCCTGTGATCCGCACGGTACTGATCGCCGCTACTGCATACACCAGTATGAAATAATTTCCATCTATCTGGGCAAGTGTGTAAATGCTGGCCGCGGAACCAATTAACAGTGTGATCATAAGAAAACCATCAAAGAAATCTAACTGGGAGATCTGCTGATGCTTTATAAACCTCGTTATTACCTGAAAGATCCAGAATAACAGGAGTGCTGTTACAAGCACTGTTCCCCAGGCAATGATCACGTGTTCCATATCTTCTCCTACCGGAGAGATCAGTACTCCCTTTAACCGTTCCAGCAGCCGGTGTATTTTTTCTCCCCTGGAAAGGACAGACGGATCACCGATCACATGGGAAAAGTTATAGGGATATTTTACTTTAAAACCTATCTTTTCAAAGAAATTTGCATATACAGAAGTTACCGGAACTCCTGTAAGCAGCCAGGTTCGATACCACAATCCTGCTGTTGCAAATAATGGCAGGATCCATGTTAAAAATGCTCTTTTTTCCGGTTTTCCTGTCTTTTTAAAGATCAGGAGACTGACAAGCCCCACACCGCCTAAGGCTGTAGAAAATACAAGAGCCGTTGGTTTGTAAACCAGTGAAAGAAGATAAACAGCTACCGCAAAGATGAGCCATATATTTTCTCTGACAACTGCCAGACAGAGAAAATCATAAATAATAAGCTGACACATTAAGGTAATACTGTCACTTTTAGCAGAAACCGCCATATTCATAATACCTGGGATCGCACTGACCAGCGCTCCTGTCCAGAAACCGACTGTTTTTCCGCTGAAACGCGCACCCATAACTGCGGCTGTCACTACACTGACTATGGTTGTCCAGAAAGTAAAGGAAAGGACAAATCCGTAAGTCGGTGTACCGGATAAGGGAAGCACCAGTACTTCTGCTCCCTTGCTGTAGGTATACACCAGATTGATCAGCCCCAGATTTTTATAAATACCGTTTCCATTATCCAGGACATAGGCGGAACGCAGTCCATAGTGGAGAGAGTCATAGTCCAGTTCATGGTTTGAACGGCCTGCCTGAAGAAAGAACATGGTGAGGATGAATGCAAGAAGAGCTGCCTGAAGCACGGTTTCCGGCATGACTGCACGGAATAGATTGCTGCACTTACTGACCACATTCTGTTTTTTCATCCCTGACATATCTGCAATCTGTTCTGTTTTCAGACAGTTATCCACAGACCTGCCAAAATTTTTTTTATTTTTCCACAGGAAAATTGCCGTAATCCCCAGAGCAAGCAGCAACGCCAGCTTTCTCCAGAGCCCGATTCCCCCATGTCCTGTAAGAGATACTGCACATACAAGGACCATCCATGCTGCGCTTCCGGTGGTCAGCCCCAGAAGGATCTTCTCCCAGACAGGAAAAACAACTTTGTTTTTTCTTCCAATATTTTCCAAAAAACAGTTGTTGATGCAAATGCCATATCCAGCCAGCGTTCCCATCCACACACCAGCCCCTATCAGCGGGATCAGTATCCTGTGTCCCCAGAGGAACAAAAGCCAGCCGGGTATCAGACAGGCTATAGCCAGTCCTCTTTTTTCCCTGCTTTTTACTGCCAGGCATAACCACCATAAATTCCATAAAAACAGGACAGACAGTTCCATTAGCATCCGTCCTGTTTCTTTCTTTTGTAATGTTCTCCCCAAAGGGCCATGAAGTATCAGTCTGTTTGCAGCTGTCCCGATCAGAGCAATTGCCACCACCCAGAATACAGCCAGCAAAAGACCTTCTTTCCCTCGTCTACTCCCCATTTTAACTTGTTCCTTTTAACTCTTTACTCGTATTCCTTATAAGCGGAAGAATATCCCTTCATGATGAGTTTTACTACCGCTTTAGGCCAAAATCTGGCAAACATTTCTGCCTCTTCCCTGGCTCTCCGGTTGTCTTTGATGCAGGCATTTGTAGTAGCGCCCTCATGGACCCGGTAATAGATCAGCGGCTTTTCCACACAGATAAACCTGCCTTTTTCTCCTGCCAGCTGTACCATGTGGTCCCAGTCTAAGGCAAACTGATACTCAGACTGGACAAATGGTTCTCCCAACCGCTTTTTGCTGTAGGTTGTTGCCGGACAGCAGATGGGATTGCCAAGTACCAGGGGCATTATTTTTATCCATTTTAAACCGCAAAGAATATGAAACCGAAGGGGAAGACGTAAAAGACGCTTCACCCACAGCATTTTATCCCCGGTAATTACCTTTTTATTTTTCACAATGGCATAATCAGAGGTAAATACAGTCATATCCGGATATTTTTCAGCTGCCTTTAACAGTTCTTCCCCATAGTTTTTGCAGTACATATCGTCCTGATGGGCAATAGTGACAAACTCTGCATCTGCCATGGAATAAGCATAGTTCCAGTCATCCCGGATATTGCTTTTTCCTTCCCGGATGTAGTAGGGCAGATCATATTTTTCTGCCATAGCTCCCAAAAACGGGCTTGGTGTGGAAGTACAAAGGATCACCGGCGAAGTTACATTCTGGGCTTTCAAAGACTTTATGCAGCTTTCCAGATAAGGAGAATCCCCATAGGCAGGGATCGCATATACATGCTTATGACTCATAAAAATGATCCTCCAGCATTAAGCACAGGGCATGGTATACAGGAAGATGCAGTTCCTGGATCTTAAAGGTTTCCTGTACCGGAACGATGATAGATACATCTGAAAATTCTTTGATCCGTCCGCCGTCACGGCCGGTCAGTCCGATCACAGTCACACCTAATGCTTTTGCTGCAGTTGCTGCATAAAGCACATTTTTAGAATTGCCGGAAGTCGTAATTCCCAGGAATACATCTCCTTTTTTAGCGTAGCCATACAGCTGCTGGGCAAATACCATATCTCCGTTTACATCATTGGAAAAAGCGGTAGTCAATGCCCCATGGCCGGTGAGTGCAATGGCCGGAAGTCCGCCCTGGAGATTTTCTGCCAGTTTTTCCCCCATCTGAGGGTCTGCTGCCTTTAAAGCCTGGGCTAGTTCTGCTGATACAGGACGGCGTTTTACAAAGCCTTTCATCAGCTCTCCTACAATATGTTCGCTGTCAGAGCAGCTTCCGCCATTGCCTGCGATCATCAGTTTCCCGCCCTTTTCATAGCAGTCTCTCATGATCTCATATGCCTTAAGGATGTCTCCTTTTACCGGCTCAAGCACCGGATAACGCTGTACTAATTCATCCAAAAATCTAAGTTCTTTCATATACGATTTTCTCCTTTTGCCAGAACTTCTTTTTCCAGGTTTTATTTTCTTTCCAGTATCCATTGTGCTGCCTGTTCAAGATCAGCTGCATAGTGGACATACGGCGGTTTTTCACCATTTTCCTGCTGTTCTTTATGAAGCTCTGCCCCATATCCGGTTCCTACTAAAATAGAGGTGACTCCAAATTTCTGTCCGGCTTCTGTATCAAGAAGCTTGTCCCCGATCATATAGGAAGCAGCCCTGTCCACCGGAAAATCCTTTTCTGCCATTTCAAACATGCCGGTTCCCGGTTTGCGGCAATTACACACTTTTTTGTATGCACCGATACCATGTACCGGATGATGAGGGCAATAATAAAAGGCATCAATTTCTGCTCCCTCTTTTTCTAACAGCTGGTTCATATACTGGTGAAGGATTTTTACATCTTCTTCTGTATAATACCCTCTTGCCACTCCCGCCTGGTTGGTGACTACGATCAGCTTATATCCGGCATCTTTCAGCTTCTTTAAAGCCTGGGGCACTCCCGGAAGAAGCTTCATATCTTCCGGTTTATGAAGATAATTCACTTCTTCGTTTAAAGTGCCGTCCCGGTCTAAAAATACTACTTTATTTAATGTATGTTCCACGATATTGTTTCCCATTTCTATAACGATTTATAGTTTTTTATTTCAGATTAAAACAATATTCTCCGTTTGGCATCTGTACTTTTACCTTGTCATACTGCCAGCGGTCTTCGTCTGCTACCCAGCTCTGGGCGCCGCGAAGTTCAAAGTTCCAGTCAGCTAACTGTCCGCCCATAGCTTCCATACGGGCTGCTACTTTATGGCGCACATTGTATGGGCAGTACATTAACAGGTATCCGCCGCCGCCTGCTCCTAAAAGCTTTCCGCCTAACGCCCCGGCCTTTAATGCCTCTGCATACAGCTCGTCGATCTGCGGATTGGAGATCTTATTGCTCATACGCTTTTTGCTCTGCCAGCCATAGTCTAACAGCTTGCCAAAACTGTGGAGATTGCCTTTTAACAGTTCATCCTTCATGGCATAAGCCAGTGCCTTTACCTCGCACATCGCGTCAAAAGCATCTTTCTTCTCATAGTTCTGCACCTGGTCTTTGATGATATTGGCAGAAACATGGATCTTTCCGGTATAGCATAACAGCAGGTTATACTGCAGTTCATGGATAATGTCTTTTTTAATACGCAGCGGGTTTACCACTACATTGTTGCGTCCATGGAACTCAATGAAATTAAAGCCGCCGAAGGTTGCCGCATACTGATCCTGGTATCCGCCATCGATCTTTAAGTCTTCTCTCTCTACCTCATATGCCAGATCAGCCATTGCATAGGCATCTAACATAATACCTTTCCACCGTGCCATAGCAGTAAGCATAGCAACCATGACGGTAGAAGAGGTTCCAAGGCCGGAGCCTGGAGGTGCATCACACTGTAAGTAAACTTCGCAGCCCTGCTTGATATCCATTGCCTTTAAGGCTGCTGTTACCAGGTCTAAGCGTCCGTCATAGACATAATTTTCATTTGTGTTGTATTTTACTGTCATATCGAAATCCAGAGAGTGGACGATGATCTGGTCATCCTTTCTTGGTACGATAGAACAATATGCGTATTTATTAATGGTACTTCCGATAATAGCGCCGCCCTGCTGCTCACAGAATGGTGCTACATCTGTGCCGCCGCCGCCAAAGCTGACGCGAAGGGGCGCTCTGCCTCTGATCACCATAGTTTTTCTCCTTTCGGACCCATGTATGCCGATAATTAATGTACAACTCCCGTTTTTACATCTTCCTGGAACTGGAAATATGCTTCCGGAATACCGATGTCAATGAAATAGCCGTCATTTACAAAACCGCCCAGTTTCTTTCCTTCAGAAAGCCACTTGGGGATCATCTCATTTTCAAGAGATACTTTGCCCTCCGGAATCTCCTCTAACAGGCTCTTTTTCATAAGATAAATACCGCCGTTAATGGTTCCCGGCACCGGATCTGCTGTTTTTTCATTAAATCCGGTGAGAATGCCATTTTCATCTAAAATGGCTTTGCCATAGCGGGACACATCCGGCACCTGGCGCAGCACCAGAGCCATATCCAGGTTCTGATCATCCTGCTGTTTTGCCAGACGGGTATAGTCGATCTGGTAAAAGGTGTCTGCGTTTAACACATAAAAACGGTCTTCTGTAATAAACTTACCTGCATTTTTAATAGCGCCCGCTGTGCCTAAAAGAGTTTCCTCATAGGCATAGGAAGCCTGGAAGCCGAATTCACTTCCGTCTTTAAAATATTCTTCCACCATGGAACCTTTGTAACCTACAGCGAAAATGATCTCTGTAATGCCGCTGCGCACCAGCTCCCTGGTCACATATTCCATAAATGGTTTATCCTCGATCAGTGCCATTGGCTTTGGTCTGTCGCTTACTACACTGCGAAGTCTGGTTCCCAAACCTCCGGCTAATAAGATTGCCTGCATTTTATTCTCCTGTTCTGTTTTTCCCTTTTTTGCAGTGCTAACCTCCAAAATGCTACACATTTTCTCGGTCGCGGGCATTCGCCCTATGAAAAAACTTCTCAGCCGTATCTTCGGAAAGTAAACTTTTCTCAGTTTCGTCTGAGAAGTTTTTTCGCATTGCTCATTGCTATCGCGAAAAGTCTTCCTCTATTACCTTCCATGCCCCATCCATGCTGAAGTGTTCCCTGATATACTTCTGGGTTCCTTCGCACATCTGGCGGCAGCGGTCATTATCCTGATACAAAGCTACTGTCTTATCTGCAAATGTCTTTGGATCATCTTCTACTTCAAGAACCTGCTCTACCTGCGGTATGCCTTCGGCACCGGTGCTGGTGGTAATGATCGGTGCGCCGTTATAGATTGCTTCTACCACTTTGCCCTTTACACCTGCACCGTAACGCAGGGGAACTACCACTACCTTGCAAGAAGCATACAGGTTTGCCAGCTCTTCTTCACTGACAAAGCCCTTGATGATGATACCGTTTCCAGGCTGCTCTAAGGCTTTGATCTCATCTGTTACCTTGGAACCGACTACATAGAATTTAATATCCGGCAGCTGCTCCCTGATATACGGGAAGATTTCCTTTGCAAACCAGAGCACAGCATCTGCATTCGGCGGATGGGCAAAACCGCCCACAAACAGCAGTCCTTCTCTCTTTGCAAAGTCTTCCTGGATATTTGTCAGGAAGTGATCGTATACATACGCAGTAATGGCTTTTGCCTTGATTTCTGGATCAATAGCATGAATGGCGTTGATCTCCACATAAGACGGATAATAGGAAATAGCCGCCTTGCGCATCATGGAAAGTTCAATGGCCCTCCAGTAATCAGCCTCTCTCTTAATATTAATATCCCCGGTCAGCTCATATTCACGGCCCAGACGTAAGAAGTGCAGGTCATGACCATAGTAGATCACCTTGATATTGGTATTTTCCTTGATGAAGTCTACATATTTGGTAGCAATATGAGGTCTGTTCAGATAAGCAACGTCGATCTCATCTTTATTTAATTTCAGCCAGTCCCAAAGACCGGTAGCCCAGTGATCCCCATAAAGGATCTCAATTCCCATCTGCTGAAGAGTGGTAGAATATGGCTCTTCATGAAGGAAGTTATCTCCCAGGAACTTGACAACATAGCCTTTCTTTAAGAACATTTTCAGATACTGATAGGTTGTCTTGGAACCAGCGTCTTTATCAAAGGTAGGAACATAATGATCCACTACTAAAATGACTTTCTTGCCCTGACTGCGCTCTCTTGCACGGAATGGGTTTGGATTTCCGTCATTGACGCACTGCTTCTTAAACTCATCCGCCCATTTTTCCTTTAATTTCTGGCTGTTTTCCACCTGATAACGCTTTAGTCCGGTACCGTTTACATCCGTACCATTGGAAACGCCCTCAAAATGAATGACTTTGGAAAGGGGCTGGTAAACCACTCTGTAACCGGCTTTTCTTACCTCAAATGCCAGGTCAGAGTCTTCGCAGTAAGCAGGAGCAAAACGTTCATCAAAGCCGCCGATCTGCTTCCATAAATCTACTGACAGCAAAATGGCTGCACCTGAAATATAGTCTACATCTTTTACATAGTTATATTCTGCCTTATCCGGATCATCCAAACGGCCGTAATTCCAGCCGGAACCATCGCTCCAGATAATACCGCCTGCTTCCTGTAATCTTCCATCCGGGTAAACCAGCTTGGAACCAACCATACCAATGGTATCATCTGACTCGATCAGGTTCACCAGGGAAGAAAGCCAGCCTTCTGTAACCTTGGTATCATTGTTTAAGAACATGATATACTTGCCTTTTGCAGCCTTGGCAGCCTGGTTGCAGTTGCGAAGGAAGCCCTGGTTGGTCTGGTTGCGGCAGATCACAAGGCCGTCTACAAAACGGCTAATCTCTGCAGTAGCATCCGTAGAAACATCATCTGCAATAATAACCTCATACGTCACATCTTTGGTAAATTCCAGAATGGACTGTAAGCAGGCATAGGTATAATGGATCTGGTTATAGCACGGAATTACAATAGAAACAGTCGGGTTCTCATATTGCGGGAAAGAAAGATGTCCGCCGGTAAGATAACCTTCTCCGATCTTAAAGTCACCTTCGATGAGGTTGCGTCCCTCTTTGGTGGCATACATTTTTCCGTATTTAACCGGATGCTTTACTGTATTAAAACTGTAATTTAAAAGTTTGCGTTTTCTGGTTCCCTTTGGAAATGCCTTGTTTACCTGTTCTCCCAGTTTCCGGCGCATTTTAAAGATCACTGCTTCATGTCCATTTAAATAGGTAGCCAGCTTGCCCAGTTCATTCACCTCATGGCGCAGGTCTTTGATCATCACTTCCAGGTTGGTCACATGGTTATTGGTAAGACGCAGGATCTCCTGGTCTTTCTTTACCTGGATATTGCGCTCTTCTACCTCTGCCTGAAGCTGGTTGATCCGCTCTCTTGCCTGAGCCAGTTCCTTTTCCTGGGCCTTTAATTCTTCCAGTGTCACCAGACGCTGCTTGTAATTGCCAAGGTATCCCTGAGTACCGTCTCCATGTACCCAGGTCTGGAATGCTACTTCCATAGAAGCATAGGTTTCTGCCAGCTTCTCATCCATTCCAAACTCTTTTAAGAACTGGGTTGCATTTTCATACTCCATCAGTCCTTCATATTTATAATAGAAGTAAACCAGATTGCGGTAGCGGACAAAACCGGATGGAATTGGGAAATCAAATACCCATTCATAATCCATACAGTAAAGTCCGTCCTCAGTCTCCATCAGATTTTCAAAGAGGCCATCAATGTTGCTGACTTCATAGGAAGTATCCTGTAAGGAAAGAACATCTTCACTGTCACCAAATACCTCTTTAAACGGGTCTGTTGGAGCAAATGGCTCATTTTTAAGAACTGCCTGTCCAAATACCTGATCGATCGCTGCTTTTAAAGCTTCTACCGGTGCTTTCTTTCCCCGGATCTGTTCTCCTAAGATCTCTGCCAGTGTTCTTCCCTTTAAAAATTCAAAGCGGACTGCCTTTTTATCTTCGGAATACACAGGTGCCAGCACTTTTACCCCGGAATTTACCTTTGATAATTTCTCATATTTTTCACTCATGGAACTGATATGCCCTGCCGCCTTTTCTGTAAGAGGCGTCTTTTCCACATATCGTTTTCCATTTTCTTCCAGAATTGCAGTCCGGATCTGGAATTCTTCTTTTCTGGTACTGTTGTATTTTGCAAATACTGTCTTAAAACTCTCTGCTCCCTTAGATGCTACTGCCAGATATGCATTGGAAAACAGACCGAAGGCCTTTTCCTGCACCAGTTTATCGGAGATCTCGTCTTCATGGATGCAGGCCCAGCGCTGTCTGTCATATACTGCCGTCACATGAGGGATATCTCCCTTTCCCGGAAGATACCGGTCAGAATAAACAGATACTGCCCGCTTATATTCCGGCATAGGATAATAAAATTCCACTTTGGAAAGTCCTGCTTCTTTCAAAGCTTCTTCCAGTTCTCCCTTTGTAAATGCAGTCTCATCCTCATCATGGACAGCACCGGAAAGGAAGTTTAAACCAAGGGCATTTTCACATGCAAAGATCAGCTTGCCGTTTTCTGAAAGATATGAGGATAACCTTGTAAAGCATTCCTTAATATCCATATCCGGGCGGTCTGCACGTAAAACTACCAGATCATATTTTCCTTCTTTTTCAACTGCTTCCATTTTCTGGAAATCAGCTGCTTTCATATAGGAAATATTGGTGTGTGCTTCATTCATCTTCTGGTTCACTACCAGATTTTCGTCTCTCTCATCTACAACTGCAACACTGGCGCAGCGCTCTGCAAGCAGACCTGTGATCACGCCATAGTCAGAACCAAGCTGCAGTACATGTTCCTGTCCTGAAAAATCCATCCAGTCCATAAGATTGCGACGGATGTCTGAAAGGGCATAAAGGACTTCCGGGCGGCTGTCTGCCTCTAAAATTTTTAAGATTCCCTCTTTATCTGCGCCGTATTTCTTAAATAAGTCCAGAATTTCATAACTTATGTCATTCATCTGCGTTCCTCTTTTCCGCCTTTACCTGTGATTCCATATCGTAAACGCCAACGGTATTTTTATTGGAAATAACGGTAATATTGGTTACGTCATAAAGTCTGTGGTACACCACATGTTCTCCCTGTTCAAAGCCGGTACAGCTCATGCTTAACAGGTACTCACCACCCTGAAGGTTCATTTTCTGGGTAAATTCTACGGTATATTCATCTCCGTTCTTCACCGGCTTGATATCTGCCCCTTCAAACATGGTATTGGTTCCAGTCAGTTCTGTTCCCTTTTTATCTTTGATGGTATAGGTAAAAATAGGAGCCTGGATGTCCGCATGGAAACGGATGCACTCTTTTATGGTGAACATTTCCCCCTTTAACAGCAGGTTGGTCACATTTCCTCTGGCATCTAAAAGACCCAGATCATAGATCTCCGCTCTTCCATCTCCATATTCGGTGCGGTCAGTGTTAATAGCCAGCTGGTCACGCATAAGGCCTGTATGGGATAAATTCATTCCGCCGGAAAAATCGGACATTTCTGTACCGTCGGTATTTCTGTCTCCCGTTTCTGCACTGCTTTTTCCATCTGGGAGTTCTGCTGTTTTTCCCTCTTCTGCTGCCTTTTCAGCCGCCAGTTCTGCACGCAGGTCATCTAACTTTCCAGCCAGTATCTTCTTATACATATCTACCACTTTTCCAGCCGGACCTTCTGCAATAAATTCACCCTTATGCAGCAGTACAACTTTATCGCAGTACTTGATGATACTTCCCATATCGTGGGTAACCATCAGAATGGTGGTGCCCTTTTTGCGGATCTCTTCCATTCTCCGGTAACATTTGGACTGGAAGAATACGTCACCTACAGAAAGCGCCTCATCTACGATCAGGATCTCCGGATCTACGTTGATGGCCAGCGCAAAAGCCAGACGCACAAACATACCGCTGGAATAAGTCTTTACAGGCTGGTATACGAAATCTCCGATCTCTGCAAAATCCAGGATATCCTGCAGCTTTGCATCCATCTCTTTTTTCGTATATCCCATCATGGTACCGTTCATGTATACATTTTCAATTCCTGTATAATCCATGTTGAAACCGGCACCCAGTTCCAGAAGGGCTGATATTTTTCCGTCTACATCCACCTGACCGGAAGTAGGTGTAAGCACGCCGGTAATGATCTTTAAAATGGTAGACTTGCCAGAACCATTCGTACCGATAATACCTACGGTCTCTCCCTTTTTTACCTGGAAAGACAGTCCTTTCAAAGCATAAAAGTCACGGTGATAATTTTTATGGGAAATACTTACAGATTCCTTCAGCCGGTCGATGGGCTTGTCATAAAGGCGGTAAACCTTAGTCACATCCCTGACACTGATGGCATTTTCCTTTCCCTGTTCATTCATTGACATATGTTTCTCCATCTCTATCGCATAGTTTTCCACTTTAGGGTTTAGTATAGCATAAAATAGCTTTGTTTCATACTATTTCTGAGCAGATAGACACATTTTACATGAGAAAATACAATAATAACGTGAAAATGGGAACCCTGTAAAATCATCTTTTTACAGAATTCCCATCTTTTATATTACTTACTTTCTATTGCTTATTTTAGGGGTGTAAATATTATAATGCCCGGATGTCCCGGATCAGCTGATCTTTCTCTGCTTCGGTTGTGGCCCAGCTGGTACAGAAACGGACTACCTTACTTCCATCAGCCAGATCCTGCTGGTGTTCAAAGGTATATTCTTTTCCCAGTACCTCTGCCTGTTCTTCTGTCAGGATCACAAACAACTGGTTGGTATAGCTGTCCACATATTCCCGGATCCCTTTTTCTTTAAATGCAGCCTTGATCTCCAAAGCATAGGCATCTGCCTGGGCTGTCATTTTTTCGTAAGTATCATCCTCTAACAGGGCACAAAACTGCATCCCAAGAAGCCATCCTTTTGCCAGAACGGCTCCGTTCTGTTTCATATAAGTACGGAACTTCCGCGCCAGCTTCTTGTTTGTGATCACCAGTGCCTCGCCAAATAAAGCGCCGCACTTGGTCCCTCCAATGTAAAATACATCCGTCAGTTCTGCCATTTTTTCCAGTGTCAGGTCATTTTTCACAGAACCAAGGCCATAGCCCAGTCTGGCTCCGTCTGCAAACAGGTACATTTCGTACTCATCGCAGACTTTGCGGATCTCTCTTAATTCCTGCTCTGAATAAATGGTTCCCCATTCTGTAGGAAATGAAATGTATACCATCTTAGGTTCGCAGATATAATTAGGCTCACCGCTATTGTAATAAGAAGCTGCCACTTCCCGGATCTGCTCTGCGCTGATCTTTCCGTCTGTTGAAGGAAGAGGCACCAGCTTGTGTCCGGTATTTTCAATGGAACCAGCTTCATGTGCATATACATGACCGCTGTCCGGACAGATCACACTCTGGATAGGGCTTAAAGCTGCCGCGTGGACAATGAAGTTAGCCTGTGTAGCTCCCGGTAAAAAGTGGATAGCAGCTTCCGGTGCCTTACATTTTTCCCGGATCAGCTTAGCCGCCTTCTCACACCATGTATCTTCCCCATATCCATCATAGCTTTCCCCATTGATCTGTGCCAGTTTCTCTAATATCTTTTCGCATGCACCACGGTTATAATCATTGTGTAAACGGATCATATTTGATTTTTCCCCTTTGCTAATTTAATGTACTCTTTTTTCAAACTTTAGCATCTTTCAGTTTTATACAGCAGCGTTTCTTAAAAAAGGAAACACCATAGCACAAAATGTGATCAAAATCATCTTCATATTCTTTTGCATACATTTTTTCATTGATCTGATCTAATGCTTTTTGACAGTCTGTATCCATAGTTTCCAGCGTTTTTGAATATTTAGCCTCAAAAATAGCCACACGGCCTTCCTCAGGATCATAAACCACCACATCACTGCGGCCTTCTCCATGTTCTTTATTGGATTCTACCACATAACCCGCCCCTGCAAAAATACCTGCAAGAAAAGCATGATAAAAGTCTTCCCTGTAATCATGATAGCTGATGGTTTTTCGCAAAAGCCGGTTCATTTCTTCCATTACTGTCCTGCTGTCACCCTTCCACACTGCCGAAAACATTTTTTTCCTGTCCCATGCTTTTGCGCTGTCATCAAACCATTGGATCACTGTTGTTTCAAATATTTCCCGTATTTCTGCATTTGGTATCATAAGTGCAGAAATCCCATCTGGAAGTTTCTCTTTCAATTCATTTTCCCGTATACTGGTAAGATAACCGGTAAGATAAAGGATGCTCCACAGATTGTCCTCTGATGAATGAAGATAATCATAAGTCAGATTCTCATCTATACGCTGTAAAATATACCCACCATTCAATAATGTTTCCAGTTTTTTTGTAATATTACTGCCTGCAATATCGATAAAGGAACGAATAATTCCATTATCACTTGTGTTCATCCAATAACTTTTTGGCCTCGTATCTGAATCTCTCTGTATATCCCTGATATAATTCATTACATCCCATGGACAATATACATCCATCCGCCCAAAATGATAACCATCATACCAGCTTTTTACACGTTCCAGATGATCTATGCTCCCGGCATCCCTCAGGATCTGCTCTACATCTTTTTGAATAAATCCAAAATATTCATTTAACCGGGTATCTGTGATCGTATCAGAAACCAGATTATTGGTTCCAGTAAAAATGCTTTCCTTGGCAATTTTAAGACAGCCAGTAATAATCGCAAATTTTAAAAATGGATTGTCCTTCAACGCTGTACTCATCATTCCTTTGATCACAGACAGCATTTCTTTATAATACCCGTTACTGCTTGCTTTTGCCAGTGGAACATCGTATTCATCCAGTAAAAGAATAACTGGCTTCCGATAATAAGACTCCATCATGCGCATTAATGTATTTAAAGAAAAACCGACCTGTGCTTCACTGGCCGTTCCTGCTTTCAATTCCAGAAATACTTTCTTATCATCCGGATCGATTGCCTCACTCTGTAAAAGATATACATGCATCTTACAAAGATTAGAAAGCTGGACCACCAGACGATCATATGCGCTTTGAAAATCCAGACCATCTATATCCTTTAAAGAAAAAAATATAACTGGCCACTGATTCATCCATTGATCGCACAATTCTCTGTTTCCTGAAATTTCCAGATTCTCAAATAGTTTTTCACTGTTTTTCCGAATATTAAAAAAATTTTCCAGCATACTCATACCAAGGGTTTTTCCAAACCGTCTTGGTCGCGTGATAAGCGTCACTTTAGCTGCCGATGAAGTCAACATTTCACGGATCAGACCCGATTTATCTACATAGTAATATCCATTGCTGCGAAGTTCTGCAAAATCCGAAACTCCTACTGGAATATTTAACTTTGCCATAGATCCAGCTCCTTTCCATTTTATGTGTACGCAAAATTTTTCTATAACTTCTATAACTAATGATACCATGAAGTGTTGATTTTTACAAATATTCTAACCATCACTATTTACAGAAAAATGGCTGTCCACAAATCAGCAGACAGCCATTTTTATAAATATATTTTCTTATTTTTCTACCACGATCCTGCCATCGATCAGGACATACTTCACTTTTCCTTCCAATGTTAAAGGTGAGCCTTCTGTAATCACAATATCAGCATCCTTTCCTTCCTCCAGAGAACCAACGCGGTCCTGGAGACCCAGATGTTCTGCCGCATTAATAGTGATTGCTTTTAATGCTTCAAATGAATCCATCCCCGCCTGTATTGCCATTCCAGCAAACACTGGAAGTCCCTGAAGAGGAACTACCGGTGCATCTGTGATCAGGCACACATGACAACCTGCTTTTGAAAGAATTCCTGCTGTAGCCGGATCTACATTTTTATACTCCAGTTTAGAACTTGAATTATAGAACGGTCCTACTGCCATATACACACCAGACTGTCCCAGCTTATCTGCATTTAATTTGCCTTCTGTTACATGTTCCAGTGTAATATTTACATCAAATTCCTTTGCAATACGCAAAGCCGTCTGGATATCATTCGCCTGATGTACATGTGCTTTTAAAGGGATCTCTTTTCTAAGGACCGGAAGTAATGCTTCACATTTCTGATCATAAGCCGGATATTTTGCAGGATCTGTCTGGGCACGTTCTACTTTTTCCAGATAAATCTGCGCCTTTCTTAAAGCTGCGCGTATCACAGCTGCATTGGTCATACGGCTGGCAATTCCCTTATTCTGATAAAATCGTTTGGGATTCTCGCCAAAAGCACATTTCATTGCCACAGCCTTTTTCACCACCATATCATCGGTCCAGGTCCCTACTGTCTTAAAGGCTGCAAAAGTGCCTCCAATCGCATTGGAACTTCCTGGGCCAGTTGCGATACAGGTAACTCCACCTTCTCTTGCCAGTTCCAGATGATGATCAAATGGATTAAATCCATCCACTGCTGAAAGCTGAGGAGTAACCGGGTCATTGGTTTCATTAAACTCCATACCCATAGGACCACCTGCAAATACATCCAGACCCACATGGCAATGAGCATCTATAAAACCAGGATATACCTCCAGTCCTTCTGCCCGGATCACCTGATCAGCCTGACCATCAAGATCTGTACCAATCTTAAGGATCTTTCCGTTTTGGATCAGGATGTCTCCTTTAAAAGTCTCTTTTTTAACTGCTGTATGTATAGTTCCGTTTTTAATACAGATCATGTATTTTTCCTCCTACTGTTTACCCGCCTGTTCTTCTTCTCCCATATTTTCTTCATAACTTGGAGTAATATGGGTATATTTATGGCGTGTGAGAGCAAAGATCACCGCACCTGCGATCATCAGCAGATTACCAATAAACATTTTAGGTGAAAGCTGGCTTGCATTCAGGTAAATATTAAACAGTTCTGCACCTGTAGCATATACAGCGATCAGGATCAGTACCGGCTTAGAGCAGCGAAAACGGGAATTCTTCCAGCCTGTAGGGCATACTTTTGGAAGTCTTAAAACAGCTACGCAGGTGATCAGGATCGTAATACCGCTGCAGATAATAGTCAGGTTTGCAATGGTACGGATCTTAAGTCCGGATAAAATAGTAAAAACAGAAATCAGGTAAAACATGGTAAGAAGGACTACTGGTGTACGGAACTTAGGATGTACATATCCCATCCATTCTGGAAACCATCCGTCTCTGCATGCCTGAAGAGGAGGTCTGGAGGCAGTTGCGAACTGTCCGTTCAATGTAGAAATAATAGCAAACATAGCGCCGCATACCATAAAGAATACATATAAAGGTTTTGGAAGAATGATCTTGGCTACAACTGACAAATTCTCACCTGCTACCTGGTCTACAGGAAGAACATCTGCCGCTACAACTGCGATCACCGAATATAATGCAGCAACTGCCAGTGTTGCGGTAATGATGACCATAGGAATATCGCGGGTCGGATTCTTTGCCTCGCCTGAAAGGGCGGTGATCATAGAAGCACCTGCTACTGCATTGGTCATCAGCGCACCTGCCTGGAGCAGTCCCAGCCAGCCGCCTGTCATAAAATCATGATCCATATATCCCGGCTGAACATGAACAATTCCAAATGCTGCAAATAAACCAAGGGCAATACTTAACATCAGTACAATAGCATTCTGTGCCTTTGCCATTTTATCAATTCCAAATACATTTAATAAATAAAAGATCGTAACTGCGATCAAAGCGATCACTTTCTGGTTTCCAAAGCCAAAAAAGCTCATAAAGTAAGAAGCCAGTGATAAACCATACATTCCAAGACCAAGATTTCCCAGAATATTCATAATACACTGTACGCCTGTTAATTTTGTTCCTGCCAGCATACCGATCATTGTATAAGTACCGCCTTTTACTCTGGCAGTACTACAGATCAGTACATAAGGCAGCGCATAACCTACTACAATAAAAGTTGCAACAAGAAAAGACAGCGGAAGAGACCGCCCTGTAAGAGCGATTGCAGATCCTAAAAGAGTCATAACTCCTGCTCCGATTATGTTACCAACCGCCTGGGCCATTAATTCTCGAAAGCCCAGAACACGTTTTAATTCAACTTGTTCCTTTGCCATTTTTTATCCCCTCTAATTTTATTTTTCATATATATTTGCTTTCTACACTTTGTACCTTACTATTACATGATCTTATGGATCCAGCCTTCCGGTGCTTCGATCTCGCAGTGCTGCATACCTGTTAATGTATCATAAAGCCGCTTTGTAACAGGTCCCATGGTATGTTCTGAGTCCCTGAATACGATCTCTTTTCCATGATCTGTGATCTTGCCTACTGGAGAGATGACTGCTGCAGTTCCGCACAGTCCGCTTTCTACAAATTTTCCAATTTCTTCCAGTTTTACAGGACGTTCTGTTACTTTAATTCCCAGCATACCAGCTACTGTGATCACAGAACGACGGGTGATAGACGGTAAAATGGAGTCGGACTTCGGGATCACCAGCTCTCCGTCTTCTGTTACAAAGAAGAAATTAGCTCCGCCGGTCTCCTCTACAAAGGTTCTGGTAGCCGGATCAAGGAACATATTTTCATCATAGCCATTTTTATGTGCATCTACATAAGCATGAAGACTCATTGCGTAGTTTAAACCAGCCTTGATATGGCCGGTTCCATGAGGTGCTGCACGGTCATAGTCACTGACGCAGATGTGAAGAGAACGGACACCACCCTTAAAATATGGGCCTACAGGTGTACACAGAATGCGGAACTGGTATCCTTCTGCCGGTTTTACTCCGATCACAGGTGTAGAAGCAAACATATACGGCCTGATATAAAGAGAAGCGCCGCTTCCATAAGGCGGCACCCAGGCCGCATTTGCCTTTACCACCTGATCTAAGGCATCCAGGAAACGTTCTTTTGGAAATGGGGGCATTTCCATGCCTTTAGCAGAATTTATCATACGTTCTGCATTCTGATCAGGTCTGAAAGCAACGATGTTTCCGTCCTTTGTCTCATATACTTTCAGTCCTTCAAAAACCTCCTGACAATACTGAAGGATACCTGCGCACTCACTGATCACCACATTAGCATCTGCAATAAGTCCTCCTTCATCCCAGGCGCCATTTTTGTAATTTGCCACATAGCGCATATCCGTCTGATGATATGCAAAACCGATATTTTCCCAGTCCAGATTTTTCTTTTCCATAATTTTTACTCCTTTGCAGATGCTATTGCGGTAATCTTTTTATTTTTACTTTTCTTTTAATTTCTTAGCTTCTCTGATGATCGTTTCAGCTGCCTGCTTTACAAAAACAGGATCTGTTGCCAGGTTCATACGGATAAAGCCTTCATATCCGACTCCAAACCATTCACCATAATCTACTGCCAGACGGCATTTCCCCTGGATAAAATCATGAGTTTCTTCCGGTTTTACCCAGGCTCTTAAGTCGATCATTGGAAGATAGGTTCCTTCCATGGAGCATACCACAACTCCCGGAAGCTCTGTTTCCAGTGTTTCTTTCAGATATTTATAGTTGTCGCCGATCACTTCCAATACATTGGATAACCATTCATCACCTGTCTTATAACCAGCCATAGTAGCAACCATACCCATAACGCTTACTTCTGTACGGTTTAAACCGCTGGCAAACTGGTCATATTTCTCCCGAAGTTCTTCATTAATAATAATGATATGAGAATGGATCAGGGAAGCTAGGTTAAATGTCTTGGAAGATGAGTTAAGCACCAGCAGGATATCCTGATATTTGCCTTCTGCAACTGCTGCAGCCGGCACAAAATGGTTTTCTCCAAATACAATATCCTGGTGGATCTCATCTGCAACCACCAGAACATTGTGCTTTTTGCAGATAGCAAGCACATGATCCAATTCTTCCTCTGTCCATACTCTTCCTGCCGGATTATGTGGGGAACACATAAGGAACAGTTTCACATCATTTTCTGTGATCGCCTGCTCAATTGCGTCATAATCCATGGAGAAATAGCCATTTTCATATTTTAAGTCTGCGGTTACAAGCTTACGGTTATTGTTGGTTACAACATTGTGAAATGGATAATACACAGGAGTCAGGATCAGACATGCATCCCCAGGCTGTGTATATGCATGGATCATCCATGCAATGGCTGTTACACAGCCGGTGCAGAAACGTACCCAGTCTTTTTTTACGGAAAAACCATGGTGTCTTTCCATCCACTTTGAAAACAGTTCATAGTATTCATCTGGAACTACACCGTATCCGAAGATTCCCTATTTTGCACGTTCAACTAAGGCATCTGTGATCCCGTCACATGTCTTAAATTCCATGTCTGCCACCCACATAGGCAGCAGACCGTCTTCCCCAAATTTTTCCTTTAAACCGTCCCATTTACTGCAGTTTGTGTTGTGACGGTCAGCTATATATTTTTCTAAAAATTCCCGCTTTTCCATTTTCCTTTTTCTTCTCCTGTTTCTGAAAGTTTTCCTGAAATAAGCTTTTATTTCTCTCCCAGATACTTTTCTGTATGTTTTGTATTAACTGCTTCGCAGATTCTTCTTAAACCTTCTGCCAAAGTTGCCTTCGGGCAAGCCAGGTTCAGACGGATGAATCCATCAGAGTTCTGTACGAACATGTTGCCTCCTTCCAGAAGGACTCCGGCCTTGTATGCGAAGAACAGAGGCAGGTGCTCATCTGGCTCAAAGTAGGCATTTAAGTCTACCCACGCAAGATAGGTTGCTTCAGATACTCTGTATTTTGCCTTTGGCAGATGCTCCTTTAAGTATTCTCCGGTGAAGCGGAAGTTCTCATCCAGATATGCCCTTAATTCTTCCAGCCATGGCTCGCCCTTTTCATAAGCTGCCTGTGCTGCTGCAATACTTAACGGGTTGTCAAAGTTATAATGACGGCCTAACCAGATTTCTTTTAAGCCTTCATCACGGATGATCACGTTGGAGATCATCATACCTGCCAGGTTAAAGGTCTTGCTTGGTGCCATGCAGGTGATCAGGCGCTTGTAATCCGGCATTACCTTGCCCATTGGGATATGCTTTTTATCGCAGCGGATCAAATCACAGTGGATCTCATCAGAGATGACCCACATATTGTTCTTTTCAATGATCTCTGCCATCTTCTTTAATTCTTCTTCAGTCCAGATACGTCCACTTGGGTTATGAGGATTGCACAGGATAAACAGTGTAGTCTTCTCGTCTGCTGCCTTCTTGGCAAGATCATCAAAATCAATGGTATAATATCCGTCTTCATCATGAAGGTCACTGCATACATAGCCTCTCTTGCTAAAGTCTGCTGCATACTTGAAATATGCATAAGAAGGAGTTAAGAATAATACCTTTTCATCTGGTTTGCAGATGTATTCCACCATTTCATATAACGCTGGAATGATACCATTTGACATTACCAGTTCTTTTCTGTCAAAGGTCCAGCCATATCTTCTCTGGCACCATGCGGAAAATGCTTCGTAATAGCTCTTTTCAAATACTCTGGTATAGCCGAAGATACGCTTGTCTAAACGCTCTCTCATTCCGTCAATAACAACATCCGGTGTGGCAAATTCCATATCTGCTACCCACATACGGATAAATTCTTCATCCTTGTATGGGAATTTCATAGTCTCATCTGCATGGAAAATGTAATCACGGAAACCGTCTGTGTTCATGGCATTTGTATGCCGTCTGTCAATGATCTCATCAAAATTGTACATATTTTTTACCCCGTTTCTCTGATTTTCCAGGCTTGCGCCGGCCTGGTCTGTTATTTTTATTTCAGGTACTGGATGCATCTCATGCCTGGATTGTACTAAAATAAGTACCCGAAATCAAAGTGCTTTAAGTTTCTCTACAGTGGAATTTTACAAATTAAGTTTCCTGAAAATAGATTTTTCTTTTTTCTGTGCAGAGACTTTAGAAAAAGCAGGTAAACCAGAAAAGAAATCGTTGATTTATTGATTTATACGAAACTTTTCAGGGCTTTTGACCGGTGAATATGTCACAGATCCCTTCACCATATACACAATAAAAAATGAGAGATAAAGCCTTTTCAACGCAGGCTTATCTCTCATTTATATCACTGTATAACTATATTACGCCGGTCCATCCGGTAACAGTCAGCAGGAAAACGATCACACATGCCAGTAAAATAAGGGTGATAACCTTTGGGAACACCCACTTAAACCATCTTGGAAATGGCACTTCCGCCATAATGCAGGACCCGATCATCCAGCCTAAAAGCGGGGATAACAGGTTGGTAAAGCTGTCGCCCATCTGATAAGCTACAACTGCAAGGTTCAGATGTAAGCCCAGTGCTTCTGCTACCGGCTTCATAATAGGAACCAGGATCGCAGCCTTTGAAGTAGCAGACGGGATCAGCGGGTTGATAACAGAAACGATCAGTGTAAGTCCTACACTGGATACGGATTTTGGAAGACTCATAAGCGGCTTGGTAAGAACATACACAATGGTATGGATCACATTTCCATCTGCCAGCACCAGAGAGATCACCTTTGCAAGTCCGATAACAAAAGCTACAAAAGCCATAGAGCCAAGGCCTTTTGCAAAAGCATCAGCCAGCTTTTCAGCAGACATACCGCCGATAATGCCTACTGCGATCATAGTAATGATCATAACTGCAAGCATAAAGTCAAAGGTCAGGTTACTGTCTCCGCCCATAAGAGGATAAATGGCAATGATCAGATACTGAAGTACAAAAAGAACAATAACTGCTACTTTTCTCCAGTTCATTTCCACATGCTTTAACAGTTCTTCCTCTGAACCGTTCACAATAGCATCCGGTCTCCAGCCATCCTGATACATTATAGATGCAGCAGGATCTTTGCGGATCTTTTTGATATACTGCATAGTCATAATGATCGCAACAAATAAAAAGAAATTCATGATGACCAGCCTGGTAAAGAAACCAGAATAAGGAGTGACGCCCATAAGCATCTGTGTAGTTGCCTGCTGCGCAGGACCTGTACCAAAGCCCACTAATGCTGCAAAGGTGGTTACTACAAGGGCACAGATTGGATCCAGCTTCAGCTTTTTAGAGAACATAACACCAACCGGTACTACAGCGATCAGGGCATCCGTTCCACCAAATCCACCTAAATAAGCCATAAGGATCATCATCATGGATACCAGGATACCTGTTCCTTTATCCTTTAACTTATAAACACCCCAATTCATCAGATCGTCCATAACGCCTGTTTCCAGTACAACGTTGATATTAGCTCCTGATATCATAACAACAAACGCTATGGTTGCTGCTCCTACCATGCCTGACTTCACACGCATCAGTGCGCCCCACGGACTGACCGGTGTCTGATGTCCCAGGAAGTGGAAATCAGTACCTGTGATCTGTCCTGCTTCATTTACTGCAAACTCTCCTGCCGGGATCAGATAGGTTGCCAGACAGGCCAATACTATGATCCCAAACATGATCCACAAAAGATGCGGCATTTTAAACGGTTTCTTTTCTTTTTTTCCCATTTAGTTTTTCCCCTTTATACTCTTACGTATTTTTCAAACCATTCCCTGTTTTTATTTTTCAAATGCAAAGGCTGCTTCTGCACACACTCCCAGCCAGAATCCTGATTCATCTATATCGAATTTTCCATTATGGTGTGCTGCACCGCTGCCATAAGCTTCATTGCGGATCCCTAAAAATCCCAGCACGCCTGGATATTTGTTCTGATATGCACTGTAGCACTCAGAAGCAAACCACTTATCACAGTCTCCTAATACTTCTTCTCCACAGATCTCACCTACTGCTTTCTGGATCTTAAGAGCTGTTTTCTCATCATTTACAACAGGATATGGGCTGATATTATTTCTCTTTTCAAATTCAATGCCGCATCTGTAGGAATCTGCTGTATTTCTTGCGATCCGCTCAATGATCTCTAATGCCTTTTCTCCTTCTTCTTTATTGAAGAAACGGGCAGTTCCTCCTACATAAGCATCATCCGGGATAATGTTGGTAGCTTCTCCAGCTTTTACCATTCCAAGACCAAGTGTAACTGTTTCTTCTACATTTAACTGGTTCATAAAAGCAGAATTCAGCTGTGTGATAATATGGGCTGCCGGAATGATCGGGTTGATCGCCTGATCCGGTCTGGAGCCATGTCCGCTCTTTCCTTTTAGGTGGAAACCAATTCCTACTGTTCCTGCCATTCTTGGTCCCGGAACAATGTTGACCTTGCCTGCATCCAGTTCGTTATATACGTGAAATGCAAAGCACTCATCAATAGGATATTTTTCCAGTGCCTCTATCATGGTATCAATTCCGCAGTTTGTTTCCTCTCCTTCTTCAAAACAACAATATACAGTTCCTGGAAGTTCTTCTTTGTTCTGCACCAGTATTCTCATTGTTCCAAGGAGCATTGCCATATGGGCATCATGGCCGCAGGCATGACATCTGCCTGGAATTTCAGAAACGCAGACCTTAGGCTGCTTTAAATTTTCAGTTTCTTCCTGTAATGGCAGAGCATCTATATCTGCACGCAGTATTTTATTCTTCCCAGGCTTTCCGCCTTCAATGATCGCAATAAGGCCTGTTCCTGGAAGCTTTTCATAGGGAACACCCATTTTTTCGATTTCTTCTATCAACCGTTCTCTTGTGTGGAATTCTTTTCCTGAAAGCTCCGGTGAACGGTGAAATTCCCGCCTCATAGCCACTACGTAGTCCTGCTGGTCCTGTGCCAGTTCTTTTATCTTACTGGATTCCATTCATTTCCTCCTGCTTTTGTTTGTCAGGCTGCGCAAACCTGTCATTTAACTGATTTCCTGGATGCATCTCATATCTGCATTGTACTAAAAAAATACGCTGAAGCAAAAAGGCATTTGTTTCCTCTTAATGGAAAAATCTAAAACTTGTTTCCTGAAACTGGATTTTTTTCTTTTCAACACCTGCTTTTGGCCCCGCCTGAAAAACTGCAGAAAAAAATCGCGGTTTTGTTGATTTATACGAAACTTTTTGCTATCATAAAGTCACTAAAAATACAGTTGGATCCTTACTTTAATCTATAAAAGGAGTGGCTTAATCTATGTCCCAGATCAGTACAGAAATCGGAAAACAGATCCGCACTTTCCGCAAAAAACGCAAAATGACACTGGAAGCCCTTGCGGCTGTTATCTGCAAAAGCAAATCTACTGTTTCCAAGTATGAAAACGGGGAGATTCCGGTAGATATTGAAACATTATATGAAATTGCCTCTGCTTTGCAGATCCACGTAGAGCAGCTGCTCTACTGTCCGCCACGCCATGCCAACCTGCCGGACAGCAAAAACAGTCCCGCCTTTTTCGCAGGCTGCTCCCAGTTTTATGCCTATGTATATGACGGAAGAAATAAGCAGCTGATCCGCTGCGTCTTTGATGTGCTTTCAGAAACTGATACATCAAGTTATAAGATCATGATGTATATGAATTTTAAAGATTTTGAAAATTACAAGCTGTGTGAAAATACATACTGGGGCTATATTGAGCATTTTGACGCCCTGACCAATATCCAGCTGACCAACCAGGACAGCCCGGTAGAAAAAGCCAGCGCACAGATCCTTGCTTCCTATCTGGATACAGATACAAAACGGGGACTGTTTAATGGTTTTTCCAGCCGTCCCATGATGCCCATCGCTACTAAAATGCTGTTTTCAAAAACAAAACTCCCGGAAGACGAAGCTCTGTTGCAGGGCCTTAAAGTCTCCCGGGAAGATATACGTTTGTTAAAGCTTTATAATATGTTTACAGTGCTTTAGATTTCTTTCTTGTTGTCAGCACCAGGTGTGGTAACGATCACTTTGGCAGGTGTGATGATAAGCGCCCCCTTTGCAGTTGCAGCACCCTTAAACATGCTCTCTACCATAGCCTTAAAGGTATCTACAACATCGCCCTCTGTTACGTACTCAGCAGTTCCCTTGATCTGATATCCTTCCAGGCTCTGTGCGTCATATACAGAAATAGCAATTTTTCCGTCATTTGCCTTAATGTTGTTTAAAATTGTTTCAAGGAAAACATCACCTACAACCAGCTTTCCGTCCTCTGTTACATTCTTAAATGCAACTGGAACTACGTTTGGCTCTCCATTTGCGCAGGTAGCAAGATCCCACATACTATTTTTTAAAACTTTGATCACTGACTCATTTAACATTGAATATACCTCCATTCGTTGCTTTTGCATGTCTGCATTGCTTATTGACAGTACTTATCTTATCGGATCTGCTACTGTTCTGGAAGATATTAGTCAATTTATAAGTCACTACTATTTTTCATAGTGTTATCTGTGATCTTTTTACAGAAGCTTTCCATACATCTCCGGCCGTCTGTCCCTGAAAAGTCCCCAGGAAAGGCGGTCTTCCATCAGCTGGTCCAGATCAAAGGTAGCTGCTATAAAACCTTCTTCCTGTCTTCCCATGGATATCTGGATCTCTCCACAGCCGTCGGTGATAAAAGATGAACCGTAGAAAACAAGGGAAGAACTCTGTCCTGCATTTTCTGCACATGGCTCTACCCGTTCCTCGCCTACCCGGTTCGCTGCAACCACAGGCACCAGATTAGATGCGCTGTGTCCCTGCATACATCTTCTCCAGTGAGGCATACTGTCAGTGGAAAGAATAGGTTCACTTCCAATAGCTGTTGGATACAGAAGGATCTCTGCGCCTTCTACTGCCATAGCTCTGGCAGTCTCCGGAAACCACTGGTCCCAGCAGATCCCAACGCCCACTTTTCCATAGGCTGTGTCAAATACCTTAAAACCGGTATCTCCCGGTGTGAAATAAAATTTTTCCTGATAGAAATGGTCATCCGGGATATGGGTCTTTCTGTAAACGCCCAGAATAGAACCGTCTGCATCGATCATAGCAACAGAATTAAACAGCCGGTTTACATCTCTTTCATAAAAGCTTACCGGGATCACTACTCCAAGGCTTGCACAGACTCTCTGGAAATATCTCACTGCCGGATTTTCCATTACAGGCGTTGCAAACTGATAGTAATCATATCTGCGCTCCTGGCAGAAATACTGACGTTCAAACAGCTCTGGAAGAAGGATCACCTGAGCTCCTTCCGCTGCTGCCTGACGTACCAGAGCCTCTGCTTTTTCTATGTTTTCTGCTACATTTCTGCTGCAGCGCATCTGGACTGCGGCACATCTTACGTTTCTCAATTTTCGTTTCTCCTTCTTTCACTGGACCCGATATTCCCAAATCCATTTGATCCGTTGTTTTTACAACATTTTATAATGTTTCATCCATTTTTATTTTCGTTGGCAACTTTTGCGGTTACTGCTGGTTGCCGAATTTTACTTTCCACAGCCTGAAGGGATCTGCTGGGTAATACAATGGATATTTCCGCCACCTATGATGATGGCCTGTGCATCAATCGGGCAGATCTTCCGCTCCGGGAACAGCTTTCCTAAAATATCGCAGGCCAGCTTATCATGCTTATCCTGAAACTGAGGAACTAAAACTGCTTCATTTGCAATATAGAAATTTACATAACTGGCTGCCAGCCGTTCTCCTGCTTCTCTGGTATCTTCTCCCGGCTCAAAAGCAAGACCTTTTAAATCTTCTTCCTGGATGCATACCGGCTTTTCAGGAATTGGCAGTTTATGGATCACAAACTTTCTGCCCTTTGCATCTGTCTCATTTTCCAAAATCTGGTAATCTTCCATGGAAAGGGCATACTGTAGATCTTCTTTATCATCGGTCCAGGCTAAAACTACCTCTCCCGGCTTTACAAAGGCGCACACATTGTCCACATGCTCATTGGTCTCGTCCTGCCAGATGCCGTTTTTCAGCCAGATCACCTTTTTTGCACCCAGATATTCACAAAGCTTCTTTTCAATCTCTTCTTTTGTAAGGCGTGGGTTTCTTCCAGGACTTAAAAGACATGCCTCTGTTACTAACAGCGTTCCTTCTCCGTCACTGTGAATGGAACCGCCTTCCAGGACAAAATCTCCTGCATCATATACAGGATAACCAAGAGCATCGCAGACCGCCTCTGCCGCAGCATCGTCCTTTTCCCAGCTTGCATAAAGGCCGTCTACCTCACCGCCCCAGGCATTGAACTGCCAGCTGATGCCCCGGACTTCCTTCCGGGCATTTTTTACAAAGGTAGGTCCTACATCTCTGGCCCAGGCATCGTCTGTTTCTATGGGAAGAATGTGGATGTTTTCTGACTTTCCAGAAAAAGCCGCTTTCGCAGACTCGATGGAAGAAGGACCAGCAAGCATGAAAACATCTTCTCCTTCTGCTATGGCCTCTGCGATCTGTGCAAAAGCTTTTCTGGCATCTCTGGCTCCATAAGCCCAGGAACCGGGGCGCTCCGGCCAGATCATAATGGTGCCTTTGTGAGGTTCAAATTCCCCAGGCATGTGAAATCCATCTGATGCCGGCAATGTTTTTAGCCGTTCCGCCTGCACCGTTTTATTTATCTTATCCATTTCACCGGTCATATCCGTCTTTTCCATCATCTCCATTATGCCAGTCTCCCCTTAAAGTCTTCATATCCAAAAGTGCGGATCATCTCGCAGTCCCCGTCCTCTTTCATCACAGCGATCCCAGGAAGGGGAATACCGTTAAATGTATTATTTTTCACCATGGAATAAATAGCCATATCCTGAAAATACAGCTTATCTCCCACCTGAATCTGTTTATCAAAGGAATAATCCCCGATCACATCTCCCGCCAGACAGGTACAGGAGGAAAGACGGTAGGTAAACTCCTTTTCTCCTGAAACTCCGCTGTCCTTTAATGGCGGTCTGTATGGCATTTCCAGCACATCCGGCATATGGCAGGCAGCAGAAGCGTCAAGGATCAGCACAGAAAGTCCATTTTCCACAATATCCATTACCTCAGTCACCAGATAACCGGCATTTAAGGCAATAGCTTCTCCCGGCTCCAGATACACCTCTACTCCATAAGTATCTCTTATATGACGAATGCATTTTATAAGCAGCTCTCTGTCATAATCATCTCTTGTAATATGATGACCACCGCCCATATTCAGCCATTTTATCTTAGAAAGCCATGGGCCGAACTTTTCTTCCACTGCTTCCAGTGTTTTTGCCAGATCATCTGCATTCTGCTCGCAAAGCGTATGAAAATGCAGGCCGTCCAGAGCCTCAAAAAGCTCCGGCTCTGTTGCAATCTCACAGTCAAATACCTCTTTTGTAACACCAAGTCTTGAACCAGGAGCACAGGGATCATAAATAGCATGATCCCCCTGAGTGGAACACTCCGGGTTGATGCGCAGTCCCAGGCTTTTTCCTGAGACTGCGTCTTTATGGCGGCGAAGCTGGGCAAAGGAATTAAAGATAATGTGGTCACAGATCTCTCCCAGTTCTTTTATATCTGCATCCTTATAAGCCGGGGCAAACACATGGTTTTCTTTCCCCATTTCTTCTTTTCCAAGTCTGGCCTCATACAGGCCGCTGGCTGTGGTGCCGTCTAAATACTGCCCGATCAGAGGATATTCATAAAAGCAGGAAAAGGCTTTCTGGGCCAGCAGGATCTTACAGCCTGCTTTTTCCCGGACATCCCCCAAGATCTCCAGATTTTCTTTCAGTTTCTTCTCATCGATCACATAACAGGGAGTGGGAAGCTGATCCATTCTCATTTTCAAGTTCTCCCTATTCTACGATCTGAGGATCTTCGCATACCTGCCATGGAAGTCCCCACTTATTTAAGGCGTCCATAAATGGATCCGGATCAAATTCCTCTACGTTAAACACGCCGTCTTTTTTCCATGCACCGGTAACTACCATCATAGCGCCGATCATAGCCGGAACACCGGTTGTATAGGAAATTGCCTGGGAACCAACCTCTTTGTAGCACTCCTGGTGGTCGCATACATTGTAAATGTAAATGGTCTTTTCTTTTCCGTCTTTTACACCATTAAAGATACAGCCGATATTAGTCTTTCCTACAGTTCTTGGACCTAAGGAAGCAGGATCAGGAAGCAGTGCCTTTAAAAACTGGATCGGTACGATCTCCTGTCCCTGGAACTGGATCGGGGAAGTGGAAAGCATTCCTACATTTTCCAGGCATTTCATATGGGTTAAGTAGCTCTGTCCAAAGGTCATAAAGAAGCGGATCCGCTTAACTCCCGGGATATTTTTTGCAAGAGACTCGATCTCTTCGTGATGAAGAAGATACATATCTTTCTTTCCTACTTCAGGGAAATCATATTCTCTCTTGATCTCCATTGGCTCTGTTTCTACCCAGTGGCCGTTCTCCCAGTAGGAGCCATTTGCAGATACTTCACGTAAATTGATCTCAGGATTAAAGTTGGTAGCAAATGGATAGCCATGATCTCCGCCGTTGCAGTCTAAAATATCAATGGTATGGATCTCGTCAAAATAATGCTTTAATGCATAAGCAGAAAATACGCTGGTAACACCCGGATCAAAACCGCTTCCTAACAGGGCGGTAAGACCAGCCTCTTTAAAACGGTCATTCAGATCCCACTGCCAGGAATAATCAAAGTATGCAGTAAATCCTTTTTCCTTGCAGCGTTTTTCGTAAATTGCTCTCCACTGTGGATCATCTGTATTTTCAGCCTCATAATTGGCTGTATCAATGTAGTCTACACCTGTACGAAGGCATGCTTCCATAATAGTAAGGTCCTGATAAGGAAGAGCCACGTTTAATACTGCATCCGGCTTATAGGAGCGGATCAGTGCCTCAAGTTCTTCTACCTTATCTGCATCCACCTGGGCGGTTGTGATCACCGTATCTGTTTTTCCTTCTAACTGTGCCTTTAAGGCATCACACTTTGATTTTGTGCGGCTTGCGATCATAAGTTCTGTAAATACACCGCTGTTCTGGCAGCACTTATGTACTGCTACGGAAGCTACGCCTCCACATCCGATCACCATTAATCTGCTCATTTGTTATTTTCCTCCTCTTCTAACAGGTCCTCCACATATTTTGGCAGCATGAACGCGCCGGTATGGAGATTGGTTGTATAGTACCATGTAGGTATATGAAGTTCATTCCACTTTTCCGCCTGAAGATCATTTAACGGATGATACTTCTTTGACGCAAAGCCGAACAGCCAGTAGCCGGACGGACAGGTTGGAATATGGGCCTGATACACACGGCTTACAGGGAAAGAACGGTATACTTTCCTGTGCATGCTACGGCAGGCAGCTTCATCTTCATCATAAAAGGGGCTTCCATGCTGATATACCATGATCCCGTCTTCCCGCAGCGCATTGTAGCAGCTGCCGTAAAACTCCTTTGTAAACAGACCTTCTGTATGTCCAAATGGGTCTGTAGAGTCATTGATGATCAGGTCATAACAGCCTTTCTTTCCACGAAGGAAACGCAGTCCGTCGTCATAATATACATGGACCCGCTCTTCGTCTAATCCGCAGGCTACCTCCGGAAAGATCTCCCTGCACACATCTACAAACATTTTGTCCGTTTCTACTACGTCAATGGACTCAATTCCCGGATACTGGATCAACTCCTTTGCCACACCGCCGTCCCCGCCGCCAATGATCAGCACATTTTTCACATTAGGGTGGACAGCCATAGGCACATGGGTCACCATTTCATCATAGATAAATTCATCTTTTTCGGAGAAAACGATCTCCCCGTCCAAGGCTACAAATTTTCCAAACTCAGCAGACTCAAATACATCGATCCGCTGATACTCACTTTCACCGGAAAACAGCTGACGGTCCACACGGACAGAAAGCTTTACATTTTCCGTATGAAACTCCGAATACCAAAGTTCCATTTTCTTCCTCCTGATGTTCTCCCACAGCGGGAGCAATTTATACTAAAACCATCAGCCGTTCGATCTTCGGGTCTTCTGTTCCCTGCATGGAACATCCTTTTTCCTTTGCATAAAGAATGTACTCCACGATCTCCTGGGTGATCACTTCCCCTGGCGCCAGGATCGGGATACCCGGCGGATAACACATAACAAATTCACCGCTGATCTTTCCTGCCGTCTGTTCAATAGGGAGTGAAACTTTCTGGGCATAAAAAGCTTTCTGTGGGGAACATTCTACTTTTGGTGAAATGTATTCCCCGGTGAGCATGCCCGTCTTATCTTTCCTGTAAAGGCGCTCAATATCTGCCAAAGCTCCCACAAGGCGCTCAATATCCTGAATGCGGTCACCAATGGAAATGTATGCCAGAATGTTGCAGATATCTCCAAATTCGATCTGGATATCATACTCATCCCTTAACAGGTCATAAACCTCGATGCCAGCCAGTCCGATCCCCAGTGTATACACAGAAAGCTTGGTCACATCAAAATCATAGACACTGGTACCATTGACCAGATCTTTTCCGTATGCATAATAGCCGCCAATGGAATTGATCTCATTTCTGGCATATTCTGCCATCTGGATCACTTTCCCAAAGGATTCCTCCCCCCGCAATGCCAGGTTTCTTCTGGAAATATCCAGACTGGAAAGGAGAAGATAGGATGCGCTGGTAGTCTGCGTCAGGTTAATGATCTGACGCACATAATCCTGGTTCATGCCCTTATTTAACAGAAGCATGGAGCTTTGTGTCAGGCTTCCTCCAGATTTGTGCATGGAAACAGCTGCCATATCTGCACCTGCTGCCATTGCATTTACCGGAAGGCCTTTTCCAAAGTACAAATGAGTTCCATGGGCTTCATCTGCCAGCACCTTCATGCCTTTTTCGTGGGCCAGCTTTACGATGCCCTGCAGATCAGAGCAGATCCCGTAGTAGGTGGGGTTATTTACCAGAACTGCTACAGCATCCGGATTTTCTTCAATCGCTTTTTCCACCTTATGAATGTCCATTCCAAGAGAGATGCCCAGATCTCCGTTTACTTCCGGATTTACATAAACCGGAACTGCCCCGCAAAGTACCAGGGCATTGATGGCACTTTTATGTACATTTCTTGGCAGAATGATCTTATCTCCTGCTTTACAGACTGAAAGGATCATCCCCTGAACAGCAGAAGTGGTTCCCCCTACCATAAGAAATGCATGGCTGGCGCCAAAGGCCTCTGCTGCAAGTTCCTCTGCCTCCCGGATCACAGATACCGGATGGCACAGGTTATCCAAAGGTTTCATGGAGTTTACATCTAATCCAACACATTTTTCCCCTAAAAGAGCTGCCAGTTCCGGGTTTCCCCGTCCTCTTTTGTGTCCCGGTACGTCAAAGGGCACTACCCTTTTCTTTCTAAAACGCTCTAACGCCTCATAAATAGGCGCACGCTTTTGTGCTTCCAGGTCCATTTTTCCGCCTCCTCATACTCGCCGTCCCTTTTATCCATAAAAAAACATAAAAAAAACAGGTGACGGCATATTCCATCACCTGCTGTATGTGTTTTGTCTTTAAATGTCTCTGTCCTTTTAACAGACAGAAAAAAAGTGACCCTACTCCCCAGTTCTCTGCTCTGTTTTGCCAGAAGCTCTTATTGACCGTTTCACAAGTGACGTGCCTTTTTGCACTGATAAAATTACGCATACTGCGTATCGACTTATAAAATTTGGGCTCCTAACCCAATCAATAATGTGGTTTCCCACTTTCGGCTTCTGACCCGCCTGTCCGTCTGGGCTTAACTCAATATATTGAGTGGTCACACTTTTTAAATTAACATAGTCTTAACAAGCTGTCAAGAAAATTTTTATGATCACCTTATCATTTTCTCATTCATTTTTACATTTACATCTGGATTTTCATGGCTTATAGTAAGAAAGAATGTTGTTGTACGTCCACGATCTGGACGTATAGTAGTCTGTTACACAGGAGGAAAATATGGAATTAAATATAAAAGGAGCCAGTAAAGGTGAGATCCTTAAAAAGCTCTTTCTCTCAACTCTGTATCTCAGCGCCTTTACTTTTGGCGGCGGATACGTGATCGTTACTTTGATGAAAACAAAATTTGTAAACCAGTATCACTGGATCGATGAGGAAGAAATGCTGGATCTGGTGGCTATCGCCCAGTCATGTCCCGGAGCCATTGCTGTAAACGGGGCTATCGTTGTAGGTTACAAGCTGGCTGGCCTGACAGGAGTCTTATGCTCTGTGGTTGCTACAGTAATACCGCCTTTTGTCATTCTTTCTGCTATCTCATTCTGTTATGCGGCATTCCGTTCCAACCTGATCGTTGGGTGGATGTTAAATGGCATGCAGTCCGGGGTAGGCGCTGTGATCATGGAAGTAAGCTGGGGTATGGCATCTGGTATTGTAAAGGAAAAGCAGTATCTGTCCATTATCATCATGGTTGCTGCTTTCATTGCCAATTATTTTTATAAAGTCAGCGCCATTGTGCTGATCCTGCTGTGCATTGCGTTAGGTGTGATCCTTACACTGTACCGTGAGAAAAAGGCCGGAAAAAACGACCGCAGTACTTCCCAGGATAATGCACAGAAAGGAGGCAGCTTATGATCTATTTACAGCTTTTTATCAGTTTCTTACAGATCGGTGCCTTCAGTTTCGGCGGCGGATATGCTGCCATGCCTCTGATCCAGAACCAGGTCGTACAGCTTCATCCATGGCTTACCCAGTCAGAATTTACAGACCTGATCACCATTTCCCAGATGACACCGGGACCTATTGCCGTCAATTCCGCTACCTTCGTAGGCACCCGTATTGCCGGAATGCCGGGGGCTTTGGCTGCTACTGCCGGCTGTGTTCTGCCATCCTGCATTTTAGTTACATTACTGGCAAAGATCTATCTGAAATACCGGAATTTAAGCCTTCTCCAGGGCGTCCTTAAATCCCTGCGTCCGGCTGTGATCGCCATGATCGCAGCTGCCGGTGTCAGCATCCTGGTCAACGCTTTCTGGGGCGAAACTATGGCTTCCCTGACAACTACGGAACTTCTGCCAAATATCAGCATCCAGGCCGTAGGTATTTTCATCGGCTCCCTGATCCTGTTGGTACGCTTTAAAATAAACCCTATTCATGTAATGCTTTTGTCAGGAGTGGCGGAAGTGGTGCTGCAGCTGATAGGAAAAATTTTTACTTGAGAATTTTATTACATATTTTTCTCTCACTTTGTGGTATGATATAAGTGTTATGACATCAGATCATATCATTCAGACAATAGGAGGTTTTTCATATGGCACTTACACATTTAACATCTGACACATTTGACCAGGCAGTAAATGCCGGTGATGATCTGGTAGTAGTGGATTTCTTCGCTACATGGTGCGGTCCCTGTAAAATGCTGGCTCCAACTGTAGAAAAAATGGCAGAACTCCACCCGGAAGTTCATTTCTATAAAGTTGACATTGACGAAGACATGGATCTTGCAACCCGTTTTAAGGTAATGAGCGTACCAACTCTTCTCTATTTCAGAAGAGGTGTTGTTGCCAATAAGACCATTGGCGTTATCTCTGCTTCTGAAATGGAACAGGCGATTGCTGAGGCGAAGTAACAAAACCAGTTTTTAGCAGAGCTGTATAAAAGCAGCTCTGTTTTTTTCTGCGTAAAACCGCTGTCACTCTTTTTCCACAATCGAAAAAAATTCCAGAAACTCCCAGAATATGATATACTTATATTCAGATATCAAGCCCAAAAACATGAGTAGGAAACCTGAAAACCAACAAGAAAAGCACCAACATTGAAGGAGGTTCCCGTATTTATGAATAAAACATCCAAACTGCTTATACTGGCCGGAGCTGTTTTGGCATCCCTTTTTCTTTTCGTGAGCATTGTTTACAACAATTTTGTCCAAAAAAGTATCTATGAGGAAAATTCCCAGCATCTGCTGTCTACTTATGAGCAGGTAGACAAAACCTTTACTATGTTTGTCCAGCACAACTGGAATGCCCTTTCTGACTGGAGCAATAATTTGCAATACCTGGATGATGCTGAAAATATGAAAACTCTCTGGTATGACTTTGCCAGACGCAAGGATGCCTGGCAATATCAGGATTTTTATATGTTTAATGAGAACTGTGATTTTATAACTGCTGCAGGGCGGGACGGAAATGCCCCAAATATACAGGGGATCTTTCTGGATATGTATGAAACTGGCCAGCCTGTTATTTCCAGCTATATTGCAAGCGATTCCAACCGCCGGATCGTATTTGCGCTTCCCATGGATGTTCCATATACCATAAATGGCATAACCTATTCCGGACTTGCTGTCAGCTATAATAATGATGTAGTGGAAAAACTGATCGCAGGTAATATTTATCAGGGACAAAGTGACTGCTACATCCTTACATCCGATGGCAATGTCCTCCTTTCCCTTGAACCCAAAACAGAATTTCTCCAGAAAATATCTAATCTCTTTGATTTTTTAAACAAGTATACGAATATGACAGAAACTGAGATAACTGACCTGAAAAAGAATATTAAGAATGTTTCTACCGGAAGTCTCCAGTGCCGTTACAACAACAAAAACTATTATCTGGTATACGAACCCACCGGGATCAATGACTGGACCATTGTGGGTATTATCCATGATGATGTTGTAGATGCCAGTATGCGCCGTATACAGTCCATCACCATTGTCCTGCTCCTGATCCTGAACGGATGTATCGCCCTGCTTCTTACGGGCATTGTTTTTGCCCTGATGGATTCCAGGCTGCGCATGAAAGAACATGAGCAAATGATCCTGCTAAAACGCAAAGAGCTTACTGAACAGATGTTTTCAGGACTTGGAAGGATCGTTGACCGTTTTGCTGTAGGCGATCTGAAAAACAACCGCTATGAATATCATGAAAACCTGCTGAAGCACCCCATCTATCCGGAAACCGGATACTATGATGATCTGGTTGAGGATATTTCCCGCCAGTATCTGGTGATGACTGATACGGAAAATAAAAAGATGAACCATCTCCTTACACCAGATTATCTGCGCTGCGTCCTGAAAAAAAAGGATGATATCTTTAAAATTGAATACTACAACCGTTCCGCCGATGCATACCTGATCATGCATGTTGTCCCCGTTGAATGGAGTCCTGAACATGAACTGGAGAAGGTTATGCTTATCACCCAGGATATTGGACAGAAGCATGCCTTAGAGAACCTTGCCAATACAGACGGCCTTACTGGTTTATTTAACGAGCGTTATTTTAACTCCATACTGCATAAAAAGGAGCTTCAAAAGCTCCCTTTCATACTTTTCTATCTGGATCTGGACCATTTTAAATCTGTTAATGACACCTATGGTCATGACATGGGAGATAAGCTTTTAAAAGAAGCTGCCAACCGGCTTCAGTCCTGTATCCGCAGCAATGACTATGCCTTCCGCATCGGCGGTGATGAATTCAGCCTGGTAGTGTGTACTGAATTTGATGAAAGTCTCTGCTGCAGGATCAAGGAACAGATACAAAACCGGCTCTGCGCTCCTTTTGATATTGACGGAAAAACTCTGTATATTGGTTCCAGCTGCGGATATGCCGCCTATCCCAATGATGCATCTACTACTAATGAGATCCGTATCCTTGCAGACCAGCGTATGTATGCGGAAAAGGAAAAACATCACATGTTCAGCAGTTTAAGCAGCTCATCCACTGGAAGTGGTCTGGAAAAATAATATCCCTGGATCATATCTACACCCCAGCTGCTTAACAGACTCATTTCCTCTTCTGTCTCTACTCCTTCTGTAACTATGCTGTAACCCATCCGGTGGAAGGTTTCAACAATACTCTGATAAAACATGGCACGTTTTTTATCATTACATATATCAAAAAGAAGGGTTCTGTCTATCTTGATGGCAGAAAATGGCAGTCTCATGACTGTATTCAGGTTTGCATATCCAGAACCAAAATCGTCCAGACACAGTCTGACCCCGGCAGCCATAAACCCATCTATTACCATTCCTAATCCTGCGTTGTATTCTGTAGCAACTGTTTCTGTGATCTCAAACTGTATCCAGTCATGGTGGATATCCATATCATCCATCATACGGATAAAATGGCTGCTGCAGTCACTGCGCATCAAATCCAGGGAAGACAAATTTACTTTTATATTAAAGAGCTTCTTCATCAGATCCCGGTGTTCATTTATAAACATGCAGACGCGTTTAAATTGCAGATCTGTGATCTGTTCGATCATATGATTTTTTCTGCAATCTGTATAAAGACATCCGGTGCGATCCAGCCTAACTCCGGATGATGCAGACGGCTTAATGCTTCCAGTGTAACAAAATCATTTTTCTCTGTAGAATAAACCGGCTGATAATATACTTCAAAAAGATCCTGGGCAATAGCCGTGTGCAGATACTGCTCTACTTTTTTATTATATAAAAAGCCATCCATGGTCTGCTGATCATCCTGTATCACCTCTATCATGCCATTTTGCAAAGATAATGATTCCAGATACTCTTCATATTCCAGCATCAGCCCGCTGGTGCCAAGCTTTTGCCCATGGACGATCCCACTGAGGATCACAGGCGTTGCAGGTTTACTGCTGTCTGCATCCAACTGCATATCTGTTTCAAACCTCTTCTTTATCTGGGTAATATAATACTCACACTCCTGCAATGACATAGTCAGAACTAAAAAACGTTTTCCCGTAATACGGAAAACCCGGCTTCCACACAGTTCTTCCAGTTTTTTGCTGCAAGCTGCAGAATATGATCACCGCCTTCAACTCTGGCAACTTTATTGATATGCTTTAGCTGGTAAAGGTATATTGTGATGATATGGAAAGATTTTCCTGCTGCGATCAGTTCATCGCTCCTTCTGGTAAGGTAAAGGTGATTATATACTCCTGTAAGGCTGTCCCGGTTCGCATTTGGATTATTGATAGTAAGAAACAGAGCCAGTATTCCAAGACTCATGCCAAAACCTATCATCAGCAGAGGGTAATGCAAAAGCTGGATCACTCCCCCGCATCCGTACAGGATCAGGATAACCAGGATCACCTTTGTTTTCTGAGGGCCAAATTCTTTTCTCCATGAGGTAACAAGGATCAAAATCACTGCCAGATGGAAAAGGGCGCTGTAATACATCAGTCTATACCATGGTCCTTCCACATATCCGGCTGATACATCAAAATAAAACAGTTTTTCAGTAAAGGGATTGGTAAGCACAATACTGGCCAGTAAAATAGTTGCAAGACCCGCCAACAGCATCTTCTTCACCGAAATAAGCTTATTATCATGCAATGTCATAATATAACAAAGAAGCGCATATGGAAGCAATGCCTGAAACAGATAAAAAATAGTTGTAGTCACCACTGCCGCCAGGCCAAAATCCCCATCTCCTGAAGTTATATAATAATTGCTTACTAATTCAGCGATCACATCCAGGATCCCAATAACTGCAAAGAAAAGAAATACCCTGCTATTTAAATCCTCTGCCCTTTTCTGATCCAGGAAATTTCTCAGAACCAACAGCAATATGACCACTGCTGCGATCAGAAAATCTGCATTATACATCATCATAAATAGCCCCCTTTGTTCTTTGCAGCATGTGATCTGCCTGACGTTTCCAGTCACTTACTGTATTTCGTGTACCATCCTCATTTTTCAGATAACCATATCCGAATTGTAAAGAAATATAATACCTGTTTTCCGTTTCCTTTTTCACTTCATTTTCAAGGAGGCATTCCAGCTCCTGCGGCTGTATCTGGGGATCCATTACGATCACTGCAAACTCCGTACCGCCATTGCGGAAACTTTCTATCTTATGCCTCTGGTCACTATCTGCTGCCTTTTGGATACACCGGGCTGTCTGGATCACTGATTCATCTCCTGTTTTCATTCCGTAGACATCGTTGATCTGTTTCAGTCCTGTTATCTCGATAAATAAAAACAATGCATTCTCAAGCCGGATCTTTCCTTCCTGGATCTCCTTTATGTATTTTTCAAATGCTTTCCTGTTTTTTAATCCAGTCATTCTGTCTTCCATTGACATTTTTTCATAAACCAGCTGCTCCATCCTGAACTGACTGTCCCTGGATGTTTTTTGCAGCAAATGCCAGAACAGGATTGATGTATACAAAAAGATTCCTGCCTGAAAGACCATATCATACCAGTAGATTGAATATACCCAGTACAAAATAAGGGCTGTCATACCGCTGACTCCCAATGTGGCAAATACCAGCAGACAAAACAGAATTTCTTCCGCTTCATTTCTTTTTTATTCTTTCCACAGAAGACAGATCATGGATATAACCCCGGAAAACAGCATAATGTGTGTTAAAAACAGCATATACACAAATGGGATATGAAACAGGATATTGAGTATTCCCTGTAAAATGGCATTTCCATAAAGAAGGAAGATCCATACCTGCGGGACCCACCGTACTTTCTCACTTATTGTATTCTGCACAAACCAGAGCATTGGAACTGACATAAGAATAAATGCATAAAAAGAAAGAACCATCCCAACAGCGCCATGCTTTCCGTACATCTGATAAAAACCTGAGTCCAGGTAACACCACAAACCACAGATGAACATAAACAATGATGCATCCAGAAAACGCTTTTCAACAATATGATGGGCTTTCATATACCAGAAAACAATAGCAGAAACAATTCCCGTTCCCCACATTCCAAGGATCATGAGAAATGAAAATACAGATTCCTGGAAATGCTTTTGTGAAACTGCCGGAAAGCTTCCTAAAACAGGTGCCTGTATATAAAGGGAGGCTCTGTTATTGCTTTCATAAACAAGGCAGACCGGCTCTTTTCCTGTATCTTCTGCCAGCCACACATCTGCCCACATTTTTCCCTTCATCTGGTCATTCTTTAAAAAATCGTTTTCTTCATACCAGAACAGACACTGTTTTCCCATCCACACTTCCGGCTGATCCTGAAGACCGTTTATTGACAGGACCTTATTTTTATCTTCCGGAGTCAGTGTATTATTATAAAGCATGATCTTTCCATCCTGATCTGCCTTAACCATGGCAGGAAGATCAAGGGCCTCTTCTTTTTCATCTACTATCTGATACCAGCCACTGCTGACAGAACGGATATCTGCCATTTCTCCATCTGCCCCTGAATTCCATAACATATGTATCAAAACCATCAGGATAAAAAATATACAGATCAAACCGGCCCATTCTGTTTTTTTCCATACATTGCTTTTTTCATGATCACTATTTTCCTCGCCCAAACAGACAATTCATCCCCCCCTACTTAAAAAATTATAACAGAATCTATATTAATTGTCACCATTTGCAGTGCTGGATTTCATTTTTCTATCAACGTAAAAAGCAGTAAAACCATATTGTTCTTTCCGGTTTCACTGCTTTTTTAATGCGTTATATGTCTTTATTTACTTTTCGTGCTTTTTGTTTACTTTCTGTATCAGCTTCTCCACGCCCCCAAGATAATGATCTGCAATAGCCTGTTCTACCTGTGCCGGTGTGCCGGTCTTGCAGGCATTTAACAGCTTTTCGTGGATAAGATACTGACGTTTGATGACCTGTTCACTGTCTATTTCCATATTGTACCCCGTTACAATATTTCCGTAATTTAAGTCTTCCCAGGCTTTTTTCAGGCGCTTGAAACTTACAAGGTCCAGGATCGCTTCATGGAACTCATTATCCAGTTCAAATACCTTGCGGTATTCTTCTTTATGAAGCTGCTTCATCTGCTCTAAAACCTGTTCCATTTTCTCAATGGTTTCCTGGGGAAAAGGAGCATTATACAGTCTTACTGCCATCATTTCATAGTTGGCACGCATGTAGTATATCTCATAAACATCATCCATGCCTATATGCTTTACAGAGCAGCCTACATTTCTGGAATATTCCACCATGCCTTCCTGCTCCAACTGGCGCAGTGCTTCCCGCACCGGGCCACGGCTGATGCCAAATTCCGATGCCAGTTCCTGCTCTATGATCTTATCTCCCGGCTTCATATCACCGTTTAAGATCTTCATCCTTATCTCGTCTGCTACATTTTCCCTTAAAGTCCGATAATCAAGCTTTCCCATAATACTCTGTAAGTCCCTAAAAAATCCCTGGTACATTGTTTACGAAACAATGTACTGATCACTGTCATAAACATTAATACCAACATTTGTTGTTGGTTATTTTACCATAACGCGTTAAACAAGTAAACTAATTTTTCTGCTCTCTCTTTGCGATCTCAGGAAGTACCAGTCCCAGAGCGGTCAGTACAACAGGTGTGATCACATTTAACGCATCTGTCGGGCCCGCCATATACTGGCGAGCCCATATTTAATAGGATCTGTAAATATACATTCTATCTATTTTTCCTCTTTTAACAGTTCTTCCATGGTATGCCATCCCAAAACAGCACATTTTACTCTGGCCGGCATATGGGAAATATCCTGTAATGCCCCTGCTTCTTCTAGGGCATCCATATCTTCCTCTGTTGCGTTTCCCTTGATCATCTTTAAGAAACTTTCTGCCAGTTTCACGGCTTCCTCTTTCTTTTTACCGATGATCAGATCCAGCATGATATCTGCGGACGCCTGGGAAATGGCGCAGCCATCACCTACGAAACCACCGTCTTTGATGATGCCGTCTTCTACTTTTAACTTTAACCAGATGTGGTCACCGCAGCTGGGATTTAAGCCTTCCAGTACCAGATTGGCATCCGGGATATCTTCTTTGTGGACCGGATGCAGATTGTGGTCCGTTAATATTTCATTGTAAAAATTTCTACTCTCCATAACCCATTCTCCTTCTTACCGTCTTCATGCTTTCTACAAAAGCATCGATCTCTTCTTCTGTATTGTAGAAGAAAAGGCTGGCTCTTGTGGTAGTAGAAACGCCCAGATACTCCATCAGAGGCTGTGCGCAGTGATGTCCGGCACGAACGGCAATTCCGTCTGCGTCTAAAATGGCGCTTACATCATGGGGATGTACGCCGTCTATGGTAAATGTAAGGATACCGCAGTGTTCCTCTGCTTTTTCAGAACCTAACACATGAACATGTGGGATCTCTTTAAGGCCTTCTAAGGCTCTGGAAGTCAGCGCCTCTTCCCGGCGCTTTATCTCATCAAAGCCAATCTGCTGCAGATATTCAATGGCTGCTTTCAGTCCCCATGCGCCCGCTGCATTAACGGTACCTGCCTCAAATTTGTGAGGAAGTGGAGCAAATACAGCACCTGTACGGCTGACGGAGTCGATCATCTCTCCGCCTGTAAGGAATGGAGGCATTTCTTCCAACAGCTCTTTCTTTCCATAGAGAACACCGATGCCCATAGGTCCCATTAATTTATGACCGGAAAATGCCATAAAATCCACCTCCAGGTCTTTTACATTAATTGGCATATGTGGCGCACTCTGTGCTGCATCCATGACAACTACGGCACCATGTTTTCTTGCCAGTTTTACGATCTTTTCAATGGGAGCAGTCCGTCCCAGTACATTGGATACCTGGGCAATGGCTACCAGGCGGGTCTTATCTGTAATGGCATTTTCCAGTGTTTCATCACTTAAAAATCCGGTCTGGTCACATTCCAGAAATTTAAGCGTTGCACCGGTCTGACGGCATACCATCTGCCATGGAAGGAGATTGCTGTGATGCTCCATAATGCTTACCAGCACTTCATCTCCTGCTTTTAAATGGCTGAAACCATAGCTGTAAGCCACCAGATTTAAGCCTTCGGTAGTATTTCTGGTGAAAATGATCTCTTCTGTGCTTCCTGCGCCAATGAACTTGCGGACCGTTTCTCTTGCTTCTTCGTAGCAGTCTGTGGCTTCTACACTAAGCTCATAAAGGCCTCTTAATGGATTTGCGTTGTATTTTTCATAAAACTGTGCCTCTGCCTGGATCACAGCCTCCGGCCTCTGGGAGGTGGCTGCATTGTCTAGATAGATCACCTTATTATTTTCCAGAAGAGGAAAATCTTTTCTGTATGGGTTGCTGCTCATGTTATTCCTCCTCTAAATAGTCCTGTACCAGCTTTTCTAACTGCTCATCGCCGATCTTCTGGCAGACTGCATCCATCCTTGCTCTGGCGATCATCTTGCTGGCGCTTTCTGCGCTCATACCTCTGGAAGACAGATAGAACAGCATTTCTTCATCTAACTGTCCAATAGAAGCACCGTGGTTTCCTTCTACATCTTCCTCTGCACAAAGGATCAGAGGAATGGTCTGGTTGACTACATAGTCCCCCATAAGGAGTACGTCTTCCTTTTCGTCTCCCTTGGAGCCGGAAGAACCATTTTTGAAATCAATGGTTCCACGAAACAGCTTAAATGCCTGATCATCCAGAATGCCGTCTGCGTTCATTTCACTGACGGTTTTTTTGCCCTTATGGACTGCCACATAGTTCATATCATAGCGCTGGCTGCCTTTTCCCTGATAACCGATATCTGCTTTAAAATGGCTTTCTTTTCCTAAAAGATCTGCCTGACAGCCGGAATAGGTTTTGCTGCTTCCTAAAAACAGCTGTAACACTTCAAACTGGGCCCCATCTTCACACTGGGCGCCAATATCATTTAATAATGTATACTCATTCCCTAACAGCTGCACCTGAACCAGACGTACTTTTGCCCCTTTTTCAATGTGAAGCTTTGTCTGGATAGCTGCCAGACCGGAAGATGTTTTTTCCGGGGAAGTGTAGTCCATAAGGACGTTTACTTCTTCTCCCTCTTTTGCCAGGATTTCCACTTTCTGGAAACTCTTTTTATTATCTTCACAGGAAAAATGAAGACGAACCGGTTCAGATCCTCCCTCAGACTTTGGACTGCTTTTTATCATGATTGCCTGTGATCCGGCCATTTTTCCTAAACGGTCCATATCCGGACCCATTCCTGTGTGGATATGGGAAAAAACTTCCTGATTTTCAGCTGTGCCCTTTGTCAGACCAGCTATTTCTTCGGACTCTCCGGCTACTTCTTTTACATCCCAGGTATCTCCTGCTTCTATCTCTTTTAACTTACTCTCATTCATTTTCAGCCAGTTCCATGTTCTGGAAGGAAGGCTGTTTACTGTCATATCAAGTCCCTGACTCATATGGGACCTCCTTTCCTTTAACCAGTACCCCTTTGCTTAACCAATGCTTCCCTTCATCTCCAGACGGATCAGGTTGTTCATCTCCACTGCATACTCCAGAGGAAGTTCCTTGGAAACATTGTCTGCAAATCCGCTGACGATCATGGCACGGGCATCTTCTTCGCTTAAGCCTCTGGACATAAGATAAAAGACTGCTTCATCGCTGATGCGTCCGATCCGGGCCTCATGGCCGATATCTGCATCTTTGGTACGGATATCCATAGCCGGGATTGTATCGGATCTGGAAATGGAGTCTAACATCAGAGACTGGCAAGAAACGGAGGATCTGCTGTTTTTTGCCTCTTTTGTTACAGAAACAGAGCTTCTGAAGGTGCTGACACCACCGTCCTTGGAAATGGAACGGGTATTCATAAAGGATGATGTATCAGGTGCTGCATGGACTACCTTGGCGCCTGTATCCAGGTCCTGGCCTTTTCCTGCAAAGGTAATCCCTGTAAATTCCATTTTTGCCCCACGGCCCTTTAAGATGCTCATTGGGTACAGATAGGAAACATGGGAACCGAAGGAGCCGGATACCCATTCAATAACGCCGCCTTCTTCTACCTGTGCACGCTTGGTATTCAGGTTATACATGTTCTTGGACCAGTTTTCAATGGTGGAATAACGCAGTCTTGCATTTTTTCCAACAAACAGCTCCACGCAGCCTGCATGAAGGTTAGCCACGTTGTATTTCGGTGCGGAACATCCTTCGATAAAGTGAAGGTCTGCGCCTTCATCTACGATGATCAGTGTATGTTCAAACTGTCCGGCGCCTGGTGCATTTAAACGGAAATAGGACTGCAATGGTATCTCAACAGATACATGAGGCGGTACATATACAAAGGATCCGCCGGACCATACAGCTCCGTGAAGAGCAGCAAATTTATGGTCTGTTGGCTTTACCAGCTTCATGAAATGTTTTCTTACCATGTCTGCATAAGGACCGGTCAAGGCGCTTTCCATGTCAGTGTATACAACGCCCTGCTCTTCCACTTCTTTACGAACATTGTGGTAAACCAGCTCAGAGTCATACTGGGCTCCTACGCCAGCCAGTGATTTCCGCTCTGCCTGGGGAATTCCCAGACGTTCAAAGGTATCCTTAATATCCTGCGGGACCTCAGACCATTTTGCAGTCATTTTTGTATTTGGACGGACATAGGTGGCGATATTGGACATATCCAGTCCTTCAATAGAAGGGCCCCAGTCCGGTACTTTCATTTCATTGTAGATCTGAAGAGATTGCAGACGGAACAGCTCCATCCATGCCGGATCATGTTTTTCCTTGGAAATTTTCTCTACGATCTCCGGAGTCAGACCTGCCTGGATCCTGTAGGCGTCTTTTTCTTCATCTTTTATGTCATAAATACTTCTGTCTATATCATTGATCTGTGTTTTTTCTTCCATATGCTTTCGATTTCCTTTCCGGAAACTGTTTATAATCTGACTTATAATCTGCTTTGCAAACTGCCTGAGGGCATATTTACATTTTCCTTTTACTTAAGAAATTCCTCAAATCCGGTCTCATTGATCTGGTCTACCAGAGAGCCGTCTCCTGTTTTAACGATCTTTCCATCTACCATTACATGAGTGTAATCTACATGGAGCGCTTCCAGGATACGGGTGCTGTGGGTGATGATCAGTAAAGAGCCATCTCTGTCTTTCTGATACTCTTCCACGCCCTTTGAAACAGTGCGGACTGCATCTACGTCCAGACCTGAGTCTGTCTCGTCTAAGATTGCCAGATTTGGCTTTAACATAAGCATCTGCAGGATCTCAGCCTTTTTCTTCTCACCGCCGGAAAAACCCACATTCAGATCTCGGTCTGCATAAGACGGATCCATCTGCAAAAGTTCCATTGCCTTTGCCAGCTCTTTTCTGAAATCCCAGAGACGGATGCGCTCTCCTCTTCTCTGCTCTAAAGCACTGCGGATAAAGGAACTTAATGACAGTCCCGGTACTTCCAGTGGGCTCTGGAAGGATAAGAACATGCCAGCTTTAGCTCTTTTATCTACCGGCTCCTCGTTGATCTTCTTTCCCTGAAACCAGATCTCACCATTTGTCAGCTGATATCTTGGATTTCCCATTAATGCATAGCCTAAAGTGGACTTACCTGCACCATTTGGTCCCATTAATACATGGGTCTCTCCTTTTCCAATCTTTAAGTCTACTCCATGAAGGATCTCTTTATCTTCTACATTTACAAATAACTGTTTTACATCCAGTAATTCCTTTGCCATGACCGTACTTCCTTTCTCATCATATTCTCCCATGATCAGGAGGACATTTTTATAAACCTACTCATGTAATTGGTTTATTTAGCACATTTATAATAGTATTATAAACCTAGTTTGTCAATAGGTATTAATTTTCATATCAGCTTGCTAAGTATATGCTTTCTGGTGTATACTATATGGTAATCTTCAAAGAGATAGAAAGATATGTGTTTAAAGAATTACTATAAATAACTATAATAACTATTTTGAATAAAGGAGAATTCGATAATGATCGTTTCTACAAAAGGCCGTTATGCCCTGCGGGTCATGGTAGAACTGGCCCAGCATCAGGGAGACGGCTATGTTCCTCTGAACGTGATCGCCGAACGGCAGGACATTTCTGAAAAATATCTGGAAAGTATATTAAAGGTACTGGTACAGGATAAACTTCTCACCGGACTCCGGGGCCGTGGCGGCGGCTACCGCCTGACAAAAGCACCGGAAGATTATACGCTGGGTGAAATACTCCGGCTCACCGAAGGTTCCCTGGCTCCCGTAGCCTGCACCGATGATGGCGAACACGACTGCCCCAGAAAAGGGATCTGCCCCTCCCATCCGGTATGGCAGAAACTGGACAATATGATCAATGAATTTTTTGACGGGATCACATTGGCGGATCTGATACAGACTGCGCCTCAATAGTCTCTCCCGTTTTCCTTCAACCATGCCCGTCTTGCCTTATAATCTGGCAGCACTTTTTCTACTTCTGCCCAGAAAAGGGGCGAATGGTTCATCTGCTTTCTGTGGGCCAGTTCGTGGACTACTACATAGTCTAAGATCTCCAGCGGCATGAGGATCAGTTTCCAGTGAAAGTTTAAGTTTCCTTCCCCGCTGCAGCTGCCCCAGCGTGTTTTTGCAGCGCGGATGCTGATGCGGCCGTAGGTGACACCCATGATCTTTGCATACCAGGCAGTTCGCTCTATGATCTTCTTTCTGGCAGCACGGCGGTAAAAGGCCTCTACTTCCGGATTTCCCTCATAATCTGGCTTTGGAGCCTCTGCCTTTTTGCGGCGGTGCTTCTCAATCAGGAACCATTTTTCCACGATCCATTCCTGACGGTCATTTACAAAATCCATCAGCACTTTTTTAGTGATCCCTTTTGGTGCGCGGATCAGCACTTTTCCATCTGCCTGCACTTCCAGCCCAATGGTCCGCCGTTTGGAATATACCACATCTACCGGGATCGTTCCCTCTTTTTCTCCCTGGCGCCAGCCAACTTCGATCCTGCTTACCACCTTATCACCTCATTCCTGTCCTGCAAACATAACATATCACAAAAACGCATATCCCTCTGCAAAATTTGATTTTTAAAAATACCCCCGGCACAAAATGAATATAATTTCTTTTTGTACTGAGGGTATAATCTTCCTTTTTCTGCCTGTCACCAGGCACATTTTCCGCTTACAGCCTACAACACATCTGAAAAATGCGGCCGCAGCTTCTTAAACATCTTAAGTCCCACTCCAAACACCAAAAGAGTGAAGACCCAGTAATAAATGGTCAGTTTCGGTCTTTCCCAGAACCAGTTGCCTGTGATCATACTGTCCTTATAACCGGTTACAATGTAATAAAATGGATTGATCTTAAATAATGGTTCGATCCATGGTAAGCGGTTGGTAAACATGGACTCATGATACATGATCGGAGCCATCCAGATACCGAACTGAAGGCAGATACCTACGATCTGGGACATATCCTTGAAAAATACATTTACAGAGGATGTAAAATATCCAAGTCCCAGTGCCAGCATGGACGCCGCAAAGCTGTAGTAGATCACCTGGATCCAGGACAGCATAGGCATTCTTCCTGCCACCAGATACATGATCATCATAATGAGGACGAAAAATCCATGTACCAGCAGACAGGAGATCAGCTTGATCATAGGCAATATCTCTACTTTAAAGACTACCTTTTTCACCAGATAACTGTATTCCTGAAGACACCCCGTGATCCCGTTTAAGGCTTCTCCGAAGAAAAACCATGGAACAATACCCGGTACCAGCCAGATCACATAGCTGACTCCCGGAACAGGCGGCGGTGATTTAAAGCCGATACCAAAGATAACTGCATAGATCACAATGGTAACTACCGGCTGGATGAACATCCACACAATACCGAAATAGGAGCCTACAAAACGCTTGCGAAAATCTGCTTTTCCCAGATCCCATACCAGTTTTCTTTTTTTAATGATCTCTTTTAAAAGAGACAATGCATAATTCATAAATTCGTTTCCTTATACTTTTTTCCCGGCAGAACTGTCTTAGAACTTAAAAGTATCCTTTAAACCGCTCCACTTTTTGTCCTTATCGGAGATGATCAGCTCCATACCTGGTTCGATCGGCCAGTCAACACCGATCTCAGGATCGCTCCATAACAGACCGCCCTCATCGCCTGGATGATAGAAATCAGTACACTTATAAGCAAACTCAGCCTCATCAGATAATACTAAGAAGCCATGTGCAAAACCTTCCGGAATATAAAACTGCTTTTTATTCTCAGCAGATAAGGTTACACCAAACCACTTTCCATAGGTCTTGGAATCGGAACGCAGGTCTACTGCTACATCAAATACAGTTCCGCGGACAGCACGTACCAGCTTGCCCTGTGGATACTGCTTCTGGAAATGAAGTCCTCTTAAAACGCCCTTTACAGACATAGACTGGTTGTCCTGAACAAAAGTCATGTTCAGACCAGCTTCCTTAAAATCATTCTGGTTGTAAGTTTCCATGAAGTAGCCTCTTTCGTCTTTGAATACAGTAGGCTCGATCACATAAAGTCCTTCAATATCACAGGTTGTTACTTTAATCTTTCCCATAATGTTTCTCCTTTATCTTCTTTATTTTTCTAATTTTGTGTTTCTATTTATCGATTATAAATTTTCCACATTCATCTGGAAATTTTACCACGTTATCAACAAGTCTGCAACTGTTTATCCCCTTGCCGGCAACATGTTCACCGCATGTTATCTGCTGTACAGGGTTAAAATCCTTACAATCTCAGGCACACCACTGCAAAAATACGCAGGATCACATACACATCTGCAGCCATCATAGTATACAGGACCAGCCGGTCATCTGTTCCTGTCCGCACTACCTTTTGATTTTTAAGGGTAAGCAGCAAAACAGGAAGCAGTGGAAGCATGTATCTTCCCTGGACTCCCTGGACCATGTTGGAGCTTTTGGGCGTCCATGCAAGAAGCATGGAAAACATCAGTGCTGCGAAGATCACCAGACAGATAAACCAGATCCAGAGCCGTTCTTTTATTTTCATAAAGATCTCTTCTCCCGGCTTTTTAAGGACCAGGATCACCAGGCATGCTGTAAGTAATAAAATGACCACATAAGGGGTATTTAACACTGCATCCCGGTTGCCTAAGGACTCTCCTAATATTCCCGAATACAGGCTTTCTCCCTGCCATGCAACTGTATTATAAAACAGCTGCAGTACGCGGACCGGCTGGTGGAGCAATTCTGCAAAGGAATATCCCGCTTCTTCGGCCCAGGCAACATAGCTGTCACTTTCCTGTGTATACATGGCAACCGTCCTTAAATTTACCACTGCCATTGCTGCTAAAAAGCTTCCAAGAACAGCTGCTGCTGAGACCGTCCATTTTCCCCAGTTGCCAAACTTCTTTACCGGGATCAGCAGACAGAAGCCTGCAATGGCACCATATACCATTTTACAGGGACCCATAACTGCCATGACCACAGCCAGAGCGATCACATCTTTCACTTTCACTGTGTCCGCTTTATAGGCCAGATCCAGGCACACTGCTGTAAAATATCCTGTAAATGCCAGGATCACAACATCATAAGATAAAGAAGCCGCCAGATGAAGGCTCATTGGTAAAATGGACACGCCGAAAAATACATTTTTTCCAAAGGGAAGCCTTTTTATGGTCAACACACCAACTGCCGCAAAAAGCAGGAGATTCAAAAACCGGCCCAGATATAAAAGGGCGATGCTGTTAAGTCCAAGTACTCTTGCCAGAGTAAAACCCAGAGCCTGAGGTACATGGGCCAGTGGGGTGGTCCGAACGGACGGCTGGCGGGAAACCCTCAGACCGGCTGTTTTGCCACTGTTGCCTGCGCTTTCACCAGCCACAGACTGTTCTGCGCTCTGATCACTGACCGCGCCCCCGTCATGGATTGCCGCATAAGTTTCTTCTTTTAAGGTCTGTCCCAGAATAATAGGTTTTCCTGCCTCAGTCTCCCCATTTTCCCCGTTCAAAGACTCTTGCTCACTTTTTTCCTTCCAGTCCCGAAATTCCTGGTTCACATCCTCGATCCAGTCATCTTCTGCCCGGATGTAAATATAACCGTCTTCATCCGTTCCCGGCAGTCCTAAGAAGCGGTTGGAAAGCTCATAGGCGCTGATATAGTGGCTGACTTCATCCGGTGCTGAAAGAGGCGCCAGGACCAGCATATACAAAATACCAAGGCACATGACCACTCCAAAGTACAGACCTGGAAGTTTCCAGCATTCTGTCTTTGAACCAGATTCTTTCCGTGAGACAAGTTCTTTCTTTAAAACCAGTGCATTCCCGCATCTACTGGAAACGCTGTCAAAAAATCCCCAGTTTTTTCCAAATATCAACACCCCAAAGCCGACCAATATCACCATACTCACGAAAAACAGGCCCCCATACCAGCCATAAAGCCAGTGGTGGCCTGTCTCTGTTACAGATGCCCGCACATCCAGCAAATGCCATATTCCCAGAAGAAACACGGCGAAAGGCCATAAAAGCCAGACAGGTAATTTCTTTTTCATCATTTCTTTCCCTTTTATCTTTTACTCACCTTTCCCGCAGGTTTCTAACGCAGCTTCCCGTTCTTCCAGCTCTGCCTCTTTTTCTTCCAGGAATTTCTGCTCCAGAGCCATTTTCTGGATCAGCTCCCTCTGCTTGCTCTCAAGCTGGGACAACTGGATGGTCATACCAAATGCCTTTACGATCAGCAAAAAGATCATAAACAGGAACAGAAAGTTTGGTGTGGAATAAATGCCTAACAACCTTGCGCAAAGATCCGCAGCTCCTGGAACCACTGCAAATACTACTAAGATCAGCGCCATGATCACCCAGAACATGGCAGCTTCGATCTGAACTTTTGCCTGGCGTATCTTGCGCATCATAAATGTCATGGTGATAACAGAAACCACGATCAGCACCACGCGAAGCATCATTGTCATCATCGTCTGTCACCGCCTTCTTTTTTCTCCAGCCAGTATTCCCGGTTCATGGTACATTTCATGACCAGCCACTGGGGAAGCATGTGATATGCCTTTCCCATACGGTATCCCATGTACTTAAAACCGCTTTTTACAAACATTCCCGGGATCAGCCATGGTTTATGCTGTTCTGACAGATAATGGGCTGTCTGCTTCACCAGACGGATGCCTTCACTTTCTGAGCGAATACCGCCAAATACCTCCGGGTGGTCTGCCTGGGACACAGCCAGGTCAAAGTTTCTCTTAAACTGCTGGGTGCAGTTATAATTGTGGGAATGGATCACCTTTGCGTCAGCCACATAGGCAATGGCATAATCGTCTTCCATGACTGCCTTTCCTGCAAATATCATATCTTCATTGAAAATGGCATTTTTAATAAATCCGCCCTGGAACCAGAATTTCTCCCGGTCATAGGCACAGCATACATTGGAAGCAAAGAAGGTTTTAATGCCCAGACGCTTTAAATCTGCCTTTGTCTTTAAGCAGCTTTCCTCCGGATAGTTAAAGGAACGTGTATACCGCTCTGCCAGAGGACAGTCCTTATCTGGAAGCTGTCTGGCATAAGCCATGATCACCGCTTCTCCTTCCGGACCTCTCTGGTCAAATGCTCCCACCAGCTTTTCAATTAAAAATTCATCTGCCGGAACTGCGTCATCAGTCATAAACACCACAATATCAGCCCGTGAAAAACGCATTCCCCTGTTTCTTGTGGCACCATGGTCAAATTCCGCCTTTGTCAGGTGGTGGACCTGAAGATTGCTGATCCCTTCAAAGCCCTTTTCATTCCAGAATGCCTTTTCTGTATTCATTACAATGATCTTCCCTATGGGATAGGTCTGTTTCTCCAGCATTTTTAAAAGTCTGGAAAATTTCTTACCTGGTTTATAGGTAGGAATCACCACATCGACCCGTGGCTTGCGAAGAGCATTTTCACTCTTTCTTTCCTCTGTCATTGTCTTGTCTCCTTTTCCTCACTCCTGCAGGATCTTACAGTGCAAAATCCAAAACCTGCCGTTTCTCCTGCCATCAGCAGCAGATAACACAGCGCCGCCCCGTTAATACCAAAAGCCCCAACAAGGCCTCCTGACAGGAAAAACGCTGCTACAGCTGCCGCTGCGTATACAAAAAACACGGTTCTCTGCTTTCGCATGATCACCAGTGCGTAATACATCAGATTTGCCAGTGCATAAAAACCGCCTCCAAGGACGATCCCTGCAAATGCCCCAAAATAAACGGTCAACGTTCCCTTTTCGCCTCCCATAAGAAGCTCCATAATGGAAAGTGCCCATTTTCCTAAAACAAGTGTACCTGCCACTGCAAGTACAGTAAGCCCTAAAATAACAGCCGCAATACGCACCAGTGTCTTTTTAAACTCAGCAATCTTTTCTTCTGTCCAGAGATTTGTAAGTGTGGTCAGGTACGGACGTATCACGAAATTGGCTACCATATAAATAACAGAGGTAGGCATAAAAATCAAGTTAAAATATCCCGATGCCGCATTGTTCATCCGGGCGTCAATGGCATATTTTGCACAAGAGAAAATGTAAAAATCCAGGAATACAGAGATGAATAAAAATCCCGTATTTTTAAACAGCTTCGTCACTTTGCCCTTTGTAAAGGTCCAGTCCACGCCATCTAATGCATGGATCACATCCAGGTTAAATAAGAACACACCCATAGCCTGGGCTGCCACTGCCATGAGGCAGGCAAACAGCAGATGTTTAAATGCCCCCAGCGTCACTGTAAACACTGCTACAGAAAAAACAGTCCTGAAAAAGTTAGACTTTCCTGTAAGATATAAACATCCCTGACGCTGAAATTCCGACTCATACACATCTGCATATCCGTCAATGACCTTATAGATCACAAGAAGAAGCAGGATCATACATTTTCCCGCTGTATAATCCCCGATCCCTTTACGGAAAGCAATGGTCCTTGCAGTGAGAAACAGCGCACCTGCAACCAGTGCAAACATACAGGTTATATTTCTATGTTCTCTGTATTCCTTAAAGGAATACTCTCCCTTTCCGTCTGTGATCTGGAAAGGCCGGATGCCAAAATAGGCCACTAAAAACAGCTGCTGGCCCAGCGTAGAATAACCAAAGGAGAAAATACCGCCTTTTTCCTCTCCTGCCATGCGGATGACCAGAAAAGAAAGGACCATACTTGCAAAAGCATAGACAAAGCTGCCTGCAATATTCCACACGACATTGGCTCTTGCAACATTATCTCCCTTATATAATAACTGCTTCGTAAGATTTTTCATATCTAATCCCTTATATTTAACGCTTTCTGAAATTCTGGATGACCAGTATGGATAACAGCATGCGCACCATATAACTTGCAGCTGTCAATGGTTTCAAATAGCTTTCTCCTGCTGTACGGTCATCAATAGTGACCTGCACCTCTGCGATCTTCGCTCCCTGGCGGATCAGGAAAGATACAGTATCCGGTTCCGGCCCATAATTTAAGTTCCAGGCAAATTCACCGATCATCTTCCGGCTGAAAAGACGCATCCCGGAAGTAGGATCTTTGATCTTTGCCCCTGTAGTCAGCCAGATTGCCGTTCCGATCAGGCGGCTTCCAAACATACGCATGGACCAGCTTTTCTTCTCTGTTACAAAACGGGAACCAATGACAATGTCATATCCTTCATCCATTTTTTCTTTCATTGCCTGAATGTATTCCGGGCGGTGCTGTCCGTCGCCGTCAAACTGTACTGCATAATTATAGCCTTTCTGCCAGGCATATTTCATACCGGTCTGAAAGCAGCCAGCCAATCCTAAATTTACCGGCAGGTCAATAAAATTATAGCCACGCCTGCGACAGATATCGGCTGTATCATCTTTGGAGCCGTCATTGACCACCACATAATCCAGTTCCGGAAAATCGTTTTTAATGTGGTCTACCACCCTCTCAATGTTTTTTCCTTCATTGTAGGCCGGTATGACCAAAAGTACCTTATCCATTGTCTCTGTTCCTCAATACTCTGTTACAGTTCAGCCATGCGCTGATTTGTAACACTTTCCCTTTTATCCTGATATCCATTATCCATCATTACCAGCGCATCTTCAAGACACCTGTGAGAAATTTTACTTCTGTAAGGACCACCGCCAGAAATGCTTTTGCCACAGCCAGTTCCATTTCTCCCAGTTTCAGGTAATGTTGGTAGTAATATAACTTGCTCTTATGAAGGAGCTTCTGTTTATCACTTATCTTTGTATAGCTTTTATCAATGCTTACAGAATGTGCATGTACATAATAAGCATCTGTCACTAAAAGCTCTTTTAATCCCATTTGTTTTAATTTCTGTCCTAATATTTTCTCTTCATAATAGAGAAATACATGTTTATCAAACAGTTCTTTTAAATCTCCTGGCGTAAAACAGCCTGTTTTCACCATGAAAAAGGAGCCTGGAAGAGCCCCCACCATACGACTGACACCATCTGCTGCCAGAGGCAGCTTTTCTAACGGCGTTTTCAAAAAGGCACGGAACAGCCTCCTGGTCACAAGACCGGTATCTAAAAGATCCAGCCACACAGACTGGAGATCCCAGTAGCTGAAAGAGGACTGTCCCTTTACATCCACTACCATGGCAGAAGCTACAGCTCCGTCCTCCTGCTTCTCTAAAGCATCTGCCACACGCAGGATACAGGCGTCACTGACCTGCACATCCGGGTTTGCGATGATAATATAATCCGGTTCCAGATACTGGACTGCATAATCGATCCCCGCCTGGTTTCCGCTTCCGTAGCCACCGTTTTCTGTTGTCCTGAAAAGGTGAAGCTGCACTTTATCTGGATCATCCGGATGATCTGAAGCAAATTCTTCTTTAAATTCTCCCAGTTTTTCCCAGGAGTCATCGGTAGAACAGTTATCTACAATAATGATATTCCGGATCACTTTGCTGTTTTTCCAGCTTTCTGTAAGTTTCATGGTTGTCTGTGCATCATTATAATTTAATATTACGGCACATATATTCGTGTCTGCGTCCATAGTCCCTTTCTCTCACTGTTTTTTCTTTTAATTTTATATTCTTCAATATCTTACTTTTTCTGATGTTTCTTCCGGTTGTCAATAACTTTCATCCCCAGCCGTTTGCTGATGGCCAGCCGCAGAGCCGGACATACCCTTGTCATCTGGTTAAAGCACCACCAAAGCTGCATATACCAGAACTTACCCTTTTGCATAGGCATGTCCTTCCATGGGGTCATAGCCAGATATTTCCGATACCATTTTCCATAATAATTGTGGTTGCCACCGATCCAGGGCCGCTCATCTCCCAGAAAATGAATGATCGTTGGTCTTCTCTTAGCTGCAGCAAACTCTTTTTTACCTACCGCCCGGTAAGCATCACAAAGCTGCACCAGTGTATTATAACGGAAATACCGGTAATTGGTAAAGAAATTATACCTTGGGGAAAGAGGTAAAATGCGCCCATTTAATGCTCCGTTAATGGTATCCTGATCACAGGCAAAAAGGCTTCCTGCATGATCCCCGTAAAAATCCAGCAGTTTCTTCAGCACATTTTCCCTGCGCCAGCCAGCCAAGTCCATTAAGATCACACCGGAGTTAAAATAGGCATCATCTTTATCCATATCAATGGACTCTTTCATTTCTTTATAGACCGTGGGCTCCATGATCATGCCTGCCAGACAGTCTCCCAGCGGTGTTTCATACATTTTTTCAATGGAACTGCAGACAATGGTATCACAGTCCAGGTACAATGCCTTAGTCACAGTCTCCGGCAGTACTTCTGGCGCAAAAAGCCGCCCCATGGCACTGATATCAAAGCCTCTTGTATCTATTTTATAAGGAAATCTTTCTTTCAGATCTCCCAGTTCCACCGCATAAAGCTGACGTCCAAAACCGGCTGCCAGCGTTTTAAGCCGGTTTTGAAACGCTTCACACATCTGGGCAGAAAGCACATATATATCCAGATTTTTTATATGGCGGTTATTGTCCAGCAAAGAGCACAAAGATGCCGCCAGATGTCCAGCATAGCCGTCATTGGAAGCATAGATAATGTGGACCGCCTGTTCTTTCGTTTTTATAGTCTTTACAGCCTCTTTCATTGTCTTTTCCATTCTCATGTTTTATTCATGATGATGTCGCCTGCCGACGACAGATCCTTCTGTTCCATAATACATTTAATTTCTTACATTCCATGGTCATTTTATTTACGATTTTACAATACGGGTCCTAAAATGTAAATCCTATATGGCATTTTTCCCCCAATTATGATAAATTAAAGGCAGTATGGTTATTGTTCTCATTTTATGCAGACAATAACATGTAACTAACCGTAGGAGGTTCTATTATGCGTAAAACTTTTAAACATCTGGCAATGGCTGCTCTTGCCTCTGCACTGATCGCAGGACAGGCTACCACTGCTTTTGCATTCAAAAATGACACCAACAATGGTCCTGGTTCAGGAAAATCCACTGAAGTATCTTTACAGGCACCTGGGGATAACAGTGACAGTTCCCAGTCATCTGGAAACAATACTTCCCCAACTACCATTGTAGAAGAGTCTTCCCAGTCAACAGACACTTCCCAGTCTGAGACCTCTCAGACCACGGAAACTACTACAGAAACAACCACAGATACTACTACTGCAGCAGAAACCGTTACAGAAGACACTTCTGCCCAGGTTCCGACCAACCAAGCTTTCTTACAGGTACAGCTTCTTCGTGCCTCTGACCAGGTATGGAGTGATCCGGTCCGTGATGACTCTGTTCTTTCTGTGGGTGATGCAGGATTTTTAAGTATGTGCATCTATGCAAACAATCTTCCAGGTGATGTCCTTTACCGTACCTACAGCAGTTCCCGTGGCTGGACCAACTGGGCCATGAACGGCGGACATACAGACTGGTCAGCTGACTGCCCTGTAGAAGCCGTACAGATCCGTTTAAATGGTATTTTCGGCGACCGTTTTGATGTTTATTACCGCTCCAATCTTTCTGACGGAACAGAATGTGACTGGTCTAAAAACGGCGGCACCAACGGCGCTATGGCCTGCGGCCGCATTATCACCGGCATGCGCTTCTCCATGTGGGGCAAAGGAGTTGACGGCGCTGCTTACAAGATGGACAATCCATTAGTATCCGCTGCTCCTGACGGCATCCAGTTTGTAAACGGCACTCCTGTATTCAGCAATGGTACTGGCGACAACTTTACCGGATGGGTATGGAATGACAGAGACCGTTATTATGTAGTTGACAATGCCATTGTAACCGGATGGCAGTACATAGATGGCTACAAGTACTATTTTGAAGGTGACGGCAAGCTGGTAACTGACCTGGAGCCTTACTTAAATTATCAGGGTCAGTTTAAGATCAAGATCAACAAGCAGATGAACTGCCTGACCATTTATATTCCAGATGGTGATAATGGCTATATCATCCCGTACAAGTCCTTCCTGTGCTCCACCGGTGATGATACTCCTTTAGGTGAGCACAAGACTCCTGAGAAATATCGCTGGAGACTGATGAACACCGATGAGTACTGCCAGTACCTGACCCGTCTGGATGCAGGTATCCCGATCCTTCTTCACTCTGTTATTTATGAGAGACCAGATCCGTATACCTTAAAAGCATTTACTTACAACTATTTAGGCGCTACCAAGTCTCACGGATGTATCCGTCTGACTACCGCAGATTCCCGCTGGATCTACGAACACTGCGCACTTGGAACTTCCATCACTGTATACGAATCCCCGATCCCAGGTCCATTTGACCGTCCGGTCATCAAGACCATGATCCCGGATACACAGACCTATGATCCTACTGATGCAAATGTACCGGAGAATGGATTACAGTAATATCTGTTAGCAGTTGATAATAACAGATCTTGTATGTATATAAAAATACCTCCTGAGGCAGATGAACATTATGTTATCTGTACCGGGAGGTATTTTTTATTATTTTATTATCCTGATCATTTCGTAAAATATAATGAAGCAAAATAAGAACTCAAACGCTGTGCCTCATCTTTCGATATATCTTTTGGGATTTTAAATGACACTTCAAAATCTGCACGTAACGGATAAGTAACTTCTATATAGTCCGTAGTTACAGCCAGCTTTTCTCCCTTACAAAGAGCTTCGATCTCATCTATATGATGTGATAAATTTGCTGTCGTTCTGTGAACCTTAAGTGATGAACGCAGTTCCATAGACAGATCTTTTCTGGAGGTATTGGTGATCCATTTTGCCGTTCTCTGGTGGGGATATCCTTCTTCATTGCTGTCTACTGCTGCATCTAAATAATAATCACTGGTTACTTCTCCCAAATAAATATCCTCGCCATTTGGCATAAGCAGCAGATCGCCTACTTCCATTTGATTTACGAAAATATCAATAGTTGCGTATGCATTTCCAAGAGCTAAACCCGTAAGACTGTATGGCGGCAGAGAGAGCAGATGCTTCAAGTCTTCCCTTGACTTACCTTTTAAATTTCCAATACAGGGCCAGCCAACAGCAATGATCCCCTTCTCTTTAAACTCAGTTACTCTTGGAATACCATGTGGTACAGGACGGATAAGCCATGCGTTTCTCATAAGATACCTCCTTAGACTTTTTCGATAAATCTTGTTGTTATCTACTTCATATCTTTATAATACTTATATTTTATCCAAAAGTCAAGTAGATATCTTCTAGAAATCATTTTTTTAGATTACACCGTAATTTCAATCTGATTGCCCTCGATCGCAACAATGCAGCTTTCGTAATAGCCATCTCCCGTGGTCCGCGGTCCACTGACTACTTCATATCCGTCAGCTTTTAACTGAGCAGTCAAGGCATCTACCTTTTCCTTACTTCCCACACTGAAAGCAATATGCGCATATCCGGTGCGTACCAGATCTTTCGGCAGATCCGTCATTTCCGGTTTATTCATGATCTCAAGTCTTGCGCCATCATCAAATGAAAGAAAATAAGAGCGAAAATTGGTTCTCGGATTGTGATACCCATCATTTGACTGTGCACCCAGATATTTCATAAAGAATTTCCTGGCTCCTTCCAGGTCATTTACATAAAGTGCGATGTGTTCGATCTTCATAACTGCCTCCATGACTTCTTACAATATTTTACTGACATCTTTCCAAATATTCCCTCAACATCTGTTTCACATATGTCTGTATTTCATCTATGATCTTTTCACAGCTTCCCTTTTTCATGCCTGCCGCAATTCCAACTACCAGAAGTTCTTTTCTTCCCGGATCTCTTCCATTTCCATCAACCGTAGTTGTATGTTCTCCATAATAGGTATTGCTGTAGGTAAGATCATACGCAGGACTTAAATGCCATTTATCTTCCTTGTCATCATATAAATATGTGAAATTCTTTGAATGATCGTCCCGGTTATGGGCAAATACATTAAAACACATCCTACGAAACATATTTTCCATATCTTCTGCGTTATCTCTTGTCAGTATTTTTGTCAGCTTCATCAAACTATGATAATCCAGACTTGGCTGTTCAAAATCTAACTCTAAAAGTGCCGCCGCTGTCAGCATATGGAGCCTTTTTCCATCTGGTCTTCGGTCAAATCTTTTTGTTCCAAAATATCCTTTGCACTTGTCAGAAGGAAATAATCTTGTTTCACTCATAACAATACCACATTGTCTGGCACAGCAGGAATAATCATACTCCATTTTTCCTGTATCTTTCCCATCTACGTGGGCAGGAAATTTTATGATCCATTCTTCCCCATTGATCGTAGTCATGATCTTTGGTCTTGTTCCGCCACTGGTGCCACCCAGACGGTACAGTTCATCCAACTTATCTGAATATTCTGTATTCAATATTTTCTGACATTCTTCTGCCAGTTCATCTAAATCCAAATTCCCTGTCTGCTCAGAAAAACTCTTTTCAGGATAATAAGTCAGCGCTCCCATTCCTGACTTTCCAACGATTGCCAATCGATCTAAAACTGTCAGTTCGTCTGGAGCCTGCTTATGTGCCCGGATCAACCGGTCTAACAACAATCTTCCCCAATTATCCGGAAGACTGTCTGCAAACACTCCAAAAAGACCTGAAAAATAATCTTTTGTTGGTAAAAATACCTGTTTTTTCAGTGGAAGTGAAAAAGGACTGATAGAAAAACCATTTTCCAGCCATTTTTCATCATACTGAAAAGCCGCTTTATGATCCGCTGTCAGCGCCAGAATTCCCACACGCTTTTCCTCATAGTATACCTGGAGCACATTATCTTCTTTCATTTATAACCTCCTGGATATCTCTGTACGGTACCTGCGTAAAAATATTTCTCAGTTCATCTGCTATATCCAAAGCCATAGCAATCTTCGTCAAAGATATCAATGAGATCTGTCCTGTCGCTTCAAATCTCTTGATCGAACCATAGCTTACACCGCTTAAAGATGCTAATTTCTCCTGGGAGATCAAGCGGCGTTTCCTGATATTACGCACTCTCTGCGCAAGTTTCTGATCCAGTTCTTCTGCTGTTTCCCATATAAGCTGTTCCATAGACACCCCATTTATCTTTCTGCTAATATTTTATCCAAAATATTAGTTTTATATTAAAAACAGATAATATTTTATCTATTTCATTTTATCACTTATTTTTGTTGCATACAATATATTTTTCACCTAATTACTGATAAGCAACAAAAAAGACAACTGCGTTGCTAAAAACGTCAGTTGTCCTTTTATGATCTTGTTCAAATATTAATGCGAAATTTTACTGTATATCCAGATACTCTTTCCTGGTTGGCGGCGGATATGCCTGGTCGATAGCGTTATAATCTTCTTCTGTCAGCTGGATCTGATCTGCCTGTGCATTAAGAAGTGTATGCTCCGCACGGCCGCTTCTTGGAATGGCAATGGTATGTCCGTCCCGGATATTCCAGGCAAGCATGACCTGCTCTACGGTGGCATTATACTTTTTAGCGATCTCTTTTAAAACCGGGTTGTTTAAGATGCCCCTTCTTAAAGTCCCAGCCTGTGCCAGAGGACAATAGGACATCAAGGCCACATCATGCTCTCTCATCCACGGCAGAAGGCTGTATTCAATGCCTCTGGAACCGGTATGATAAAGAACCTGGTTTACCAGGCAGTTTCTGCCTTCCGGGATCTGCCACAGTTCTTCCATATCATCAATATCAAAGTTGGAAACGCCCCATTCTTTGATCTTTCCTGCTTTTTTCACACGATCCAGCTCTGCTACGGTTTCTTCCAGAGGATAGTTTCCTCTCCAGTGATACAGATAAAGATCCAGGTATTCCACGCCCATCCGCTTCATGGAATTATCTAGCGCCTGTTCCAGTCGGTGTTTCCCCGCATTGTTTGGCAGAACTTTAGATACCAGAAAAAGATCATCCCGTTTTTTATCAGAAATGACCTCTTTTATAAGACTTTCCGCTTTTCCATTTCCATACATTTCTGCAGTATCGATCAGCGTCATACCAGCAGAAATGCCAGTGCGCAGACTTTCCATTTCCCGCGCTCTTGCTGCTTTATTTTCCCCAAGGAACCAGGTTCCAAGCCCTAAGGCCGGAACCTGCACTCCGTTTCTTAATGTAACTGTATGTTTCATATTAGATCAGACCTGCTTTTTCCATTTCTTTTTTCATCTTATCATAAGACGCACCTTCTGGTGTTGGAAGATTTGGTAAATATGGTTTTCCAGCTGCCTGTCCACGCATGATAGCCATATCCTTTGCAGCTACCGGGAAGCTTGCACCATCCATTGCCAGACGAACTGGATTTAACTTATACTGGGCTGCCAGGGAACCTTTCAGATCTCCGGCCACGTATTTATTGTAAATATCTACGATCAGCTCCGGCATAAAGTTTCCGGCTGTACACACACCACCTACAGCTCCAATACATAAGCTGGCATATAACAGTGTGTCCTTTCCGCCAAATACCTTAAAACCTACATCTGCATTTCTGCGGATAAATTCCTCTGTCTGGGTAATGTCACCGGAGGTATCTTTCATACCTACGATATTTTTCACCTCATGGGCCAGTTTTTCTACCAGATCTGCACTTAAGGTATAACCAACTCTTCCAGGATTATTATACAACAGAACCGGAATTTCCGGAACTGCCTCTGCAATTGTTTTAAAATGCAGGAACAATTCGTTAAAATTGGGTTTTAAGAACATAGGTTGTAAAATGGAGATGCCTGCTGCACCGTTTGCTACTGCCATTTTTGCAAGGCGGACGCATTTTTTCGTATTGATCGCGCCGATTCCAAAGTAAACAGGAACTCTTCCCGCTGCCTGGTCTACCATGATCTTAAATCCACGTTCCATTTCCTCTTCTTCGATCTGGTAGAACTCACCGTTGGAGCCAAAAGCAAGGATACCGTGAAGGCCGCCATTAATCACATAGTCTACCTGTGCCCGCATAGCTGCTTCATTGATTTTTTCCTCTTCGTCAATAACTGTAATAATAGGAACGATAACGCCCTTGATAAAATCTGTATTCATAACATTTCCCTCTTAGATCAATAAAGAATTATTTTTCTTTTACAATAGAAACACCGGTCATTCTCTCATAGTAACGGATAATGTCATCATGGTCGCAGCTGCCTTCGTCATGGTTCTTTAATTCCTGCATTACTTCCATCATATGTGCGGTCATTGGTACTGGCATATTGATGGCATGGGAAGCGTTTAATGCATTATTTAAGTCCTTGATATGCAGGTCAATTCTGAATCCAGGTTTATAATTTCCCGCTAACATCATAGGAACTTTGGCATCCATAACCGTAGAACCTGCTAATCCGCCGCGGATCGCCTGATATACTAACTCTGGATCTGTTCCCATCTTTTTCGCAAAGGTCATTGCCTCTGCGCAGATTCCGATATTCGCTGCAACTACCATCTGGTTGGCCAGTTTTGCCACGTTTCCGGAGCCGATCTCACCTACATATACAACAGAGCCTCCCATTGCTTTTAACAGATCGGTGTATTTGTCAAATATTTCTTTCTTGCCGCCGCACATGATAGATAAGGTTCCGTCGATCGCCTTTGGCTCTCCGCCGGAAACAGGGCAGTCTAACATTTCCATGCCGGTTCTTTCTTTCAGTTCTGCTGCGATCTTCTTAGATTCTACTGGATCAATGGAAGACATGTCGATAACTACCGTATCCTCATCTGCGCCTTCAGCGGCACCATCTTTTCCTAACAGGGCTTCTCTTACATTTGGTGAGTTTGGCACCATGGTAATGATCACATCTACGCCTTTTACTACTTCCGCGTTGGTTGCACCTGCTGTTGCGCCTGCGGCTACCAGTTCTTCTACTGCTTCCTTTTTAAAGTCATTGACACAAACCTGATGACCTGCCTTTAAAAGATTCTTTGCCATTGGCTTTCCCATGATTCCTAATCCAATAAATCCTACTTTCATTTTTGTTTCCTCCTGTTATTGAAATTTGAATTTTAATGTACTTGATCCTCTGCCCTTGTCTCCGCTTATGCAGGGGGAGATTTTTAATGCATCATATATTTGTCTACTACATCCCAGTTAAGTTCTATTCCCAGTCCCGGCTTATCTGTCACCAGATAGTTCATGTGACCATCTGTTTCGATTTGGGCCCTTAATAACTCTGTACGCAATGGATTTTCATTTTCCTCTGCCTCAATAAACGGTATATTTACCTGGGACGCTGCAAACTGGATGTTAGCAGCTGTCATAACGGCTGAGAAAAAGGAATGTGGTGTATACAATTTATCAAAAACCTGGGCCGTTGAAGCGATCTTGCGGCAGCCAGTAAATCCGCCGGCCCAGCCAAGAGATGCCTGGACCACATCCATAGTGTCCGTTGCGATCATCTCCCCAAATCTGGAAACTCCTTGTTCTGATTCGATTCCAGCTACCCGGATTCCTCCCATTTCTCTTGTAAGACGTCTGTATCCGGCAATATCATCTGAACGGGTCGGTTCTTCGATCATAAAAATATCATTTTTTTCAAAAAACGATCTGGCACGAAGTACATCATCCACATCCCAGGTGCAGTTCATGTCTACCATTAAGGTCTTATCCGGTCCAATAGTCCGTCTTACCAGCTCGATCCGGGCCTTATCTTCCTCATTGGTAAGATAAAAATCTCCGTTTTTCATATATTGGAGACGCATTTTATAGTTATTGGCAGTTCTGCCGATCTTCATTTTAAAAGCGGTAAATCCTCTATCCAGATATCCTTCGATTTCTTTTTGCAGATCTTCCAAGCTCTTTCCCTTTGCATAAAATCCAGCACTTGCATATCCCTGCACCCGGTCTGCCACCTGGCCCAAAAGCTTGCAAACTGGAAGTTTGGCTGCCTTTCCCAACAAATCCCAGAGAGCCACGTCAATGCCGCTGATCGCGCCCATAACCATTCCCTGTCTGCCGTTTGCCCAGCAGTTCCACAGCATCTTCTGATGGAGGAATTCGATCTTAGACGGATCTTCTTCTAAAAGCAGCGGCTTTAACTGCTTTTCTACAATCGATTCCATAGCTTCCATAGAGCTTCCAAAGGTTGCTGCTTCTCCAATACCTGTCAGTTCCGTATCTGTTTCAATGAATATAAGAAAGGCACCTCTGGCACCGCAGCTTCCACAGCCGTCAACAATCCAACTTTTATAAGGATAATGCAGCTTTATGGTCTTAATATCTGTAATTTTCATAAAACGCCTCTTTCCATGATCCTGATCTTCAGGATCTTATTTTCCATTATTTTCCAAATAAGTTTACAAACAACAGTGAAAGCTAAGGCACATAGGTAATAAACAGAACACCTGCAACCAGTGCCGCAAAATAGCGAACCAGATACGGAAACATTCCTTCAATCTTTACTTTTGCTGTATCACATACCACATACAGATTTACACCAATCGGAGGTGTCATCATACCGATCGCCAGATTGGACATCATGATAATACCGAAATGTACCAGATCGATTCCCAATGTCTTCGCTACCGGAGCTAACAGCGGTGCCAGGATTACCATGGCGCACCTGCTTCGCAGAACATACCGATAAAAAGGAGAAGCAGGTTGACTAACAGCAAGAACACATACTTGCTTGCGGAAATTCCCAAGAATCCAAATGACATTTTAAGCGAAATGATGTTAATGGAAGAGATCGACGCAAGCCGCACGCCCATCCGTGAAGCCTTAAATATGCTGGCCCAAGAGCAGTTAGTCCAGATCATTCCCAAAAAGGGGATCATGGTCCTGCCGCTGACCATGAAAGAGATCGCCATGACCTTTGAAGCCAGACTGCTCATGGAACCCTATATTATTGAAAACTACAGCAAATATATTGATATGGATAAACTTCTTGAATTAGAAGAACAGACAAATAAGATCTTAAGCAGTGAGATCTTAGAGCGGAAAGACGCCGTTATCTTCTGCAATATTGACGATGCCTTACACCGCACCATTGCCGACGCCTGTAAAAACAAATACCTGAACATGAACCTGTCCCAGATCTACGACCAGAATATCCGCATCCGCATTCTGGGTGAGCAAAACATCCGGGAACGCCACAAAGTAGCCGCCATGGAACACTTAGAGCTGATCAACTACATCAAAAACCATGACCTGCCAAGCGCAGTGGCTTCTATACGGGTGCATCTGATACATTCTAAAGAAGCGGCGGTGGCATCGTTTTTAAGTTGATCCAAGATCAAAGCCATTTTATGATCCATGATAGACCAGATCATAAAATGGCAGCTTTTTAGTTCTTAGATCAATCATCATTTGCCTGTATGGTATTTTCCATAGTTTCTGTTGGATTCTTCTTTGATTTTAATATATCTGATATCAGTGGCCATACTAAACAAACCAGAGAAATGATCAGTAAAACGCAGGATATCGGACGCGTAAAAAATTCTTTATAACTTCCATGGGCGTAGCTGATACCTTGGCGGAAATAACGTTCCAATTTACTTGAAAGGATAAATGCCAGTACCAACGGAGAAGTCGGCAGTCCCGCAATACTCATAAAGATAGCCAGCACACACCATGCCAACATAACATAAATATTAAACATAGTATTGGAAATTCCATAACCACCTATATAACAGATCACAAGAATAACTGTGTATAAATAGTGATACGGAACTTTCAAAATGTATGGAAACCACCTTTTTGTTAAAATCTGTATTACATAAGTAACAATTGCCGACACCAAAACACACGCAAATATCAGCATGGCCAAATCTGGCTGTTCTGTCATGAATAGCGGTCCCGCCTGTAATCCATGAATCGTCAGACCTGCGATCAGCATCGCTGTAATTCCATCTCCAGGAATTCCTAGTGCCATCATTGGGATCAACGCACCACCTAAAGATGCATTGTTTGCAGTTTCTGATGCCCATACACCTGCTGGATTTCCTTTTCCAAAACTATCTGGATCTTTACTGATACTTTTTGCATATCCATAAGCCACCATATTAGAAATACCAGAACCCATGCCTGGAAGAAAACCAATCCACAGACCGGTTGCAAAAGCAAATAAAATAGTCTTGATATTGTCAAAAATATCTTTCAACCCAATACCAATCCCCTTCATATTCACTACATCTGCTTCCGGCATCTTTCCTTCTCCCAATGCAGAATCACGGATGATCTGACACATAGCAAACATTCCCAACATCTGCGCTACTGTACTGAGTCCAGAACTAAGGTTTACACTTCCAAATGTAAAACGCTGTGATCCATTAATAGGATCCATGCCTACACATCCCATAAGCAGCCCAATACCTGCAGCCATGATCCCTTTAAAAATATTTCCTTTTGATAAAGAAGCAATCAATGTAATGGCACAAAAACACAGTGAAAAATATTCCCATGGTCCCAGATGAAGCGCAAATTCTGCTATAACCGGAGATAATACAGTTGCAATGATAACGGAAACCACCGTTCCTATAAAGGAAGCCGTCATACCAATTCCTAATGCTTTTCCCGCTTGCCCTTTCTTTGTCATAGGAAAGCCGTCAAAACAAGTGGCAATAGCGGAAGAAGACCCCGGAATACCGATTAAAACCGCCGAAATAAAAGTTCCCGATACTCCGCCGATCCAAATGGCAAGAAGTAATACAAAAGAAGTTTCCGTAGAAAGGCCAAATGTAATAGGAAGCAATAAAGCAATACCAAGGGTAGCTGAAAGTCCTGGAATTGCGCCAAATACAATTCCTAATGAAACCATGGCTATGATCAACAGGAAATTGACTGGCTGCAGACAGATCAGCAATGCATTCATATAATCCGTCATTTTTCTTCTCCTCTCTTCTACTCAAATAGTATGCCAGACGGCAGTTTTATCTGAAAACCATAAACAAACATTGCATAGAGACTGGCTGTAACTACCACAGAAATAATGATTGCCGTAACCAGCCGCACCTTACTTTCTCCCTTAAGATCATAAATAAATGCAAAAGTAGCAAAGGGCGTCGTAAATAAAAATCCCAGATAATTCATAGCAACAGCATAAAGAAGAAGTTTCATAAAGCTTAATGTTATTTTACAGATACCTCCCTTGGGAAAATATGGCTTTTCCTCCCTTTTTCGTTCTATGACCCCTTTGATCAATAAAGCTAGAGAACTGACCGCAATAAGAAGCAGTGCTACATATGGCACGATCCTTGGTCCTGGTTCCAATAATTTAGCCGGTTGTTTGATAAACCGGGTAAAATACAGAAAAAAAGCACTTCCCACCAGACCTGTAATACCGGTGATCGTATCTCTGTGCATTTTCATATTCCCAATCTTCTCCTTTCTAAAATGTCCTGAGAGAGATCCCTCAGGACATCCTTTTCCATTATTCCACTTCACATACACCTAAGCTTTTTGCAATGTCTACAAACTGTGCATATTCTTTATCATGAATCTCCTTAGACTCTTCCAAATCATGCCAGCCTGGAATGCAGCCAATGCTCGCAATACCGTCTTTTACAGTTGGATCTTCTGCTACCGCTTTCATAGCCTCATTCATTTCAGCTACCATCTTTTCATCCATACCTGCAGGTCCTAAAAGATAATGATATATAGACATTGTACAATTCTCGTATCCCTGTTCCTGTAATGTCTTATAATTATCCGGTAATTCTTCCGGGTAATCTCCAATCGTAATTCCATCTGATGCAACAGTGCCAATTACTTTTAACTTTCCTGCTTTTTCATACTCTACTGCATTTCCAACGCCAACAACACCTACATCAATGAATCCGCCTGCAAGATTGGTAAGACGGTCTGCTTCTGATGCACACTCAACAGAATTCAACTCAATACCAAGTTCTTTACTTAACATTCCAAATAAAAATGTATTAGAGCCAGATGCAGGCATGCCTGCATTTAATTCTCCCGGATGTTCCTTAGCATACTCTACAAAACCTGCAAAATCATCATAAGGAGCATCAGCCGGAACTGCTAACGTAAGAAATCCATTATCCTGAAGGCATGCGATCAATGTGAAATCTTTGTTCGGATCAATATCAGTATTACCCGTAATATACTGTATATTTAAAGCAGACGTTGCCACTGTAAGAGTTGTTCCATCAGGCTTTGCATTTGCTACTGTCTGATGCCCCACCGTATTACTGTCATAATTGGTAACGGTTGTTTTAAGTCCATATAATCGATTCAATCCTTCACTGTAATAACGGATTCCCAAATCAGAGCCGCCACCTGCTTTTCCAGGAACAACCAGTGTGATCGTTTCATCTTTTGGGAAACCAATTTCTGTATCAGCAGCCGCCTTACTGTCATTTTTCTGCGTTTCCGCTTCAGAAGCTGCCGCAGTAGAAACTGTTTCATCTTTTTTTTCAGAACAGCCTGCCATTCCTGCTACCGCTGCCAGGATCACACCTGCCGCTAAAAAACGATACAAATTCTTTCTCATAGTTTTTCCTCTCCTTTTTCATATCATATTTAACAGAGCAATCTTTCGCTCTGTTATTTGCATTTTTAGCAATTTTGCTATATTTTTTCGCTAAGTGCTTTTATGTTTCGTATTATATACTTAGTTTTTGCATTTTACAAAGCCATTTTGATTATAGTATTCATATCATTTTAGTTATAATAAACTCATTTTTTCTTGACACTCATTAGATTTTGTCTATAATTTAAAAAAACAACAAGAAAGGGGTGGATCTCACATGACAACACGACAGCTTTATTATCTTACTGTTATATCTGATTTCGGAAATCTCTCAGCAGCAGCACAGGCATTGCAGATTTCTCAGCCTGCACTCAGCAAATTTCTTACTGAATATGAAACCTCACTGGGCTTCCAGATCTTCCTTCGTTATCACAGACAGTTGGTGCCTACTTCTGTAGGACGCTATGTAATCGAATATGCACATAAAATCGTAAATGAACAAACAAGACTTTCCCAGTCACTAAGAATGATCACAAATATGGATCATTCCTGTATCCGCCTGGCAACCGGCCCCAATCGCGGATCCATGATATACAGCCGTATTTACCAGTCATTTATAAACCGTTATCCCAATATTTCATTATCTTTAACAGAGCTTTACTCTAATGAACAAACGAACGCTGTTTTGCATGGGCAAGTAGATCTGGCAATTGGTTCTGGAAAAGCCTCTGATAAAGTAACAGATATTCCCATTGCCTATGAAGAGCTTCTGGTTGCACTTCCTGCAGCTCATCCATTAGCCACTTCCAGCAAGATCCGTCTGGCTGATCTGAAAGATACCCCATTTGTACTACAGGGGCTCCGACACAGCATTCGCATCCTTGCAGAAGAACTTTTTAAGGAAGCAGGCTTTGAACCTGTGATCACTTTTGAGTCAGATAATGTGATTCTTGTTGATTCTATGCTCCATCACGCAGCTGGAGCAGGTCTTGTATCCAAAACATATGTCACACCTTGTAATGAGCTGGTGTTCCTTCCTTTAGATCCACCTGTTCACCAGGTCACACATATTCGTTTTCCTCTGGGGTATAAACTGACAGAACCGGAAAAATATCTCGCATCTTTACTGATCAAGGATCTGCAGTCTGATCCAGATCAACACTTTGAGATCATTCCATCCTCACAGGTCAACGATCTGCTTCTGGCTGCTGACCTGTCATTCGGAAATAAAGGTTCAGGTATTTCTGCACCAGATATCCCTGGTACTTTGGCATCCACACAAAATCCTCCTGAATTAAATCTGAATCCACAACTGCTGCGTTACGTTATTGCCATTGTTGATGAAAAAAGTCTGACAAAAGCTGCCGAAAAATTTTATCTTACCCAGCCTGCTCTTTCCCGGTATCTGCATTGTATGGAAAAAATGCTTTGTACCAAATTATTTACCCGCGAACATAATACACTGCTCCCCACCAATGCTGGAAAGGTATTTGTCAACTTCGCCCGTAACATCCTGCAGATTGAAGCCGAAATGTCCGAACATATTAAAGCTTATCAGCAAGGACATGAGGGAAGTATTTACCTGCAATGTGATCCCAGTCTGATACATATTATACAAACTCAGATTGTTTCTACTTTTCAGGAACAGCATCCAGATATCCAGCTTCATATCACCTGCGGTAACCGTGAACAAATCCAGGAAGCTCTTTTAAATGCATCCGCAGATTATGGCATCTATTTTTCCTGTGAAGAAGAGCATCCCATTTTAGACAGCCGTATTCTGGATGAAGATGAACTAGTATATTGTTCTAAAAACGATATTGCTTCCTGTTCTTTAGAATCTGCGAAAGCTATGATGGTCCCTCAGACAAATGCGCTGCACCGCGAACAGGAACGTTTATTCCAACAGATATGTCCGGCCTGTGTATCCTCCATTTGTGAGGCTATTCCATCCATCCTGCATTTTCTGGAAAAAAATGGAATTGGCAACACGATCCTTCCATCAAAGATTTTTGCTGACACTCCTAATGATATTCATTCTTTTACACCACCTCAGGGATATTTTCTGATCATGGCCCATCATCCGATCCGCGCCATGCCCCCTGTGACCCGAGATTTGGAAAATTTGCTTTATGACACATTTGAAACCTATTTTGAACATTATGAGGAGGTATTTTCATGAACTATCTTTTTAACTATCCAGATGTCCTTAAAATCAAAGAAGCTATATTTTATGATGTAGCACCTATTCCACTTCCAGTTCCTTTTAAAGACGGAACTGGCGGGATCCGTCATGCATCCTTTTTCCAGGGCTGGCTAAAAGTATATGACGAAGATGGTTTCTGTGGTCAGGGCCCAGCTTCCCGTATCATGGTAGATTTCTTTGTCCCAAGACTATTAGAGCAAGGCGGAAAAACCAATAGTGAATGGACTCATTACTTCTGGTGGGAGATCCGCAACTTTGGCTATCAAAGCCCTTATGTTGCAGAAATGTTTAATCTGGACTGGATCCTTTTAGACCTTTTAGCCAACCGGGCCCAAAAGCCACTTCATCGTTTTCTTGGTGCCACAAAAGACTGGGCCAGCGTCTATAAAGGCGGCGGTTCTGTGCTTCTTAGCGATGAAGCCCTTTTAGACGATCTTCTCCGCTTCAAATCAGAAGGTTTCAAAATCACCAAATTTAAGATTGGTGGAAATGGCAATGACTGGTCTGCAGATGTCCGCCGTCTTGAAAAAGCCCGACTGGCTCTGGGTGATGATTTTGGCATTGCTGTAGATGCAAACCAAGCCTGGGATGCTGATACCGCTTTTGAATTTGCAAAAGCTGCTGCTCCTTATAATGTGGAATGGTTTGAAGAACCTGTCCATGCTTTTGACATGGAGGCGCTTCGCTCTCTGCGCGACCAGATGGATAATGCCGGTATTTCCATGGAAATTGCTATGGGTGAATCTGTCAGAAGTTATCATGCTCATGTGGATTATGCAGAACATGGCGTAGATCATCTCCAGCCTGCCCGTTTATACTGCCTTGCTGAAATCATGCGTGTACGGGATTATGCCCACCAACATAACTGCCGTATTTCTACTGGCGGCTTTCCATTTATAAATGCCGCTTTAGGTGCCCTCTATTCCGAAAATGAACTTCTGGAATTCCATCAGCCATTAAATGAAGTATTGATTCCTTACTTTAAGGTTGTATCCCAGATCAAAGACGGGCGATTCTACCTTCCAGATATTCCAGGCATTCCTGTTCAGCTCGATTTTGACCATCTGGAAACAGATGGACTCTTAAGAGGTATCCAGTATTATTACAGAAAAAAATAGGTTTTCTCTGTTTAAATAGATAATAACAGTCCATTTCCAAAAAGAAAACGTATTCATCTCGTATACAAGATAAAGATAACCGGCAGAATCTTTGCAATTATAATATGCGAAGTTTCTGCCTGTTTCGTTCTACTATATATGCTAAACCAGATAATTATTTGGCAGGCGCACACTTCTCCTGCATCTCTCAGGTTTCCCTTGTCTGTACCAACAGCGTGGGGATCGTGCGAAATTTTCCACCTCAAATAATTACCTGGGTAAAGCCCTATCAATTTTCTCTTTTTAAATATTCCGTATATGGCACATCCGGATCCAAGATCAGTCCCCCATGCATAGTCGGGGCTTTGGCCGGTTTCATATAATCACCATATTCGGCGGTGAGTCTGCCGTCATAGCCTACAGGAACAGGTATCTTACGGTTTTCAAAGGGCATGTAAACAGCTTCTTTGAACCACTCCCGCTTCCAGGTGTTTTTTTCCAGATAGCGGATAAATACAGTGTCGCAGACATATTCCGTATCTTTGCCTTTGAAGCGGGTACACAGTTTTTCATAACCCTTATATGCCTTGACCATGGGAACATGGAGAAGCATTCCAATGCCATGGAGAAGTTTTCCAAAAACCGTTGCATTTTCATAATAATCAAAGCGGTACCAGGTATAAAGCACGGTCCAATAAAACTGGATCTTTTTGGCCCAGCTTTTTCTTTCTTTTTCCGTTTTCGGCATACCGTCCAATGGAAAAATATCAATAAAAATGCCGCAGTTATATCCCGCCTTTTTATCTTCTTCATTGCAGCCGCAGGTCTTGCTGTTTCGGATCTGGGCGTGGCCGCGAAGGTAATTTTTCTCTGTATACACAGTCTGAAGCACCAGATCTTCTTTCAGCCATTTCGGGGCAATCTGCACAAATTTATCATAATCTTCCCGCAGCATGACCAGGTCAATATCGTCATCCCATGGAATATATCCTTCATGGCGGATAGCACCGATCAAGGTTCCGCTGTCAGCAAAATATTTAAGCCCATTGGCTTTGCAGATGCGCTCCACTTCATCTAACATTTCCAGCTGCACCGCCCATACACGCTTCGTTTTTTCATCTACCGTGTATCCGCAGCGTATTTCCTCTTTATAAAATTCCGGCTTTTCTCTCAGCATGTCCCAATAATCAATCCTTCCAAACTGTTTTTATCTCACATAACATGGCATTCCTGTGATTTTTTTATGGCTGTCCCGTCAGCCGCCTGTATATTTTCCCTAAATACTGATACAGGAACGGATCACGCATTACCAGAAGCACCAGTAAATACACCACTGCGCCTGCACCGATCTGAACAAAAGTGGTGATAGGTCCCAGGCCACGGACCTGTTCCAAAAACTGTCCCGTCCACACCACAGCTCCCAACATAATAACAGCCGCCACAAGACGCCTCCAGCCATAACGCACCAGCATTTTCAGCTTTATAAAATCTCTTCCCAGCCACAGATAAAGGGAGGTGATAAAACATTCTGCTGCTACTGACGCTGCTGCTGCTCCCAACGCTGCAAAATGAGGGATCAGAAGGAAATTTAAACAGGCATTGACCATAGCTCCTGCTACGATCACTTTGCCGCTCTGGGCCCTTTTTCCACCAGGCGTTAAAATCTGGCTGCCGATGCAGTCACTTAAACCTACCACCAGCACCAGAGGACTGCATACATACATTAAAAATGTCACCGGCAGATACCCGTTTCCCAAAAACCAGGGAATAAACTGGGCTGCGATCCCCGCCAGACCCAGCATAATAGGCATTGCCATTAAAAGGACAAAATCCAGTGAGTCCTGGAAACGCTTATGGATCTCTTCCATCCGTCCAGTTCCAAATAAATAGGACATACGGGCGGACATAACTGCATTAAAAGACATGATCAGTATTTTCGCCATATTCACAAAACCGGTGGCATATTCATAATAACCGTTCTGTGACTTATTTTCCCCGGAAAACCAGCCAAGCATAGTCTTATCCAAAATGGTATAGACGGAAGTGGCGATGGTAGGTATAAAGTAAACCAGAGTCTCTTTTAAATGGCGCAAAGGACGCAGTTCTTTTAAAACCGGCTTTTCCACCTGCCCCTTTAAATATCCCCACATGGAAACATTTCCCAGAAGTCCGGTTGCCGCAGTCAATGCCACATACAGCAGAAGATCTTCTTTTTCCCGGATAAATAAAAACAGCATGGCAATGCCCACAAGCTTCACTGCCGTATTTCGCAAAACGATCAGGGAATACTGCTCCAGCCCCCCATAAAACCAGGAAATATCAAAAGCAACTGCCAGCAGTGTCATCGTCAATACCACATAATAAGGCCTGTATTCCCTGGCAAAGCCGATCACAAACAGCCAGATAATAAGACATGCTGCGGTCGTTGCCATACAAAGCACCTCGATCTCCCAGAAAAGCCGGCTGCGTATCTTTATCTCATCTCTGTGTCTTGCGATCTCCCTCTGCCCATAAGAAGCCGTTCCCAGAGCCGCCAGTATGGCAAAATACTGGACTACGGAATTGGTATAACTCTGTACTCCCGTTCCATCTGCCCCCAGAACGCGGGAAATATACGGGGTCGTGATAAATGGGGTGATCAGCGTCATCACCTGGTAAATTAAATTGTATATATAGTTTTTCCGAACACTGGGTGCTTTTGCCATAAGATCTTCTCTATACTCCATTTATATTTATGTTCTCTTAAAATCTTTTTTGTCTCTTGGCTCATTATACCCATGGAAACCTTTTTAAGCAAGGCAAAAAATCCGCAACAATGCCAGTACCGGCATTATTGCGGATTTTCCAGATAAATCTGTCTGCAATGTTCTAATCTTCCATCATATGATCATATTTCTCTCTTGTTTCTTCCCGTTCCAGATTCAGCACATAAGAAAGACCTTTTAATTTCGTATTCAGGATCAGCTTTTTCGGAAATTCGCAGGCCTCTAACATTTCCTTTGCCCGATCCAGGTTTCCTATATCGTAAAATATGTGAGCATCACTGTCCACGATCACCGGCACCTTGTATTTTTTACAGAAAGACAGCATAACCGGAAGATTTTTGTCTGCATTCAGTCTGCCGGTACGGGGAGAAAAAGAGCTGTTGTTTACTTCCAGCGCCACCTTTTCTTTTGCTGCCGCTTTTACCAGTTTTTCATAATCCAGAGGAAAACGGTCATCATCTGGATGTCCGATGATCTTCACATATGGATTTTTCATAGCTCCGATCAATGCATTGGTATTTTCCTCTCTGGTTCCTGCTTTTACACAGGGAACATGAAGACTGGCAATCACATAGTCCATTTTCTTTAAAACAGCTTCTTCCGCATCCAGTTTTCCTTCCAGATCTATGATATTGGCTTCCATACCGGTAAAAATACGGACTCCCAGTATTTTCTCTTTGATCGCCTTAAAATTAGTAAAATAAATAGGCTGCGCAGATCCCGGCATGGCACTGTAGTGATCTGATGTTCCCATGGCTTTTAATCCTTTGGCCGCTGCCTCTTCTATATTTTCTTTTAATGTGCTAAATGCATGACCACTGGCCACTGTATGTGTGTGAAGGTCAAATAACAGCTTCATTTTTTATTCCTCTTTTCTTATGATGCCTGGTAAACCAGCTTTACCTGTTCTCCCGGCTCATACTGTTCTCTGCTTCCTGCGTATACCGTAAATGTATCTTCCCCGCATTTTAAGGAATAATGGATCTCCCTGCCGCTGTACTGCCTGTTGGTTACAGTTGCCGGAATACCTTTTCCTTCTTTTACAATGTGAAACTGCTCCGGACGTACAGGAAACAGACCATGGTTTTTAAAAGCCTGTGCTACTTCCGGTCCATCATATATAAGGGACTGATCCATTACTTTAAAATAGGAATCATTCCATTGTCCTCTGACAAAATTACATTTGCTTACAAAGGACGCTGCAAATTCAGTCTGTGGATGTAGATAGATCTCCTCAGGTGTTCCTACCTGTTCTATCTTTCCATTTTTCATAATGAGGATACGATCTGCCATGGCAAGAGCCTCGCTCTGGTCATGGGTCACATAAATAATGGTCGCCCCGGTCATACGGTGAACATCCTGGATCACCCGGCGCATACTGATCTTTAATTCTGCATCCAAAGCACTTAAAGGTTCATCCATTAAAAGAATGGATGGCTTTCCCACAATGGCTCTTGCAAGAGAGACTCTCTGCCTTTGTCCACCGGAAAGTTCTCCCGGATACCGGTCTTCATAAGGCTTTAATCCCATATTTTCAATGGCTGCATCTACGGCTTCTTTTTTCTGTGCCTCTGTCAGGTGTTTCTGCTTTGGACTCTTCATTGGAAATTCTACATGCTGGCGCACTGTCATATTGGGCCACAAAGCAAATGACTGAAATACCATTCCCAGGTCACGCTGCTCTACCGGAACCATTTTTCCATTTCCGGAATAGATCACATCATCCATCCGTATCTTTCCCTCTGTAGGTTTTGCAAATCCGCCGATCGCCCGCAAAAGAGTGGTCTTTCCACAGCCGGAAGGTCCTAAAATAGCCAGAAACTCCCCATTTCGTATTTCCAGATCAATGTCATTAAGCGCCAGTGTTTGCCCGAACCTCTGGGTTATATGCTCTAAATAAAGACTCATGTTCTTTTCCTCTCTTCTTTTTTTCTGCCGGTTTTAAAGCCACCAGACAGTAACCTGTAAGAACCATTACAACGATCACAGCTGACATAGCTGCCGACAGATTGTAATCTCCAGACTGCTGGAAGTTAAAAATAGTAAGTCCTATGGTCTTTGTTCCTGCACTTGCAAGCATAGATGACAAAGTAAGTTCTGTAAGTGATGATACAAAGATCAAAAAGGAACCGGATAAAATAGGACGTACCAGCATAGGAAGCAATACCTGCTGCCAGAGAGCTCTTTTGCCTCTGCCACAGGCACGTACTGCTTCTTCCAGTTCCGGGTTCACAGACATAAGAGCTGTGGTGCTCTCTTTGATCTGAAGGATCAGATATCTGGTTATATAAGCGATCACCAGGATCCATATGGTTCCGTATACTCCCGGACGGATCCCGGGAAGCGGCTCTACCCAGTGGAAGATCATTGCCAGAGAAAGAACGATACCTGGAATGGCATAGGTCAGAGAAGCACATTTTTCCATGGTCACAGCCCCTTTACTGTTTCTTCTCACTTTCATATAGGCTGCTGCAGTTCCCACAACAATACAGACTCCACAAGTCACAAGTGCCAGAAGGATACTGTTTCTGACAGCGGCAAGAACACCTCTGTTTGTAAATACAAAAGCAAAATTTTTAAGGGACAGATTATCCAACGTCATTTTCAGGCCATATGTTTTTAAAAATGCGCTTTTTATCATTACCAGAATGGGAACCAGATTTAATACACCTAATGTTCCCAACAGCCCCCATTCTAATAGCCTCCGTTTTGGTCCTTCCAGCTCAATACGTACCGAATAATCTTCTTTAATGCTTTCTGATTTTCCATTTTTTCCCACTAATGCTGTTTCCATCAATGTACCGCCTACTGCGATCACAGATAAAAGAACAGAAAGAGCAGCTGCCAGAGGGAAAGCGTCTGGTCCAAATCCAATTGCTTTTTCATAAATATAGGTGCTGAGCACCGGGATGCCAGAAGAGATACCTAAAAATGCCGGCACAGAGAAGTTATCAATGGCTGATAAAAACGCCAGAAGCCCGCCTGCAATGATCGCAGGAAGCACCTGCACCAGATCCACATGGATCAGTGTATAAGAAAGACCAAATCCGCAGGCTCTGGAAGCCCATTCCAGGTCTCTTGGAATACGCCGAAGCATATGGATCACGCTCATGTATACAACAGGGATGTTGCAGATACCGATCACCAGTAAAATACCGCCAATGGAATAAATATTCACCGGACCGATCCCCACGGCCCCAAGGATCTGGTTTACGATCCCTTTTTTACCTAAAAATCCGCTCCAGGAAAGAGTAATAATATAAGAGGGGATAATGAAAGGAAGCAGCACCAGTAATTCTAAAAGCCTTTTTCTTTTTATATTGGTATAAGCTGCTGCCAGAGCCAGTCCGCTTCCTGCCACGATGGCGATCATGGTAGAGGAAGCAGCGATCAGGATCGTATTAAAGATCGCTTCTCTGGTCCGTTTTTCCTGTAACAGGACCTGATAATTAGAAAGTCCATAACCATCGCTTCCTTTCAGGCTCATAAACAGTAAACGGACGATCGGCGCTATAAATACCAGGAAGACTCCCAGGTAAAACAGCAGCAGACCTGTACTGCCTAAGACTTTTTTATGTTTCATAACAATGCTGCCCCTTTCTGCCTGTATACCTGCTGTTACTGGAAGATCTCAGAAAATTTCTCTTTATCTGCGTCACGGCTGCTGTAAAGTTCTTTTGTATCAGCACTGATGGTCTTGATCTGATCAATGGATTTTAATCCTTCTGGTGCTGCTACACCCTCTTTTACAGGTGTATAACCAATAGAAGCTGCCAGTTCCTGTCCTTCATCAGAAAGAACGAAATCTACAAATGCTTCTGCTGCTTCCTGGTTCCTGGAGTCTTTTAACACACCAATTGGTTCGGTAATGGCTGGTGAACCTTCTTCCGGATAAACAAACTCTACCGGGGCACCATCATTTTTAGAACGGTTTGCCATGTAATCGACCAGGATACCGCAGGACTTTTCTCCTGCCACTACTGCCTTCTGTATTGCTCCGTTTCCTTTATCTACTGTAATTCCGTTATCCTTTAATCCCTGGAAGAAATCCCAGCCTAATGTTTCATTGCGGCTGAGTACCCCCAGATTGTAAGCTGCTGCACCGGAATACAACGGGCTTGGCATGATCACTGCATCTTTAAATGCCTCTCCTGTCAGATCTGCAAATCCCTTTGGCGCATCTTTTACCAGATCTGTGTTGTATGCAATACCTGTTGTGATCACCTTTGTTCCTGTATACATATGGTCTTTATCAATGTATTCTTCCGGAATGCCTTTCAGTTCCGGTGACTCATAAGGTAAAAGCATATCCTGTTCTTTTAAAGTTTCAAATGTAACACTGTCTGCTACTAAAAGCACATCTGCCTGAACAGCACCTGCTGTCTGCTCTGCCAAAACCTTGCTGACTACTTCTTCTGTTCCGGAACGGAATACATCTACTGTTACATCCGGGCACTCTTTGTTAAAGCCATCGATCAGCTTCTGTGCATCTTCCTCCGGCTGGGAAGTATATAATGTGATCTTTCCGGAAACATCTTTCTTTTCTGCCTCTGTGGAAGCTTCTGTCGTCTCTGCCTTTGCCTGTGTAGCCGGTTCTGCTGTGGTCTTGGCAGGCGCTGCTGTTGTTTCTGTTTTATCAGTCTGTCCGCTGCATCCTGCAAGTCCCATAACTGCTGCTGTTGTTAAGATCAATGCCATTTTCTTATTCATTTTTAAAGTCCTCCGTTTGTTTTTAAAAAAGCTGTATTCTCTGTAAATATATGAAAATCCCTGCTGTCATCATAGCCTTCTGTTACCAGAGGGAGTCCATATGCTAAAAGTTGGGGAAGCATTTCTTTAAATGAAAAATCGCCGTTTCCTAAAGGAGTATGGTAACATTTTCCTTTCCGGTTGCTGATATGGATCTTGGAGATCCGTTTCAGCTGGTCTAATATGTGAAATGGTTCTTCTTCGCTGTCACAATGTGCTATATCCAGAGTATAAAAAAACTGTTTTTTTCTGCTTCCTGCTGCTTCTTCCATACTCTGTGCATCTGTTACAAATTCTTTTGGGATCTTTTCCATGATCTCTAAAGAAACATCTACTCCGATCCGGTCAGAAAGCCTTCCGATCTGTTCTAACGAGTCCTGAAGAAGTTTCATGCTCTCTTCTCTTCGTCCCGGAAGTGTCATATGTCCCGGATGAACTGTCAGTTCCATTGCTTCTAACTCTGCTGCCAGCCTCATAGATGCTTCCACCTGTTTTATGGACATTTCCCGGATCCCCTGATTCATGGAAGCCAGATTTAAATCCCAGCTGCAGCTGTGTACACAGGTTCTTAAAGGGTATAATGCCTGAAGACGCAGATACTCCTGTGTGTCATACCCTCTTGCAAAAAACTGCTGCGCCCAAAGTTCGATTCCATCAAATCCATTGTCATATACCCGCTGGAACATTTCTTCCAGCCCGGCATTCCAAAGCAGAGTCGATGAAACAAATATCTGTTTCATATCCATGCCCCTTTCCTGTTGAACTGTTTGCATTATACGGTCTGGAATGTAAAATTCAAAAGCAGGGAAATGTAAAATATGAGTAATATTTTTCATTTATTATAATTATGAAATTTTATTTGCATTTATGATCACCAAATGATAAAATAACTCATATAGATGATCATTTTCAGCCATTCAGATCAAAAAAGGAGTTGTATTCTCAGATGCTTCAGGAATTATATGAACAATATAAAGATACATTTTCAAAATCGGACCATAAACTGATACAGTATCTTCTGCGAAACGAAGAACAGCTTCAGTATCTCACTTCAGAAGAACTTTCTGCACACACAGGCATCAGTCCTGCCACGGTTTCAAGATTTTGGAAAAAAATAGGATTTCAGAATTTAAAAGAACTGAAAATAAAGCAGCGGATCCAGGATACCGCTACTCCCAGTTCCCGCCTTACTTCTGCACTGAAGCGTTTTGAAGAAACCGCTTCCCTTACAGAAGACCTGAAAATGCATTTTGGAAATAATACAGCAAAAACGCTGGACCGTATGGATCCAGCACTTCCAGCCCGTGCAGCAGACCTTTTACTGCAGGCACAGCATGTTTATATCTATGCCCCGGATGCTTCCTGCGGACTGGCATCCATTTTTTGTTATCGCGCAAGACGATTGGGGATCCAGCCTGTTCTCTTAGAAGGTGGATCTGCCATTTATGAATATATGGTCAACATTACCGGCAATGATCTGGTCCTTCTTTTCAGTTTCTCACGTCTTTTAGGTGAAACACGGATCCTTTTAAATCACTGTAACAAGATAAACTGCCCGGTTATCCTTTTTACAGACCTTTTTGCGACTCAGGAAGAAATGCCGTCCAGACTGACTTTTTACTGCTATCGCGGCGAACCAAATGAATATCATTCTATGACGGTTCCTTTACTGGTCCTTGATCTGATCATTTTAAATCTGATGCAGGCAAGCAAAAACAGTCTCACCTCCAGCCATTATCTGGAGAAACTGCGGGCCGAATATGCACAGATCATACGGAGATGACCTCAGCCATTGACAAATCACCGTTTTTGTGCCTATTCTATACTTATAATGTAACCATAATAAATACAGATCCACAAATGATCATAAGGGGGAGTACAACTATGAAAAAGCCATTGGCTGTTCTTATCACTGCTTTCAGTCTTTCTTTGGGACTTACGCCTGCATTTACCGGAATATCCGGAAATCTGATTATAGAGGCTGAGGCACATCAAGGCCGGACTGATGCAAACGGCGGACATCATGATTATAAAAACAAAAGCGGTCTTGGAAGCTATCACTATCACTGCGGAGGCAATCCTGCTCATCTCCATCCAAACGGGGTCTGCCCTTATGCAGGCGGTTCTTCTGGTAATTCCGGCTCAGCTGGTGGTTCTTCCTCCAAAAATCCGTCTTCTTCCGGAAATCAAAATCAAACAGAAACAGCAGCCGCTCAGGTTTCTACTGGTTGGCAGAAAGATGATCATGGCTGGTGGTACCGCCTTTCTGCAGATACCTACTATGCTGACGGTATAGCTGACATCGACGGCGCCACCTATCTATTTAACAGTGACGGCTATATGCTTACCGGTTGGCAGCAGTTAAATGGACACTGGTACTATTTTAACGCAAGCGGTGCCATGGTAACTGGCGGACTGACCATAGATGGGAAATATTACTACTTTGACTCTGACGGCGTACTGGACGAGACCGATTACGATGCCGTAGATGAACCAGGAGACGAAACATCAGATGATGACACAGAATATGACTACGATTATGATTACGACTTAGAAGAATATTAACAGGCAAAGCACAAACTGTCGCAGGTTCATCTCAAACAGATGTTCCTACGGCAGTTTTCACTTTTTACATAAAAGCATATAGGATTCCTCTGTACCTCTTTTGAAATTCAGTCGAATTGACTACGATATAAGATACTTAATAGAAATAGATTCTGCCATTCAGGCAAAACGGCTCACATGATATGAGCCGGACTTTTTTATTCATAGAATTTATAATCATTGATCTTTATTTTGGCCATTAAAAACCAAACTCCTGCAATAACTGTTCCAGATATACAGGATCCTTCAGTGCACGCTGCAGATCATCTGCACGATCCGATGTCAGAAGGCAGGAATATAATTTATTCAGTCTGGTAGTAGCTTCTGCACGGCCTTTCTGTAAGCCTTCTGCACGACCTTCCTGTAAGCCTTCTGCACGACCTTCCTGTAAGCCTTCTGCACGACCTTTCTGTAAGCCTTCTGCATGGCCTTCTGCCAATCCTTCTGCCCACGCTTCTTCCCGGATCTCATCTGCATGTTCCTGAACATACTCTTTCATATACTGTTCAAACATCATATAGCGTTCCCCCATCTTCCGGCTTCTTTTGATCTGGCGCATGGACTCCTGAAGCCGTTTGACCAATGCATCTTCATAATCAGCTTCACTTCCAGCCAGATCAGCCTTAACAAAATCAAGTAATGCTACCAGTTCCTTTGGTATTTCCTCACGATTTTTTCCATTTGTATTAAGAAAAACAGTGCAGACTCCGTCACCAAATACATTTCCCGTTTCTTCACAGTATCTGCGGATGGTATAACGGCATTTTTTCTGCCCCAGGGGATCAAAGTTACAAATGAAAATGACATATGTGTCTGCCAGCTCTCCATAACTTTTCCCTTTTTCCAGCATTTCCACATCCATCTGACTGTGGTAATAACGGCTGCGTTTTTCCAGACTGTCTTTTTTCACCAGCTGCATCTCAATATCATAATGCGTCCTGTTTTCATCTTTTGCAAATACGTCCATGCGAATACTCTTACATTCCGGATTGAAAAAGAAACCATGTTCTGTGCTGATCTCAACTCTTTCAATCTGGATCTCCAACACACGTTCTAGGAAACATCGGCAGTTTTCTGCATCCATCATAACAGCTGCAAACATAAAATCGTCATGAAATACCAGTTCTTCCAGTGTTTTTTTACTCATTTTATTCCTCCATATTACAGAGGAATCCTATACTGGTAGATTATCATAATTTTCCTGTACATGCAATGGAATTCCCAAGAAAAATTATCCCCCTCCATTAAATAATGGTACGGTTGTACCCCCAAAAATCTTTCAATAAGTTTTTTTGACTTTTCCATATAAATTGCTTATGCTATACTGTAGTGAGCGTGCAAACACACACATTGAACACGGCGCGAAAGGAGCCTATCGTGAAATTCGCAGTTACAATCGTTACTTACAACCGACTGGAATTATTAAAAGAATGCATACAGCAGGTTCTGTCCCAGACAGTTCCCTTTTCTTATATTTGTATTGTAGACAACCACAGTACAGATGGTACTTCAGAATATCTGGACCAGCTGGCGGCTGGAACTGAAACCGTTTTCCCAAACGCCGGAAAACCGGAGTTTCACATCCTCCATCTTCCGGAAAATATCGGCGGGGCCGGCGGCTTTGCAAAGGGACTGGAAGATCTTGGAAAAACAGACTGTGACTGGATCCTGATCATTGATGATGATGCCATGATCGCAGCAGATTATATAGAACAGCTTCAGAAAGCCATTTTAAAAACAAACTACCTGGCTTATTCCGGCACTGTAACTACTGCCGGAGCCATTGATACCACCCACAGACGTTTCATCCAGTGTCCAAGACTGATGTTTTATAAGCCGGTACCGGAAGAGGAATATGCCAAAGCTTCTTTTGAATACGATATCAGCACCTTCTGCGGCCTGTTGGTAAACGCTGACATGGTACGAAAGATCGGCCTTCCAAAAACAGAATATTTCATCTGGTTCGATGATACAGAATACTGTCTGCGGTTCCATGACCAGTCACGGATCTTAAATGTGACTACAGCTGTTTTAAACCACAAAACAGCCCCCGTTGGTTCCGCCCCGGTCATCAGCTGGAAAAATTACTATGGTTTCCGCAATGCCATTGACATAGGAAAGACCTATTCCAAAAATCCACACCTGTATATGGCATATATCTGGCTGAACCATAAAGCCCACATTTTCTTGGATACCTTCGGGCTTCTGCTTGGAAACCAGAAAGAAATGCGCCGTTACCGCATCAAAGTCTACAAAGATGTCCTTAAAAACCGCCATAAAAAACCAGACGGAATATCCCCGGATTACCTGCCTGGAAGCGGATACAAATCATAAAGGAGAAAAACGCATGCAAGCAATCATCCTGGCTGCCGGAATGGGAAAACGTTTAAAGCAGCTGACACAGAATAATACAAAATGTATGGTAAAGGTAAACGGTGTTCCCCTGATCAACCGCACCTTAAACCAGTTAGAACAGCATAACCTGTCCCGGATCGTTATTGTTACCGGATATGAAGGCCAAAAACTTCGAGAACATATTGAAGGTCTGCATATCAAAACACCGGTTGTCTTTATTGACAACCCGGTCTATGACCGCACCAACAATATTTACTCCCTTTTCCTGGCAAAAGACTATTTATTAAAAGAAGACACTCTTCTTTTAGAGTCTGATATCATCTTTGAGGACTCTGTATTAAACAGCCTTACTGATGACCCAAGAGACAGTCTGGCACTGGCTGCCAAATATGAGTCATGGATGGACGGAACCTGTCTGGTCCTCTCTGACCAGGACGATATCGAAGCCATGATCCCAGGCAAAAAGTTCCGTTTTTCCGATACCGAACATTATTACAAGACCGTAAACCTTTATAAATTCAGCCAGGAATTTTCCAGGACACACTATGTTCCTTTTCTGGAAGCTTATACAAAAGCACTTGGAAATAATGAATACTATGAACAGGTATTGAAGGTTCTGGTAACTTTAGATGATCCAGGCATCAAGGCAAAACGTCTGGATGAGAACCAGCGCTGGTATGAAATTGACGATATCCAGGATCTGAACATTGCTGAGTCCATTTTCGCACCGGAAAAAGAGCGCACTCACCTGATCCAGAAGCGTTTCGGCGGCTACTGGCGCTATCCAAAAATGCTGGATTTCTGCTATCTGGTAAACAGTTATTATCCGCCGCAGAAAATGATGGATGAGATCAAACATAATTTTGATGTCCTTGCAAGACAGTATCCATCCGGAATGGCTGTAAACTCTCTCCTGGCCGCCAGAAACTTCTCCCTCCGCCAGGATCAGATCGTAGTAGGAAATGGCGCTGCAGAACTGATCAAAGCCCTTATGGAGCGTGTAAAAGGCAATCTGGGCGTGATCCGTCCTGCCTTTGAAGAATATGCAAACCGCTGTGACAAAGAAAAGGTCATTGCATTCGTTCCTCAGACAGAAGATTTCTCCTATAATGAAAATGATGTGATGAACTTCTTTGAAGATAAGAACCTTGACTGCCTGGTATTAGTTAATCCGGACAATCCAACAGGCAATTATATCTCCCGTGAAGGTATGTTAAAACTAGCCCGCTGGACAAAGAAAAAAGGCATCCGCTTCCTTGCAGATGAGTCTTTCGTAGACTTCGCAGAAGAAACAGAACCTACCCTTTTAGTGGAAGAACTGTTAGATGAAAATCCACATATGATCGTGGTAAAGAGCATTTCCAAGTCCTACGGTATCCCGGGACTGCGCTTAGGTGTCGCTGCCAGCGGCGATACGGACCTGATCGGACAGCTGAAAAAAGATGTTGCCATCTGGAATATCAATTCCTTTGGTGAGTTTTATATGCAGATCGAAGAGAAATACAGAAAAGACTATGCCTCTGCTTTAGACAAGCTTCGCACAGAGCGGGCCCGTTTTGCGGAAAAACTTGGCAGTCTCCCCGGTGTCCGCATCTTCCCATCCCAGGCAAATTACCTGATGGTGGAACTCACAGGCGAAAATGTCAAAGCCACAGAGATAACAGAGCTTCTTTTAACCCGCTATAACCTGTTTATCAAAGACCTGTCCTCCAAGATCTCCAGAGATGACCGCCAGTTTTTACGGATCGCCATCCGGAATGAAGAGGAAGATGATGTGCTGGTAAAAGCACTTGAAGAAATTTTAACTCACTGATCTGAACAATAACAATATAAAACCACTTTTAATCAGCTAACAATCAGCGGACGCGCCACTGGCGCCTCCTCGATATGCTTGGCAACAAAAAAGACCGCCCGGACCTGTTCATTATCCAGTCCAGACGGTCTTTTCGTTGTATTTACAACCTATTAATTCTTTTTCTTCTTATAGTCTCCCCATGCATACATAACCAGTGCCAGAGCGATAACTCCGTAGGAAATGAATACACGGAAGTACTCACCGATCGCAGCGTCACCAAACAGGTTCTTTCCTGCGGATGGAGCTACGATGAAAAGTAAGTGGAACAGGATACAGCCAAGAAGCGCCTGTCCGTTGGTTGCCTTTTTAATGGATGCACCACCTACCAGAATGGCTGCACCTGCGTACAGACCCACCTGCTCATGGGCACCGTAAGTCTGGAAGGAACCCATGTTCTGAACGAAGATCAGCTGTCCCCAGCCAGCCAGTACGGTAGAGATCACGATAGCGATCACGCGAACGCGGTCCACATTGATACCGGAAGCATTTGCAACGGTGCGGTTCTGTCCAACAGCACGGAACTGCTGGCCGATCTTTGTTTTCATCAGGGCATTGTTAAAGATACATAACAGTCCTACAACAAAGAAGGTAACCATCGGTACAGTGACCATGGAGAATATATTCTTTACAAATGGAAGCTGTGCTACTACGATAGTAGCCACGCAGATGCCTCCATAAGTAAATGCTTTTTTCTTCTCCATTTTCTTCCTTGCAAACAGGACCATGGCGCCCACTGCAATAATACCGCAGATAATAAGAACAGCTGTGCTGAAGGAAACTCGCAGCAGACCATCTAAAGCATATTTAAAACCACGGTCTGTAGAAAGGTCGATGGTATTTGCAACACCGGTAGAACCCTTGATCACCAGACCCGGAGCCTTTAACGGGATCAGGTTGCCGAAGATAAACAGGAACAATAACTGATATAATCCGTTTGCAAAGTAACCTAAGATCAAACCACCGATCATTTCCTGGCCCTTCATCTTGTTCATCAGTTTACCAATGAGGAAACCGAAGAAAGCTGCGATGGGCATAGTCATAAGCATGGCAACCAGAAATCCTGAAAGACCGCTGATGCCCCATTCGATCACCCATAAAGCGGCGATCTGTGCTGCCATGGCACCAATGGTGATGGCAAAGTTGATACCCATACCGGCAACGATCGGAATAATAAGGGCCAGTACAATAAATGCGTTTCGGCTTAAACGGCCGAATAATTCATACATTACATAAGAAACTGTCTGTCCGGAGCAGATGAGTCCGATGATACATAATACCACGAACATGACGGTAACTGCATTTTTCTGCAGGATTTCACGAATATCCCATTTACTACGCACGAGACTCACCTCCTGACTTTGTAAGTGCGTACAGAATGATTCCATTGGAGATCAGGATACGCAGTGTTTCGGAAATAGTGGAACCAGGTACTAATACGTTTGCAACCGGCATTCCCAGTGTTAAAACACCCTGGAACAGGAAGGTACCGATGAGAACATGGCTGATCTTGCACCGGCTTGTAGACGCACCGCCGATAAGGATAGCAGATGCTGCGATAAAGCCCATCTGGCGAGGTGCTGTATACAGCTGCATAAAGCCGTAGCTCTGGGAATATACCAGAATTCCCACCGCGCCAAGTACGGTTGAAAATACAGTACCTGTAATACGCATCTTGTCAACATTGATACCTACAGACTCTGCAAAACGAGGATTGTTTCCTACTGCCTGCATCGCCTGACCGGTACGGCTGCGTGAAAACATCCATACAATAAAGCAGCTAAGTGCCATAAATAACAGCAGTCCTGTCGGAATGGTAAAATCGCCGATCTGGAATGCCAGGAAATCATTTAAGATATGGCGGAAGTTGGTTCCGTCCAGACCAATGGTATTTCTAAGACCGGTTCCTAATGGCCAGCGAAGCTTCAGGGACTTAAACGGCAGTACCAGCCATGCAATACACATTAAAGATACGATGGAAAAACCAACGTAGGTGGTAACAGACATTTCAGAACCTTTTAAGCGGTTTAACATAAGTGCATACAGATAACCGCAGACAGCTGCCAGAGCGGAACCTGCAACAATAGCGAAGAGGAAACCTCCCCATCCTGGAATACCAAACTCAATGGTTAAAAGACCACCGATCAGACCTGCAACCAGACCAATGGGAAGACCCAGATTCAGGCTGATACCGCACTGGATACCAGGAACCATTGCCAGAACCATGATGGCATTCATTCCCATTCGTACAACTGTATTACTTAACAGAGTAGAAAGAGAAAGATCATACCATAAGGTCATAAAGCAAAGTAAGATAAAGAATACACCGATGATCACTCTTGGAATACCAAGTTTTGCAACCAGCCAGCTGTTAAACAGTAAAAGTACAGTCAATACTAAAAGGGCAAAGCCTAAATAAACCAGGTCATCTGCGTGACGGATGATCCGTCCTTCATTTGTCTCTTTAATATTACTCTGTTCAACGTAACGGTCATACTGAGTGGCAAAACTGTCACCGGACTGATAAAGGATGCCTTCTACTGTCGCTTCCAGTGTTTCTAATGCTTCATCCGTCAATACCGGATAGATCTTTTTCAGCTCTGCGCCTACATTTGCATAAGTTGCCTTTGCTTCTTCCTGCTTTTCAAGCATTTCAGGAGTTGCCTCAAAACCGGACATATCAACTACTACTTCATCATCTTCCGGGATCTCTTCTCCTGCTGCTGACATTTCTTCATGTTTCTTTTCTAAAGCTGCCTCTGCCTCTGCATAATGTGCCTCTTCATAAGCAGCGCGGGCCTGAGCCTCCACCTCTGCATAGGCCTTTACAGCCTCTGTATATACGTCAACAGCTGCAGAAAGACCGGTTACATCAATACCGGAAAGATCACTCTGGGCGCCATTTTCGTATTTTGCTCTTGTTTCTGTTTCTGCCTTTTCTACTGCTTCACGGATAGCTGCCATACCGCCGCCGGATGCCTTGGCTGCCGCCTGTGCTTCCTGTTTCGCAATGGCTACGTAACTTTCCACTACGCTGTCGCCGGTAGCACTGAGCAGTGTCTGGATACGCATGGTACGAAGGATCTCCTGACCTGCCGCCCCATTCTGCTTAGGCATATTTATAAATCCTAATACCATACAGAAGGCTGCCGCTACTGCACAAAGAATGGCAAGGAGTCTCTGGATCTTATTTTTCGTCATTCTTCTGTTCCCCCTTTCTCTATATGTTCGGACGGTTTAATGCCGGACATGGCCAGACCATAATCTGCGTCTGGTGCCTGTGGAGATAAGATGTCTACCAGTTTGCCTTCTGAAACAATGGCAATACGATCAGAAACACTCTTAAGCTCCTGAAGTTCTGAGGAAACAATGACAACGGTCATTCCCAGTTCCCTGTTTAAACGCACCAGAGTCTCTAACACCAACTTTTTCGCGCCGATGTCGATACCTCGGGTAGGTTCGGAAACAAACAGGAATTTCGGAGACATGCACAGCGCCTTGGCAATACATACCTTCTGCTGGTTACCACCGGATAAAGTACCGGAATGCTGGGTCGGTCCAAAGCAGCGGATGTCCAGGCTCTTTATGTATTCTTCTGCGGTTTCACGGATCTTTTTGCTGTCGATCTGGGTAAATGGTCCGAATTTCTTCAAATATTCCCCTTTGATCTGCATGGCGTTAAATACGATATTGTCTTCAATGGAACGATCTAATAAAAGGCCCACACCTTTACGGTCTTCAGAAACCATGGCAACACCTGCGCTTAAAACAGATCTGGTATCTTTAAAGTTTAATTCCTGTCCGAACAGTTCTACCTTTCCCTCTGCATCATAAAGTCCCATGATACCATTGGGGATACCCAGTTTTCCCTGACCTGCCAGACCGCCGATACCGAAGATCTCGCCCTCGTAAATATCCACAGATAAGCTATTTACCTGCTCACCGGGCATATCTACATGAAGATCATGGATGCTCATAGCCACTTTTTCACTTGGAACCGGTCTTGGGGCTGCCTCTACCATTGCTTCCCCTTTTCGGCCTACCATCAGTTCCGCGATCTCACGGATACTGGTTTTTGCAGTTTCTCTTGTTGCTGCCAGCTTTCCGTCTCGCAGGATGGTAATGTTATTAGATGCGGCCATTACCTCGTCCAGACGATGGGTAATAAAGATAATGGCAATACCGCTTTCAGAGATCTTCTTCATAACGGAAATAAGCTGGGCTGCCTCACTCTCCGTAAGAACAGCAGTGGGTTCATCAAACACCAGAAGTTTTACACCTGTTTTATCGATCTCTCTTGCGATCTCGATAAACTGCATATATCCAACCGGCATTCCATGGACCAGCGTTTTTTCATCTAAATTCATTCCTACGTCATCCAGAGCCTTACGGGCATCAAAAGCCATAGCCTTCATATCCAGGCTTTCCAGGTTCTTTCCCAGAAGGCGGCTTACCGGATTGGGATTTGTGATCTCACGATTTAATTTGATGTTTTCCGTAATAGTAAATCCCGGAAGAAGCATAAATTCCTGGTGGACCATACCAATGCCCTTTTCCATGGCGTCATAAGGAGAATGGATATGTGTTTCTTCCCCATCTAAAAGGACCTTTCCCTCAAAACCGCCTGTGCTGTGGATGACCGGCATACCAAACAGGATATTCATCAGAGTAGATTTACCAGCTCCATTTTCTCCTAACAGTGCATGGATCTCGCCTTTTTTCACGGAAAGAGACACGCCATTTAATACGGTATTTTCACCATAATGCTTGGTAATGTCTTTCATCTCAAGAACATATTCTTTTTCTGTGTTCATTGAAATTCCCCTTTCTGTCAGTTATCATTTTGCTGAAAAAGGCCCACCCGAAATCAATAGGGTGAGCCTTTTCTCAGATTTCAAGTTTCTTATAAGTAGTCGTTAAAATCAACCGGAGCAAGCAGAATGGTATAGTAATTATCAAAAGTTTCACCTTCTGCATTGGTATAATTATTGATCTTTGCCCCTTCAACTTTAGAGTTAAACATTTCAACCAGCTTATCAGCATCATTGCGGTCTGTGATCTCGCCTGTGATATATCCCTTTGCATAATCAACACCAACTGCAATAATGGTCATAGCAACCGGGGATGCCCATGTAGAGAAACGTCCTACTGCGTCATGCTCCTTTAATTTAGCTGCGATCTGCTTTAATGCGTCTTCGTCATCACCGCCAATTGCAAGTTCCAGTCCTAACGTAGCTGGAAATGCGTGATATGGACTTGGGCAGCAAGGCTGTGGATAATAAGCATTAGGCTCATCTAAGCAAGCGGTCTGTAAAGAAGGCTGCATACCACAGTTTGTTGTGAAGAAAGCAACTTTCTTGCCTTCATATTTCTTCAGCTGCTGTGGAACATCTTCCAGGATGAACTGCTGGGAAGCGGAAAGTCCAGCCTCTGCAGTTGGGTCTGGAGCAGTAACGTCTACCATTTCGATGCCAAGCGCATCTGCGTTCTTCTTAAGAAGTTCGTGGCGTGCTACGATCAGCTCCATTGCCATATGGCGTGGGAAGGAGTAATGTACGAATACATCAATACCCCAGTCAGCGCATTTTTCCATAATGGTATCGCCCTGTGCTGCTTCATCTGCATATAAAACAAGATCAGATGCTGCTGCGATAACAGCCGGGTCTTCCTGAGGAGTACCAGCGATCAGGAGGATGTCATCTCTTCCCATCTCGCGAACCTTATCAAAACCAGCCTTTGCACCAGGAACTGCCTGACACATAACGATCGCTTTTACATCAGGATCAGATGCGAAAGATACGATCTGGGATACGGTAGTCTCCATCTCTGACATAAAGTTGTCCGGATAAGTTGCTGTAACGATGTGCTCCGGACCATATGTAGCTAATGCTTTTTCTGCTGCACGGAACTCTTCCTCGCCCTGTGAAACAGTACCGGTTAAAATTGCTACTTTCCAGTTATCACTGCCTTCTGACTTTGCAGCCTCTGTTGCTTCTGTAACAGCTTCTGCTGCGGTAGTTTTTTCTTCTGCCTTCTCAGCAGGTGCTGCTGTTGTAGCTGCGGTATTTCCACCGCCACATCCTGCCAGACCAAATGCCATCGCTGCTGCTGTAACAAGAGCCATCATTTTTTTGCTTTTCATAATTCGTCCTCCTTAATTTATAGATGTCCAGACCATCTACCCCCCTGCATGTTTTCAACATGGATCATGCTGTCCTCATGGCCAGCGGCATACAAGTTTTATTTTGTACGTCTACGGTCTACACTTGTGTGCTAGTGTAACACACCCCTGTTAAAAAAGCAAGTTTTTTTGTTGTGAATTTGTAATTTTTTACCATTTATTTTTGTAATCCATTTATATTTTTATGCTTTAAAGTCACAAATTATACAAAAAATCTTTAATCTGTCATTTTATAGCTCGTCATTTTGCTGCATTTTTCGTCTGTAAATCCCCTGTATCAACAGGGTTTTTGGAAATTTCTGGAAAATAATGGCGCCGGTAGTTCCAACGGAATTTCCCGGTACACAAAAAAGCTACTGCAAAATGGTCTCTTTCCACTTTGCAGCAGCTTTATCTTACTCAGGCTCATATTTCTGTCCGTCAGGCATGACATTCCCCCGTTTACAGCATATTCAGTTCTTCCTTTGCACATGCCATGGCAGAAGCGATCACCTTGTCCATGTCGTAATACTTATATTCTCCTAAACGTCCGCCAAAAATAACATGTTCTTCTTTTTCAGCCAGTTTTGCATACTTCTGATACAGTGCCTGGTTTTTCTCATCATTGACCGGATAATAAGGTTCCATACCTTCCTGCCAGGTAACAGGATATTCTCTGGTAATAACCGTCTTTGGCTGGGTACCGAATTCAAAGTGCTTGTGCTCAATGATGCGGGTGTACGGAGTCTCGCGGTCCGTGTAGTTTACTACAGCAACGCCCTGGTGGTTTTCCTCACCCAGAACCTCAGACTCAAAACGCAGGCTGCGGTATTCCAGCTTGCCAAACTGATACTTATAATAAGCATCAATGGTTCCTGTATACACGATCTTTTCCCCTAAACCATCGTAATATTCCTTCTTTTCCAGATAATCTACGCCGGTTTCAATATCGCAGCCTTCAAAGAGACGGTCAATGATCACATTGTAACCGCCAATAGGAATTCCCTGGTACAGATCATTGAAATAGTTATTATCATAGGTATAGCGCACAGGAAGTCTCTTGATGATAAAAGCCGGAAGTGCTGTGCAGTCTCTTCCCCACTGTTTTTCTGTGTAGCCTTTTACCAGTTTTTCATAGATCTCGCGGCCTACCAGGCTGATGGCCTGCTCTTCTAAGTTCTTCGGCTCGCCGGTGATCTCTTTTTTCTGCTCTTCAATGATCTTTTTCGCCTCTGCCGGAGTGGAAATATTCCACATCTTGCTGAAGGTGTTCATGTTAAAAGGCATGTTGTACATTTCACCTTTGTAATTGGCAACCGGACTGTTGGTATAACGATTAAATTCTGCCAGTGAATTTACAAACTGCCATACTTCTTTGTTGCTTGTATGGAAAATGTGGGCACCGTATTTGTGTACATGGATACCTTCTGTATTTTCACAGTACACATTTCCGCCAATATGATCCCTCTTTTCCAGGACCAGGCACTTCTTTCCCTTCTGCTTCGCAAACCAGGCAAAGACACCGGAGTACAGTCCGCTTCCTACTAATATATAGTCATATTTTTTCATTTTTATGCTCCTTTTTTATACCACGACATAATCCGAGTATACCGCATCTGGCATCATCAGGCAATCAACAGATTTTCCCCTTATGTGCAGACTTTTTATATTACCACGGAAAAATCCCCAGAAATCCGGCTCTGATCAACACCAGAACGGTCAGATGCACCGGATAAAACCAGTAAAACACATATTTAAACTTCTGTTTTCCCCGTTTTCCATTATAAAACCAGATGGGTATTGCTGCCAGGGCACCAACTCCATAGTTCAGATCCAGTGTTTCCAGGCCGCCAAGGACTGCCGCTGCCACACTGCGCCCTGCCCTGCTGTAATGAAACTCATAAAAAGCTGCAATAATGATGATCCCGATATAATCATAATCTGACTGAATCAGCACTGCTGCCATACAGCCCAAAGCTACTGCAAATATCTTTCCCGCTTCCACTGCAAGGGGAGTTTTTTCCCGAAACTGTGCCTGTTCCATGCCCCATAAAACAGCCAGTCCTATGAGAAATTCAAAAAATACATTCTGGTACCCCGGATAAAACCAGCGGTTGGCTGCCGCCAGGTCAAAAGGCAGTTCTGATATGAGGGCAAACAGAAACATCTGCAGGGCGTAACGCCTCCGGCTGTGTGTATGGTAAAAGCCCTCTACCAGAAGAAAAGCATAGATCAGGAATGCAGGCCGTCCCAGCATACGCATTCCCCGTTGAAGCACATACAGCCACTGGCCATTTCCATTTTCCAGAAGTTTTTGAAAACATTCTGCTCCGCCCTGATAATACAACCCATATTCCACGACCACTGCCCCAATATGGTCAATGAGCATGGAGATCATGGCGATCCATTTAAGCGCTGCGCCACTTAAGCCAAAGGTACTTCCTGTATCTGCAGAAGCACCTCCCGCATAGGCATACTCCATTTTATTTTTCATCAAAATATTTCCTCAACACAGCTAAAAGCCCCTGATGTTCATTGTCAACCGGAGTTACGAAAGGAGCCGCCGCTTTTACTTCTTCCGGCGCATTGGCCATGGCAAAACCGGCACCTGCTGCATTTAACATATCAAGGTCATTCTGCCCGTCCCCAAAAGCCAGGGACTGCTCCACAGGAATGTCATATTTTTCACATACAATCTTCACTCCTGCTGATTTACACACGTTTCCGTTCATTACTTCCAGATAAACCGGCTTGGATCTTGCAATGGAAAGCTGTGGATACCGTTCTTTTAAGCGGTTTTCTGTACGGATCACCGCTTCTTCATCCCCCATAAACAGAAACTTATGAATGCCACCCTCTTTTCCAAAAATCTCCCTTATATCTCCGGTTTCCGGTATCAGATGGGTAATTCCCTGTTCCTGGATCACCCACGGATCCCTGATATCGTCCACTACCCAGTGTTCCCCACCGTATATGCCGCAGACTACCTCCGGAAACTCTTTTGCAACCAGACTTTTGATCTCACATGCCAGGTCCAGATCCAGCAGGCAGCTGTATATTTCCTGATCATCCGGATCCAGAACCAGACCGCCGCTGTAGCACACCATAGGAGCATGGATCCCCAGTTCTTCCCGGATGGGGCGCATTCCTTTTGGCATACGGGCTGATACCAGTACAAAAGGAACTCCCTGACTGTCCAGACGGCGCAGTTCCTCTATAGTCTCCTCTGGAACCTGGTTTTCATTGTTTAAAAGAGTGCCGTCAATATCGCTGAAAATGATCTTATATTCTTTCAAGTTGTTTAACCCCCGCATTTATAATGTAACATTTGAGCTGAAACCAGTTTCTAATTCTGGAACATATCTCCTGCCAGCGCCCGGATCCTTTTTGCCAGAAATGCCGCCATAACGCAGAGAAGAAAATCTTCCACCACTGTGATCAGAAAACAGTTGATCACCACCAGTTTCCATGAGATTGGCATATGGATCACATAATTACTGATCCCATAAAAATACACCATTCCTGAAACATAATAAGCCATCATCCCCCAGAAGGCACTGAACAGATCCCAGGCAGTACCTGCTCCCGGGCGAAGGGAGGACAGCTTTCCTGTGATCCAGGCAGCAAATACAAAGCCCAGTAAAAATCCGAATGTTGGACGGATCAGATAAGCAGGACCGCCACCTGCCGCAAACACCGGAATACCGGAAAGGCCTACCGCCAGATAAATCCCCACACAGATTGCACCTCTGCGGGCTCCAAGCAAAAATCCTGCTAACAGGACAAATAAAAACTGCATGGTAAAATGCATGGGAAAGGGCTGCACCGGTATATTGATCTTAATATAGGCCCCTGCTGCGATCAGAGCTGTAAACAGACCGATCTGCGCCATTTCCCTGGTTGTCAGCGCCTGAGAACGGGCCACTTTTAATTCATGCATAAATGATTTTCCTCCGTAATGTATGATATCCTGAAACATAAAACATTGTAACATTGACCATAACCTAAGTCAACGAAGGAGTTCACTCTGGCTCTGCGTTATAACAAAAAAGGATATTGGCACGTACAAAAAAGCGCATTGCCATAAATGACAACACGCTTTTTGATTTCACATTTATTTTTATTTCATACCGGGGATCCGGCATTTACCATTCATTAATAAAACAGTCTGTTCACAGCACTGAAGATACCGCGGATAGATGCTCTGGTAATATTGGAGCTGATGCCTACGCCGTAAGTTGCTTTTCCAGTACTCTGGTCTACTAAGTGGATGTAGGAAGCAGCCTGTGCGCCGGAACCGGATGCCAGTGCATGCTCGGTGTAGTCTAATACCTTGATCTGGATGCCCAGTGCCTCTTCTAAGCCTCTCTGAACAGCATCAATCGGTCCGTTTCCAATGCCATCGAAGTACTTCTCAATACCATGATCAGTGTAGGTAAGTTTAACCAGTGTTGCAAACTCGCCGTCTGCAGTCTCTGTATCGGTAATACGGCACTTGCGGAAGTGCATTGGTTCTTTGCGGTCCAGATAATCCTTCTTGAACTCTTCCATGATCTGCTCTGGAGCAACTTCACCCTGCTTTTCGGAAATAGCCTGGATGACATCTGCAAACTCCTTGTGCATGCCCTTTGGAAGCTTGAAGCCATAGAAAGTATCCATAACAAAGGCTACGCCGCCCTTTCCGGACTGGCTGTTGATACGAACGATTGGCTCGTACTGTCTTCCAATATCGCTTGGATCGATAGGCAGATACGGAACTTCCCAGTACTGGCTGTTTCTCTCATGAAGAGCCTGCATACCTTTGTTGATCGCATCCTGATGAGAACCGGAGAATGCGGTAAATACCAGCTTTCCAGCGTATGGATGTCTTGGCGGGATCTGCATCTTGGTGCAGCGCTCGTAAACTTCTGCGATCTCACGGACATTTTCAATATTTAACTCTGGGTTGATACCCTGGGAGAACATATTGTAAGCAACGGTTAAAATATCTACATTACCTGTACGCTCACCATTTCCGAACAGGGTTCCCTCTACACGGTCAGCGCCTGCAAGCAGTGCTAATTCAGTAGAAGCAACACCTTCGCCTCTGTCATTGTGTGGATGCACACTTAAGATAATGCTTTCTCTGTTCTTAAAGTGTGTATTCATCCATTCGATCTGGTCTGCGTATACGTTTGGAGTGTTCATCTCAACAGTAGATGGAAGGTTGATGATGATCGGGTTCTCCTTGGTAGCGCCCCAGGTTTCCTGAACTGCAGTACAGATATCAAGAGCAAAATCCAGCTCTGTGCCGGTAAAGCTCTCTGGAGAATACTCCAGACGGATCTTGGTATCACATTCTGCTGCGTATCTCTGTACCATCTTGGTACCTACAATAGCGATATCCTTGATCTCATCCATATCTTTGTGGAAAACAACATCTCTCTGAAGAGTAGATGTGGAATTGTAAATATGTACAATGGCTTTCTTGATGCCCTTCAATGCCTCAAAAGTTCTCTTGATCAGATGCTCACGGCACTGTACTAATACCTGGACTTCTACATCATCCGGGATCAGCTTGCGGTCAACCAGGGTACGAAGAAAATCATATTCGATCTGGGAAGCTGCAGGGAAACCAACCTCGATCTCCTTAAAGCCCAGCTTTACTAAAAGGTTGAACATCTCTACCTTTTCTTCTACTACCATTGGTTCTACCAGTGCCTGGTTTCCGTCACGAAGGTCAACGCTGCACCATACAGGAGCCTTTTCAATTTCCTTATTTGGCCAGGTACGCTCCGGGAAATTAACTACAGGTACTCTTTTATATCTCTTATAATTTAACATAATAACTATTTCCTCCTTGTGTCTATCTCTGTCTTTTTTGTTACATGCTACTTGCTGTTGTGACCGGCATTTAAACGGTTCTGCTTTGTATTTTTTAATCTCAAGCCCTTCCGGGCAGTCGCTCGATCACGCCGTAACGGCAGACGATAAACAGCAGTACTTTTACTGATTCAGCCCCACGTTTCATCATTCCTTTTCTTAATAAAATCGTATACAGCATGGGATTTGTTTAAAAAAGCTCCGGAGCAACATTGTCCCCGGAGCCTCTGATACACCAGCCTCATTGCTGCAAATGATAAAAAATATATATTACAGTATAACATATACCCTTTATTCTTACAAGCAATGAGATTTCATTTTACTATTCGTTCTGGTTATGGATAATATTCCTGATCAACGTTTGCAGGCGCATTTTTTCGCCTTATAAACAATGTCCCTGCTCTTCCATTACTTTAATCACTTGGTCAACGTATTTTTCACAGGTCTCAAGATCAGATGCCTCTACCATAACACGGACAACCGGTTCTGTACCAGACTGACGAAGAAGGATACGTCCATTGCTTCCTAAGCTTTCTGTTACTTTGGCAACCTCTGCCTGGACTTTTTCATCATCCTGGGCTGCTTTTTTGTCTTTTACCTTTACGTTCTTAAGAACCTGCGGATAAACTTCATATTCAGATGCCAGTTTTGCAAGAGTCTGCTTCTTCTCCAGGATCACTTCCATTACTTTCAGGGAAGTAAGGATGCCGTCTCCGGTCGTTGCATGTTTACTGAAAATGATATGGCCGGACTGTTCGCCGCCTAAGCAGTTGCCGGTAGCAGCCATATTTTCATAAACATATTTATCGCCTACAGCTGTCTTTTCATAGGAAATGCCTTCCCGGTCAAATGCCTTGTAAAGACCGAAGTTTGACATAATGGTAGTAACAACTGTGTTGTGGAACAGGCTTCCCTGCTCCTTCATGTACTTGCCGCAGACATACATAATGCCGTCTCCGTCTACTACATTTCCCTTTTCATCTACAGCGATGCAGCGGTCAGCATCTCCGTCGTAAGCAAAGCCTACATCACAGCCTTCTTCTACTACAAATTTCTGTAAATGTTCAATGTGGGTGGAACCGCAGTCTGTGTTGATGTTTAAGCCATTTGGCTCATTGCTGATCACATGTGTCTCAGCGCCAAGGGCATCAAATACATTTTTAGCAATCGCAGAAGCACTTCCGTTTGCACAGTCTAAAGCCACTTTCATGTTCTTGAAAGAACGGGTGGCAATAGCGATCAGATAGCCGATGTAACGGTTTCTGCCTGCTGCAAAGTCTACCGTGCGTCCGATCTTGTCTTTCTTAGCTAACGGGATCTCGCCCATTTCGCCGTCTAAGTATTTCTCGATCTCTACGATCACAGATTCTTCCAGCTTTTCGCCCTTTTCGTTGATAACCTTGATACCGTTATCATAGTATGGGTTGTGGCTGGCAGAGATCATGATACCGCAGTTAAAGCCCTCTGTACGTACTACATAAGAAACGCTTGGTGTGGTAGTTACGTGAAGCAGAAATACATCAGCGCCGGATGCGGTCAGACCTGCTACTAAAGAATACTCAAACATGTAGCTGCTGCGTCTGGTATCTTTTCCGATAACGATACGGCATCTTTCATCTGGCTTTTTCTGTCCGTAGTACCAGCCTAAGAAACGGCCTACTTTAAAGGCATGTTCAACGGTTAAGTTTACATTTGCTTCCCCGCGAAAGCCGTCTGTTCCAAAATATTTTCCCATTTTTTATGATCCTTCCTATCTGCACCTGTATCTGGCCGATCACTGCCTGATGCAGAAGTCAATTTTATTCTGAACCGGATTAAAACATATCGTTCTTCTTCAGTTCCTCTAAATAGCGTCCCAAAGCGTCCTGCCATGCAGGAAGTCTCTCAAAGCCGTTTTCTGTCAGTTTATCCTTATTTAAGCGGCTGTTAGATGGACGTTTTGCCTTAACAGGGAATGCAGATGAGTCTACCGGTGTTACCTTTACTTCATCCATACCAGCCTGACGGAAGATCTCGCAGGCAAATTCATACCAGCTGCAAAGTCCTTCATTGGTTGCATGATATCTGCCGTACTTGTCGGTCTGGATCATGGCAACTAACAGCTTAGACAGATCGTAAGTATAAGTTGGGGAACCAATCTGGTCATTTACAACGCTGACAGCGCCTCTCTCTTGGCCTAAACGGAGCATGGTCTTAATAAAGTTCTTTCCATTTACACCAAATACCCATGCAATACGGACAATAAAGTACTTTTCCAGGTTCTGCTCTACTGCGATCTCGCCTTCGTACTTGGTCAGACCATATACATTTAATGGCTCTCTGTGGTCATCCGGCTCCCATGGGCGCAGACCTTCGCCGTTAAATACATAGTCTGTACTGATGTACATCATCTTAATGTCTAAGGCTTTGCAGACTTTTGCAATGTTTCTGGTTCCTTCTGCATTGACCTTGCGGCACAGTTCCACATTGTCTTCAGCAGCATCTACTGCAGTATATGCTGCACAGTGGATCACTGCATCCGGTTTTGCCTCAGTAATTACTTTTTCGCAGGCTGCGGCGTCTGTGATATCCATTTCTTCTACATCTACGCCAATTCCTTCGATGCCCTTAGCTGCCAGTTCGTCCATTACGTCATGTCCAAGCTGTCCTTTTACACCTGTTACCAGAACTCTCATAAATGATCCCTCACTTTTATTATGTACTCTCAGAGTACATCTTACTATACACGTCAATGGCTGGCGGAAATTTCCGTCAGCCACAGTTACTTGTTACTTATCGTTCACTTACAGACGGTTTCCGTACATTTTATCGAAGTAATTGCTGTACTCACCGCTTAAAATATTTTTCCACCATTCCTGGTTGTCCAGATACCACTGGATGGTCTGCTGAATTCCTGTATCAAAGTTGTATTTTGGCTTCCAGCCTAATTCTGTCTCGATCTTGGTTGGGTCGATGGCATAACGGCGGTCATGGCCTGGGCGGTCTGTTACAAACTTGATCAGGCTTTCCGGCTTGTTTAATGCCTTTAAGATAGTCTTTACAACTTCCAGATTGGTTCTCTCGTTGTGTCCGCCAATGTTGTAAACTTCACCTACACGGCCCTTGTGGATGATCAGGTCGATTGCTTCGCAGTGATCGGATACATGAAGCCAGTCACGTACATTTTCACCGGTTCCGTATACAGGAAGCTCCTCATCTGCTAATGCACGGCTGATGATCAGCGGGATCAGCTTCTCAGGGAAATGATATGGGCCATAGTTGTTGGAGCAGCGGGATACAGTTACAGGCATTCCATAGGTTCTGTGATATGCCAGTACAAACAGGTCTGCACTTGCCTTGGATGAAGAATATGGGCTGGAGGTGTGCAGCGGTGTTGTCTCTGTAAAGAACAGGTCTGGGCGGTCTAATGGCAGATCTCCATAAACCTCATCGGTAGATACCTGATGATAACGCTTAATGCCATAGGTACGGCATGCATCCAGTAAGGTAGTAGTTCCCATTACATTGGTGCGCACAAATGCCTCTGGATCAGTGATGGAACGGTCTACATGGCTTTCTGCAGCAAAGTTTACTACTACGTCTGGTTTTTCTTTCTCAAATAAGTCGAAGATGAACTTTCTGTCAGCGATATCGCCTTTTACAAAGCGGTAGTTTGGCTTGTTCTCTACTGGCTTTAAGTTTTCCAGGTTTCCTGCATAGGTTAACAGATCCAGGTTGATGATCTCATAGTCTGGGTATTTGTTTACCATATGATGTACAAAGTTGCTTCCGATAAATCCGGCGCCGCCGGTTACGATGATCTTCATAATGTAAATGTTTCCTCCTAAAATAGCTCTATGCGAGGGACATCTTCTTGCTGCGGCAAGCCGCAACAAGAAGCATCGGATATCCATCCGATGTAAAATTCAAGCCATAAGCGGACTTATGAGCAAGCTCAACATCCGCTTATTTCTTGAATTTTGCGCCCTATAGCTTGTTCGTTAGAATTCGCGGTTATGCAGCTTGTCTACATACTTTCCGTCTAAAACGTCTTTCAGGTACTTGCCGTACTGGTTCTTCTTTAAAACTTCGTAGGTCTCTAATACCTGCTCTTTGGTGATCCAGCCGTTTAAGTATGCGATCTCTTCCAGGCATGCGATCTTTCTGTGCTGGTGGGTCTCTACCGTCTTTACAAAGTTGGTTGCTTCTACTAAGGACTCATGGGTTCCTGTATCCAGCCAGGTAAAGCCCTGTCCCAGTAAGATAACATCCAGATCGCCATTTTCCAGATAGATACGGTTCAGGTCTGTGATCTCTAACTCGCCTCTTGCAGATGGCTTTAAGTTCTTTGCATACTCTACAACGCGGTTATCGTAGAAATAAAGTCCTGTTACGCAGTAATTGGACTTCGGCTTTTCAGGCTTCTCTTCAATAGAGATCGCTTTGCCGTTTGCGTCAAATTCAACGATACCGAAACGCTCCGGATCGTCTACATAGTAACCGAATACAGTTGCGCCTTTTCCCTTATTGGCAGCAGCTTTTAATCTCTTGTTTAAGCCCTGTCCATGGAAAATATTATCACCTAATACCATGGCAACGGAGTCACCATTGATAAACTCCTCGCCAATGATAAATGCCTGAGCCAGTCCGTCCGGGCTTGGCTGTACAGCATAGCTTAAGTTGATACCGAACTGCTTTCCATCACCTAACAGAGCCTCAAAACGTGGGGTGTCAACTGGTGTGGAGATGATTAAGATATCCCTGATACCTGCATTCATCAACACAGATAACGGGTAATAGATCATAGGTTTGTCATAAATAGGAAGCAGCTGCTTCGATGTTACTTTGGTTAAAGGGTAAAGTCTGGTGCCGCTTCCGCCGGCAAGTATAATCCCTTTCATTTTTTCCTCCTTGCAGGTCCCTGTAACCGTATTGCTTCTTATTTTAATGCAGACTACGGCCGAACCACTGGTTATTCTTTGTTCAATATACCATACTATGCGCCATTTTTCAAATCCTCAGGGAAATATTTCGCTATAATTCATGAAATATTAATATACGATTTTTTTCAATAGGGGATTAGGGATTGAAAAAAGTCTTTTTATTTAATAAGATAGCAGTAAAACATACAAAATTGGGGGAAAACTATGCTTTTAATGAACAAAACTCTTTTAAAGCTTGCCCGGGGACTATGGCTTTGGATCTTAGCCATAGCAGGGGTGGGCTTTCTTACGTTGGTAGGTACCACGGCGCTGGCTGAGATCATTGCCGATTTCCTTGGTACTCTTTTTCAGCCTCAGGCGATCTTAAATACTGCCTGGAGCGCCATCCGGGCCGCGCTGGCTGCAGCTGTATTTACCTTTCTTGCCCAGCTCTTAAAAGGACTGTTAGAATACAGGACCGCTGCAAAGGCAAGAGAAGGCATGCGGAAAATGATCTTTTCCAAAGTTCTGGAATTAGATGCAGGAGGCATCGAAAAGATCGGTCCTGTCTCTGCTATCACAGCCTCTGTAGATGCCGTGGAACAGATGCAGACCTATTTCAGTACCTACCTTCCAAGTCTGATCTACAGTGTGATCGCGCCCATTTATCTGTTCTTTCATTTAAAGAACATTTCCATGCCTGTGGCTGTTTTATTATTAGTAGTATCACTTTTTCTGCTTCCTATTAATAATGCATTCCGCAGCAGGATCGAAGATATCCGCAAAATCTACTGGCGTTCACTGGATGATATGACCGGCTACTATATGGACAGCCTGCGGGGACTTACTACTTTAAAACTGTTTGACAGAGACAGGGAACATTCCCGTATCCTGGGGGAAAAGGCAGATATATTAAACAAAAATATCAACTGTTTTATGAAGATCAATTTTACCTCTTTCCTGGTAACAGAAGCGCTGATCTATGCTGCCCTGGTAATCGCCCTTGTAGACTCCTGTGTACGTATTACAAAGGGTTCCATTACCATTTCACAGGCACTGATCGTTTTAATGCTTTCTTACAGCTATTTTTCTTCTGCACAGCAGCTGATGAGCGCTTCCCACAGTGCTTTAACCGCTATTTCCGCAGCAGGTAAAGTGGAGGAGATCCTTGATACAGATACAACACGCCCCTTTGACCCGTCACTGCCGGAAGATAAGGAACATTTTAATGGGATCCGTATGGAACATGTATCCTATGGTTATGAAGGACGGGCCAGAGCCTTACAGGATGTTTCTCTTACAATCCCCAAAGGTTCTGTTGTCGCTTTAGTTGGACTTTCCGGCTGTGGAAAATCCACCACTGCTTCTCTTTTAATGCGTTTTTGTGACGCGGCAGCCGGACATATTTACATGGACGGCAAAGACTATCACAGCATGAAGCCGGAGGAACTGAGAAAGCACATTGCCATGGTTCCCCAGCAGGTAAACCTTTTTTCCGGGACCATCCGTGAAAATCTGCTCCTTGCTGACCCGGATGCAGATGACCAGACTTTAATGGAGGCTGTAAAAGAAGCGGGACTTTTAAAATTTGTACAGTCACTGGAAAAAGGACTGAATTCTGATGTTGGAAATGCAGGTGCTTCCCTCTCCGGCGGCCAACGCCAGAAAATCGGTATTGCAAGAGCCCTTTTATCAAAGGCTGAATACATGATCTTTGATGAGGCTACTTCCAGCGTAGACCCTGAAAGTGAAAAGGAGATCTGGGAGACCATCGGCCACCTGGCCCATACCCGGACCCTTATCATCATCTCCCATAGAATGTCATCAGTACGTGGCGCTGACTGCATTTACGTTCTAAAAGATGGCAGGGTGGCACAGCAGGGCGATCATGAAACTTTAATGGCCCAGGATGGCTTATATCATGAACTGGTAATACGCCAGCAGGCAATGGAGGTGGCAGAATGAAACGAAAATTCAGTTATTCAATGAAGAAAATGAACCGCCGGCTTCTGGCCATTGGAAGACCGATCCGGAACTATATTGCCATTTCAACAGTTGCCAGTGTACTGGGAGCACTCTCCCATATGGGACTGATGGGATTTGGCGCTTTATGGCTTTTGGCTGCGGCTGGTTTTTGTGATGGAATGATGACTTATGCAGCCCTTACTGTTACCTGTGCTGTTTTGATCGCAGTGTGCCGCTATCTGGAAGGTTTATTCTCCCATTTAGGTGCATACGGCATCCTTGCGAAAATGAGAGTCCATCTTTTTGACGCCATCGACCGTATTTCTCCTGCTTATATGATCGGACGGGAAACCGGTGATATTATGAATATCGCTGTGGCAGATATCGAAACTCTTGAATATTTCTTTGCACATACTATCGGACCTATGTTTACAGTCATTTTACTGCCGGTAACAACAGTGGTTCTGGCATGGTTTGTAAATCCGCTGTATGCACTGGTGCTGATCCCAATCTATATTATGATCAGCGTTGTACTGCCTCTTGGGGCACTGATCGCCGGACGGGGCATCGGTATGCGCTACAGGGAAGAGTTAGGTGATCTGAAATCGAAGATCCTGGAAAGTGTATACAGTATCCGGGATATCCAGATCTTTGGTGCAGGAAACCGGAAAATGGAAGATGTAATGAAGGCAAACAGCCAGGTAAATAAGGCTGCTTTAGGACTTACCCTTCACCGCCAGACCATTGCCTCTTTCCCTAACTTTTTCATCTACCTTGCAAGGATACTGATCCTTGTATGCGCCGGATATCTTGCATCAAAAGGCATCGATAACCCGGTAGGAACCATTGCTATTTCCTTTGCTGCAACAGCTTCTCTATCCTCTTCTTTCAGCCTTACTTTTGTGGTAACAGGCCTTTTAGAGGCATATGGCGCTGCAGAACGTATTTTTAAGATCGAGGACACATTGCCGGAGACTGAGGAACCGGAACATGCGGTTACCTGCGGCGAGATCCAGACCATTGAATTTAAAGATGTGACTTTCGCTTATCCAGGTACAGAACGAAAGATCCTGGAACATTTTAATTATGTCATACACAAAGGGGACCAGATCGGTATTGCCGGTGAGTCCGGTGCCGGAAAATCCACACTGCTGCGGCTTCTTCTGCGGTTCTATGCTCCAACAGAGGGCCAGATCCTGATCAACGGTATTCCACTGGAACAGATCAGCTTCAGGGAACTGCATAAGCGAATCGCATTTCTGGAACAGGATACTTATCTGTTCGACATGACCATTGCAGAAAATATAGGGATCGCAAAACCCGGTGCTTCTATGGAAGAGATCAAAGATGCTGCCAAACGGGCCGGAATTGCGGAATTTATCCATACCTTGCCAGATGGATATGATACCGATATGGGGCAGATGAGCGCAAGGCTTTCCGGCGGTGAACGCCAGAGGATCGGAATTGCAAGAATATTGCTCCGTAACCCGGATATCTGCCTGATGGACGAGCCATCCAGTGCTTTAGATGCCCTTCATGAAAAGGAACTGCTCCATACGCTGCAGACTGCCTATGCAGGAAAGACACTGCTGCTGATCTCCCACAGAGGAAGTACGCTGACAGGATGCAGCAGGATTTTGAGAGCTGAAGATCTGAAATAAAGTCTTCATTATCGACATGCCCCAAATACAGCTTTCCCCCGCCATTGGCGGGAGATTGTGCATATAGGACATTCAACAAAAAGACCAGCTGTACCAGACAGATATGTCCGTCCACAACTGGTCTTTTTATAATCCATTATAAACTTATGAAATAGACTCTACTGTATAACCTGCATCTTCCACTGCTTTTTTCAGCACATTTACATCGATCTCACGGTCATAGGAAACAACCGCTCTCTTGCCTTTTAAGCTGACATTTGCAGATACACCGTCGATCTTGTTTAAAGCACGCATTACACGGTTTACACAGTGCTCGCAGGTCATTCCGGAGATCTGGACGATCTTTTCACCGATCACAGGTCTCTCTAACTTGCTCGGTTTTTCCTTGATCTCGCTGGCTCCGCCGCCACCGCAGCATGGGCTTTCGCCTTTCATATGCTTAATGGTGCCTCTGATAGCAAAGATGGCGATCAGGATCAATATAAGGATCACAATTGCATTAACCATTTCTAAGTCCCTCTATTTCTGTAACAGGTATGCCACTGTTTACTCTTCTTCGCGGAATTTCTTATCTTTTGCTTCTTCCCGCTTTTTCTGGATAAATTTTACTCCCTGGTAGATCCCCATTCCCACTACATAGATGATAATGAGAAGAACTACCATATAGAGCATGGAACCGGATGAATTTCCCATTTTCCGCTCCTTTTCTAACATTCAGTTTATGTCACATGTGCTGTCCTGCCTGCAGACGCAGGCAGCGCACCGGATCAATGTTTCTTAGCTGCCTTATGGCTGTCCATATGATGTGCATGGGCACTGCCGCAGCTGCTGCAATGTCCGCTGCAGCCACCGCATCCACCGCCGCAGCCGCCGTTTCCGCTTCCACAGCTGCTGCAGCTGTCTTTTAATACGCCTGTGCGCTTCCAGTAGATCACCAGACCGCAGTAGCCAAATACAAGGAGCAATATAATTACATTTGCTATCATAAAATTCCCTTCTTTCTTAATGGAAACATGAAACAATGGATATCTGCCATATTCATTTTACCACAATCATGCAGTTTTAAAAAGGGGACCGGATGTTTCCACCCGGCCCCTTTATTATGCCGGTTTAATATACCGACGCTTGTTTTTCTTCTGCGCTCATTATGACGCGGACTGTACAGAACGCTTGGAATAGGTCTTCTGATCCTTATATGGATCTGGACGGAACAGCATATACAGCATGAACAGTAGCACTACGAATGCCACAACTGTGCCTGCACCGAAGGAACCATAGAATAAGAAGCTGCCGATCTGGTATACGCAAAGAGTAACAGCGTAAGCAAATACGTTCTGGAACAGGATCGCAAACCAGAACCACTTTCTATCCTGCATCTGCTGGGCCATTGTAGAAATAGCTGCAAGACAAGGAGAGTCAAGGAGGTTAAACAGCAGGAAGCTGAATCCGGCTAAAGCGGTTGGGAACCACATTCCAACACCTTCTGCAACAGTTTCTGCATCTTCAACGTCACCAGCAACATTTGCAAGTACGCCCATGGTAGAAACGATACCTTCCTTTGCACTGAAACCGGAGATTGCAGCTGCAACCGGCTGCCACTCGCCCCAGCCAAGAGGAGCAAAGAGAGGCGCGATCGCACCACCAATGATAGCCATAAGGCTGTCTGCGGAATCTTCAACAATGCCAAAGGAACCATCAGCAAATCCAAAAGTAGAAAGCAGCCACATTACTACGCAGGCAAGGAACAGGATAGTACCAGCTTTGATGATAAAGCCTTTCAGTCTTTCCCAAACATGCATCAGAACAGTCTTAGCAGATGGGATATGGTACTGTGGAAGCTCCATAACGAATGGAGCAGGTTTTCCGGAGAATGGTTTTGTTTTCTTTAACATGATAGCTGCTACAAGAACAGCTACGATACCTACAAAGTACATGATAGGAGCCATCATTCCGGCTACATCCCAGCCAGTTACATAGCCAGCCATAACGCCGCCCATTAAAGCGATTACAGGAAGCTTGGCACCACATGGGATAAAGGTTGCTGTCATGATTGTAAGTCTTCTGTCGTTATCCTGCTCGATGGTCTTGGAAGCCATGATACCTGGGATACCACAACCGGAGGAGATCAGTAACGGGATGAAGCTCTTACCGGACAGACCGAAGTGACGGAATACACGGTCCATAACGAATGCGATACGTACCATGTAACCGCAGTCTTCCAGGATGGACAGGAACAGGAACAGGATCGCCATCTGAGGAACGAAACCAAGTACTGCTCCCAGACCGCCGATGATACCATCAACAACCAGGCTTAAGATCAGATCGCTTGCGCCGGCATTCTCAAGGAAACCGCCAACAACTTCCTGAATAGCACCTACAAATGTATCGTTGGTCCAGTCAGTTACGAATGTACCGATGGTAGTTACGGAGATGTAGTATACGATCCACATTACCAGCATGAAGATCGGGATACCTAAGAAACGGTTGGTAACGATCTGGTCGATCTTATCAGATACGGTCAGCTTCTCGCCGCTCTTCTTAACAGCAGTTCCAACTACCTTCTGGATGAACTTGTAACGCTCGTCAGTTACGATACTTTCCATATCGTCATCATGAGCTTCTTCAATTGCTTTTCTTGCGTTCTCAACAACAGACTTGCCGGAAGCGGAAAGTGGAGTACTCTCAACTACCTTGCTGTCGTTTTCAAGGAACTTAACTGCATACCATCTCTTCTTGTTCTCAGTGATGTCTGCCGGCAGTACGCTTTCAACCTCAGCTACTGCTGCCTCTAATTCCTTGGAGAAGATCTCCTTAGGAAGATCAACTTCTTTCTTCTTAGCAACCTTAACCGCTTCGTCGATCAGCTTATCAAGACCGGTCTGCTTCAATGCAGATGTTTCAACGATCGGACAGTCAAGGAGCATGGAAAGACGCTCGATATCGATCTTGATACCTCTCTTAGCAAGCAGGTCTGCCATGTTTAATGCGATAACAACCGGAATACCGGTTTCGATCATCTGAGTGGTCAGATATAAGTTACGCTCAATGTTTGTTGCGTCAACCAGGTTAACGATAACGTCTGGATCATCCTTTAACAGATAATCACGGCTGACAACTTCCTCCAGGGTGTATGGAGAAAGTGAATAGATACCAGGAAGGTCAGTTACGATAACTTCTTCACTCTGGCTCTTGCTCTTTAATTTTCCCTCTTTTTTCTCTACCGTAACACCAGGCCAGTTACCAACATACTGGTTGGCACCTGTTAATGCGTTAAACATAGTTGTTTTACCGCAGTTTGGGTTTCCGGCAAGCGCGATCTTAATTGCCATTTCCTTTTTTACCTCCATGAGTCCATTGCAAAGGACTCTTTTTAATTCTCACGGTGTGTTATGTATGATTACTTTACTTCTACACACTGAGCATCGTTCTTTCTTACAGAAAGCTCATAACCTCTTACTGTAATTTCAACAGGATCTCCTAAAGGAGCAACTTTTCTGATATAAAGCTCACTTCCTTTTGTGATCCCCATGTCCATAATACGACGTTTGTAAGCGCCATCACCTGTGATCTTAGTCACTACTACAGTGCTTCCAACTGCTGCATCACCTAAAGTCATTGCTATGTCTCCTTTCTTCTCTTTGTCATGTTTATTTATGGCTATATCACCCTTAGGCAACATGTCCATTTAAACCATGATATGTCTTGCCATATCCTGATTTATTGCAACTCTTGAATCCTTAATATTGACAATAACATTTCCACCGATGGCAGATACAACTGTGATCTCTGCTCCGGCAACAAATCCCAGGTTTTCAAGAAAACGCTTTGTTTCTTCATTTCCGCCTACTTTGCGGATGGTATTTGCTTCTCCGATCGAAGCCATTGTTAAAGGCATCTTCTTCACTCCTTTTTTCAAGTTAGTTGTTCCTATTTCAGGTTAGTCATTGCTACCCTGATCATCTTAGTTAGAATACGCTAATTTAAGTTAGTTGTCAATAATACAGGCTCTTTACATGCTGATAATTTTTCTCAATAAGGTGCATTTTTTTAATTTTTGCTGTATAATTCATAAAGATGTTGTCTATCTTCATAAATAAACTGCCGTCAGCCACAAAGGAGAGCTTCTATGACATTACAGCAAATGCGATATTTTATTGGTGCTGCTGAATCTGGTTCGATCAGTGAAGCCGCTAAACGGTCTTTTACTGCCCAGTCCAGCATTTCCGGCGCTATAAAAGAAGTGGAAAATACCTATGGGATCACTGCTTTTGTAAGAGACAGCAAAGGTGTCCGCCTTACCAGAAGCGGAGAAGAGCTTCTTATCGAATTTAAAGGAATATTAAACCGTCTGGACTACCTGGACGAAAAATTCAATGGTTCCAAAGACCGTCCTTTAGGTTTATCTGTTTCCTCCCAGCATCATATCTGCGGTATGAATTCTTTTGTATCGATCATCAAAAGCCTGAATACAGGTGCCGGACCTTATCACTGCGGTTTTCACGAATGCCGCACATCTGAAGTTATGGACCGGGTAGAACGCGGTCTGGATGATCTTGGCATCGTTTTTGTTACAGAATACAGCAAGGGCCAGATGATGCAGGAGTTAAGGAACAGAAGCATCATTTTCAATCACATTACCTATCAGACTTCCCATGTATACATATGCCGAAACCACCCTCTTGCTGGCAGCCGTGAAATCGACATGGAAGATCTGATCCAGTATCCTTTTATCACCTATGACCGGTCTTCAGATACGAATCCCGCTTATACTGACCTGATCGTTCCTTATCATCAGTTAAACAGGGTGATCCAGGTTTCTGACCGGGCTGCTTCTTATTCTGTTATGCGTTACTGTCAGGGATTTGCTGTAGGAAGCGGCTACCGGCCATTTGATGATAACTACAGCGATATCGTTTCCATTCCTATTAAAAACGGGCTGCGTCTTGAAATAGGTTGGATCGTACGCCAAAAATATACTCTTTCTGATACAGCCAGCCGTTTTGTGGATCTTTTAATGCAGGTCGAATCAGTTGTTCTGTGATTTTAAAGACGGTTTTCGTAAAAAGCGATGGAAATCCATCGCTTTTTGACGTATTCGCAGAAAACACTTCCTGTGTTATGTTTAAATCACAAAAATAATTTCTGCACAGACAGAAGAAAGGGGTATCTTGTATGGAAAAGTTAAAAGCTGTTATTAACAAGTACTGGAAGGTTTATGTTGCAGCCCTGATCATTGCTGCGGTCTGCGATCTGATCGGTACACTTAAGTTCAATATTGGAATTGGTACACTTACCTTATTTCCAATGGTATTTGCCACGATCTTTGGAGGACTTTTAGGACCGGATGCCTTTAAGCTTTTCAAAACAGAAGAATCAAAGCTTGGAGGAAGCCTTGTTTTAGTAGCCCTTGCACCTTTTATGGCAAAAATGGGAATCTCAGCAGGCGGAAATCTTGCAAAACTGGTTGCTGTAGGACCTGCGCTTCTGCTGCAGGAATTTGGTAATCTGGGAACTATCCTTCTTTCACTTCCACTTGCCCTGCTGCTTGGCCTGAAAAAAGAAGCTATCGGTGCCTGCTATTCCATCAACCGCGACTCCAACCTCGGATTAACCACTGATATCTTTGGACCGGATGCCCCGGAAACCCGCGGAACCTTTGCTGTATATATTGTGGGTTCTGTTATTGGCACCGTTTTTATCAGTGTCCTGGCTAGTATCGTAGCTTCCTGGAATATTTTTGATCCTATTGCCCTTGGCATGGCCTGTGGTGTAGGAAGCGGATCAATGATGACTGCCGCTGCCGGAACATTAGGTGAGATCTACCCGCAGCAGGCTGAAAATATTATGATCATGGGCGGCGCCAGCGATATGCTTACTGGTATCACCGGAATTTATATGGGAACATTCGTAGGTCTTCCTCTTACTAAAAAACTGTATGCAATACTGGAACCTAAAATCGGTCACAAAAACAGTAAGGAGGCTAAATAATGGTCAGAAAATACTTTTTACAGCAGCTTGGACTGCTCCTCATGGTTTCTGTTATCATGGTACTCACAAATATACTGGGCTACAAAATGCCGGTAGGTGATTCCATTGCCGGGATCCTGGTATTATGCGCCATTGCTCTTTTTGGACTTACAGTAAGTAAATTTATGAGCCAGTTTATAAAGCTTCCGTCTATGATGTATGTATCTCTTACCGGACTGCTTCTTGCATGCCCTATTTCACCGGTAAAGGACTTTGTGATCGGTGTTACATCCCAGGTCGCATTTATGGCTCCTGCCACTGCATTAGGCGCATTTGCCGGAATCTCACTTGGAAAAGACCTGAAGGATTTTGCTAAAATGGGATGGAAACTGGTGATCATCACCTTATTTGTAATCACCGGAACATTTATTTTCTCTGCCTTAGTAGCAGATGTTATCTTAAAACTTACAGGTGCCATTTAACATGAGCGAGGTAAATTTATATGGAAAAATATGATATTTTAATTAAGAACTGTCAGGTTTTAAACCCTGATATGACGGTTTCATCTACCTGTTCTGTAGGAATTAAAGACAGCTGGATCAAAAAGATCGGTCCTACAGATGAATTGATGGCTGACAGCTCTGCCAGTGAAATAATTGACGGCAAAGGAAAACTTGTCATGCCCGGCATGGTAGATGGCCATACACATACCTGCCAGCAGCTTTTAAGAGGACGTGTTGCCGATGAATATCCTATGGTATGGACCCGTTTCCTGGTTCCTTTTGAAAGCAATCTCCAGCCAGAAGATTCTTATATCAGCGGCCTTCTGGCATGTCTGGAAATGATCAAAAGCGGAACAACTGCTTTTGCTGATTCCGGCGGTGTACACATGGACCGGGTTGCAGATGCAGTTATTGAATCCGGCATGAGGGCTGCCATTGCAAAATCAACCATGGATATGGGAAATGCCATTACCGGTGCAATGAAAGAGACAGCTAATGAAGCTATCGAAAATACAAAGAAACTGTATCAGAAATATCAGGGGGCTGGCGATGGCCGTGTTGATATCTGGTTTGCTATCCGTCAGGTAATGACCTGTTCCAGGGAACTGATCGCCATGGTAGGTGAATCTGCTAAAGAATTCCATACCGGCATTCATGCCCATCTGTGTGAGCATAAAGACGAAGTCAGCTTCTGCCTGCAGAATTACAAAAAGCGCCCTGCAGAATTTCTGGAAGAAATGGGTATTCTTGGCCCCAATCTTCTTACTGCCCACAATGTAATGCTGTCAGACCACGATATTGCACTGATGGCAGAACGTGGTGTGAAAATGATTCATTGCCCAAGAGCCAACCTGTCAAACCACGGTTTTCCAAAAGCTCCCCAGATTCTGGAAGCCGGTGCAAGCCTTGGCTTAGGCTGCGATGGCGCTGCACCTTCCAACCTGGATATTTTTGACGAAATGAAGGTTCTTCGCTATGCCATGATGGCTTACTGGGGACTTCCATCTTTTAATCCTGTAGTCATGACCTGTCCTACACTTTTAAAAATGGCCTCCCAGGGCGGTGCAAATGCTCTTGGACACGGTGATATCCTTGGATCCGTTGAAGAAGGCAAGAAAGCTGACCTGATCCTGTTAAATATTGATCAGCCTCATATCACTCCAAGCCAGAATCTGGTAAATACCATCGTAGATGCTGCAAACGGACATGATGTGACCGATTCTATCATCAACGGAAAGATCGTAATGAAAAATCGTGAAGTCCTTACTCTGGATGAGGAGCGGATCCGCTTTGAAGCTGAAAAGCATATGAATGATATTATTAAACGGGCATACTAAGATATAAAAAAATGGCGGCGCTGTTTCCTGTTTTGGAAACGGGCCGTCATTTTTACAGCATTTTCTGATCATATATAAAGCTGCTTTACATTTTTTCTTTTTTTATTACCGGTTCACCACATTCACCGGATTTCCAGCTAAAAACTGTTTAAGATTTTCCACAGACATGTCCATGATCCTCTGCCTTGCTTCCTTTGGCGCCCAGGAAATATGAGGGGTAATGATGCAGTTTTTAGCTTTCAGAAGAGGATTGTCACCCTTAACAGGCTCTGTACTTACCACATCCAGTCCTGCTGCGTATACTTTTCCACTGTTTAATGCATCTGCCAGATCTTTTTCCACAATCAGCTGTCCACGGGAGTTATTAATGATGATAACTCCATCTTTCATCCTGGCAATATTATCTTTATTGATAATGCCTTCTGTAGACGGGAACAATGGGCAATGAAGCGAGATCACATCTGATTTTGCAAATATCTCATCCAGTTCCACATACTCAGCAATATCACGTCCTTTATCATTTGGATGGGAATCATAAGCCAGTACATTCATACCCATTGCCTTTGCTATTGTTCCTGTTTTCTGTCCAATACGGCCAAAACCGATGATCCCCAGTGTTTTTCCTGCCAGTTCGATCAGCGGATAGTCCCAGAAGCACCAGTCCGGAGCATTCTCCCATCTGCCCTCTTTTACAGCTTTATCATGATGTCCGATGCGATGGCAGATCTCTAAAAGAAGAGCAATGGCAAACTGTCCTACACAGTCCGTTCCATAAGTAGGAATATTGCTGACAACGATCCCTTTTTCTTTTGCATAATTAACATCGATCACATTGTAGCCTGTTGCAAGGACACTGATAAACTTAAAATCCGGGCATGCGTCCATGGTTTCTTTCGTGATCGGAGTCTTATTAGTAAAAACGACCTCTGCATTGCCAATACGATTTACCACTTCCTCTGCCGGTGTCCTGTCATAAACCGTCAATTCTCCGTATTTTTTCATCTCATCCCAGGAAAGATCTCCCGGATTTTCTGTATATCCATCAAGTACAACTATTTTCATCTGTATGTCTCCTTTGTATGTAATGTACTTACAAAATCTTTTTATACTATAGTCTTATTGTTTCTTTATCCCATCCCGATACATCGACGGTGAAACCCCAGTGACATTCTTAAATGCCCGGTTAAAGTGGGCGGCATCTTCGTAGCCTACTGCCAGGGCAATGTCTAAAAGCTTCAGGGACGAGTCTTTCATCAGTTCCTTGGCCTTTGTCATGCGCAGCTGCAATATGTAATCTCTCACTGTCATATCCAGCTGCTTTTTAAACAAACTGCTGAAGTAATTGGGGTGGAGATGGAACTGGGCAGCAATGTCTGAAAGGAGAAGCTGTTCAGAACAGTGCTTTTCCATGTATTCCTGTGCCTTTTTTACCACATATTCTTCTTTCTTTTCCTGCTGCTTTTTCAGCTGTTCCATATACAGCTGCAGGATCTGCTCCATTTTCTGTTTTAACTGACTGATGTGGGGCTGATTTTTAATCTGGGCAGCCAGATCATTATCTGACAGCTTGTAACCTGCTATAATAGGGATCAGGGTTGTATTTTTCTGCATTAATGTGTAGAGAAATGCGGAAAATACCTGCTTAAACTGTTCTTTTGCCATAGCTTCCTGGGATAAATGGGAGAAGATCCCCTGGATCTTATCTTTTGTGCCCTCTTCGTCCATGGACAAAAGCCCGGCTGAAAGATGTTCCAGTTCTTTTCCCAGATCTTCTTTTGTATAATACGGTTCTTTCGCCGGAAGATCAAAATAATCCCCCTGTGTTTCCGGACGCACACAACTTACCTCTTCTGCCTGCAGCTTTACGGAACTGTCTTTTAACCGCGGGATCAGCAATCTGAGCATGGACACAAAATTCTGTATATTCACAGGCTTTAACAGATAATCATAAGCCCCCAGCCTCAGGGCATTACGGATATAGGTATAATCATCATAGCCACTGAGCATGATCACCACACTGGGAATCTGGTTTTTGCTGATCAGCTCCAGAAGACTGATGCCATCCAGCTTTGGCATACGGATATCCGAAATGATCACATGATAGTAATCTTCTGTAAGACGGTTTAAAGCATCACTTCCATCGCAGGCACTGGATATAACAAAGATATTTTCAAAATTTTGCTTTATAATACTCCCAAGACCATCTACAATATTCTGGTCATCATCTACTAATAGGATCCGGTACATCCTGTTCCTCCTTCTTCGTCGGCTCTTCTTCCATATCATCACTCATGTTATCTTTCCATGGAAAACAAAGCATGATCATAGTTCCCATTCCTTCAGCACTTTCAATGGATACCTTATACTCCGGACCATAGTTTAAGCTGATCCGCCTGCATACGTTACGAAGTCCGATGCTGTTGCTGGAAGGACTGTCTATATCATGGCGCAGCATCTCTAACTGTTCTTCACTCATACCACATCCATCATCGGAAACCTGGATATATAGGCGGTCCTCGTCTCTATATCCCAAAATATCAATATGCAGGATCTGATGACTGTCTGTAATACCATGGATCACTGCATTTTCCACAATAGGCTGGAATACCAGCTTTAAAACATGGCAGGAATACAGCTCCCTGTCAATGCAGATGTTAAACTGAATCCGTTCATTGTACTGATATGCAAGAATAGCCCGGTAGATATTTAACTGATGGATTTCTTCTTCCAAAGGCACTTCTTTTGTGGTATTCCGAAGGCCATACTGGAGATTCTGCCCTAACAGTTCTGCCATGGTAGCTGTTTCATAATCCTGGCACATATAAGCCTTCATGTGCATGATCTCCAGAGTATTATACAGATAATGGGGATTGATCTGGGTCCTTAAAAGCTGCAGTTCTGTTTCCTGTTTTTCCTGTTGCTTTACAAATACCTCATGGATCAGCAGATCAATACGTTTTGACATTTTATTAAAAGAGGATACCAGAGTCTGAAATTCCTCTGGAAGTCCTTCTTTTGAAACTTTATTTATGTGACCCAGTTCAAAATGATTACAGGCTTCGATCAGACGGTTTAATGCCTTTAAGATCCGGCCTACCATCTGAAAGATCAGAAATATGATCCCACCTAAGATCATACCTATGGGAATGATATTTAACATCTGGATCCTTCCCATATTTCCAAAAATGTCAGACAAAGGAGTCTGTAATACCAGAGTGTAGCCATTAGCGTGGCCGATCACATTGTATACACAGGAGTTTTTATCACTGTGCTTTAATTTTCTGCTCTGGTAATTTTCTTTTCGTTCTGTTTTTTTCAGATTTTCTTTTACAAATCCCTGATAGCTTTCTTCCTGTTCTATATTTCCATACAAAAGCTTCCCGTCTTTATATACCGCAAATCTCTGATTCGGTGCCTGACGGTTCTGCTCAAAATAATTTTCCAGATAAGAAGTATCTATTCCTGCCACGCAATAGCCTACGATCTTGATCGTATTCAGATCCAGAATGCCTCTGCCAATGCATAATGAACCGCCGTCACGCATATTCATACCCGATCCTCTAAATTCCTGCGCAGCTATGAGAAGTGGCGTACCTGTTTTATAAGCAGAAATTTTTTTATACCATTCTGCCTTTTCCTTATCCAGAAAGCTAATGCCGTAATTTGCCCCTTTTGAAGTGTATACGCCGTTTCCTTCAAGATCATAAAGAGCAATAAAGCTGGTAGATTCTGTTGTAAAACGATTCTGGGCCTGAGTATTAAAATACGAATAAAAACGAAAATTTTTAAGGATGGGGCCTTCCCTTAACGTACTGCACAAATAGGGGTCATTATTCTGGGCATATAACTGGGCCGGGAAAAAGGTGGCCTGTTCCAGTTCTTTTACAGATATCTCCACCCGGTCTAACAGCTGCTCTCCTATCTGGAAATACCGGTGGGTAGCCATATTATAATTCTGGTAGGCACTTACAGTTACAAGATAACATAAAAATGCCATGGTAAGGAATATCTGCAGGCCTGCCAGAAGGATTAGCCATTTTTTAATTGAATCTGTTTTTGTCATATTTTTCTTTACATCTTTCCAATTAGCTATATATTTTTTCACTTTCTGCCATTTTTTCATATATCTATCGCACCTCTTTATATAAAAATATACAACAATCTTTGAAAATGGCAAGTAAAATTTGAATATGGTATTTATAATTTTCCTGAAAAAGCCTATACTTTGGCTACAAGTTAAGACTGTACAAGAAACATATATGAAAGGGGAAACATTATGAAAAAAAGATTTACAGCATGTATGATCGGAGCCACTCTTTTAACAGCTGCACTGACCGGTTGCTCAGGAGGAAAAACCGCTGATGCTCCTGCTTCCAGTGCAGACCAGACCACAGCTGCCGAAGCTGCCAGCACAGATGCTGCTTCCGGAGGCAAAGTAGCCATTGAGTTGTTCCATCAGAAACCAGAGAACGTAGAGCTTTACAACACTCTGGTAAACAAATTCATGGAAGAAAACCCGGATATACAGGTAAACGTTACTCTGGCTGAATCCACCACAACTACACTGATCTCCCGTGTAGCAGCAGGAAATATTCCTCAGTTAGTATCTGTATTCCCATGGAATGCATCCTATAAAGATATGTTCAGGGAAGGTCTTTTCATGGATCTGACGGATCAGGACTTTATGAAACGTGTAACTCCTTCCGTTCTGGAACGCTGCGAAGTGAATGGAAAACAGTACTCCCTTCCACTGACCACCAATTCCTTTGGTCTGTACTACAACGTAGATATTTTTAATGAACTGGGACTTACCATTCCAAAGACCATGGATGAAATGTGGGGTGTATGCGACAAGTTAGTTGAAGCCGGTATCCAGCCATTCTCCTTCCCGGATAAGAAAGCAGTCCGCATCAACCAGCAGTTTGACCGTATGCTCATTGGCTGCGTGGACCATGACTTCTATAGCAAGTGTGATGAACAGATCAATGGCAGCTACAACATTAAAGATGATCCTAACATCCGCAAATATGCAGAAACCATATTGAAGCTGCGTGAATACGGAAATCCTGATTCTCTTGGATATGATGACGAACCTGCTTATGAAGAATTTACCAGCGGAAAATCTGCTATGTACATTGATGGTTCCTGGGCAGTAACTACTTTCGAGACCATGAATCCGGATTTGAATTTCAACTGTACCGCTATTCCTGCTATTACAACTGATGATTTCTGGACCTGTGGTACTGTTGATACTGCTTATTCTATTTCTGCTGACTGCACACCAGAACAGCAGGATGCATGCATCCGCTTCCTTGATTTTCTTGTACGTGAAGATATTGCACAGGAATTCAGTGACGGTGACAAAAACCCAACTCTGATCCAGGGTGTCGAATACAACGTTCCACAGCTTAAAGAGATCAACGACTACATTGACGAAGGCAGATTTGCTCCTTCTTTAGCAAGTATTTGGACACAGGATTTAAGAAACAGCCTGGTTGTATCTGTACAGGCCCTGATCTTAGATAAGGATGTAGATACCTTCTTAGACGAATTCCAGTCTTTAGTAGAAGAATACTATACTCCTGCTGAATCTGAATCCTAATTTTTCAATTCTTATGTATTACTGGGATCTTTCTGTGATCCCAGTAATACATTCCTAAAAAAATGGAGGCAGCATCATGAAATCAACGAAAAACCGTGATCGCAATATCACACACTTTTTATATGTACTACCGAATCTGATCATGTATTCCTTTCTCTCTATTGTTCCAATTGTCCTTGGGCTGTATTATAGCTTTACCAACTGGAACGGTATCGGTAAGAACTATAAATTTGTAGGCCTTAAAAACTATATTAAAATTTTATCCGACAATCGTTTTCGGAAAGCCGTACTATTTAATATACGATATGCCGCAATGCTGATCATCTGCGTAATGCTGCTGTCTGTTGTACTTGCACTGTTAATGAACACAAAGATCCGTGGTCAGAACTGCTTCAGAGCTATCTATTTTTTTCCGGCCTGTGTCAGTATGCTGACCATTGGACTGATCTTCAACTATATTTTCTTTCAGGGAATCCCCAGTCTCGGAACTTCCCTTGGGATTGAAGCATTACAAAAAAATATTTTATCTGGCAGAAGCACTGCTATTTACGGTATCCTGATCACAAATATATGGAAAAGCGTTGCAATTCCAACAGTTTTAGTCATTTCCGCTTTGCAGACCATTCCAGGTGAGATTATCGAAGCAGCCATTGTAGATGGTGCAAATGGCCGTCAGCGTTTTTTCTACATCACCCTTCGCTACATTCTGCCTATTTTAAGTATTATTTTTGTCCTTGTCCTGAAAGAAGGACTTATGATCTACGATTACATTATGGCAATGACCTCTGGCGGACCAGCAGGCGCAACAGAAAGTATCACTCTTTCCATTTACCGTATCGGCTTTGAAGACATGAAGTTTGGATATGCCATTTCCCAGGCTATGATCGTTGCCGTTATCATTGCAGTTATTTCCATTACCCAGATCCGATTTACTGACAAAAAGAAGATCTACGATTAAAACAGGAGGTATCCCATGAAAAAAAGAAACATCTTACATGCTCTGATCTATACAGTGCTGACTCTGGGCGCTCTCCTTGTATTTTTCCCATTTTATCTTACTGTAGTTTCTTCTTTAAAGGATATGAGCGACATCTTCAGCAATTTCTTCGGCCTTCCAAGGCATATTGTTTTTGACAATTTTGCCTACGTACTCCAGCGACCGGATTATTTCATCGCACTGAAAAACTCTGCGATTATCACTGGTGTAGCCATTGTTGCCATGGTATTTTTCCTTCCCATGTGTGCTTACGCCATTTCCCGCAGAAGATTTACATCCCGTTTTTACAGCTTTCTCTACTTTTTCATGGTAGCCGGTATTTTTATCCCTTTCCAGGTAAAAATGCTTCCCATGGTAAAGTTAATGAGCAATATCGGTCTTCTTAACAGGACTGGCGCCATCCTTTTCTACATTGCAAACTCCACCTGCGAAGGTATCTTCCTTTTAGTAGGCTATCTGGCTTCCATGCCTACTGATCTGGAAGAAGCTGCCTATATTGACGGCGCTACTACAAACCAGGTGTTTTATAAGATCGTGCGTCCTATTATGAAACCTATCATATCCACAGTTGTTATCAAAAACTCCCTGTGGATCTGGAATGACTACTTTATGCCATCCCTTGTATTAAACCAGTCTAACTTAAACCGTACACTGACTTTGTACCAGTACTCATTCCGTACAGAAAACTCTACCAATTTCACTATTGTATTTGCAGTTATGCTTCTTTCTATCCTGCCGATCTTTATCGTTTACTGCCTGTTCCAGAAACAGATCGTCTCCGGCATGATGGAAGGTGCTGTCAAAGGTTAGGAGGTATATACATTGGCTTTATTACATGTGAATTTCCACTCAAAGGTCCTGAATATGGACACTAAGATCGGCGTGATCATGCCCCAGAAAATGCAGGGCATCGGTCTTGCCGGAAGCGAGCAGGCAGACAGCTTTCCAGTTCTGTGGCTGTTGCACGGACGCAGTGATGATTATACCATCTGGATGCGCCGTACTTCTATCGAACGCTACGCAGCTCCTTTAGGTCTGATGGTCATTATGCCGGAGGTAAGCTACAGCCGTTATATCAATATGAAGCATGGTCCCCGCTATTATGACTATATTTCAAAGGAACTGCCTGAATTTTGTGCAAAATTATTCCCGAAAATGAGTCGGAAACGGGAAGATAACTACATTGCCGGATTGTCCATGGGCGGCGGCGGCGCTATGTGGGTAGGTCTGCACAATCCGGACAAATATGGCTGGATCTGTATGCTTTCCACTGGAGGAGTTGCTCCACTGGAGCACCTTTGGAGAAATACAGTTGTCAGTGACTATATGTTTAAAAAATGCAATGAGGACATTTACGGCACCTCTGATTCTGATTCCCTTGCAGGAACAGAATACGACATTTTAAAGCTGATCCAGGATACTGCAAAAGAGCATACTGTACTGCCAAAAATATACCACGCTATGGGTACAGAAGATGTCCGATATCCTGTTGCCATGGAGATCAAAAAAACCTTTGAAAACCTTCCCGGTAATCCATATGAGTATGAATACCACGAAGGTCCCGGTGTCCATGAGTGGGTCTTCTGGGATGAATGGATCCAACATTTCCTTGACACTCTTGCGTTGAAAGGAGGAAACTAACATGGCTCTCATACTGGACCACTTTTATTCAGCTGCCCTTACGGAATGCAATTCCCTGACAGCTATTGTTCCTGTGGAAAACAATGAAAAAAGCTCTTATCCTGTTTTATGGCTGCTTCCCCCTGCAGGCTGCGACCACACAGCATGGCAGCGCCATACAGCTGTAGAGGATCTGGCAGATGAACTGGGCATTATCATTGTGATGCCGGATCTGAAATTAAGCTACGGGCTTGATATGATCCATGGATTTGCTTATTTCCAGATGCTTACAAAAGAGCTTCCGGAAATGGTTGCTGACTATTTCCCGGCTGACCTGGGCTTCCAGATGATCGCCGGTGTAAAGGAAGGAGGCTATACAGCCTTAAACGCAGCTCTTTCTGTTCCTGGACAGTACCATATGGCAGCATCTTACAGCTGCGGTTCTCTTACAGACGAGACTTTTGACCCAGAACTGGATAAGCAGCTGGATAATGCATTTGGAACCACTGATCTTCGCACATTGAATGGCACGGATAAGGATCTGAAAATGCTGGTTCAAACATCCAAAGATCACAATATGGTCCTTTCTTTAGAGTATTCTGAGAAAGATGACTATAAAGCTTCCTCTGCTCTTTTAGCTGACTGCATCCTGAAAAGTTCTTTTAGCAACCGGTCTGTACGGGTACAAAAAGAAGCTCTTACCTGGTCAAAATGGGCTGAAGCTTTAAAAACCGATGTTAAAAATGCTTTGAAACAGCTTTGATCAGGCAGATCAAGCTTCACAAGAAAGGATGATATCATATGACTCCTGGTGCTTATTGTGACGGGATCCAGCATGTTGGAATCCCAACAGATCATTTAGAAAATACGATCCATTTTTACGAGGATCTGGGATTCCAGGTCATCTTAAGGGCTTGTGTCCCGGAAAAGAACCAGCATGTAGCTTTTTTGCAGTTAGGAAATCTGGTGATCGAAACTTATGAGGATCCTGTGGCTCTCTGTGACGGAGCCATTAACCACATTGCCTTAAACTGCCTGGATATTGAAAAAGCCTACGAAGCTGCTTTAAACCAGAAGCATCTGGTGTTGAGCAATGGCATTGAAGCTCTTGATTTCTGGGAAAGAGGTGTGTACTTCTTTATCATCCAGGGACCAAACAAAGAGCGGATCGAGTTTTGCCAGAAACTGTAAATTTGATTTTTAGGGGAGTATTTGTATAGATCACAGAACGCGCCTTCTGGCGCGTTTTCTGTGTGGATAAAGCAAAAACAGGCTGAACATTTTTATATGACATGCAGCCTGTTTTTGCTATGCATACAGAAGAACCTGCCATGAGGCAGTTTCTGTAAGTAAACTATCCCGGCTTTAGCTGATCTTATCTTCAACTGGATAAGAATATCTGTATCCTCTGCTTAAAAATCCCATTTCCTCTAATACGCCTACCATTCTGTAAACAGTCGCCAAGCCGATAGTTGGATCCTTTTTGGAGGCCATGTAGTAGATTTCCTTACAGCTGGACCATTTTCCTTCTAATATAACATCCAGAAGGATTTTTCTCTGTCCTGTGATCCTTTTTCCTTTTCTCTGAAGTTCTCCTATGATCTGCGCTTTCTGATCTGACATAAGTCTCCTCCTTCTTTTAAGCATCACGGATATCCTGTTTTGATGCCTTTTATCCATATTTCCTACATAGTCTGTTTCATCTTTTTTATTTTATACATTTTGGATCTGTGTTATAGTTAGTTTAGACTAATTTATCTAACCGTTTATAAGATTAGCACCAACTAACTTTCTTGTCAACTGTTTTTTGATAAAAAATAAGCAACAAGTACTATCTGTTAAGGTTCTCCAGACAATACCTGTTGCTTGAGTTTACATGAAAATGACTATTCGATTATTTTAACATTAAAAGGGGATATAAGAAACCGATCCATACTACCATCAGCGCACCGCCGATACGGGTGGAAATAGAGGAGAATGCTAACAGGCTCATTCTGTCACCTGCTGTCAGCACTGCAAGATCACCGGAACCACCGATGTTGCAGCAGCAAAGACCTGCTGTAATACCGGCTTCATAGCCCCACAGACCAAAAAGTTGTCCAAAGATGATGGCTCCAATGTATGCACCAAGAACTGCTAAAACAATGATAACTAAAGCTGCTGGTGTAAAATAGCTGATCATAGTTTCAATACTAATAGAGTTAATGCCGATACCTGCGATGATCGCTGGCAGCAGTCCCTTTAACATAAAGTTCATGCCATTTACTGTGTAGTTGGTGATCTTTTCATCCATAATACCGGTGCATTTGACCACAACAGCAATGATGATCGCCCATGCAAGACCAGCGATCACTTTGGTTCCGGGAAGCTTGCCTAAAATAGTTCCTAATAAATAGATGCCAAGGCAGATAAAGATACCGCCGCAGACTTTGGCAGGATCTTCACTGAGGGCTGGAAGCTGCTCAGTGCTTTCCGTCTGCATAGTTCCTGCTTTGCGAAGGATAGCCGGATTTTCATCTGGAGATACCATCCCCAGCTTCCTTAAAATTGGTTTGGAAAGAGCACACATTAAAACAGCTACTACGTTAGAAAGTGAAACGTAGCATAAAAACATACCGGACATGCTCATCCAGTCTGTACCGGAAAGATCCGTATACAGAATAGGAATAGTTACAAGAGCACCGCCGGAGCCGCCGGACATAGTAGGCGCACCAATATCAAAGATAGCATTTAATGGGCCATATCCTGTGATAAGACCACCTAAAAAGCAGAATCCCAGTGCAAATACCTGAGAGCCTAAAATTGCAGGCAGATAACGTGAAATAGCACCTAATAAGATCTTACGGTCCATATACAGGACAGATCCACAAAGAAGGGCTGCAATGTATACGTCCTGAAAGCCGTATTTCATAAGGATAGATACGCCCTTTACAGTTGTTTCAGGAAGCAGTCCGAAATAATTTAACAATGCCGGTCCGAACATACAGAAAAGAACAGAGCCGCCTAAGTAGCTGTTTACAATGGGGATACTGTTGCCCAACCAGAAGAACAGGCCGCCTACACTCATTAAGAAGGCCAGTGTTCCCACCATTCCAACACCGGTAGTCTCACCGATCTTTACAGTTGGCATAAAGCCGCCATAAGTACAGATGATCACTACTAAAAACAGTGGTACGAAGTACTTTGCTGTAAGTCCGCAGACTTTAAATTCCACTTTTTTACCCATTTTGATTTCCTCCTTTCTATAACAGACCTTTTTCAACTTTTTTCATAATGCTTTTTACCAGACCACCATCCATAATGATGTGGTACAGGTTTTCCGGGATAGCCGGAATCGCATATGTTTTGCCGTCAGCAGTGATCTTCTGGTTGTCCAGATCTACCTGAATGATATCACCTTCCTTTACGTGATCCGCCAGATCCTGGCATTCAAGCATCAGGATACCATTTGCCACCAGAACCTCTGCCGCCTGCTCTCTGGAGGAACCGCAGCCGAAGTTGCTTCCTGCTACGATCAGGTCACCTTCCCGAAGCTTCGCTGCCAGATCCGGTCTTAAAGGCTCAAATACATGGGTTTTGATCTCGTCCATTGTCTCATAATTTAAGTGCTGTGTTGGGATAATGATATCGGTGTCAATATCATCACCAAACTTCCAGCAGCGGCCCTCAAAGGTAAGGGAACGTGTTTCTGTCTTCTCTTCCTCTGCCGGAGCCAGTTCTTTTAAGGTGCCGCCAGTGGTTCCGCCGATGAATACACTTTTGATCTTTACTGCTGACAGTTCAGAGAGAGGTTTGATCTCTGTGCAGCCACCTGGAAGTGCTGTTACTTCCCGGGTTTTAACTGCATCAAAGATGTATGTACTTGTTTCGCTGTCTGCTGTGTTCGTATTGAATGCTGCCGGTTCCCCTGTTACTTGCATATTCTTTATATTTCTCACGGATCATTTTAAAATAATCATTGATCTGGGCCAGAAGATCCATATCCAGATGAGGATCAAATCCGGTTCCCTTTAAGCAGGTAACAATACTTTCAAGCGGCGGATGAGATGGGCTTAAAGATAAGGAGGAAACATCGCAGTCTACTGTGCAGGCACCAGCCTTAATGGCCTCCCAGTAACAGATATCAGCCATGCCACCGATGCAGTGTGCATGAAAATGAACAGGAAGTCCTACTTCTTTGCGCACTGCGCTGATCACATCAGAAACCTGCTTTGGATTTATCATTCCCGCCATATCTTCAATATGAATAGCTTTTACGCCCAATGCTGCGTAGTCCTTTGCCATCTGCACATATTTTTCCAATGTATGTACCGGACTGATGGTATAGCAGATATTTGCCTCAGCAACCTTGCCGTTTTTAACAACTGCCTTAATAGCTGTCTCTGTATTTCTCACATCATTTAAGCCGTCAAATACCAGGAACTTGTCAATTCCTGCTTTTGCAGCCAGTTCTACAAACTTCTCCACAACATCATCTGGATACTGCTTATAGCCGATCAGATTCTGTCCACGAAGAAGCATTCTTAGCGGAGTCTTCTTACAAAGCTTCTTAAACTCTCTTACACGATCCCAGGGATCATCCCCCCTATATCCGTTTGCATATCATCAACCAAGTCGTTTCCTTAGTTATCAATTGTTACTTTTGTTAACTGTAACGTTAATATGCAAACTTATATCTTGGTATTATTGGTTAAATTATTAACTATTTTCTTTTAAAAATCATACATCTTTTCCCAAAAATTGGCAACAAAAATCTGCCATTTCCCCTGTTAAAACTATTTTTGCCCCCGGATATTTCATATCTTCTGTACTAATTTTAGCTTCCAGCACTTTTTCAACTGCCTCTTCTACTGTTTTTGCCTCTTTCTCCAGTCCAAAGCTGCACCGCAGCATCAGGGCCGCTGCCATGATCATTCCCACGGGACTTACCTTCTGTTTTCCGATCAATGACTCATCTGGATAATGAAGCTGGTTAGGTGTATATAGTCCTTTTCCGGATACGGAAAGTTCTGCGGAACCAAAAAGTCCTGCAGTTCCAGTCAACCCGGTTCCTTCATCGGAGATAATATCCCCAAACAGATTGGCAGTAAAGATCACATCATATTCCCAGGGACGACGGATCAGTTTCAAGGCCGCAGAATCAATATATTCATGGCTCAGTTCCACCTCCGGGTACTCTTTTCCGATCTCTGTTACTGTTTTCCGCCACAATCTGGAGCTTCCCAGTACATTTGCCTTATCAAGACTTACCACCTTATTTCTTCTTCCTTTTGCCAGTTCAAAGGCAAAACGGGCCGTATCTTCCACGATCTTCTGATTATAATATTCGTATTCATAAGCTTCCGGGCCATGTACCCCCTTTCCTTTTACCTGTTCCGAGCATAATACTCCCCCTGCTATATCACGGACAAATAAATAATCAAGCCCGCCGGAAAGGGTATTTTTATTTAATGGTGAAAGCTCCATCAATGCCGGATATAGCCGCACCGGCCGCAGGTTGGTAGTAACTCCCAGCTCCTTTCGTAACTTAAGAAGGGCATATTCCGGGCGCTTGGTCAAAGGCTCATTTTTATATTTTTCCAGACCTGTATTTCCCAGAAGAACTGCATCTGCCTGAAGGCACTTTTTTAAAGACTCTTTTGGAAGAGGTTCTCCTGTTTCTTCTATAGAAGAAGAACAGGCCTTAACGTGAGTAATGTTAAGTACATGACCATATATTTCACACACTCTCTTTAAGACCTGCTCAGTTGCCTCTGTGATCTCCGGACCGATCCCGTCCCCCGGTATTACTGCTATATTTATTTCCATATTTTTCCATTTTCCTTTCTGCAAACATGTTTGGCTACATGTGCTGCCGTTGGCAGCGCAAGATAATCGCAAAAACCGCCCAGGACCGGTATCCGACCCATTACTGGTCGGACCGGTCCTGGGCGGTCACATTATTTATTCACTTATCATTCACTTATTCAGGATTAATATTTAACTTTTTCGTTGACTTATTCTTTAACTTAGGAAGATTAATTTGATTTTATTATAACACTTTTAACACGGTCATTTATTTCAGCATTAACATTGGATACAGAAAGCCGATCCATACAACCATCAGGGCACCGCCGATACGGGTGGAGATGGATGAGAATGCTAACAGGCTCATTCTGTCGCCTGCAGTCAGAACTGCCAGGTCACCGGAACCACCAATGTTGCAGCAGCAAAGTCCTGCTGTAATACCAGCTTCGTAGCCCCACAGGCCAAAGAGGTGTCCGAAGATGATCGCGCCAATGTAAGCGCCTAATACAGCCAGAACAATAATGACCAGAGCAGCCGGTGTAAAGTAGCTGATCATAGTCTCAATACTGATAGAGTTGATGCCGATACCTGCGATGATCGCCGGCAGCAGTCCCTTTAACATAAAGTTCATACCGTTTACAGTATAATTTGTGATCTTGTCTTCCATGATGCCGGTACATTTGATCACAACCGCGATGATGATCGCCCATGCAAGTCCTGCGATCACTTTGGTTCCAGGAAGCTTGCCTAAAATAGTTCCTAACAGATAGATGCCAAGGCAGATAAAGATACCGCCGCAGACTTTGGTAGGATCAGCACTGAGAGCCGGAAGCTGCTCAGATGCCTCTGTCTGCATAGTGCCTGCTCCACGAAGGATGCCCTGATTATCTTCAGGAGATACCATACCCATTTTTTTAAGGATCGGTTTGGAAAGAGCACACATCAGGATAGCAACTACGTTAGAAAGAGAAACATAGCATAAGAACATACCGGACATGCTCATCCAGTCTGTACCGGAAAGGTCAGTGTACAGAGTAGGGATCGTTACTAAAGCACCGCCGGAACCACCGGACATAGTTGGTGCGCCAATATCAAATACTGCATTTAAAGGTCCATAACCTGTGATCAGTCCGCCAAGGAAGCAGAAGCCCAGTGCAAATACCTGGGAGCCCAGGATCGCCGGCAGATAACGGGAAATAGCACCTAATAAGATCTTACGGTCCATATACAGGACGGAACCGCAAAGGAGAGCTGCGATATATACGTCCTGCAGACCATATTTCATAAGGATAGAAACACCTTTTACAGTGGTCTCTGGCAGAAGACCAAAGTAATTTAACAGTGCCGGTCCAAACATACAGAAGAGCACGGAACCACCTAAATAGCTGTTTACAACAGGAATACTGTTACCAAGCCAGAAGAACAGGCCGCCTACACTCATTAAAAACGCCAGAGTTCCTACCATTCCAACACCAGTAGTCTCACCGATTTTTACAGTTGGCATAAAACCGCCGTAAGTACAGATGATAATGACTAAAAACAACGGTACAAAGTACTTTGCTGAAAGTCCGCAGACTTTAAATTCCACTTTTTTACCCATATTTTTCCTCTTTCTACAGTCGTCCCCTCAAACAAGAGGGGACATATAGTATTTTGCTTATTCGTAAATCTTAGCTTCTTCTTCCCCTCTTACCACACGCATAGCGCCTTCGTAAAGAGCCTGGATCTCGCCTTCTCCCGGATAACGGTATACAGGTGCGATAAAGGATACTCTGTCTGTGATCCAGTCAGCCATACGCTTGGAATAAACGATACCGCCGGTCAGTGCGATTGCATCCACTCTGCCGTTTACAGTGGTAGCAAGAGCACCAACCTCTTTTGCGATCTGATATGCCATGGTCTCAAAAACCAGCTTTGCATACTCATCGCCGTTATCGATCATTGCTTCTACAGCTCTGGCATCATTGGTGCCTAAATGGCTTACAAATCCGCCCTTTCCTACCATGGTACGGTAAGCTTCTTCATAGGTTAAACCATGATTGTATGCCAGATCCAGCACATCTGCATTTGGCAGTCCTCCGGAACGCTCCGGTGACATTGGTCCGTCTCCGTCAAGACCATTGTTTACATCTACTACCTTGCCACAACGGTGCATGCCAACAGTAATACCACCGCCGATATGGCAGACGATCACATTTACCTCTTCATAAGTCTTTCCAAGGACTCTGGCAACCTTTCTGGCGATAGCTTTCTGGTTTAATACATGGAACTGGCAGACTCTTTTTACTTCTTTAAGACCTGTCATTCTTGCCCATGGCCACAGCTCATCTACGACTACCGGGTCTACGATATAGGATTTAATGCTTACACGGTCAGCCAGGTCTTTTCCAATAAGAGCACCCAGGTTGCAGGCATGTTCCTTTTTCGGATGCATCATTTCATCTACCATGATGTCATTTACTTCATAGGTACCACCTGGGATCGGGTGGAGAAGTCCGCCTCTTGCGGAAATACAGATCAGTTCATCCAGTTTGATACCCGCTTTATCAAGAACATTTAATATCTTTTCCAGGCGGTATTCCTTCTGGTCCTGCACATGGGCAAAGGGAGCCAGATCTTCGTGGGAATGCTGGATACTTTCCAGGTGGATAATCTCATCATTGCAGTAAACTGCAATCTTGGTGGATGTGGAACCTGGATTCAGGATCAATACTTTATCTTTCATGTAGGTACCTCTTTATTTCTTGTCCTTGTTTCCTGCGATCAGCAGAGCAAGGGCAATACTGTTTAACTTGGTTTCAGGTGCATCAGAACGGGAAGTAATGACAACTGGTGCTGCAGCTCCCATCAGTACGCCTGCAATCTCACATCTTGCCATGTATACCAGAGTCTTCCACATAATGTTTCCGCACTCGATATTTGGCATTAAAAGTACATCTGCATGGCCTGCAACCGGGCTCTTGATGCCTTTGTGACGGGCTGCATCTTCATTTAATGCATTGTCCAGTGCCAGAGGTCCGTCTACAGTGATGCCCTTAAACTGGCCTCTCTGGCTCATGATGGCCAGGGAAGCTGCATCCAGTGTAGGCTGCATGGAAGGATTTAATACCTCTACTGCACACACAGCTGCTGCCTTTGGATCTTCGATCTCCAGTGCCTGGCATACAGGAATGGTATTGTTGATCATGGCGATCTTTTCTTCCAGTGTTGGATACATGACCATAGCTGCGTCTGTCATAAGGATCAGACGGTCTAATTTTACAGAGTCAAATACAGCCACATGGCTTAAGATCTTGCCGGTACGAAGTCCCCATTCTTTATTTAATACAGCCCGCAGGAAATCCGCGGTTCCGATGAGACCTTTCATAACAAGCTGTGCTTCCCCGTTATGTACCAGTTTTACAGCCGCTTCTGCTGATTTTCTGATATCCGGTTCATTTACAATGGTTACTTTGTTTACATCCAGCTCGATCTCTTCTGCGATCTGGCGGATCTTTGCCTCATCACCGCAGAGAGTTGCCTCTGCGATCCCCATCTGTACCGCCTCTTTTACTGCTTCCAGAACAGGTCTGTCCTCTGCCGCAGCCACTGCGATCCTTTTTTTCTCTCTGGCTAACAGGCTGTCTCTTACTTCTCTTAATGATCTCATTTTCCAAGTCCTTTCTATATTTATGATCCTATCTGTTTTAACTCAGTTCTGCCGGATCTGTGATCACGCCCATAACAGCGGATGCAGCAGCTACTTCCGGTGATGACAGATATGCTTTTGCCTTTGGAGAACCATAGCGTCCTAAGAAGTTACGGTTGTTGGTTCCAAGAACTACCTCGTCATCTGAAAGCAGACCCATGGTACGTCCCTCACAGAAGGAGCAGTACGGCGGTGTTACCAGCGCTCCTGCTTCTACCAGCGTCTGGATATAGCCTTCCTTCATTGCCTCTTCCATAATGCTGTTGGAAGCGGGTGTTACGATGCATTTTACGTGAGAGCTGATCTTTTTACCCTTCATCACATTTGCTGCGATCTTCAGATCTTCCAAACGGCCATTGGTACAGGAACCGATAAATACCTGATCCAGTCTGACACCTTTCACCTCAGACAGTGGATGCACATTATCCACATATGGCGGACAGGATAATACTGGCTCTAAATCTTCTGCCTTATAAGTGAGAACTCTTTCATACTCAGCATCTTCATCTGCCTTTACCCAGGCAACGTCCTCATAATCTACGCCGCAGTAATCAGCGCATTTCTGGTCTGCTGCGAAAAGTCCTGCTTTTCCACCGCACTCTACAACCATGTTTGCAATGGTCATACGGCCGTCAATACCTAATGCATCAATGGCAGTTCCACAGAATTCCAGAGACTTATAGGTACCGCCTGCAGCTCCCAGATCTCCTAATACCCGAAGGATAATGTCCTTTGCGTATACATGAGGAGGAAGTACTCCGTCGATCTGGATCTTAATGCTGCTTGGAACTCTTAACCACATCTGGCCGGTTCCCCATACAGCTGCCATTTCTGTGTATCCAACACCGGTAGAGAAGCAGCCTACAGCACCGTAGGTAGGTGTGTGGGAGTCTGTTACAAATACAATGTCACCTGGCTTGGAATAGCCTAACTCAGGAACTAACTGGTGAACGATACCGCCGGTAGCGTGGAAATGGCGGATACCATACTCTTTTACCAGTTCATAACCGGCTTCCAGGCTTCGTGGGTCGCCCTCTAAGCAGGCTGGCATCAGATGATCGTGCATGATGACGATCTTATCTGTATTCCACACCTTGGTAAGTCCCATTTTCTTCATTTTATCCTGAAGGAAAGCGGTATAAATATCATGGATCACTACGCAGTCCGGCTCTACAACTACCAGATCTCCCGGCTTTACGCTTTTACCGCCAATGTGCTTCATAATGATCTTTTCAGCTAATGTATGTCCCATATTCTTACCCCCTTCCTATAACAGGCCTTTCTCTACTTTTTTCATAATGCTCTTTACCAGACCACCGTCCATGATGATGTGGTACAGATTTTCCGGAATTGCCGGGATCTTGTAAGTCTTTCCGTTGGCACTGATCTGCTGCTTATCCAGCTCTACTTTTACTGTATCTCCCTCATTTACATCATCTGGAAGATCCGGGCATTCCAGAAGTAGGATACCGTTATTAATAGCATTCCGGAAGAAAATACGTGCAAATGATTTTGCAATGACACAGTGTACGCCATTTGCTACCAGAACCTCTGCAGCCTGTTCTCTGGAAGAACCACAGCCAAAGTTATTTCCTGCTACGATCAGATCACCTTCACGAAGTTTAGCTGCCAGTTCCGGTCTTAAAGGCTCAAAGGCATGAACCTTGATCTCATCCATGGTTTCATAGTTTAAGTGCTGTGTTGGGATGATAATATCTGTGTCAATATCATTTCCAAACTTCCAGCAGCGTCCTTCAAATGTGAGAGAATGATTTTCTGTCTCTTCTTCCTCTGCTGCCGGTGCTTCTTCTTTATAACCTAAGGTTCCAAGAAGGGCTGCTTCTACAGCTGCTTTTGTGGAAGTCAGATAGGTCTTTGATGTGTCAAAGCCGGCATAACCAGGCTTATTTTCCAGATCATTAGATACCATAACTTCCGTTTTTCCAATACGTCCCTGAACTTCCGGATTTCCGCAGTGGTTGATCACAATTCCGCCAGCCTCTAAAATATCTGTAATATATCCGGCAGTTGCTGCCTTGATATAAGTGTCTGCATCAGAAGGTGCTACTACCAGGCGCAGTCCGTATGCGATCTTTCTTCCCTTTAACATAGAAGATACGGTTTCCAGATCTTTTAAATTGCCGCCGGTAGTTCCGCCGATAAATACGGATTTTACATCTGTCACCGGCAGTTCCTCTAATGCTGCAAACTCTTTATATCCTCCTGGAAAAGCAGTCAGTTCTTTTGTCTGTGCTGCATCAAATACAACATCTGTCTTTTCCTCTGCCTCTTTTTCCACTGTAACAGCAGTTGCTCCGGCTTTTTCAAGAACTCCGCAGAGAACCATTTTTTCAGACAGTTCCATATCCTCTAAGGTATCTCCTGTCAGGCTTAAAAGCTTTCCTGCTAAATTTTCTGCTCCCAGTTCTTTTACCAAGCTTAAAGCCAGATCTTTTGCAGAAAGTCCCTCTGGCAGTTTTCCAGTTAATTTTACTGTTTCTTTTAAAGCACCGTTTTCAGGTTCTTCTAACAGCAGTTCGCCGGTCTCTAATACCTGCTTTAACTGTGTCGGATCTGCGCAGGTGACCTGAGCGCCGATGGCGCCGGCTGCTCCCGCTGCCTTATCACAGGTGACAGCTCTCTGACCTGGTTTTAAAAGACCATCTGCAAGAAGCTTTCCGCACATTCCTTTTCCATAGTAAAATGGAATGTTTTCCTTTTCTGCCTTTTCTCTTAAGGCTTTATGTAGACCGGATACCTCCGGTGAATTGGGAGGTACGGTCTGATCAACTACAACTACGGTTGCTACTGCGGGTTTCTTTTCTGTTTTTAAAAATACCTGTGCAAGTTCATTATCCTGGATCACACACAGATCCACTTTCTGCATCTTCACATTTCCCATTTTTATTACCCCTCTGCCAGTTTTTTATACTCCTGGTACTTCTCCTTTGCATCCAGTTCTGCTTCTGCAAGAAGTTTTTCCGCTTCCTCCGGGAAGGTTCTTGTTAATGCGGAAAATCTTACTTCACCCATAAGGAAGTCTCTTAAGTTCAGAGTTGGCTCCTTGGAGTCCAGAACAAATGGATTTTTTCCTTCTTTCTTAAGGTCTGGATTATAGTGGTACAGGTTCCAGTAACCTGCTGCTACTGCTTCTTTTGCTTCCTGCTGTGCGCATCCCATGCCCTTTACAAGACCGTGGTTGATACATGGAGCATAGGCGATGATCAGGGACGGACCCTTGAATTCTTCTGCTTCTTTTAATACCTTTGCCAGCTGTGCAGGATTTGCACCCATAGCTACCTGGGCTACATAGCAGTAACCATACTGCATTGCCATCAGGCCTAAATCTTTCTTCTTTGTCTTCTTACCGGAAGCTGCAAACTGTGCAACTGCACCGATCTGTGTTGCCTTGGAAGCCTGACCGCCTGTATTGGAGTAAACTTCGGTATCTACAACCAGGATGTTTACGTCAGTTCCGCTTGCTAATACATGGTCCAAACCGCCAAAGCCGATATCATAAGCCCAGCCGTCGCCGCCGTACATCCACATGGATTTCTTGGACAGATGCTCCTTGTTGTTTAAGATATCTGCCTTGCGGTCAGCCTGCTCTCCTGTAAGTTCTGCTGCTTCTAATGCCTTAACCAGGTTTTCGCTTACTTCCATGGTCTTGTCGCCATCATTATAAGCATCAAACCATGCATCAATTGCTGCACTTAAAGATGCATCTACGCTATTTTCCTTCAGCTCTTTTACAACACCTGCAACTCTTTCTCTCTGCTGTGTCACTGCAAGGCACATACCAAGGGAAAATTCTGCGTTGTTCTCAAATAAGGAGTTGGAGAATGCCGGTCCAAAGCCCTTTTCATTGGTTGTATAAGGTACACAAGGAAGTGCTGCGCCCCATGCCTGTGTACAGCCGGTTGCATTTGCGATCACCATACGGTCACCAAACATCTGGGTCATCAGCTTTGCGTAAGGTGTTTCACCGCAGCCTGCACATGCGCCGGAGAACTCTAATAATGGAGTCTCAAACTGACTTCCCTTAACGGTATTCTTAGCCAGTGGATTTTTCTTCTTGGAAAGTTTTACTGCATAATTCCAGTTTTCGATCTCTGCTGCCTGGGAGTCTAATGGCTTCATGGTAAGAGCCTTTTCCTTAGCCGGGCATACCTGAACGCAGGCACCGCAGCCTAAGCAGTCTAATGGAGAAACCTGGATCCTGTAGGTGTATTCCTCTAAGCCTTTTCCAGTTGCCTTCTTTGTCTTAAATCCTTCTGGTGCATTTTCTGCTTCTGCTGCACTTACCAGAAATGGACGTACTGCTGCATGCGGGCACACATAAGAACACTGGTTACACTGGAGGCACTTGTCCGGATCCCATTCAGGAACATCTACTGCTGTTCCTCTCTTTTCATATTTAGAAGTACCAAGAGGTACGGTACCATCTTCTCTGCCTGTAAATGCACTGACTGGAAGGCTGTCACCCTTTAAGGAGTTAATCGGCAGCATAAGATTTTTTACAAATTCTGGAAGATTTTCATCTACCTTTGCTGTCTCCGGCTCTAAAGAAGCCCATTCTTCCGGAACCTTTACTTCTACCAGTCTCTGGTATCCGCAGTCAACTGCCTGATAGTTCATATTTACAACCTTTTCGCCCTTCTTTCCGTAGGACTTAAGGATGGCTTTCTTCATGTACTCTACTGCATCATCAAATGGGATCACATTTGCCAGTTTGAAGAAAGCTGACTGTAAAACTGCGTTGGTACGGTTTCCAAGTCCGATCTCCTTACCGATCTTTACTGCATTGATGATGTAAAATTTAATATGGTTTTCTGCAATGTAGCGCTTTACAGATGCTGGCAGATGCTTGTCCAGTTCATCTTCATTCCAGATGCAGTTTAATAAGAAAGTACCGCCTGGTTTACATTCCTGGACAATGTCATATTTCTGGATATAAGACTGATTGTGGCAGGCAACAAAGTCTGCATGGGATACCAGATAGCTTCCACGGATCGGCTTATGTCCGAAACGAAGATGGGAACGGGTAACACCGCCGGATTTCTTGGTATCATACTCAAAATATGCCTGAACATACATATCAGTGTGGTCACCGATGATCTTAATGGAGTTCTTGTTGGCACCAACTGTACCGTCTGAACCAAGTCCCCAGAACTTGCAGCTGATGGTTCCCTCTGCAACTACATCGATCGGTGCCCCTACAGCCAGTGAATGATGGGTCACATCATCATTGATACCTACTGTAAAGTGGTTTTTTGGCTCTTCTGCTTCCAGGTTGTTAAATACTGCTTCAATCTGGTTTGCAGTAACATCTTTAATAGAAAGACCATATCTGCCTGCGTATACACGGATATTTCTGCCGGACTCTGCAATAGCACTGCAAACGTCCAGATACAGAGGTTCGCCTAAAGAACCTGGCTCCTTGGTACGGTCCATAACTGCAATACGCTTTACAGTCTCAGGAATTGCAGAAAGGAAATGCTTAATGGAGAATGGACGGTACAGATGTACCTGTAAATATCCGGTCTTTCTGCCATGTGCATTTAAGTAATCAACGGTCTCACGGATCACACCATCTACAGATCCCATTGCAATGATCACTTCTTCTGCATCCGGACATCCGTAGTAGTTAAACAGGTGATAATCTCTTCCTGTGATCTTGTTGATCTCTCCCATGTAGTTTTCAACGATCTCAGGGATCGCCTCATAATATGGGTTTGCTGCTTCACGATACTGGAAGTATACGTCCGGGTTCTGTACGGTACTTCTCTGTACAGGACGCTCCGGATTTAAGGATCTCTTGCGGAATGCATCCAGTGCATCTCTGTCTAAGAGTCTGTCTAAATCTGCATAATCCATTACTTCTACTTTCTGAATCTCGTGGGAAGTACGGAAACCATCGAAGAAATGAAGGAAAGGAACGCGGCCCTTAATAGCTGCCAGGTGGGCAACGCCGGCCAGATCCATGATCTCCTGAACGGTACTGCTGCAAAGCATTGCAAAACCGGTCTGTCTGGTTGCCATTACATCAGAGTGCTCTCCGAAAATGGAGAATGCGTGGGTTCCTACGGAACGGGCACTTACATGAAGGACACCTGGGTGTAACTGACCGGAAATACGGTACATTGGCGGGATCATAAGGAGCAGGCCCTGGGATGCTGTGTAGCTGGTTGCCAGTGCGCCGGACTCCAGTGCGCCGTGCATAGCGCCGCAGGCGCCAGCCTCAGACTGCATTTCTACCAGTTTGACTCTCTGTCCAAACAGGTTTTTCTTACCTGCTGCAGACCAGGCATCTACATGCTCTGCCATTGGTGAAGAAGGGGTAATGGGGTAAATGGTAGCTACTTCTGTAAATGCATAAGACACATAAGCAGCGGCTTCATTACCATCCATTGTTTTCATCAATTTTTTCTGTTTCTCTTCCATCATTTTCCTCCTGAGATTCGTGAATGCCTTTATGGTATGGGGTTTTTAAATCTACTTGGCAATATTTCTAAATACGTTTCTACCGTGGCATTCTGTATGGTAATATTTCTGTACTCACTGTTTTAAGGGTGTTACTTTTCCGGCTCAAGTTCTTCAAAAAGTTCTACTGCCGGTATAATTGCTGATGCACCATAGTAAAAGAAAACCAGTCTTAAAACTTCGCCGACCTCATCCATGGTGGCACCTTTTTTCACTGCCAGTTCGCCGTGTGTTTTAATCGTCACAGCATTTCCTGCGCAGCATCCCATAAGCATTAACATCAGTTCCATGTATTTAGCCGGAACATGTGTTATATCCTGTTTGCAGATCGCGAACTGCTGGCTGAATGCCTGGAGCAGTTTTGGATCATTTGCCATTTTTTTGTGGATAGAAAGAACGTTTCCGCCTCTCTGCTCCTTTAACCGTTCCAGGATCTCTTCTGCCTGGGCGATCTTTTCTTTATTTTCCTGTTTCATGGTATGTACTCCTTTTGATTGTCTGTTCCTTTCTGTACCCACGGAATGCGGGTACGAAAACATTACCTTTACTGATACTTCTTCTGTAAAAATGCCGGGGCAAGTTCAGGAAACAGAGCGTATGTCATAACATCTTCTTCTGTTCTTGCAAAGCCTGCTGCTTCTGCTTTTGCTTTCTCCCATCCAGGAGCGATCAGGCTTCCCGGACGTTCTGTGATCATTTTGTCATTTCCTAAAACAGCTGCCTTCAGTTCCGGTGCGATCTCACCAGCCGGACGTCCGTACATGCCGCGGATGTAAGTTTTGCTCTCATTGGAGATCATCTTGTATCTCTGTCCCGTAAGGACGTTAATAGTTGCCTGGGCGCCTACCATCTGAGCAAACGGAGTTGCTAAAGGCGGATAACCGAAATCTTTATGTACCTTATGGACTTCCTCAAATACTTCATTAATGCGGTTTTCTGCATTCATGCCTTTTAACTGGCTTTCCAGGTTAGAAAGCATTCCGCCTGGGATCTGATGTTTTAAAACACTGATATCTACACCTGTACGCTTGCTTGCAAATTCTTTGTATTTTTCACGCAGCTTCATGAAATAATCATTGATCTCTGCCAGAAGGTCCATATCCAGATGAGGATCAAAGCCTGTTCCCTTTAAGCAGGTAACAATACTTTCAACCGGCGGATGGGCAGGGCCAAGAGAAAGAGCAGATACATCGCAATCTACGGTACAGGCACCGGCTTTAATGGCTTCCCAATAACAGATATCCGCCATACCGCCGATACAGTGTGCATGGAAATGAACCGGAAGACCTACTTCTTTGCGGATCGCTCTGATCACATCCGATACCTGCTTGGGGTTCATCATTCCGGCCATATCTTCTACATGAATGACTTTTACGCCCAATGCTGCATAATCCTTTGCCATCTGTACATATTTTTCTAACGTATGTACCGGGCTTATGGTGTAGCAGATATTTGCTTCTGCTGTTTTTCCGTTTTTAAGCACTGCCTTAATGGCTGTCTCTGTATTTCTCACATCGTTTAAACCATCAAATACCAGGAACTTATCAATTCCGGCTTTTGCTGCCAGTTCTACGAATTTTTCTACCACATCATCGGGATACTGTTTGTAGCCGATCAGGTTCTGTCCACGGAGGAGCATTCTCAGCGGTGTCTTCTTACACAGCTTCTTAAATTCCCTTACCCGTTCCCAGGGATCATCTCCTAAATAGCGGATAGCAACATCAAAAGTTGCACCGCCCCACATTTCCATACATTCATATCCAACCTCATCCATCTTCGGCAGGATCGGGAGCATATCCTGTGTGCGGATCCTGGTTGCTAAAAGGGACTGCTGGCCGTCACGCCACTCTACACTGCTGATCCTAATCGGTCTTTCAGGAACTGTTTCTTTTGCTGTTTTCCAGAAAAACATTCTGCACCTCCATTTACATGTTTTATGTGTTTTCACTGGTTTTCATTCTCTTTAAGTTAATATATTAATTTAATTTATTCGATGTTTAGTTAAGTTATTAACTTGTTTCTGAGCAAACTATACATCTTTTCTCATTAAATAGCAATAGTAAATGCTTATTTTTTTGTTTTTTGGATATTTTGCACAGTTTTTGTGCTTTGATTTAGTTGATATTTTAATGTTACTTGTTAACTTAAGTTAATTTATTAACTTCTTATGTCTTTTTAATTGCTTTTATATGGGGCGTATGATATGATAAATACAGAATAAAAAGAACAGACCAGAAAAGAGGTTTTTTATGCCTACGTTAAAAGATGTAGCTGCGCTGGCAGGCGTTTCAGCCGCTACTGTATCCTTATATTTGAACGGAAAATCTGCAGGAAGGATCTCCCAGCAGAAACAAAAAGAAATAGAAGAAGCTTTAAAGCAGTTAAGTTACCAGCCCTCATCTGCCTCCAGGCAACTAAAAGAGTTGGGCACTTCCCCCCTTATATACACAGTTGCTGTATACTGGGCAGCTGACCCACGATCTGCCCTTTTAGGAAAAGTTATGGCCGGGATCCAGTCATCTCTTGCCAAAAACCAGATGACCAACTGCAATATTGTGATCTGCCCATTTAAGCCAAATGAACTGTACAAAGAAAAGGGACTGATCGACCCGAAGCTGTACAACTACGATGCTGCTATCATCGCAAATACTGCCGTAATGGACATGCAGTACTTAGACAGTATTATGCCGCCTATCCCCGTGGTCCTTTTAAACAGACGTTCTGATCAGTACAGCTATGTTTCCATCAACAACCAGAAAATGGGTGCCTCTCTTGCTGATATGATCGCAGACCGGGGCTTTAAAAGCGTGTCTGTTTTCCGTTCCCAGTCTCCTTACCTGGCTGTGGATGACCGTGTTACCGGTTTTATCAATGGCTGCCGTGCCAAAGGGGTGGACATGCCAAATCATGCCTTATTTTACACAGATAATTCTACAGACGGCGGTATCCAGGCTGCTGCAGAATTTCTCAAGTTAAGTGAACGTCCGGATGTAGTCTTCTGCGACTCCGACTCCATTGCCTTAGGAGCACTCTACGCTTTCTACCAGGCCGGCGTCCGTATCCCAAAAGACCTGTCCGTCATAAGCATCGGGCTCCACCACTCATCCACCAGTAAATGCTCTATCCCTCCATTAACTGTATCCGAAGTTCCGCTGACACAGATGGCAGAAGGCTGTATGGACTATGTGATCCGCGCTTTGACAGATAAATCCTATGCTGCAGATCCAGAGCCGGTACATGTGGAACTGGAAACGAAGATCATTGTGAGGGAGTCGTTTCAGTAAAATGCCGTAAACAAAAAAGCTATTGCAAATTGACTTCACATCATCACTTTGCAATAGCTTTCTTTATACTGTATCTAAGTATCTGATTTTAATATACCTGACTGATTAAATCTTAGTTCTCATTCATCTTAGCCAGTTTTGCAGCCTGATCTGCAGCGATCAGGTTGTCTAACAGTTCCTGGATATCACCGTTCATAATAGAATCGATCTTATATAAGGTCAGCTTAATTCTATGGTCGGTCACACGGCCCTGTGGGAAGTTGTAGGTACGGATCTTCTCGGAACGGTCTCCGGTACCGATCTGGCTGCGGCGTTCTTCTGCCTCGGAGTTCTGGCGTTTTTCCAGCTCTAAGTCGTACAGTTTGGAACGTAACAGTCGGAATGCTTTTTCCTTGTTCTGCAGCTGTGACTTCTCTGTCTGGCTGTAGATAACGATACCAGTCGGTATATGGGTCAGACGTACTGCGGAGTCAGTGGTGTTGACACACTGTCCACCGTTACCAGACGCACGCATTACGTCAATACGGCAGTCATTCATGTCGATCTGAACATCTACTTCTTCTGCTTCCGGCATAACTGCTACCGTTGCTGTAGAGGTATGGATACGGCCGCCGGACTCTGTCTCAGGCACACGCTGTACACGATGTACACCACTCTCGTATTTTAACTTAGAATAAGCGCCTTTTCCTGTGACCATAGCCACAACTTCCTTAAAGCCGCCAATACCATTTTCATTGATACTGATGATCTCTACTTTCCAGTGCTGGCTGTCTGCGTAGTTGGAATACATACGGTAAAGCTCAGCTGCGAAAAGAGCTGCCTCATCGCCGCCTGCGCCTGCACGGATCTCCAGGATAATGTTCTTGTCATCGTTCGGGTCTTTTGGAAGAAGAAGGATCTTTAATTCATGCTCCAGCTCCTCAATGCGCTTCTTTGCATCGGATAATTCCTCCTTTGCCATTTCACGCATTTCCTCGTCATTTTCTTCCTCTAACATTGCCAGACTGTCCTCTACGTCCTGCTTTGCCTGCTTATACTGCTTATAAGCTTCTACGATCGGTGCCAGTTCAGCCTGCTCCTTCATCAGCTTGGTAAAACGTTTGGTATCCTGGGTCACATCCGGGTCCCCAAGCATACGCATCAGTTCTTCATAATGGATCAACATATCATCCAGTTTATCAAACATAATCTTCACTTCTCCTTCCTGGCACATACCACCCGGTCGTTTCCAGCCATATCCCGGACAGTCCTACGCCCACTAAATCCCATTGCTTCAAATATTTCTGTTACATCCTTTGCCTGATCCCAGCCGATCTCCATATAGATGCTTCCGCCGTTTTTCAGGTATTTTTTTCCTTCTTCTGCTAAAATGCGGTAAAATTTCAGTCCGTCCGGCTCACCGTCTAAGGCCATCCGTGGCTCATGATCTTTTACCTCCGGCTCCAGTCCCTCGATCACCTGACTGGGGATATAGGGGGGATTGGATACGATCACATTATACTGCTTTTCTGGATTCAAAGCAGAAAACATATCACTTTTTATAAATTTCACTGGCTGATCCAGAAGTTTTTCCCCATTGGATCTTGCCACCTTTAACGCTTCTTCTGACAGATCAAGAGCTGTTACGTCTGTATAGCCCCCAAGCTTTGCCAGACTGATAGCAATGCAGCCGGAACCGGTGCATACATCTAAAAGGGAAATATTTTTCTCTTTGTGTTCGCTTAATACCAGTTCTACCAGAGTTTCTGTATCCTGCCTTGGGATCAGAACGTGTTCATTTACATAAAATTCCAGTCCCATAAATTCCTGGACACCTGTAAGCTGCTGAAGAGGGATACGCATTTCCCGTTTGCTTATCAGTTCCCGGTATTTTTCTATTTTTTTCAGTGTATCCGGATCTGCATCTGTTCCATTTATTCCATTTTCCGCTCCCGTAAGGGGACGGTCCCGTTTTACAAGAAAGGAGGCAAAATTCATGTCAAATACATCCAATAAAAGAAAACGTGCATCTAAAAGCGGGTCAGGAACACCTGCTTTTTCCAGCTTTTCTTTTCCTTCTTCTAAAAGAGTCCCAAGGGTCATTTTCATGCCTGTTCCTCTTTCTTCTCCCAGCCTGGGAAATTTTCATCCAAATAGGCACGCCAGTCAAATACTGCTTCTACAGCAGCGATGGCTACCTCGATCATGGTATCATCCGGCTCTTTGGTGGTCAGTCCCTGCATCCACATGCCAGGGCGGCTTAAAATATCTACCAGTTTGGAATCATGCTTTCCTGCAAAACTTAAAAATTCATAGGAAACACCTGCGATCACCGGGATCAGCACGATACGGCTTACGATGCGCAGCCAAATGGTATCAGTACGGATCACCACGAAAAACAGGATGCTGATGACCATAACGATCATAATAAAACTGGTGCCGCAGCGCTTGTGCTCCTTGGAGCTGGCCCGCACATTGGCTACATTCAGTTCCAGACCATGTTCAATGCAGTTAATGCATTTATGTTCGGAACCATGGTACATAAAGGTCCGTTTAATATCTTCCATGCGGGATACCATTTTTATATAAATAACGAAAATAGCAATACGGATAAATCCTTCTAAGATGGCCATCACAGTATGGGACGGGATCACTTTTTTACATATATTGGAAATAAACATAGGCAGCAGCATGAATATACCGATCGCCATGATAAAGGAAAAGATCATAACAACGGTCATAAGGATGCTTTCTAATTTCTCGCCAAATACCTTATCCAGCCACTGTTCAAAGCGGCTTTCTTTTGCATCTTCGTCATCTTCAAAGAAGCTGCAGGACCAGGTAAGTGCCCTCATGCCTACGATCATGGAATCTGCAAATTTAAACACGCCTCTGATAAAGGGAATACCTAAAAATGGATACTTTTTTGTTACGCTTCTGTAAGTATCTTTTTTAACCTCGATCTCTCCATCGGGTTTACGGACGGCTACTGCATAGTTTTCACCATTCTGCATCATAATGCCTTCGATCACTGCCTGTCCGCCAATTCCTGAATATTTCATCTATGCATTACCTTTCAATTTTAACGCAAAGGGGCTGAGCTGCAAAAGCTCAACCCCTTAAATTCTCTCTTATAATTACTGAGCATTGATGCCGTACTTACGATTGAACTTATCAATACGTCCACGAGCTGCAGCAGCTTTCTGCTGGCCAGTGTAGAACGGATGGCATTTAGAACAGATCTCAACATGGATCTCTTTCTTGGTAGAA
>ERZ773186.8-NODE-8-length-207488-cov-8.574643_pt1 | contig 207488 bp, 205 predicted proteins | sample MGYA00581000_ERZ773186 | MGnify/ENA primary metagenome ERZ773186 (study PRJEB29015, sample SAMEA2737752) | human gut metagenome | biome: human gut; feature: human-associated habitat; material: faeces | place: China | collected 2012 ...
TTAATAGACAGATTATAACACACAATTTTCTGTCCACTTTTATAGTATAGCTCCATTTTTTTGAGCACGAAAAATATAGACACGTACTGATTCACTTGTCATGTTGACAGTTTTTAATAATTTTGCTAAAATAGTAAAGTTGAATATAGCAGTCAGCTAGAAAACTCGTCAACATTTCCCTTGTTACGAAGTAACCGAAGCTGTAAGGCGAAAGTGAAATGCACGAATTCGAGGCTGTCAATATTCTTCAAAAAAATTTGAAGGAGACATTAACATGTCACGTTATACTGGTCCATCTTGGAAACAATCACGCCGTCTCGGCATCTCACTTACAGGTTCTGGTAAAGAACTTGCACGTCGTAACTACGTACCTGGTCAACACGGCCCTAACAACCGTTCAAAACTTTCTGAATACGGTTTGCAATTGGCTGAAAAACAAAAACTCCGTTTCACTTACGGTGTTTCTGAACGTCAATTCCGTAACTTGTTTGTAGCAGCTACACGTGTTAAAGAAGGAACTCTTGGTTTCAACTTCATGACTTTGCTTGAACAACGTTTGGATAACGTTGTATTCCGTCTTGGTCTTGCAACTACACGTCGTCAAGCACGTCAATTCGTAAACCACGGTCACATCCTCGTTGATGGTAAACGCGTTGATATTCCATCATACCGCGTAGCACCTGGTCAAGTTATTTCAGTTCGTGAAAAATCTATGAAAGTTCCTGCAATCCTTGAAGCTGTTGAAGCAACTAAAGGACGTCCAAACTTCGTATCATTCGATGCTGATAAACTTGAAGGTTCACTCGTTCGTCTTCCAGAACGCGATGAAATCAACACAGAAATCAACGAAGCACTTATCGTCGAATTCTACAACAAAATGATGTGATTTTTGGTCTGATTATATCGGACAACATCAGAATAACCTTGCTGTTGAGCCATTCTTAATTTTTTGAGTATGACTATATTCGACTACATTTGAGTGAAAGGTTCATAAAAAGTGTCATAAATTTTTGCTAGGCAAGGTGGCTGTATATCATAGATATACGGCTTTTTTTCTTTTCTCAAAAAAAGCCTGCTGGAACAGGCTTTTTTCTATCTAAATTATAACATACACGCATTTCTGCGATTTTTATTTTGTAAGATTATTATATCAGATACTAGTATTCATTTCTTGTAATATTCTTTAGCCAACTTCTTAACTTCTCGAATAGGATCAGCGCACAAGCGATAAACTTTGTTATAAGTTAGTCCTGTTTGTTCTGCAACTTCTTGGATCTCTAACTCATTCACAAACCTAAGTTTCATAAGCTCCAGTACTTGGTCACTTAAAGGATTAAATATATCGTCCAGCTTGTTGATCATCTGTTTGTTTTTCTTAATATTCGTATTATCTCCACCGAAGCGCTCGACAAACTTTTCTGCTCGACTGGTAGACTCTTGTATGAAACCCAGTAAATAGAAACGTATTAAAAATTTGTAATTACTCATGGTGCAATCTCTCCTTGATATTAAATTTAGTGACTTAGTACATTTTTTTATATTTTTTGTACTAAAAATCTTCTTTTTAACTTTTTTGTAAGATAGTTGCTATTATGCTTTGTAAAGCGATTTTTTGTGTTTTTCATACTCAATAACAACTTTGAAGTGAATTTCTTTAAAATCTTGAGTTACTGGGGCTACAACTGGAATTCGTTAATATTTTTTACTGCTTCACACCCCCTTTACTTTTTAAAATGTTGTGCAACTTTATTCGTGACTCCTCCTACCCTATCCTCCAACGAAAAAATTTTTTTTATTTTGGATAGGGGGGGTTAGTAAAAAAGAATAACGAAAAGTTATTCCCTTTTATTTAATATTGATGAATTAGTTTATCAATTTTTGATAATAGAAATTGTTTTTTATTTCCTTTGATGACACTTGTAAGAGGATATAACGGTTTGTTTGTTAGACTAACCTCTACCAAATTAGCTTTATAAATTGAGAGAATATTTTTTCCATCTCTTTTTTCATACTTATATTCAATCGAATTGAAACCAATGGAAACCCCAGTTATCTCAAGACTAATCACTTTCAAAAATGTATTTATCCCTAGGCTGTCCTCTTTTATTTGAAGTTGGAACTTAAGCCCTGTGTCATCTTCTAAAAGTATTAGGCTGCAATCACTTGCCTTCCCTATCTCTTGTGAAAAGTTATGTTCGATTAGTGCTAATTGATTGTTATTATTAAGAGAATCTTTAAAAGCATTTTTGCTTATCTTTTCATAATAAGGTTCATTCAATGCAGTATAAAATGGATCATCTTCTTTATCTATAATGTTAGATAAAGTATTCCACCTTACTGCATAACCACTTAATATAAGCATACAGCACTTATAACTTCTCTAGTGATGAATCAATCTGCTTAAGTAGTTTTGACCTTGAATTAGCTTTGCTGTGCTTCGTATGGGTGGAGAAATTACTGTTGTGTATTTTTTTAATACGTCTGAGAAGCTTTACTCTCGTTTGAACATTTCTCCCCAATTCTTCTTGGTTAGAACCGAATTCTCTTCTTACAGTTTGATTAAAGTATAAATTATTTTTTGTCATGCATATTTCCTTTCTATATAGATTAACCTTTAAGAAGTTTGTGATCTGTACAAAACTGCGCTATACGAGAGTTAATGTCCATTCTTTTACGGCTAAGGTCATCAGTCATTCTCATCTTATTCCTCCAGAGTTCATCGTATTCTGCATTAAGTTTATCAAATTCTTTTTTATCTTCTTTGCTTAATTTATTTACTGCATCTTGATTTAACATTTATTTCTCCTTTTTTCTTTGTGTTCTTATATGGTAAATATATAGTATAATCGGAAGTTGCACAATAAGCTGTAACTCCTTTTACTTTCTGTATTTATAGCCGTTTAATAAAAATCATTAAAACAGGCTATTTTGTTGGTTGTCTTATATAACACATTGCTTTATTTATCAAAGAGCGAAATTTCTCCGCCTTTGTCCTCTCCGTCATACCTCACTCCAGTTTTATGCTTACGTTGCAAGGGTCTTGCTCTAAAACCTAAGAAAGTATTATTTGCATTATATGGGTCTCGTTTATCTATTTGTTCTTGTGGCAAGAACTCGAACTCTTTAGAAAGTTGTTCCATACCTGGGCTTGGTATTCCTGCGATAAAATCACAGACCTTAATTATCTTGTCTATAGTTATTCCTCCACTTTACCCATGACACCTAAACTACCTTCAAGAATAGAGATAGCAGTTTGGACTTGATTCATACTTACAGCGTTTTGTCCGCTCTTTAAAACGTGGTTTTGGACTTCATGGAGCTTATTCAACATATCCACGTTGAGCTTATCCTCGGCTGGCAGGCTGTCATAGACTTCTTGTTCTGCTAACTTTTCTGCAGTAGCTTTTAACCACTGTTCCCCCTCTACGATATGAATATCACGAATGCTAGAGAGTTCTTCGATACCTAATAAATCGGCTAAATCAAAAACATAGATACGCCCAAAATCTCTAAGACTTACAGGGTTCAAATCTTCGTTTGTAAGATCGTCATGTAACGCTAAGAGAATATCCTTTACAGATTTCTGTTTCTCCTTGTGCTCGTTAGTAGGTACTTCACTATCGCTCATATCTTCAAATCCTAGAGCATTACATAAATCTGCAACATAAGAGTAAACGAGGTCGCCTAAGACATCCATATCTTCCCCAGCGTATTCGCTCGGACGTGCAGAAACATCTTTAATATTTTGGATAATTGATTTTACTGTGTCCTGTACTTGTTCTTTATAGCTTTCTGTCACTTGGTCTATGGATAGCCCTAAGCTCTCTGTAAGTTCGACAAGGTTAGTGCGCAAAGTCTTGGCAATGTCCTGCTGTGTGGCTGGTGTTTCTGCTCCTTTATCATTAATGGAAACAAAATCAATGGTTGAGTTAGATAATCCGATAGCTAAAGTGAAGAGATTAAATAACTTTGTTTTGATGTCGTGGCTTTGGCTATTACTTAGTAACTGCTCTAGTGGCTTGGTGCTGTCCTCTGTATCTGAATAGCTAAATCCCTCTGAACCCGTTTTTAAGAGTTCATGCATATCTAAATCAATATCGAGGAGATTACAAACTGTAAGCATGGACGTATTGAATAACTGATAACGTTGTTCTGCAGTAAGTTCTTTGTTTTTGTGTGAATTTTGTAAGTCTGTGATTGTGTTAAGTGCTTCAGCAATTTCAAATTTCTTTTTTCCGATTGCTGTTTTTGGTTTATGTATGATTGTCATGTATTTTCCTTTTCTGTTTTATATTTAGTTATTGATTATTTCAAGCTAAGGATAAGGGTGGTGTTCTGTTTTGATTTTTCATAATATTTCTTTCTTAAATTTTAACTATACCAATTTATATTTTTTAATTAATTTGTTTTCAAATGTTCCTTTTTTCACTCTTAATTTTAGTATCCATACCTTTTGAATACCGTTGGAATACTAAAATTAAATACCCATAAATAGCATGGTTGAGCTAAGAATACCTAAAATACCTAAATTTTAGTATTTTCCCCTTAAGAAGGGAGTTAAAAAACATTCATTACTACAAAAATTGGTATAGTTTTTAGAAAACATTTTTATAAGATAATAAGTAATAAAAATAATATTTATATACTATATAGAGGAATACCGTTTATATTAGTATTATTGGTATTATTTATTATAGTAGTGCTATTTATAGCTATTTTAAAAAAAGTATACTATGGTATGAGGGATACCTTTTTAAGGTGGTTGAGGTTTTGGGCTTTCCATAAGACTTTCAAGATAAGCTGTCATGGCCTTTCCTGCTCGGTTTGCGTTGGCAATCACAAAGGCTTTTTTAGACGTATAACGTTGTTCATTTTGTAGAAATACTTTTCTATTCGCCTGTTTCCAGCCAATGTTAAATAAGGCTCGTCTACGCTGTTCAACTTTTCCTTTTCCTTGATAGGTTTCTTTAAGCAGTTGGACGAGTTCAGGATATTCACCATAATAAATAACATCAAGCCCTTTACTTCGTTCTTCAAGAATAAAAACTTGTACATCATCAAATTCAAACGTTTCACTGTTAAAATTATTCATTTCAACATTTCTATAATTAAATTGATAATCTTCTGTTTGCCAGTAGAGAAAAGAACTTATAAGAGCACCTAGACCAGCAGTTGCCTTGCCTGTTCGACTAGCACTCTCTTTTGTTTGGTCTGTGAATGTTTCCCAATAAGGCTTGAATATTGTTTCTCTTTCCTTGGTACTTTCTCCTTTTGGACGGTCTCGAAAAGCAATATTTACCGCTCGACTGTTCATGTCTGATGACAATAACACAGCTTCGTTACTGTCAATTGCTAATACTCCTGTGAGGTTAACCTCGGCATAGTTTTGCCCTATGGATCGTGCGGGCCGTTTGCTTTCAGTTGCCAGTATTTTAAGGTAACGTTCTAGCTCTCGGTTAATCTCGCCTGCTTCAGTAACAAGTAACATCTCACCACCATCATAACTCGCCCAGGCAAAGTCACTCATTTTACCTTTGAGGGCGTCCAAATCAATATCTTTTGTATCGAATATTGAACTAATAACCTTGTGTCTCAGTCCTTTACCTGTTCGTACGCCTGACTTACTGATAAAAAAGCGTGACTTCGTGATTTCACGACAAGCAACTAACATTGTATAAATGGGCTGTAATTTGGCATTGTGCAAGCTGTCCGAATCATCTATAACCATATCGAGATAATCGTCATAAGTTTTTGAGCAGTCCATAACTTCACGCCAATCACAATCAAAAACTTTAAAATAAGTTTCATTTTCTTGAATAGCTCGATCTGGTATAAGTTTTTTAGTTTGTAAATCGAGTTGAAAATCATTACATGCGATAACTGCGGTTTTGATTTCTTTAATCGGTTGTAATTCTAAGTGAGCATGTATGAACTTGATAATCTCTAATAATTCATGAGTAGAAAACTTGTTTCCTTTTCCACCTACTTTGTAGCGCCTTGAAACTTCAAACTCTGAAAGTAATTGAAATTGCTTATCATTAATCAAGTACATAGCATTATTTTGAAAAGCTATAGTTCCAAACAAATAATCTAATATTGTTCGCACATAGCGAGGAATGTTCTTACCTGTTGTGATAACCTCGATTTTTCCCGAACCGTCCTCTGTGGTTCTTTCTTTTGTGTAAGTTTCGCCATAGAACACTGAAATAGCATTTAGTCCATTATTAAGAAATAAACTCGGTCGTTTCACCCGTTTCTTTTCTGCTCCAGTAATCTGTATAAAGGGGTACTCATACACATCATTATGTAAGACGTGTACTAAGTCTAAAGCTTTAGGAATTTCTGCACTATCCACATTGTCGAACTGCTCCCATGGTAAAGATTTCACTTGATATAGGTTCTTTTCAAGTATTTTTCTAATTTCCTTTTGCTGTTCCAATTCTTCAAGGCGTTGATTTGTTCCTGTCACTCGATCACCTCTAAATTCTCCATCCATTCTAAATCGGCCATTCGGTAGCCCATGACTGCTTTTTGAATAGAAAAGCCTGTTTGTTCCTTTTTCGTAATACCTGCGGTGCGTTCGGCTTCATCAAGAGGGATAAAATAGCCCTTATCCGTAGAGCCGATTGCACAGCCAGCGCCTTGGAGGTATTCAATTCTTTGTTGTAATCCCCGTTCTGTGAGTTTGAGCTGTTGTGCTAAGGTATTTAATTTAATGGCTCTATCAATGCCAATATGTGACTTCATAGCCGTTATAATAGCTTGGTCTGTTTTTTGAAAATCTGTTAACTTCATTAATTTTCCTCCACATTTCTTTCCCAAATCTCATCAATTTTTGCATATAACAGATTTGTAAAATCATCAGCTAAATTATTGACTGTCTCATAAGTTGTATCATTTAAAACTGTTCGCTTCTGAATAGAATTAAGCAACTTAGATAATTTTCGTTTTATCTTCGCTTTTTCTTCTGTTGTCATATTCATATTGTTTTCCCTCGTAAATTTAATTATTTTGTCTAAAAAGTGTTGTTTTCGATAAATACACAGAATTCTAGACAACAACTAATATTATTTGTCGCCTAATAACGATAATCGCCAAATTTACCGTTATACGATAGTTTTTTGTTTATTTTCTACACTTATTCCATTTGTTCTTTTCTTGTATAAGTCCTTGCCTGACTTTTATTTTAATGATAGGAATTTGCGTATCTCGTCTTTGTCGTAATAGACTTTTCGAGTTTTTTCAATCGGTGGTTCGTATTTTTTCAATCCTTTTTTCCGCCAGGTTTTCAAAGTTCCCCAGTCAATGTCTAATTCTTTTAATACAACATCTTGCGGTATAAGTCCTGTTTGAGAGTGTTCGTTATTGTCTTGTCGTTTTATAAAATCTTGTATGGCTTCAAGTATCGGACGTGTAATTTCTCTCGCTAAGGATTTTATAAACTCTTTATCGAAGATGTTCATTTTCGCCCCCTTTAGCTAGCTTGTGTTTAAGTTTGATAGGGTAAGGACGATTAATAAAAACTAACCTCTTATCTTTATCAAATAATGCAAGCGGTTTAACTTCTACATGGTGTGAAATATACCATTTTTTTATTTTCTTAAATCTCATAAGTTCCCTACCTTAACTAGTCGATACTTAAACTTTGGACGTTGTGCATGATTGACAAACAATACATTTTTAAACAAAGGGTGTGGCACTCTAGCCCACCAGTCAGAATAGTTTTCAACTTGAACAACTATGATTCTCTTAAATCTCATGCTTTTACACCTCCGATATACTCCACTTGGTAACAATCGCCTAAGAATATAAAGGTAACAATAGTTCTTCCGTCAAACAGCTTGTCTGTGTTGTCGTCTACTTCGATATGGTGGCGTGCCTTGGCCAAACATTTGTTAAATAATGCTTTTGCTTCGTCCACGGTTATAAATTGTGTCATTATGCTAACTCCTCTGTTATCTTTCCTTTATTTTTAATACGTGATAATTCTTTGCTTGTGTACTGATCAGCTACGATAAAAATAGTTCTGCTGTCCTGACTTGTAAAGATTTTAGAAAGTACTTTGCGTAATGCTATTCCGTTATCCCTATGTAGGATAAGGAGATAGCTGTATAATGACGGTGACGTTTCTGATTGATAGTTGTAAATATCAAAACTGTAAAAATCTTGTATCTCTAGCAGTCTTTTTAGAATGCGCCGATACATTAAAACAGTATATGGTGTTTTTCCCATTTCTTTTTAGCCTCCAATTTGTTATAATTAGAGCAGAAAAGCTTTACTAGAGCCTTTCTGTCTAATATATTTCTAAAAGCTGTCTTCGGTCGCCAAACTTTCGGACAGTTTTTTTGTTGTTAAAAATTCTGCGATTTCGTGGTAATCAAATCTTAAATCGAGTAAGTTAGTAATACTAGTCTCGTATTTCTGCAAATTTTTAAGGTCTTGCGGACTATCTAACATTTGTTTCAATTTTGCCTTAGGTCTTCCTAGGGCTTTTCTCATGCCTACAACACTGTTATATTTGCCGTTGCTGACTAATTTAGCGAGAAGATTAGAGAAAATAATATGATATTTTTGCTCAAAGTGAGGACTTTCGTTGATTGCCTCTGTCATGGTGCGTCTTGTTACAGTAGCTTTTGCCATTTCTTCGGCTTTGACTAATTCACCTTTGAAATAAGCGGTTAATACACTACGTGTCCAAGCACGAAACTTTCTAGCAGTTTCACTTTTGGGGGCAAGGAATAATACTTCTTTAATTCCCTCAAATGTGAAGAGTCGAGTTTGATAACTTTTACCGTTACCGTGTGCCAATTTGGCACTAACTGAAAACTCTCTATTTTTGAGATATTTATTCTTTTGTACTAGCTTCGTGACTCCGTAGCGGGTTTGATATCCAATACATTGAGCGAGTTGTTCAGTCGTCATAAAAATTTCATGATTATCATTTCGCCAAACATCACAAATAATGCCATTAAATAGCTCTTGATTGACTTTAATTAGGTTCATTTTTCCTCATTTCTAGCACGATTATGCGAGTAGATGTTTTCTGTTAGGACAAAGCATTTATAGCCTGCTGGGCTGTAATCATCAAAGATACTTGCCTCGGGGTCTACGTGGCATACCCACACCTTGCAACCGTTATGCACGTATTGCTGTGTTCATTCTCTTTATGATTACTATTTTTTTCTTTCATGATTGGCATTAAATTTTCTATTTCAATAATCCTTAGCGAGCCATTGAGTTATTTTTTGATAAATATTATTCTTGACCATATAATTGCCTTGTTCTAATCTTTTATATGTGGTAAACGAAATTCCAATAGCTTTACAAGTCTCTTTTTTTGTAAGTGATAAATCAGCTCTTTTTCGTCTAATAGCTTTAGCTATATCTTCTGTTATTGTATTGATATTATTACCTCCTTCTGTGTAACTTTTTAAACACAAGGATATTATAGTTTAAAAAGTTACACAAGTCAAGAGTTTTGTGTAAAAAATTATACAAAGCCCCTTTTAGTGTGATATAATTTCATTATATAAGAGAGGGTAATATGGCTAAGAAAAATAGAATTCGAGAGCTTAGAGAAAAAAAGGGGTTATCTCTTCAAGACCTTGCTGATAAAACAAACATAAAAAAATCAACATTAGCAAGTTACGAAACTAGAGGTGTAAATCCTAAATATGAAAAATTAGCAACATTAGCAAAGTTTTTTGATGTACCAAAAGTTTACTTATTAGGCAATGAAATGCCCACATGGAATCCATCAGAACCTGAGGTAGTTGATTCACTAAAATTAAGCGATTTTTTAGATGAAGAATTAACAAGCACTACAGAAACCAGTGCTCATAATGAGGGTTTTCGTACGTATGATGAAAAAACTGATTCTTCCTATAAAAAAGAAACTCATCTCCCTTTACCTCCATCTAAAATAGAACATGAGAAGTTGTCAATATATGGTGTCCCAGTCCTCACAGATAGTATTACTTCATTTATTAATCATAGAGATTTTATACTTGAAAAATTAGGAGAATCAATTGACTCACTCAAGTTAAATTCAGAAAATGGGCGTGAAATTTGGGAAGAAAAATACAAAAATAACCTTTCTGAGTTAGAATTTATCGATTTTCAAGAAAAAATTAAAAATAGAAAATTTAAAGATTATGATGTTAAAACACAGGAAAAAATTCTTACAATGCTAGTTAAAAAAATAAAAATGGAAAAAGATGAAATTACCTTCTATTGGAATTTTTAAACTCATATTAGACTATTACGGCTATCATCATAACGCCTATGATGAGGCGAAAGCCTTACTCTTTGAACTGTGTTGGTTTGAGTTAGTGGGATAAAACTAAATTATGAAAGAAACCCGTAAAATTATTGATATTAACGAAAATCGACTATCCGATAAGCATTTAGTACAGGAAATTAGAAAGGCAAACTTATACCACGGCAGTGGATGGCTTAACGAAAAGCGAAAAGAATTTTTTAGAGGGCTATTGCAAGACACTATTCAAAGGCGCTTCAAAAGGTACAAGTGATTTAGTAGTATCATAACCATATTGTTAAAGAAGTAAAGTTAATAAAAAAAGCACCAAAGGTGCAAAAGTAAATAGAAAGAAAAATGTAGTAAATGGCAAGTTGGAGAAATAGACCTAAACATATATCTGAAATTAAAGCTGAGATCCCCTGGATAATTGCAATAGATGAAAGTGGTAGTCCTGATTTAAAGTATGTTCAAAAGGTTGTTAAAGCAGGTAACGAAGAAAAGTGCGATGAAAACAATATTCACTTTAATGTAACAGCATGCTTAATGAAGACTTCTCGTTTTATTGAGTCTCAAGATATGGTTATGGGTATAAAAAATAAATTTTGGCCTGAAGGGTGTTCAGAATATAATGGTGAAAAGCGTAGAGTATGTTTTCACTCTACTGAAATAAGAAGAAGAAAAAATGCTTTTGACTTCGAAACACTTGATATCCACAAATCATTTATCACCGAGTTATCTGAAGTAATGACTGGTGTAAATGTAAAACTTTTTTCTAGTCATATTAATAAATTATCTTTAATAAAACGATATCCAACACCTTATAACCCTTATGATTTATCACTAACTTTTCTACTGGAGCGTGTTTCTTTTGAGGTCGGTAATGCAAAGGCTGTTATCGTTTTAGAGTCAAGAGGGAAGAAAGAAGATAAAAAGCTTTTAAAACATATTATTGAAATGATAGATAATGGTACAGAATACGTAGATAAATCTAATTTTTCTTTCATTGAGGGGGTTTATTTTAATGGCAAATGGGAGGAAGAATCTAACAAACTAAAATCATATTGGATATTAGAACTTGCAGATTTGTATTGTTATCCTATATTTAAATTTGGGAAAACCCAAGAAAAAGATTTAGCTTTTGAATGTCTGGAGTCTAAGCTAGCTGGACATCCATTCTATACAGGACGTGGCTTTAAAAAATTTCCAAAATAAAAAAACGCCTATAAAGGCGCTCCGTCCACACACTTATGGACCCCAGAGAGTCATTAGCTCTCACTTATATTATAACATATCCATTTATAAATATATAGTAAGAGCTTTCTAGTGGTTAAAAAGTAAATAGGTGTCACTTTTTGTCATGTTGAAAATATCGCACGAGAAAAAATGTACAGTGACGGCGTGAAGTACAAGATGGGAGGGTGTGAGGTATATACCCCCTATATAGTTTTAGACCTTAACATTTCTTAACACCTAAAGGAGGATATTATGAATACTCTATTTAATTTTTTGTTACTTATTATAAAGGGGGCGTTAGCAATGTATATTGCAATATTTGTTCTCGTGTTGTTATTAGATCTCTATAAGGCAACTTATGCAAAAATATGCAAGAACAAATCCTTTGTCAATAGTTTTATACATGAATTAAAAAATGATTTATACATTACATTTGTAAAAGTGCTTAATCCATGGAAAGCTGTTTTATGGGTCATTTCTTTAATTTAAAAAATAAGAGAAAGTGGAGGAATTTATGAAACAATCACAACAATATGAACAGGATAAAAAAGAATTTCTAAATTTACTCTATAACTTTGTTTTAAGCGAAGATATAACTACAGAAGAACGTAGAGTAATTACTAAAGCAAAAGATTTAATAGAACAGGGAGAATATATTGTTGTAGTGATAAGACGCTTAGAAAGAACTCTAGCTATAAAGTCTATGTCTGAAAAGCGTTCACCTAAAATAGACGATTTATATAAAAAATTACCAGATTTAATTTATAACTTTACTATTTATCCTTATACTTACGGCATATTTGGAGAAATAATAACTCTACTTTAAATTAGTTTGCACAATAAAAAGCGCCTGAAAGGCAATAATGTAAAATGAAAGGAATCGATGAAAGCAAAATTACCATTACCAAAGCTCTACGATAATATGGAGTGTCGTGGTATTACTTTTAAACACCATAACAAGGAAGAAGTGCTAGAGATTCTTGAGACAAGAAATTACTACTACAAATTGACTGCTTTTAGAAAAAACTTTGACAAGGTGGATGGTAAATATATTAATCTTGATTTTTCTTATCTGGTAGATCTAGCTAGTATTGATATGCATATTAGAAACTACCTTTTAGAAATTTCATTATCTACTGAACATTTTATAAAAACGGAACTTTCTCGGCTTTTTAATGCTAACCAAAAAGAAGATGGCTATACTATCGTTCAAGAGTTTAAGCTAAAAAATGAGTATTCTTATAACAAAACAATGCGATATTTTAAGAAAACTCGCTATCAAAAAGATATGTACCATAAACGTAAAGACGAACTTTCTGTCTGGGTTTTCATGGAACATACAGATTACTCAGCTTTGCTTGACCTGGTCAATCTGTATTTAAGAAAATATAATCCCAAAACATTGAAAAAAGCCAGTCAGTTAGGTGGAAGTACTCGAAATATAAGAAACGCCTGTGCTCATAATAGTGTTTTTCTTATCGAATGGTTTAATGAACTGTACAAAGTTGAAAATAACCCTGCTGGTGTCAAATCTTTGGCGGATGAAATAGGAATTACCAAAGAAAAATATCAGTATGCTAAAGTTAACGACTTAATAGCTTTATTTTCTTTGCTGAAGACGTATGGTTCAAAAGAGGTAATAAAGCATTATCATAAAGCAGGAAAAGAGCTTTTGGAACGCTGTTTACGAAATAAAAAATACTATGAAAATGTACCAAAGTTAAAAGAAAAATATGATGTTTTAGTAAAATTAGTTGACTTTCTTGATGAATAAAGTTATTATATAAATAACGAAAGGGAGCCTAGTCTCCGCTCTATGCCTTCACGCGTGCGTAAGGTAAGGGAATCTACAAGACAGCCAGCTAGAAATAGCTGGTTTTTCTTTTTTCAACTCACTACATTTTGTTGAAAGGAATTAGTTATAATTACTGTATTCCTAAAAATAAAAGTTAACATATTTTACGAAAATATGACTCTATATCTTACGTGCAATACTGAACCACGTTAAAAGCTGGTAACAAATTTATAGAATATATAACTTTCTTTTCTTGTATAAGTCCTTGCCTGGCATTAGTACAAAAGAAAAGAGGTTTAATATGAAAATAAATGAAATTACAAAAAAAGACGGTACAGTTGTTTACCGTACTGCCGTTTATCTTGGAGTAGATAGTCTTACAGGGAAAAAGGTTAAAACCTATATTACCGCAAAGACGAAGAAAGCTCTAAAAACTCTTTCTGACTTAAAGATAGCAGAATTCGAGAAGAATGGCAAGACTGTGCTTAGGGAAAAAGTAGAATTTGGAAATTTTGAGGCTTTAGCTATGGCTTGGCTTGATGATTATTTGCTTACAGTAAAAACAAATAGTCAAGCAATGATGAGATCATATTTCAAGCTCTACATTATCCCTGCTTTGGGCGATTATAAGGTTGAGAAAATAACAGCACCACTCTTACAGTCTATTGTTAACAACTGGGCTAAGAAAGCTAATACAGCTTCACTGAACAAAGGTAGACGTCCTACAGGGTCATGTAGAGATTATAAGTTACTGCTTAATACAATTAAGCGTATTTTAGACTACGGCTTTCAATTAGGGGTTATATCAAGTAATCCAGCTCGCATGGTAATAGCTCCTCGATTAAAGACAAGAGCGCAGAAGAAGATAAAAAACTTGGATGATAAGCAACTGAAGAAGTTCCTTACTTATCTTGATAACTTAGAACAGACAGATAAAAATATCTTTTCAATCACATTGTATAAACTGTTGCTTGATACCGGCTTGCGTATTGGCGAGGCTTTAGCTCTCAATTGGTCTGATATTGATTATGATAGTAACATTATTCATGTTAACAAGACGGTAGATAGAGCGGGGAAAGTTCAAGATAGCCCGAAATCAGAAAGCGGTATACGTGATATATCAGTGTCTAATCGTACTATGCTTATGCTTAAACAGTGGCAAAATAGACAAAGAGTGCTGTATCGGAAACAAGGATTATCTACAGAGATTGTTTTTGCTTCATCAGTTGGAGGATATAGAGCAAGAACTAATATAGCGAAAGAGTTGAATGCTCACTATAAGAATGCTGGTATAGATCTTACAGGGTTTCACGCTTTCCGTCATACTCATGCAAGTCTATTGCTAAATGCTGGAGCAGATTACAAAGAGATACAACACAGGCTCGGTCATGCGAAGATAGGTATGACAATAGACACATACAGTCACCTTGCACCCGACAAAGCAAAAGAAACAGCTTCAATTTATGAAACAGCTCTTGAAAAATTGAGTTGAAACTCAAAAGGTTCATAAAAAGTGTCATAAATTGGAAAAACATGCTATTCTTAAATACTTTTATTATTGATAGTAGCAACGTTTATCGCTTATATTTTTAAGGGGCTATTCTACAACAAAATGATGTAATCTCGTTTCACACGAGTTATAACTCTAAGTCAGATTGACTTAGAGTTTTTTTGTTTAAGATTTACTTCATAAACTTTAGGTTCAGTTATACTTAATGAAAATAAAAAACACTGTTTGTCAGTGTTTTTATCGAACTGATATGGAAAGGAAAAATTAAATTAGTCTAGCTATGAAATAGTATTCCTAATTATACTGAAATTGATAGAGCTATTAAAACAATACTGGTATTAGAGTAATAAGCATTATCATGATAACTACGATATTAAAGAGTCTGTTAATACTCCGATCACTAAGTTTTCCACTAAGTAATGCGCCAAGATGTCCTCCAATAAATGCAGCAGGAATGATTACCCATAAGATGTTTAAATCATATGCAAATACATTCGAAAAAATTAAAGTTGTAGCTAAATTTGAAACTTGTGAGAACAAAATAGAAACGATAGAGTAGGTCGTTGCTTCTTTGATTTTTAGAGGGAAAATCAGTAAAAGAAGAGCGACATTGAAAGGACCTCCCCCAATTCCTAGAAATACAGATATGGTTCCAAGAGACAGTCCACATAAGAAATAAAGAGTATTGAGTTGTTTATTAAACTGAATGTTTAATCGTCCTAAGAGTAAAACGCCAGATAATAAAATAATTAGTAGGAAAGCTTGGAGTTGACCTGTATTTTCATTTCCAATAATTTTAAAAGAAAATTGCAAAACCCGCTGTCCGAGCATTCCGCCTAACACGGAACCGATAGACAAAAAAGTAACATTTCGAGCGTTAATTTTGATGCCGTTTTTAATTTGGCGCGCTGTTGAAGAAAGTGCCATAACAAGGACAGCCACGCTAGAATAAAATACGATTTCAGGCAGTGAGTGAAATCCAAGTAGGGACAGCAGGGGTTTGATGATTAATCCACCACCCATGCCACTGATTGCTCCAATCACATTTGCTATGATAATGATAAAAGGATAGAGAAAAAATTGTAAAATATTCATACGAACAGTATAACATAAAAAAACACCAAACGAAAATTAATTTCGTTTGGTGTTTTATTTTAAAATAATTGACAAATATTTTCGTTTTCGCTACAATAGGATTATCTAAAATATAAAAACGCTTTCAAAAGAAGGCGGAGGAGGAAATATGGATACACTTTCCATTGGAATCATCATTGTTCTTCTGGTCTATACAGCCATTGGTGTACTAGATCAGATTTCTATTTAAATCGGTCCTTACACGCCACTTTTTGCAGCTGCATTTATAGGGGTTGTTATGGGAGATCTTACAACAGGACTTCTGGTCGGTGCAACGCTACAGTTGATGACACTTGGAGTCGCAACTTATGGTGGGGCTACTGTTCCTGATTTTTTAAGCGGAGCTATTATGGGAACAGCCTATGCCATTCTTTCAGGTAAAGGTGTAGAATACGGCATTGGTATCGCTATTCCGATTGGACTTTTGCTCACACAAATGGATATTTTGGGTCGTATGGTTAATTTATTCTGGCAAAAGCGAGCAGCCAAATTTGCTGAAGTCGGCAATGCTCGTGGTGTGGAAATGAGCAACGTATTTGGAATATTTTCGTGGACATTATCACGGATGATTCCAGTATTTATTGGTCTTTATTTCGGTGATCATGTCGTTAATCTTATTAATGAAGCAATACCTGTTTGGGTAATGAATGGACTAAAAGCGGCAGGAGCAATCCTTCCTGCTATGGGTATTGCAATTTTGCTTCACTATCTCCCGATTAAAAAATATTGGTCTTATTTTATCATCGGTTTTGCCTTAATGGCTTACTTTTCTGAGACTTTTTCAGTACTTGGAGTCGCCCTTATTGGACTTGCACTTGCTGGTATCGCGGTAATTAATCAACAAAATAAAGTGAAAGAAGCTGCAGCACCACAACCTGTAGCTGCTACAGCTACGGGAACAGATTTATCAGAAAATCTCTACGTAGATGAGGAGGTTAACTTCAATGACTGAACAATATAATAAACCAGAAATCACAAAAAAAGATTTAAAAAAAGTTTACATTCGCAATCTCATTGGTTTCCAATGGGGGTGGAATTACGAAAGTATGCAAGATTTAGGCTATGCCTACACAATTATGCCGGCTTTACGTCGCCTTTATGGTAACAATAAAGAAAAAATGGCTAAAGCCTTGAAAACACATATTGGGTTCTTTAATACAACACCAGCCATGAGTCATCTGATTATTGGGGCGAACATAGCTATGGAAGAAGAACTCAATGAAACAGATGAAGAAGCAGTTATCGGTCTTAAAACGGGTTTAATGGGACCATTTGCTGGTGTCGGGGATACGCTTTTTATTGCTATTTACCGTGCTGTTGTCTTCTCAATGGCGGCTTACTTAGCTCAAGCAGGACAAGTTGTTAGCTTAATTATTCCTTTGATTATTGGATTAGCTGTACTCGTCGTTCGCTGGAAATTCCTTCAGATTGGTTATGCACAAGGTAAAAAAATTGCTGTTGGTTTTGCATCACAAATGAAAGTCTTGACTGATGCAGCAGCTATCCTTGGTTTGACCGTGGTAGGGGGCTTAATTCCTTCTGTGATTACCTATAAACTTGAACTTTCCTATAAAATGGGCGAAGTAACAATGAATGTGCAAGAAATGTTGGATAAAATTCTACCAGGGCTTGTGCCACTTGCAATTGTCGGACTTAGCTACTGGCTTCTAGGTAAAAAGAAGATGAACTCTACACGCTTGATTTTTGTCCTGATTGCTTTGGGTATGATTTTAGGAAATTTACAGCCTATGTTAAATGCTGTTGGTAACCTCTTTAACTAGTAGAATTTTAATTGAAAGAAGAATGGGGAAATAGTAAAATGATTATACATGCAAGAGTAGATGAGCGTTTGATTCATGGTCAAGTTGCTGCCGTTTGGTCAAATGTAGTGAATGCTGAACGACTCTATGTAGTAAATGATAGTGCATGGAATGATGAGATGGTTCTCGGTGCATTGCAGTTGGCAAAACCAGCGGGGAAAAAGTTAACTGTGTCAAGTATTCGCCGTGCAATTGTGAATTTTAAGGAAAATCGCTTTGGTGATGAACGTGTTTTTGTTTTGACAAAAACAATTGGAGATATGAAAGCTTTAGTTGATGCTGGACTACTGGACGAATTTAATGTGGGAAATATCTCGAAACAAGGCGAAGACTCTGTTCAGGTAAAAAAATCTGTCTTTTTATCTCCCCAAGATATAGAACAGCTCAAGGAACTAACAGAAAATGGAACAAAAATTACTGCTCGTATGGTACCAGGTGAAAGTGATGCCTCCATTATGAGTATGATTGATGATAAATAGAAAAAGGAAATATTTATGAATATCAGAATGGAAATCAAGCAAAATTATGAAGCGCTCAACCAAAGTCAAAAAAGGGTGGCGGATACTTTTTTGCGACATCCTGATGTTCTGACGATGAGCATTGCTGAAATTGCAGCACAGTCGGATACATCCGCTTCCGCGATTACAAGATTTGTTCGTAAATTCGGTTATGAAGGCTTGGATACATTTAGAATTGCAATGGCGCAAAGTTCTAATGCTATAGCTTCAAACGAAATCATAGAGATTGATCCCATCGTTCAAAAGAATGATGATTTATCAACAATTATTGATAAGGTTGCTGTTATGCTCTCCACGACAGTTTCGGATACAGCTAATTTTCTAGATGAAAAAGTGATACAAGAGGCTATTTCTGCTTTGAAAAAAGCGAGGAGAATTTATCTTATTGGTGTAGGTTCATCAGGAGTTATTGCTTGTGATTTGGCTCACAAATTTAACCGGGCTGGTTTTCTGGCTTTGCACAGTTGGGATGGGCATATGGTGATGGAAAATTTGGCTTACCTCAATGAGCAAGACGTTGTTTTAAGTTTTTCTTATTCAGGAGAGACAAAAGAAGTTCTAGCTGCTTTGGATATTGCACGTGAACGCGGTGCTCAATCTTATATTGTCACTAAAAATCAGTCTAATGAAATAAGTAAACGTGTGAGCGGTGTTATTGCGATACCTACAACAGAGCACCTGTTACGGGTGGGCGCAATTGCTTCTTTTGAGTCATCCTTTCAAGTGGCCACAGTATTATATCTAGGTGTTATTGAAGAGATGATTGGACCGAAATTGACGAAGCGTATGAAGAAAACGGCTGAAAATATAAAAAAAATTAAATGAAGTGAGAAAAAATTGAATAAAATTGAGAGTTTATCTACAGAAGGACGTAATCCGAATTCCATGAATTTAGACCAAGTTTCGACTTTAGAAATGGTTAAAATCATGAACAATGAAGATGCGAAAGTAGCAGCAGGGATTTCAACTGTATTACCTGAAATTGCTCAAGCTATTGATCGTGCTGCTGAACGTTTTGCGACAGGCGGGCGTATCATTTATATAGGGGCAGGAACGAGTGGCCGGTTAGGACTTTTGGATGGTGTTGAATTAACACCAACTTACAGTGTTCCCGCAACACGAGCTTTTGGAATTATCGCAGGAGGGGACGAAGCAGTTTACAAGGCCATTGAAGGTGCCGAAGACTCTCGTGAACTAGGATTGGCTGATATAAAAGCAGTTGAGCTAACGCCTCAAGATATATTGATTGGGTTATCTGCAAGTGGCCGGACACCCTATGTTTTGGCAGCGTTGGAATATGGCAAAAAAGTGGGCGCACTGACGATTTCAGTATCTGCAAATCCAAACAGTGAAATGGCTACAGTAGCTGATGTGGGGATAGATGTTGCTGTTGGTCCTGAAGTTATCACAGGGTCAACACGGATGAAGTCAGGCACTGCACAGAAGATGGTGTTAAATATGATTTCTTCAGGAATTATGGTTAGGACAGGTAAGGTTTACCAGAATTTGATGATTAACGTCCAAGCGACAAATGAGAAGTTAGTGAATCGTGGTATTCGTATCCTTTCTCAAGCAACAGGTGTTAGTTTTGAAGAAGCTGAAAAAGTCTTTTATGAATCTGGAGAACGTGTGAATGTCGCAATTCTGATGCTGGAGTTAAGTATTTCAAGCGATGAAGCTAAAAAATTACTTGAGGAAAAAGATGGAAATATCGCCAATGTTATCCGAGAAAGCAAATGATATTTTTAAAATATTGGAAGCCGCAGTAGTTCGGGAAGATACACCTGGCTTTGCGGCTTTTTATATGGAAAACCAACACAGTCAAACTGTATATGGTGGGACAATAGATTATGTTGAGAAAGTCACCTCATCGTCCCTTTATGACTTGGCTAGCCTGACTAAAGTTGTCGGAACAACAACGCGCATACTTCAACTTATAGACCGCGAAGAAATATCTCTTTCAGATTCGATCGGCGTGTTTTTTCCTATGCTTGAAGAGTTGAAATTAACAATCGAAGACCTTCTCTTGCACCGTGCAGGCTTTCCTGCTGACTTTACAGATAAAACAGATTTTTCACAGGAATTCTTTTGGAACTTTTTGAAGAAAATTAACCTCCCTTTGCCTAATGAAAGGCACACGATTTACTCCGACATTGGTTATTTACTCCTGGGAGAAATCATTGAAAAAATAGACGGTTGTGGACTTGAAGAGAGTTTTCGCACTCATGTTTTTGAGCCTTTGGGTATGGTATCGACGACCTATTTTCCAGATGAAAGTTCTGCTGTACCGACAGAGATTACGCTATCTCGAGGTAAGATTAAAGGTATTGTTCACGATGGGAAAGCCTATCTCTGAGAAAAAGAAGCAGGTCATGCGGGACTTTTCAGCACGATTGGAGATTTAGAAACTTTTGTTAGAGCAGTTTTTTCAGGGGATATTTTATCTGATGAGCTGTTAACGACTTTACAGACATTTGAGGTTTCGGGACGGACACTAGGCTGGCTTTCTCGTAGTGCTGGGCAGCTCTATCATACAGGTTTTACGGGAGGTGTGATATGTTTAGATCTTTTACAGATGCGTGCTTTAGTTGTGCTGAGTAATCGAACATATCCTAATCGGGAAAACAAGAGTTATATTTGTGTTCGACAAGATATAATAGAAAAATTTTTTGAAAGTGAGATTTAGGAAAGATTCCAAGATACTTTAGCTTTATGAGATAAAATAAAAAATCTGCTTAAATGCAGATTTTTTATCACCGAATTTCCATAATATCCTCAAGCCCCAAACGAAAGCTTGGTTGGCCAGTTTCCTCAGAAGTTCCAAAAGGGATGATGAGTTCTGGACGGTATTTTTTATCGACGTTGAGAATCTCATTGATTTTTTCTGTGCGTTTATAGCCAAGGACAACATTGGCCTTATAACCTTTATCATAGATGGCATAGAGCAAGTTCATTGTGACAAGGCCAGTTGTCATAGACATATAGGTATTGAGATATTCAGCATCAAAACTATTGACATAAGCTTGATAGCGTTGAGTAAAGCGTTCAATGTCAAGGCTTGAAAGTTCTTCACTGCCACGCTCGCTAATAAGTTTAAGGCGATCGGCATATTGACAGTCCGCAAAAATCATGATCAAGCCACCTGCTGTTTCAATCTGTTCGTGATTTGAAGGATTGACTTCTTTTAAAAGTGCGGCTTTGGCTTCAGCTGAATCAATAACGACAAAGTACCAACTTTGTATATTAATTCCTGAAGGGGCTAAACGAGCAGTTTTAATAATGCCTTTTATCTCTTCAAGAGGAACTTTTTTCCTATCAAACTTTTTGACGGCATGGCGTGTTTGGGCTAATTCTAAATATTCCATTTCTTCCACTTTCTAATTTTTTACTAGAGCTATTTTAGCAAATAAACATCGAAATCACATGAATTGAAAATGGTGATAATATGGTAAAATGGAAGAATGGAAAATACGCAAAAAATAGCTGAATTACTAAATATTAAAAGTTCACAAGTTCAAAAAGTACTTGAACTGACAGCAGAAGGTAACACAGTACCTTTTATTGCCCGTTATCGAAAAGAAGTTACGGGTAGCTTAGATGAAGTTGAAATCAAAAAAATTATTGACGAAAATGATAGCCTAACAAAACTTAAGGATCGAAAAACAGCAGTGCTGTCCAAGATTGAGGAGCAAGGCAAATTAACGGATGCGCTTAAGGCTCAAATAGCAGCGGCTGAGAAGCTGTCCGAAGTTGAAGACCTTTATCTTCCTTATAAAGAAAAACGTCGTACAAAAGCCACAGTGGCGAAAGAAAACGGTCTTTTCCCGCTTGCACAACTCATTGTTAAAAATACACCAAGTCTTGAAGAAGAAGCAGAGAAATATACGAATGAAACTTTCGCCACAGTAGCAAAAGCGCTTCAAGGGGCCATGGATATCCTGGCAGAGGCAATCTCTGAGGATGCTAAATTGCGGAGCTGGCTATTGAGCGAAGTGAAACAAAATAGCCTCTTAGAAAGTCGTCTGAAAGAGCAAAGCCTCGATGAGAAAAAAGTCTTTCAAATATATTATGAATTTGCAGAGAAAATCTCTGAACTTCCAAACCACCGTGTGCTTGCTTTGAATCGTGGTGAAAAGATGGGCGTTCTTTCTGTAAAATTTGAACATAATGAAGATAAGATTTTACGCTTTTTTGAAAATCGTTTTGCTGCGCGAAACAACAAATATATGAGTTTAGCCATAAAAGAAGCAGTGAAGAAAAAGCTGCTTCCAGCGATGGAACGTGCAGTACGGGGTGAATTAACAGAAAAAGCTGAAGATGCAGCCATCGAAGTATTTGGTGAAAATTTGAAAAACCTACTCTTGGTGGCACCGCTTAAAGGGCGTACAGTGATGGGTTTTGACCCCGCGTATCGTACAGGAGCAAAGCTCGCCATTGTTGATGCAACAGGTAAACTTTTGTCGACGACAGTTATCTATCCCGTAAAACCTGCTAATGCGAGTCAAATTGCCCAAGCGAAAAAGGAGTTAGCAGCACTAATCTCTAAATATAAGGTCGATATGATAGCTATTGGTAATGGAACAGCCAGTCGTGAATCGGAAACTTTTGTTGCCGAAGTCTTAAAAGAAAACAGTCTTTCTGATGTCTTTTATGTTATCGTGAGTGAATCTGGGGCTTCTGTTTACTCGGCTTCGGAGTTGGCGCGTGAAGAGTTTCCGGACCTGACGGTAGAAAAGCGTTCGGCTATTTCCATTGCAAGAAGGTTGCAAGATCCTTTGGCTGAGTTGGTGAAAATAGAACCGAAAGCTATTGGTGTAGGACAATATCAACATGATGTTGCAGAGAAGAAACTTACCGAAAACTTGGACTTTGTTGTTGAAACGGTCGTCAACCAAGTTGGTGTCAATGTAAATACAGCAAGTCCAGCACTACTTTCACATGTTGCTGGTTTTAACAAAACCTTAGCCAACAATGTCGTGAAGTTTCGTGAGGAAAATGGAGCTCTCAAAAGCCGTGCGCAGTTGAAAAAAGTTCCACGTTTAGGGGCGAAAGCTTTTGAGCAGGCAGCAGGCTTCCTTCGTATTCCTGAAGCAAAGAATTTCCTTGATAACACTGGAGTCCATCCAGAGTCGTATCAAGTGGTCGAAAAATTACTTGAAACACTTAATATAGCAGATCTTGATGCGAATTCCGCAGCAATTTTGAAAAAAGTAAATATTGCCGAAATGTCAGAAAAACTTGGTGTTGGTCGCGAAACATTGACAGATATTATTGCTGATTTGACAAAGCCAGGACGTGATTTACGTGATAATTTTGATGCACCAATCTTACGCCAAGATGTTCTTTCCGCGAGCGATTTACGTGTGGGCCAAAAACTTGAAGGAGCAGTGCGTAACGTTGTCGATTTTGGTGCCTTTGTGGATATTGGTATTAAAAATGACGGATTGATTCACGTTTCTGACCTGAGCAAAAACTTTGTGAAAAATCCTCATGAAGTTGTTTCTGTCGGACAAATCGTAACCGTTTGGGTAAAATCCATTGACCAAGAGCGCGGTAAGATTAATTTAACTTTGGTTGAGCCACGTGAACAATGAGGAATTAACAGACCATGTGCGTCAACTTTCTGTAGAGAAATTTGCGCGTCCATTTCTGCATACTGCCCAGTGGAATAGTCGTCTACGCAGTACGGGAGGCCGCTTTTTTCCTAAGGATATGCATTTGGATTTTAACCCTAAAATGGCAAATCGAGCAGAGTTTGATGGTATTATTCTCCATGAGCTGGTTCATTACCATCTCTATGACCAGCAACGAGGTTATAAGCATAAAGACAGGGAGTTCAAGGATTTACTTGCTCAAGTAGGGGGGTTACGTTATGCTCCATCAATAAGAGAGGCTAAACATACTTATGTGTGTCAAAGCTGTCATCAGATTTATCAACGTCAACGTAAAATTGATATAAAAAAATATGCCTGTGGCAAATGCCGCGGCAAACTAAAAGAACAAGGATAACTTCTTGTTCTTTTTTCTTTGCTTTTTTTAGTGTTAATTTCGTTTTTTTCTCGTATTAGTTAGTGAAGGATTTATCACGATTTTTAAGGAGAAAGACGATTGAAAAGTAAAAAAAAGATGATGATGTTTTTAGTCTTAAGTTTGCTACAAATACTTATTGCTGTATTTATAGTTGTGAAAAGAAAGGATTTTATTTATCTATTACCCGCAAAAGAGCCACAAGTATTAAGAGATTTAGCCTATGACAAGGACAAACGCTTGGGCTACACCATTCACATCAAAGAAGAAGGAAAGTTGGTGCCCTATCTGGTGCTCGCGAAAAATTATATTGATCAAGGCAATGTCTTGTTGCTTCGAAAGCATCTGCTGGATCCCCCCATGCCCTTTCAAGAAGGCTGGAAAAGATTTTATTACGGGCATAGTATGATTGATGCCTTTATGAACAAAGAGTTTATTAATCGTTTTCCTAAAAATGTGCAAGAAAATATTCCTCTCACAGAGCTAGGGATAAAGCCTTCAGAAGAAAATGCAGGAATGAAGCATATAGAAAAAATAAAGCGGAAACTTTTCTTGCTTTCGGACGTTGATGTTGGAGATGATAGAGGCAAGCATCGTATGGGGGATGACCGTAATTTACTTTATTTTAAGCGTAAAGGTAGAGTAAAAGAGGACAGGTTAGCTTATTCAGATGGGAATTCAACTCCTTACAGTTGGTGGCTCCGTACTGCTTTTGCGACGGATTCTGTAGTAGCTAGTGTAGTTAATTATAAAGGGAGTCTTGGAGGAAATGGTGTTGCTTACATCTCTTATGTCCGTCCAGCCTTCACACTGCCACCAGAAACAGAGGTGGAGGAAAAAGGGAACGACGAGCGGACAATATATGTGCTTAAGGCGGATAAATAAAGGAGTGAACCCAAATGACCAATAAAAAAATATTTCTGATTGTATTTTCTCTGTTCTTTAGTATCGCAGTAACAGCTCTTTTAGTAAATAGAGAAAAACTTGTGTATTTACTTCCTGCAAAAGAGCCACAAGTATTAAGAGATTTAGCCTATGACAAGGACAAGCGTTTAGGCTACACCGTTCACATCAAAGAAGATGGAAAGCTAGTACCTTATCTGGTTCTTGCGAAAAATTACATCGGACAAGGTAATGTTTTATTGCTTCGAAAGCATCTTGTAGATCCGCCCATGTCTTTTCGAGAGGGCTGGGAGGAAGCTTATTACGGGCATAGCATACCAGATGCCTTTATGCACAAAGACTTTATCAAGCGTTTGTCTAAAGATGTCCAAGAAAATATTCCTTCTACAGAGCTGGGGATAAAACCTTCAGAAGAAAATGCAGGAAGGGGGCATATAGAAAAAATAAAGCGGCAACTTTTCTTACTTTCGGATATTGATGTAGGAAATTACAAGGGTAGAGTTCGTTTTGAAGATGACTGTAACTTACTGTATTTTAAGCGAAAAGGGGGTGTGAAAGAGGACAGATTAGCTTATTTAGCTGGGGCTTCTACTCCTAACAGCTGGTGGCTCCGTACAGCTTTTGCGACGGCCTCCACAGTAGTTAAAGGAGTTGATGACGAGGGAATGTTATCAGGCGGGGGTGTTGTCTACCCTGCCCATGTCCGCCCAGCCTTTACGCTTCCACCTGAAACAGAGGTAGAGGAAAAAGAGAATAACGGGCAGATGGTGTATGTGCTTAAGACGGATAAATAAAGGAGTGAATGATGTTAAAAAAATTATGTTTGTTGCTGTTTGTGCTGTGTCACCCCATATTTTTTGATACACGCATATCTACTACAGAAGTGAAAGATTTGGATTTAAGTATCAGTTTGTCAGAAGCTCAAAGACAAAAGATAAGCTTTGAAGCTCCCGATGACAGTAAAAAAAAGCAGTACAGCATTTTTCTGATGGACAGCTCTAGAAGTATGGGGGGAAGAAGCGTTAAGCAGACTAAAGATATAGTTGGCAAGTTTGTAAAAGAGTCGGGTGCGTCCAAGCAGGAGCACCAGGTTGCGTTGGTGAGTTTTGGAGATGAGGCAACCGTGCTACAAGCTTTTACTCCCGATGAGAAACAGCTGCTGTCCGCTTTGGAAAAGATAGAAACACGAGGGAAGACCAACTTACACAGTGGTTTGAAGCAGGCAGAGCAGCTCTTGCAAGCAGTCAAGGATGAGGGGCAAAAAAATATCTTCATCATCAGTGACCGGACACCAACCACAGGTGAAAAATTAAATACAGGAAAGTATGGAAATAAAGATATATACAGTTATCAGTTTGCCAATGCGGCGGATAATCTGGCGCAAAAGATGAAAACGGAACAACAGGTAAGTTTTCGGACTTTCGTATTTATCGATAAGATTGCGGACTCGACCAAAGCATTTGCCCGGACCTTTTTCCAAAATATCCAAACAGATGGGGCCTTTGATTTTAGAGATGTACAAGATATGGATTTTGTTTTTAAAAGTAAGGAGGCAGGCAAGGAGTTTCAGTCAGGGACTTTTAATTATGGTTCCGCACCTGCAGGAAAAGAAGGTAGGGATTCTCAAGCAGTTTACCACTACAGTGACTCTTATTTTGAGCAGAGTGCTTATGCTTATCGCCAGGAGAAAAATCGCCCTTATGACCCACGGCTAGCGACCATGTCGCTCAACCTAGAATTGGCTGCTTGGTCCAGTATCCAAGAAAAAAACTATCTTTTAAAAAATAGAAACGCGAAGAACCTGCTGGAAGAAATCGGTTTTGAAAAATTCAAGGCCAACCAACATTTTCAAGAAAGACCCTCGACAGACTCGATCGGGGCGGTTATTGCCCAGAAAAAACTGACGGTCAAAGAAGAAGACTATACCTTGATAGCTCTAGCTATTCGTGGTGGCGGTTACGAAGCAGAGTGGGCCAGTAACTTGACTCTGGGACGGTCAGGCGAACATCAGGGTTTTAGAGAAGCCAGTGAAAAAGCGCTGACCTTCTTAGACCAATACCTGAAAGAACACAAGGTGACAGGCAAGGTGAAACTTTGGATTAACGGCTATAGCCGAGCTGCAGCAGTGACCAATCTGACCGCTGGTGCTTTAAATAAGGGACGTAAGCTAGCCAGTGGCGAACTCAAAGCAGAAGATATGTATGCTTTCTGCTTTGAAGCACCTGCGGGGACTTTGAAGGGAACAGGGAATAGAGAGGGACGGCATGACAATATTGTTAATGTTATTAATGTCAATGATGTGGTAACCAAAGTGGGACCGGAGGTCTATCCGTTTGAGTTTACGCGTTATGGGCAGGATTCGTCTTTGCCTGATAAAACTTTACTTCCCCAAGAGGTTTATGAAACTGCTAAAAGTCGAATGGAAGCGGAATTAAAAAAGCTAGACTCTAACTTAATCTATAAACTAGAAGAATTTCAAGCTAAAAAAATAAGTATACTGGATATTTTTAATGGGTTAATTGTGGATGACCCAAAGGGTAAGAGAATGAATGAATCTCTGGATGATATCATTAGATTTTTTGCAGTAGAAAGGATAAAGAACAGAAACAAATATGTAAATGCACATCAAGAAGACATACGAATACTAGCTGAACTCTATTTCACAACACGAGTTGAAGACAGGGAAAAACTTACAAAAAGTTTATTTAAAAATCTTGTCACCTCTATGATGTTAGGAAGTGATGCAACGAAGGTGAAAAAAATTGTTGTTGACTGGTTGAGAACCATGGGGTTGGTCAATCATTCAGAGGTACGAATTGAGTCTTTAGCAGAGACTTTTCGAGAGCTTGTGTTCAAATTTATGATTAAACACCCCAATCTCTCAGTGACCCTTGTATCAAACTTAGACCCAGTCGCCCAAGCGCATCATCCTGACCTTTGTCTCGCATGGTTGAGGGCGCAGGATGAAAATTATCAGAAGAAAAAGATTGAGACTCCTGAGCCAAGTAAAACCTCAAAACGCATCCTAATAGCAGGAGATGTAGACATCAAGGTAAAACGTGAAACAGGGGAGATAGAGGAGTATTCGACGGATGAAGTCATGGAGCTTTCCACTTCAGCAGCAGAAGACACGACAGTACTTGTCCAAGCCAGCGAGGCGACCAAGGTGGATTATACGGTACAGACCATTGATAATATGGACGGAAGCGTATTTCTGACCGAAGAGTTTGAAGATGTTGAACTAAATGCGTGAGAAAAAGTTGAGATAAACCTCTATAAAGAATCAGAAAATAAAGCTACTGAACTCATCAAGGAGGGAGAGCAGCTAAGCTCAGAAACGAGAGGTAAAGAAGAGTTATCAAAATATTATGCGACAAATGTTAGAGTGGAAAACGAAAAACTAGGCTTTGTTTTAGGAGGTGGAATGACTCGCTTTGCAAACTATTCGCCCTTATATTCTATTCCACGAGAAAATGCGGAGTTTGTGGGTTGGTACAAAGGAGATGTGCTTTTATCTTCGGAAAATACTTATCAGCACCAAGTAAAAGCTGAGGAAGAACTTATTGCGAAGTTTAGAGAGGTGAGGTCAGATGACCAGTAAAAAAATATTTTTTCTTATTGCCTCACTCCTCTTAAGTATTGTCCTCTCAATTGCCCTCATAAAGAGAGACGAGCTTGTATATTTGTTTCCTGCAAAAGAACCACAAATCCTAAGAGATTTAGCCTATGACAAGGACAAACGCTTGGGCTACACCATTCACATCAAAGAAGATGGTAAGTTAGTGCCCTATCTGGTGCTCACGAAAAATTATATTGATCAAGGCAATGTCTTATTGCTTCGAAAGCATCTTGTAGATCCGCCCATGTCTTTTCGGGAAGGCTGGGAGGAAGCCTACTACGGACATAGCATACCGGATGCTTTTATGCATAAAGACTTTATCAAGCGTTTTTCCAAAGGAGTGAAGGATCGGATCCCTCTCACAGAAATTGCGATTGAACCCTTAGAACCGACATCATCAAAAAGATATTTGGAAAAAATAGAGCGGAAGCTTTTCTTGCTTTCGGATATTGATGTAGGAAATTTTAAGGACGGACTCCGTTTGGAAGGTGACTGTAACTTACTATATTTCAGACGAAAAGGAGGGATTAGAGAGGATAGACTTGCCTATTTAGAAGGAGACCTTGTTAGCTATCCTTGGTGGTTGCGTACAGTTTTTGAAACTGCCTCTGCAGTGGCTAAAGTGATTGGTTATGAGGGGAGGTTTGGAGGAAATGGCGTAGTTTACCCTGCCTATGTCCGCCCAGCCTTCACACTTCCGCCTGAAACAAAGGTGGAGGAGAAAGAAATCAAAGGGCACAAGGAATATGTGCTTAAAATAGATAAGTAAAGAGGTTGGGGTAAAAATTAACATTGGACTCCTTTCGCTTAAAGTTTCAAAAATAAAATCGCTCACCAATGCTATGTAAGAATATCGTGTTCCAATATCTTTTTTCTTGACGAAAAAATTTGCATGTCGTAAGAAAAAAGCGTAAAATAGAAAAAATATATTTTTATGGGGGCTCTAATCTAATGCTTAATTCAGAAACCATTGCTTTAATGCCGAAAGTTGAACTTCATTGTCATCTTGATGGTTCACTCAGTTTGCCTTGTATTAAGCAGCTGGCTAATAACATAGGGTACGATTTTAATATGAGTGATGATGAAATACTGAATTGTGCACAAGCGCCAGAAACGACTCAAAGTCTTTTGGAATATCTGGAGCGTTTTGACTTCGTTCTTCCATTACTACAAAGCTATACTAATCTTGAGCTAGCAGCTTATGATGTGGTTCGTCAAGCTGCTGAGGATAATGTCAAATATATTGAAATTCGCTTTGCACCTGGTCAGCATCTGGAAAAAAATCTAGAACTTGAAGAAGCTGTAGAAGCTGTTATTGCTGGTGTTTCTCGTGCTGAAGAAGACTTTGATATTGTCGCAAATGTTCTCCTCTGTGGTCTTCGTCAGGTGCCAATCGAGCGTTTGGAAAAGTTGGTTCCGCTTTTTGATGAAATCGATGATGAGCATTTGGTTGGCTTTGATATGGCAGGCGATGAAGTAAACTACCCTCAAGTAAAATTTAAAAACTTGCTGGATAAGGTGACGTGTCGTGGGGTACAAGTCACACTGCATGCAGGTGAGTGTCCAGGGTGCGAACAAAACATTATTGATTCTGTCGAGATGGGAGCAACACGTTTGGGACATGGCATTATGACGAAAGAGCTTCCAGACTATCAACATGTTTTGATAGAGTTGGGTATTGTTTTGGAAATGGCACCAACCAGTAATTTTCAAACAAAAGCTATCCGCCATCTTGAAGAATATCCTTTTTTAGAATTGTATAAGAAAGGTCTTCATGTAACCATAAATACTGACAATCGCACAGTAAGTAATACCAATTTGCAAAAGGAATATGAGAAAATTGCAGAATGGTATGATTTTCAGGTGAATGATTTTGAAAAAATCAATCATTATGCTATTGATGGCGCCTTTATTAGTGAGGAAGAAAAAGAAGCTCTCCATCAGCGGTTTTCCATTGAGTATGCCCAAATAAAAAAACTGATTAACATCAGCTCTTTTTAATGAAGTAAAAGAATGAAAGTAAAGAAGAGAAGAAAGCCACCAAAAAACAAGCTTACTACATCTTGTCTTCTTTCGTTTTTCTGAAAGGCATGATAAAGCAAGAGTCCCATCAAACCACCGGAAGTATTTGTGATGATGTCGGTTATATCGGTGGCTCCGATGCCGAAAATATATTGAAGGATTTCGACAAAGAGACTGACAAGGAAAATTGCGCCCCATTTTCCAAGAAAGCTCCGTTCTGAAAAGCGGCCCATAAAAAAACCAAAAGGAATAAAAATAAGGACATTGAAAAGGATTTCTAAACGTCCACCAGAAGCATCAAAAGGTGAAACATTTAAGCTACGGGAAGGGAATAAATGTGCTGTATTTATCGTATGTGTGATATCAAATTTAAAAAGAATCCCCCAAAATAGAAACAGAAGATAATAAGCAAAGATAATTTTGGAGAATTTATACATGAAAGTCCTCAGATATTAAATGTTTTTACCCTTAATTATAGTAAAATAACTGAAAATAAGCTTAATGCGCCTAGAACAGGAAATAAAAAACCACATCGAAAGATGTGGTTTTTGTATTATTTTTCGTCAGGTGTCATAATCATCGGAACGATAAGTGGACGACGTTCAGTTTGTTTATAGAGGAATGGAGCCAACGCTTCACGCATTGCCCGTGCCACAACAGCTTCATTAGCATTTTCGGTATTGAGCATGGCTTCACGGATAGCATTGAAAAGTACACGTTGACCATTACGGATCAAATCCCCAGACTCACGCATGTAAATAAAGCCGCGACTTAACATATCAGGACCTGCAAGCACTGTTTTATTTTTGAAATCCACAGTAGCAACAGCAAGAACAATACCATCTTCAGCAAGCTCATGACGGTCATGAAGCACTGCATTACCGACATCACCAATACCTGAGCCATCAACATAAGTATCAGCAGCAGGGAAATGATCAGCATAACGTGCTGAATCAGCAGTCAAAGCCAGAACATCTCCATTTTCGAAAATGAAACAATTTTCTTTAGGTACACCAGTATCTTGAGCGAGCCCGGCATGAATTTTTAACATGCGGTACTCACCATGGACAGGCATGAAGTATTTTGGTTTAATCAAACGGAGCATCAATTTTTGCTCCTGTTGTCCACCGTGCCCAGAAGTATGAATATTATTCATCTTACCATAAACCACGGTTGCACCAGCTTCGGTGATTGTGTTAGCCAACTGGTTTACACCATGTGTGTTACCTGGTATCGCGTTAGATGAGAACACAACAGTGTCTCCCATTTGTAGTGTGATATGACGGTGCATACCATTAGCGATACGGCTTAGAGCAGCCATTGGTTCACCTTGAGAACCTGTACACATAATGAGTAGTTCGCTTGAATTGTATTGGTTCACCTCATTTGGTTCAATAAAAGTTCCTTTAGGGGCTTTTATATATCCAAGTTCAAGTCCGTTAACGATGGCTTTTTCCATAGAACGACCAAAGACAACAATCTTGCGTCCGGTTTTCACAGCACCATCAACAGCTTGCTGTAAACGGAAGATGTTTGAAGCGAAAGAAGCGAAAATAATGCGTCCTTCAATGCGTTCGAAAATCTTCATGATATTTTGGCCAACAACTTTTTCAGAGTGAGAGAAGATTGGAATTTCGGCATTGGTTGAGTCAGAGAGAAGAAGCAAAACACCTTCTTCACCAAGAGCCGCCATACGATGTAAATCAGCGGGCTCACCAACAGGCGTAAAGTCAAACTTGAAGTCACCTGTAGCTACAACTTTACCTTGAGGTGTTTCCACAACAATACCCAAAGGTTCTGGAATGGAGTGAGTTGTACGGAAGAAGTTAACACTTAAGTTGTTAAATTTAATTTCGCTGTCCGCATGAATTTCAAAGAGTTTTGCATCACGCAAAAGCCCGTGTTCTTCTAATTTTCCACGAATTAAAGCAAGTGATAACGGACCTGCATAAATAGGGATATTCGCTTGCTTAAGCAAGAAGGGAATACCACCGATGTGGTCCTCGTGTCCGTGTGTAATGAAGAGCCCTTTGATACGGTCGATATTTTCGACAATATAACTATAATCTGGGATAACATAATCGACACCTAATAGGTCATCTTCTGGAAATTTTATACCGGCATCGATGATGATAATTTCATCTTGATATTCGACACCATATGTGTTTTTTCCGATTTCGCCCAGTCCGCCAATAGCGTAAACTGCGACTTCGTCGGAGTTAATTTTTAATGGTTTAATCATTGTTTTCTTTCTATACATATTTGTATGACAAAATCACTTTAGAGTGGTGACTTTTGTCCCTTTCTAAAGTGTTTTGCAGTAAATCTTTTGATGATGCAGGTTGCAAGCATCTTTTTTTAATTAAAAGCTTGTAATTTCAAGGCCACCGTTTTCTTTTTCATATTCAACGGCTTCGTCTGAAAGTGAATCGATGAATTCAACGTGATAGTCTGTGTTTGCAGCTAAAAGTTCGCGCGCTAAGATGACACCTTCACGTGTATCTGTAACATCAAGGTCAAGGTAGAGAACCTTAGTTGTTTCACGACGTGGTGAACGTGTTTTGTCTTCTTGGTAAAATGCTTTGAAAATCATATTATATTTGAGCGAATAAAAATTCGCTTTCCTTTCTTTCCGAGTGTTTCAGTTTTACAGTTACTTTCATTTTAGCATAAAATGGAGATAATGAAAAGTAAAGGTTTATAGAGCCAAAGCATTTAGAACAAGAAGAGCTTTTTCAAAGAAGTAAAAGACAGACAAAAAGTTGAGTGAAAATAATAGTAATACTTTTGTCAGTGATAAAGAAAAATACAAAATAGGAAAGCAAAAAATTTCAAGAAATATAAAAAATGTTATAATAGATGCTATCGTATACTTCTAGATGTTTAAAAGAGCTACACACTTTGTTCTGACTTGCATATTCGATAGTGTGAAAAGTAATTACTGAGATGCAGATATTAGGGTATAATAAAATAAGAAGAATGGAGAATAGAATCTCGTGAAAATTTTAGCTTTTGACAGTTCAAGTAAGGCCTTGTCTGTGGCACTTGTCGATAATGATGTTTTGTTGGGAGAGATTACTCTAAATTTAAAGAAAAATCATAGCACTACTCTGATGACATCTGTTGACTTTTTGATGCACCAATCAGCAGTAGAAGCGAGTGAACTTGACCGCATTGTTGTAGCCCAAGGTCCAGGATCTTATACAGGATTACGTTTAGCAGCGACTGTCGGAAAGACGCTTGCCTACAGTTTAAATAAGGACATCGTTGGTGTCTCAAGTCTTTTCGCTATTGCAAGAAGATTGAAAACGGACAGAACCGTTGTTCCTGTGATGGATGCACGTCGGGGTAACGCTTATGCTGCGCTTTACCAAGAAGATAAAGAAGTTGTCATAGGACAGCATTGTGTCTTTCGTGACTTCTTAGCAAACTTAGATAAGAATCTTCCGCTTGTATTTACAGGGGAAACAGAAAACTTTGTTGCTGACATTGAAGCTGCAGGGTTTACAAACTTTGAAATTATTGAAGACAGCTTAGACAAACTACCTTCAGCTTATCAAATCGCCCTATTTGGAAAAAACCTAAAACCTGTAGCGGTTCACGGCTTTGCTCCAAATTATTTGAAAAAAGTTGAAGCAGAAGAGAAATGGTTGGAGACACATGAAGAATCTGAAAACGCTACTGGCGAATATGTTCAAAGGATTTGAACCACGTCGTTATCTTAATATGGATGAGGTGGACTTAAAGTCAAATATTGACGGTGTAGATTATCGCTTGGCAGAGCGTAAAGATATTGTAGACATGCTTGCAATTGAGCGTGATGTTTATGATGGAGAAGTTCCGTGGACTTTTTCGCATTTTGAACACGAGATAGTTCAGGATGAGAATGCCTTCTTTGTTTCAGCAGTCGTTGACGATAATCTTATTGGTTTCATTGGGGTTCGCCTTACGGAACGGGGTAAAGTCGTGCATATCACAAATCTTGCGGTTGCTGTAGCCTATCAAGGTAAGGGTGTTGGGAGTAATCTCGTCAACCAAATGATTCGTCTAATGACACTTCTTGGTAAGCAGCAGATGACGCTTGAAGTGCGGCGTGACAATACAAAAGCTCAAGGTCTTTACCGTCGCTTAGGTTTTTCAACAGGGAAGCTGATTTCTCACTATTATGAGGACGGCGGTGATGCTGTGTGGATGTCAAGACAGTTGAGAGCTGAACATGAAAATTGAACGTTTTGATTCTGCAAAGTTTGATACGCAGGACATAGCCTGTAAGCTAAAAGAAATTTTAGAGCTTTGCTATGGAGAATCACCTTGGTCTGAATCCTATCTCCTTAGCAACCTGAAAAGGGATATCTATTTTCTAGCTGAAGTAGACGATGAGCTTGTTGGTTTCCTAGCAATTCAAGTGATCATGGAAGAGATGGAAATTACCAACCTTGCAGTGAAGCCAGAATTTCAAAGTAACAAAATAGCCAGCACGTTGATGGATCAAGTTGCTGATTTTGCTGGTACCCTGTTTTTAGAAGTACGGGAATCTAATAAACCAGCACAAAATCTCTATAAAAAATATAATTTCGAGGCCTTCTATACTCGGAAAAACTACTATTCGCACCCGACAGAAGATGCGATTCTAATGAGGAAGATACAATAAAATGAATGACAAATATATATTAGCTTTCGAAACCTCTTGTGATGAGACATCTGTCGCTGTTTTGAAAAATGGCACAGAACTTCTCTCTAATGTTATTGCAAGTCAGGTGAATAGCCATAAACGTTTTGGTGGAGTAGTCCCTGAGGTGGCTAGCCGGCATCACGTGGAACAAATTACCGCTTGTATTGATGAGGCCTTAGAGCAAGCTGGTATTACTGCAAAAGAACTCTCAGCTGTAGCTGTAACAGAAGGTCCAGGGCTTGTTGGGGCTTTACTTGTGGGCATTATGGCAGCGAAAACCTTTGCCTGGGCCAACAAGCTTCCATTAATTCCTGTCAATCACATGGCTGGTCATCTTATGGCTGCAGCTTTAGTAGATACTATTGAATACCCAGCCATGGCTCTTTTAGTCAGTGGTGGGCATACAGAGTTGGTTTATGTGGAATCTGAGGGAAACTATAAAAAAATTGGTGAAACACGAGATGATGCAGCAGGGGAAGCCTATGATAAAGTCGGCCGTGTCATGGGGCTAACTTATCCTTCAGGGAAGGAGATTGATGAGTTGGCACATAAAGGAGAAGATACTTATGCTTTTCCACGTGCAATGATGACTGCAGCAGATGGTTTGGAAATGTCTTTTAGTGGTCTGAAATCGGCATTTATCAATCTTGTTCATAATGCAAAACAGCAAGGACAAGATTTAGTGGCTACAGACTTAGAAAATTTAGCTGCCAGTTTTCAAGCAGCGGTGGTTGATGTCTTAATTGCTAAAACCAAATGTGCCCTTGAACAATACCCAGCTAAAACCTTAATCGTTGGTGGAGGAGTATCCGCTAATCAAGGTTTACGTGAGCGGCTTGCCACCGATATGAAGGATATTAAAGTCATATTGCCTCCCCTTCGCCTCTGTGGTGATAATGCTGGAATGATAGCAGCAGCAGCAACTATAGAGATGGAAAGGGAAAACTTTACTGATTTATCACTTAATGCGCGCCCGAGCCTTGTTTTTGGTGATATTTGAAGCAAAAAAACTCAGAGTATTTCTGAGCTTTTTTTATTTTTTAATGACCGGTAACCAAATCTCACCGTAATAACTGCCATCAGGTCGCTCTTGACGATAAGCAAGATGTGGACCACCAAGATAGGTATAGTCCATAACTTTGGGGAGAATTTTTCGAAAAGCTTGATGTGACAAATGTTCAAAAATTTTTCCCTTAGCTGCTGTATCAGAAATTACAATATAGTTACTTTCAGGAAATTTGAGTAAACGACAGTCATCCTTCAGCTCTTTGCGACTCTCCACTGCAAAATAATTCCAAGGTTTTCCGAGGTAATCCGTATGGACAGACCACTCCCGCTCATTTTTAGCTCTTTTCTTGAGTTTTGCTAAGCGGCCATCATTTTGCAAACTCAACTCAAATATTTCTCTTTCGAGGGCCAAAGAGCGGTAGTCTTGCAGCGCGGCTTGAATGGGAAAACCATAAGCCGCTAAGATGAACGGGTTTTTATGCTCTAGAGTATAATCAATCATAGTCGCTCCTTAGTTAACAACGGTTAGTTCATGGATTGAACGTCCTTGGTCATCAAACATTTCCAACCAGCTGTTTGTTCCTGCAAAGTAGAGAAAATGGCCGATTTCATTGACGGAACGCAGAATGATGTCTTCAGTAGTGGTCCAAGTTTCAGGATCGAATTTTTCTTGATTTTCTTCCCTAAGGTTTAACGTAAATTTTGCAGTGAAGCCAAGGGTACCATCGGCCCTTTTAGGAGCTGCCTCATTAGGTAGCATTTTTGCACCTGCAAGCAGCCGCATTTCGGTAGATTTTTGCCAGATAACTGTGCCGGATGTTCCTTCATGTTTAATATGAAATGGAATATCTGAGATAGCCTTTTTCCAGCGGTGTTGCGCTTTAGCTGAAAAAGCTTTCTTCTTTGAGAGTTTAAAACCGAACGCTTCAAGGCTAGGCAAAAATTCATCAGCAGCTTTACTACAGATGGTATAGACATTTGAGGGGAGTTTAATCCTTTCAGGAAAGACGGCTAACTTCATAGAAGCTTCTTGAGCTTTGTCGAGGAGAAAAGCTTCAAGATAGGCAGTGTCTATTTCATATGCCTTAGGATCAAGGACAATAACTTTATCAAATTCCAACTTAGGGATTATTTTTTTATCGGCAGCAATCATAATAATCTGGCTTTTTTTCGTTAGGAAAAATATTTCGCCTTTTTTGAGGGCAAAACGACTATTATTACTATCAAAGATACGGATCGTGGCACCAGAGGAAAGTTCAAGAAGGAGTTTTCCCTTCTCATCAATCGTTACTGAAAACTTTGTTTTTTTCATAACTTTATTTTAACAGAAAAGTCTATTTTTTCATCTTTTTTTGAATACCCTTTATCTAATTAAAGGGTTTCTACTTATCTAATAAACTTTTTTCCTATAAATGAAAAATAGACCATTTAATAATTTACGTAAGCACCTTTAAAAATTAAATGTGGGAAAGCAAAGCTTTTCTCGAAATTTTCTAAACAATTTGCTATAATTAAGTAAACTAACGAAAAAGGAAGCGAACAACATTATGGCAGTAAAACGTTTAATTGAAACATTTGTACCAGAAAATTATAAAATTTTCCTTGATATTGACCGCAAATCAAAGACCTTCAAAGGTCAGGTGGCAATCAAAGGTGAAGCTAAAGCTGAAACTATTTATTTCCACCAAAAAGATTTAAATATTACTAAAGTTTCTGCTTTTAGTGTTGAAGCAGACTTTACGGTGGATAATGCCAACGAAGAACTTACAGTTAAAGTGGGCCAAAAAGGTCAAGTGACTGTTTCCTTTGAATATGAAGGTAAAATCACAGATAACATGATGGGCATTTATCCTTCATATTACGAAGTAAACGGTGAGAAGAAAATGCTTATCGGTACGCAATTTGAATCACATTTTGCCCGTCAAGCTTTCCCATCAATTGATGAACCAGAAGCTAAGGCTACTTTTGATCTATCGGTTAAATTTGATGAAGAACCAGGTGATATTATTATTTCCAATATGCCAGAACTTCTCAATATTGAAGGAATTCACGTATTTGAACGTACAGTTCGTATGAGTTCTTATCTTCTTGCTTTTGTCTTTGGGGATATGCAGTATAAAAAAGGACGTACAAAATCTGGTGTTGAAGTAGGAACTTTCTCAACGAAAGCACATTCTGAAGATGTTTTAGATTTTCCTTTGGATATTGCGATTCGTTCAATTGAATTTTACGAGGATTACTATAAAACCCCTTACCCATTGCCACACAGCTGGCACGTTGCACTGCCTGACTTCTCAGCAGGTGCTATGGAAAACTGGGGTTGTATCACTTACCGTGAAGTCTGCATGCTGGTTGACCCAGAAAATGCAACAGTTGCCAGCAAACAATATGTAGCAACAGTCATTGCGCATGAGTTAGCCCACCAATGGTTTGGTGATTTGGTAACAATGCGTTGGTGGGATGATTTGTGGCTCAATGAATCATTTGCCAACAACATGGAATACGTGGCAATTGATGCTATTGAACCTGATTGGAAAGTTTGGGAAAGCTTCTCTGTTAAGGAAGCCAGCCTTGCTTTAGATCGTGATGCTACAGATGGTGTTCAATCTGTTCATGTGGATGTGAATCATCCTGACGAAATTGGTACACTCTTTGATGCTGCTATTGTCTATGCTAAAGGTTCACGCTTGATGGTCATGCTCCGTAAATGGTTAGGGGATGAGGACTTTTCTGCAGGACTTCGCAAATACTTTGAAACGCACCAATATGGCAATACCGTAGGTGATGATCTTTGGGATGCACTCTCAAGTACATCAGGTAAAAATGTGGGCGAATTTATGCATTCATGGGTAAACCAACCTGGTTATCCTGTCTTGACTGCGGAAGTTGTTGATGACACGCTTATTTTAAGCCAACAACAATTCTTCATTGGTAAAGGGGAAGATAAAGGGCGCTTGTGGCAAATTCCATTGAACACAAACTGGAAAGGCTTGCCAGATACGTTGACTACGGAAAAAGTTGAAATTACGGGCTATGCAGCACTTAAGGCTGAAAATGAAGGCCAACCGCTCTTCTTCAACGAAGCACACGCAGCACATTATATTATTGATTATAAAGGTCAGCTTTTAGATAACCTTTTGGCCGATCTTGAGAAACTGGAAGATATTACGAAATTCCAAATTCTTCAAGACCGTAAGTATCTTGCTAAAGGTGAGGTTATCAGCTACGCTGATGTTGTGAATATCTTACCAGCCTTTGCCAATGAAGAAAGTTATATCGTCAACCAAGCGCTTAACCAAATCTTTAGTGAGCTAGATATCTTTATTGATGATGAGTCAGCTACAGAAAAATCTTACAAATCACTTGTGGGTAAAGTTTTTGCTAAAAACTATGCACGTTTGGGATGGGAGAAAAAAGCTGGTGAATCAGCTGGAGACGAAACTTTACGTGGGACAGTACTCTCACGGACTCTCTACTCTGAAAATCCTGAAGCAGTAGAAAAAGCGAGTGAGATTTACGCAGCGCATAAAGACAATGTAGCAACTATTCCTGCGGATATTCGACCAATTGTCTTGAATAACGAAATTAAAACAAGTAATTCTGCGGAACTTGTAGCTTCTTATATGGATACGTATGTGAAAACAAGTCTCCAAGAACTAAAACGTGAATTAGCTGCAGCTGTAGCCAATGTCCGTGATGAAGCAGCAATTAAAGGACTCTTGGAAGATTTCAAAAATGCGGATATCGTTAAACCTCAAGATATTGCATTCTCTTGGTTCTACCTCTTAGCGAAAGACTTCGCTCAAGATGCTGCATGGACTTGGGAGCAAGAAAACTGGGATTGGATTGCTGAAAAACTTGGCGGTGATATGAGCTATGATAAGTTTGTTATCTATCCAGGTAATGTCTTTAAGACAGCCGAAAAGTTTGAAGAATATAAAGCTTTCTTTGAACCAAAATTGAGTAACCCAGGGCTTAAACGTTCAATCGAGATGGCGATTAAACAAATTGATGCACGTGTATCACTGATTAATAATCAAAAGAGTGCAGTCGAAGCTGCCATCGTAGATGTAGAAAAAGAATTGTAAAAAAGACTTCTTAGAAATCAGAAAGAGCTGAATTCTAAGAGGTTTTTTCTGTGTAGCAAACTTCTGTAAACATCTAAAACCCAATGTAAAAGAAAAGCCTTGAAATTGAGAATTATCTGAACAAGGTATGTGGTAAACTATAAAAGTAAAAAAATTAACAGAGTAGGGCCAATGCGTTAAGTGCTGTGAAATGGGATGTCGTTCACAGACGAAACTTGAATTTTTCAAGTGCGGTAGAGGCTTGCATCCGCTGATTCTCATATAATCAGTTACTCACCAGATCCTTGGGAGGTACTATATGAAAAGATTTACTGTGAAGCTGTCACTCATACAGCTTGTTTTTTTGGCGATTTTGCTGGCATTGTCCATCATTTTACGTTCTTTCACTTTTGGGAGTAGTTTTTGGAAGTTATCGCCAGGATTTATTGCTGATGGTTTGATTGGCTTCTTTGTTGGCCCTTTATGGGCAGGTTTAGCTTTAGGGCTGGGTGATATATTTGGCGTTTTGTTCCGAGGAAGTATTTCCTCGCCAGGTATGACTATAACAGCAGCTCTAGTCGGATTTATCTATGGTTGGGCTTTTTATAACAAGAAGTTCAGTCTAACACGAGGTAAAGATTGGCTCTACATTTTAGCTGTTGTAAGTGTAACAATGGTTCTCCAAACCGTGTTACTTAATACTTTTTGGCTTTCGCTCATGTATCAGACACCTTTTAAGGTTCTATTAGCTACGCGACTTCCTTTGCTTGTACAGATTCCTATAAGAACGGTTATTTTCATGTTGGTATTTGATAATATTCAACGTTTACCGCAGATTATGAGACGTCTAAAAACATAAAAGAAAACCGTCATTTTTGACGGTTTTTTGTTTTGAAAATTGTCAGAGCAACGATTAACAGGATAACTCCCATGCAGGCAGGAGCCGAAGAGCCGAAGAGAACATAAAGTTGTCCCCCAATAATAGGACCTAAAATACGCGTTAGTGATTGTAAAGCTTGGCTACTCCCTTGAATCTGTCCTTGTTGGTGTTCAGTGACTGATTTAGAGAGAATTCCATTGAATGGTGGGGCAAAAATCGAATCACCAAAACCGTAGATAAAAATACCAATTACAAAATAGAAAGGGTGCAGGGTAAAGGCAGAGACAGCCATACAAATATAGCCAAAGAGTTCCGCAACTATCGCACATTTAATGATGTATTGGTCCGTCAATTTTTTTAATAGAAAAGGCATAATGAGCGCCTGGCTAAAAATATCTTGAAGTCCCATAATAGAAAATAGAAGACCGATTTGTACGGGTTGCCAAGAGAAGTTATCTAAAGAAAACTGAGCAACAATAGCTTGTAATGCACCATTTGGAAGCCACAATAACAGTGCAGCTAGAAATAAACGGTTCAGTTGTTTTATCTCAAATAAGTTTTTGAGAGGTGCAAAGGGATAAAGCTGATGTGGATCTAGCTTAACAAGTCTTTCTTTTGGTGAAAGACTTTCAGGCATAAAGAAAAGGCCGTAGAGGAGATTGAATAAGCTGAGAACAGCAGCAAAATAAAAGGGAACGCGGTTACCATAATGAGCTAACAGTCCTCCAAAAGTTGGACCTAACAATGTTCCGACTCCAACAAGGGCAGAAATCCATCCGAAGATTTTAGTGCGGGAAGCAGCTGGCGTAATATCGGAAAAGTAGGCAAATAAAGTGGCAATATTTCCTCCGGAAATACCATCGATGATACGGCCAAGGAAAAAGAGCCATAGTGCTCCAGCCATGCCAAAGATGAGATAACCCAAGGCAGAGCCAAGTAAGCAGAAAAGTAAAATCGGTTTACGGCCATAGCGATCACTCAATGTTCCTAGAGCTGGCGCTGCAAGAAAAGTGCATAAGGCATAGATAGAGGTCAAGAAGCTGATGACTAAGGGTTGATTTTGTGATGAGGTATAGGGCTCCAGTAAAAAAGGAACCACAGGATTGATAATGGTAAAGCCAAGGCCTGTAAGAAAAACGGAAAATAAGCCAAAACTCAATGCGTGTTTATTTAGTGTATGCATATAACTCCTTATTAATGTTTCCTTGGAAACTATAAAAGTATAACTTATTATTGTTTCTTTGTCAACAAAAACTAAATTAAGAAAAACAACCCCATTCTATATGGAGTTGTTACGGAGTTCTTTATCAAGGTGTTGATTGTAAAGTTGAGTAAACTCTAGTATCGTTTCTAATTTTTCAGAACTGAAGGAATCAAAGACTGCTTGATCATTGAGTAGAAAAGCTTTGTGAAGATCTTCGTGCTGCTGATTTATTTTTCTTCCTTTTGAAGTCAGTTTAAAATAAATCTCTTTGTTGTTGTTGGGATTTCTAAATGTTATAATGTCTTGCTTTTGGAGGAGTTTTTTTGTTGCTTTACTAATTGCTCCTCGAGTGACATATAGTTCTTCTGACAACCGTGTGACATTTGGGTTATTAAGCTTGGCAATGAACTCAATGCAGGCGATTTCCAAAAAAGAATAACCTTTGAATTTTTCGACCATTTGAGGTTTTCGAAGTTGATCCATTTTATTAAAGAGATCTGTAAGGCTCAGCATAATTTCTTCTTGTTGTTTCATACTAGCTTTCTCCTGTCACTTGGCGATAAATGCAACGCCAATATTCATTTCTGCGCCAGATACTTGATACAGTGTAGCTTTTTTGATTGTCCAAGTAATGATAGGTAAGGATAAATGTCTTTTTGCTGACTTGCTCTGCTTGGTAATTTTGGATGGCTAAATCTTCTGTTTCAACAGCACTTGCCATATATTCTTCCTGTTGAATAATTTTACCCTTTGTCGTAATAGCTTGAAATTGAGGCGCTAAAAGTTGATCAAGATGTTTACCGTTGAGAAGGGCCTCTTCTTTGGGCAAAAGCTCTAATGCACGTGAAGCAAAGTGTTCTTCTTCAGGTAACGCAGCGGGTTCGACATGGACATCAACATCATAAACATCAAAACCAGCCATGAGCATGCGTTCTATTTTTTCGGTAGCGGCATGACTTTCATAGACAGAAAGATCGCGGGACATCTCAACGACAACATCCAGAAAGATATTACTGCCGTAGGTACGACCCCGAATCATCTTTACAGACTTGACTTTGTTTACGAGCTCAATCGCTTCTTTATAATCTGCTAAAAGATTGTCATCAAAACCATCTGAAAGTGAAAAAACACTATCACGGAATATATCATAAGCCGTTTTCAGGATGAAACCGCAGATAACAAGAGCCATAATACGGTCAAGCCATATCCAATGCAAGGCTGCTGCCACAATGGCGACAGTTGTACCCAAGGATGTTAGTGCATCACTAAGGTTATCTTTACTGGAAGCTTCAAGTGCTTTCGATTGAGTTTTTTTCGCTAAACGGCTAGAGTAGAGGTAAACGCCAATCATAACAAAGGCAGAAAATAAAGCCACTGCTGCACCAACGGGGTTGATTTCAGTGGAACTTCCTTCTATAAAACCAACGATTGTTTGGCGCAAAACTTCAAAGCCAATGAAGAACATGATGAAACTAGAAATCAGACTAGCAATTGATTCAACCTTCCAGTGCCCATACGTATGGTCGTTATCAGAAGGGATACGCGCAATACGTAAACCAATCACGATAGCAATATTTCCTAAAATATCGGTGACATTATTAAAACCATTCGCGAGAAGGGAGGCTGAATTGGTGATTTGAGCTACACCAAGTTGTAAAAGAGACAGAAATATATAAGCCGCTATACTGACCCACACGCCTCGTTCGGCGAGTTTAAGGTTATGAGAGCGTGATATTTTGCTATTATTCATAAGCTTAATTATAACAAAAAAGCAGAGGAGCTGCTTTTAAAGGACGAAATAATATCCTATAAGGTCGCTTTTCGGCTTTGAACGTGGAAGCTTTTGAGCTTAATTTCTATTATAAATAAGTTGTCGCAAATGATTGACACTCTTATTAAAAAACGGTAAAATTAAATTGTTAGTTTATTTTTGTTATAAACTAAAGAAAAGACTAATAGTGTTAGTTATTAGCATTGCAAAATAGATGCTTAAATGTTATAATTTTTCAGCTAACGTATTTATTCTTGTTATTTTTGACAAGAAAATGAAAGGAAACTTTTTTATTTATGGTAATGAAAGCCATCGGCAAGTACAAATTGCTTGTCTTCGCTGCCCTTGCTACCATGCTTCTTCAAGTTGGTGCCGCTCTTTGGCAGCCCCAATATATGAAGAACATTTTGAGTGTTATGGCAGAATCTATTTCGATATCGGACAAGGTCGATAAAATTAATCATTATGGGGTATATCTTCTACTTATAGCCGCTGTGGGATTAATTGGTTCTATCCTTAATACAGTAACTGCTGCAAAGATTGCTCAGTCTGTATCGGCGGATATCCGTGAACAAACCTTCCGAAAAATTCAAACTTTTTCTTATGAAAATATTGAGAAGTTTAATGCAGGTAATCTTGTTGTTCGGATGACTAACGATATCAACCAAGTGCAAACACTTCTAATGATGACTTTCCAAGTCTTGATTCGAGTACCGTTGCTCTTTATTGGTGCTTTTATCTTGTCTATTATCACGATGCCAGAACTTTGGTGGATTATTATTGTGATGGTTGTTCTTATTGTTTTAGTGACGATGTTATCCATGAAATCTATGGGTCCTCACTTTATGGTTTTCCAAAAATTGATGGACCGTATCAATGGAATTGCCAAAGAAAACCTACGTGGTGCTCGTGTCGTTAAATCATTTGTTCAAGAAAAAGATCAAATCCAAAAATTTGATGCCACATCTGATGAGTTATTGGGTCATAATATGGCTGTAGGTTACACTTTTGCTGCGATGATTCCCGCATTTACAATCATTTCACAATTGGCTGTTTTTGGCGCAATTTTACTGGTTTCTACTTATGTAACACGTGATTTGAATACCGCGGCTAATACGCTTGGTGGGATTATGTCCTTTATCCAATACATGATGCAAATCATGATGGCGATTATCATGGGCGGTATGATGTCAATGTTTGCCTCTCGTGGTTTCGTTTCTATTGGACGTATTAACGAAATTTTAAAAACTGAACCTGCGATGGTGTTTGAAGATGTTGCGGACGAAGAACTTAGCGGTTCTGTTAAGTTTGATCATGTCTCTTTTGCTTATCCTAACGATGAACATCCAACCTTACAAGACATCAGCTTTGAAATTCAACCTGGACAAATGGTTGGTATTGTCGGAGCAACGGGTTCTGGTAAGTCAACCCTGGCTCAATTGATTCCGCGTCTTTTTGACCCAACTGAAGGTACAGTAAGTGTAGGTGGAAAAGATTTACGCCATGTTTCTAAAGCTACTCTGAAAAACACAATTTCAATTGTCTTACAAAAAGCAATTCTTTTCTCTGGGACAATTTCTGGCAACCTGAAACAAGGGAAAGCAGATGCGACCTTGGAGCAAATGAGCCGTGCAGCCAGCATTGCGCAGGCAGCAGAGTTTATTGAAAAACTGCCCGATCATTATGAATCACAGGTTGAAGAACGTGGGAATAACTTCTCAGGCGGACAAAAGCAACGTATGTCGATCACGCGTGGTATTATCAAAGATCCTAAAGTCCTTATCTTAGATGACTCAACATCAGCGCTTGATGCCAAGTCAGAAAAACTGGTACAAGAAGCTTTGAGCAATGACTTAAAAGATACGACAACAATTATTATCGCTCAAAAGATTTCATCTGTCGTTCATGCGGACAATATTCTGGTCCTTGATGAAGGTAAACTTGTGGCGCAAGGCACACACGCAGAGCTCGTTGAGAATTCTGCAGTTTACCGTGAAATCTATGATACACAGAAAGCAAAGGAGGACTAAATTTTCAATGTTCTTCAATATATTAATGAAAAACAAGAAAATGAAAAAAGATTATGAATGATACATCTCGTGCATTGAAGTTCTTCTATCTCTACTTCAAAAAATATAAATTACAATTCCTCGTGATTGCGATATTTATCATTGCGGCTACTTATCTGCAAGTTAAAGCGCCCGTACTTCTCGGGGATTCTATCACACATCTTTCGACTTACGTTGGTGATTATTTTAGTCATCAACACGCTGATGAAGCGATGAAAGGTTTACAACAAATAGCGGCAGGAGCAAACCAAGCTCAGGACGCCTTGCAGCAGATTGCTGCGCAAATGGGGAAAGCTACTGGACAAGTGGTTGATTGGCATAGTCTGACATCTGCTAATGTACCAACTGCGGTAACTTCTAACCTTCCTTCAGGAACAACAATTGATAGTCTTCAAGCTATGGCTAAGATTCCGACAGATTGGCACCAGCTTACAGATGCCAATGTTCCAGAAGCTATCCGTGCTAATCTTAATGGTCAGTCAATTTCTGACTTGATGAAGGTAGCTACATCACATGCACCAAGCAAGGCTGACTTTATGCGTTCAATGTGGATGCTACTTGCTTTTTACGTGATGACAGGTATTGCGCAACTTATCTATAGCTTGCTCTTTACACGTATCGTTGCACACTCAACAAACCGTATGCGTAAAGGTCTCTTTGGTAAGTTGGAACGCCTAACAATTTCGTATTTTGACCGTCATGCGGATGGAGATATTCTCGCCCGCTTTACCTCAGACTTGGATAATATTCAAAACACATTGAATCAAGCAGCAGTGAACGTTACCACTAACTTTGCCCTGTTCATCGGGATTTTGTATATGATTTTCGACCAAAATGTCAAGATGGCATTCGTGACAATTTCTACAACTCCTGTGGCCGTTCTCTGCGCTGTGATTATCATTATTCAAGCTAAGAAATACACGGATAGACAACAAAAAGAAGTCGGCGAACTTAATGCTTATATGGATGAAAAAATCTCTGGGCAAAAAGCGATTATCGTTGAAGGACTTCAAGCAGATGCAATCGAAGGTTTTGAAGTACGTAATGATAAAGTACGTAAAACAACCTTCGCAGCTCAAGCTTGGTCAGGTATGATTTTCCCATTGATGAATGGCTTCTCCCTCTTGACTTTGGCTTTGGTTATTTTTGCAGGTGCTAATATCCTCCTTAATGATGCTTCATTATCAACTGCTGCAGCCTTTGGTTTGCTTGCTACATTTATCCAATATGCGCAACAATATTACAACCCAATCATGCAGATTTCTTCATCTTTCGGTCAATTGCAACTTGCGGTAACTGGTGCAACACGTCTGAATGTGATGTTTGATGAAAAAGAAGAAGTACGTCCTGAAAATGGTAAAACTTTTGAAGGTATTTCTGAAGGTGTACACATTGAAGATATTGACTTTAGTTATCTTCCTGGCAAGCCGGTCCTCAAAGATGTCAACATTAATGTAAACAAAGGCCAAATGGTTGCCTTGGTTGGTCCAACAGGATCAGGTAAAACAACTGTTATGAACCTCATGAATCGCTTCTATGATGTGGACAAAGGGGGAATAAAGTTTGACGGTACCGATATTCGTGAATTTGACTTAGATTCATTACGTTCAAAAGTTGGGATCGTCTTGCAAGAATCTGTCCTTTTCTCTGGAACCATTGCGGACAATATCAAGTTTGGTAAAAAAGATGCGACTATGGATGAAGTTATCACAGTAGCCAAGACGACACATATCCACGAATTCATTGAGAGCTTACCAGATGGCTATGAAACGCTTGTGGATGACGACGATAATGTTTTCTCTGTAGGTCAAAAACAACAAATTTCGATTGCCCGTACTATCTTGACTAACCCTGATTTGCTTATTCTTGACGAAGCAACATCAAACGTTGATACGGTGACAGAAGAACAAATTCAAATGGCTATGGAAGCAGCAATTGCTGGTCGTACTTCATTTGTTATTGCCCACCGTTTGAAAACAATACTTAATGCAGATAAAATTGTTGTTCTTAAGGACGGTGAAGTTATTGAAGAAGGAAACCACAATGAGCTTGTAAATCTTGGTGGCTTCTACTCTGAGCTTTATCACAACCAATTTGTCTTTGAATAAAATTAAGAAGTATCTTAATATAAAAAACGCTCGTGCTTTAACGAGCGTTTTTTTTAATGTGGTCAAGATTTCCTAAAATAAGGGAAAGTGCTGATCATACTGAATCAGGATATTTGCTCGAAAATAGCGATAATATCGACAGGACCAATACCAGCAGGAATAATTAGCTGCTCTTTGCTTAAGGGAGCATCCTCTACTTGCCAGCCGACAAAGTGATAGTGAGGTAATTTGACTTTGGCTGGTGAGATGTAGCCTTGTTCAATGCTTCGCATACCTTCAGGATGGTCCCACTCAAGTGGTTCATTCCAAATTGTTTTAGCGCTGTAGCGTACAGGATATTTGATTGGTGTCCATTGTGCATGAAAGTCATAGATTTGCCCAATAGGCTCGAAGTGATGTTTTTCTTGAGGTTTCCAGAGGAAGCTGGGATTATAGACTCTGGTGCGATGAATAACTGAAGTTGGTCCAGCATACAGTTGGGCTTGTTCCTGAGATTGGGGGGGAGCAAGTACATTGTGACGGTTACGGACTTTAGCCCATCCTTCAAAGGTATAGCCGGGGAGCTTTAAGGTTTTGTTCTTGAGAGAATAGCTTTGACTTTTAGGAAGGAGTTCCGAGCTCATGCCAATCCATTTCCCTTCAGCACTTATTATTTTATTATAAGCTTGATAATCTGCTTCATTAAGAGAAGGCACTGGACTTATTTGAGCACGTTCCAAATGGTTGAGCATGTCATTATTAATATTGAAAAAATAATTTGCTTTAAAAAAGGTTGCTTTCTTTTTGTTTGGGATGAAAGAAGTTTTGAGTGAAAAATTCATCATTTATCCCTTTCTTTATTTTTTGTGTCTAATGTTATATTATCATTTTTTTCTAATGTTAAATAATAATATACAATGAGATTTTAGACAGATAAATGAATACATTTCATAGATGAAGATCTGCGAAGAAAAAAGGATGCTTTTCATCTATTCAAAAGACGGGAAAAATGGTAGAATAGAGGGTACATGTATTTCATGTCTCAAATAAAACAATAAGTGATAGAGTAATAAATTTATGAAAAAAATAGTAATCAATGGTGGTAAAAGTATCTCGGGGAAGGTAACGATTTCTGGAGCTAAGAATAGTGTAGTTGCCCTTATTCCGGCAACGATTTTAGCTAACGATATTGTTACACTTGAAGGCGTTCCCGATATTTCAGATGTTGCAAGTTTGGTTGATATCATGGAAATCATGGGCGCAAAAATTCAACGTGATACTGATGCGGGTATTTTGACGATTGATACACGTGACGTTGTTTCAAAGCCATTGCCCTATGGTAAGATAAACTCTTTGCGTGCATCGTATTATTTTAATGGAGCACTTCTTGGTCGTTTTGGGAAGTCAACAGTTGGTTTGCCCGGGGGATGTGATTTAGGTCCACGTCCTATGGATCTTCATGTTAAAGCTTTTGAAGCTTTAGGAGCAGAGTTATCTTACCTTGAAGATGCCATGCACCTTGAAGCTAAAGAAGAAAAATTACATGGCACAACCATCTATATGGATATGGTTTCTGTAGGTGCAACAATTAATACAATGCTTGCAGCGAGTACAGCAGAAGGTGTAACCATTATTGAAAATGCAGCACGTGAACCAGAAATTATTGATGTAGCTACACTCTTGAATAACATGGGCGCAAAGGTACGTGGGGCTGGCACAGATGTGATTCGTATTACAGGAAAATCAGAAATGCACGGTGCACGTCATACGGTCATTCCTGACCGTATTGAAGCAGGAACTTATCTTGCTTTGGCTGCAGCTATGGGAGACGGTGTCATCGTTGACAATGTTATCTACGAACACTTAGAATCTTTTATTGCTAAACTTGAAGAAATGGGTGTACGCATGACCATTCGTGAGGACTCTATCGAGGTTCATCGCTCAGAAAACTTAAAAGCTATCAATATTAAGACAGTACCTTACCCTGGTTTTGCGACTGATTTACAACAACCAATCACACCGTTATTACTGAAAGCACAAGGCCGTGGTTGGATTAAGGATACGATTTATGAAAAACGTGTCAACCATGTGCCAGAAATGGCACGGATGGGTGCTACAATCTCAACTGTAGATGATCATATTATTTATGAAGCACCTAATAAGCTTCAAGGTGCTCATGTTCGTGCTACCGACTTGCGTGCAGGAGCAAGTTTAGTTTTGGCTGGTATTATCGCCGAAGGTACAACAACGATTGAAAATATTGAATTTATTCTTCGAGGTTACGATAGTATCATAGAAAAAATGACGGCTTTAGGTGTTGATATTCAACTTATTGAAGATTAATTGTGAAAAGTTAACACTTTTTACGTATCATTAATATAGGAGGTGTATATGGCTGATTTAAAATTTGAAATTGAGGAGCATCTTATTACTCTATCTGAAAATGCTAAAGGCTGGACAAAAGAGCTTAACCGCGTGTCATGGAATGGCATGGAAGCTAAGTATGATTTGCGCCAGTGGTCGCCCGACCATGAAAAGATGGGCAAGGGAATTACGCTGACAGATGAAGAATTTGCTGTTCTTTTGAAAGAACTCGGAAACAAATAAAAAAACCAGTTTTTCTGGTTTTTTTTATGAATCATATATAAAAAGAAAAACCATTAGTATGGTTCTTTTATCAATGCATGTAAATCATGACAATCATAGCGATGTAAAGAGCAAAAGTAATCACAAAAGTAATGCGCCAAAAAAGCTTAAAGAAACGTTTATATTTGAAGTCTTTAAAATAGAACAAATCTAATAGCAATAAGACGAGAGCTAAGAAGGAAAGAATCAAAAAGTAGTAAGGCAAAATATTGATAGCAGTAAATTGCTCTGAAAAAAGTTGGAGTCCAAAAATTAAAAAGAGGACAAAAATATCAGGAATGCGAAGTTTTCGATTAGTCAAGTGGCGAATACGTAAAAATTTAAAAGCGAAAACCAATACGATCCAGCTGAGAAGCGGATATAAAGTGGCAATAATCTTAGGTAACATAGCTTAATTTTAGCGGTTTTGGGTACTTTTGTAAAGTGTTATTTGTCGGAACAATAAATCGAGATGTAAAAATAAAAAGAAAAGCCATAGTTAAGCTTTCCTTTTTATTTAAATTTCACGAATTTCAGCAAATTCAGCTTGTACAAAAGTTGCGAGTTCTTTTGGATTGAGGCGTATAGAACGGCCGACTTCACCGGCAGAAACAATGATTTTATCTGCATCCAGTGCGATGGTATCGATATAGATAGGGAACCTTTTGGTTTGCCAGATACCGACAGGATTATTAGCACCATGGATGTATCCAGTGGTTTTCTGCAAATCTTTTTGAGGAATCATGTGGACCTTCTTATTTCCGGAGACCTTTGCTAATTTCTTTTCAGAAAGATGCTCTGTCAGAGGAAGAATCCCAACGATTGGACCCGTTTTATCTCCTATAAGTGCGAGCGTTTTATAAATGTCACGACGTTGGATGTCTTCAGGCATGAGCTCTGCTTCTAAAGCATTGAGAGCAAGCCCTTCATGATTGACTTGACCTTTGTCCAGAATTTGTTCAACTAATGTTTTTTTCAGTTTCTTTTTCTTGCTCATGCGTTCATTATATCACTTTTTCGCTTGAAAAATCTGAGGTGCACTCTTGGAGAGCAGAACAAGGACTAGAGCAGCAAGAGCTGCGGTCGCAAGTCCACTTATTCCATTGACAACAAATGAATAGGGAATAGCCCCCCAGCCTTTCCAAGCATATTGTCCCCAAAAAATAACACCAGCGACAAAGTGCCAAAAATATTTGATAAGAACGCCGAGAAAAGCTACAGCAAAGATTGTACGTGTTTGGCTAGAGTCCTTTTTGCGCAAAACACCAGCTAAACCAAGAGAAATCGGTGCAACAATATATTCAAGCAAGGCCTGTACTGGAGTCAAGATAGTAGCTTGACCTAATACAATCAGAAGTAGGCCAAATACTAGCCCGCCTGTCATGCCCCAAAAGACGCCGCGGCGCAAGGTTAAGACCAGTAAGGGAATAACTGCCAGCTCAAGATAAAAAACTTGAGCATAGTTTATCGAGATGAAACTCAAGACAAGAGCTAATGCAGCAGCAATAGCTGTTTCTGTAAGTTCTAAAACTTTAGAATTAGACATAAAAAATCTCCTTTTGTTGGCACAAAGGAGGGTTAGAGAGAATTGAAGACAGCAGTCCCCTATACAAACACATTCCTACGCTGGTACTAACCAGATCAGGTCAAATGGTGTTTCTCAGCTCTTGGTTTCCCTTAGAGCACCCATTGTGCAAATTTTTAATTTTACAATCTTAATATACCATAAGATGTTTACTTTAGCAAAAATGTCATACTTATTCCCAGAAAATTCCAAGCCATATGAATGGCCATATTGAGGTAAAAATTTCGGTATTTAAAATAGAATGTGGTTAACACCAGACTCATTGAGCCATAAACAAGCCAACTGTAAAGATCTGTTGGACTGTGCATACCTGCAAAAAGCAGAGCTGCTGTCATGAAAGCTAAAAATTTATTTTTTGTGAAGAGAACTTCGAAAGGGCCAACACGGTAAGTGAGTTCCTCAAAGAAACCGGCAAAAATCGTTTGGACAGCAAAGATGCCTAAAGGAATAACCTGGGCGAGACTATTCAATGCCTCTTGATTTTCTGTACTTGCGTGTAAACCAAGCGCCTGTGCTAAAATGTTGACACAGAGTGAAACTAAGAAAAGCGCACCAAATCCGAGGGCGATTTTGCCCAAGGGAAATTCTTTGATAGCAATCGGTGGAATAATATTACGGCGGCGAGCAAGAAAGTAAGATAAGCCAAGAGCAATAAAGAAAATCATAAAAAAGATCACTTGGTCAAGAGAAGAAAAAGCTCTTCCAGAATGCAATTGGCTCATGAGTGACGTAGCAAAACTTGGCAATAAAGAAAGTACAAAGAAAGCAAGCCAGATTGATTTTTTATAAGTAAAAATTAAACTAATTAGATAAAGAAGGAGGCTGAGTCCTAACCATTGCCCCCAACCAGCCCGTAAAGAAAAAGGAAGGGCAAAGAGAAGAGCAGGAAGAATTGTCCAGGTCCAAGGTTTTTTAATAAGGTCTCGAAATTTAATCATAGAACAATTCTAACATATAATCATTGATAATTTGTATAAGTTTTAATAAAATATAAGAAGATAAATGGAGAATCAGAATGAAAGAATTCATAAATAATTTAGAAGTTTGCTTACCAGGCTACCGTGTACTCAATCGCGAAGAAAATTTAAATTTTTATCGTGATGTGCTTGGCATGAAAGTCTTGCACGAAGAAAATGCAGAAGTTTTTTTATCTGGTTATGCAGCAAAGCAACCAAGGTTAATCTTAGAGGAATCACCAGGTGTAGTTCCAGTTCAAGGTGTGAAAAAACATGGACGTACAGTCATCCAAGCTGATGAGGATGAAATCGAACAGCTTTTAGCGCGCAATCTGGACCAAGTCACACATCTTTATCAGGTAAAAGACAGTTGGGCTTTTGAAGCTGTTTCTCCAGAAAGTGATGTTTTTCTGATGGTATCTGTAAATGATTGGTCAGACTTAATGGAAGTTGCTAAATCTGAAGTTGACTTTGATGAGGGAGAATTTACAGGATTATCCGATTTCGCTATTAAAGAAGTGCAAATTAATATTGCTGAAAAGTCTATTATTTCAGAGTACGAAAAAATTCTTGGTGTAAAAGCGCAAGGGAATCTTTTAGATCTTGCTGGCTTGCATCTGGTCTTTTGTCAAAATGATGGACCTGACTTGACAGCTAATATGGATGAAAAGCTAGACCTGATGCTTTTACGTTTTCAAGTGTCGCCATCTTTTGATTTGGCTCAGTTTGCAGATGATTTACCTGATGAAAAATTGTATCTGGATAAAAAAGCAAAGACATTGGCTATTGACATCCCACACCACATGGAACTTTGGTTTACAAAACAAGGCCTATGAAAAGTGAAGAAGAATTTTTAGCGACAATTGATGACTATGTGGCAGAAGCAATTTTCCCAGGCTGCCAGATTGCTATTGTAGAAGGAACAAAGGTTCAAGAGTTTGTTCGAGGCAACCAAGCAATACTTCCACAAGTCGAGCCATTGGTTGCAGGGAAAAAATGGGATTTAGCTTCCGTTTCAAAAGTTGTAGGTACAGGAACAGTAGTCATTAACCTCGTTTTATCAGGAAAGTTAAGTCTGGATGATCCGTTTACGGATTATTATCCTGATTTTCATGATGAGAGCATCACTTTGAGACAGCTTCTTACTCATACAACAGGTATCAATCCGTTTATTGAAAACCGTGATAAGTTAGATTTTAAAGGTTTAAAAGAGGCGATTGACCATATCGAGGTAACGGAAGACAAAAGTTGTCACTACACAGATATTAACTTTATTTTGTTGGGCTTTATGCTTGAAAAGCTTTATGGGAAATCTTTAGACGTAGTTTTTAAAGCAGAGGTTTTTGAAAAGTGGGACATGTCTGCCACATCTTTTGGTCCTGTTACCAATGCTGTACCCACAAGTCTAGATACGAGAGTGGGAACAGTTCATGATCCAAAAGCAAAAGTGTTAGGAAAACATTGTGGATCAGCAGGGCTTTTTGCACCCATGAATGATTTAGTGAAATTTGTTCAAGGTTATTTTTCAGACACAAAATATTTGGCCCTACAGAAAAATTTTGCAGCGGGTCAACGTCCAAGAAGTTTAGCTTGGGACTTCCTACATGACCAATGGTTACTGCACACAGGTTACACAGGAACTTTCATCCTGATGAATCTGGAAGCAAAAAAAGCGGTGATTTTCTTATCCAATCGTGTGCATCTGAAAGATGAGCGGGCACAATGGATTGCAGATCGCGATGTATTGATTGAAACACTCATAAAAAATTTAAGCTGACAGTCCTGTCAGCTTTTTTTACTACCACATAAAAAAACATTTTCCTTTTAAAAAGGAAAATGTTTAATATTTCTTAACTGATATTGTCTACAGGATCGTTCTTTTTCCGATAACTGATTAATATAATAAAGTAAAGTAGTGCGGTAAAGAGGGTTACTCCAATAGGGTTAGTAGTAAGGATACCAAAGAAAATCAATAACAAAGCAATAAGAGCAATAAGACTCATACTCATAGTACCTAGAGCTTTGGCCTTACGCGCCAATAAGAAGCCTGCAAGACTAATTAAGAACCAAACTAAAAGGACAGTGTAAGATAAAGAACCAGCGAGATAGTTGAATAAGCTGTCTCCTAAGAAGTAAGAAAGAACAACACCAATATACAATGTCCCAGAGCAGAAGAGCACAGCTCTTTGAGGAACCTTGCTTTTATTTAAAGTAGCAATTTTTTGCGAAAACTTCCCTTTATGATTTTTTAAGCGGAAGAATAAAATTCTTGAAGAGGCATAAATGCCAGAGTTGATTGAAGAAAAGAGCGCCAGAATAATAATGAAATTAATGATATCTGCAGCAAATGGAATATGCATTTTGTTAAAGACCATGACAAACGGGCTCATTGTTGATGTTGCCAAGTCGTTCCAGTTGTAGATAAGGAGCAAGAGGAACATTGGGACGATATAAAAAGAAATGATACGTCCAATAACGCCTCGGATAGCGCGCGGGATAGCAGTTTTAGGATCTTCTGTCTCACTAACAGTAATGGCAATGAGTTCAGAACCACCGTAGGAATAGATAACAATCAATAAAGAATTGATAACGCCTTTAAGTCCGTGTGGCGCAAAGCCACCATATTTTGTCATCCCTGAAAATGCAGATATCAAGTTGGTATTAAAAATGTTTTGTGCAACTAAAATGACACCAAAAATAATAAGAAGAATGATAACGCTGATTTTGATAAAAGCAAGCCAGTATTCCGTTTCGGCAAAGAATGTTACTGACAGTAGGTTAATAAGTGACGTTAGGATAGCGATGAGTAAGACAAAAGCCCATGAAGGGATATTAGGAAACCAAAGCTGTATAAAGCTAGCAGCAGCGACAGCTTCGGCAATAATATTAATCATCCAAAGTGACCAATACACCCAGTCGGTAAAGTCGGCCGCATGGTTACCCAGATAAGGTTGAACCAAACCTGAAAGGCCATGTGGTTCATCCGAGCTGAGAACTAATTTTTCTAAGCTCTTCATCACAAAGAATAAAACCACGCCTCCGATAAAGTAAGAAAGAAGGACAGCAGGACCAGCAGATTCTATAGCGGAAGCGCTCCCTTTAAAGAGTCCAGCCCCAATTGCTCCACCTAGAGCAATCATAGTGATATGGCGTGTTGCCATTCTCTTTTGTAAATTTTGATTATTTTCCAATTATAAATTCCTCTCGTTATAAAAATAAATATTTTTAATTTAAAATTCTAAGTCAAATTAAGTCTCCTCTCATTTTATTGTCACGTTTGAGTAGCAATAATCGTTAAAAATAAATTAAAAAAAGATGCCCAAAGGGACATCTCTTTGCCCCTTTTTGACCAACGCCAAAGAGGACTCACACCTTTACTTTCCAGTACTTAGTGTGAGCCCATAATCAACAACAAAACTGTGTGATAAGCGTTAATCATTTTTTGAGCCTCTTTATTTTAATAGTGTAAAGTATAATACAAATAATACAAAAATTCAAATTTTTGCACAAATTAAAAGTGGACTTAAAAAATTTTTATGTCAAAAGGTTTTTACATTGACTTACACTGAAGGAACTAAGTCTTAGAAAAAATTTTTATTGAAGACGGACATACGTTTTTTATTAGGGCATTCGTGAAAAAATTAGCCAAATATGGTATAATGTATGCACATTTTAAAGGGATTTAGAAGAAAAAATAGACGGAGAGTTGGTGCAAAAAGGCATCAAAAATAGGATAAAGATAAAATGAGCAGAATGATGCCAGCACGTGTACGCAGTGAAGGAATAGCCCTGTATAGTCAGGGGCTTTTAATTGATCCGTCAATAGAAGATTTTAAACTTTCTGCAGAGGTTGCAGGAGAACAAGTAATTTACGATATGGATGGAGCGCAGGACTATTGTTCTTGTGCTGATTTTCAGCGTAATCATCGCTATTGTAAGCACATTGCTGCAGTAGAAGAATACCTCAAGAATGAAAATAAAGAAATCGAAGACGATAAAAAAAATATAGAAAAGATTGAGCTAGTGGCAAATGATGAATTGGCTGCCAACGCTGCCTTTTTAGATGCCTTGAATGGGGAAACACAAGTTAATTTCGGAGCAGAGCAATTTTCGATTGAAGTACATGTTGAAGATAATTCACAACTCTATGATGTTTTTTCTATGGATTACTTCATGTATTTTGACTTACGCTTATATAGCGAACGTTTAGGTAGGGCTTATGTGATTAAGGATATTCCATATTTTTTGAGAACATTGCAAAACTTTGGACAATATTCGCTTGGTGCTCTTCACTATGTTGATCTCTTTTTTGATAATTTCGATGAAGCCAGTCAAGACTTTTTGAATTTCTTGCTTAAAATACATGGCAAACTTGATGCCCAAATGGCCAATCAACTATATATTAAAAATGGACGTTACCTCAACTTCCCTTATCTTTTTATTGAAGAGGCAATGGATTTGGCTTCTAACTTGTCACGTTTTAGCTTGAGATTATCAGGTGCATTGGTTAACTATTTCACCTTCGTTACTCTTGACGAAGATTCAGAAATTTTTAAATTTAGTGTGACAAGCCAAAGAGACTTTATTGAGCTAAAAATCGAAGATAATGCTTTCAGTTCCTTTTACAGTGGTTCGCTTTTATATTATAATCATGTTTTTTATAAGGTTGACCATGAACAAAAACGGTTGTTACAGCTGGTTCAAAAAGAACTTGAGGGTGCAAAACATAATCAATTTTCATATATGGATAAGGACAAAGTAGCGCAAGCACTGCAACAACTTTCTAGTTTAGGTCAAATCTCAGCTCCTGAAAATTTTGTTATTCGCCCCTTTACACCGATTTTTAACTTTGCTAATCCTGATGGACAAAATATAGAACTTTCGGTTCAATTTGATTATGGAAATTTTAAAGTGGAACACTTCCATGAATTAGAAACACTCGAGTTTTCAAGAGACTTACGCCTAGAAAATAAGATATTTACGCTCATGGCTCGTTTTGGTTTCACACGTTCTTTTACAAGTTCTGTTACGCTTTCGGCACAATTTGCAGAAACTTTCTTTATTAAAATTTTGCCCCAATTCCAGAAATTAGGTCAAGTAAAACTGTCTCCTGGACTAATGGATATGAAAGTCGATGAAGTGCCGGAAATCATGATTGATCGTCGAGGAGGCTTGTTGGATATCGCCTTTGAAATGCCAAGCATCGGTGAAAATGAATTTGCAAATGTTATTGCACAACTGCAAAATAATGCGGAATATTATGTCAGTGAAAACGGAAAATTATTTATCTTTGACCAGAAGTTCAGTGAGTTGAAATCGGCTTTACGAGAACTGGATGATAATTTTACTATTAGTGGAACGAGCTTAGAAGTCAATGTGACACGTAGCTTCCAAGTTTCTAAAATATTTGAAAATATTTCAAGTAGCAATTTTTCGAATGAATTTAAAGCCTTCTATGAACACTTAACGCACCCAGAAACCTTCCCTTACGAAAAACCTGAGCATGTCAAAGCAGAACTGCGAAGTTACCAGGAAACAGGAGTTCGTTGGATGTCTATGTTAACGCACTATCACTTAGGAGGTGTGTTGGCAGACGACATGGGGCTGGGTAAAACAGTACAAGCAATCACCTATTTACTATCAAATCTAAAAGAAGATGAAACAGCCTTAGTCACTGCTCCTGCCAGCCTTATTTACAACTGGGCCAGTGAGTTTGAGCAATTTACGGACACGGTAGATTATGTGGTTGTTGATGGGATGAAGGCCGATCGTGATGCTTTGATTCACGGGAAACATCAAGTTTATATTACAAGTTACGGAAGTTTCCTTAAGGATTTCGATGATTATCAAGACAAGAAGCTTAACTATCTTCTCTTGGATGAAGCACAAGCTGTGAAAAACTACAGCAGTAAAACAAATAGAGCACTTAGTCAACTGAATGTTGAGCATACTTTTGCTTTATCAGGAACGCCGTTGGAAAATCGCTTAGAAGAAATTTGGGCTATTTTCCAAGTGGTAATGCCTGGCTTTTTACCAAAACGGGAAACATTTAATAAGATGTCGCCAGAAGTTATTGCCCGTATTATCCATCCATTTATTATGCGTCGTAAAAAAGAAGAAGTTCTGACAGAGTTGCCTGATAAGATGGAAATGACCTTACGCAATAACATGGTTGAAGAGCAAAAGCTCTTATACTTAGCACAATTGGAATTGATGCAACAATCTGTCCGTCAAATGAACAGTGCGAGTCTTAAGAAATCACGTATTGAAATTTTGGCAGGAATCACACGACTCCGTCAAATATGTAATACACCGGCACTTTTCATGGACAATTATGAAGGTGGTTCTGGGAAGTTAGACAGTTTGATGGAGCTTTTAGAGCAAGTCAAGGCTTCTGGTCATCGCCCTTTGATTTTCTCACAGTTTACCAAAACCTTCCCTTATATTGAAGAAGCCATGGAAAAATTGGATCTCACAGCTTATAAGCTAACGGGTTCAACTCCAGTCAAAGAACGGTTAGAAATGGTACAAGCCTTTAATGCTGGAAGTCGTGATGCTTTCCTCATCTCACTGAAAGCAGGTGGTGTAGGTCTGAACCTTACAAGTGCTGATGTTGTTATCCTGGTCGATCTCTGGTGGAATCCAGCGGTTGAGGAACAAGCCATTGCAAGAGCTCATCGTATGGGGCAAAAGAGTACTGTTGAAGTCATTCGCTTGATTACACAAGGAACGATTGAAGAAAAAATCATGGAGATTCAGGAACGTAAAAAAGATTTGATTGCAAATGTTTTAGACGGTGATGTGATTGATAAGACGCTCAGCGAAGCAGAAATCAGAGAAATTTTGGGACTATAACTTTAAAAATCACTGAAAATGCGATATAATAATAATTGAAACACTTACCTAAGAAAAAAATAAGATTAAACAAACTTTTTAAGGAACGTAGAGGAAAAGTTTCAAGACAAACAAAAAATTAAGTAGGGCAAGCAATGAACGAAGGAAGAAGAGTCGTATTTCCAATCATAGATGATGATGAAATGCTTGAAAAAGACACACGCGTCATCATGACAAATTCACAACTGATTACTAAGAATCCTAGTCAACAAGACGAGGCTTCTTTTGGTGGTGTTCAAATGTCTGATAAAAAACGTTCAGATGTCTATAAGCCAATAAAAACAAAGGTCAGCTATAGCACTCAACATCGTCCATTAAATAGCAATCATAGTGGGTATAGTTCTTTTGATAAAATGCCTAAAAAAACGAGTGTTGATGAATCAAAAGAAAAGGCCAAAAGAGAAGCAGCGGTACCTCCTAAACGTCCAAAAGGCTATGTTCATCCGCTAGAGCGTGATAAAGATGATTTTTCTTTGCGCCGTTCATCAGCAGTACTTAATGCAGCGAAACCGGCATCGAGTGAAAAGAAGACAATCGAACAAAAGCCGATGTCTCCAAGACGTCCAGCCACTAATAATCCGATTCGGGATATGAAAAAACGAGGATTAAACCTCGATGAAGCTATTATTTCTGGCTCTCCTCAAAAAGGAGAAGATAAGGCTAAAACTGCAAAAAATGAGTATTTCGATAATAAACGGAAGAACTTATTTGACCGCGGACTTTAAATAAAAGAAGGAGAAAAGATTTCAGTTCCGACTGAAATTTCTTATTTATCATGGAAAAAGTATATCATTTTATAGGAATTAAAGGCTCAGGTATGAGTGCACTCGCTCTTATGCTCCACCAAATGGGTAAAAAAGTACAAGGCTCGGATACAACTGACTACTATTTTACACAACGTGGACTTGAGGAAGCGGGTATTCCTATTCTTCCTTTTGACGAGAAAAATATTACACCAGAAGTTGAGTTGATTGCAGGGAATGCTTTCCGTACGGACAATAATGTAGAAATTGCTTTTGCTGAAAAAAATGGCTTCACTTTTAAACGTTACCACGAGTTTTTAGGTCATTTCATGGAAGATTTTATCAGTGTTGGGGTTGCGGGGGCGCATGGTAAAACTTCAACGACAGGAATTTTAGCTCATGTCATGAAAAACGCTGTGGATACGTCATACTTGATTGGTGATGGTACAGGACGTGGAAATGCGGACAGTGAGTATTTTGTTTTTGAATCTGATGAATATGAACGTCACTTCATGCCTTATCATCCAGAATATACAATTATTACAAATGTTGACTTTGACCATCCTGATTATTTCCAAAATATCGATGATGTAGCCTCTGCATTCCAAGACTATGCTCAAAATATTAAAAAAGGTATTTTCGTTTTTGGAGAAGATCCTTATTTACGTAAAATTACAGCAGAAGCACCGATTTACTATTATGGTTTTGAAGATGGAGATGATTATCAAGCAAAAGATATCATCCGCTCAACACGCGGCTCATCTTTTGATGCTTATTTCCGCGGTGAAAAAATCGGACACTTTGTCGTGCCTGCTTATGGGAAGCACAATATTGCAAATGCTTTAGCGGTAGTTGGTGTAACACATCAGCTTGGCTTGGATATGAATGATATTGCTGATCATTTGTTGACTTTCTCTGGTGTAAAACGCCGATTTACAGAGAAAAAAGTTGGCGAAACAATCATTATTGATGATTTCGCACATCATCCTACCGAAATCGAAGCAACGATTGATGCAGCGCGTCAAAAATATCCAGATCGTGAAATTGTAGCCGTTTTCCAACCTCATACATTTACACGAACAATCGCCTTTGCAGATGAATTTGCTCAAGTCCTTGATTCTGCAGATACTGTATATCTTGCTGAAATTTATGGCTCTGCGCGTGAAGTTGACCACCATGAAATTACAGCACAAGACCTTGCGGATAAAGTACGTAAGCCTGCTCGTGTTATTTCAGTGGAAAATGTTTCGCCACTTTTGGATCACAACCGCGGTGTTTATGTTTTCATGGGCGCAGGCAATATCCAACAATATGAAGCAGCCTTTGAGGATTTGCTCAGTCAGTTGACAAAAAATACATTGTAAAAACAAAAAGACTTCCTCAACAGGAAGTTTTTTTATTTGTTAAAGTAGAAGATAAATGATTTAAAAGTAACAATCATTATCCCCAAAAAACTAGCACCATTAAATTATATACCCCAATCTGTAAACCTATACCGCTTATCAGCTCTATGATATAATAAAAGTATGCTAACATTTCCACTGGTCAATGATACGTCACGAAAAATCATCCATATTGATATGGATGCCTTTTTCGCTTCAGTAGAAATACGGGACAATCCAGAATTAAAAGGTAAGCCTGTGGTTATCGCACGGAATCCACTGGAAACAGGAGGACGTGGCGTTGTTTCAACGTGTTCCTATGAAGCTAGAGCCTTTGGAATCCACTCGGCTATGAGTGCAAAAGAAGCTTATGAACTCTGTCCACAAGCTGTTTTTATCAGTGGAAATTATGAAAAGTATCGTGCCATATCAGAACAAGTGCGGGAAATTTTTAATCGTTATACTGATGAAGTAGAAGCGGCATCCATTGATGAAGCTTATCTGGATGTTACGCGAAATAAGATCGGATCAACAAGTGCAATCAAAGTGGCGAAACTTATACAGCATGATATTTTTATTGAGCTTGGTTTGACTTGCTCAGCGGGGGTTTCCTATAATAAATTTTTAGCAAAAATTGCTTCGGATTATGAAAAGCCCCATGGTTTGACTGTCATCCTGCCCGAGGCAGCAAAAGATTTTCTAGCAGAACTGCCAGTGGAAAAATTTCACGGTGTGGGTAAGGCTACTGGAGCAAAGCTGCATGAGCTGGGAATTTTTACCGGCGCGGAAATTCAAGCAGCTGACCCATTACTCTTGGCTGAACGCTTTGGGGTTTATGGTTGGAATCTTTTTTTGAAAGCCAATGGTATTCATCATGCTCCAGTTGTGACAAGTCGTCAAAGAAAGTCAGTAGGTAAAGAAAGAACTTATAGCAAACTCCTCTATAATAGTGAAGATATCAAACAGGAACTCGCTAACCTCTCCGAACGCGTCTCTACTAATGTGAAACGCCATCAACTTCTGGGTGATACAGTTGTACTCAAGTTACGTTACTCTGATTTTAAGACAATTACGAAACGCAAAAAACTTTCAGAGAAGATAAATGAAGCAATTACACTTGCACATGTGGCTCAGGATTTACTGGAAGAGATTGATTATGATGAAACAATAGGAGTCCGCCTTCTTGGAGTGACCCTTACGGGATTTGGGGCAGAAGAATTACGATTAGATATGCAAAACTGAGAAAAGGAATAAAGGGGAGTTTTTTCCTTTTTTTAATGAGTAAAAAACATAGGCCAAACATACAAGCCAGTTGGATAAGTAGGAGGATTTCTTCTAAAGATACAGAAAAAGATACCAAGAAAAGCCAGAGGAAGTCGCCAGCACCAATCCCAATATTGATAAAAAAAGAAACACAAGCAAGACCGAGCCAGAAATAGCTTATGGGACTGATAGGAAAGAAAATAAAAAAACAAGCAGTAAAGCCTAAACCAATATTTAAAGGATAAGAGTAAGTATCAATATCAAATTTGCTCAAAAGTAAGCTTATGAAGAGGGTTAAAAAGTGGAGTAAGTCTAAATCAAACCAAAGTGCACCAAAGAGAATTCCGGTAAGAAATTCTAAGATAAAATAACTGTAAGAAAATTTTTCTCCACAAAAGGCGCACCTACTTTTAAAGATGAATTGAGAGATTAAAGGAAGGAGTTGCCACCATTTGAGGACTTTTTGGCAAGAACTACATTGTGAACGCCCAAAAATAATTGAGGCTTCTGTATCCCAGCGCTCACTTACTAGACCGAGGAAAGAGCCAAAGATGGTCCCGATAATGAAGTAAAATATAAGCATGTTTATTAATACGATAAAAAGATAAAAAACTCACAATCTTAAGCAGAATATTTTATATTTGACCTCTTTTTTTATATAATTGTAATAGAAATAAAAAATTGGAGGTTTCTATGTCTAAGGAAAAAACACAAGAAGTTTTGAATCAAACAGTTGCAGATTTATCTCAAGCAGCAGCACTTGTTCATCAAACACACTGGTATATGCGTGGTTCTGGTTTCTTGACTTTGCATCCTAAAATGGATGAGTTCATGGATGGACTTAACGAGCATTTAGATGAATTTGCTGAACGTTTAATTACGATTGGTGGTTCACCAGTTTCAACGCTTAAAGAGTTTGATGAGAAGTCAAAAATTGAGCTTCAACCAGCAACTTGGGATAAATCAATGTCTGAACGTTTGCACGGTGTCTTGGATACTTACAAATACTTGGCTAAACTTTTCCAAGAAGGCATGGATATTGCTGAATCTGAAAATGATGCAGTTACTGTTGACCTTTATACAGTTGCACTCGGAGATGTTGAAAAAACAATCTGGATGCTCGAAGCAGAACTTGGATAATAAAAAAGACCTTACACACGCGGTAAGGTCTTTTTTTTTTATCCGTTTTTAATTTTTCCAGGCCAGTTGTTCAAGCCAGTTTTAAGAATATAAACTTCTGGTACGCCAGCTTTTTTGAGTTGTTTAGCAACTTTGACTGAAGCTGTTGGTTTACCATTTTCATAAAGTAATACAGGTTTCTTTTTGTTGATTGCGTTCAAACTTTGTTCTATTTGAGAAGCAGGTAAATTACGAGCACCAAGGATGTGTTTTACTCGGAAATCTGCTGCTTCGCGTACATCGATAAGTTGCGAAGTAGCCATCAAACGTTCAAATTCAGGTGCTTCAACGACTTTGGCGTTACGTTTGAGTGTCCAACGTGGATAGAGAAAAAAGACAACAATGAGGGCTAAAAGTATAAAGTCAATGATCCAGATCATTTAAGTTCTCCTAAGATTATTATTTGAATTTTAAAGCAAGGCTTGCGGCACCGATGATACCAGCATCATTGCCAAGCTCAGCAAGTTTAATTTTTGTAGAATCACGTACTGTTGAAAACGAATATTTTTGGAAATAAGTTTCAACTTTAGAACGAAGAAACTCTCCAGCAGCAGAAACGCCACCACCGATGACAATAGCAGCAGGATTTAGGGTACTTCCAAGGTTAGCACAAGCAAAACCAAGGTAATAAGCAAATTTATCCACAACGCTAAGTGCAAAGGCATCACCTGCTTCTGCTGCAATAAAGATGTCTTTTGAAGTTACTTCGTCACCATTGTCGATACTTGCTTTAATTTGGCTGCTTCCTTCGTATTCTTCAGCGAATTTTCTTGCAAGACGTACGACGCCAGTAGCAGAAGTGACTGTTTCTAAGCAACCATGGTTTCCACAAGTACAAGCAAAACCATCATGTGGTTCTACTACGATATGTCCGATTTCACCGGCAGCGCCAACAACACCGTGGATAAGATTTCCAGCAGCAACAATACCGCCACCAACTCCAGTTCCTAAAGTGATAAAGACAACATCTGGCTGATTTTCACCAGCTCCGACCCAACGCTCGCCTAAAGCTGCAACATTTGCATCATTGTCAAGAATGAATGGTAGGCCGACGCCTTCGCTAATAGGCGCACCAACTTCTTGAGTATCGGCCCAGTTAAGGTTAAATGCACCTCGGACAGTAGCAGCTTCAATATCTACTGTACCAGGCGTGCCCATTCCAATACCAATAAAGTCAGACTTATCCAAGTTGTAAAGATTTAAACGGTGATTGATAGACTCAATGATATCAGGGACAATATGTTTTCCGTCACTGAGAATATTTGTCGGGATAGCCCATTTATCTTGAACTTCACCTTCAAGTGTCAAAATACCGAACTTGATAGAAGTTCCGCCGAGGTCAATACCAATAATTTTGTTAGCCATTTAGTTTTTCCTTCTCAATTCTTTCTTCACGACGTAAAATAAGTTGGGCAGTGAGGTATTCTTTATCACTTTTCTCAAAAATCCCCTGTTCAACCATATTTGTAAGTTCCTGTTGCATAAAATAAATCGCATCTAAGCGATTGGTCATGAAATTAATAAAACCGTATTTTTTTAACAATTCCTGTACATCATAAAGTGTTTTCATTGTTCTATTTTACCCTAACTGTAAGCGGTTTTCAAGTGTTGATAAGTTTTTAAGTGACTTTTTAGTCGTTATTTTTCTTAACCAACGGTTAACTTGTTTGGACTATTTCAAAAATATAAACTAATTTTCATAGTAGGAACTGAGTCAAATTTGTTAATTTTATCCCTTAGAAAACTTGTAAACGCGTGCATTTTCGCCTTTGACAAAAAGTGTGCTATAATAAATCTGATATATTGTTTGGGCGCACCATAAAAGCTAGCGTTCAAGCTACGGAGACGCGATTTCCGTATGAATTTTTCGAAAGAATAGGTAGAAATAAATTGACTAAATTACGCGAAAACATCAGAAACGTTGCGATTATTGCCCACGTCGACCACGGTAAAACAACTTTGGTTGATGAGTTACTTAAACAATCACAAACGCTTGATGCCCGTACAAACCTTGCTGAACGCGCAATGGACTCTAACGCCCTTGAACAAGAACGCGGGATCACAATCCTTGCTAAAAATACAGCTGTAGAATATGGCGACACACGCATCAACATCTTGGACACACCAGGACACGCGGACTTCGGTGGTGAAGTAGAACGTATCATGAAAATGGTCGATGGTGTTGTTCTTGTCGTAGATGCTTATGAAGGTACAATGCCTCAAACACGTTTCGTGTTGAAAAAAGCTTTGGATCAAAACTTGACACCAATCGTTGTCGTGAACAAGATTGATAAACCATCTGCACGTCCACAAGAAGTTGTAGATGAAGTGTTGGAACTTTTCATCGAACTTGGTGCCGACGATGATCAATTGGACTTCCCAGTTGTTTATGCTTCAGCTATTAATGGATCATCTTCATTGAGCGATGATCCCGCAGATCAAGAAGCAACAATGGATCCAATCTTTAATACAATCATCGAACACATCCCGGCTCCTATCGATAACTCTGATGAACCTTTGCAATTCCAAGTTTCTCTCTTGGACTACAATGATTTCGTGGGTCGTATTGGTATCGGACGTGTTTTCCGTGGCACAATTAAAGTTGGGGACAATGTAACACTGTCTAAACTTGATGGTTCAACTAAAAACTTCCGTGTAACAAAACTTTTTGGTTTCTTTGGCCTTGACCGTCAAGAAATCACTGAAGCAAAAGCAGGTGACTTGATTGCTGTTTCTGGTATGGATGATATCTTCGTAGGTGAAACTGTTACACCTACAGATGCCATTGAACCATTGCCAGTTCTCCACATTGACGAACCAACACTTCAAATGACTTTCCTTGTAAATAACTCACCATTCGCAGGCCGCGAAGGTAAATGGGTAACTGCACGTAAAGTTGAAGAACGTTTGCAAGCAGAACTTCAAACAGACGTATCACTTCGTGTTGAAAATACTGATTCACCAGACAAATGGATCGTTTCAGGTCGTGGAGAATTGCACTTGTCTATCCTTATCGAAACAATGCGTCGTGAAGGCTATGAACTTCAAGTTTCACGTCCAGAAGTTATCGTTAAAGAAATTGACGGTGTAGAATGTGAACCATTTGAACGTGTACGTATTGATACACCTGAAGAATACCAAGGATCAATTATCCAAGCCCTTTCAGAACGTAAGGGTGACATGTTGGACATGGAAATCACAGGTAATGGTCAAGCACGTCTAGTCTTCTTGGTTCCAGCACGTGGTTTGATTGGTTTCACAACAGAATTTATGTCAATGACACGTGGATATGGTATCATGAACCACACATTTGACCAATATATGCCAATGGTTAAAGGAACAATCGGTGGACGTAGCCGTGGTGCTTTGATCTCTATGGACCAAGGTTCTGTAACATCATATGCTATGGGATACGTACAAGAGCGTGGTGTTCTCTTTGTTGAAGCGGGTACAGAAGTTTATGCAGGTATGATTATCGGCGAGCACTCACGTGATAATGACTTGACAGTTAACGTTACAAAAGCTAAACAACAAACAAACGTTCGTTCATCTAATAAAGACTCAACTTCAGTCCTTAACGCTTCTAAAATCTTGTCTCTTGAAGAATCATTAGAATTCTTGGGTGATGACGAATACATGGAAGTAACACCAGAATCAATCCGCTTGCGTAAACAAATTCTTGACAAAGCAATGCGTGAAAAAGCAACGAAAAAGAAAAAAACTGCTGAATAAATAATAGTTTGCATATGGCGCTTGAAACAGCAGAGGAATTTGAGGAAAGACTAAGAAGCCAAAAATAAGGAGAAAAGCATGTTTTATCTGATACTTTTAGTTTTATTTGCCTTGGGCTATATCTTTTTAATGCCGAAGGATGTGAGAAGAAGTGCAGATATCTTTGTTTTTGCATCTGTGTCTGTCCTCATCGTGGCTGTAGCCATCGGTCAAGCGGTCAGTCACCGTGCTGCTTTATATGAAATTGCAATGGTGATTGCACTCTTAGCCCTCGCTGTTAAGGCTCTTGTGGAAATTGAAAAATTATAAAATAAGAAATAGTTTGTCTCGGGCAGACTATTTTTTGGAGGTTACATGGATATAGAGAAAATCGAAAAAGCCTTTGGATTAGTTCTTGAGAATATTATGGCAATTCAAGCAGAGCTCTTGACTGATTTTTATGATGCTTTTGTGGAACAAAATGCAGCTTACTTAGGCGCTTTAGAATTTGCGTCACTGACGAAGGAAAATAATGATAAGGTTCGTTCAATGAACCTCACGAAAAGTGAATGGCAAAAGCTGTTTCAGTTTGTTTTGCTTCAGGGGTCACGTGTCGCACCAATGCAGGCAAATCATAATTTAACTCCGGATTCTATTGGTTTCATCTTTAATTTTATCATTGAGGAGTTACACAAAGAAAGAAAGATTCGTTTACTAGAATTTGGCTCAGGAACGGGGAATTTGGCGGAAACGCTTTTGGTTCACATGCAAAAAGAAGTAGACTATGTTGGTTTTGAAGTAGATGACCTCTTGTTGGATTTGTCCGCTTCAATGTCAGAAGTCATGGGAACAGAAGCAAGTTTTCTCCAAATCGATGCCGTTAAACCACAGCCCTTGGAACCTGTGGATGTTGTGATGAGTGATCTCCCAGTTGGTTATTATCCAGACGATGAAACAGCCAGCCATTTTCAAGTGCATGACAAATCAGAACATACCTATGTGCACCATTTAATGGTTGAGCAATCTTTCAAATATCTGAAAGAGAGTGGTTTTGCGCTCTTCTTAGCTCCAGATAATCTTTTGACAAGTGCACAGTCTGAGTTTTTGAAGGCTTGGATTAAAGAGCATGCGCATGTTGCTGCAGTTATTACATTACCTTCATCACTCTTTAAAGGTGCAGGGAAATCAATTTATTTATTAAGTAAAAACCAGACAAATACACCGACTTTTGTTTACCCCTTGTCTGATTTAGCAGACCGTTCTATTTTGCAAGAATTTATGTCTGAGTTTGTGAAAAATGTTAAGATTTGACCAAAAACTCTTGGCCAGTCACTGCCTTCAAATTGGTTTTGTGATATAATTTAAGAGAAATTTGAAAGAAGAAGGATAGATAAAATGACAAAAACTCTTGCGGTTAATGCTGGTTCATCATCAATGAAATGGCAAATGTATGAAATGCCAGAAGAAAAAGTTCTTGCAAAAGGTTTAATCGAACGTATTGGCTTGAAAGATTCAGTCACAACCGTAAAATTTAATGATCAAAAAGAAGAACGTGTGTTGGATATTGTAGATCATACACAAGCCGTTCACATTTTACTTGAAGACTTGAAACGTTTCCATATTGTTGAAGAATTTTCAGAGATTGCAGGAGTAGGTCACCGTGTTGTCGCTGGTGGAGAGTTATTTAAAAAATCTACTTTGATCGATCAGGAAGTACTGAAACAAATTGAAGAGCTTTCACCGCTTGCTCCCCTTCACAATCCAGCAAATGCTGCTGGTATAAAGGCTTTCTTGGAGTTGTTGCCTGAAGCAACAGCGGTAGCTGTTTTTGATACGGCTTTCCACACAACAATGCCTGAAAAAGCTTTCCGTTACCCATTGCCTAAAAAATATTACACTGAAAATGCAGTGCGTAAATATGGAGCACACGGAACTTCACACATGTTTGTGGCACAAGAAGCTGCAAAAATGTTAGGCAAAGATATTAAGGATACAAAAATCATTACTGCTCATATCGGTAATGGGGGCTCAATCACTGCTGTAAAAGGTGGCAAGTCCATCGACACTTCAATGGGCTTCACACCCTTAGCAGGCATTATGATGGGAACACGTACAGGCGATATGGATCCTTCTGTTTTCCCTTATCTTATTGCTAACGACGATTCACTCAAGGATGCTCAAGACGTTGTCAACATGATGAATAAAGAGTCAGGACTATTTGGTGTTTCTGGTTTGTCTTCTGATATGCGTGAAATTATTACTGCTCGTGATGCTGGGGATACAGATGCAGCCTTAGCATTCGAAATGTATGTTGATCGTATTCAAAAATTCATTGGTCAATACTTGGCTGTTTTGAACGGTGCCGATGCGATTGTATTTACAGCAGGTGTAGGGGAAAACTCAGCTCCAGTACGTGAAGGCGTCTTAAAAGGTTTGTCATGGTTTGGTATTGATGTTGACTTCTCTAAGAATGTTTTTGGATTTGAAGGAGAAATGTCAACACCAGAATCACGCGTTAAAGTCTTTGTTATTCCAACTGATGAGGAGCTTGTAATTGCACGCGATGTTGAAGCGGCAAAAGCGAAATAAAATAAAACGGCGTGTAAAATGCCGTTTTTTTAATATTTCTTTTAAGATATTTTTTAAAGTTATGTTATACTAGTAAGACAAAAAGAAAACACTTACATATTGAAGGGATTTTTAAAATATGGAAAAAACACTCGCTGTTAACGCTGGATCATCATCACTAAAATGGCAACTTTATGATATGCCAGAAGAAAAAGTTATTGCTAAAGGTATTTTTGAACGTATTGGTTTGAAAGATTCTATTTCAACAACGAAGTTTGATGATCAAGTGCATAAAAGAGAGCAGGATATTGTTGACCATCGTCAAGCAGTCTTGCTTTTGATGGACGAGTTGATACATTTTAAACTCATTAGTAGTTTCCGTGAGATTACAGCTATTGGTCACCGTGTTGTTGCGGGTGGAGAATTTTTCAATACGTCTACTGTAATTACTCCTGAAGTTTTAGAAGAGATAAAAAACCTTTCAACTTTAGCCCCTCTCCACAACCCAGCAAATGTGCTAGGGATTGAGGCTTTTAAACGATTACTTCCAGATGCACTTGCTGTAGCTGTCTTTGATACAGCTTTTCACACGACATTGCCAGAAAAAGCCTTCCGTTATCCCATTCCAACAAAATACTATACCGACTATGCTATTCGTAAATATGGAGCGCATGGAACTTCACACATGTATGTGTCACGTGAAGCAGCAAAAGTTTTAGGGAAACCACTAGAAGACTTAAAACTTATCACCGCTCACATTGGTAATGGTGCTTCGATTACTGCTATTGAAGGCGGAAAGTCTGTTGATACTTCAATGGGCTTCACACCACTAGCGGGTGTTATGATGGGCACACGTTCAGGAGAAATGGACCCTTCGGTGATTTCTTATATGCTTGAAAGTGATCCTAGCCTACGGTCAGCGCAAGATGTTATTGATGTGCTCAATAAAAAATCTGGCTTACTTGGTGTATCAGAGTTTTCAAGTGATATGCGTGACCTAGAGGAAGCACGTAACGCTGGCAATGAAAAAGCTATCCTAGCTTATGAAATGTTTATTGACCGTTTGAAGAAATTTATCGCACAGTACTTCGGGGTCCTCAATGGAGCAGATGCACTTATCTTTACAGCAGGTATTGGGGAAAACGATACTGATGCTCGTCGTGATATTGTAGCAGGCTTGTCCTGGTTTGGTATGGAAATTGACCCAGAAAAGAATGTCCGCGGGGCGAATGGCATCATTTCTACTCCAGAATCACGTGTTAAAGTTTTGGTTATACCAACAGACGAAGAATTGGTTATTGCGCGTGATGTTGAAGCTGCAAAAAATAAATAATCTTGTTAAAAGACCATATGGTCTTTTTTTCAGCTAAATTTTATGGTAAAATAGTAGGGATAAAAAAGAATAGAGAAGAGATAGGTAACTATGGCTGATATTAAATATAAACGCGTACTTTTGAAACTTTCTGGCGAAGCTTTAGCTGGAGAAAAGGGTTTTGGAATTGATCCTGAAACAGTGAAAAAAGTTGCTGAAGAGCTCAAAGAAGTATACGCTCTTGGTGCAGAAATCGCCATTGTTTGTGGCGGTGGAAATATCTGGCGCGGCGTGACCGGTGAAAAGATCGGTATGGAACGTGCCCAAGCAGATTATATGGGCATGCTAGCTACAATCATGAACGGCTTAGCTCTTCAAGATACACTTGAAGCACTTGGCGTACCTACTCGTGTTCAAACAGCTATCGAAATGAAAGCTGTTGCAGAGCCTTATATCCGTCGTCGCGCTGAACGACACCTTGAAAAAGGTCGCGTCGTTATTTTCGCAGGTGGAACAGGTTCGCCATACTTCTCCACAGATACAACATCAGCACTTCGTGCAGCAGAAATTAATGCGGATGTTATTTTAATGGCTAAAAATGGTGTCGATGGTGTCTATAATGCAGATCCAAAACTTGACGAAACAGCAGTTAAATTTGACAACCTTACACACATGGACGTTATCACAAAAGGTCTTCACGTTATGGACTCAACGGCTTCAACAATGTCAATGGACAACCACATTCCACTTGTTGTCTTCAATATGAATGAATCTGGAAACATTAAACGTGTTGTTCAAGGTGAAGAAATCGGAACAACTGTAGAATAAATTTATAATAAAATAAAAAGGAAAAATCATGGCAAACGAAATTATTGATAATGCAAAAGAACGTATGAATAGCTCATTGAACAGCTTGCAACGTGACCTTGGTCACATCCGTGCAGGTCGTGCCAATGCGAGCTTGCTCGACCGCATCTCTGTGGAGTACTATGGCGCACCAACACCACTAAATCAAATGGCATCAATCACAATTCCAGAAGCGCGTGTTTTGATGATTACACCATTTGATAAAACAATCTTGAAAGATATCGAGCATGCCTTGAATGCCAGTGATATTGGAATTACACCAGCAAATGATGGTTCAGTTATTCGCTTGGTTATCCCAATGTTGACAGAAGAACGTCGTAAAGAGTTGGTTAAAGAGATGGGTAAATACATCGAAGGTGCAAAAGTTGCAATCCGTAACATCCGTCGTGATGCTATCGATACAGCGAAAAAACAAGAAAAAGCAAAAGAAATCACAGAAGATGATTTGAAAGTACTTGAAAAAGACATTCAAACTATAACAGATAATGCTGTTAAAGAAGCAGATAAAATGGCTGCTGAAAAAGAAAAAGAACTTTTGGATGTTTAAGTTTGTATCGTCATTTGATTGTAAAAGATTTTATTCTATATAATCGAGAGAGAGCAAAAAAAAAACAATCAGAAATAAACGGCTCTGCGGAGCCGTTTTTAAGGAAACAGAATGAATAATTTATTAGCAACAACATTTTCAGCGATTATTACAGCTGAGAATGATCAATTTTACTTTTTGCAGAAAGATGATAATATCATACGTCTTGCAAAATCAGAAGGCGAACACCAGGTAGGGGATATCGTCACAGGTTTTGCCTATGTGGATAAATCTGACAAAATGTGCATGACAACGCAAGAACCAACAGCAACACGTGAAAAATTCGGCTGGGGCACAGTGACCGATGTTCGTCGTGACTTGGGCGCTTTCGTTGATATTGGTTTAGCTGGGAAAGATATCGTGGTTTCGCTTGATGATCTTCCGCTACCAGAAGATAAAGATCAATGGCCTAAAAAAGGGGATAAGCTCTTTGTTAAAATCGTCGTTGATGCGAAAGATCGTCTTTGGGGTAAATTAGCTTGGCACCAAGATTTCTGGGAAATGTCAGGACCGGCCTATGACAATATGCAAAACCAAGACTTACGCGGGATTGTTTACCGTAACAAAGAAACGGGCTCTTTCGTCTATCTTCCAGATAATAATATGCTTGGTTTCATCCATCCTAACGAAGCTTTTGGCACACTCCGTATCGGGCAAGAGCTTCAGGTACGTGTCATTGGCTTCCGTGATCAAGACCGTAGTTTAAACCTTAGTGCGAGACCACGTGCTTATGAAATGTTGGATGCTGATGCACAGATGATTCTCGCATATCTTGAGAGTATGGGTGGAAAAATGCCTTTTAATGATAAGTCAGCGCCAGATGATATCAAAGCGACATTTGGTATATCTAAAGGACAATTTAAAAAAGCGCTTGGCGGTTTGATGAAGAATAAAAAAATTAAACAAAGTCCAGAAGGTACAGAGCTCATTTGATAAAAACACTAAAAAGTTGGATTCATCCAGCTTTTTTTCCCATAAATAAAAGCCGTTTGGAATTTAAAGAAAAAAATAAGTGCATGATAGAGTGAGTTTTGTTATAATATCTTCAACTAAGAAGAACGGGGAAAGAGTATGAGTAAAGAAAGAGCAATATTTGCCGGTGGCTGTTTTTGGTGTATGGTACAGCCCTTTGAGGAACAAACAGGGATTCTTGCTGTGACAAGTGGTTATACAGGCGGTCATGTTGATAATCCAACTTATGAGCAAGTTTGCAATCATCAGACAGGCCATACTGAGGCAGTGGAGATTATCTTTGATAATGAAAAAATCACTTACAAAGATTTAGTGGAACTTTACTGGGAGCAGACCGATCCAACCGATATGTTTGGGCAATTTGAGGATCGTGGCGATAACTATCGTCCAGTTATTTTCTATACTGCTGACTCACAGAGAGAAGTCGCTGAAAAGTCAAAAGAAGCACTTCAAAATTCTGGACGTTTTGATCAGCCTATTGTTACCACAATAGAACCCGCACAAAAGTTCTGGCCGGCAGAGGATTATCATCAAGGATTTTATAAAACAAATCCTGAGCGTTATGCTTTGTCTAGCCGTTTACGTCATAAGTTTTTGGAGGAAAACTGGAAATGAGACAGCCTTTTTATACTTATTTGATGCGTCATCGGGCGCCAGTTGAGGTGGATGACGTTACACGTTTGGCTAATCTTGCCTTTGCGGATACACAGTTTCCCAAACAATCGAAAGACTTTGACGAAGTGTCCACATACCTGGAAACCTATGCCCCTTTTTACTTTAACTTGGGACTTTTTGACGATATCTGGGCAATGTACCTAGAAGCCTAAAAATGGAGGAAAACACAATGAAAATGGCACACACCTGTTACCGCGTCAAAGACTTGGACGCTTCAATCAAGTTTTATCAAGAAGCTTTTGGTTTTGAGGAAAAACGTCGTCGTGACTTTTTAGAATATGAATTTACTTTAGTTTATTTGACTTTACCTGGTGATAACTACGAATTAGAATTGACTTATAATTACAATCATGAAGCGTATGATTTGGGTAATGGCTATGGACATATTGCTATTTCGGTTGATAATTTGGAAGAACTGCATACAAAACAAAAACAAGCAGGGTTTGAAGTTACCGAACTTAAAGTCCTTCCTAACTCCGACACACGCTATTACTTTATTATTGATCCAGATGGCTATAAGGTTGAAGTGATTGCAGAGTAAATAAAAAAGAATAAAAAGACTGAATTATTTCAGTCTTTTTTTGATTTTCGCCTAAATGTAGCAGCCGCATTTTTCAAGCTTAAAGTATTTCTACTTTTTCATGAAAACTAAATGTAGAGGGAAAATTATCAGAGGATTCTCGTGTTAGACTAATAAATATAAAATAAAGGAAGGAGGCTAAAAAGTACTGTTGTCCTAGAAAAAAATAGTTGTATTTGAAAGGAAGCTTTATTATGAAAATCAAAAAAATTATTGCCGTATCAACTTTAGGGCTAGCTCTTTTTGGGGCAAGTCAGATTGCGACTGCTGAGAAAATATCTGCCGATGGTGTTTTTGGCGATAGTGTTGAAAAGATGGAACGTGCTGTTCGTATTTTGCAAAATAATTTTACGAAACACGGCAAACAGGTGGCATATTATAAAACTTTTCCAGATGCCGCTTTGGGGAAGAAAACCTTGACATCAGAGTATTATAATTGGGCTGTAAAGCATCAAAGCACTGCTTATGTCCAAGGCGGAGGAAATCAAAGTAGTGGCTGGTATCCGGCAGGTTATAAAGTTTGGGTATCTTCTACAGGTTATCGTTATGGAGGATATAGCTGGGGCTATCAGGCAGTTGGAAATAAATGGTAAATCGTGATGAATAAGCTGTTGAAATTTACCTTATTACTCCTTTTTTCTTTGATTACTTGCATGATTGCTTATATGCGTTATACCGATAAAGAAGCCACACGGTTGAGGGAAGCTGTTCAACTTCCAAATTATACCCAGATTTATCAGCCCAAAATAAATAATCCCAATAATGACCTTAACGACCTTGATGTGAAGGTAGAGTTTATAAATCGTAAAGATTTTATTAAGGCAATAAAAGAGGTTTCGCAAGAATTTGATGTTCCTTTTATTATCCGTGTGTGTTTTCTAGGGCATAAAAATGATGGAAAAGGTAATGTTGATTATGGATCCCCTCTATCAAATATTACTTATTTTGAAACACACTATCATCCTAGAAAAGAAAAGAAGTTTAGAGACCTCGATTATAAGGTAAAGATAAATAATAGCCCTATAGAAGATTTGACAGATGAGCAATATCAAGGAGCCAGTATATTTTTCAAATCTGACGATAAAAAAAGAGTTTTAGAAGCTTTATCCCAAAAGTTTAATCAAATCTCAAAAGTTCAAACAAGCTCTGCCAGTTTAGAGAATCAGCCGTCATGGTATATTCCGAGCAGTCCAATTATTAGAGTCAGTGATATCTATGTATTCCTTATTAAAGTTGTTCTTTTCTTTTACTTTGTTTTTATGTTTATATGGATAATTTTAAGAAATAAAGAAATAGCTATATTTTCTCTTAATGGCTTGAGCAACTTCATAATCCTCAAACGAATCTATCTTAAATCTTTTGTTGGAACACAGCTTTTGGTACTTTTTTTGGCAAATATACTGATAATAAGAGCAATTGATACAGAATACATAGGATTGATTTTTTTAATTTCAATTTTGAGTGTATTTGGTGTATTGCTTATTATTGGAGTTATTGTGAGGTTTTCTCTGGCTCAGCAAGTCAATAATAAACCATTTTTTAAAAGATTTTATGTTGCTGTCTATCTTGTCAAGGTATATATTTTTGCAGCAAGTGTAGCAACAAGCATGGGATTGATGCTCTTGTTCAACAGTAGTATAGGAGTGTTGCAATCCTCGCCTATAAAAGGTTATGGTACTTTTCATGGCGGCGGTTCGGGTTATTTAGAAAGTTTGAAGAGTCATACACAGCACGAATCCCTTTTTAAATACATGGAGAATAATGGTGGTTTACACGCTGCAAAGAAATTTTTACCGCAGAAATTTTTGGAGAAATATCAAGGCATGGAAATTAATTCAGCTTATCTTCAAAAATATAAGATAGAAGATGTTAATGGAAATGATATTAAAATCCCGACTGAAACAAGTGAAGCGGTGATTTTAATTAACGAACGCTATAAAGATAAGTTGCATGAGATAAAAAAAGGATATTTGGAACTTCTAGATATGTCTGGTCTTTGGTTTAAAGGAAAGAATAGTCGTTTCATTATCATCAAAGATAAGCAAAAAATACCAGCTTTTCAAGGGGAACGAGGCGGAATTTTTTCTAATGGAAGAAAAGAGGAAATACGAGCAGATATAGTAGAGGTCCATACGGTAAATAATGCGGGAGTAAACACCTACATCAATATGTTTTATAATGGGAACACTCTTGGTGCTTTATTTCCTATTAAGAAAAGTGCGGAAAAAACTTATTTAGATCTACTCCCTAGTTTAAGGAAGGATAAGGTAGAAGCTAGTTTTACTTCATTTGTTTCTAGCTCAAAAATTGCAGAGAATGATATGAAGATGTATATTGGAGAGCGCTGGTCATGGGTATTGATGAACCTTCTGGCATTCATTCTCTTTATCATCATGATACTATCCACAACAATGATTTATTTCAGAGTCAATAAAGAAAAGCTTGTCCTTTTTCGGATACAAGGATTTTTCCGTCTAAGAAGCTATCGCTTTCTATTTATAATCATTATCATTCAAAACATAGTGTTTTTTACTCAATCGATGATTTTAGGCTATGATTTCACAGTCATTGAGGCTTATATACTTTATGCTTTGATTGAGATATTTTTAGTCTTCCACCTCCTCACTCGCCTCGAAAAGAAAGAGTTAGTCAACACCTTGAAAGGAGCATAATACAGCATGATAGAACTGCAAGAAGTGAGTAAAAAGTTTGGGAAACATCAGATTTTTGAAAATTTTTCCCTCAGTATTCCAGCTCAGAAAATGACAGCGATACTCGGAAGAAGTGGCGCCGGAAAGTCCACGCTTCTTAATCTTATCGGATTGATTGAAGGCGCAGATTCTGGGAGGTTATATATATCAGGGAAAAAAGCACCTAAGATAAACAGCAAAGAAGCGTTACTTATGCGGCGCAACCTGATAGCATTTCTTTTTCAAAACTTTGCCTTGATTGAAGATGAGAGCATTGAGCGAAATCTCAATATCTCTCTAGTGTATGAGAAAATAAAAGGCAAAGAAAAGCGACGTAGGATGAGAGAGATTTTAAATCAAGTAGGTATTGCTCATAAGCTAAGCGAAAAAGTATACGCTTTGTCTGGTGGGGAAAAACAGCGTGTAGCTCTGGCGCGTGCTTTGTTGAAACGCAGTAAGATTATCTTGGCTGATGAGCCGACCGGCTGTTTAGATGAACAAAATAGATCCTTGATACTGGGATTGTTACGCCAAGAAGTAGAAAAGGGAAAAACAGTCATCATTGTCACGCATGACCCAGCTGTTGTTGCAGCATGTGATGAATTCGTTGAAATATAGAGACTTGACAAAAACAACTATATTTGGTAGACTGTTTAAGTATGTTTTTAGCATATAGGCGTGGAAGATAGAATGGTCTATCATCATACCACATCACGAAAACAATATTATAAGGAGAAATTTATCGTGGCTAAACAAGTAGAAAAACTCGTTAAATTGCAAATTCCTGCCGGTAAAGCAACACCAGCTCCACCAGTTGGTCCAGCTTTGGGTCAAGCAGGTATCAACATCATGGGATTCACTAAAGAATTCAACGCGCGTACAGCTGACCAAGCTGGTATGCTCATCCCAGTTGTAATCTCAGTATATGAAGATAAATCATTTACATTCATTACAAAAACTCCTCCAGCAGCAGTTCTTTTGAAAAAAGCAGCTAAAGTTGAAAAAGGTTCAGGTGAACCTAACAAAGTTAAAGTTGCAACTGTAACAAAAGCACAAGTTGAAGAAATTGCAAACACTAAGATGGCTGACCTTAACGCTGGTTCACTTGAAGCAGCAATGTCAATGATCGAAGGTACTGCGAAATCTATGGGATTTGTAGTAGAAGGTTAATTTTTAATTAATCATCGCTCATTTTCCACACAAGTGGAAGGCTGTTATAATAACAGACAACCGATATTACCACAAGGAGAAATATAGAAATGGCTAAAAAAAGCAAATCAATGCGCGCTGCTATCGAAAAAGTAGACGCAACTAAACTTTACAGCGTTGAAGAAGCAGTAGCACTCGCTAAAGAAGCTTCAATCGCAAAATTTGATGCATCTGTAGAAGTTGCATACAATCTTAACATCGATACTAAAAAATCTGACCAACAAATCCGTGGTGCAATGGTATTGCCAAACGGTACTGGTAAAACTGCTCGTGTTCTTGTTTTCGCTCGTGGCGAAAAAGCTAAAGAAGCAGAAGCAGCTGGTGCAGACTTCGTTGGTGCTGATGAACTCGTAACTAAAATCAACGGTGGTTGGTTGGACTTCGACGTTGTAATCGCAACACCTGACATGATGGCTGTTGTAGGTCGTCTTGGACGTGTCCTTGGCCCACGTAACCTCATGCCAAACCCTAAAACTGGTACTGTAACAATGGACGTAACTAAAGCTATTGAAGAATCAAAAGCTGGTAAAGTTAACTACCGTGCTGATAAAGCGGGTAACATCCACGTACCAATCGGTAAAGTTTCATTCGACAACGAAAAACTTATCGAAAACTTCAAAGCTATCAATGCCGTAGTTGTTGCTGCTAAACCAGCTACAGCTAAAGGTACTTACATCACAAACCTTTCAGTTACTACAACTATGGGTGCTGGTGTTAAAGTTGATACAACAAGCTTCTAAGTTGAAAATTAAAAAAGCTCCTCAGGGAGTTTTTTTTTGCATATCTTAGAAACTAATATGTAATTTTTGTAATTTGAATTAGAGAAACATGCTTTTTCATGTTACAATAGTAATGTGAAACGAATGACTCTATTAATAGGCTTTATAGCAGCTGTTTGGATAACTATATATATCGGAACAGTATTTGAATTTCCCTTAATAAGTTTACAAATAATTTCATTGTTGTTACTTTTTACGACTTTTTACTTGGTGAAACTTGATGGAACTTGTGCTTGGCCCTATTTACTCATTATTGATATTTTCTTGGTATTTTTCCTTTTTACCTTTTATAATTCTCGTTATTTTTTCACATATATCCAATATGATAGCGATGTGACTGAAATTTTAATTATCGCTGGATCATTTATTATCTCCCAAATTTTAGGAATCTTTTGGGGCAGTCAATTTTATATTAATCCAAATAAAAAGTAGTGAATCATCCTTCACTACTTTTTTCTGAAAGTTTTTCTAAAATTTCATTGATTTTATCAACTTTAGGTTGAGCAAGGGTTTGAAATTCGTTCACTTTTCTTTGAATTTCTTGTCCGGTAAGCTCAGCCTTTTTTGCTTCAATTTTTACATTTTCTAAGTTCGCTTTGACCTCATCTATTTCTTTACTTAACCGTGAAAAGATTTCTGAGACGTCATTGATGAATTCTTTCATAAGATTTCCTCCGCAATTGCATTAAGATCATAAGTATGTGCTGTGAAAGCAGCAGAGAAACCATCATCTTCAGCATAACGTGGAATGAGGTGTACATGAGTGTGAAAGACAGTTTGTCCAGCTATTTCCTCGTTGTTTTGTAGGATATTCATCCCTTTGGCATCTAGAGAATCCACAAGTTTATTAGCAATTTCTGGAATTCTAGAGAAAAGCTGAGAGGCTTGCTCGGGTTCCATTGCCAATAAATTTCGTGTATGTGTTTTAGGTACAACTAAAGTATGCCCTTTTGTGGTCTGTGTGATATCAAGAAAGGCTACCAAGTTATCGTCTTCGTAGATTTTCGTACTTGGAATTTCACCCGTAATTATTTTACAAAAAATACAATTATCCATAAGAAATCTCCCTGTCCATTTGTAGAGTCTCAAAAGTTGAGCACTACTTTGTTATAAGTAAATTATAACAAATTCTTCTGCTTTTGCTTAGTGTAACTTGTTAAGAAAATTTTTTAGAAAGCGTTAAGACAAATAAATAGTTTTTAATGTTTAAAATTGGTATTATCATGGTAAGAAAAACAAAATAGGAGGTAAAGTCATGAAAAAAATTTCAAACCAATTATTGCTTTTCATCCTCATGTTGGGGAGCATTTTGAATCTTATCCCATTGGTGAGTGCTGAAACAACGTCTCCAAGTGCAATACAATTTGTAGATCAAGTTGTTCTAAGTAATAACAATGGTCCAATAAACTCAAATAAAATAAGTGATGCTTCTTTGGTCAACGCTACCTATACGCTTAGTATTCCAAACGGTACAGTCATTGATACGGCGCAAACGTACACAATGCCATTACCTCAGGAATTAAAGTATACAGGAACTGCTCCAATTTTGCTGACTAAAGAAGATGGTACATTGTTAGGTTCAGTGACTATCCAAAATAATATGCTTAATATTGTTTTTGCACCTGTTATCAACAATTTATCTAATCGTACATTATTTTTTAACTTTTGGTCTGGCTTTAATAAAAATACTTTAAATTATGATGCGGGGAATGATTTAGCCTTTCCGACAAAAAATAATTTAAATAATAGTATTCACGTTAATTTTTCAAAAAGTAGCTCAGGTGAAGGGTCAGGGAACAGTGCAATTGCTAAAACGTTGCACTATGAAGCAAATGATATAGTGACTTGGACTATAACCATAAACAATGGTGGTTATGAAGTTTCCGATGCGAATTTTGCTGATACGATGAGCAACACGCAGGACTATATACCGGGTTCGACCAGTATACATTATAGAAACTATAAAAATACTGTTATTAAAACAGAGTCAACGGATTTGGTTTTTAATCCTAATGCAGATGGGAGTCAATCCACCTCCTTAAATCTTGGACATCTCCATGGTGACACAGAAGCATCTCTCACCGAACCCAATTCAGTCGTCATACATTATCAGACAAAATTAAAATCTAATCCTGTGAATAATAAATACCCTAATCAAGCTTTTTCCTATGATGGGACAACTCTAATTGATAGTGCAGTTTCCACTGCAACTTATCATGGACAAGGTGGAGGAGGAACAGGTGATCTTGCTGGTGATGTACTTATCAAATATGTTGACGAATTGGGAAATAAGCTCATAGATAATATTACACTCAAGGGAAACATTGGTCAACCTTACACTTCCGAGCAAAAAGAAATCGAGGGTTATACCTTTAAAGAAGTACAAGGGAATCCCACAGGAATCTTTACAGATCAGGCGCAAACCATCACTTATGTTTATACTAAATTACCAGTAAAAGGTGAAACAGTAACTGTAAAATACACAGGCGATGATGGTAAAAAAATAGCAGAAGATACAGTTCTTACAGGGAACATTGGTGAAGAATATGTTTCGACACCAAAAGAGCTCCCAGGTTATAGTATAAAAGGCGTGCAGGGAAATCCAAAAGGTGTATTTACCTCTACCAAACAAGAAGTAAAATACTTGTACGCGAAAAATCAAACGTATCAAGCTAATCTTCCGGCGACAGGAGAAGATAATGGAAAATTTTTGACCATCATTGGTGTTATTCTCTTATTTTTAATAGGAGGAGTAATAGTCTTTGTGCGAAAAATAAACAAATATAAGTAAGGCATCCTACCATTTCCAACCATAAAAAGATAAATAGATTAAAAACATTAAAAAAATCAAATCTATGTTATAATAATTTTTAATAAATTATAAATAAGGAGAAATTTAATATGGATGCGTATATTTTTGACTTCGATGGAACATTAGCAAATTCGGGGAGTACGGGTATATTGGCAACACAAGCTGCTTTTCAGCAGTTTAACTTAAGTATTCCCTCAAACGAGACAATTAACTATTACACAGGTATTCCGATTGAAAAGTCTTTTAAGAAAATGGCTGTGGGGCATACATTTAAGGAAGAAGAATTTGAAGAGTTGTTAAGTGCCTTTCGAAAATACTATAAGGCATATGAGCAAGAAAATCTTACACTTTTCCCTCAAATAAAAGAAGTGCTTCAAAACCTGCGCCATTCCGGTAAAAAGCTTTATGTGGTCTCAAGTAAACACTCTACAGCTTTAAAAAGAAATTTAGAATTTCTTGAGATTGCTTCTTATTTTGAAGGTGTGATTGGTTCAGATCAAGTAGAAAATTATAAACCTGCACCAGATGGTGTACTCTACATAGTAAAACAATACGGCTTGAGCACGCATCAGACCGTAATGATTGGTGATGCCATTTTCGATATACAGATGGGGAAAGCCGCAGGAGTACAGACATGTGCTGTAACTTGGGGTGCACATGATGCTGCTGAATTAGCAGACCAGCATCCCGACTTTTTGATAAAACAAGTAGACGAGTTGCTGAACCTTTAAGGGAGATGTATGAATAAAACTTTTAGTTATTTAACTTTAGGGGAATGAGTTTTATGATTTACAAAAAATACGGGGAAATCTTTAAAAAATTACGTGTCCAACATAAACTTTCTTTGCGTGATTTTGAGCGCATTGGTTTATCAAAGTCAACTATATCTTCCTTTGAAAATGGAAAAACACTGATTTCATTTGATAAACTAGACCTTGCCTTGCAGGAAATGCATACAACGTTCAGATCTTATATGCTGATGCTCAATAATGATGAAGAAGATTATTGGTTAAATCAGTTTAAGAAAATAGAGCAAGCTTATTTTAACAAGAATTTCTCTTTATTAGAGCAAGTCTATTTAGACAATATTGAATATGATTTAGAAGAAAATAAAGTTATTGCACTTTCTGCTAAAGCTTGTTATAGCCATTTATCTCCAGTGGAAGTTTCTTATATTGAAACGAGATTAAAAAGCTATCATATTTGGCATAGTTATGAACTTTATATTTTAGTAAATACCTTAGAGGAGATTGATCCCAGGTTATTGCAAGATCTTGTAGGGCAAATGCTTTCCCAAAACGAACATTACTTGAAAGAAATAACAGAATTTAGAAATCTGCTTATTCGTGTTGTTCTCCGAGCGACACTTGTAATGATACGTCACGGCTACAGAGAGGATTCAGAACGATTTCTCAAAGCGTTTGAAGGATTAACGATAGTCTTTGACACCTATGTTCGAATATCCTCCCTTTTTGTAAAGGGATGTTGGATATACGCGTTTGAAAACCAAATTACGGGTAAAAAACTGACTGCACGTGCTTTAAAAATATTATCCGAAATCGGAGCTTTAGAACTACGGGAAGTTTTCCAAAAAGATTTTGAGAAAATCAGCAACAAATCAAGTGCATGAATGATAAGGGACTTTTCTACATAGTCCCTCATTTTTTTAGTAGAAAAATTAAGAAAAAGAGATAACATTAGAGGAAAGCAAAAGAAGTTGGGATATGATAAAATTAACTTATACTAAATTTGATTAGAAATGGAGATATTAATGTGGCTCTAAAAATAAATAACGTGACTGGAGGCTACTTTGGTAATCCGGTTCTTGAAGATGTAAGCTTTGAGATAGCGGATGGAGAACTGGTTGGACTTATTGGTCTTAATGGTGCGGGTAAATCAACAACTATTCAGGAAATTATGGGACTGCTCACGCCTTACTCAGGTCAGATCGAATTGGATGGAATTACGCTCCAAGAAGATCTTGAAGGTTATCGTAAAAAGATTGGCTTTATTCCAGAAACACCAAGTCTTTATGAGGAACTAACTTTGCGTGAGCACATTGAGCTTACAGCTTTAGCTTATGGAGTTCCTGGAGAAGAAGCAATGCCTCGGGCAGAAGAACTCCTAAAAACCTTCCGTTTGGAAGATAAGTTAGACTGGTTCCCGGTCAATTTTTCTAAAGGAATGAAGCAAAAAGTAATGATTATTTGCGCCTTTTTGACGGATCCAAGTCTTTACATTATTGATGAACCCTTTCTAGGATTAGATCCTTTAGCGATTCAAGATTTAATCACACTTATGCTTTCCATGCGTAATGCTGGTGCTTCGATTTTGATGAGTACACATATTCTCTCAACAGCAGAGAAATTCTGTGACAAATTTGTCATCCTTCATGAAGGTAAGGTATTGATTGCGGGAACGATGGAAGATTTGCGTGCCAAATTTGGCAAGGAAGATGCCAGCCTTGATGAAATTTATTTAGAATTGACGAAAGGTGTAAATGCTCATGAATAGCTTATTTGAAGAACGCCGCAAAGTATACTATCGGCAAAATCTCAAATATTTGCGTTATGTGTTTAATGATCATTTTGTTCTCTTTTTGATGATTTTATTGGGCGCTTTAGCCGTACAGTATGCTCAATTTTTACAAGCTCACAGTTTAAATACTGCTGGAAAAGTTGGTTTAGTTCTTTTAATCACCATTCTAAGCCAGATTTTTGGAAGATTGGCCAGCTTCGTGGAACCTGCGGATAAGGTGTTTCTCTTACCGCAAGAGAAAGCAGTGCGCAAACATTTACTTCTGTCTTGCTTGCGTTCGCTTCTTTTCCCTGCGCTTATTAGTCTTGTTTTAGTCGGAATTGTGGCGCCTCTTTTAAAATGGTCTTTCTTCTATCTTTTGCTATGGTTTATTCTTTTAGTTTTGTTAAAAGCAGCTGGTTTAGGCCTTCGCTTACGTCAACTCATGCCCAATGGAATTATTTCTTGGGAGAGACTTATCGCTTACGAAGAAAACCGCAAAACGAATACATTACGCTTTTTTGCCCTTTTTACCAATGTTAAAGGACTGAAAACACAAAGCCGTCGTCGCAAATATTTAGATTTTCTCTTACCGAAAACGCTGCGAACCTATGAGTATCTCTTTAGTCGTGCTTTTTTGCGCTCCGGAGACTATCTCTCGCTGACGTTGCGTCTGATTGCTCTTAGTGTACTTTCTTTAATTTTTATTGGTAACCCGATTCTTGCGGTTATTTTGGCATCGGTCTTTAATTATTTGTTGCTTTTTCAACTTTTTGCCCTCCAAGATTCTTTTGATTACCAAGTGTTGACGCGAATTTATCCACTCCGTCAATCATCAAAATTTGCAGCAATTAAAAATGTCCTCTCACGTATAATGCTTTTCGCGACAGTCGTAGAAGTCATTTTCGGTTTAGTCTTTCTGCAACCACGCCTTTATCTGATTGTACTTTTACTGGTGAATTTCTTGTTAGTGAAATTTTATATAAAAATGCGTTTGAAGGGCAAATAAAAAAACAGCTTAAGCTGTTTTTTTTTATTTTGCAATAATTTTTGTTCCATGGACAAAGTTTGTACCTGTTAAGTTTGCGTATTCTTCATAGTTATCAACAGTTACACCACCACCAATAATAATAGCAATTCTTCCTTTCGCATATTTAACAAGATCTGCAATTTTTTCGGTATTGAGTGGCTTGTCGAGACTGTCTCCATGCATAAGAATTTTTTCGACGCCAGCTTCGACCAATGTATCGATGGCAGCATGCTGGTCCTCAATCTCATCAAAGGCCATGTGGAAGGTCACAGGAAGACCTTGAGAAGCCACCATAAGTGTTTCAAGGGCTTCAACGTCAATTTGATTGTCTTCTGTTAGAGCGCCTAAAACGAGATTTTGTGCACCAGCTTCGATAGCTTTGAGAATATCATTTTCCATGATTTTTAATTCATAAGAATTATAGACAAAATTGCCTCCACGTGGGCGGATGATAACAGCTAAAGTTGTCTTTTGGTCTCCGATAAATTCAGCGGCTTGCTGAATGACACCATAGCTTGGTGTTGTTCCACCCACAGCAAGGTTATCACAAAGTTCAATACGCTCGACTCCTGCAGCAATTGCTTGAGGAATTTCAGTAAAATTTTCAACACAAAGTTCACGAATAATCATTGGCTTCTTTATTTCCTTTTCTGACTTTTTCTTTATTATAACAAAAAAAGTAGCTTTGCTGTTTTTAATGAATAAAAAGCTAGTGTATAGCAAACGAGGCATGCGATTTGATATAAAATACTGCATAAATAGAAAAAATATTTTCTTGGATATTTGTGATTCCTACGCTTTATAGGATTACTTGGATCCAGAAAAGTTAAAGCATCTGATGAAATGCTATAATAGGTTTATGTTAAAAAAAATTGAAAAAGCCTATGTTTATTTAGAAAAAAATCTCGAAAGTCTCAGCTGTCCTTTATGCCACACTTCCTTTGCTTTGGAGCCTTATGCACTGCGTTGTGAGAATAAGCATACCTTCAATTTAAATAAAAAAGGGTATGTTAACTTTTTACAAACAAAAGCAGATACGGAACATTATACAAAGAAGATGTTTGAACCCAGACGTCGCTTAATCGCTGCTGGCATGTACACACCTGTACTTAAGGAAATTGAAAAAGCCCTTTTATCTGGTAATTTGTTGGATGTGGGTACAGGTGAAGGCAAGTTTTTGGAGTTGTTGTCTTACCAAGGGAACAAATTTGGCTTTGATATTGCAAAAGATGGTATTGAAATGGCGACTGATTTGCCTTTTTCAGCTTTTCTAAGTTTGGCAGATTTGACAAGACTACCTTTTGCTGATGCTTCTATTTCGAGTGTCTTAAATATTTTTACACCTTCAAACTATAAAGAGTTTAATCGAGTGTTACAGTCAGGGGGGAATATCATCAAGATTGTACCAGATCGATATTATCTTCAAGAGTTGCGTAAAGTATATGGCTTTCCAGTTAACTATGACAATACAGAGGTTATTCAACGCTTTGAGCAGGAATATCCTAATGCCGTGGAAAAAGAACTTCATTATAGTTTTGAGATTCCTGAGGCCCTTCGTTTAGATTTTCTGGAAATGAGTCCTTTAGAATGGGCGGTATCCTCTAAGATAAAAGAAGCAGCAAGAAAAAATCCCCCCACCCAGGCAACTATTCATGTGCAAGTTTTAATCGGGCAAAAATAAAAAACCTCTTCTTGAGGTTTTTTCTGTTAGAACATAAAATTTATTATTTCATGAGGAGGTGTACAATCTTTTTGATTCCTTTTTTACAAACAAGGAAAACGATAAAACCAACAACAAGAGCAGCTGGAACAGCAACTAAACTGCTTGTCATTGTAATAAAAATATAGACCATCATTGCCATGATGACTGAAAAGCTTGCGACATTAAGAAAGAAAGTCAGCTCGTGCACACGTTTGGTAAGATGGCTTTCTTGTTCATGTAGCTCATCATATGAATAGTATTCTTGCTTCTCATAGAAATCGTTTAAATTTTTTAATTCCATAGTTTTTTTCCTAAGTTTTCCTGATAATTAAGCTCTATACTACATCATAACAAATTATGTAAATGTTTGCAATACAATTTCATGTCTTATATTACTTTTTTGTTAATCGGAAAATAAAATAAAATGAAAATCTGACGTGTCAAGAGCGATAAATAGTGATATAATTTAGTCTATGATTAAAATTACTACTACCGCAGAAAGTGTGGAGCAAGCCAAGGCTCTACTTGCTGCTGGAACTGACAACCTTTATATTGGTGAAGCCGAGTTTGGGTTACGCTTACCCACAGCGCTTAGTTACGATGAAATTCGTGAGATTACAGCTCTTGCACATGAAGCAGGAAAAACAGTGACTGTTGCTGTAAATGCATTGATGCACGTTGATATGATGGCTAAAATAAAACCCTACTTAGACTTCTTGCAAGATATTCAAGTAGATCGCATAGCCGTAGGAGATGCAGGAGTTATCTTCGTGCTTCAAAGAGACAAATATGACTTGCCTTTTACTTATGATGCTTCTACCATGGTGACTTCAAGCCGCCAAATCAACTTCTGGGCGGGCCAAGGTGCTGTCGAAGCTGTGTTAGCACGGGAGCTTCCCAAACCGGAACTTGAAGCCATGACGGGAAACTTAGATGTACCCGGCGAGGTATTGGTTTATGGAGCAACTGTTATTCATCAAAGTAAACGTCCTTTAGTGCAAAATTACTACAATTTTATTAAGACAGAAGAGACAGGAAAAGATCGTGAACGTAATCTTTTTGTTTCGGAACCCAAAAAGGAAGATACCCACTATAGTATCTTTGAAGACAATCATGGTACACACATTTTTGCTAACGATGATCTTAATATGATGAGCGAGCTCTCGGAACTGGTAAAAATGGGCTTTGACCATTGGAAACTGGACGGTATCTTTACACGCGGTGCGGATTTTGTTGCCATTACGAAGTTGTTTGTAGAAGCGAAAAATGCCATTGTAGCAGGAAATTTCACTGCAGATAAGGCCTTTCAGCTTGAAGAAGAAGTGCGTAAACTTCATCCAGCAGGGCGTACTTTATCACATGGTTTCTATGACTTAGACCCAGGTAAAATTAAATGATGAAAGCTTTGTATTTTGAAGAATTTGGGGATAGTGATGTCCTTAAATATGGCAAAGTTCCCTTGCCACAAGTGCTAGAAGATGAAGTTTTAGTCAAAACGGCATATATTGGCCTCAATTTTGCAGATATTTATCGCCGCCGAGGAGGCTATCATATCGAGGAACACCATCCTTATATTAATGGATACGAAGGTTCTGGTGAAATTGTCGAAGGGAAGCAGAAAGGAAGAAAAGTTCTTTTTGTCGATGTTCCCTTTGCTAATGCTGAATATGTTGCTGTGCCTAAAGAAAAGCTGATTTATTTGCCTGATAATATTGATTTAAAGTTAGCCGCCAGTATTGGTCTTCAAGGTTTGACTGCAGATTTCTTAGCGCATGATTTAGGGAAAAATCAAATAGGGGACAAAGTATTTGTTACAGGAATTAGCGGTGGTGTCGGGCAGATCTTGTCTCAAATTCTTGTGGCAGATGGTATGGAAGTATATGGTACGGCATCGAATGCAGAAAAACAAGCTTTGGCCCTTTCTCGTGGAGTGTGTCAAGTCTATCCAAGCCGAACGGATGAGTGGCGACAAGCGTTGTCTATTAAATTTGATACGGTTTATGATGGCGTGGGCAGCACTGTGAATAAAAATTTAGAGCTTTTGAGGAACAGAGGAAGTCTGATTTTCTTTGGTATGGCGGGAGGCAATCCGCCACAAATTGATCTCGTGAAGATGATGTCTAAATCCAAAAATATCCTAACGGGTGACTTATGGGATTTTTTGACCAGCTTTTCTGAAAGGGAACGCCGAAGTCAGCGTCTCTTTGATTACTTTGAAAGAGGAAAAGTTGAAACAGCGGAAGCAATTGTATTTCCCTTATCTGAAGGTAAGGAAGCTCATCAGTATTTAGAGTCTGGAAAAAATATTGGCAAAGTTTTATTAAAACCATAGTTTATTTTATTAAAGAAGTTTTGGTCGGCAGACCTTATCAAAAATCTTATCTTGAAAATAGGAGAAAAAATGCAAGAAAATTATACAAGACCTGAGGTACTTTCACCTGCAGGCACACTGGAAAAACTTAAAGTAGCGATTGATTATGGCGCAGATGCTGTATATATCGGTGGACAAGCCTACGGTTTGCGATCACGCGCAGGTAACTTTACCTTTGATGAGATGCGTGAAGGCGTAGAGTATGCTTCAGCCCACAATGCTAAGGTATATGTTGCGGCCAATATGGTCACACACGAAGGGAATGAGGAAGGTGCAGGCGAATGGTTCCGTACACTGCGTGATTTAGGAATTTCTGCAGTGATCGTTTCGGATCCTGCATTGATAGCAATTTGTGCAGCCGAAGCACCAGGTTTACCAATTCATCTCTCTACGCAGTCTTCAGCAACGAATTACGAAACTTTAGAATTCTGGCAAGGTTTAGGACTGGAACGTGTCGTCTTAGCCCGTGAAGTTTCTATGGAAGAATTAGCAGAAATCCGAAAACATACATCTGTGGAAATTGAAGCTTTTGTCCATGGTGCTATGTGTATTTCTTATAGTGGACGCTGTGTACTTTCAAACTATATGAGCATGCGTGATGCCAATCGAGGTGGCTGTTCACAATCATGCCGTTGGAAATATGACCTCTATGATATGCCTTTTGGTAGTGAGCGCAAATCAATCAAAGGTGAAATTCCCGAAGAATTTTCAATGTCTGCAGTTGATATGAGCATGATTGAACATATTCCTGATATGATCAAAAATGGTGTAAATTCCTTGAAAATTGAAGGACGTATGAAATCTATTCACTACGTTTCAACAGTTTCAAATGTTTACAAAGCGGCCATTGATGCTTATCTAGAAAGTCCGGAAAAGTTTGAGGCTATTAAGCCAGATTTGGTTGATGAACTTTGGAAAGTGGCGCAACGTGAATTGGATACAGGCTTTTATTATGGTATTCCTGATGAAAATAAACAACTTTTTGGTGCACGTCGTAAAATTCCAGAATATAAGTTTATTGGCGAAGTTGTTGATTACGATGAAGACAGTAAGGTTGCGACGATTCGTCAACGGAACGTCATTACAGAAGGTGATACGATTGAATTTTATGGGCCTGGCTTCCGTCATTCTGAAACAACAATTAAAAACTTACGTTTGGCAGAAACAGGAGAATCTATCGACCGTGCACCAAATCCAATGACCCTTTTACATATTGATGTGGAAACGCCTGTACAACCTGGAGATATGATCCGTAAATCAGGTGCAGGCTTAATCAATCTTTACGAAAAATCAGGTGCGGCTAAAACAGTGCGTGCTTAAAAAGATTAAATAGAGGAGCGTAATGACAGAAAAGACAAGATTAGGCGTTTATTTTGGTACTTTTGCTCCTTTTCATAAGGGGCACCAGCAACAGATTTACAAGTGTGCTGCACTTAATGATCAGGTTCTCTTAGTCGTATCAGGCTATACTCATGATCGAGGTGATAAGATTGGCTTGCCTCTAGCCCTACGTTATCACTATTTACAGGAAGCTTTTGCTGATGAAGAGGACATTGAGGTTGCAATGTTAGATGAAACGGATTTACCTCCGATGCCACAAGGATGGGATGCTTGGTTTAAACGTTTGTTTGACTTATTAAAAAATTACCAGAGCCAGGAAATTACTTTTTATGTGGGAGAGCCGGAATATGTAACTGAGCTCAGTGCACGTTTTCCGCAAGATTTGCGTACCTATAAGGTAGAAATGGCTGATAGGCAAGATATTAAGATATCCGCAACAGACATACGTGAAAATCCATTGTTGTACTGGAACGAGATAAATCCCGCTTTTCGTAGACATTTCACTAAAATTGTTGGTATAATTGGTGGCCGACAAAGTGGTAAGTCAACCTTGGCTAGACGTTTAGCACGTACTTTTAACAATGCCCCCTTTGCAAAGGATATTGAACAGGCTATCACTTCAGCCGGAAATCAAGGTATAATCTTTATTGATAATACTCTATCTCCGGATATGGATCTGGTGCTTTTAATTCCATCTGATAATGACGAAGCACTTTTAAGGGAGATAGCAGAGCAAGCACTTGCTGAAAAAGTTGTACGTTTAGATGATGAAGAAACGACGCGTGACACACGCGCTTATCTCGGGCGCTATTATCATGCTATTGATGCAATTAGTCAGTATACAGGGATTCAAATTGACCGTTTAAAATATTAGGAGAGGAAACATGGTTAACCAAAAGTTATCAAGTGCCGAAGCCTATACATGGCAAGTAATTCAAGAGCATTATGATGAAATTCCCCAACTTTCTATTACAGATTTGGCAGAATTAGCTCATTGCTCTTTATCAACGATTAATCGCACAGTGAGGAAAAAAGGTTTTTCGGGCTATGCCGAATTTCGCTATTCGATAAAAGAAAAGCCACTTCCCAATATTAATGGTTTTTCAAATGAAGTTTTGGCCGCAATTGGTAAAAACGAAGAAGAACTCCTACGGACCATTCATAATATTTCGGCTCCTGCTATTGAACAAGCCGTGCGTGCTATTGACCAAGCTGGTGAGATCATTCTCTTTGCGCGTGGTCTTTCCACTCATGCTGCTGTAGAGATGATGAAGAAGCTTCAACTTTTCCATAAGCCAGTGACACTTCATGATGACTATAAATATATGACTTATTATGCAAGTTTTGTCAAAGAGAACAGCTTAATCATCAATTTGTCCTTGAGTGGCGAAACTTTAGAACTGATTGAAGCAACCGAAGTGGCAAAAACCCATGGTGCAAAAATTTTGACCTTGACTGTAACGGAGCAAAGTCCATTAGTACGTCTTGCAGATGTCTCCCTAATTGGCTATAAAAGCTCTTTAGAAGTTAATTATTTTGATCTTGATGTCCATAGTCGACTGCCCTTGTATATTTTAGTACGTGTCCTCTTTGATGCTTACTCTATTTATAAAAAACAATGAAAAACAAATAATAAGCAAAGCCAAGGAGCTTTGCTTTTATTATCGTTCTTTTTGCTTTAGCAAATTAGAACGATAATACGCAGGGAGCGAAGCGAGTTGTGAACAACAACTTACATTCTTAGCTTTTGTAAGCGGTATTTTAGGAAGTATTTCCTGCCTTCTTTACCCAATGGGAAACTTTTCCAAATAAGAAAATGCTATCATATTAATGTAAGCGATTTCGGTGTAAGGAAATCGAAAAAGGAGGTTCCCGATGGAGGGAGGAAAAATGAAACAAAGAATTTCGTATGCTTTAGGTGCTTTGGGTCACGATACCTATTATGCAGCAATTAGCGTGTTCTTTATTGCTTTTGTTACGAGTCAAATGTTTGCAGGTAGTGAACATGAAGATGCAATGATTGCCCTTGTGACATCACTTGTCGTCATTATTCGATTGGTAGAAATTGTTTTTGATCCCATTATTGGGAGTATTATTGACAACACACGCACGCGTTGGGGAAAATTTAAACCTTGGTTGGTTGCTGGCGGTTTAATATCATCTGTAATGATTGTATTGATGTTTTCAGACTTCTTTGGATTAGCCAAAAGTTCCAATACAACCTTATTTATTATTGTCTTTATCATTTCTTTTGTCATTCTGGATGCTTTTTATTCCTTCAAGGACATTGCCTTTTGGTCAATGATTCCTGCGCTCTCTGAAAAGAATGAAGAACGTGAGTCACTCGGAACATTTGCCCGTTTTGGTTCAGCTATTGGTGCTCAAGGAACAACTATTCTCGTTATCCCGATTACCTATGGATTCACTCAACTCATGACGGGGCACCATGCCCAAGGTGCATCAGGTTGGTTTGCATTTGGTGTCATTGCTGCGATTGTTTCAGGTGGAACAGCCTTAATTACAGCTTGGGGTACCCAAGAAAAGGATTCTGTTATCCGTCAACAATCACAAAAAACAACAACCATTGATGTGTTTAAAGCTTTATTGAAAAATGATCAGCTGATGTGGTTGTCATTGTCTTATATCTTGTTTGCTTTAGCCTATGTCGCAACAACAGCAACTTTGATCTTGATGTTTACCTTCGTTTTAGGACAAGCTGCACTGTATTCAATTACAGGGATTGTCGGCTTTATCGGCTCTATCGTCTTAGTACCACTGTTCCCTGTCTTAGCGAAGAAATTTGGCCGTCGTAAAGTTTTGACAGGTGCAATTCTCTCGATGCTTGTCGGTTATGCTTTCTTTATCTTTGGAAGTTCAGTGCCAATGACAATTCTCGGTCTTATCTTTCTGACTACACCTTATCAGCTTGTGTTCTTATCAGTTTTGATGACAATCACAGACTCTGTAGAATATGGTCAATGGAAAAATGGTGTGCGTAATGAAGCAGTCACTTTGGCAATGCGTCCGTTACTGGATAAAATTGCTGGTGCTTTCTCTAATGGGATCTTTGGGTTTGTGGCGATTGCAGCTGGTATGACCGGTTCAACTTTTGATCCACATAAAGTTTACGGGGTAACGACCTTTAAGCTTTATGCCTTCGCTTTTCCAGCCGTTCTGATGATTATCTCACTCACGATTTATCTTCTTAAGGTAAAATTAACAGAGAAACGTCATAAAGAAATTGTTGCGGAACTCGAAAATAAATTAAAATAAAGATAAGGACTAGCGGTGACGCTAGCTCTCCTTATTTAAAGACAGGTGAATTATGGAAATAACAACAAAAGACTTTGGCTTAGGCGCGCATTTGATTTGTTTAACAAACAAGGCAGGAGATACGCTCTCATTGAGCAATTACGGTGCCCGAATCGTGGATTGGACAGTCAATGGTAAGAAAATCGTTTTGGGCTTTGATTCTACACAAGAATATGTCGAAAAAGATAACTATCCTGGTGCCACAATTGGCCGAACAGCTGGCCGTATCAAAGACGGTCAAGTGAAGATAGCAGGCAAGAACGTACAATTGCAACAAAATGAAGCTGCGCAAACCTTACATGGAGGGCAAGATTCCTTTGAAAGTAAACTCTGGCAGTTTGAAGTTTTTCAAGAAGCAGAACAAGCAAAAGTTCAATTTTACTTGACGTCAAACGATGGTGAAAATGGCTATCCAGGACAGATACAAGTTACTGTAACTCAAAGTTTTGATGAAAATGGCGCTTGGTCCATTGAATATGATGCCGTTTCTGATAAAGACACGGTGTTTAACCCTACAGGTCATGTTTACTTTAATTTGTCTGGAGATGTAGCTCAAAGTATAGACAACCATTTCTTGCGTTTAGGTGCCTCTCGTTTTGTTCCTTTGTTAGACAAGAGCGAGGTAGTACGTGGAGATATTGCGGAGTTAGCGGGTACAGACTTAGATTTGCGTTCAGGCAAAAGGCTCTCGGAAGTCTTTCAAAGTACTATGGAGCAAGTGATTTTGGTTGATGGTCTTGATCATCCTTTCCTTTTAGATGAGCCAAGCATAGAGAAGGAGCAAGCACGTTTAAGCTTTGAAGAGTTAAGTATCTCTGTTTATACTGATCGTCCAAGTATTGTTATTTTTTCAGCAAATTTTGGCGAATCTGGTGCAGTGTATCAAGGAAAAAAAGAAGTAAATCATGGCGGAATCACTTTTGAAACACAAGTGGCGCCAGGCAGTCAACAAATTCCGGAGTTGGGTGATATCACACTCAAAGCAGGTGAGAAATACTATTCAAAAACAATTTATAAACTCCATAAAGAAGAGAAAAAATGAGGAAAAGAAAATGACAACAATCGTGGAAAACAGTAAAGTTTTAACAGCATTAACAAACAGTTTTGAAAAAGTATTTGGGGATACAGAAAATGTGGAATACTTCTTTTCGCCAGGTCGTATTAACTTGATTGGTGAACATACCGACTATAACGGCGGCTACGTTTTCCCAGCCTCAATTACACTTGGGACAACAGGTTTGGCCCGTTTACGTGAAGATACAAAAATCCGACTTTTTTCACAAAACTTTCCAGAAGCAGGTCTTATCGAATTTGCTTTAACAGAGGTCAAGGAAAAAGATGATGACAGTTGGTCAAATTACGTTAAAGGAATGATAGTGATGCTTCAAGGTGCAGGCTATACCATCGATAAAGGTTTTGAACTACTTATCAATGGTGAAATTCCAACAGCTTCTGGTTTATCATCTTCAGCTTCTTTGGAACTTTTAGTCGGTGTAGTTTTAGACGACCTGTTTAATTTACAAGTCCCACGCTTGGAGTTGGTACAACTCGGACAAAAAACGGAAAATGAATTCATTGGTGTCAACTCTGGTATTTTAGACCAGTTTGCGATTGGTTTTGGTGAAGTGAAAAAAGCGATTTTATTGGACTGTAATACTCTTAAGTATGAAATGGTGCCGGTAGAATTACGTGATTATGATATTGTCATCATGAACACAAACAAACCACGTGCTTTAACAGAATCAAAATATAATGAGCGTTTTGCTGAAACACGTGAAGCATTGAAACGTATGCAAAGTAAATTAGCTATTGAATCCCTGGGTGAACTTTCTAATGAGGATTTTGATGCCAATACAGACTTGATTGGTGATGAAACCCTGATTAAACGTGCGCGCCATGCCGTATATGAAAATAACCGTACAAAAATAGCACAAAAAGCTTTTGTTGCTGGTAATTTGACGAAGTTTGGTGAATTACTTAATGCTTCACACGCTTCCCTCAAAGACGACTATGAAGTGACTGGGATTGAACTTGATACGCTGGCTGAAACCGCACAAAAACAAGCAGGTGTATTAGGCGCACGTATGACAGGTGCAGGCTTTGGCGGTTGTGCAATTGCTTTAGTCGCTCATGATAAAGTCGCAGATTTTGAAGAAGCAGTGGGAGCGGAATATGAAAAAGTAGTTGGCTATCCAGCAAGCTTTTATGTCGCCCAAATTGGTTCAGGATCAACAAAACTGGATGTGGAGTAGGAAAAGTAAAAATGGAAAAATATCAAGCTGTTCAAGAATTTATTAATTTAGCAGAAAAAAATCATCGAATTGAAACGCTTGATAAAATATATTGGCGTAATCAATTACTCCATTTCTTGGGGATGAACGATTGGGACGAACCACAAGTTACAGAAGAACATGATGCACTAACTTTAATGGATCAGCTCATGATCCTTGCACGCGACAATCAAGCTTTTTCGCCAGAAGAAGAAGAGTTTTATGAAGCGGCTCTGATGGACTTTATTAGTCCAACACCAAGTCAAATTAATCGTGAGTTCTGGAAGAATTATCAAGAGAGTCCTAAAAAAGCAACAGATTATTTTTATGGACTGACTCAGGAAATTAATCAGGTCAAGACGAGAGATATCGCAAAAAATATCGCCTTTAATTATCACTCAAAATATGGCGATTTAGAAATCACAATCAATCTCTCAAAACCGGAGAAAGATCCAAAAGCTATCGCTGCAGCTAAATTAGTCAAGGATTCTAGTTATCCAGCCTGTGCGCTCTGTATTGAAAACGAGGGGCTTTATGGTGGAGGGAATAAAGCTGCACGAAGCAATCATCGCCTCATCCGTTTAAAATTACAGGATGAAGAATGGGGCTTTCAGTATTCGCCTTATGCTTATTATAATGAACACTCAATTGTGCTCAACAACTTGCACAAGCCAATGAAAATTAATCGCCGATCTTTTAGTAATCTCTTGGACTTTTTGGATTTGTTCCCTCACTATATGATTGGATCCAATGCTGATTTACCAATTGTTGGGGGTTCTATTTTGACCCATGATCACTATCAAGCAGGACGTCATGAATTTCCGATGGCTAAAGCCAAATTAAGAGAACAAGTAGCCTTCAAAGCTTTTCCAGAAGTAGCAGTTGGCATTGTGAATTGGCCTATGAGTGTGGTACGTTTGTCTTCTGAGGACAAAGGGCAGCTTTTGACACTTGCGGACTACATTTTGAAGAAATGGCAACAGTATTCGGATACAAGCATTGATGTCATTGCTCATTCTGCTGATGGTACGCCACACCATACGATTACGCCAATCGCTCGTAAACGTGAGGGGGCTTACGAGATGGATTTAGTCTTGCGAGACAATAATGTTAATGAAACATATCCTGATGGGATTTTTCATCCTCATGCAGACCTGCATCATATCAAGAAAGAAAATATTGGCCTGATTGAGGTCATGGGTTTGGCTGTTTTACCTCCGCGATTGAAAAATGAACTGCAAGAAGTGGAACAGTATCTCTTAGGAAAGCCACATCATATGAAAGATATGCACTTACCTTGGGCACAAGAGTTAAAAAATCAAGGGGATTTTACTGAAGAAAATGTCTCAGAGTATGTCCGTGAAGCAGTTGGAGCTGTCTTTACAAGAGTATTGCAAGATGCGGGAGTATTTAAAGATGACAAAGCAGGATATGCCGGGTTTAAGCGCTTCATTGATTTTATAAATGAATAAGGTTATACTTGTAAGTGATTGATAAATAGTATTTAAAAACTTTGTACATCAAAGTAATGGAGGATAAATAAATGACAGTCTTAGTACTTGGAGGCGCAGGTTATGTAGGTAGCCATGCTGTTGATATTCTAGTAGCACGTGGTTATGATGTGGCCGTTGTAGACAATCTTGTGACAGGACATCGTGAAGCTGTCCCAGCAGATGTACGCTTCTATGAAGGAGATGTGCGCGATCAAGCTTTTTTGGCTGATGTTTTTACAAAAGAAAAAGATATCGAAGGTTTAATGCACTTTTGTGCCTATTCATTGGTAGGTGAATCAATGCAAAAACCCCTGATGTATTTTAATAATAATGTTGGTGGGGCACAGGTTATTCTTGAAACCATGGAAAAATTTGGTATTAAGCATATTGTCTTTTCGAGTACGGCTGCAACTTTTGGAATACCCGAAGAAAGCCCTATTTCTGAAAAAACTCCACAAAAACCAATCAATCCTTATGGCGAAAGCAAACTCATCATGGAAAAAATGATGAAGTGGCAATCAGAGGCAACGGATATGACTTATGTAGCACTGCGCTACTTCAATGTTGCTGGTGCTAAACATGACGGAAGCATTGGTGAAGCACATAAAAATGAAACGCATTTGATTCCGCTTATTTTACAAACAGCTTTAGGCCAACGTGAGTTTATCACTATCTATGGCGATGATTACAATACGCCTGATGGTACATGCGTACGTGACTATATTGACATGGAAGATTTGATTGAAGCACACATCAAAGCCTTAGAATATCTTAAAGCGGGCGGTGCTTCGGATCAGTTTAATCTTGGCTCTTCAAAAGGCTACTCTAACCTTGAGGTCTTGGAAACTGCACGCCGTGTTACCGGTAAAGAAATTCCATCACAAATGGGAGAACGTCGTCCTGGCGATCCAGATATGTTGGTGGCAGACTCGACGAAAGCAGGAGAAGTCTTGGATTGGCACGTGAAAAATAATTTAGAATATATTATCGAGAATGCTTGGAAATGGCATAGCTCTCATCCAAATGGATATTAATACAAATGGAAAAAGCAATCTTTTAATTTGGGTTGCTTTTTCGTTATTTTTGTAAGAAAACGCTTCAAAATGTAAAAATATAAAGAAAACAGGATTGAAAGCAGATGAAAGTTGCATGAAAATGCAAAAAATGTTATATTAAGAAAATATTTCAATATAAATAAAATGGAATTATAGGAAAAATAAATGGAAAATAAAAAAGGGATGGGGCTGATAGCCCTTGTCTCCATCGTTGTCTCCAGTGCTATTGGTGGTGGGGTATTTAACCTTTCCAACGATTTAGCCAATGGAGCAACTGCAGGTGGTGTAATCGTAGCATGGCTCTTCGTTGGTTTAGGGCTTTTAGCGCTTGTCTTGAGCTTAAACTATCTGATTATTAACAAACCACAACTTTCAGGGGTTTCTGATTATGCGCGAGAAGGCTTTGGCGATTTGGTAGGTTTTCTTTCTGGGTGGGGTTACTGGTTGTCCACATGGTTAGGTAATATTGCCTTTGCCGTGCTCATGATGATATCTATGGATTACTTTTTCCCTGGTAAATTTGCAGATGCAAATGGAAGTCTAAGCGTTTTTGCAGTAGTGTCCGTATCGATTCTTTCTTGGCTTTTAGCTTTGATGGTGAGTAAAGGGGTCGAATCTGCAGCGATTGTGAATACCATTGTTCTGGTTTGTAAATTAATCCCAATCTTTGTTTTTATGATTACAGGGATCTTTATGTTCAAAGCAGGAGTATTCACTGCAGGTTTTTGGAACAATATTACAGAAAATACTCAAGGCTTGGTTCTAGCTCAAGGGTCAATGACCGCTGGCGGCTTACTCGATCAAGTTAAAAGCTCTCTTATGGTCATGATTTGGGTCTTTGTCGGGATTGAAGGTGCGGCAATGATGGGCGATCGTGCCAAGAAAAAATCTGATGCAGGCCGCGCGACAATCATTGGTCTTATCGTTTTACTTTTTATCTACATCTTGCTTTCACTCCTACCTTTCGGCTATTATGATCAAGCAGAATTAGCTGCCATGAAAACGCCAGGCATGGTTTATATGCTAAAAGATATGCTTGGTAGCTTTGGAGGCGCATTGATGGCCAGTGGTCTTGTTGTTTCCGTTTTAGGGGCTTGGATATCATGGACGATGCTTCCAGTGGAATCAACAACACAGTTGGCCAATCAAAAATTACTCCCAGAATGGTTTGGACGCTTAAATAAACATAACGCTCCTGCAAATTCTCTTTGGCTTACACAAATCTTTGTTCAATTTTTCATCATCGTTACTTTTTATGTCGCAAATGCTTATAATGTAATGGTGTACCTCTGTACAGCATGTATCATGATCTGTTACGCTTTGGTCGGTGCATATATGATGAAACACGGTCTTGAAGAAAAAAATACAAAAAATATAGTCATTGGCTTTGTGGCCCTTGCTTTCCAAATTTTAGCGCTGTGGCTTTCAGGCTGGCAGTATGTTTGGATGGCTTCGATTCTCTATGCAATTGGTTTTATTTTCTACTACTTAGCGAAGAAAGAAAATGGTAAGACACTTTCTCGTGTAGAAATTATTGTTCTTTTTGTAATTATCGGTTTGTCTATCTTTGCAGCTTTTGGCTTGATTGGCAATCATTATGGTTTAAGAGAGTTACTTGGCTTATAAATAACGTAAAAAAATTCGGAATTAATGTTCCGAATTTTTTTGCTCTAATTGTGAGTAATGGCTATTTTTGATATGAACCAATACACGTAAATCTTCTTCGAGTTTATCTTTTTGTTGGCGCAATTCACGTTCTTGTTCAACAAGAAGGGAAATACGTTTTAATAACGTAGAATCCCCTTCTGCCTCCAGTGCCTTAAATTTGAACAGGTTATCCTCAGTCAGTGGTGGTTCTTTCTTGTCCATTTGTTTCAATTTCTCCTTGCTTCACATTGAAAATACTTAAGTTTTCTGGCAGGTTTTTGAGGTGGTCAAGCGTCGTTGTAGTAATAAAGGTTTGTGTTTTTCCGAGCGTTGTTTCTAAAAGATCCAACTGACGGCTATTATCGAGCTCACTCATGACATCGTCGAGCAAAAGAATAGGATATTCTCCAGTCTCTTCAAAAATTAAATCAATCTCAGCGAGCTTGACAGATAAAGCAACGGTTCTTTGTTGGCCTTGGCTGCCAAAGTCCGCAACATTAATACCATTGACAAAAAAAGTCAAATCATCTCGGTGAGGACCGACAGAGGTCTGATGACGAAAGATATCCTTATCACGTGCGCTTTTCAAATCTTCTAAGAGAGCTGTGGAATTAACTTTATAATTAATCTGCAGCTCCTCAAGCCCATGAGTGAGTTGAGCATGAATTTTTTGTGCCAGCTTTTCTAGTTTGTCAATAAAATTTTGACGTTCAGTACTAATCTTCTGACCGTGTTCTGCCAGTTGGCTGTCTAAAACATCTAAAAAAGTAGTGTCAATCTGTTTGCGTTCCATCTTGAGGTAAGCATTGCGCTCTTTTAAAGCGCGGTTATAGCGCACCGAATCATAAAGATAAACGGGGCGTATTTGACCAATCTCCATATCCAGAAAGCGACGGCGAATGCTTGGTGCACCTTTGATAAGTTCTAAATCTTCAGGTGCAAACATGATAAGGTTCAGCTGACCGATATAGTCTGCTAAGCGGTTTTCTTTCAAATGATTGACATGAGCCGTACGTCCTTTAGGAGTCAAAGCAACTTCTAGAGGGATATTACTGTGACCTTTTGTGACAGTACCAGAAACCTTCATTTCTTTGGCATCCCACCGAATCAGTTCCCGATCATGATGGGTGCGGTGGCTACGTGTTAAAGCAAGAAAGTAGATACTTTCTAAAAGATTAGTTTTACCTTGGGCATTCTGTCCTAAAAAGATATTGAGATTGGGATGAAATTCAAGGGAAAGCTTATCATAATTTCGGAAATTATAGAGCTGTATATTGTTAAGTTTCATGCTTATTTAGCGCCGGGGAATCTTGGCTTGGCCGCTTTTTTGGGTTTTTGAGTTTTGACTTGAGCGTTCATTTTCTTGACAAGTGCTTTGACGCGTTCTTCCTCGGCCTTATCTTCTTCACGTTCAGCAATTTCTTCTTCAGAAGCTTGGACAAATGTGAGAATCAGTCCAAATTCAGGAATCTCCAAAACATCTCCCGCACGCAGTTTTTTGCCACGGCGATTTTCAGCTTCCTTGTTTAAGAAAATATTGCCTTCATTTTCAGCGAGAAAAAGCTTAGCTTGGCCTCCTGTATTGACAATGGCCAATTCTTTAATGACTTGTCCTAAGGTGATGTATTCTTCAAATAAAATGTAATTTTGCATAACTCTATTTTAGCATAAAGAGTCTCAAAAATAGTGGAAAATTTGCTATAATAGAGATATTACAGCTCCTGCTCTTTTTAGGATTAAAAGAAGTTCCTTTAAACTTAAAAAGAGGAGTAGACAAGGGATATCTATGAAACTAGCCAGCGGAGTAAATCTCCATGTTATAAAAGAAACAAAATTCAAAACAATACGTCTCATGGTGCGCTTTCGTGAAGAACTTTCGCGAGAAAATATTGCTAAGCGTGTGATTATCTCTAATTTATGGGAAACGACCAATGCAGCATACCCAACAGCTCAAGCATTTTCAAGCCGCTTGTCAGAACTTTATGGGACATCTTTCTCAACTGCAGTAAATAAAAAAGGCAGTCAACATTTGTTAAGCATTCATATGAATCTTGTTAATCCTAAGTTTGTTGATGTGGATACTTTGGCAGGTGCCGTTGACTTTATGCATAAAGCGCTCTTTAGTCCAGATAATAATGTTGAAGTTTTCCAGCGGGAAAAGACAAATCTCATCAACTACCTTAAAGCTATGAATGAAGATCGCTCTTATTATGCCAGCCGTCAGTTGGCTGCCCTTTTCTTTACGGATCCAAATCAATCTCTCCCAGGTGTAGCAACTGTGGGACTTTTGCAGTCAGAAACAGCAGAAGCTGTTTTTAATTATTACACTGAAATGCTTAATCACAATCTGATTGATATTTTTGTTCTAGGTGATGTGGAAGAAGCTGAAGTTGTACGTTTGTTCCAAAACTTTGACTTTAAGGATCGTCAGAGGCATTCTGAAATTTTTTATAAGCAAGAGCTCAAGGATTATCAAGAAAAAATCGAAGCTAAGGAGGTGCAACAGTCTATTTTACAAATGGCTTTTGCGCAACCGACAACTTATGGCAGCAAGGATTACATGACTTTACAAGTGATGAATGGCCTTTTTGGTGGCTTTGCACATTCTAAATTATTTATGAATGTCCGTGAAAAGGCAAGCTTGGCTTACTATGCAAGTTCAGCTTTTGATAGTTTTACAGGCCTGCTAAGAGTTAATGCAGGAATTGATGCAGGAAATTATCAACAGGCACGAGAGCTGATTCTAGAACAACTTCAAGCCATGCAATCTGGAGACTTTACCGCACAAGAAATTGAGCAAACTAAAACAATGCTAAAAAATTCTTACTTCATGTCGCTTGACTCTTCTTCGAATCTCATCGAACAAGCTTTTATTCACGAAGTTTTGCCTGAACTTTATGTTGATGAAGCAACTTTTTTGAAAGCATTAGAAGCTGTGAGCAAAGAAGATATTATGCGCTTGGCGCAAAGTTTAAAACTACAGGCTCAATATTTCATGAAAGGAGAAGTTTATGCAGAAGAAGAGATATGAAAAAACGGGTGAAATCTTATATACTGATGTTCTAGCCAACGGTTTAACGGTTTATTACTTACCGAAACCTGATTACAATCGCACCTACGGTCTTTTTACGACAAACTTTGGGTCATTGGATACCTCTTTTGTCCCTATGGGAAGTCAAGAGATAAAGACTTTTCCAGAAGGTATCGCTCACTTTTTGGAGCATAAACTCTTCGAGAAAAAAGAAGGGGATGTAATGTACAAGTTTGGAGCCTATGGGGCGCAAACCAATGCTTTTACAAGCTTTTCGAGAACGTCTTATCTTTTTTCGACACGTGAAAATATCTATGAGTGTGTGAACTTACTGCTTGATTTTGTGCAAGAACCTTACTTTACGGAAGAAAATGTTGCAAAAGAGCAAGGTATTATTCAACAAGAAATCCAGATGTATCAAGATGATAGTGACTGGCGTTTGTTTGCAGGGCTTTTAGCTTCGCTTTATCCTGAGTCACCATTGGCAGATGATATTGCTGGTACTCCACGTTCGATTAAGGAAATTACCGCAGCTGACTTGTATGTTAACTATGAAACTTTTTATCATCCCTCAAACATGAACCTCTTTTTAACAGGTCCTTTTGATGTGGATTACATGGCTGCATTTGTAAATGAGAATCAAGAGAAGAAAGCTTTTGTTAAAGCTGAACCCATACAGAGAAAAACTGTTGAGGGGAGTCAGCCGATTGCAGGAAAAACTCTTGCGTTTGAAGTTGCGATGCCCAAGTTGGCTCTTGGTTTTCGTGGAGAAGATGCTTTACCAACTGATGCCCGCGAATTATTAGAATATAAACTTTCAAATCAGTTGCTTCTCGATATGCTTTTTGGGAAAACAAGTCATCGTTATGAGGAAATGTATAATGCAGGTTTAGTTGATGATTCTTTTGGCTATGGTTTTGATATGGATAAAAGTTTTCACTTTGCGAATATTACAGTAGATACTGAAAAACCAGAGCAAGTAAGTAAAGTTTTGCAGGAAGCCCTAAAAAGTTATAAAATAGATAAGGATTTTGAAAAAGAAAATCTAGAAATACTGAAACGTGAAACACTAGGGGACTATTATAAATCCCTAAACTCTTTAGAATATATCGCCAATCAATTTTCATCAAATATTTATGGCGAGATTAACTTCTTTGATTTACCTGAAATTTTATCAGGATTAACCCTTGAAAAAGTCAGCAAATACGCTGAAAAATTTGTTGAGAATATGCAAACTGTAGATTTTATCATCTACCCTAAATAATACGAACAGTTATGAATAAATCCATGTATTTCATAAAGCTGAGAGGAGGACATGGTGGCAATTAAAACAATAGGCGAAGTCCTCAAAGACAAGAGGACGGAACTTGGCCTCGGGCTAAGTGAAGCCGAAAAACTTACAAATATTCCGAAATTATATATTATTGCTTTAGAAACAGGGGATTATAAGGCTTTACCCGGTGATTTTTATATTAAAGCTTATCTTAAACAATATGCAGAAAAGTTGGATCTTGATGCAGATCAAATCATGTTTGCATATGAGAAGGATGGATCAATGTCTGTTGAAGAACACGAAGACATCCAAGAAACTTATCGATTTGTGAAACCAAGTGAACGCGTAGAAGAGGAAGAGGAAGAGGAAGAAAGTAATAAGCCTGCATGGCGTCATTATGTCCCCATTATCTTGCTTTCTGCTGTTGCACTAGCCATTGTCGGAAGTGTCACAGCTGTTGTATTACTTACGCGCCCGCCAAAGCCTGACTTGAGTGATACATCTTATACTTATAAAACGAGCGAAACAAAAAAGGCAACAGAAGAACAAAAGAAAACAACAGAATCATCAGAAAAGCCTGTTGAATCAAAACCAGAGCCCCAAAACCAAATTTCGGTTACTGGAAGTGGTGCGCAACTCAATGTCAAGGTAGAAAATGCTACGAGCCCAACACAAATTGTCTTTACAACAGCAGCTGGTGCAGTGACAACTGTTTCATTGACCAATGCGGATTGGGCAACAGTACGCACGCTATCTGATGCCGAAAATACAGCTACAGCAACGCTGGGGGCAGGATTAACTAACTCCGTGATTAACCTGTCCAATACCCAAGGACTTACAATGACAATCAACGGTAGCACTGTCGATTTGTCTGCTCTTACAGTAGGCGTTCCAGTTCAAGTGCAATTAACGGTGACTTATGCAAGCACTACAGCACCTGTAACACAATAAAAAGTTGAGTCACGAGCAGGCCAACTCTAAGAAGCGAAGAAAGTAATTATGAAAAAAGAAAAACTCCCTAATCAACTAACGATACTAAGAATCTTTATGATTCCTGTCTTTCTCATTGTCCTTTATCTGCCACATGGTGCAGCTGTGGGTGCCAGCTATGTTTCATGGATTGTTGCAGCAATTATCTTTGCTGTAGCTTCAATTACAGACTGGCTTGATGGCTATTTGGCACGCAAGTGGAAAGTTGTTTCTAATTTTGGTAAATTTGCAGATCCTTTAGCGGATAAAATGTTAACGATGGCTGCATTTGTGATGCTAATTGCTCTAGGCTTAGCTCCAGCTTGGGTTGTTGCAATCATCGTATGTCGTGAACTTGCTGTGACTGGACTTCGCCTTTTACTGGTTGAACAAGGTGGTGCAGTCTTGGCTGCAGCTATGCCAGGAAAAATTAAAACATTTACACAAATGTTGTCTATTATTTTCTTACTAATTGGTGATCCCATTTATATTGGCACAATCTTACTTTATGTTTGCCTTATCTTCACGATTTATTCCGGCTATGATTACTTTGCCAAAAATATGCAAGTTTTTAAAAATTAATGTGAATTTAAAGCTTGAAAAAAATAGAAGTCTGCGTTATACTTAAACATACAGAGAGTAAGACTTGGCTGAAAGCTTACAAAACCTAAAGTGACGATAAAAAACGGTAGCAACGTTATAGCTAAACTGAGGTTCTGGAAGACAGGACAAATTTAGGTGGTACCGCGATAAGATTACTGACGCCCTAGAGCTTTTATGCTTGGGGCGTTTTAATTTGCTACCAGCATTGCACCTAAAGGTGCTAATGCTGGACGGCAAGCCCAATAGGGCTTTGCCTAAGCAACTTATTAGGTAAAATGTAAAAAAATTATCGTTTTTTACATTTTACCGTCATAATTATTCGTCATTGCGCCTGAAGGCGCTAATGCATTATGGCAAGGTTCACGTGAGCTTTCTTAATAATGTTTAAATCATAAATGTATTCGCTACAAGGAGATAATATGAAATTACAAAAACCAAAAGGTACGGCAGATATTCTGCCTCAAGAGTCACAAAAATGGCAATATGTAGAAATGATGGCACGTGCAGTATTTGAAGATTACAATTTCAAAGAAATCCGTACACCCCTTTTTGAAAGTTATGAGCTGTTCAGTCGTGCAACAGGTGAAACAAGTGATATTGTGACGAAAGAAATGTATGACTTTGACGATAAAGGTGGACGTCACATTGCCTTACGTCCTGAAGGAACTGCTTCAACTGTTCGCGCTTATATTGAAAATAAACTCTTTGCCCCAGAAGTGCCAAAACCTGTAAAAATGTATTATATGGGCTCAATGTTCCGCTATGAACGCCCTCAATCTGGACGTTTACGTGAATTCCACCAATTTGGTGTAGAGTGTTTCGGAGCAAAAAATCCGGCAATTGATGTCGAAATTATCGCCATGGCACAATCATTATTTGAACAAATCGGTATTTCTGGTGTGACGCTTCACTTGAATTCTTTGGGGGATTTAGAAACACGTAAGGCTTATCGTACAGCTTTGGTTGATTATTTGACACCTTTTGAAAAACAACTTTCAAAAGATAGCCAACGTCGTCTTCACGAAAATCCTCTTCGAGTACTTGACAGCAAGGAAAAAGAAGATAAAGAAATCGTCAAGGATGCACCATCTATCTTGGATTTTCTTACAGAAGAGTCTCAAAATCACTTTGACATGACACGTGAACTGCTCGATGGTTTAGGCATTGAATATGTCATTGATACAAATATGGTTCGTGGTTTGGACTATTATAATGATACAATTTTTGAATTTATCGTAGATGTCAAAGGACAAGAATTGACGGTTTGTGCAGGCGGCCGTTATGATGGTTTGGTTGAATACTTTGATGGTCCAGCCACACCAGGTTTTGGATTCGGACTGGGCGTAGAGCGCTTGTTGATGATTGCTGAAATGCAAGGTGTTGATTTCCATGAAGAAGATACACTTGATGTTTATATTGCCGTTATGGGAAATAAAGCCAGCTTAGCAGCGACACAACTCGCAGAAAGCCTCCGTGCTCAAGCCTTTAAAGTCGAACGTGATTTCTCTAATCGCAAGCTTAGCGCACAATTTAAATCAGCAGAAAAAGCAAAAGCAGAAGTGATAATTACGCTTGGGGATAATGAAGTGGAAACAGGTGAAATTACAGTTAAACATAACCAAACGCGTAAAGAAGTGAAAACAACTTTGGCAGAAGTTGCGAAAGGATTTGCGCCTATCTTTGAAGAAGCGCTTGGAGAATAACAAAGTTCAGTAGTTCTAGAGAACACGAGTACTAAAAAACATAAGGAGATTAAATTTGAAGAGAACAAACTATGCAGGAAATATTACCGAAGAATATTTAAATCAAGAAGTTACCGTAAAAGGTTGGGTTGCGAAGCGTCGCAATCTTGGAGGCTTAATCTTTATTGATTTGCGCGACCGCGAAGGTATTGTCCAGATTGTCGTTAACCCAGAAACAGCAGCAAAAGAAATTGTTGAGGTAGCAGATAAAGTCCGGAACGAATACGTCCTTGAAATTACAGGTAAAGTTGTTGAACGTGCCAGCAAAAACGAAAATATTAAAACAGGTGGAATTGAAATTGAAGCCAACCAAATGCAAATTCTCAGCACTTCAAAAACAACGCCCTTTGAGATTAAAGATGGAGTTGAGGTGCTTGATGATACACGGTTGAAATACCGTTATCTCGACTTACGTCGTCCGGAAATGCTTAATAATATTACGATGCGTCATGCGACAACACGTGCTATCCGTAGCTACTTAGATAATCAAGGCTTTATCGATGTTGAAACACCTTTCTTGAATAAATCAACTCCAGAAGGTGCACGTGATTACCTTGTTCCTTCTCGTGTTAATAAAGGCGAATTTTATGCTTTACCACAAAGTCCACAACTTATGAAACAATTGTTGATGACTGCGGGCCTTGATCGTTACTATCAAATCGTGAAATGTTTCCGTGACGAAGACTTGCGTGGTGACCGTCAACCAGAATTTACACAGGTCGACTTAGAAACAAGTTTTCTTGGGGAAGAAGAAATTCAAGATTTAACTGAAGGTTTGATTGCGAAAGTTATGAAGGACGTTAAAAACGTTGATGTAACTTTGCCATTTCCGCGTATGAAATACGATGATGCTATGAATTTCTATGGTTCAGATAAGCCAGATACACGCTACGAAATGCTTTTGACAGATTTGACAGACCTTGTGAAAACTGTAGATTTCAAAGTGTTTAGTGAGGCGCCAGTTGTTAAAGCCATTGTTGTTAAAAATAATGCCGATAAGTACTCTCGTAAAGCTATTGATAAATTAACAGAGCAAGCCAAACAAAATGGTGCCAAAGGCTTAGCTTGGGTCAAGTTTGAGGACGATAAATTGGCAGGTCCAATTGCTAAATTCTTGACAGATAAAACATCAGAATTCGTTGAAACTTTGGGCTTAGAAAACAACGACTTGGTTCTCTTTGTGGCGGACAGTTTAGAAGTGGCAAATTCAGCACTGGGTGCTTTACGTCAAACGATTGCCAAAGAGCAAGGCTTAATTGATTATTCGAAATTCAATTTCCTCTGGGTTATTGATTGGCCAATGTTTGAATGGTCAGAAGAAGAAGGTCGTTATATGAGTGCGCATCACCCGTTCACTTTACCAACTGCTGAAACACAAGGGGAACTTTCAGGAGATCTTAGTAAAGTGCGTGCGCATGCTTACGACATTGTTTTGAATGGTTACGAACTCGGTGGTGGTTCACTTCGTATTAATACGCGTGAATTACAAGAAGAAATGCTCAAAGCGCTAGGCTTTAGTTTAGAAGATGCCAAAGAGCAATTTGGTTTCTTGTTGGAAGCTTTAGATTATGGCTTCCCACCACACGGAGGATTGGCCCTTGGTTTGGACCGTTTCGTTATGTTGCTTGCAGGAAAAGACAATATTCGTGAAGTTATTGCCTTTCCTAAGAATAATAAAGCCACAGACCCGATGACACAAGCACCATCAGTAGTCAGTGAGAGCCAACTGGAAGAATTGAGAATTAAACTTGAAAAACTTGACTAAATTTATCAACATGTTTGGTGGCTGGGAAAAGTTGACACATCGTTTCTCAGCATCTGTCTTATATGGAATCACATCTGCTTTTGCATTGAACTTCTTTTATCAACCCGGAAGAGTTTATGCAAGTGGCGCGACAGGGGCAGCACAGGTGGCAACGGAAATTTTAACACGAATTTTGGGGCACAACTATCTTCCCATATCAGCCACGCTCTTCCTGATCAATGTCCCCTTAATGATTTTAGCTTGGTTCCGTTTAGGGAAACAGTTTACTCTGTTTACTTTGTTAACGGTTACCATGAGCTCCATTTTTATCCACTTTGTTCCTGAAACAACGCTGACACCTGATCCAATCATCAATGCCATCTTTGGTGGTACCATCATGGGTGCAGGTGTTGGATATGCCATGCGTAATGGTATCTCAAGTGGTGGTACGGACATCATTGCCCTTTATATCCGGAAGAGAACAGGCCATAATGTTGGTACACTAGGTTTCATCGTCAACGGAGTAATTATCTTTACTGCAGGCGTACTCTTTGGCTGGGAATATATGCTATATTCTATGATTGCTATCTTTGTGAGCTCACGTGTCACAGATGCAATCTTTACGCGTCAAAAACGTATGCAGGTGATGATAGTTACCGAGAATCCTGAAATCATCATCCGCAAACTCTTTGAAAAAATGCATCACAGTGCAACAATTTTGAACAATGCTGAAGGTGCATACTCACATGAGAAACGGACAATTTTGTTTACGGTTATCACCATGTATGAGTATCAAGATTTTAAAGAAATCATCACAAAATATGATCCGAAAGCTTTTGTCTCTATCTCAGAAAACGTTCGTGTAATAGGGAACTTTAGTGAGATTACTGATTAAGTTGACAAAATGACCGTTTTAGTATAAATTAGAGAAGGCCTCTGTCAACTGTGACAGAGGTTTTACAAGAAATTATAAAGCCATTTTTATAAGGTAAAAATGGTATTAGATTGGAGAGTTGTATGAAGGATATGAGCCTCATTAAAATCCATTTTCGTAACTTTATTGCCATCAGCTTAGGCGCAATTATCTTTGCTTTTGGTTTTGTAAAGTTAAATATGGCCAATCAGTTGGCTGCAGGTGGCCTTTCCGGTATTACCTTGATCTTGCACGCATTATTCAAGTTGGATCCGGCCCTAAGTCAGTTTATTCTGAATATCCCCTTGCTTTTTATTGGTTACCGTTTCCTAGGACAACGGACCTTTACCTATACGGTCTATGCGATTGTTAACATCTCGCTTTTCCTTTCAGTTTTCCAAGCATTTGATTTTAGTATTAATCTTTTGCATGATAACTTAGTCGCAGCTCTCCTGGCCGGGGTATTTGCCGGAACGGGGATTGGGATTATCTTCCGCTTTGGCGGAACAACTGGAGGTTCAGACATCATTGCTCAGCTGTTGCAAATTAAGCGAGGCACAGCAGTGGGGCGTGTGATTTTCACAATAGACCTTTTTGTAATGACACTTTCTCTCACTTACATTGATGTTAATCATATGGTTTATACATTAATTGCAAGTTTCGTAAGTGCTCAAGTTATTAACCTTATCCAATCTGGTGGTTATACCGTTCGTGGGATGCTTATTATCAGTCCTAAGTATCAAGAAATTTCAAATGCCATCCTGGCAGAACTTGGACGTGGTGCAACATTCTTACATGGTGAAGGCGCATATTCAGGTACAGAAAAACGTGTGGTCTATGTGGTGCTTAACCCTCGAGAAGTCATGACGGTTAAAGCTCTGATTGCTGAAATAGATCCTCAAGCCTTCTCAACAGTAATAAATGTGCATGAAGTTATGGGAGATTTTACTTATCCACAAAGTAAATATAAACGTAAGAAAAAATAAAAAAGAGCCAGATTTTGGTTCTTTTTATTTTAATGGCTATTATTGAAAAAGTTTTGAAGTTAGACGTTCGCCTTCAAGTCGGCCTACAGAAGAAACACCTTCTACATCAGAAGAATCAGCATTAACGCCGTCCTTAAGAATTTGTAAGCGATCGATAGCTTGATTGATCTGAATGAGGCTTTGAGTTTGATTTTCAAAGCTATAATTACTAATCTCACGTTTAGCTTTCTTGAGGTGAATAATTGCCTTTTCGATTTCGACAAGAGCTTTTGATGTACGCATAGAGTCCCTCCTTGTTTTATGATACTAACCTTATTATAAACAAAAAGACTGGCAAAAGCCAATCTCTTAATTTTGGGCAACGAAATCATCTAAAATCTTGACAATTTCTGCTTGTGTTTCTGCTTGATTTACAGCTACTTTAACTTTTGCAGCACGTTTTGCACCTTTGAGGTAGTAAGCTGCATGTTGACGAAATTCGCGTGACGCTAAGTTATCGCCTTTGAGGTCAACAAGACGTTGCAAGTGAATCTTAGCGATACGCATTTTTTCATCCACAGTTGGTTCAGGGAGTAATTCCCCTGTGCGAAGGTAGTGTTCCGTACGGTGAAGCATCCACGGATTTCCGAGAGCTGCTCGACCAATCATGACTGCATCAACACCTGTCTCATCAATCATGCGTTTAGCATCTTCAGGTGTTTTAACATCACCGTTTCCGATGAAAGGAATGTTAATATTGCTTGCTACTTTTTCAAGCCATGTCCAGTCAGCTTTACCTTCATAGAGTTGAGCGCGTGTCCGTGCGTGCATTGCAACAGCTGCACCACCAGCTGCTTCAATAGCTTTGGCATTTTCGACAGCGTAGAGATGATCAGAATCCCAACCGATACGAATTTTTACAGTGAGTGGTAGATCAATCGCAGAGCTGACAGCTTTCACTACATCGTAAACCTTATCTGGGTCAAGTAGTAAGCGACTTCCCGCTTCATTTTTGGTTACCTTCGGAACAGGACAGCCCATATTGATATCAATGATGTCTGCTACTGTATTTTCTTGAACAAATTTCGCTGCTTCAACCAGTGTATCAACTTCACCACCAAAAATCTGCATGGAAAGTGGATGCGGAACGCCTTCAAAGTCCATCATTTGAAGCGTTTTTTTGTTACGATGTTCGATACCTTTATCAGAAATCATTTCAGTAACAACAAGTCCGGCTCCAAACTCTTTAGCTGTTGTCAGGAAGGCTTTATTATTAATTCCCGCCATTGGAGCGAGTACAATTTTATTAGCAATTTCTATATCCCCAATTTTCCATGGGCGTGTGTATTTTGAATCCATAGTCATAGAGAATATTTTACCATTTTTTAGGGGATTTGCTAAAACTTTGCACTGAAAAAACCTTCGTAAATAAATTAACGAAGGTTTTTTATCTTAATCGGTAAATAAGTGCTTTATTTTTTGGCGTACAGAAACTTCCTGAGCTTGAGTGGTTAAAAAGGTTGCAACATCTCCAGCATGGAGTAGTGTATCTCCTCGTGGAATAATTTTTTCACCATTTCTTTGAATAGCAATCAGAAGACTATCTTTAGGAAGATGGAGATTTTGAACCGGTTGATGGTCAGCTTCCGAATCAAACTGTACCAAGGCTTCAATCATAATATGACCTTCTTTTTCAGTAGCTATTTCCGAATCAACAGTAAGTAGATTGTGGAGTAATGAGTGGTAGATTGGCTCAGAGTGTAAAAGCTCGGCCACAAGATAGGAAATTAGAGAAACAAAAGCCAGAGGTAATAAATGATCAAAGGAACCTGTCATCTCGACTAAAAGGAGAATTCCAGTCATTGGTGCACGAACGATAGCAGTAAAAGTTGCAGCCATCGCTAAAATAATAAAATTTGGGAAAAGGTTGGGCGACAAATGCAAGAGAGGAATGACTGTTGTAGCAAAAATGCTACCAAGACTAGCACCGAGTACTAAGAGGGGGAAGAATATTCCTCCGGGAACACCTGAAGCATAGCTGATGAGGGAAATCAAAAACTTTGCAACAAAGACCAGACAGAGAAAGGCAAGTCCCCAGGTAAGCGTCAATTGGTCAATCAACTGGTGACCACTGCCGCTGATTAGTGGAAAGAAGAGAGCGACAAGAGCAGAAGCAGCAAAACTGAACAAGACACGAAGAAAAGGACTTTTTATCTTCCCCTTCATGAGGCTTTGACTCTTTAGAAGAGCAGCATTATAAACTGCACCAAAAATTCCCATAAGGATACCTAAAAGTAAGAGTAGCCAATAATCTGAGAGGGGAAAGCTGCTCACGATTTGGAAATCAAAGATACTGGCTGGACCAAAAATAATACGCGAAACGGCATCAGCCATGATAGCAGAGCTCATACAAGTTAATAATATCAAAGGTGAGAAGTATTTGAATACTTCTTCAAGCGTAAACATGATTCCCGAAAGCGGTGCATTAAAAGCAGCAGATAAACCAGCGGAAGCTCCCGAAGCAATCAACAAACGTTGGTGCCGCTTAGTAGAGGAAAATCTTTGACCAAAGGCTTGTCCCATCGCAGCCCCGAGCTGGATTGACGGTCCTTCACGACCTAAGGATAACCCAGCAAACATGGCCAGTGTTCCTCCGACAAACTTAGCCCAAGCCGTTGAAAACCAGTCTGGTTTAAAGTAGCCCAGCAATTGCCCTTTGACTTGAGGGATTCCGCTACCAGTCGACATAGGGTATTTTTTCATCAAGGTACTGACAATAAAGACAAGGAGAAACAATGTAGGAAGGAGGAAAAGCCCATAAATAAGATGAATGCTGACTTGATGATAGAGAGCAGCACCTAATTTTTCAGCTAGAGAAAGGGCCAAACGATAAAAGCTGGCTAAGAAGCCAGCTGCCAGTCCAACCAATAGACTTAAAAAAATTAAACCTATATTTTTGTTTGACGATTGTGAAAGATCTTTAATCAATAGTCTCATTTTTGAGCAGCTCCCAAGATTAAATCATTGAGTTCTTTTTCTGTAAATTCATATTTGCGTCCGCAAAATTGGCAGAGGACTTCAGCCCCATGATCTTCTTCGATAATTTCGGTGAGTGCTTGACTACCGAGGCTTTGCAATCCTTCAGCAAATCGATCCTTTGAACAGTCACATTCGAAGGCTAAGGGTGATTCAGCTAGAATCGTATATTCAAGCTCACCATAAAGTGCAGCAAGCATGGCTTCGAGCGGGTTTTCTTTTAAAAGCATTTCCGAAATACTTGGCATTGCTTTAATATTTTTTTCCATTAGTGTGATTTCATCATCAGTTGCATCGGGCAAGGCTTGGAGCATAAAGCCACCAGCGATTTTAACACTGTCTTCCCCGTCATTGAGCAAGACATTTAAACCAATAGAAGAAGGTGTTTGCTCACTGGAGAGAAAATACCAGGCCAGATCTTCCCCAATTTCTCCAGTAATTAAATCAGTTTGTCCTGTATAAGGTTGACGAAGTCCCATATCTTTAATGACGACAAAGAAGCCATTGCCAATGAAAGGAGCAACAAGTACTTCTCCTGTTGAAGCTTTTTTATAGTCTAAATCTTTGTTTTGAACATAACCTTTAACATTTCCTTTAGCGTCTGCTACGGCAACAATTGCACCCATAGCACCATCACCCAAGATTTTGACTGTGATTTTACTGTCCCCTTTTTCATTGGCACCTAAAATTTGGGCAGCAATCAAGGTACGACCAAGGGCAACAGTAGAAGTAGGCATCGTTTGATGACGTTCCTGAGCTTCACGGACAGTTAATGTTGAATCAAGAGTAAATGCACGAAAGTGACCATTTTTTGAAATGGATTTTAATATTTTATCAGTCATAACTCCTTCTATTTTAACATATTTTTAACAGCATTGATTGCTGGGCTTTTATTTTGGCGATGATATTTTGTATTAAAAACAAATGGGGGCAAAAAAGTAAGGTTTGTAAAGAAAACTAGGATAAAGTTAGATATTTCCGAACAAAAAAAGAGATTTATAGCAAAAAAATTATTTCTTACTCAAAGCAAATTATATTTTTTGCTATAATAGGAATAGTGCGATAGGAGCTTTTCAATATCAAAATGCCAGCTGTGCCTCTTGAAAAGGAGACATAGAGCGTACAAATATTAAAAGAAAAGAGAGCTATTATGCCATCAGTTGTTGTTGTAGGAACGCAGTGGGGAGATGAAGGAAAAGGTAAAATTACTGACTTCCTCAGCTCAGACGCAGAGGTTATTGCGCGTTACCAAGGAGGGGACAATGCCGGTCACACTATTGTTATTGACGGCTTTAAGTACAAACTCCACCTTATCCCATCTGGTATTTTCTTCCCAGAAAAAACATCTGTTATCGGTAATGGTGTAGTCATCAACCCCAAAGCCCTGGTAAAAGAAATTGCTTACCTCCACGAAAACGGTGTAACAACAGACAATCTTCGTATCTCAGACCGCGCCCACGTTATCTTGCCTTACCATATCAAGTTAGATGCCCTTCAAGAAGAAGCTAAAGGCGATCAAAAGATTGGTACGACAATCAAAGGTATCGGCCCAGCTTACATGGATAAAGCGGCACGTGTCGGTATCCGTATCGCAGACCTTCTTGATAAAGAAATTTTTGAAGAACGTCTACGTACAAACCTTGAAAATAAAAACCGTGAATTCGTTAAACTTTACGACAGTGAAGCACTTGATTTCGATGAAATCTTTAACGAATATTATGAATACGGTCAACAAATTAAAAAATATGTAGCGGACACTTCAGTGATTTTGAACGATGCGCTTGATGAAGGCCATCGCGTCCTCTTTGAAGGTGCACAAGGTGTTATGCTAGATATCGACCAAGGAACTTATCCTTTTGTTACATCTTCAAACCCATTGGCAGGAGGAGTAGCTATCGGTTCAGGTGTTGGTCCAACAAAAATTGATAAAGCAGTTGGTGTATGTAAAGCCTACACTTCACGCGTTGGTGATGGTCCATTCCCAACAGAGCTTTTTGATGAAACAGGTCACCAAATCCGTGAAGTTGGACATGAATATGGTACAACAACAGGTCGTCCACGCCGTGTAGGATGGTTTGATGCGGTCGTTATGCGTCACTCACGACGTGTTTCAGGCCTGACTCATCTTAGCTTGAACTCTATTGATGTTCTGGCAGGATTACCAACAGTGAAAATCTGTGTCGCTTACGAACTTGACGGAAAAGAAATCACTCACTACCCAGCAAGTCTTAAAGAATTGGAACGTTGCAAACCAATTTACGAAGAAATGCCAGGTTGGTCTGAAGATATTACAGGAATGCGTACTCTGGAAGAACTTCCAGAAACAGCACGCAACTATGTTCTTCGTGTTGCAGAACTCGTTGGTGTCCGTATCTCAACATTCTCTGTTGGTCCAGACCGTGACCAAACAAACGTTTTGGAAAACGTTTGGGAAGCCTAAGGAAATAAATCTAAAAGCAAGCAATCATTGATTTGATTGCTTTTTTTGGTGCCTTTTTTCTCGTATTAGTTGCTAAAAATTAATTATTGATTTTTGGAGGAGAATATTATTGAAAAAGAGAATAAGAGTAGTGCTGTTTGTGAGCCTGAGTTTTGTCCAAATACTTATTGCTATGTTTATAGTCGTGAAAAAATGGCTCCGTACGGCTTTTGAAACGGATGCTGCAGTAGTAAAAACGATTGAAGATGGGATGTTTTCAGGAAATGTCGTAGTCTATCCCACCTATGTCCGCCAGCTTTCAATCTGCCACCAGAAACAGAAGTAGAAGAAAAAGAAATCAATAGGCGTAAGGGGTATATCCTTAAAATCAAGAAGTAATAATTCTTTGAAATTGTTAATAATTGTGGAAAATGCTTAAGGCAGCGATAACCATTGACAAATGAGATAAATCTGCTAAAATAAGAACATATAAAGAATGAGAAGAGTAGGTTACTGGAACGTTTAAGGGAGTGATGTCGTCGACTGCAAATCATCACACGGAAAAGTTATTGAAGTTCACCTCGTTCTAATTTAAAATAGTCTTTAATTAAGTGATAAAATAGGATGGTACCGCGGTTTTCGCTCCTTTGTTTAGGGGTTGAAATCGTGGTATTTTTTGTCATCACGGTTAGAAGGTATTAGGAGAAGAAATGAATTTACAAGAAAAAATTGAAGCTTTACGCGAACAAGCTTTGAATAATTTAACAGCAGCTGTTGAAGAAAGAATGCTGAATGATTTGCGAACAGCAATCATGGGTAAAAAAGGTGAGCTGACAGAAATCCTCAAAGGGATGAAAGACCTAACAAATGAAGAACGTCCAGTTATCGGTGCTCTAGCTAATGCCTTCCGTGACGAATTTGGAGCGAAACTTGAGGAGAAAAAAGCAGAGCTTGAAGCAGCAGCCATGAATGCAGCCTTAAATTCTGAAACTTTAGACGTGACTTTACCCGGTCATGCACCTAAAAAAGGTGCGCGTCATATTTTGACTCAAACAGCAGAAGAGATTGAGGAAATTTTCTTAGGTATGGGTTATGAGATTGTTGACGGCTATGAAGTCGAAACGGATCATTATAACTTTGAGCGTATGAATTTGCCTAAAGATCATCCTGCGCGTGATATGCAAGATACTTTCTATGTAACAAATGAGGTATTATTACGCACACATACATCGCCAATGCAAGCGCGCACGATGGACCAACATGACTTTAGTAAAGGTGGTTTACGCATGATTGCTCCAGGTCGCGTTTACCGCCGTGATACGGATGATGCTACTCACAGCCACCAATTCCATCAAGTCGAAGGCTTAGTTGTGGATAAAAACATTACGATGGCCGATCTTAAAGGTACGCTTGAACTTGTCATTCAAAAAATGTTCGGTGCTGACCGTGAGATTCGTCTACGTCCTTCTTACTTCCCGTTTACGGAACCTTCTGTTGAGGTCGATGTAAGCTGCTTCAAATGTGGCGGCAAGGGATGTAATGTCTGCAAATATACTGGCTGGATTGAAATTCTCGGTGCGGGTATGGTTCATCCTAACGTTTTAGAAATGAGTGGTATCGACAGCAAGGAATATTCTGGTTTTGCTTTTGGTATGGGACAAGAACGTATCGCAATGCTCCGCTATGGTATCAATGATATTCGTGGCTTCTATCAAGGTGACTTACGTTTCTTAGAACAATTTGGAAAATAATTTCAGAAGTAAAGACATAAAAGAATACGGAATAAAAGGAAAAATAAAATGTTAGTATCATATAAATGGTTAAAAAAATTAGTCAACGGTCTTGATGATGTTCCTGTTGCTGATTTGGCAGAAAAAATGTCACTTTCAGGTATTGAAATTGAAGGTGTAACTGTACCAGGACAAGGTTTGTCAAAAATTGTTGTCGGTCAAGTCTTGACTTGTGAAGATGTACCTGAAACACATCTACATATTTGCCAAGTTGATGTTGGAGAAGAAGAACCGCTCCAAATCGTCTGTGGTGCTCCAAATGTCAAAGCTGGAATTAAAGTCATTACAGCACTTGTGGGTGCACGTATCGCGGATAACTATAAAATCAAAAAAGGAAAAATCCGTGGTATCGTTTCCTTAGGAATGCTGTGCGCACTTGATGAAATTGGTATTCCTGAATCTGTTAATCCAATGAAGCATGAAGATGGTATCTATATTTTACCTGAAGATGCAGTGATTGGTGACAGTGTCTTGCCATATCTTGACTTAGATGATGAAATTATCGAACCCGATATCTTGGCCAACCGTGCTGATGCAATGTCAATGCGTGGTGTTGCTTATGAAGTAGCAGCTATCTATGGTAAAACAGTCAACTTTGAAGAAAAAACGGTAACCGAAGTAGCCAAAAAAGCGGCTGACAAGGTAGCTGTAAAAGTGGAAACAAGTACAGAACAAGTTCCGACTTACAAAATTCGTATGATTGAAAATGTCAAAATTGCTCCATCACCACTTTGGCTACAAAATACCTTGATGAATGCTGGTATTCGCCCCATTAATAATGTTGTTGACGTAACCAACTATGTTTTGATGTACTACGGCCAACCGCTTCATGCTTTTGATTTTGATAAGTTTGGTGCAGATGAAATTGTGGTGCGTCAAGCGGATCAAGGAGAGAAAATCGTTACTCTCGACGAGCAAGAGCGGGAACTTAGCCCTGAGGATATCGTAATTACAGCTAATGGACAACCGGTAGCTCTTGGAGGTGTCATGGGTGGCTTTGATAGTGAAATTACTGATCAAACAGTCACAGTAGCTTTAGAAGCTGCACTTTTCAACGGCACTTCAATCCGTAAAACTTCACATAAGTTTGCCTTACGTTCAGAATCTTCAAGCCGTTTTGAAAAAGGAATCAACCAAGGTACCGTACGTGAAGCACTAGACTTTGCAGCAGCCATGATTCAAGAACTGGCTGGTGGAGAGATTCTCTCAGGTGTGGTAGAGTCAAATGACTTCATGCCCAAGCTTCAAGAAGTTAACATTACTTTGGACCGTATCAATGCGGCTTTAGGAACATCACTTGAAGATGCAGAAGTACTTGCGATTTTAGCGCAACTTGGTTTTGAAACACAAGAAAAAGAAGGACAATTTAACATTCAAATTCCTTCACGACGTTGGGATATCAAGATTGAAGCCGATATCGTGGAAGAAGTAGCTCGTATTTATGGCTATGATAATTTACCTAGTACTCTACCTTCAGGTGCGACAGCAGGTGAATTAACTGCCATGCAAAAATTACGTCGCAAGGTACGCACAAACGTTGAAGCGGCAAGACTTTCAGAAGTTATTGGTTATTCTTTAACCACAGCAGAAAAAGCGCAAGAATTTGTAGAAAAACAAGGGCCAACAACATCGTTGATGTTACCCATGACAGAAGATCGTCAAACCTTACGTGGCAGTCAAATTCCGGGTCTCTTAGATATTGTTAATTACAATCAAAACCGCAAAAATGCAGATGTTGCAATTTATGAAGTAGGCAATATTTTTGTAGCAACAGATTCTGAAGATACACGTCCTCTTGAAATTCCACATCTTGCCTTTGCTATTTCTGGAAATGTAGAAGACAAAACCTACAGTTCTGATGCTGTAGCTGTGGACTTTTATTATGCAAAAGCTATTGTTGAACAACTCCTAGCAGGTTATGACAACCTTGCTTTTGAAGCTTATTCTGAAGTCAAAGAAATGCACCCAGGGCGTACTGCACGTATTCTTTTGGGTGACCGTCAAGTTGGTTTCGTTGGGCAAGTTCATCCTGCAACAGCAAAAGCTTATGATGTGAAAGAAACTTATGTGGCTTCACTGGACTTGGATGCAATGCTTGAGCTTGCACCAGCGCAGACAGTCTTTGTGGAAATTCCAAAAGTTCAAGCTGTGCATCGTGACATTGCGATGCTAGTTGATGCAGAGAAAACACATGCTGAAATCGTAGAAACAATCACTTCAAGTAAAGTTAAAACATTAAGCAAAGTTGAGCTCTTTGATATTTATCAAGGTGAAAACTTACCAGAAGGTAAGAAATCAATGGCTTATAGCTTAACTTTCCAAAGTCGTGAAAAGACAATGACAGAAGAAGAAATTGCAAAAGCAATGGCAAAAATTACGAAAAATCTTGTAGAAACTTTAGCGGTTGAAATCCGTTAAATGAAAAACCTTAGAAGTATATTCTAAGGTTTTTATTATGAGTTTTAAAAAAAGTCAAGAGATAAAGTATTAATAAAAGCGGTTTACATTAAGTTTGTATGTCTCTTCGTAATGTATTTGACATCAACCTGCGTTCTTTTTGTGTTAAAATAGTAAAATATGAAAAAGAACAATTGGAAAAAAGGTGCAACTTTACTTGGACTGTCAGTCGGAATGCTGACAATGGGCCTACAAGTTGCTAAAGCTGACGAAAGTACGATTGATAAAGATATCGAGAACTTTCAACAACAGCTCAACTCAGAACTTTCTCAGACAAATGCTATCTACGCAAAAGCAACTGATTCGCAAAATAAGCTAAAAACAACGCAAGAAAAGATTGCAAGTCTGAATCAAGAAATTGAAAGAACTGAGGGAAAATACAATTCTTTAAAAGAAACAGTAGCGAAGCAAATGCGTGCCATGCAAGCTCACGGTGGAGCTTCAGCTTCTGTTCTTAATGTAGTATTGAATGCTAATGATTTTCATGAAGCAATACAGGCTTGGACAAACCTGAGTGTGATATTAAGAGCTGAGGATGCGCAAGCTAAGGACTTAGTTGACACGCAGAAAAATTTGGAAACAATGCAAAGCTCACTTATGCAAACCAAAGATGAGTTAAAAACCGCTCAGGCAGACTACCAAGAGCAAGCGGAGAACCTTGAAGAGAGTATTCATACCCTAAAAAATAAAATGGCTGATAACCAGAACATACTGGAGGAGATGAAAGCCAAAGCAGAAATGTCTAAAGATACAACAGTAGACGAGAATGCAGATCAGCCTAAAATAGAGCAGTTGGCTTCAAAGAAAAATGAAGCACCTCAAGTTTCGGAGCCTAAAGATACGACGATTACAGCTCCGAGTAGTGATGGTGGAACTTCCTTGACTGTTTCGGCTACAGCTTATTCCTCAGATAACGGCTTAGGTTTTATCACAGCCACAGGGATTAACTTGCACCAAAATCCAATGTGTATTGCCGTAGATCCTTCTGTCATTCCCTTAGGAAAGATGGTTGAAGTCCCAGGATATGGCATTGCTATTGCAGGTGATACAGGTGGAGCCATCAAGGGAAATATTATTGATGTCCATCTTCCAACAACAGCTCAAGCGCAAGCTTGGGGACGTAAGACAATTCAGATTAATGTACTTGCTTAACAAACAACAGCATATCTACAGTAGCCTTTCAAAACTACTTTAAGTATGCTTTTTGTTTTGCATTTATAAGTACTAAAAAAGCCCAAGAAGAGGTTATTCAAAGTCTTCTTGGGCTTTTTTTTGTGAGCCAAGGCTGCACTTATCTTTCTTTCATGAAACTTTCTGACCAGTTTTTAACTTTATCGCTGTTGGCAGAGTGATGAATTTTTGAGCTTCAACTTGTTTTACTTTTTTAGTCTTACGTAAATCTCGCTCCTCAGGACTAAACCAGAGGGCTATTTCATAGAGGGCTGCAAAACCTAAGCCCATTCCACCAAACATTAAAACAATTTCTATAAATTCCATTGTGACCTTCTTTTATAATATTCTTAGTTCTCGATTAATTCGGGCGTTATTTCTTCAATACAATCAACGACAGGGCCGACGATTCTTGAAGTTTCTTCATCTAAGTAAAAATCCTTGTATTGTGGATCGGTGTTGAGTGAGTGACAGCGGAAACTTTCTCCGTCTCGAAAAACTTGCTTACAATACAGCTGTTCTTCTCCGGGTCCGCCCTCTGAAATGACATAAATATCGCCATCTCTATCAAAACCAGTCGTAACAAAGGTGACAATAGAGAAGTTAGGATACTCTGGTTGCATAGAGTCTCCTTTGATGCGTGCAGCACCGTCATAACGGCCTGGACGTACATCTGTAAAGATGGTGTAAGTCTCTTGGGTGTCATTCAGAGCCTGACCAAAACCAGCAGATAATTGCTCATCAGCTACCTCAATCGTATATAGTTCCTCACGACGGTAAGTACGTAAAGGAATGATATTATCTGAGTCAGGAAGAGTTTGTGGTTTCTGACTGGCAAGAAACTGTGAAAAATTCAAGACATTCTTTTGCTGTTCAGCATCTAACTGTTTGTAAATATCGAGAAGCTCAATAAAAGAAGAATGTCCTTGATTTTCGTTGAGGATAAGATCAATAGGTGTTTTGTAAATATCTGCAAGTTTAGTAATCATTTCTAAAGCAGGATTACTGGTTTTCTTCTCCCAAAGCGCATAAGTCCCTTGAGTGATGTCAAGCATCTTGGCAATGTCTTTTTGAGTAAACTGATGTTCTTTACGTAGCTTTTTTAAGGTTTGTCCTAGATTCATGCTTCCATCCTCTTTTATTGAATTTATCAATATTATAAGCTAAAATAGAATAGAAGTCAAGCTAAAAAATTGAATGAGTCAATAAAAGGAAGCGAGCTTGCTTCCTTGCATTTATTAATCTTCTCGATATTCAAGGAGATCTTTAGGTTGACAGTCGAGTGCTTTGCAAAGTGCTTCAAGTGTAGAGAAGCGTATTGCTTTAGCCTTACCATTTTTTAAAATAGAAATGTTAGCCATTGTGATACCCACTCGTTCTGAAAGTTCAGTCACAGACATTTCACGCTCTACAAGCATTCGATCTATATGTACTTTTATTGCCATTTTATACTCCTTTCTTAAACCGTGAGGTCATTTTCTGATTTAATCTGAATGACACTTTGCAGGAGCTTTTCAATTGTTGCAATAAAGATAGCAACAATAAAAGGAGTAACACTAATGGCTACACCAATAACCATAATTACCGGTGCATGAATCACCTCGATGATGTGATAGGTCATAGGTAAAATTCCAAGAAGCACAAAGAAAGTTGCAAATGATAATTTTTTAATAGTAGAAATTATCTTTAAGGCCGGCTCAGTAAAGGCTGTACCACGCTCAATAAGTAACAGTATACGATAGACAAAAATCGTTACGACAAGAGATAGGGCCGCAGCTATGTAAAGCGCCAAATAAAAGAGAATTTTTACAAAATAAATATCATGATCAGAGTAGGAACTGATGAGCCCCTGTGTCAAAACAACAAAGAAAAAAAGGATAAATGCAATAACAGGTACAAGTGCAACCTTGAGAAAGGTGGTCTTAATTTTCGATATTTCTTTCATGTTGTTCATTATAAGTGATGGATGATTGATTGTCAAGATGAAAATATCGTTTTGCGATATGAGTTGACTATGGTTTTGTACGTATAGATGTATCATTCAAAGAACAATTGTTTTTTATAAGAGAGATAGTCGTAAGGGTTTCAAGGAGCAGAGAATAATAATTATATGAAATGTGTTAAAATATCAGTATGGTAAAAAAAGGACGTATTATTAAATCTTTAGCAGGGTTTTACAATGTAGAATCTGAGGGACAAGTTTATCAAACACGAGCGCGTGGTAACTTTCGTAAGAAAGGGATGAAACCAATCGTTGGTGATTTTGTGGACTTTTCAGCTGAAGAAAATTCAGAAGGTTATATCTTAGATATACACAAACGCAGAAACAGCTTGATTCGTCCTTCCATTGCGAATATCGATCAGGCTGTCATCATCATGTCAACGGTTAATCCTGATTTTTCCTTGAACCTGTTGGATCGCTTTCTTGTGTTTTTGGAACATAAAGATATTCAGCCTCTCATCTACATTTCGAAACTAGATTTGCTTGAGGATGTCAGTGAGTATGAACAGTTCAAAAAGAATTATGAAACGATTGGCTATCAAGTTTTCTTTGACTGGAAAGAACTGACAGAAGTATTAGCAGATAAAGTTACGGTCTTTATGGGGCAAACGGGCGCTGGAAAAACAACTTTGTTGAATCTAATTGCACCAGGTATGAACTTGGCTACGGGAGAAACTTCAGACAAACTAGGACGTGGACGTCACACTACGCGTCATGTGGAATTCTTTGAAGTGGCATCAGGCTTAATTGCAGATACCCCAGGATTTTCAAATCTAGACTATGATGTCTCTAACCAACCCGATTTAAATGCGGCCTTTCCAGAAATTTTACGAGAAAGTCATGGGTGTAAGTTTAGAGAATGTACCCATACACATGAACCTTCTTGTGCTGTCAAAGAAGCACTTGAAGAAGGTAGGATTTTAGCGAGCCGTTATGAGAACTATCTACAATTATTAACTGAAATAAACAACACGAGGGAAACTTATGCCAAACAAAGAAAAAAACAAAATTAAAGGGAACATTTGGATGAAGCAAGCCGGCTTTTTAGGCTTAGTGATTCTTTGGGGCCTTATCATTCTGTTTAAAAATAGTTTAGGAGATTGGAAGTGGCCACTTTTTGGCTTGCTTGTTGTCTTAACTATTTGGGGTTTATACCAAATCAATAAAGCTTTCTTTGGCTTGAAAAAATAGGAGGAAACATGAAACAATATACAAATAAAATCGCACCATCTATTCTCGCTGCTGACTTTGGTGCTTTTACAGCAGAAGTCGCAAAGATTAGAGCTGCTGGTGCTGATTATGTACACATTGATGTTATGGATGGTCATTTTGTTGACAACTTGACTTTTGGCTCTGGTGTCGTTGCTGCACTTCGCCCACATACAGATATGGTTTTGGATGTGCACATGATGGTTGAAAATCCAGAAAAATATGTAACGGAGTTTGCGAAAGCCGGTACGGATATCATGAGTATTCATGTTGAAGCAACAGCACATATCCATGGTGCATTGCAAAAGATTAAAGCAGCCGGAATGAAAGCAAGCGTGGTCATCAATCCTGGAACTCCCGTTTCAATGATTGAACCTGTTCTCGGCATGGTGGATATGGTCTTGGTGATGACTGTCAATCCTGGTTTTGGAGGTCAAGCCTTTATTCCTGAAACGATGGATAAAATTCGTGAACTTGTGAAATTACGTGAAGCTAATAATCTAGAATTTGATATTGAAGTTGATGGTGGTATTGACGATAAAACTGTTGACCAAGCACGAGAAGCAGGCGCCAATGTATTTGTAGCTGGATCTTTTGTCTTTAAAGGCGATGTGGCTGATAACATTCAAAAGTTAAGAGATAGATTATGAACGTCGTCATTATTATTCTTTTGATTTTAGCCATTCTGATTGGGATTGCTAATTTTTTCAAAAAGCCAACGTCTAACACCAAACTGAATGCGCGGGTCGAAAATCTGTCTTCAAACCTGACAGAGTTACGTATAGAAATGTCGCAACAGTTGGGGCAAAATCGCCAAGAAATTTCCGGAACAGTTTCAAGCTTATCGCATAATATGAATGCAAACTTAGGAAATCTGACAGAAAATATCAATGCTAAATTTGATTACCAGTTTAAGGATTTACAAAGTTCCAACGAGCAAAAACTAGATAAAATTGCGCTTAACTTAGCAGAAATGTCAGCAGCTATTACGGATAAATTTGACCGTAAGTTTCAGGAGCTGCAAGAGGCTAATGATAAAAAGCTCAGTCAAATTCAGAACACGGTGGATGAAAAGCTTCAGGAAACATTAAACAAAAGGATTTCCCAAAGCTTTGAACAGGTCACAAATCTTCTGACTTCAGTTGATAAAGGATTAGGCGAAATGCGTAACCTAGCCAGTGATGTCGATAGCCTACAAAAAGTAATGACGGGTGTGAAGACACGAGGTATTATTGGCGAGGTACAACTTGGCCGTATTTTAGAGCAAATTTTCACCTCAAGTCAGTACCAGGAGCAAGTCAACATTCAAGACCGAAATGCAGTAGATTTTGCGGTTATCATGCCTGGTAAAGTAGCAGGCAGTGATGTTTTATTGCCGATTGACTCAAAGTTTCCTTTGGAAGACTACCAACGCCTGCAAACTGCGCTTGAAACAAACGATATGCTGGCGATTGAAGCATCACGAAAAGCCTTGTTTGCCGCGGTTAAAGCTCAGGCAAAATCAATTTCGGAGAAATACATCTTACCGCCAAAGACAACCGACTTTGCAATCATGTTTTTACCTATTGAGGGGCTTTTCATGGAAGTGGTAAATAACACAGACCTTTATGAGCAACTCAGCCGTGATTATAAGGTAAATGTTACTGGTCCAACAACCATGACAGCAGTCTTGAATAGCTTGCAAATGGGATTTAAGACCTTACAGATAGAACAAAAATCAAGTGAAGTTTATGAAATGCTTGGGGCTGTTAAAACCGAATTTGGTAAGTTTGAAACCTCGCTTAAGAAAGTTCACGAACGTTTGCAACAGTCCGAAAAAGAAATCAATACGCTGATTACGACAAGAACGAATGTCATGAATCGTAAATTGCGCACGATTGATGCCGTTGACAAAGACACGAGTGCTGCGCTTTTAGAAATAGAAGGGGACTAAGATGGTTCTGATAAAAAACATAGCTATGGGAGAATTTTTTGAAGGATTCTACCTGATAAAATCAGTCGAGCTTCGTCGAACACGCGCAGGTAAGGATTTCCTTGCGATTGTTTTTCAAGATCGGACAGGAACAATATCGGGCAATATTTGGGATGCCAATCCTAAAGCTGTCAAGCAGTTTGTTGCGGGGCGTGTGGTTCATATGAAAGCCTTAAAAGAACTCTACAACGGTATGCCGCAGGTCAATCGAATTAGCCTACGTTTGCCGGAAGGTAACGAACCAGCTAACCCTGCAGATTATCGTGAAAAATCACCGGTAAATGAGACGGATCTCCGTAAATATGTTGAAAGTATCGTTTTCCGTATTGAAAATGCAACATGGAATCGTATCGTTCGTCATATCTTGAAAAAATTTGACCGTGAATTTTATCAGTTTCCTGCTGCAAAAACCAATCATCATGCCTTTGAAGGTGGGTTAGCTTATCATACAACCACGATGCTCCAACTGGCCGAAAAAGTATGTGAAGTTTATCCACAGCTCAATGAATCTTTGATGTTTGCAGGTATTCTTTTGCATGATATGGCCAAATGTTTAGAGTTTACTGGTTATGAAAACACAAGTTATACGTTGCGTGGAAATCTCTTAGGACACATCGTTCTTATCGATGAAGAAGTCAGTAAAGCAGCGATCGAACTTGACATCAGTGATGAAAAAGAGGACTTGCTTTTACTGCGTCATGTCTTACTGAGTCATCACGGCCAGTTAGAATATGGCAGTCCTGTCCGCCCTAAAATCATGGAAGCAGAAATCATTCATCAGATTGATATGATGGATGCTAGCATGATGATGATGATGACCGCTCTAAATAATGTTGAACCGGGACAATCAAGTCAACGCGTCTTTGCCTTGGAAAATCGTAACTTTTATAAACCATTAGATAACTAAAGAGAAGAAGAAAAGATGAAACACACACTTAAAAATAATACATTAACGGTTGCAGTTGACACTTTTGGTGCAGAATTACACTCTGTTCAAAAAGAGGGTATCGAATATCTTTGGCAAGCAGCTCCAGCGTTTTGGGGACGTCATGCTCCTGTTCTTTTCCCGATTGTTGGGAAGTTAAAAGACGGACATTACAGCTACGCAGGTAAAAACTATGAGATGTCAGGACACGGCTTTGCACGTGATACAGAATTCAAACTCGTACAGGAAAAAGAGGATGAGTTGGTTTATGAAATTACCTCAAATGCTGATACACTTGCACAATATCCTTTTGAATTTAGCTTTAAGGTAAGTTACAAATTGACAGGAAATCAAGTGCGCGTACTTTATCAAGTGGAAAACAAAGATGAAACGACGATGATTTTTGGTGTGGGTGCTCATCCAGCTTTTAACGTTCCTCTCGAAAAAGGCAGCTTTGAGGATTACACCTTGACGATAGCCCCAGCCGAAAAACGTACATTTATTCCTTTAGATTTACCAACGGGTACGCTTAAGAGAGAAGAGCAATCTGAGGTTGAGGTGAGTGATATAGCACTGAACCATGAACGCTTTTCTAAAGACGCGCTCGTTTATACATCATCAGATGAGATGTCAGTGGCTTTAACAAACCGTTTAGATAGTCGAAGTGTGAAAGTCACTTGGGAAAACATGCCTTTCTTTGGTCTTTGGAGTCCCTATCCAGCTGAAGCTCCTTTTGTTTGTATCGAACCTTGGGCTGGTATAGCAGATGAAGTTAGCACAACAGGCGAACTTACCGAAAAATTTGGGATGAATCAACTTGCTCCACATGAAACTTTTAGCTGTGAATATGTCATTGAAATAAACTAAGACAAAAAGATAGACAGTAAGTCTATCTTTTTCTAAATTTTTAAGAAAGACCGCGAGAAAAAGCAGCTGTAAATTGCTATAATAGAAAGTATGAATGATATTTTCCAACTTACACTGATTTTAGTGGCTTCATTAGTCGCAACTTTAATCGCAAGAAGAATAAGAATTCCCGCAGTAGTCGGTCAAATACTGATTGGTATTGTCTTAGCACCTGCTGCTTTGGGATGGTTGCAAGGAGGACACACCATTGAGGTCCTCTCCGAAATTGGGGTGATTCTGCTCATGTTTCTGGCAGGGCTAGAGAGTGACCTAGGGGTTTTAAAGAAAAACTTTAAACCTGCTTTACTGGTTGCCCTAGCGGGTGTCCTTGTTCCTTTACTGGTTTTCTGGGGCGTAACAACGATGATGGGCTATGCCTTCTCAACGGCTATCTTTTATGGTATCGTCTTTGCAGCAACCTCTGTCTCGATTACAGTTGAAGTTTTGCAAGAATACGGTAAGCTTTCCACAAAGGCAGGCTCTATTATCTTGGGTGCGGCTGTTGTAGACGATATTCTGGCTGTTTTAGCTCTATCTATCTTCACATCTACACAAAGCTCTTCTGGCAACTTGCCAAAGCAGTTTTTCATGGAATTCCTCTTCCTTCTTTTCCTTGTCTTGGTACACAAGTCAATCCCTAAAGTTTGGCGCTTTGTGGAGAAACTTCCGGTCTACGCAAAAAATACAACAGCGGCGCTCATTCTTTGTTTGGTTTTAAGCCTCCTTGCTGATGCAGCGGGTATGTCAGCTGTGATTGGTTCTTTCTTTGCTGGATTAGCTTTAAGTCAAACAGACGTTTCTCATAAGATTGAGGAATACAGTTCCGCTATTGCTTATGTCGTCTTCATCCCAGTTTTCTTCGTTTCCATTGCGATTTCCGTAACTTTCGAGAGCATCTTTGAACATCCAATCTTGATTCTCTTCTTTACTTTATTAGCCGTATTGACGAAGTTTATTCCGGCTTATTTCATCGGGAAATCAACGGGACTTACAAGCTCAGACAGTGCCTTGGTCGGTACAGGAATGGTTTCTCGTGGTGAAATGGCTTTAATCATCGCGCAGATTGGTCTTGCTTCACAAGTGATTAATAGCGATATTTATTCAGAGCTGGTTATCGTGATTATCCTCAGCACTCTGATTGCACCGTTCCTAATCAAGCTCTCTTTGAAAAAAGACTAAAATAACAATAATAACAGACTTATGACAAGAAAAATGATAAAATAGTCAAAGTATATAAAATGAAGGGGTTTCTTATGTCAAACTGTCAAGTAGTAAAACATCCACTTATCCAACACAAACTTTCAATCTTGCGTCGTGCAGACGTTTCAACAAAAGAGTTCCGCGAACTCGTTGACGAGATTGGTATGCTTATGGCTTATGAAGTATCTCGTGACTTGCCTGTACAAGATGTCGAAATTGATACTCCTGTTGCGCACATGACTGCGCAAGAACTTGCAGGGAAGAAATTAGCAGTTGTGCCAATTCTTCGTGCAGGTATCGGTATGGTAGATGGTATCTTGAAACTTATCCCAGCAGCGCGCGTGGGCCACATTGGTATGTATCGTGATGAAGAAACGTTCAAACCAGTTGAATACTTGGTTAAACTCCCAACAGATATCGCTGAGCGCCAAATCTTTTTGGTTGATCCAATGTTAGCTACAGGTGGTTCAGCAATTCTTGCAATTGATAGCCTTAAAAAGCGTAATGCTAACAATATCAAGTTCGTTTGTCTTGTTGCAGCACCAGAAGGTGTAAAAGCAGTCCAAGAAGCGCATCCAGATATTGATATCTATGTTGCAGCGCTTGATGATCACCTTAACGAACATGGCTACATCGTTCCAGGACTTGGTGATGCTGGAGACCGTTTGTTCGGAACAAAATAATAAAACTTTAAAACGTTAGAGAGTAAAAGCTTTCTAGCGTTTTTTTATAAAAAAAATAAAAATCCTGAGCTAAATAGTTTACAAGCGTAAATTTATGTGTTAAGATTACAATTGTAAACATAAATAAGAAAATAAAAGGAGACATTACTATGTCATTTATCAACTCACTCAAAAATCGTCGTTCAATCTACGCACTTGGTAAAGATGTTAAAGATGCAGACCAAGCTATCGAAACAATTAAAGAAGCAGTAAAACACAGCCCATCAGCTTTCAACAGCCAAACAACACGTGTACTTATCGTTACAGGTGAGGCGCAAGAAAAACTTTGGGGCCAAATCGTGGCTGACGAATTGAAAGGAACAATGAAAGCACAAGGTGTTCCTGAGTCTGCTTGGGAAGGTACAAAAGCAAAACTTGATGGCTTCAAAGCTGCTTATGGTACAGCTCTCTTCTTCGAAGATCAAGACGTTGTAAAAGGTTTGCAAGAACAATTTGCCCTTTATGCAGACAACTTCCCAGTATGGAGCGAGCAAGCTTCAGGTATCACTTCAGTCAATGCATGGACAGCTCTTGCAGAACTTGGTATTGGGGCAAACTTGCAACACTATAATCCAGTTATTGATGAAGCAGTTGCTAAAGAATGGAATGTTCCAGCAAACTGGAAACTACGTGGTCAACTCGTATTCGGTTCTATCGAAGACGAAGCAGGAGAAAAAACTTACATGGCAGATGATGACCGTTTCATTATCGTAAAATAAGTTAATAAAGGCCTTAGGGCTTTTTTTTGTAGGAAAAATGATAATTTGCTATAATAAAAGAAAGTAATACTACTCGAAAAAGACTAGCGTTGCTACTGTTTGAGGCAATAAAATATTTTGAGATAATCAAGATATGAGCCAAAATATGATTTCGAAAAATTCCTTAGAACTAAGGACGCAAGATAAAGCACATAAAGGAGAAGATATGGAAGCAAAATTGCTCAATAAAGTAGTGATAAAACGTAATGGTCGCGTTGTCGATTGGGATTCATTTCGTATACAAACAGCGGTTTTTAAAGCTGCAATTAATGGAAAATACAAAGACAAACCCTTGCATGCCAATATGATTGCCAACAATGTTGCTAAGGTTGTTGAGAAAGTTATCGCTGAAATTCCTTTTGATAAGATTGAGATTGACACAATTCAAAACCAAGTGGTCAACCAGCTCAATGACTTTGACAAAGAAGTGGCAAAAGATTTCCTTGAATATAAAGTGAAACAAGAAATTAATCGTAAGCACTAATAGCGGGACTATATTGAAAATAAAAAGCAGATTCTCTGAGAAACTGCTTTTTGTGTTCCTTAATTAAAAACAAATGAGTGTAATATTACTTCTTTATAATTTTAATCTTTGATATAATTTGTAATATGAGAAACATTACGTTATATCCGAGCGGTATCATGAGATTCCCAAAAGATTTCAGGAGAAGAATATATGACAGAAAGAAAAGCAATCAAAGCAAAGAAGCAAGCCATACGCCGTGCGCGACTTAAAAAAGCAGGCACTGTCGCTGCAATGTTGCCACTTGTAATGTCCAAAGGTGCACCTGTAGCTACACTCATCCGGGGCCGACATGATGAAGAAGTGCCCGGTATCGAACAAGTTGTCGAAATGCCTGAGCAGGAAATCGCAGACGTTGTCTTGCCAGAAACACCTGCTGAAGCAATGTATGAAGAAGCAAAAGAAGCTGAGGTGTTAGAAGAACTGGAGATACAGGAAATTACCGAAACTCCAGCTACTTTTGAAGCGCCACAAAAATTTGAGGCACCGCGTTTTTCTGAAGGGGGATTGACTCAGTTTGAGGCCAGTGATGCTTATGTGGGGATTGTGCCTCTGAACATGCCATGGAATGACTGGGGAAACAGGGACAATTGGCCTCTTGGAACAATCTACAGCGTACAGTGGGTAGAGAAAGACGAAGTTCGGATTGAATTTTCAAGAAATTTTCCTGAAGTAGATGATCCAAGTAAAACTTTTAATATTGGAGTGGGTCAATTTAAGGATATAGAATTTAAAATAGGAGTGGGAGATGAACTTTCTGAAATCATGTTAGCTGGAGATTATACTCATGATGGAGGAGATAGGAGTTTTCTTACTTTACGAGGAGTAAATCCTGAGACATATGGCCAGATAAGTGTTTATGGCCGGAACACAGGAAAGAGTGAGGAGTCCATTCGCCTTATTGGTGGGCAGCTCCGCCCAAACCCTTTCTTCCCCATAGTTTTCGCAAAGGAAGATATTCGTTTGGGTCGAGTAACTGACAAGTTTGTCGGTGATGACGTTCCGGTTGATTATGTTATCAAATGGCCACACTTGGACTTGGGTGATTTAGGATTTACGGGGAATTTTTATTTTAGGGATAAAATAGCAGCTATTGTTTTTGACAGTACTGACTATGTTGGGCCAGCACAAATTAACTATGGAGCAGTTGATTGGGAAAGTATAGCTGCTGACTTGGTGCTGGAACTTACCCAGCAAAGACAACTTGTAGATATGCAATATGAGGTAGACATTGCTGCCTTGGAATCCGCCTTCACGGGCACAGGTCTTTTCTACGAGGCACAAGTTCATGAAAACGTTCCTGTAGCGCTTCAAAATATCCAGATTAATCGAGGTTTAGTCCCTGAACGTCCTTTTGATGGTACACGGACCGTCCAGAATATTTCTCGGCATATCTCTCTGGACTTTGAGATTGAGATGGCGAATGGCCACCGACTTCCGAAGGTTGAGAAATTCGAAGTACAACTTCCTAAGGAAATCTTACGTCATAATCGCGCGGGCTTGTCTGCTTCCTTTGTTCATATCGAGGGGCATAATCACTCTCCAGCCGTTCATGCAGCCGTGCGTGAAGCAGCCCAAGATTTGCCACAAACACTCAGTGAGGAACTTCTCTCTGAGCTGACGCAGATTATCCTGACACAGTCCGCACAAGCCAATGGACTTTATGACGGGACAATCACTCTGGCGACCACTGGTTTTACCCCAACGATTATCGATGATCTTCAAGCAGTGCCAGATAAGACCTTTGATAATACCAAGCTTGTCGTGGATGGTCAAGAAGAATATACCTTTGAGTTTGCCATCAAGGGACCAAATCCTGCCGGTGTAGGAGAAGTACGCTTTGCTACCGCCACCTTGGTTATTGGCCGTCATGATTTGAAATTTGCTAACTCCCACGTAGGGCGTCTCAAGATTGTGGTGCAACCCTATGTTTATAAGAGCTTAGACATTACGGCTGGGATAGAGGATCTTTTTAGCACAGAAGACCTACCAGCTTTCTTGGCGGACTACCGTGTACAAATTGAGAAGGCAATCCAGACTTTAGCGGAGCAAGGCGGACTTTTCGTTGATACAAATATTAACCAGAAGGAAGTCAGTTGGACAGTAGGTCACGTTGATAGTAGGGAATATGATGGTACGACCGCTGTGACAGGCATTGTAGCGCCTGAGTTGACAGGCTTTGTTGAGGGGGATAGCAATACTATCGCATGGGATTTTGGCGACTTGGAAAATCGTCTACAGTTTGCCAGCAGTCTGCCTGGAGAGTGGTGGATTGAAGGTTTTGACTTTAATGATTCCATGCTGAATCGTCGTGACCAGATTTCAGGTGCTAACCTGCCCAACTATAAGATTAGCAACTCTCCTGAATTTGCGCGAGCTACTATCAACCCTCTGACTTTAGAAGTTGAAGATATTGGACGTCTTATCTTTGACCGTGGCGAAATTAGCCGTCAATATAACGCTACAAATATCTATGATTATAGTTCTCTCACACCGCTTATTATTGAAAAAATCGAGGGGCTAGCTGAGAATAACCGCTACCGCTTTGTCTTCTATGATGCCTTTGATGAGCTTTATTTTGACAGCCGCCACGTGACGGATGGATTTGTTCCAGTGCGTGTCACGTCCGACTTTGGTTTACAACGTCTCGGGGTGCAAAACTCAGTTGAATCGCCTGTCCAGCTGTCACCAGAATTACGTGAGTACTTGCGTGATAAGCTTTTCTATGGCGAGATTACACCACGTCAAGTTTTCTGGGGCTTGGGCCAAGTGGGGGACAAGGATTACGATGGAAAGGTTTCAGCTACTATCAAAGGTGAAGTGCAACTTCTTCCAGCTCCCGAAGCTACAGGAGATTTCGGAATTGCTGACATAGATAAAGAAGGAGCCCAGCGTGTAATACTGCAAACAGGTTCAGCTGAATTTTCATCTGAAAATGTTGCCTTTGATACCGACGATAATGTTACTGGCCAGTCTGTCCGTACCCTTGGTGACTGGTTTATCGATGGCGGTTTATATGCGTCTAACTATGAGCTGGTCGCGCGACCGCTAGAAGGAGAAGAAATAGGAACTGTCGACTTTGACTTGCCCAACCAGCTTTTTGGCCAGTCTGCCTTCGCAATGCCAGAATTCTTTATAGCAGAGCGTATGCAGCCCGCTTTCGCTGATGCGGTGATTCATCCGCTAGACGTTCAGTTTACGGGTCTGGCATTAGCGGACCCAAGCGTAAGCCATAGCTATACGGGCAGGAAAATTGAGCCAGAGATGATTCTTCCAAGTCTAAGCACGATAGATAACACCAAACAAGCCTTATTAGTCCAAGAGTTAGAGGAGGGTAGAGTAAATGATGTTATAGGTGGACTTATACACAAGAATAACACGCAGAGAGGTACAGCAAGAACCGCTTTAGATGACATCTGGGACATTACAGGCGACGGGGCAAGCAACTACATTCTGCTCAAGGCAGATGAACTTGAGTGGGAGATAGTTGCTGGCAAAGTAACCGCTTGGGATCCTGAGCAAATAGCTGGCGCTCAAGCAGGCTTGGCAACAAGACTCTTTGATAATACGAGGTATTTCTCAGAAGACGATATCATTAGGCGTCCGCGCTTGAATACCGTAGACTTGGATATTAGCAATTGGGATCTGTCCTTTAACTCTCCTCATGTGCTTGGGGCAAAGTATCTGACCATTGGAAATCCTGAATTGGTTCGTGCGCAGTTAAACGACTTACTCGGACCAAACCAAGTACTTGCTGATAATTTTGATTTCACTAGCCTTTTTGCAGGGGAAATCACACCACGTATTCTACGCTGGGAAAATGGACGCATACCTTCACGACGGTATAATGGTACAGTTGACATCATAGGGGAGATTACTCTACCAACCTTTTTTGGATACTCTTGAATTTGAAAGTGAACTTCCAGGACTTTATACATTTGACTGGTATATAGAGATTGGTTTGAGACATGAGTTTAGCGATTCGATATATGAAGGAAATTATAGGGTGCAAAAGCTTCTTCCGACTCAAGCATCAATCCTCCCATATGATATAGGGACGATAACATCAGTGAATTCAAATTTTACTATCGACGGACGAGAATATAATGGCACGAACGATATCATACATAATGGATGGGTAGCCGATATTTTTCTTGACGATGGCACTGAACTTGAAATTCCTTACCTTGCAAAAAATCTTCACTTTAAGCAGGTACATGCGGGTACTAATGAACTTGATTTAAACGAAATTCTCTTTGATGAGGTATATGAATATTACTTTAAAAATATTGGTAAAGTTCAGGAATATATTATGAACGATATTTTAGCCTATCGAGAAGCCTACATCACTCCACGCCGTATCCAATGGACAGAAGGTCAAGTGTTTGATAAGGAGTGGGATGGCACTCCTGAGGTACACCGCGTTCGAACTATGCCAGACTTAGCACGTGCAGGATCAAGACTTGAAGAAGTTATTGTTGCACGGGACAGAGCGGCGATTAGGGTAGAAGAAGGCTGGGCGCAGTCTTAAATCCTCAGATACATGCAGGCGCCATTACACCTTTGTGGATTGGTGAAAAGGGAACGGATAATCCAGAGGAGCGAGATATCTCTGAACTTTGGACAGATGTCATAGATGTGACACGTCAGTATGATGGTACTACAGAAGTTTATCAAGGGACGAAGTCAGATGCTGATTTTAAGGACTTCCTTACTCTTCTCTCTGAAATCATCATTGTCACTTTTGATGAGGCAGATGATGTGAAAGTTTCGCTCACAGCAGCAACGGTGAACTTCGATGAGCGTCATGTACCTGACCAAAACGAGGAGAGAAGCATTGTCATAGAAGGTTTGGCAAATCATGAAGATAATCTTAATGTTAGACTGACTGACGCAGCCCTTGATTGGATAGAAAGTCGCCTTTTTGAGGGAAGCATTGATCCGAGAGTTTTACAGGCTGGGCAAGGTATATTTATGCCTCGCGCCTATACTGGAAATTCCTACTATTTGCCAAACTTTGAAAATGATGACTGGAATTTAGTCACTCTCCCTCCGCTGGTTGGACGGACTAATTTCCATGCGGAAGACCGACCAGTCTTGGTACCACAAAGCAGAGCGGAATGGCATGAGGCACCTCGTCCGCAGTTGCTTGAGCGCGATATTGATCCTGCAAGCTGGACAGACCCTAAAAATTCTGGTCAGTATGTCATTTCAGGACTAGATTGGTGGATTGCAGGCAGTATTTATGACCAACGTAATTTCGCTGTCGAGAATCAGCCTACTTTCTTGATTACTATTGGTGAGAAAGATATCGAAAACTGGGACGAGCTGATTCAGATGGGATTGGCGAACCCTGGTCATGTCGAAAAGGTTTATGACCGTACAGTAAGCATTATCGGTGTAGATGATATTCAGATTAGTGCGCCACAGCTGACTGTGACAGAAACTTCGCAGACCATAGAGGTCGATATCGAGGAATGGCTTCTTCAATTTGCCCAAGCAAATGTAGGTGACAACATAGCCGTTAATCTTATCAGTGTGGAAGCAGAAGAGATTATTCAGCAGTTACAAGACTACATTGATGAAGTTTTTGGGTCTGGACTTATTCGCTTAACTTCAGAATTTGATATTCATTCTCTCTTCACAGGTCGAATCACAGCTAGAGAATTAACGATTAGTACAGGGAGCTTGGGAAGCCATACTTTTACAGGCAATGCACTTAGTTTTTCAGATTTTGGCTTAGAATATTTACATAATCAAGGACGTCCAGAGCTAGAAGGCATCATTGCAGGGGATGAGGTCTTGCTTCCAGATGCTGGAGTTAATCAGGCGACTTGGCCAGATGATGCCATAAATGTTGGACTTTATGACAACGTTGAAGGACAAGGTTGGACTATTCTGGAAGGTGAGCAAGCAGCAAACTATAAACTACTTGCAGAACCGCTCTTGAGCTTTGAAATTACACCAGCCCAACTTCAAAATTGGGAGGATTTGGAACAATGGGCGATTCTTGAAAGCAAAGGAGGCGTAAGTAAGGAATATGACGGTCAAGTCGAAATTGATTTGAACAAACACGTGATTGCACCCAGCTATCGAGATAATGATGGTATACTTCAAGAACTGGATATTAGCCTTTGGGGATTATCCTTCGCTCAGGCAGATGTAGGTTCCGAGTTGCTTATTGGTAATACAGAAGTCGCTCTTGCAAGTCTGGAAGCTCTTCTGACGGAGGACAACTTGGTCTTAGCAGAAAACTTTAATCTTAGCTCCATCTTTGAAGCAGTAATTGAGCCACGTCTAGTGGCGTGGAGTCAGGGACAGGTTGCAGATAAAGTTTATGACCGTAACAGGTCAGCTCAGTTTAAGGATTCAGAGCATCCCAAGCTTATCTATGCTGGTTCATCAGCAGGGGAGCAAGTTGCTCTAGTGGAGGTTGACAAGCCTTATGTGACTTGGAATGAAGGCCTCATTGAATTTGAATCGGCAGAGATAGGGGCAAACAAGATAGTATCGATTATGCCCGACCAATGGTGGACAATCTTGGATAGTAGTCCTCAAGGCACTTGGAGCTTGAACTACCGTTTGGTGGTTGAAGATGGGGAAGAACTGGATTTACAGGCAGTGGAACCAATTATTCAGCCAACTTTAAGTCGTGCAGCCATTACGCCGATTGTACTTGGCACTGGAGAAGATGAACCCATAATTATCCCTTTACCAGATGAGGAAAATCATGGGGAGGATGTAGAGGTGGAAACACCGATAAGGAACCTTCAAACTTGGACAAGTATGCAAACAATTGATCTGAGCCGTGAGTATGATGGAACTGAAATTATCCTTAGTTCATTTTATCTTGACCACTTATCAAGTAGTTTGCTCTATCTTTGGTCTGAAACAGAAAGCCAAGCCCTTATGCTTGAAGTCGATGATGTTCATTTTGCTCATCGTCATACGGAAGTGGCTCAAACTAACACTATTCTTGTGGAAAATCTAAGGTTAGCGAATAACCAAGACTTTATTCTGACGGATAAGGCGCTGGAATATCTGACACAACATCTTTTTAGTGGAGAAATTACGCCACGACAGATTCATTGGAATCAACTTCAAGTAGAGGATAAGTATTATGACCGAACTCGTACAGCAGTCATAGTCAATGATGAAATCGAACTCATAGGACGAAATGATGGACGAGCTGGTATCTTGACGATTGACCAAGAAGAAGTCATTGTAAATAAAGGGGGCGCAAGCTTTGTCGACTTTAATGTCCACCGTGATACACAAGGGCAGGTTATTGCCCAAGCAGTTCAAGCCATTGGCGACTGGTCTATTCAGGGAGATATGGCTGGGAACTATGAGATTGTTGCTGCCACAGGACCACAAGCATTTGCATTACCAAGATTTAGCGCATTAGAACCAGAATTTGAGCCAGCCGTAATACGTCCACGTCCGATTCAATTTAATGGACAGATTGAGATGCGAAAGGTCTTTGACCGTACAGCAGATTTTAACGGTAATTTAGCAGAACACCACATTTATGTTTCTTTAGACAATGGACCACATAACTTTACTGCCGTGATTGAAGGTGTTGATCCTGATGATCCGAATTTGGCAATCATGCATATTGGAGCTGAAGATGGCACACCAAATGAAGTTTTACATGATGATGTGGCAAAATCTCTGTCCAACTTCATTGGTCAGCAAACGGTTAATGGACTGCCCGATGCAAATGCCAATATTCAATCGCAATATACCGCTGGTCTCCTCGAACATAATATTGAATTTGGCTTAAGAGGTGCAGAAAGTGGCAACTATCAACTCGTTGGAGAGCTGCCAAATATTGTGACAATGATTAGTCAGGCGCCTGGTCCGGATTTAAGTTTAGCAGTAGAAAGTAGAGGAGAGACTGCGATACGTGTTCAACCTGCAAATATTCTGCAAGATAATACACCAGCACCACCAGAAATGAGCGTGTTACGTGAAGCAGATAATGACTTCACGATTGTTTATACAATTAGCGATTCGCCCGATATGAGTAGAATTGAAAGTTATAGCGAAAATCCAGAAATCTGGCAAGAAGGACGTGACTTTGAAGGTTTGGAAGCAGATACAACTTACTATATCTTTGCTCAATCTATTGAGACACGGAATCACTACCAAGGCCCTATCACAGAAGCTTTAAGTGTTAGAACGTCAGTACCTACTCTATCTCGGGAAAGAATTCCTGCACTTGGTGATTCCGCAATAGCTATAGGAACTTTAGGTTTAACTTTAAGTGCTAGTGCCATATATCTGGCTAAAAAACGACGTAAGCGAAGCACAGACGGTGGAAAAAGAAGAAAGTAGATTTACTATATAAAAGCATCATTGTTCTTTTTGGTAAGTGTATTTTAAGGTTTTCAGTTAATTAAAAGGAAACCCAAAGAAAAAATAAAGATTATTTTCTAAAAAATCAAAAAACTTACTCAAAAGGACTTGACAAAAGATAAAGAAAATCCTAAAATGGTCATTAGAGACAAGTCTTTAACCAATTCTTTCCAAGAGAGCGAGTGTGTGGTGCGAACTCGTATTGTGATTGCTAAAGATACCACTCTGATAATTCTTTCTGAGAACAGAAAGCGTGGCTGACACGTTACGTCAAAGATGAGATATTTTTGAAGCTTTTTATGCTGAAAAAATTAAGAAGGTGGTAACACGCAGATCGCGTCCTTTAGAGGGAGTTGATCTGCGTTTTTTTATTTCCTCAGTGCTCATCCCCAAAACTAAAATATGTTAACAAAAAAATTGGAGGCTTATATGATTAAAATCACTTTCCCAGATGGTGCTGTCAAAGAATTTGAGGCAGGCATCTCAACACTTGAAATTGCGAAATCAATCTCACCTGGTTTGGCTAAAAAAGCCTTGGCTGGTAAAGTCAACGGCAAACTTATTGACGTGACCCGTCCAATCAAAGAAGATGCAACTTTTGAAATTGTAACACCGGATCATGAAGATGCTTTTGGTTTACTTCGTCACTCTGCAGCTCACTTATTTGCTCAAGCAGCACGTCGTCATTTTCCAAATATTCACCTTGGTGTAGGTCCAGCTATTGAAAATGGTTTCTACTACGATACTGATAATGAAGAAGGACAAATTTCAAACGATGATTTGGAAAAAATCGAAGCAGAAATGCGTCGTATCTCAAAAGAAAATTTCCCTTCAATTCGTAAAGAAGTAAGCAAAGAAGAAGCGAAAGAAATCTTTGCTGGTGATCCTTATAAGCTTGAGCTTATCGAAGAACACAATGAAGATGAAGGCGGCTTGACAATCTATAGTCAAGGCGAATACACAGATCTTTGCCGTGGCCCACATGTGCCATCAACTGGCTTTATTAAATTCTTCAAATTGCTTAATGTGGCAGGAGCTTACTGGCGTGGAAATAGTGATAATGCAATGATGCAACGTGTTTACGGTACTGCTTGGTTTAATAAAGAAGACCTCGAAGAAAACTTGAGAATGCGTGAAGAAGCGAAAGAACGTGATCACCGTAAGCTCGGTCGAGAGTTAGATCTCTTCTTCAATGAAGCTTCTTTGGGAGCAGGTACAGCTTACTGGCTTCCAGATGGAGCAACTATTCGCCGTACAATCCAACGTTTCGTAGAAGACCGTGAAATCGCTGCAGGCTACTTGCACGTTAACACACCAAACTTGATGAACTTGGATATTTATAAACAATCAGGTCACTGGCAACATTATCATGAAGACATGTTCCCACCAATGGATATGGGTGATGGCGAGCAAATGGAGCTTCGTCCAATGAACTGCCCATCGCACATTGCTATCTATAAACACCACGTACACAGCTACCGCGAATTACCTATCCGTATCGCTGAGTTCGGTACAATGCACCGTTATGAAAAATCAGGCGCACTTTCAGGTCTTCAACGTGTACGTGTGATGCAACTAAATGATGGTCACACATTTGTGACACCTGATCAAATCCAAGAAGAATTTGGAAAAATTCTTGAATTGATTATGGAAATGTACCGTGATTTTGGTATCGACGATTACAGCTTCCGTTTGTCATATCGTGACCCGGAAGACACAGAAAAATATTTCCCAGACGATGCAATGTGGGAAAAATCACAACGTATGCTTAAAGCAACCATGGATGATATGAATCTTGACTACGTTGAAGCTGAAGGCGAAGCAGCCTTCTATGGACCAAAATTGGACATCCAAGTTAAGACAGCTTTAGGTAATGAAGAAACACTTTCAACTATCCAGCTGGACTTCCTTAACCCTGAAAACTTTGACATCACATATGTTGGTGCAGATGGTGAAAAACACCGTCCAGTTATGATTCACCGCGGTGTAATTTCAACTTTGGAACGCTTTACAGCTTACTTGATTGAACTTTATAAAGGTGCGTTCCCAACTTGGTTGGCACCTACTCAAGCAATCATCATTCCTGTAAACAACGAAATTCATGCCGATTACGCATGGGAAATCAAAAAACGTCTCCAAGAAAAAGGATTGCGTATCGTTGTTGATGAATCAAATGAAAAAATGGGTTATAAAATCCGTCAAGCCCAAACACGTAAAGTTCCTTATCAAATCGTTGTGGGTGATCAAGAAATGGCAGATGGCACTGTAAACATTCGCCGTTATGGTTCAACAGATACTGAAGTTATTAGCTTGGATCAATTTATCGAAAATATTCAAGAAGACGTAGCTAACTACAGCCGTACTAAATAATAAAAAGAGAGGGAACTCTCTTTTTATTTGTCATTACCATATGTTTTATTTTCTAAAAAAACCAGAATACAAGCGCATTCACGACTTATAACTAGAAAAATAGTTCACAAAATGCTATACTAAGACAGTAATAGAAAATATTCGGAGGAATTTGAAATGGCAATCGTTTCAGCAGAAAAATTCGTACAAGCCGCTCGTGACAATGGTTACGCTATCGGTGGTTTCAACACAAACAACCTTGAATGGACTCAAGCTATCTTGCGCGCAGCAGAAGCTAAAAAGACTCCAGTACTTATCCAAACTTCAATGGGTGCTGCTAAATACATGGGTGGTTACAAAATGTGTAAACTCCTCATTGAAACTCTTGTAGAATCAATGGGAATCACTGTACCAGTAGCTATTCACCTTGACCACGGTCACTTTGATGACGCTTTGGAATGTATCGAAGTTGGTTACTCTTCATTGATGTTTGACGGTTCACACCTTCCAATCGAAGAAAACCTTAAACTTGCTGAAGAAGTTATCACAAAAGCTCACGCTAAAGGTATCTCAGTTGAGTGTGAAGTTGGTTCTATCGGTGGTGAAGAAGACGGTATCGTCGGTGAAGGCGAACTTGCTCCTATCGAAGATGCAGTAGCAATGGCTAAACTTGGTGTTGACTTCCTTGCGGCTGGTATCGGTAACATCCACGGTCCTTACCCAGAAAACTGGAAAGGTCTCCACATCGATCACTTGACTAAATTGAACGAAGCACTCGTTGAAGCTATGGGCAAAAATGTTCCTATCGTATTGCACGGTGGTTCAGGTATCCCTGACGATCAAATCCGCGAAGCAATCGCTAACGGTGTAGCTAAAATCAACGTAAACACAGAATGCCAACTTGCATTTGCAAAAGCAACTCGTGAATTCGTCGTTGAATTTAACGCTAACGAAGCTGAATACATGAAGAAAAAACTCTTCGACCCACGTAAATTCTTGAAACCTGGTTTCGACGCAATCACTGCATCAGTTGAAGAACGTATCGACGTTTTCGGTTCAGCAAACAAGGCGTAAGCCTTGTTCTGCGAAGCAATCTCTGATTGTGAGCAAACAAATATAGTTTTTGATTTGCGAAGCAATCTTTGATTGTGAGCAAACCAAGATTAATCAGTTTTTTGAAATATGATTAAAAGAACGCTTGTCGCTTTTGGCAAGCTTTTTTTGTGTGAACTTAGGAGTAGGAAGTAAGTGAAGTCAGATTGAGTCAAAAATTTGAAAGAAAATGTTAAACTTAAAGAAGAGCAAAGAACATACGATTTGCAGGATAAATCTGATACTTAGATCGATGAAGCTCAGACAATAAATAGTGAAGAAATGAGGGGGAGAGATGATAGGAATAAAAAAACGTAAGAATATAGAAGTTTCAAAAGAAATGAACGGACAAATACCTCAAACGGTAAAAAAATCTATAAGTAGTGATAAAGCTTCTAAGGTTCATAGAACAATTCACGGAGCCTCAATCACTGCTGCGGGCGTAGGCGCTCTACCGATACCTATTGCGGATGCTTTAATTTTAGTACCTATTCAGTTAAAGATGCTGAAAAATATTTATAATATTTATGACGTGAAGTTTAGTGATAAATTTGTCGTAAACTTTATAAGGGTGACATTGATTCCGTACATCGGAAGATCATTGGCTACTTTGATTCCAGGTGTAGGTAGTGTGGTCAATGCTTCGATAGCTGCGGTAATCACTGAAGCGATTGGCTGGAGTGCAGCTGCTTCATTAGAAAAAGGGATCGATATCACGAAAGATACTGAAAAATTCGAAGGAATACTGACAGATACACTTAAAACTTTAATTCAACAAAAAAAATAAAAACTGCTAGGTATTAGCAGTTTTTTTTATTTTAAAATTTATCCTTGACAAGATTTTGATAATACAGTATACTAATATAAAAGCGGTTTCATAAAAAACGGATAGTGATTATTAAGTTAAGCTAGACCTTATCGTACTCTATTTTTGTCATAGGGGCGATAGGGTCTATTTTTGTGAAATGAGGGGTGAATTGTGGAAATCAGAAAAATCCTAAACAATAATGTGGTCATAGCAATTAATAGCAGAAATGAAGAAATCATCCTTATGGGGCTTGGTATTGGTTTCAAGAAAAGAATAGGTCAAGCAGTTGAGGTTGATAAAATCGAAAAGATTTTTGGTTTAAAAGCCAGTTCAGATATACAGAGTTTTTCGGAGATTTTAAACGAAATTCCGAGTGCTATCATTGAGCTTTCGATGGTGACTTTATCCGAGGTTAAAGTTAAGTTTGATAAGGAAGTTTCAGATACAACGCTTGTTGCTTTTGCGGACCATCTTCATGCAGCGCTTCTGCGTACTGAAGAAAACATCTCGGTGAAGAATTTTCTGCTCTGGGATATTAAACGTTTCTTTCCAGAAGAGTTCAAAATCTGTTTGAAAGCATTGGAAAAGGTCAAAGAACAATTTGGTGTAGAACTGCCAGAAGATGAAGCAGGTTTTCTGACGATGCATATCGTTAACGGTACACTTGGTACTGGTCATGAGTACGCGATGCAGCTGACCAAGCTTATGGAAGAAATTTTAACGACATTAAAGTATACTTTGAAAATCACCTTTGATGAACAAGATATTTACTTCCAACGCTTCATTACACATTTAAAATTCTTTACTGAGCGGATTTTAGCAGGTAGTGCTAGAGTAGAAGAAACCGACAAGGAACTTTTTGCTCTTATTGTGCGCAAATATCCCAATGCTTATCTTGGCACACGTAAAGTGAGCGAATTTTTAAATCAAACAAGGGATTATGAAGTCTCTGAAAGCGAACAGATTTACATGACTGTGCATTTGGCACGTATCTTGGAGAAAATCCAATAAAACTAAACTTTGGTAACAAATGGATCGTGACATTAAGTTGGCGAGACCTCTAAAAATATATTATATTATGGAGGTTTGTGATGGGCAAATATGAAGCTCTTGCAAAAGACATTGTAGCAAATGTGGGAGGGAAAGAAAACATCCTCTCATTGACAAATTGTATTACGCGACTACGTTTTAAGTTGAAAGACGAAAGTCTCGCGAATACAGAAGTACTGAAGAAGATGAATGGTGTTGTCACTGTCATGCAAGCTGGGGGACAGTACCAAGTTGTCATTGGGAACCATGTTCCTGATGTCCGCGCTGACGTAGATAATGTTATCGGTAAGCTAGAGATGGATTCTTCTCAGACGAAAGCTAAGGGAAATATTTTCGATAAGTTTGTCGAAATGATTTCAGGAATTTTCCAGCCTATTTTAGCACCCTTAGCGGCAGCAGGTATGATTAAAGGGTTGAACGCGATTTTATCCTTTGCATTGGGTGCAAGCTTCCAGGCTTCATCAACCTATGCTGTCCTTAATTCTATGGGCGATGGACTTTTCTTGTTCTTACCAATTTTTATCGGCTATACAGCGATGAAAAAATTTAACGGTTCGCCATTTGTCGGGATGCTGATTGCCGCAGCCTTGGTTTATCCTGGATTTGTGGATGGTTCAGTCACAAAAACTTTCGCTGAGAGTGGAGGGCTAAACTTCTTTGGCATTCCATTTTCAGTGCCAGCAGCAGGTTATGGTTCATCAGTTATGCCTATTATCGCTATTACAGCTTTTGCGGCCTTTCTTGAACAACAGCTCAAGAAAATTATCCCTGACGTGGTGAAACTTTTTCTAGCACCTTTCTTTACAGCTTTGATTGCAATTCCTTTAGGTTTTCTCATTATTGGGCCAGTCATGAACATTGCTTCTGATGCTTTAGGGAAAGGACTTCTCGCCTTACAAGGATTCAGTCCAATTATCTTTGGACTTGTGTTAGGCTTTACGTGGCAAATTTTGGTTATGTTTGGCTTGCACTGGGCAATTGTGCCTTTTGCCATCATTTCTTTAGCACAAGGTGAACCAACTGCATTACTTATTGCAGCATCAGGTGCTTCATTTGCTCAGACTGGTGCAGTGGGAGCAGTAATGGTGAAAACAAAAGATAAACGATTACGTGAGTTAGCAATCCCTGCTTTCATTTCAGGATGGTTTGGCGTAACAGAGCCAGCAATCTACGGGATAACACTTCCAAAGAAACGTCCTTTCTGGGCTTCATGTGTGGTAAGTGGTATTATTGGTGCATTTGCTATGGGAATGGGTATTAAAGGATACACAATGGGCGGCTTAGGTGTCTTTAGTTTCACAACAAATATCAGTTTAGATGGTGATATTTCGGGAGCAGTTAAGATGATTATTTTAGCAATCATTGCTGTAATCGCAGGTTTTGCCTTGACATGGATTCTTGGTTTTGAAGATGAAAACTCAGAGGAAGAACAACCAAAAGAAGCAAAAAATAATCAAACTCGTGTATCACAAGCAGTAGGTGAAGAACATATTACGACTCCTTTAGAAGGTAAAGTTCTTCCATTATCTGAAGCCAATGATGCAGCTTTTGCTGCAGGTGTGATGGGCAAAGGAGCAGTAATTGAGCCAACACTTGGTGAAGTTTATGCCCCATTTGATGGACAAGTGATGACTGTTTTCCCTACAAAACACGCTATTGGCTTAATTTCAGAGCAAGGAACAGAACTCCTTATACATGTTGGTATTGATACCGTGCAGCTAGAAGGAAAATATTTTGAATCCTTTGTTTCACAGGGACAAAAGATTCAAAAAGGCGATTTATTGTTGAAGTTTGATATGGAAGCTATTGAAGCTGCAGGTTTCAGTACACAAGTGCCGATTATTATAACTAATAGCAGTGATTTTGCAGATATTGTAATCACTGACAAGACAGTTATTCATAAAGCAGAAGAGTTATTAACTGGTCTTGTAAAAACAGCTGATGGTTTGGTCGTTCAGCCGGTATAAAAAAGGAGAGAGAAATGAGCTTTAAAAAAGACTTTTTATGGGGTGGAGCTATCGCGGCCAATCAAGCAGAAGGTGCTTATAATGTTGGTGGTAAAGGACTGTCTGTAGCTGATATGAAAACAGTAGGTGGAAAAAATAAGGAACGTCATTTTACACCAGTGCTTGACGAGGAGACATATTACCCTTCACATCGCGCGATTGATTTCTATCATAATTACAAAGAAGACATTGCTTTATTTGCAGAAATGGGCTTTAAAACATTTAGACTGAGTATAAACTGGTCGCGCATTTTCCCTCAGGGAGACGAAACGCAACCTAATGAAGAAGGTTTACTCTTTTATGATCTCGTATTTGATGAATGTTTGAAACATGGCATTGAACCGTTGGTTACACTCAGTCACTTTGAAATTCCCTTGGGATTGATGGAAAAATATGACGGCTTTTTAAGCCGGGAAACCATTGATTTCTATGTGAATTATGCCAAAGTATGTTTTGAGCGCTACAAAGATAAAGTGAAATACTGGATCACTTTTAACGAACTAAATTTTGGTACAATGCCACACGGTGAACTTACAGTTTTAGGCCTTCATCCACATGGTGATTTTGCGCTCAATGCGATTCCAGAAGATGAGCATAAAAGATTTCAAGCCTTACACCATACTTTTATTGCCAGTGCAAAGGCGGTCATTGAGGGCCATAAGATTAATCCAGAGTTTAAGATTGGTTGTATGATTGCTCATTTGACTATGTACCCTCTTACACCAAACCCAGAAGATATCTTGCAAACCAAAGAATACGACCTGCTTGTGAATAAGTTTGTCGGTGATGTCCAAGTTAAAGGGAAATATCCAGCGCTTATCGAAAAATACTTTCAAAATAAAAAAATTGAAATCCAAAAAGAAGAAGGTGATGATGCGCTGCTCCAAGAAGGAAGAGTTGATATGTACACTTTCAGTTACTATATGACACTTTGCGTAACGACTCAAGAAGGGGCAGAGCCTTCGATGGGGAACTTGATGGGAGGTGCAGCAAATCCTTACTTGGAAGCCAGTGAATATGGCTGGCAGATTGATGCGACAGGGTTAGAATATACCTTAATGGATTTGTATGACCGCTATGAAGTCCCGCTCTTTGTTGTGGAAAACGGTTTAGGCATGGAAGACAAAGTCGAAGCAGATGGTACAATCAATGATGATTATCGTATCGATTATTTCCAAAAACATATCAAGGCGATGAGCCGTGCAATTGATAAAGGTGTGGATCTCCTGGGTTATACACCTTGGGGCTGTATTGATTTGGTTTCAGCAGGAACTGGGGAAATGCGGAAACGTTATGGTTTTATCTATGTAGATATGGACAATGACGGTAAAGGAACATTAAAACGTTCAAAGAAAAAATCCTTTGACTGGTACAAAGAAGTAATTGCCTCAAATGGCGAAACGATTTTAGGAGAAAAATAAAATGACATTTAAAAAAGACTTTTTATGGGGCGGTGCCACAGCTGCTAATCAATTGGAAGGTGCCTTTGATGTGGATGGAAAAGGACTTTCGGTTGCAGATGCGATGCCAGGTGGGAAAGAACGCTTAGAAATTCTCAATTCACCAGACTTTGACTGGACCATTGATGAAGACAAATATGTTTATCCTAACCACAAAGGGATTGATCATTACCATCATTTTAAAGAAGATATCGCCTTGTTCGCCGAGATGGGTTTTAAAGCTTATCGCTTTTCTGTAGCTTGGTCCCGCATCTTTCCGAAGGGAAACGAAAGTGAACCTAATGAAGCCGGTCTTAAATTCTACGACCAATTGATTGACGAATGTTTGAAATACAATATCGAACCTGTAGTCACAATTTCTCACTATGAAATGCCACTTCATCTTGCTAAAGAATATGGTGGATGGAAAAATCGTGAATTGATTGAGTTCTATGTTCGTTATGCCAAAGTTTTGTTGGAGCGTTATCAAGACAAAGTGAAATACTGGATGACTTTCAATGAAATTAACTCTGCAACTTTCTTTGCGGCTCTGGGTCAAGGTTTAGTACCTTCAAATGGTGGAGATGATAAAAAGAATGTCTTTCAAGCTTGGCATAATCAATTTGTTGCAAGTGCATTAACTGTAGAATTTGGACATGCCTTAAACAAAGATTTACACATCGGTTGTATGAGCATTTATTCGACAACTTATGCTTTTGATGCCAATCCAATCAATCAGATAGCTGCTCAACAAAGTATTCAAGAATTCAATTACTTCTGTAATGATGTTCAAGTGCGAGGGGAGTATCCTGTCTTTACATATCGACTTCATAAAAAATATGGAATTAAAAAAGAAGACTTAGAGATAACGAAAGAAGATTTGGAAACTTTGAAAAAAGGAACAGTCGATTACATCGGTTTTAGTTACTATATGTCAACTGTAGAATCGAAAACCCAAGAAGGAGTTGAAGCAAGTGGAAATATGGTACTCGGGGGTGTAAAAAATCCGTTTCTTAAAGAAAGTGAATGGGGTTGGGCCGTTGACCCTGATGGATTACGTTATGCCTTAAATGATCTTTATGGACGATATCAGGTTCCACTCTTTATAGTAGAAAATGGCTTAGGAGCTATTGATAAAGTTGAAGCTGACGGCAGCATTCAAGATGATTACCGTATCGATTATTTACGCAGACACATTATCGCCATGGAAGAAGCAGTTGAAGATGGTGTGGACTTGATGGGCTATACACCTTGGGGCTGTATTGACCTTGTTTCTGCCTCAACTGGAGAAATGAGCAAACGTTATGGCTTCATTTATGTGGATTTGGATGATGAAATTCATGGTACAGGAAAACGTTCGAAGAAAAAATCATTTGATTGGTATAAAGAAGTCATTGCATCAAACGGTCAAAGACTTTGAAATAAAAAACCACTTTAAGTGGTTTTTTTATTGAGAGCTTTATTAACAGGAGGTTTCCAAGTATCCTCTAGAAAATTACGGACAATCTGACTGAAATTTGTGGGACGAAAATAGAAACTCAGATGGCTTCCCCAAGGGATAATAAAAAACTGACTGTTAGGAATATGCTTTGCAATATCATGCGCATGGGCAGTTTTAACCACATCAAACTGGCCATTGATGACAAGTGTGGGAGCAGTGATATTTTCTAGTTCATTCATATTTTGAAGCACATCTTCTAAAAGAAGTTGCAAAGCAGGTGAGGGTCTACGCAGTAAATGTGCACAAATGTTTAGTGATTTTACTGTGAAGCGTACCAAGCTATAAAGTCCAGCATAGGTGGAATTGCCAGCGTTAAGGATTAAGCGATGTATGCGCGTAGGGTACTTGCTGGCTAGAAGCATTGCAATATTTGCGCCATCGCTGAAACCAAGCAGATTGATAGACTGAAGATCTTCAGCTTGCATCACTTCAAGTACATCCTCCATTAAACGATTAAAACTAAGTTTTTTTCCGCTAAAAAGACTTTTTCCATGACCGCGTGTATCGATTGAAATGCAAGTATAATCACCTTTTAGCCTTTTGATAAGTGGCTTAAAGATATTACTATTTTGTGAGTTGCCGTGCAACAGTAAAAGTGTAGGTCCTTTACCTTCAACTTTATAGTAAATTTTCACCTTATCACTTGTAATAATATATTTTTCCATGATTTTGTCCTTGATGTTAGTATAGCAGATTAGCTTGGGAAATGGGGGCTTGTAAAATAAATGAAATAACTGTAAAATAATCGCTCATATTGGTTGAGTGAAATAATAATTTTTGTTAGAATAAAGTGACCAATAGTTTTATTAAAAAAAGATTATAAAACCAAGATTTTTTGATTGACTTGAGGAGATAAAATTAACAATGGCTGAAAAAAAATATAAACATATGAAGGTAAAGGAGCGTAAAGCTCTACCAAAGGTCACTCTAAGTGCAGCGGCAGTATTAGGCGTCGCTGCTTTTGGTGCGAATGCTCATGCGGATAGTACAACAACTGCTTCATCAGATTTCAAAGTGGTAACGAATGTAGATACTGTGACTCAGAACTCAGAGGTAAACAAGATTGAAGCTGGGGATGATGGGCAGTTGAGCAGTAGTAATTCAGAAAACTCAACGGATTCAACAAATTCAACGGACTCAGTTGACCCAACGGATCCAGTAGATCCAACGGACCCGGTTGACCCAACAGATCCAGTAGATCCTACAGACCCGGTTGACCCAACGGACCCAGTAGATCCTACAGACCCGGTTGACCCAACGGATCCAGTAGATCCTACAGACCCAGTTGACCCAACAGATCCTGGTAAACCTGTGAACCCTGAGAAACCAAAACCAGAAAAGCCGAAACCATCAAAGCCAAAGCCTTCTAAACCAAAACCATCAACGCCAAAACCTAGCACTCCGGCACCGGCGCCTACACCAGCTCCATCTGCACCTAACTATAATTATGTGGCACCCGTTTATTCTGGAGCAAATTATACAGCACAGGATGCGGTAACGACTTATAAACAGGCAAGTACAGATGGCGATTTGAAATTCAATAAAACAAATATTGCAGTACCTCCATTGACAAAAATTAACAACACAACTGTTGAAGATTTTATCAAAAGTATTGCTCCTCGAATTTCACAACTTGCAGGACAAAATAATCTCTATGCTTCTTTAATTATTGCACAAGCTATTTTGGAGTCAGGCTACGGACATAGTAATGTCGCATCTATCTACCACAATTTGTTTAATATCATTGGTGCATTTAATGGACAGTCCGTAACAATTTCTTCGGGAACTTATCGGGCCTATGATAATTTTGACCAATCCCTTGTAGATTACATCAACTTGATGTTGCATGGGACAACTTGGAACAGCAAGATTTATGCTGGAAGCTGGAAGGTCAATAGTGACAGTGTTGAGGATGCAGCACGTTCATTGCAAGGAATTTTTGCTACGGATCCGGAGTATGCGGCTAAGCTCATTCAAATTATTAAAGAATACAACTTGACTCAGTATGACGATATTGAAAACTTGTCAGATGAGTTTAAAAATCTTGATGCTCCTGCAAGTCCATTATTGGAAAAAATGCCGACTGACTTGAAATTCCCAGAATATGATGGCAAACAATATCCAGGTGCCTCAAGCTATGCTTGGGGAAATTGTACACAATATGTGTATAACCGTATCTTCCAATTGGGTGGAAAAATTGGCCAATTCATGGGTAATGGTGGCGTTTGGGGTTCAAACGGTGCCGCACAAGGTTATTACACAACGACTATTCCACAAGTGGGTTATGCGGTAAGTTTCCCACCGGGTGTAGCTGGAGCTTCTGCTGAGTATGGTCACGTTGCTTTTGTGGAAAAAGTAAATAAGGATGGTTCAATCCTTGTTTCCGAAATGAATGTTAAAGGCCTCAATGTTGTGGACTATCGTACGATATCTGCAAGCGATGCAAGTTTATCCACATATATTCAACCTAAAAAATAAAAAAACGGTTCGTAAGAACCTTTTTTTGTTCTTTTTAAAAAAAGTTAAAGAAAAAAATCAGTCCAAAGACTGAGATTATCCACAATAAAGTATGGGATAATTTAAATATAGAGATTGACAGATCTCAGTTCTATAACAGGAGGAACAAAAATGAATAAAAAAGATAGAATTATGGACTTGATGCGTCGGGGAATTATTACCGAAGATGAAGCTTTGGAATTGCTTGATAAATCAAATCCTATGGCTGAAGAAGGCCAAAGCGAAAATAAAGAAAAATTTAATTATACAGATACAGAGGGATTTGTTAACCACGAGGTTGACTTTATGGACTCCTTCAAAGGTATCATGGACCAAATCGTGTCAAAAGGAAAAGTAGTGTTCAAAGATGCTTCGAAAGCAATCGATGACAATATCGACTTCTCTAAAGGCTTTCCAAAAGTAAAATCAACAGTAAAAACTGTGGAAAAAGATATTGACGGCGACTTTCATTCCGTTAATTTAGACATTAAGGCAGGTAAAATTTCCGTTTATCCTGGTGAAAATGCTCATGTAAAAGCTGAATACAGAATTTACGGTGCAGTGGATCAAGAAAAAATTGATGAATATCTGGCTGAAAAAACAAAACTCGAAGTTAACGACGGCGTTTTAGAGATTACGACATCTGATAGCTTGCGTACAGCTGTTAATTTGGAACTTTACTTACCTGAAAAAGTGTATGAAACTTTTGATTTCAAGTTTGCACATGGGGATATTAAAGTAGAAAAAATAGCAGTTGATAACTTAGAGATTGATCAAGTCAATGGTGAAGTTGAACTTGTGGAAACAACCAACAAAGACATTAACGTAACTATTAAAAATGGTGAAATTAAAGTTTTAGATGGTTCAACAAATGTTTTGAAGTTGAATTCAGTCAATGGTAACATTCGAGTTACATCAGCTTTTGAAGATGGAGATGTCAACTTGGTTAATGGGAATATTCTCTTGACACAAAACCAAGATACACCAAGAAAATTAATGGTGAAAAATGTCAATGGTGATGTGAAACTTTCTGTACCAGAATATCTCGGTCTTGTTGGACATGTGCGTACAGTCTTTGGTGGCTATAAAACACGTTTGAACTTGGATAATCCTTTTGAAGCAAGTCGTAACGGTGCGGCAGTCGTTCGTACTGGTCCAGATACTTTAACCTTTGAACTCGAAACAAAATCAGGAACAATCTGGCTTAAAGATATTGACTAAGCAGAAATCCTTCCAAACTTTTTAGAAAGGAAAACATATGTCTAAAAGACAACTTACAAAATCATCGAGTAACTGTATGCTGACGGGGACCATAGCTGGCGTAGGCGAGTATTTTGGCTTAAGTCGTGATATAATTACACTAATGCGTATTTTGTATGTGTTCTTCGCTTTAGGAAGTTTTGGAACACTTGCACTTGTATATATCGTAGCGAGTTGGCTAATACCTAGCCCTCATTAATCATTCGAAGGACAGCTTCTAGAAAGGAAAGAAAATGTCTCAAAAACAATTAACAAAATCACCAAACAATCGAATGTTGACGGGTACGATTGCAGGTATCTGTGAATACTTTGGTTGGAGCCCTGATATCATTACTTTTGTACGGATCTTGTATGTCCTCTTAGCTTTCGGAAGTTGGGGAAGTCTTATTCCTGTATACTTTATTGCCAGTTGGATTATTCCAAGTGCTGGAAGTAATGCTGGGAGACAAAACTACCGCAGAACAAATGAAGAAAACTGGTCAAGCTATGCGGACCGTTGGCAAAGCAAATCTTCATCTCACTCATCTGGCCGTAAGATGAAAGAGGCTGAACCAGTTGAAGATGAGAAAAAAGATGACTGGTCAGATTTTTAAAAAATAATAATTCCGAATTTCCTAAACTCCTAATAATATAAATGAAAAAATTAAAACTGGACGTCCATCACGTCCAGTTTTTTAGCGAGATTTCACCGCTTGAGAGAGTTTTTATCTGACCATCTTCAAGGTGAACAATGAGTTGACCAGATGGTGTTAAGTCTACTGCGGTACCTCTATATAAGACTTTATTTTCCTCAAATTCTACTGTTTTCCCAAGAATGAAGGAATGAGTTTTATAAATTTCAAAGAAGTCTCTTTTAGAGAGCTGATGAAATTCTGACCAGATTTTGGCAACAAGCTCAGAGCGTGTTATTGTAGGAGTTTCTGTAAATAATGAGCCAGCTTTGTGAGCGATTGCTTCAGGAAATGTTGAAATATGAAAATTTATTCCGATGCCTAAGGCGACCTGCAAACTCGTATCTGGTTGGACTTGGGCCTCTGCGAGAATCCCTACAATTTTTTTATGATTGAGATAAATATCGTTGACCCATTTAATATCTACTTTCTTTGTGGTCAATGTTTCAATTGCTGAAACGACAGCTGCAGCGGCAAGCAGTGTGTAATTAGGCAGAGTTCCCAAAGATCCGACAGGCTTTAAGAGGAGTGTCATATAGATACCTCCTTCAGGACTGGCATAGTATTCCCGCCCAAAACGGCCATAAATACCTGTTTGTTTTTCAGACATATATAAAGTGTTGGCTTGACCATCAGCTTTAGCATCCAACTGTGTTGAGATGGATTCATCAAGGATTTTAACGTCGTTTAACCAAGGATTAGCATCTAAAATAATTTTTTTATCTAAAGGATTTTTCATTTAGGCAAAGTATATCAAAAATTCTCTTTTTGTGCTAAAATAAAGGAGTTACAATTTCCGATGGCGGGAGAGAACTCTCCAAGTGAGCAATCACTACCATTAAGCCTGTAACCGAAAAATACTTAAGAAGTAGGGGAAATAAAGAATGTCAGAAAAACGTCTATTCACATCAGAATCAGTTTCAGAAGGACATCCAGATAAGGTTGCTGACCAAATCTCGGATGCTATCCTTGATGCCATTGTGGCACAAGACCCAGATGCACACGTAGCCTGTGAAACAGTAGTTTACACAGGTACAGTTAATGTATTTGGGGAGATATCAACATCAGCTTATGTTGATATTGCTGGAGTGGTTCGTGAGACAATCAAAAATATTGGCTATACAGACAGTGAAAATGGATTTGACTATAAATCAGTCGGTGTCCATGTTTCACTTGTAGAGCAGTCACCAGATATTGCCCAAGGGGTAAACGAAGCAGAAGAAGTTCGTGGTAAAGATGGAAAAATCATTGATCCACTTGATCTTATCGGTGCTGGTGACCAAGGGATGATGTTTGGTTATGCAACCAACGAAACAGAAGAATATATGCCACTTGCGATTTCACTTAGCCATAAGCTAGTGAAAAAATTAGCAGACTTACGTAAGTCAGGTGATATCAGCTACCTTCGTCCAGATGCAAAATCACAAGTTACAGTAGAATATGATGAAGCAGGACAAGTTAAGCGTGTAGATACAGTGGTTATTTCAACACAACACGCAGCTGAAGCTACTAATGAAGAAATTCGCCGAGATGTTATTGAAAAAGTAATCAAGGAAGTTATTCCGGAAAATCTTCTTGATGATGAAACAAAATACTTTATTAATCCAACAGGTCGCTTTGTTATTGGTGGACCTCAAGGAGATTCTGGTTTGACTGGCCGTAAGATAATCGTAGACACTTATGGTGGGTACGCACCTCATGGTGGTGGTGCTTTCTCAGGTAAAGATGCCACAAAAGTTGACCGTTCAGCTTCATACGCAGCACGTTATGTTGCCAAAAATATTGTTGCTGCCGGTTTGGCAGATAAAGCTCAAGTCCAATTGTCTTATGCGATTGGTGTAGCTACACCAACCTCTGTAAATATTGAAACCTTTGGTACTGGAAAAGTTTCTGACGACATCTTATTGGCAGCTATCCGTGAAAACTTTGATTTGCGTCCGGCTGGTATCATCGAAATGCTAGATTTGCTCCGCCCAATTTATGGACAAACCGCCGCTTATGGTCATTTTGGTCGTACAGACATTGATCTTCCATGGGAACGTTTAGACAAGGTTGAAACACTTAAAGAATTGCTTTAAACAACAAAACTGTGTTATTATGCACAGTTTTTTTATTTTATAAAAATGCTATAAAGGACGTTATTACGCAGTTGCTTTACTGGTTTTACTAATCATAATCTTTCATCTTTCACTCTTCAGGATATCATGCTTTTAAAATCAAAATGTCAAAAAGTTGAAAGCGGTAAAATACTTAATTGAAACATATCCTAAAAAATGGTAAAATATAGGGAGTGTTTCTCTGCAAACACATATGAATTATAATCAAGCTATCTGCCTTATTGAACCGCGATAAGGCAGGTATGAATAAAAGGAGACAAATGAACGTCATATCACTCGTTCTGCTTGTCTTGTTGATTGTATTGGTTATTGCCTTTATTTTTTATGCCCAAAATATTAAGAAAAACAAGCAAGATGCTGAGAGTCTTTTTATGCAGGCAGAAAACAAGGCAAATGAGATAACGGCAAATGCACAGCGTGATGCTGCTCTTGTAAGAAAAGAAGCGGAAATCCTGAGGGACGAAGCAGAAGCATTCAAGAAAGAAGCGCGCTTTAATCTTCGCGAAGAAGAACAAAAGCAACGCCGTGAAATCGAAGATGAATTTAAGCAAGATCGTAAGGAGTTAAAAGAAACTGAACAACGCCTAAAACAACGTGAAGAAGTTCTAGACCGTAAGGATGATAAACTTACAAATAAAGAACGTAGCTTAGACTCTAAAGAGGAAGCGCTCTCTAAAAAAACTGATACACTCAATAAACGTGAGCAAGAACTTTTAGAAATTGAAGAAAAGAAACAAGAAGAATTAGAACGTATCGCTGCTTTAACAAAAGATGAAGCGAAAGAAATCATTCTTAGTGAAACCCGTGATGGTTTAACCAAAGAAATGGCACAGCTGATACGTTCAAGTGAAGAAAAAGCACATGCTGAAGCTGATAAACGTGCGAAAAACATTGTTTCACTTGCAATCCAACGTGTCTCTAGTGATTCGGTTGCTGAACAAACGGTATCAGTAGTTACTTTACCAGATGATGGCATGAAGGGACGGATTATCGGACGTGAAGGTCGGAATATCCGCACCTTTGAAGCCTTGACGGGTATTGACGTAATTATTGATGATACTCCAGAAGCTGTTGTATTATCTGGCTTTGATCCGATTAGACGTGAGATTGCACGAATGACCTTGGAGCAACTGGTTCAAGATGGTCGTATTCACCCTGCACGTATTGAGGAACTTGTTGAGAAAAATCGCAAAGCATTGGATCACAAGATGCGCGAGTATGGCGAACAAGCTGCCTTTGAAGTGGGAGCACATAACCTCCATCCAGATTTAATGAAAATCATGGGTCGCTTGCATTTCCGTACTTCTTATGGTCAAAATGTTCTTGACCATTCAGTTGAGGTGGCAAATGTTGCTGGAAACCTTGCTGGAGAGATGGGCGAAAATGTGAGTCTTGCAAAACGTGCCGGCTTCTTACATGATATCGGTAAAGCTCTGGATCATGAAGTTGAAGGTAGCCACGTCGAGATTGGTACAGAACTTGCACGTAAGTACAAGGAAAATCCAGTCGTTATTAATACTATTGCGAGTCACCATGGAGATACAGAACCAAACAGTAATATTGCTACTTTGGTTGCTGCAGCTGATGCTTTAAGTGCAGCACGTCCTGGGGCACGTCGTGAGTCGATTGAAAATTATATTAAACGTCTGCGTGATTTGGAAAATATCTCAACAAGCTTTGACGGTGTTGAAAGTGCCTTTGCATTACAGGCAGGACGTGAAGTTCGTGTCATGGTTAAGCCAGAAAAGCTTACAGATGATCAAATCGTAATTCTTGCACGAGATGTGAAAAATCGTATTGAAGACGAGATGGATTATCCAGGAAATATTAAAGTTACAGTTATTCGTGAAACACGGGCTATTGACTATGCAAAATAAAAAGTACTCCCAGCAGTACTTTTTTATTTTGAAGAAGAATAAAAAAGTTATGTTACAATTAAATTAATTAAAGTTACTTTGTGTTACGCAAAGTGGATATATAAGCCCAACTTTGCTAGAATAGATTGTAAACAATAAGTGAGGTTAAAAAGATGCCCGAACGTGGTTTATTAATTGTCTTTTCTGGTCCTTCGGGAGTAGGAAAAGGTACTGTCCGTGCGAAAATTTTTGAAAATGAAAATAACTTTGATTACTCTGTATCAATGACAACACGTGCACAACGCCCTGGTGAAGTAGATGGAAAAGATTATTATTTCCGCACACGTGAAGAGTTTGAAGAAATGATACGTAAAGGTGAGATGTTAGAGTATGCTGAATATGTCGGCAATTACTACGGTACACCTTTAACCTATGTCAATCAAACTTTAGATGAAGGTAAGGATGTATTTCTTGAAATCGAAGTGCAAGGAGCCTTGCAAGTTAAGGAGAAAGTACCAGATGGTGTATTTGTCTTCTTGACGCCCCCGGATTTGGAGGAGCTACGTGGTCGACTTGTTGGCCGTGGTACTGATAGTGCAGAAGTAATCAATAACCGGATGATGAAAGCAAAAGAAGAAATTCGCTTGATGAGTGAATACGACTATGCTGTTGTCAATGATAAGGTTGAACTTGCTGCAGAACGTGTCATCAAGATTATTGAGGCAGAACATTATCGTGTCGATCGTGTAATGGAGCGTTATGCACATATGATTGAGAAGTTAGACGAAGACGGTAAAAATTAAAAACAAGAGGCTTGAGATTTTAGCTGAAAGACGCTTAGGTTGTTTTAAAGTAAGAAGAACCCATTGGTGACTGAGATCCAATGAAACAGCGTACAGAAAAGAAAAGAGGAAACTGATATGATGTTAGAACCTTCAATTGACAAATTACTCCAACACGTGGATTCAAAATATTCACTCGTTGTTTTGGAAGCCAAACGTGCTCATGAATTGCGTGATGGCGAACGTCCTACAATGGAATTTAAATCTGTTAAACGTACATTACAAGCCTTGGAAGAAATCGCGGCAGGAACAGTAACGATTCACCCTTCGCCAGATGCTAAACGTGAAACATTGAAAGAAAAACGTGAATTAGAACGTCTTCAACAAAAAATGGCTGAAAAACTTATCCGCGAACAAATCGCGAAAGAAGAAGCCGAAGAAGAAGCAAAACAAAAAGGTAATCGTGCAGCTAAAGCAGCTGCAGCTGCAGCTGAATAAGAAATGGTACCAGCTTTCAAAGATTTATTTTATATAGAAAATCTTTGGAAGTTTTTCTTTATCCCAAATTCAGAGTTGACATTCGGTTAGCTCTTTTTGCTATAATTAAATTACTATATTTAGATACAGAAGAAGTAAGCAGAGGAGAAAAATGTTCAAAAAAACAGCACGAATTATTGTAGATGTTCCTCTGATGCAGATAGACAAACCGTTCTCCTATGCTATTCCTACAGAATTGCAAGAGTTGATTGAGCCAGGAATGCGCGTTCATGTTCCCTTTGGTAAAGGCAATCGGCTGGTTCAAGGAATTATTATTGAAAGTGTAGATGAGGAAGAAGAGGGACTCAAAGAAATAGCGGAGCTGCTCGACTTAGAGCCTGTTTTGACAAAGGAACAACTCCGCTTGGCAGATGAAATGCGCCATACTGTCTTTTCTTACAAAATTTCTTGCCTTAAAGCCATGTTGCCTAATTTATTGAATTCAAGCTATGATAAGATTTTGACTAATCAAGAAGGCATTCAAACCAAATGGAGCGCGCTTAGTGAAAGTCAAAAAGTCCGAGCATTAAAAGATGTCAAGTCAGGAAAGTTATCCGTTAACTACTCTGCAAAGTCAAAAGAAAATAAGAAAACAGAAAAGTATTTAAAGGCTAATGCTAAATTGGCTACCTTTGAGATTGGCAAAGCGGCCAAAAAAAGAGCAGAATTGAAAGATTATCTTTTAAACCAAGAAGCAAGTGTGCGTCAAAAAGACTTACCATTTTCTTCGGCTATCATCAAGTATTTTATAGAAAATGAACTTGTTGAAGTGACTGAAAAAGAGATTTCAAGAACAGCGGCTGTTTTTGAAGCTGTCGTTCCTGATAAAGCAAAAGTTTTGAATCATGAGCAGCAACTTGCCTTTGAGGCAATTGTTTCTTCTGCAGAAAAGCCCTTTTTACTGGAAGGAATTACAGGATCAGGAAAGACAGAAATTTATTTACAGGTTATTGAACATTTTTTGGAAAAGGGACAAACTGCAATTATGCTGGTGCCTGAGATTTCTCTAACACCACAAATGTCTAATCGTTTTATTGCGCGCTTTGGGGAAAAAGTTGCGATTATGCATTCGGGACTTTCGGACGGTGAAAAATATGACGAATGGCGTAAGATAAAGGAAGGACGAGCTCAGGTTGTTGTGGGGGCGCGTTCCGCTATCTTCGCACCTTTAGAAAATATTGGGGTTATTATTATTGATGAGGAGCATGAAACAAGCTACAAGCAAGATTCGAGCCCACGTTACCATGCCAGAGATATTGCCTTATTACGTGCACAATATCATCATGCACGGTTAGTTCTCGGTTCAGCGACCCCTAGTCTCGAAAGCCGAGCACGTGCTCAGCGAAATGTTTATCATTTATTGACACTCACACATCGAGCTAATGACCAAGCTTTCCTACCTGAAGTTCAAATCGTAGATATGCGTAATAACCTTAGTGACATGTCGGCCAATTTCTCAGATATTTTACTACAAAAAATTCGCGAAAAAATTGAGCGAAATGAACAAGTAATCTTGATGCTTAACCGTCGGGGTTATAGTTCTTTTGTGATGTGTAGAGATTGTGGTTTTGTTGTTGAATGCCCGAACTGTGATATTTCTTTGACCCTTCATATGGATACAAAAACTTTGAATTGCCATTATTGTGGTCATCAAGAGGGGATTCCACAAACATGTCCGAGCTGTCAAAGTCGAAAAATACGGTATTATGGCTCAGGTACGCAGAAGGTTCAAGAAGAATTAGAAAAACTTCTACCAGAAATCCGCATTTTACGTATGGATGTTGATACAACAAAAACAAAAAATGCCCATGAGAAAATTTTAAAGAAATTTGGTCATCATGAGGCAGATGTACTTTTAGGAACACAAATGATTGCGAAGGGACTGGATTTTCCTAATGTGACACTGGTCGGTGTGATTAATGCGGACACTGGTTTAAATCTCCCCGATTTTCGAGCAAGTGAGCGCAGTTTTCAGCTGCTCATGCAAGTTGCAGGACGTGCTGGGCGTGCGGATAAAAAAGGTGAAGTTATCATCCAAACATTTAATCCAGGTCACTATGCGGTTAAACTTGTTGCTGATCAAGATTATGAAGCCTTCTACCGTCAAGAGATGTATTACCGGCAACAACTTTCTTATCCGCCCTATTATTTTACGGTTCAGATCTTAGTTAGTCATAAGGATGAGGATACAGTTGCAAAAAAAGCTTATGAGATAGCAAGCATAATTAAGGCCAGTTTATCAGAGAAGGCTAAAATATTAGGACCAACTCCAAAACCTATTGCACGAACACATAATCTTTATCATTATCAGATACTGGTGAAGTATCGTTTTGAGGAGCAACTGGAAGAAGTCTTAAATCAGGTCCTTGATTTAACACAAAAACGTGAAAATAAAGATGTTAGAGTTCTTATCGATAGTGAACCCCAAAGTTTTGTATAAAAATGACAAGCTACTTGTCGTTTTTTTTGTGGAACATTGTCTGAATTTTATCAGGTTTTCATTGCTTACATTTTTAAAGTTAGCACTATATGTTGTGTTGTGTTATAATTAAAAATGCCTTTAACCACTACATGTTGTGTTTGTGCTTTGGGGCGATTTTGAACAAAAAAAGTGTGTTCATGAGCTCAATGAACCTTTTCAAATAGTATTCTGGGAGTAAGAATACAAAAAGTTAGGAAGGAAAAAATGGCAGTGTTAGTATTAGCTGGAACAATTGGAGCTGGCAAAAGTTCACTTACAGAGATGTTAGCAGAAGAGCTGGGAACAGAGGCGTTCTATGAGAGTGTAGATGATAATGAGGTTTTGCCTCTCTTTTATCAAGATCCACAAAAATATGCCTTCTTGTTGCAAATCTATTTTTTAAATAAGAGATTTGACTCGATTAAAAGAGCACTTTCGCATAACAATAACGTGCTTGATCGTTCAATTTATGAGGACAGTTTGCTTTTTCACCTGAATGCAGATTTGGGACGAGCAACAGAGATTGAAGTAGAGGTTTATGATGCTTTACTGGAAAATATGTTAGAGGAAATCAATACGCTAACTTTTAAAAAGCGCCCTGATTTATTGATTCATGTAAGTGTATCTTTTGAAAAAATGTTGGAACGTATCCAAAAAAGAGGACGCGAATTTGAACAATTGGAATACGATAGTTCATTGTATGGCTATTATCAAGAGTTAAACAAGCGTTACGAAAAATGGTTTGAGGATTTTGATATTTGTCCTAAAATTCAGATTGACGGCGATAAGTATGATTTTGTTGAGGATGAAGAAGCAAAATTGTTTGTCCTTGAACAAATTAAAGATAAACTCGCAGAAATTGAGAAGGAGAACAACAAATGAATCTGACTGTTTTCTTATCGGCTCGTGATGGGAAAAATCCGACACATTTATTACGTAGCAAGAAACTCGGTGAAGCGATAACGCGTTGTGGACATACCTTAGTTTATGGAGGTTCCCAAGAAGGATGTATGGGTGCTGTATCAGATGCGGTGCTAGAGAATAAAGGACAAGTTATTGCTGTTTACCCGGATGGGGTTTTGCCTTTAGAACCACCTCGCCAAAATGCAACAGAGCTCTATCTGGCCAAAAATATGGATGAACGCAAGCGCAAGTTGATTGATCTGGGCGAAGCATTTATTATTTTGCCTGGAGGATTTGGGACAATGGAAGAAGTTTTTCAACTCTTGACAGAAATGAGTATTGGGCAAACAGCAATTCGCCCAGTTATTTTCATTGATAAAGACTTTTATCTTCCTTTATTTAATATGATTCAACAACAAACCCAAGAAGAAATGTTATCTTTAGAAGTTTTAGAAGCCGTTCATCTTGTTGAAACAACCGAACAAGCAATGGAGTTATTAGGAGATTTAAATTATGAACAAGCCATTTGAACAGGCAGTAAAAGTATATCTTGCAGCACCCTTTTTCAGCGAGAGTCAAATTCAAAAAGTGAAAAAATTAGAAGCAGCACTTGCAAGTAATGAAACAGTAGCGTCATATTTTAGTCCGATGCGTTGCCAACGTCCAGAAGGATTAGCAGAGGATATTGAGCCATTTACACCAGTGTGGGCAAAAGCTACGATGGAAAACGATGTTAAAGAAGTTGAAGCTGCTGATGTGATTGTTGCCATCTTGGATTATGATGGCCAGGATACTGATTCGGGCACTGCATGGGAATTAGGCTATGCGATTGCGAAAGGCAAACCGACTTTCTTAGTACGTTTTGAGGAAGATGTACCGGGAAATATTATGCTCACAGAGCGAAATACCGCCTTCTTTACCGAAGCTGAGCAAGTAGAAACATATGATTTTATGGAAGCTCAAACTATACCTTATACCGGCAAATATATATAGTTATTATTTATTTTTTATTCATTTCGGGGCGAACAAATAACAAAAAGAGAGGTATTGATTTTCTCTCTTTTTTCTTTTTTATCGTAAAGAAGAGTTATGCTGAGTTGAAAGCCTATAATTAAGGGTATGAAAAGGAATAGGGAGTAAGAAAATGTTATAATAAAGGGCACACATTTTTTATAGGATAAGAAAAAATTTTTTATGAAAAATAAAAGAGGAGGATAAAGAGCACGAGTAACCTGTTCAAGGAAATTATCATGAACTTGAAATATTAAGAAAAAGGTTTAGACAACGTGTTAAAATAATACTATGACAAAAACGAAAATCATATTTATGGGGACACCTCAGTTTTCTCAAACGGTTTTGCAAGGATTAATTGATAGCCAACGTTATGATATTTTAGCTGTGGTGACGCAACCAGATCGTAAGGTGGGACGTAAGCAAGAACTTCGACAAACACCTGTAAAAGAGTTAGCATTGAAAGCTAACTTGAAAATTTTACAACCAGAGAAATTATCTGGTTCACCTGAAATGGAAGAATTGTTAGCCTTTGGCGCTCAAGGTGCAGGTATTGTAACGGCAGCCTTCGGACAATTTTTGCCGGGGAAATTGCTTGATGCAATGGCTTTTGCGGTAAATGTTCACGCGTCTTTATTGCCTAAATACCGTGGCGGAGCACCTATTCATTATGCAATTATGAATGGCGAAAAAGAAGCAGGCGTGACCATTATGGAGATGGTTAGAAAAATGGATGCAGGCGATATGGTTGCAAAAGCTTCTACTCCGATTTTAGAAGAAGATAATGTAGGTACAATGTTTGAAAAATTAGCTGTTGTCGGTCGTGATCTTCTTCTTGAAACACTCCCTCTCTATGTTGCAGGAGAAATCAAGCCAGAAGCACAGGATGAAACGCAAGCTACTTTTTCGCCAAACATTAGTCCTGAAGAAGAAAAAATAGACTGGACAAAAAATAATCGTCAAATCTTTAATCAGATTCGCGGTATGAATCCTTTCCCTGTGGCACATACCACATGGAATGAAGGGCGTTTCAAAATCTACAATAGTCGTCCCATTGACACAGACAAACATGGACAGCCTGGCGAAATCATTGACAAAACAAAAAAATCGCTCGTAGTGACAACAGGTTCTGGTGCCTTAGAACTTTTAGAAGTACAGCCGGCTGGAAAGCCCAAAATGGATATTGTTAGTTTCCTCAATGGTTTAGGACAGAAAGTAAATATAGGTGATCAATTTGGCAAGTAATGCAAGACAAGTCGCACTCGATGTGCTTAATGATATTTTTGGGAATGATGCGTATGCGAATATCGCCTTAGATAGAACGTTACGTGAGGTACAACTTTCGGACTTAGATCGTAATTTTGTAACGGCTTTGGTCTATGGTGTAGTGTCCAAGGAAAAACTTTTGGAGTGGTATCTAGAGCCTTTCTTTAAAAAACAACCGAAACCTTGGGCCAAGATGCTTTTGATAATGACTATATATCAAATCCTTTTTATGGATAAAGTGCCAACTTCAGCTGCGGTTGATGAGGCTGTTAAGATAGCTAAACGTAAGGATGGACAGCAAGCAGGAAACTTTATTAATGCTGTTTTACGTAATTTTATGCGGTCAGAACGCCGAAATGAAGAACCAAAAACTTGGGAAATCAAATATTCTATGCCGAAACTTCTTTTGGATAAAATGGTACGTCAGTTTGGTGGGAAACGTACAGGAATGATTTTAGAGAGCTTAGAAAAACCAAGTAAAGCCAGTCTCAGAATAATTGATCCTCAAGTTACTATTCCTGACACAGTTCCTTCAGAACTCTCGCCGGTTGGCCGTGTGGCAGACCATGGTAATTTTGCTCATAGCCAAGCATTTATTGAAGGAAAAATGACCATTCAGGATGAGACAAGTCAGTTGGTAGCCCCACAACTTGATTTAACGGGAAGCGAGCGGGTTCTTGATGCCTGTGCTGCCCCAGGAGGTAAAACAACACATATCGCTCAATATCTTGATACAGGACATGTTACAGCCTGTGATTTATACGATCACAAGCTAAAGCTCATTGAAGACAATGCGGAACGTCAAGGCGTGTGGGAAAAAATTACGACAGTCAAAGCCGATGCAACACAATTAGAAGAACGTTTTGCAGATGATGAGGACTTTGACCGCATCTTGGTTGATGCACCGTGTTCGGGTATTGGTTTAATTCGTCGCAAACCTGATATTCGCTATCGTAAAGAAAGCTCTGATTTTCTTAATTTACAGGAAATCCAACTAAGAATATTGGACAGTGCTTCGAAAAAGCTGAAGAAAAATGGTATAATGGTTTACAGTACCTGCACAATTTTTGATGAAGAAAACTTTGAGGTAGTCAATAAGTTCCTTGAGGCTCATCCAGAATTTGAACAGGTTGAAATTTCGCACGAAAAAGAAGATATTGTCACAGACGGTTGTATTTTCATTACACCGGAAATGTACCATACAGATGGTTTCTTTATTGCGAAATTCAGAAAACTTTAATTCTTTTATAAGGAGCAAAAGTGGAATATAGTATTTTATCAGACATTGGTATGAAACGTACTGCCAACCAAGACTTTGCAGGCACTTATGTTAACCGCGCAGGTTATCGTCTTTTTCTTTTAGCAGATGGTATGGGTGGTCACAAAGCAGGCAATGTCGCTAGTAAATTAACCGTAGAGGATTTGGGGAAATTGTGGTCCGAATCATTTTTTGATGATGGCACACCTGTTGCGACAATGGAAACATGGCTTCGCAATCAAATCCGTAATGAAAGTGAAAATATTGCAGATTTAGGTAAACTAGATGAATATCAAGGGATGGGAACAACTCTTGAAGCTTTAGTGATGCAAGAAGGACAAGTCATTTCGGCTCACGTTGGTGACAGTCGTACCTATCTCATTCGTGATGGACAATTGCAAAAAATTACAACAGATCATTCTTTAGTTCAAGAACTTGTTGATGCAGGTCAAATTACTGAAGAGGAAGCTGAAATACACCCTAACAAAAATATCATTACACGTTCTCTTGGCCAGTCAGCCGAAGTACAAGCTGATTTACAAGCTGTTGATGTTCAGCCAGGGGACTATCTGTTGATGAACTCTGATGGTTTGACCAATATGATTTCTGCTGAGGAAATTTTAGAAGTTGTTTATTCTGAGGCTAGTATTGAAGAGAAAACGGAAATACTTGTAGGTCTTGCAAATGAAGCAGGTGGTCATGACAATATCACAGTAATCTTGGTGAAAATTGACGAAGAGTCTGCAGTGGTGAATGAAGATGTGGAGGTTGACTGATGATTCAAATCGGAAAAATCTTTGCAGATCGCTATAAAATCATTAAAGAAGTTGGTCGTGGTGGTATGGCTAATGTTTATCAAGGTGAAGATACGTATCTTGATAATCGGCAAGTCGCTATTAAAGTTTTGCGTTCTAATTTTGAAAATGACAATATTGCCATTGCTCGTTTTCAAAGAGAAGCATTCGCAATGGCAGAACTTTCTCACCCCAATATCGTTAGTATTTCTGATGTAGGAGAGTCTGAAAATCAACAATATATCGTAATGGAATATGTTGATGGTATGACTTTAAAGCAATACATCAATGAACACGCCCCTTTATCAAATGATGAGGCAGTGAATATTACTTCAGAAATACTTTCGGCTATGGAATGTGCACATAACCATGGCATTATTCACCGGGATCTGAAACCGCAAAATGTGTTACTCTCACAAAGTGGTAACGTGAAAGTGACGGACTTCGGTATTGCCAAAGCCTTAACAGAAACGAGTTTAACACAAACGAACACGATGTTTGGTAGTGTTCACTACTTATCGCCAGAACAAGCGCGTGGTGCCAATGCAACGCTTCAGTCAGATATTTATGCTATTGGTATTATCTTGTTTGAGTTGTTGACAGGGCAGATCCCGTTTGATGGTGATTCTGCCGTAGCCATTGCCTTGAAACATTTTCAGGAAAATGTACCCAGCATTATCAACATCAACAAAAATGTACCTCAAGCGTTAGAAAATGTCGTAATCAAAGCAACAGCTAAAGATATCGACAATCGCTATGCGAATGTTGAGGAGATGATGACAGATCTCGCTACGGCTACCAGTTTGGATCGTAAAGGAGAACCGAAACTTACCTTTGATAAGGATTTAGATGCAACTAAAGCTTTGCCTAGTAAGTTAATTAATCCTTATGATACGAAGCCATTAATTGATCATCCGCAAGCTGAGCAAAAGGATGAAGCTAAAGATAAAGCGTCTGAAGATAAGGCAAAAACAGATTCTGAGCCAAAAAAGAAAAAATCACGCAAAGGCTTAATTGCTTGGATTATCCTTGCCCTTGTACTTATTGCAGGCGGCATCACAGCTTGGATGATTACAACACCTCAAAATGTTTCTGTTCCTGATGTGACAAATATGACACAGGCAGAAGCAGAAAGTAAACTGAAAGAGAAAAATCTTGCTGTAGGAAATATTATTCCCGAACTAAGTACGACGGTTGAAAAAGATAAAGTAACACGTACAAATCCTGAATCTGGATCAAATGTCCGAAAAAATAGCAAAGTAGATATCTATGTCTCACAAGGTGCAACCGGCTTCAAGATGGACGACTATGTAGGTCAAAAATATGAAGACGTTGTTGACGAGCTTGTTTTGAATAAAAATATCAGTAAGAGCCAAATTAAGGTTAACTACGTGACAAGCTCCGAAGATTCTGGCACTATTGTGAAACAAACGCCAGCTAAAGGAGAGTTTTTCGATCCGACAGGTAACGATCAAATTACATTTGATGTATCCGAAGGCGAGACAGTAATTATGCCTGCGCTTGCTCTTACTTCAGGTGGATTAAGCTCAACATCAGCAATCAGTTACCTCAATCAGCTTGAAAGTCTTGGTGTTCCTACATCCAATATAACTTTTGTTGATGCTAGCACGGCTAGCAAGGTTTCAAGTTCTAACCTCGATGGTTATTATGTAACACAGACCAGCCCTGAATCAGGAAAAGAATTTAATCCTTCAAATACAAAAATTACATTGACAGTGGCTAAAGCTAACAATAGTAATACTGGTGGCAATCAAACGTCAGAAACTACAACTGAAACAACTCCGGAAACAACACCAGAGACGACTCCAGAAACAACACCAGAGACTTCACCAGAACAAGGTAAAGACTCTTCCAACCAAGAAAAAGATTCTTCATCAAACAATGGAGACACGAATAGTACAACGGAACAAGCGTCTTGACACAAAAAAAACTTCCAGATATCTGGAAGTTTTTTATATAGTAAAAGAAAAAAACTGCCCAAAGGCAGTTTTTTCTGAGTCTTAACGACGAAGACCGAGTGAAGCGATAAGTTCGCGGTAACGTTGAACATCTTTTTCACGAAGGTAAGCAAGAAGGTTACGACGGTGACCGATTTTTTTCATCAATCCACGGTAAGTTGCGTGGTCTTTTTTGTGTGATTTGATGTGGTCGTTAAGGTGGTTGATTTCCCAAGTCAAAACAGCGATTTGAACTTCAGGTGAACCAGTATCGCCTTCAGTGCGCGCATATTGCTTGATGATTTCTTGTTTTTTTTCTTTTGAGATTGCCATGAGTTTTTCTCCTTTTTATTTAGTGCTCATACCGAGTAGAGCGCAGGCAAAGCGCAAAACCAAGAATGAGTTGTAAAAAACTACCTACTTATCTTACACTATTTTTAGACTTTTTACAAGCTTATTAGGTAACAAAAGCTGTTTTAGTTTAAGGTATTTTCTTTTTCAATCGTTGCAGTGATTGCATCAATTACTGTGGCTACAAAATGATTTTGTTCTAAAGAAACAACACCGGCAACAGTGGTCCCGCCAGGACTTGAAACTTTATCGACCAAAGTCCAAGGACCTTCACCTGATTCCAAAATCATTTGAGCAGAAGCTGCAACGGTTTCTGCAACGATTTTGGTAGCTTGATCTTTAGGAATACCATGAAGAACACCAGCTCGGCTCAAAGCATCAACAAACATATAGATATATGCAGGACTAGAACCAGCAATCGCTGTGAAAGTAGAAAAATCTTTTTCAGCAACTTCATGAACAGTACCGATGGAAGAGAAGATTTCTTGAGTCAACTGATAGATATCAGAACTTACATACTCATTACGTACAATCGCAGAAGTCGATTTTTGAATTTGTGCGTTAATGTTTGGCATTACGCGAATGATAGGAAAGTCATATGTTTTAGACATGTCTGATAAGGCTTCCAAATCGAAACCGGCTGCGATAGAAATAAGGGTTTTATCTTTCGTAAACAGAGGGGAAATTTCTTCCATGATGTCAGGCAAAATTTGAGGTTTGACAGCCATAACGATAAGATCAGATTGTTCAACGAGCTCACCATGTGAATGACTAGCAAACACACCCAATTTATCAGCTTGCTCCTGTGTCTTTCTCAAATCACGTCCCGAAATAAGCACGCGGACATTTGACTTATCAAGTCCAGTAATGATAGCAGATGCCATCTTACCGACACCTATAAAACCAATTGTTTTCATTTTATCTCCATTTTCTTTATAGTAGAACTTCCTTCATTTTAGCATATATTTTAGCATATTTATAGAAACAAAGACAATAATTAGAAATACTCTTAGAATGTGATATAATCGATGTATATTCTATTAGAAATTTAACAAGTTTTGGAGGCCATATAAAATGGAAAAATATGCAATTATACTCGCGGCTGGAAAAGGCACGCGCATGAAATCGTCTTTACCAAAAGTTCTTCACAATGTGGCAGGAAAAACAATGCTAGGTCACGTTTTACAAAGTGTGAATCAAGTGGATATGGAAAAACGTATCGTGATTGTTGGGCATGAAGCAGATAAAGTTATTGAAACTCTTCCTAAAGGAACAAACTTTGTGAAACAAGATGAGCAATTAGGAACTGGCCATGCGGTTCGTATTGCCTCAGATTTACTTGAAAATGAAGAAGGTGCAACTTTGGTTATTGCGGGAGATACACCTTTAATTACAGGCGAAACTTTAGAACAATTATTTGAGTATCATGTGGCGCAAAAAGCTACCGCAACTATTTTAACAGCTATTGCACCAAATCCTACAGGCTATGGACGTATCATCCGCGATGCTGAGGATTGTGTGGAAAAAATTGTGGAGCAAAAAGATGCTTCTGCAGAAGAGCAAGCTATTCAAGAAATTAATACAGGTACTTATATCTTTGATAACAAGGCTTTGTTCTCAGCGCTTGAAAATCTCACAACGGATAACGCACAAGGTGAATACTACTTGACAGATGTTATCGAAATTTTCAAAAAGCAAGGAAAAACTGTTACGGCCCATATTTTAGAAGACTTTGATGAAAGTCTTGGTGTAAACGATCGTGTTGCTTTAGCACAAGCAGAAAAAATTATGCGTCGTCGCATCAACCATCAACATATGGTTAATGGTGTGACACTTATTGATCCAGAAACAACTTATATTGATGCAGATATCGAAATCGGTGAAGAAACGGTCATTGAACCAAATGTACAAATTATGGGTAATACCGTTATTGGTAAGAAAACCTTGATTACAAGTGGAAGCCGCATTGAGAATTCAGAAATTCATTCTCATTGTGAAATCCGTTCGTCATGGATTGAAAGCAGTAAAATGAACATTATGAGTAATGTTGGACCATATGCTCACTTACGCCCAGGAACGGTTCTCAGCGAAAAAGTTCATGTGGGTAACTTTGTTGAAATCAAGGGCTCAACACTCGGTAAAGGAACAAAAGCCGGTCACCTTACTTACATTGGTAATGCAACAGTTGGTGAAAAAGTGAACTTCGGTGCTGGAACAATCACTGTAAATTATGATGGTCAAAATAAATACAATACGGAAATTGATGATTTTGCCTTTATTGGTTCTAACTCAACATTAGTAGCACCACTTCGTGTGGGTAAAAACGCCTTGACTGCTGCCGGCTCAACCATTACTAAGGATGTTGCACCAGAAAGTATCGCAATTGGACGTTCACGTCAAGTTGAAAAGTCAGGTGCTGCACGTCGCTTGCCGCATTTTCGTGGTGAGTAAAATATAAGAAAATAAAGATAACGGAGATAAACATGCGAGAATTTGACGAGAAAAAGTTTGAAGAACCCACTTTGTCTCGTGAGCAAATTTTTCACGGACAAATTTTTCGAGTGGTAAAAGACTTAGTAAGTTTACCAGATGAAACAATGGCAACAAGAGAGCTAGTTTTTCATAATGGTGGTGTTGCTGTTGCACCAATAAGTGGAGATAAGCTTGTATTGGTAGGACAATATCGTAAAGCTTTTGAAAAATTTATTTATGAAGTGCCTGCGGGAAAACTAGAAGCCGATGAGTTGGATGACCCGAAAGCCGCCGCTTTACGTGAATTAGAAGAAGAGACGGGCTACACAGCAGAACAACTTGTCGAAATTACGAGCTTTTATGGTACACCTGGTTTTTCTTCTGAAAAAACATATCTTTATTTCCCTATTGGACTCACGAAGGTTGAAAACCCTCGTCCGAAAGACGAAGGAGAATTTCTTGAAATGATTGAAGTGACGCTTCCGGAAGCTAAGACAATGATTGAAGAAGGGCAAATTTGTGATGCTAAGACAATCATGGCTGTTTGGTACTGGGAGCTGAAAAATCTGAAAAAACAAGGAGATTTAGATGCCTAAACCACTTTTGACAGATGATATCATTGAGGATGCAGAGCGAAAAAGAAGACGTTTAGAGAGAAGTCTCAAAGAAGAATTAGAGCAAGATCGAGAAATATCAGAGAAATACGATAAACTTGAACGTGATTTATCAAAAAATGCGGTTTATAAAAGTCGCCGCATTGAAAATGCCAAGCAGAAAAAACGAAGTAGTCGTGTAAACAAATGGCTCCTTATTACTTCGCTTGTTGTAATTGGGATAGGAATTTTGTTTTTCTGGTACTATTTCTAAACGATATCTATACCTCACATATATGTGGGGTTTTATTTTAAACTTTTATACTATATAATGTACTTACCACAATGAAAGAAAAAGGAGAATAAAAATGAAATTAGGAATTATTTGTGCAATGGAAGAAGAGCTCCGTACTCTTGTAGAAAATCTTGACAATGCAAGTAAGATTACACGTCACGGTTATGTCTTTCATACCGGATCAATAGGTCGTCATGAGGTTGTACTGGTCCAATCAGGAATAGGTAAAGTGATGTCTGCAATGGCAGTTACTTTGTTGGTTGAAGTTTTTTCCGTTGAAGGGATTATTAATACAGGTTCTGCTGGTGCGGTTAATCACGAATTAAAAATAGGCGATGTTGTTGTTGCTGACAAGCTTGCTTATCATGATGTTGATGTTACAGCTTTTGGCTATGCTTTTGGGCAAATGGCGCAACAGCCGCTTTATTTTGAGAGCAGTAAATATTTTGTTTCAGAGCTTAAAAAAGCGATTGAGAATCCTGTTGTTGGTCTGATTACAAGCTCTGACAGCTTTATTTCTAGCGACGGCCGCATTGCTGAAATTAAAAAACACTTTCCAGATGTTTTGGCCGTTGAAATGGAAGGGGCTTCGATTGCCCAAGCAGCAACAGCCTTGAAAAAACCGTTTGTCATTATTCGTGCGATGTCGGATACAGCAAGCCACGATGCAAATGTGAAATTTGATGAATTTATTATTGAAGCTGGTCGCAAATCTGCCCAAACATTAATGAATTTTCTGAACAATATGGAATAAACGATAATTAGCTGACTTTTTCACCAGAAAAAGTTATAATAATAAAATCAATACATGGAAGTGGAGAAGAATGAAATGACTATTACTCAAGATTTCACACAAAAACTTTATGACAACTTTGCGGAAAACCCTAAATTTCGTGCTGTAGAGAATGCAGCGACGAAAAATGGGCTCCTGAATGCTTTGGAAGTTCGTAGCTCACATGCCAACAATATTCCAGAGTTTTCAATTGACCTTACCAAAGATAAAGTAACGAATCAAAAACAATCAGGTCGTTGTTGGATGTTTGCTGCTCTGAATACTTTCCGTCATAAAATGATTGGACAATTTAAGTTAGAAAACTTTGAACTGTCACAGGCTTACACTTTCTTTTGGGATAAATACGAAAAGTCAAATTGGTTTATGGAACAAATTATTAACCATGTAGATATGGACGATCGTCGCTTGAAATTTTTACTCCAAACACCACAACAAGATGGTGGACAATGGGATATGGTTGTGGCGCTTTTTGAAAAATACGGTGTTGTTCCTAAGGATATTTATCCTGAATCAGCAGCATCTTCTAATTCGCGTGAACTCAACCAGTATTTAGACAAACTGTTGCGCCAAGATGCTCAATTATTGAGAGAAGCACTGGCAAAGGGCGAAGATGTACAAGTTCTTAAAGAAGATTTGTTACAAGAAATTTTTAACTTTTTAGCAGCAACTCTTGGACTTCCTCCGCAACATTTTGAGTATGCATTCCGTGACAAAGAAAGCGCATTAGAAAAATTCTCAGGCACAGCCCAAGAATTTTATGCTCAATATGTAGATATCAAACTTGATGACTATGTTTCGGTCATTAATGCACCAACAGAAGATAAACCTTACAACAAATCATACACAGTTGAATTTCTGGGAAATGTGGTTGGAGCTCGTGATGTTAAGCACTTGAATCTTGACATGGATCGTTTCAAAAAACTCGCCATTGCACAAATGCAAGCAGGTGAAACAGTTTGGTTTGGTTGTGATGTTGGACAAGTTTCAAATCGTAAGGATGGTTTGTTGACTCTTGATGCATATGATTTTGAGACAGCGCTTGATATTCACTTTACACAGGACAAAGCCTCACGCTTAGATTATGCTGAATCTTTAATGACACATGCTATGGTTTTAACAGGTGTAGATTTGGATGAAAATGGAGCACCTACGAAATGGAAAGTTGAAAACTCTTGGGGGAAAGATGTTGGTAAGGAAGGCTATTTTGTGGCCTCTGATGCTTGGATGGATGAATATACCTACCAAATCGTAGTACGCAAAGATTTGCTCACTCCTGAAGAACTTGCAGCCTACAATGCTGAACCTCAGATCCTCTTACCTTGGGATCCTATGGGAGCTTTGGCTTAAAAGAAGAGAAGATGTCCCATATGGACATCTTTTTTGCTATAATAATATTATGGAAAATACGGATATCATATACGGCTTACACGCTGTAACAGAGTCACTCAATGCAGGAGTAGTCAATAAACTCTATGTCGAGGAAAAATTACGGGGTAAGAACGTTGAGAAAATCAAGGAACTTGCGCGTGAAAAAAAAGTAAACATCTCTTGGACACCTAAAACTGAATTAAATAAAATATCAGAAAACGGAGTTCATCAAGGTTTTGTTGCCCGTGTGGCAGAATTTGCTTATGCAGAATTGGCAACAATTTTAGCACAAGTTTCGGATAAAGAAACTGCGACAATTTTAATTTTAGATGAGCTGACAGATCCTCACAATTTAGGATCAATTGCCCGAACAGCAGATGCAACAGGAGTAGATGCGATTATTATTCCAAAACACCGCGCGGTAGGGATCACGCCAACAGCAGTAAAAGCAAGTACAGGTGCTTTGCAACATGTGCCCGTGGTACGTGTTACTAATCTTTCTCAAACGTTAGATAAACTAAAAGAAGCTGGTTTTTGGACTTTTGGAACCGACATGGACGGTACCACTTATTCTAAATGGAATACCTCGGGTAAAGTTGCCTTGGTGATTGGAAATGAAGGAAAAGGTATTGGTCAAAATCTGAAGAAACAAGTGGACGAGATGATTACTATTCCGATGGTTGGCCATGTTCAAAGTTTGAATGCAAGTGTTGCTGCCAGTATTTTGATGTACGAAATTTTTAGAAATAAGATGTAAGGGGAAAAAGATGACTTTTCGCATTGTTACTGATTCAACAGCGGATTTGAGTGAAGATTATTTACAAAAGTACGACATAGCTGTATTAGGAATGACTGTCACTATTGGTGAGCAAACCTATCCAACTATTGGCGAAAATAGCCTGAGTAATGAACACCTTCTCCGAGAAATTAAAGCAGGCAAAACTGTTCAAACATCACAAATTAATTCTGGCCAGTTTTCCGAGTTATTCAAAAAATTTATAAGCCAAAATCCAGAAGAAGAAATTGTGTATCTGGCCTTTTCATCAGGCTTATCAGGTACTTATCAATCTGCCGTTATTGCTCGAGAAATGATTCTAGAAGAATATCCGAAAGCTAAAATTACGGTAGTGGATACATTGGCCGCAGCTTCTGGAGAGGGTTTCTTGGTCCAAGAAATGGTGAATCTACGAGAATCTGGGAAGAGTTTGACAGAAGCGTTGCCTATTTTTGAAACACTTATTTTACGCCTTAAGAGTCTTTTCATGGTTGACGACTTGAATCATCTGGCACGTGGAGGACGTATTCCCAAAGCTGTTGCTATGGTTGGAACGATGGCCAACATCAAACCTCTCCTTACCGTAGATGCAGAAGGCAAGTTGACACAACTGACTAAAGTACGTGGCAAGAAGAAAGCAATAAAAAGTTTAGTTGACATGACACTTGAAGAGATGGACCCGGCTTATTCACATGTAATTGTGGCCTATTCTGGGAGCGAAGCCACTGCTCAAGAAGTGAAACAACTCTTCTTGGAACAACATGTTGACAATGTTGACATCCGTCCTCTGAGTCCAACGATTGTCACTCATACAGGTTCTGGTACTTTGGCGATTTTTTCAATTACTAAAAAAAATAGAAAATAATATAAAAAATCACAGTTGAACTCTTGTTTTACTGTGATTTTGTGTTAAAATATAGAGTGAGTGTAAACTCGATAAATTGAAAATATGAATTGTGATATGTGAGGAAAGGGGTCGCTTTTATGCTAAAAAGTGGACTTTATACGGGCGTTGACATCGGTACAAATACTATTAAAGTGTTGGTTGCGGAGTACGTCTCAGACGAAATGAATATAATTGGCGTCGGTAATGCAAAATCTGACGGTCTAAAAAACGGAATTATTGTAGATATTGAAAAGGTGGCAACAGCTTTGCGCAAGGCTGTTAACGCTGCTGAAGAACGTGCGGGGATTACGATTGACAAAATTAATGTCAGTATTCCTGCCAATCAACTCGAAATGGAAAACTGCCAAGGCATGGTTCCAATTATCGGGACTTCAAAAGAAATTACAGAAGATGATGTAATGCAAACGGTGCAAAATGCATTGATGCGTGGTGTAGTTCCTGAACGTGAAATAATTTCTGTAGAGACAACTGAGTTTACAGTTGATGATTTCACAGGAATATCTGACCCTCGTGGGATGTTTGGTGTGCGTTTAGGTATGCGTGGTATCATTTATACTGGTCCAAAAACATTAGTACACAACATTCGTAAAGTTGTGGAACGTGCTGGCTTGATTGTGGATAATCTCGTGATTGCTCCGCTGGCTATGAGTCACTATGTACTTTCAGAAGGAGAACGTGAGTTTGGTACAGTAATGATTGATCTTGGTGCAGGCCAAACAACAGTTTCCGCTGTTCGTGATCAACAGCTGAAGTTTGCACATACAAGCCCAGAAGGTGGCGATTATGTGACACGTGACATTTCTACTGTACTTAATACTTCATTGAGTGAAGCAGAAGATTTGAAACTAAATTATGGTGAAGCAAGTACTGAGCGCGCCAGTCAAGAAGAATACTTCCCGGTTGACGTTGTTGGACAAACAGACCCAGAAGAAATCACAGAATATTACCTTTCACAAATTATTGAAGCACGTTTAACACAAATTTTTAACCGTGTGAAATCAGATTTGGAAAACACACGTTCATTAGATTATCCTGGTGGAATTGTGGTCCTTGGCGGAGCTGCGGCAATGCCTGGCACAGTGAATCTTGCAACAAAAGTTATTGGGATGAATGCACGTCTTTTCGTACCAAGCGAAATGGGCTTACGTAACCCAGCTTTCGCTCAAGTAATCAGTGTTGTCAACTACGTTGGTGAACGCACAGACATTGATCGACTTGTATCACAAGCCATTGCTTCTGACAGCACATATGTTGCTCCTGTTGCGCAATATGAAGAACCTGTTCTTCCGGCAACAGATACAATGGATTATGAAGAAAATAACTTCTACCAAACAGAAGCTCCAACTCGTCCAGTTGCTCAACCAGCAGCTGAACCTGAAGAAGAAAAAGAAGGTGTTGTGGATCGTATGCGCAACATGTTCTCAAACCTTTTTGACTAAAACGACTTAATAACGGAGAAATAAAACATGGAATTTTCATTTGATACAGAAATCGCTCAAGGCGCTGTAATTAAAGTTATCGGTGTTGGTGGCGGCGGTGGTAACGCAGTTAACCGCATGATTGAAGAAGGCGTTTCTGGCGTTGACTTTATCGTAGCTAATACAGATGTACAAGCTTTGCGCAGTTCAAAAGCAGATACAGTAATTCAACTTGGTCCAAAATTGACACGAGGACTTGGTGCAGGTGCACAGCCTGAGGTTGGTCGCCGTGCCGCAGAAGAATCTGCAGAAACAATTGCCCAATCTTTTGAAGGCGCAGATATGGTCTTCATCACTGCTGGTATGGGTGGTGGAACAGGAACAGGTGCTGCTCCTGTAATCGCTCAAATCGCAAAAGAAATTGGTGCTTTGACAGTTGCAGTTGTAACTCGTCCATTTGGTTTTGAAGGCTCAAAACGTAGCTACTTTGCAACAGAAGGCATTGAAGATCTTCGTGCAAATGTAGACACATTACTTATCATCTCAAACAACAACTTGCTTGAAATCGTTGATAAGAAAACTCCTTTGACAGAGGCATTGCGTGAAGCAGATAATGTTCTCCGCCAAGGTGTTCAAGGTGTTACTGACTTGATTACAAATCCAGGTATGATTAACCTTGACTTCGCTGATGTGAAAACAGTTATGGCGAACAAAGGAGATGCCCTCATGGGTATCGGTGTTGCAACTGGTGAAGATCGTGTCATTGAAGCAACACGTAAAGCGATTTACTCACCATTGCTTGAAACAACAATTGAAGGTGCTGAAAATGTCCTCCTTAATGTTACAGGTGGTATGGATATGAGCCTTATTGAAGCTCAGGATGCTTCAGAAATTGTTATTCAAGCTGCAGGTAACGATGTGAACATCTTGTTGGGTACATCTATTGATGACTCACTCAGTGATGAAATTCGTGTTACTGTTGTAGCCACAGGTGTTTCACAAGATGCAACTGATGAATATTTAGGAACATCTACAGCTCCAGTTGTAGATGAACCACGTCGTCAACCGAACTTTCAACATACTTCGATGAAACAAGCCTCAGCGCCAACTTCACGACCAGCACAAGCTTCACAGCCTTCACAAGCCCAACAAGCTCCTACACAAAAATCAGGATCTGCTTTTGGTGATTGGGATCTTCGTCGCGATGCTTCACCGCGTCAAAACGGAAATCAAAACCGTGAAAACTCATCGAATGTTACAAGCTTCTCAGGTATCCCATCTACAGATGAAGATATCGATACTCCACCATTTTTCCGTAAATAATGAGTATAGCAGAAAATGTTAAAAATATTTTGAACAAGGTAGATGTGGCAAAAGCTACATCTCCTTATTCAAATCAAGACGTTCAGGTGATTGCCGTAACCAAGTATGTCGATACTGCAAAAGCAGCACAAGTAGTTGAAGCAGGTATTCATCATTTAGCAGAAAATCGTACAGATTTATTTCTTGAAAAATATAAGGCTCTTGAAAACAAAGATATTACTTGGCATCTCATCGGAAATTTGCAACGCCGTAAAGTAAAAGATGTCATTAATTTAGTTGATTACTTTCATGCTTTAGATTCGGTCAAGCTTGCCAAAGAAATTGAAAAACGTGCGGAACATATGATAAAATGTTTCCTCGAAGTCAATATCTCAGGTGAAGAGACAAAACATGGATTTGCGCCAGAAGACATAGATCAAGCTTTAGCAGAAATCTCACAGTTAGATAATGTGGAAATTGTGGGCTTGATGACGATGGCGCCGATTGATGCTGATAATGAGCAGTTGGATAACATTTTCGCTTCGATGAAGCAATTGCAAATCGAAATTGCGGCTAAAGAAATTACTAATATTCCTTGTACTGAATTGAGTATGGGAATGAGCCGTGATTACACAAGAGCAATTCAACAAGGAGCGACCTTTGTTCGAATTGGTACAGCATTTTTTGAATAAAATTTGTATAGAATCTTAAGCATTGAAAACGGAGGGAAGTATGGCCTTAAAAGATCAATTTGATAAATTAAAAAAATTTTTCGAAGAGGACGACGATGAGTATGATGAACCCGTTGTAGCGGCACAAAAGCCACAACCACAACCGCAAAAGCCTTCAGCAGTAAACACAGAAAAGAAAGCCACAGGTATGAATCGTCCGGTTCAACCTCAAAGACAAGCGCAAGCAAAATCAACTGCTAAACGCCCAGCATCCTTTTCTTCAACAACAAATAACACTAAAACAACAGAGAAAAAAGTTCAAAAACCTATGATGAATCAAGCCACAACAAATGCAGGACAAGTTATTGCCATCAAAGAGCCACGTGCCTATTCTGATATTATGGAATCTGCGCGCATCGTTAAAAATGGAGAGTCGGTTTTGGTTAACTTCAAGTTTATGCCAGATAACCAAGCACGACGTTCAATTGACTTCTTGACTGGTGTTGTATTTACACTTGATGGTGATGTTCAAAATGTTGGCGGACAAATTTTCTTACTTACACCGGCGAATATCACAGTTGATGCTTCCCAAGAATTAAGTATCTTGGCAGGGCAAAACTTTGAGAACTTCGATATTTAATAAACTATGATTATATATATTTTAATTCGACTGATTGGTCTTTATACCTGGGTTTTAGTAGCTTATGCTCTGATGAGTTGGATACCAAGCCTTTATGATACAGCTGTAGGCCGTTTTATTGTCAAAATTTCAAGACCTTATCTGAGCTTATTTGAAGGTATTCCATTACGTTTTGCAGGATTAGATTTCACAATCGTGCTTGGTGTAATTGCTTTACAAGTTATTCAACAACTTCTTTTACGCTTCTTATGAGTCATGAAAATATATATCAACACTTTTATCCTGATGAAAAGCAATTTATTGATCGCGTCTTAGACTGGATGGATCGTGTGGAAAACAATTATTCTGTAGTTACTACTTATTTTCTAAATCCTAGAGAAGTTGAAATTCTCGAATCTTTAGCAAATAAGCGGGAACTTCAGATTTTTTCTACTCAGGATATTGCCCAGACCGAACTTACTAAGATTATTATTGCGCCTGAATTTTATCAGTTAGATGTCGCAGACTTTGACCTGGCGTTGTTAGAAATTTTATACGCTAAGAAATTTTGTCAACTCAAGCATTCCCAAATTTTGGGAAGTTTCTTAGGTCAAACGGGAATTCGGCGTTCAGAGCTTGGCGATATTATTTTAAGCGAAGGAAGGGCACAAGTTTTTGTTTCCAAACATCTTCTTGAAATCTTTCAGAATAATATCAAAAAAATTGGTTCTGCCACCGTACAATTTGTTGAAAAACCATTTGAAGAGCTGATAGAAACAGAAGCTGCCTCAGTAATGAAAGTAGTCTTAGTTTCGAGTATGCGTATTGACAAAATTATTGCAAGCACTTTCGAGATTTCTCGCAATCTTGCCGTAAATATGTTACAATCAAGAAAGGTAAAATTAAATTACCTTGAAATTGAAAAGAAAGATTTTACTGTCGAACAAGGAGATTTAATCAGTGTTCGTGGCCTAGGTCGTATTAAGATTCTAAGAATTTTAGGTGAAACCAAAAAAGGTAAACAGAAAATCGAATGTGAAATTACTAAGAATCATAAGAAAAGATAGAGTCTCTTGGGAGATTGGAGGTACTTATGGCATTAAATAGTTTAGATGTTCAAAATAAAACATTTAATACACAAATGCGTGGTTACAACAAACATGAAATTGAAGAATTTTTAGATATCGTTGTTCGTGATTACGATGAATTTGCACAAAAAATTAAAGATCAAGAGCGTGAGCTTAAGGCTTTACGTGAACGCGTAAAATATTTCGATGATATGAAAGATTCCTTGAATAAATCTATTGTCGTTGCACAAGATGCGGCCGACAATTTACGTGTTCAAGCACAGAGTGAATCAAACAGCATTATTGCTGAAGCTAGTCAAAAAGGTCAGCTCATTATTGAAGCCGCTAAAAAAGAAGCAGGAACAATCCTTAATCAAGCTTCGGATGATGCACGTCGCTTGGTTCGTGATACAGATGATTTGAAACGTAAAATGCGTCTTTATCACCAACGTATGACTTCAATCATTGAGGCTCAGTTGGCAAGTATTCATTCAGAAGATTGGCAAGATACTCTAGAAGCAACATCTTCACATATTACAAATCCTGAAGAAAAGCTTCAAGAAATTGTGGATATGCAGTTGAGTGATACATCTTTACAAGGAAATATCGCTAAAGATGAACCCGCTAAGGCTGAAGAAAACACTGTTGTAGAACCTACAGTTAAGGAAGAAACTGAAAAAATAGTTGAAGTTGAAGAAACTGAAATTCCACAGACTGTGAAAGAAGTTTTGGCTCCTGCTCTTGAAGAGGAAACTCAAAAAATACCCTCAGAAGAAGGGAAAGTTGCAGAAACTGAAAAAAATGAAGAAACTTCTTATCCAGTTTTTCCAGAAATGCAAACAGAAGTTCCAGAAGTAGAAGTACCTGAACATAAATAATTTAATTTTAGGACAAGAAAAGAAAAATATATTTACAGCAAGTGAGAGTTGATGGAAGTCTCATATTCCCTGTTTTTCGGATTATCACCTAAATTATTCTAAGCCCAAGTCAAGTAAGTTTAGACGCTGTACACGTTACGTACGTAAGAGTTCTCACTTTTCGTGAGAAAAATTAAGGTGGTACCACGGTCTTTCGTCCTTTTTCGAAAGACCGTTTTTTATTATCATTCTTTCCGCTTTAGCGGATTAGAATGATAATACGCAAGAAACAGAGAGTTTAGAGATACTGGTAAACAGATAAAGTTTAAAAGAAAGGTAAAAATTATGAAAATTAAAGATACATTGAATTTAGGGAAAACGGCTTTCCCGATGCGAGCAGGCTTGCCAAATAAAGAAGCTGGCTGGCAAAAAGGCTGGGAAGAAGCTAAACTTTATGAAGCACGTCAAGAACTGAATGAAGGTAAACCATCGTTTATGTTGCATGATGGACCTCCCTATGCAAATGGAAATATCCACGTTGGACATGCCCTAAATAAAATTTCGAAAGATATTATTGTACGCTATAAATCCATGTCTGGTTTCCGTGCACCATATGTACCAGGATGGGATACTCACGGTTTACCTATCGAACAACAACTTTCAAAAGCGGGTATGAACCGTAAAGAAATGGACATGTTAGACTATCTTGAGGAGTGTCGCAAATATGCGCTCAAGCAAGTAGATATGCAACGTTCAGACTTTAAGTCTTTAGGAGTTTTAGCAGATTGGGAACGTCCATATATGACACTTCTCCCAGAATATGAGGCTGCACAAATTCGTGTCTTCGGTAAAATGGCGGAAAAAGGCTATATCTACAAAGGTCAAAAACCAATTTACTGGTCTCCTTCATCAGAAAGTTCATTGGCAGAAGCGGAAATTGAATACCAAGATGTCCGTTCGGCATCAATCTTTGTGGCTTTCAAAGCAAAAGATGTTAAGGGCTTGTTACCAGAAGATGCAGAATTTGTTATCTGGACAACGACACCTTGGACATTGCCAGCAAATATGGGGATTTTTGTACATCCAGACTACGAATATTCAGTTGTAGAAGTAGGAAATCGTAAATTTGTTGTTGCTTCAGAAATGCTTAGCAAGGTGGCAGAGACTTTAGAGTGGGAAAACCCAACGGTAATTCAAACACTTAAAGGTTCTGAAATGGATATGATGACGGCTTATCACCCATTTTATAATCGTGAATCATTGATTATGAATGGGGATTATGTCACACTTGATTCTGGTACTGGACTCGTTCATAGCGCACCAGGTCATGGTGAAGATGACTACTTCTTTAGCCGTAAATATAAACTTGAAGTTCTATCACCTGTGGACAACCGTGGTTACTATACGGATGAAGCACCTGGTTTAGAAGGTATCTTCTACGATGAAGGAAACAAAATTGTAAGTAAATGGTTAGAAGAAAAAGGAGCTTTGCTGAAGCTTGACTTCTTTACACACAGTTATCCACATGATTGGCGTACGAAGAAACCCGTTATTTTCCGTGCAACACCACAATGGTTTGCATCGATTGATGACTTCCGTGAAAATATCCTAAGTGAAATTGAACAAGTGGATTGGATTATCCCTTGGGGGAAAACACGTCTCTATAATATGGTTCGTGACCGTGGAGATTGGGTCATTTCTCGTCAACGCGCTTGGGGTGTTCCACTGCCAATCTTCTATGCGGAAAATGGAGAGGCAATCATTACGCCGGAAACAACAGAACATGTTGCCCAGCTTTTTGCGGAACACGGTTCAAAAGTTTGGGTTGAACGTGAAGCTAAAGAGTTGTTACCAGAAGGCTTCACTCATCCTGGTTCTCCAAACGGTAAATTCACAAAAGAAAAAGACATCATGGATGTCTGGTTTGATTCAGGTTCATCATGGAATGGTGTTCTGAACGAACGCGATTACCTATCTTACCCTGCCGATCTTTATCTTGAAGGTTCAGATCAATATCGTGGTTGGTTTAACTCATCAATCACAACTTCAGTTGCTGTTAACGGTGTTTCTCCATACAAAGCAGTTCTGTCACAAGGTTTTGTTCTTGATGGAAAAGGACGTAAAATGTCTAAATCTATTGGTAATACAATTTTACCTTCAGATGTGACAGGAAAATTAGGGGCAGATATTCTTCGTCTCTGGGTAGCTTCTGTCGATACTGAAGCCGATGTTCGTGTTTCTATGGAGATCCTTAATCAAGTTTCAGAAGTTTATCGTAAAATCCGTAACACAATGCGTTTCCTAATCGCAAATACTACCGATTTTGATAAAAACACAAATGCGGTTTCTTATGAAAACTTACGTAGTGTTGATAAATATATGCTTGTCAAATTCAATACACTAGTAGAATCAGTACGTGAAGCTTATGATTCATACAATTTCATGAGTGTTTATAAGCAAGTGATTAACTTCTTGACCAATGATTTGTCTGCTTTCTATCTTGATTTTGCTAAGGATGTGGTATACATCGAGGCAGTCAATGCTGCAGATCGTCGTTCAATGCAAACCGTGATGTATACAATGCTTGCAGATTTGACAAAACTTTTAGTTCCGATTCTGCCGCACACAGCAGAAGAAATCTGGTCATACCTTGAAGCAGAAACGGAAGAGTTCGCTTATCTTGCTGAAATGCCTGAAGTTAAAGACTTCACTGGCTCAGAAGAGTTACTCGGTGAATGGGAAGCATTCCTTGATTTCCGAAATAAAGTACTTAAAGCGCTTGAAGAAGCACGAGAAGCAAAATTAATCGGTAAATCACTTGAAGCAAAAGTTACTGTATATCCTAATGAAGTGGTTTCAAGTCTTCTTGTAAGTCTTGATGAAAATGTTGCTCAACTTCTCATTGTTTCAGAATTCTCTGTATCAAATGAGGGAGCACCAGAAGAAGCTGTTAAATTTGATGATGTAGCTATTCTTGTGGAACAAGCAGCAGGTCAAGTATGTGACCGTTGTCGCCGTACAGATGTGACCGTTGGGACTGATGAAAATGAACATTTACATGCCCTTTGCTCAAGCTGTGCTACCATTGTAAAAAATGAATTTCCTCAAGTATTAACTGATGGGTTTGAATAAAATAAAAAGCTTGGATATCCAAGCTTTTTATAATATAAAAAACTGCTTCAAGCAGTTTTTAAAATGCAGACAGAGCCATAGCTAGGGAGCTAAAGACAATAAGTAGCAGCATCGCAACGACAACAACCATCGTCACTTTTTGAAAAGTAGATTTTTGTTTCTTTTTGTAAGCCATAGTTTCCTCAATATTTATTATTCTCAGTTCTATTCTAGCAATAAATTAGTAAAATGTCACACTATTTACCAGAATTGTCCGTTTCAGATTTTGAAGACTCTTTTGGTTCTAAGAATTTTGCAAATGGATCTTCTTGCTTCTCAGTTTTCGCTGTTGCTTTATCAGTGTCTAAATTACCGGTTGAGACGCCTAAATCATCCATCATTTTATCGAAATCATCACGTTTTCTAAAAGTTAATCCCATATCGATATTACTCCTTATCATTTTTTATATATTTTACTACGAAAAGTCAAAAAAAGCCAGATAAATAGCAATAAAGTTTGCATTTAAAGCGAAAATCCAGTATAATGTTATGGAACGGTAGTTTGTGTAAAGCACTGCTACCTATAAAAAATATATTTTTTCTCAAAGGAGACATTTTAAAATGGCTAAAGAAGTTTACGACCGTAGCAAACCGCACGTAAATATTGGTACTATCGGACACGTTGACCATGGTAAAACTACCCTCTCAGCTGCAATCTCTAAAGTATTGTCTGACAAAGGTTACTCTAAAGCGACTGATTTCGCATCTATCGATGCTGCGCCAGAAGAACGCGAACGTGGTATCACTATCAACACTGCTCACATCGAGTACGAAACTGATAAACGTCACTATGCCCACATCGACGCCCCAGGTCACGCGGACTACGTTAAAAACATGATCACTGGTGCTGCCCAAATGGACGGCGCGATCCTCGTAGTTGCTGCAACTGACGGACCAATGCCACAAACACGTGAACACATCTTGCTTTCACGTCAAGTTGGTGTTAAATACCTTATCGTATTCCTTAACAAAGCTGACCTCGTTGATGACGAAGAACTTATGGAACTTGTTGAAATGGAAGTACGTGACCTCTTGTCAGAATACGACTTCCCAGGTGACGATACTCCAGTAATCGCTGGTTCAGCTCTTGGTGCTTTGAACGGTGAACCTCAATGGGTTGCTAAAGTTGAAGAACTTATGGACATCGTTGACGAATATATCCCAACTCCAGAACGTGACACTGACAAACCATTGTTGCTTCCAGTCGAAGACGTATTCTCAATCACTGGTCGTGGTACAGTTGCTTCAGGTCGTATCGAACGTGGTACTGTTAAAGTCAACGACGAAATCGAAATCGTTGGTATCAAAGAAGACACTAAAAAAGCTGTCGTTACTGGTATCGAAATGTTCCGTAAAACACTTGATGAAGGTCTTGCCGGCGATAACGTTGGTGTACTTCTCCGTGGTGTTCAACGTGACGAAATCGAACGTGGTCAAGTTATCGCTAAACCAGGTTCAATCACTCCACATACTAAATTCGAAGGTGAAGTTTACGTATTGAGCAAAGAAGAAGGTGGACGTCACACTCCATTCTTCGACAACTACCGTCCTCAATTCTACTTCCACACAACTGACGTTACTGGTTCAGTTAAACTTCCAGAAGGTACTGAAATGGTAATGCCTGGTGATAACGTTCACATCGATGTTGAACTTATCCACCCAGTTGCCATCGAACAAGGAACTACTTTCTCTATCCGTGAAGGTGGACGTACTGTTGGTTCAGGTATCGTAGCTGAAATCAAAGCATAATTCGTTAAGAATTATTGAAGTGAACTCACTTCCTAAAAAACCTCACATTTTGTGAGGTTTTTTTGATGAATAGGTTTGAGATTAGAAAATAAAAAAGCTCCCATTTGGGAGTTTTTTTAGACTTCATTTTTAATAAAGATTTCACGATCAACAAAAGTATCCATTTGGAAATAAAATTTTTCTTGGATAATTTCGCTAGCATTTTTAAAGATATTCACATTACGTAATCCAGATTTATCAGTAACTGATAGTTTAAAACCTGTTAAATCAGGATTAATAATAATTTTAAGGAGAAAACCTTGACCCGAATTTGGAACTTCTTCAAGTATACGTTTAAATTCAAAGTTTCCAATATTATTTTGAGAAAAAGTTGTGTCTTTGAGAGTAAATTTCTTAACTTTTGGTGATAATGTGTAGCTGTATTTGCAGCCCTCAAGTTTTTTTTCAGTAATAAAAGCCATCTTTTATAGTGCCCTTTCTTTTAGTGTTTGAACAAAATTGTGAATTTCTTCTTCAGTATTGAGTTCTGAAAAAGAAACACGAATATTTTCTTTAAGTTTTTGTGATTCACTACCATATACAGCTTCGAGAACATGGGAAGGATCAACTGTTCCAGCGGTGCAGGCTGAACCAGTTGAAATTGCCACACCAGCAAGATCAAGTTTTGCGAGTAATAAATCATGATTTTTCCCTGGGAACCCGATATTTACAACATGTGGCATACTCGGACCAAATTCGTGTGTATAATACTCAATATCTGCAAGATCGTCTAGAAGTGAAGCTTTCAGTTTTTCAACATGGGCATAATTAGCACTCATGTTATCTGTTGCAATTTGTAGTGCTTTTGCCATACCCAAAAGAGAATGAAGATTTTCTGTACCTGCACGTCGTTTTTCTTCTTGTTCGCCGCCGTGTATAATACTGTCAAATTTTAGTCCGGAACGATGATAAAGAAAGCCAACACCTTTTGGACCATGGAATTTGTGAGCACTAGCTGATAGAAAATCTATTTTTAGCTCCTCAGGATGTACGGGGATTTTCCCCATTGTTTGTACTGAATCAACATGAAAAACAGCTTGATGATTTTCTAAAAGTTGCCCCACTTCTTTGATGGGAAGTAGTTGCCCAGTTTCATTATTGGCCATCATCATTGAAACAAGAATTGTCTCTTCCCGCAATTCATTTTCAATCAATTGGGCGGGGAAAGAGCCATCAGTTTTGGGTTGAACAAAAGTAACATCAAAGCCATGACGTGTTTTCAAGTAGTCAAGGGCATTAAGTACTGATGGATGCTCTAAGGCAGTGGTGATAATATGATTACCATTTTGACGGTTGGCTAAAGCGTAACCGACCAAAGCGGTGGAGTTGGATTCACTTCCGCCGGAAGTAAAAGTAATTGTTCCAGGTGAAACTTGAAGTGCCTTAGCTACTGTTTCTCGTGCCTGACGTACGAGTTGGCTCGCTTGGCGACCAAAAGTGTGCGTACTGGACGGATTGCCAAAATTGTTAGCAAGAACTTCCGTCATGACATCAACAACTTCAGCAAGTATCGGTGTTGTTGCGGCATTATCTAGATATATAATTGTTCTTTCCTCTCTTTCGAGTTTCTATTAAAAGTCTTATTTCAAGGACATGTAAGCTTCTATTAACTTAACCTTTTAATAAATGTGTGTATTTCATTTATGTACTCTATACGAAAGCTTAATGATAATCGTAAGTTTCCATTATCTCTATATTACCATGTTTTATATTTTTTTTCTGAAATTCGAACGCTTCCGCTAATTTTTTAGATAAATGAAGTTATGAGAGGAGAAAGAAGTGACTAAAGTAAGTACAGGTTATGAAAAAAGCCACCTAGGCAGAGAGGTGACCTTTGAAAGATGTATTAATTATATTATTGTGATCTGCCTATACCAATTATAACACTGACAAAGGCTAAAGTATAATTTTTTAAACGAAGTGGAACAATCTAATAATGAAGGATATAATAAATTTAAGCTGGTAAACAGTCTTATAGGAAAGGAAGAGCAGACAAATGGAATATAACTTATTAGGTATCTCGGCATTAATTGTAATTATTTTAGGATTAACATGGCTCAAGGATGGCGAAAAAATGGATCCGCCTTTGAAGAAAAGAATAGTGATTGATGTTGTAACGATAGCAATCTTTTGGGGTGTTTTCGAGTTTTACAAGTTTTCAAATGTAAAAATGTACAACCATGAAATAGAATTTGTTATCAATAGTTCTTTACTTTTTTTCTTTGCACGAATGCTTCAACTCATTTGTCAAATCAATCCATTATTTCAAGAACTCTTTCTCTATCTCAAATCAAAAGGATTTACTCTTGAGGACAAAAAAATAAAGGAAGAAAATTATAAAGAAAAGAATGATAAAAAAAGAGATAGCTAACCATTTCTAGCTCTGTTAACAAAAGGTAACGTTATTGATAAGCAAATATGATATATTGGATATGGCAAATCAAAATATCGATAAAAATTTCCTGAATATGAAGTCTCGTTTTGCCAACGTGGCTTTTTTTCATATAAAAAAACCAGCTAAAAGCTGGTGCTGAATGAACTTAAATATTGTTCAGAATAGACTTTAGTCTTGATTTTTATCAAATTTGAAGAGCGGAGATACAGGACGTCCTTCATGAATACGAAGAATTGCATCTGCCATGTGTTTATCGACACTAAGGTATTTTACATTGTTAGGTTTACGATTTTTAGTAGCTACCGAGTCTGTGACGAGAACTTCACAAATTCCAGACTTTTCAAGTAAGTCAGCTGCCGTTTTAGTGAAGAGACCGTGACTTGCTACGGCATAAACATCTCCAGCACCTGCTTCGCGCACGACAGAAGCAGCATTTGAGAATGTTACACCTGAGTTGAGGATATCATCAATAAGAATAACTTTTTTCCCTTCAACATTACCGATGATATAACCATTTTCACGTTTTGCATCGTCATCTTCATAGTCAACGATGGCAATAGGAGCTTCTAAATATTCCGCAAGACTACGCGCGCGTTTGATACCTGAGTTTTTAGGTGCAACAACGACAACGTCATCGCCAGACAACCCTTTATTCATGTAGTACTCAGCAAAAAGCGGTACAGTAAAGAGATTATCGACAGGAATATCAAAGAAACCTTGAACTTGAACTGCATGGATGTCTAAAGTGAGTAAACGATCTGCTCCAGCTTTGACGAGCATATCAGCTACAAGCTTAGCTGTGATTGGTTCACGGCTTGAAGCAGTTCGGTCTTGACGCGCATAACCAAAGTATGGCATAACGATATTGACTGAATGTGCAGATGCACGGACGCAAGCATCAATCATAATCAACAATTCCCAAATGTTGTCATTGACTGGCCAACTTGTTGACTGGATAATATAAACATCATGATTACGAACACTTTCTTCCATGTTAATCATGATTTCTCCGTCAGAAAATTGTTTTGAAGTTACTTTCCCCAAAGGAACATCCATAATTTTGCTAATTTTTTCAGCTAATTCAGGATTCGAGTTCAGTGAAAAAAGTTTAAGTTGTGCGTCAGAATAAGTCACAGTTTTTCTCCTATAATATTATGATATGTCTATTCTATCAAATTTGAGGGGGATTTCATAGCGCTATTTACGTGAAAGGTTTCACGTTATATAGGTAAGGGTTAAAATAAAAAAATTTTTAATGGAAGATGTTTGATATTTAGAGTTGTCTCATTATCTTATATATCCTCTGTAGTAAGCCAAGTGTTTTAGTTACCGAAGTTAAGTGTGGACATGGTAAAATAAGAGGAATGTTATGTCTCAAGATGAGATAAATAAAAATAATACAAGAACAGCGGCAAGTATGGAAAGAGGGTAACTTCTTAGCAGCACTTAAATGACTGTGAGGGACCAGACTAAGTCATATTTGTGGGTGACACTGTTAGCAAGGGCCTTGGTTTCAAAAATAAGGGCTTTACATGATGAGAGCTTTTTTTAGTGAGGGAGAACAAATGAAAAAGAAAACACTAACGATAATTGGTTTGCTGTTTATGGTGGTTAGTCTATCAGCATGTACAAAAAATAAACACGTGACTCAGGAAGCAAACTCATTTAAAGTTGAAATTACGACACCACAAGGTGAGAGAGTAAAAATTCCCAACAATATTCAGAGAGTTGTGTCACTCTCACCTGCGGTGACACAAGTGATTAACGATCTGGGGCAAAAAGATAAACTCATTGCTGTAGATACGCAAAGCCCCAAGTATGTTAAGGGTTTGGAAAATGTGCAGCAGACAGACCTTATGAACTTGGATCTTGAAAAAATAATGGCGCTCCAGCCAGAACTTTTATTTGTGAGTGATTTGACCCTGTTCCAATCGGAAGATAAAATTAAGAAGCTACAAGATAAAGGAACGAGTGTTGTCGTCCTACCTACTGAAAAGAACTTTAAAGAAATTGAAAACAATATTCGTCTCGTGGCGACAGCTTTAAACCAAAAAGAAAAAGGAGAACAACTTACTGGTCAGATGGAGAAGGATATCTCTGCTTTTAAAGAACAAGCTGCAAAAATAAATCATAAGAAAAGGATTCTGTTTGAAATCGCGGCTTCCCCAGAAATTTATAGTATGGGAAAGGACACTTATATCAATGAAATGATTGAAACAATTGGAGCTGAGAATGTGATGGCCAAAGAAACAGGAGCCATCAAAGTTTCAGAAGAGGCAGCAATTATGGCTAATCCAGATGTAATATTAACAAATGTTGAATATGTTCCGGATCCTATTAATGACATTTTAAAATTGAAAGGTTGGGAAGAAGTGAAGGCAGTAAAAAATAAAGCCGTTTATTCTATTGATAACGAAAGAAGCTCGCTTCCTAATCAACATGTAATAAAAGCAATGACAGAAATGGCAAAAGCGGTATATCCTGATGTATTCAAAAACTTCAAATAAGAATAGAATAAGCATTATTGTGATGCTTTTGGCCCTATCTTTACTGGCAATGCTTTTAAGCCTTCAAATAGGAAGTGCTCCGATATCAGTCGGTGATTTAATGAATATGATATTGGGCAGAGGGAAAGATTCTGCTCCTCTTTTGCAAAGTATTCTTCTTGAAGTTCGCATGCCTCGGATTTTGCTCAGCTTTCTTGTCGGCTTAGCCTTGGGTGCTAGTGGAACAGTGATGCAATCACTTTTACAAAATCCTTTAGCCTCTTCCTATACCTTAGGCGTATCATCAGGTGCTTCATTAGGCGCTTCGACTGTGATGTTACTCGGTATTAATTTTATGAGCACTTCGATTTCGATGAGCCTTGCGGGCTTTGCTTTTGGACTTGTAACTGTTTTTATCGTTTTACTCTTTGCTCAACAATTTTCCCAATCATTAGATAATCAAACTATCATTTTGGTGGGAATGGTATTTTCTTTGTTTGTTAATTCTTTTTTAACTTTAATGATGACCTTTTCGCCGGATTATATGCAACGTATCATTTTCTGGCAATTGGGGAGTTTTTCAGGAGCTTCATGGGAAAACGTACAGCTCCTCACTTTACTCTTTGTCTTTAGTTTCGTCTGCTTACTTTACTTTCACCGAGAAATGGATATTTTGAGTTTTGGTGATACCTTTGCTTTGAGTCAAGGAGTAGAAGTCAAACGGACGAAAGTTATTTTAATTAGCTTATCGACTTTGCTCACAGGAGCCAGCGTAGCAATGACGGGAGTGATTGGTTTTGTCGATTTGATTGCACCTCATATCGCTCGTCGTTTGTTTGGTGCGACACATAAGTGGGTTCTTCCAAGCTCAGCACTTATAGGCGGCCTGCTCTGTGTTCTTGCAGATACTGTAGCAAGAAGTGTTTTCCAAACAAGAGAATTACCAATTGGAGCAGTAACAGCCCTCATTGGTGCGCCATTTTTCTGCTATATTTTCTTTAGAAAAGGACAAGTATGAGATGTTAAAAGTTGAAAATATGAAGGTTGAGTATTCGGGAAAAGAGATTCTTTCTGATATTAATTTTTCTGTCAAGGCAGGGGAAAGGTTAGCAATTTTAGGACCAAACGGTAGTGGGAAATCAACGCTTTTAAAGAGTCTAGCTGGTTTGCTAAAATATCAAGGAAAAATTGAGCTAAACGAACAATCATTGACCACATTAAAAAGAATTGAATTAGCAGAAAAAGTGGCTCTTCTTTCTCAAAATCCAGCTGTATATTTTTCTTATTCCGTCTATGAAACTTTGATGATGGGACTCTACACCCAGCTGAGAAAACGATTTATGGCAGTGGCAAGCGCCCAAGATAAAGCACGTGTAGCCGAAGTAATAGCCGCATTTGATTTGGATACGATAAAAGATCAACAACTGTCAACACTTTCTGGCGGCCAGCTGCAGCGTGTCTTTTTAGCCCGGACTTTATTACAGAACCCTCAGATTGTTTTATTGGATGAACCCAATAATCATTTGGATATTTATTATCAACTAGAAATGTTGCGCAATATTGATGAGTATTTTGCTCAAAATCAAATCATCATTGCTGTTTTTCATGATATTAATTTAGCTCTGTCTTTTTCAGAAAATGTTCTAGTTTTACATGAGGGAAAAATAGTAAAACAAGGAAAAGCAAACGAAGTACTTTCTAGAAGTTTTTTGGAGCAAGTTTACCAAACCGATGTTCTTGCTTATATGCTTGAAAAACATAAATTTTGGCATAAAATGGATAAAAAGGGAGAATAGTTATCTGCTTAGCTGATACAATGGGAAAATGTATTGAGATACTTAAAGTAAAAATATACCTTTACCAAAAAGCAACGTACTGTTGCTTTTTTTGTATGAAGAGAATGATTATTTTTTACAATCTGTTTTATAAGAGAAGTTAAAAATTTCATTGGAAAGTGAGCGTTTTCTTTTGTGGCGCCCGAATGCCTAAAACCGTTATAGATTGCTCTTACAAAGCTTTTTTTATCCTCAAAAATATAGTATAATGGGCACAGTGCTGTTCTATACAAAAATGAGTTTACTTTTGAGAAAGCAAATTGATTTTTGGATAGAAATGAGAAGCACTGAAATCTCGAAAAGTGGGAGAAAACATGACAAAAGAAACTTTCAGAATGAATTTTGCAGGACGCGAGCTTGTTGTTGAAACAGGTCAAGTTGCCAAGCAAGCCAATGGCGCAGTTATTGTTCGCTATGGAGACACAACCGTGCTAACTGCAGCGACCATGTCGAAAAAAATGGCAAACGGTGACTTTTTCCCTTTGCAAGTTAATTATGAAGAAAAAATGTATGCCGCAGGAAAATTTCCTGGAGGTTTTAATAAGCGTGAAGCACGACCATCCACTTATGCTACTCTGACTGCCCGGTTGATTGATCGCCCTATACGCCCAATGTTTGCTGACGGTTTTCGAAATGAAGTACAAGTAATCAATACTGTACTCTCTTATGATGAAAATGCAAGTGGGCGTATGGCAGCGATGTTTGGAAGTTCCTTGGCATTAGCTATTTCAGATATTCCTTTTGACGGTCCGATTGCGGGTGTTGAAGTGGGCTATATCAATGGTGAAATTATCATTAATCCCGATGTTGCACAGATGCAAAAGTCTGATTTGGATCTTGCTGTCGCTGGGAATATTGATGCGATTAATATGGTAGAGTCAGGTGCAAAGGAACTATCAGAAACAATCATGCTCGATGCCCTCCTTGCAGGACACGAAGCGATTAAAGAACTTATTGCTTTCCAAAATGAGATTGTAGCCAAAGTTGGTAAGAACAAGGCAGAAGTTGAACTTCTGCGTGTTGATGAAACATTGAAAGCCCAAATTATTGCAGACTATAATAAAGACTTACAAGCTGCTGTACAAGTAGAAGAAAAACTTGCGCGTGAAGCGGCCACTCAAGCTGTTAAAGATCGTGTCAAAGCAGAATATGAAACAGCTTATGCCGAACATGAAGAGTTTGAGCGCATTATGCGTGATGTTTCTGAGATTCTGGAGGGAATGGAACATACAGAAGTCCGTCGCCTCATAACAGAGGATAAAATTCGCCCTGATGGTCGTAAAGTCGATGAGATTCGTCCTTTAGAAGCAGAAATCGACTTTACACCGAATACAATTACACACGGCTCAGCTCTCTTTACACGTGGGCAAACGCAAGTCTTGTCAACTTTGACTCTGGCTCCGATGGGGGAAGCACAAGTCATTGATGGCTTGGATCTGGAATATAAAAAACGTTTCATGCACCACTATAATTTCCCGCAGTATTCAGTGGGAGAAACTGGACGTTATGGTGCACCTGGTCGCCGCGAAATAGGGCATGGTGCACTTGGTGAGCGTGCGCTTGAGCAAGTTATGCCGTCACTTGAAGAATTTCCTTATGCTGTACGTTTAGTTGCGGAAGTACTAGAGTCAAATGGTTCTTCATCACAAGCTTCGATTTGTGCAGGAACATTAGCCTTGATGGCTGGAGGAGTACCAATCAAGGCGCCAGTAGCTGGAATTGCTATGGGCTTAATCTCAGACGGCTCCAACTATACTATTTTGACAGATATTCAAGGTTTGGAAGATCACTTTGGCGATATGGATTTCAAAGTTGCTGGTACACGCGAGGGAATTACTGCTTTACAAATGGACATCAAAATTTCAGGAATTACTGCCGAAATTTTGGCAGAAGCACTTGCACAAGCAAAACGCGCCCGCTTTGAAATATTAGATGTGATTGAAGCCACAATTTCGGAACCCCGTCCAAATCTTGCACCATCTGCACCTAAAATTGATACGATTAAAATTGATGCGGATAAAATTAAGGTTGTTATTGGTAAGGGCGGCGAAACGATCGACAAAATCATCGAAGAAACAGGAGTCAAAATTGACATCGATGAAGATGGACTTTGTTCTATCTTTTCTCCTGATCAGACAGCGATTAACCGTGCGAAAGAAATCATTACAGAATTGGTCCGCGAAGCCAAAGTCGGCGATGTGTATGAAGCAAAGGTTGTAAGAATCGAAAAATTCGGTGCATTTGTTCATCTTTTTGGCCATACTGATGCGATGGTACATATTTCAGAACTTGCATGGAATCGCACGAACAAAGTAGAAGATGCTTTGAAGCTTGGAGATGTTGTTAAAGTTAAGATTACAAAAGTTGATGATAAAGGTCGTGTTGATGCCTCAGTACGTGCTTTGCTAGAAAAACCAGAAGGCTATGAAGAACCTGAGCATAAGCCACGCGAACGTCGTAATGGGAAGAACGGTAATGGTCACCGTGGATATCATAAAGAAAAAACATCTGGTCCTAAATTTGAGCGCCGAGAACGCAAAGCATCAGTCATAGATGAAGAGTTTCCAGAATTATCAACAACTCGACCAGAGTGATAAAAAGGAGGAAGGCGCAGTGTAATGCGCTTTTCCTATAGATTTTTGCTATAATAAATGAATATGAAAAATAAAAAGAGAGGCTTTTGGCAGGAAGCCATCCGTGTCACAAAAGAAAATGATCCTGCTGCACGAACTGGGCTAGAAGTTCTCTTGACTTATCCGGGAGTAAAAGCTTTAGCAGCACATCGTTTTAGTCATTGGCTGTGGACACATAACCTTAAACTTTGGGCGCGTATGAATTCACAGTTTTGGCGTTTTTGGACACAAATCGAAATTCATCCAGGAGCAACGATTGCCCACGGAGTTTTTATCGATCACGGTTCTGGATTGGTTATCGGGGAGACAGCGATAGTAGAAACAGATGTTAAACTTTATCACGGAGTAACCCTTGGAGGGACAGGGAAAGATAAAGGAAAACGTCACCCTACGGTGCGTAAGGGGGCCTTAATATCAGCACACTCACAGCTGCTTGGTCCTATCGAAATTGGCGAAAATGCCAAAGTCGGTGCTGGTGCTGTTGTCGTAAGTGATGTCCCACCTGAAGTTACAGTAGTAGGTATTCCAGCAAAAGTTGTTCGAGTTAAGGGACAAAAAGACTCAGAGAAAATTTCGTCCATAGAAGAAAAAAGGGAGGCGAGCTACCATGCTTCACATCTATAATACAATGACAAGAAAAATCGAGGAGTTCCATCCTCTCGAAGAAAATAAGATAAAGATGTATGTTTGTGGACCAACAGTCTATAACTATATCCATATCGGGAATGCACGATCTGTTGTTGCTTTCGATTTAATCCGTAGATATATGGAATACCGAGGCTTTGAAGTGATTTACGTCTCTAACTTTACAGATGTTGATGATAAAATTATCAAAGGAGCCTCTCAGGAACATCTTACACCACTTGAATTATCCGACAAATATATTGCCGCATTTTATCAAGATACAGATGCTCTCAATGTTAAACGTGCAACGGTAAATCCAAGAGCAACTAACTATATCGACAAGATGATTACCTTTATTCAAGATTTAATGGATAAAGGGTTCGCTTACGAAGCCGAAGGCGACGTCTATTTCCGTGTTGCAAAATCAAAAGGTTATGCTAAGCTCGCAAATAAAAATTTAGAAGAACTGCTGCAAGGCGCTTCTGGTCGAACAGATGAAGAAACAGTACGTAAAGAAAGCCCAGCGGATTTTGCCTTATGGAAATCCGCGAAAAAAGACGAAATTTCTTGGTCAAGCCCTTGGGGTGAAGGACGTCCAGGGTGGCACATCGAATGTTCAGTGATGAGCAGTGACCTTTTAGGGGATACTTTAGATATACATGCGGGAGGAGCTGATCTGGAGTTCCCTCATCATACCAATGAAATTGCGCAATCAGAAGCTAAAACAGGTAAAAAATTTGTGAACTACTGGATGCACAATGGATTTGTAAATGTTAGCGGTGAAAAAATGTCTAAGTCTTTAGGAAACTTTAAAACCGTGCATGAAATGCTCGACGTAGTAAGTCCAACAGTTCTCCGCTTTTTCTTGGCTACGACTCATTATCGCCGACCTGTTAACTTTACAGATGAAGCCGTACAAGATGCAGAAAATAATGTCAAGAAGATTGAAAATGCTTACCGCAATCTTGAAGTAGAAGGTCAGGCTGACTTAGAAGTTCTTGCTAAATTCAAAGCAGAGTTTGAAACAGCAATGGATGAGGACTTTAATATTGCGAATGGTTTAACTGTTTTTTATAACTTTATCACTTGGGTAAATAAGGGAAATGGTGGATTAGAAGTTAAAGCCTTCTTTGAGGATGTTCTCTTAATTCTCGGTTTGCGTTTTGAAAATCAAGATACAAGATTAGATGCTGAAATTGAAGACTTAATCGAAGCAAGACAAGCGGCAAGAGCAGCACGAGATTTTGCTCAAGCAGATAAGATTCGTGATGAATTAAAGGCACAAGGGATTGTGCTTGAAGATACTGCTCAAGGTGTGAGGTGGCATCGTGAATAAAAAAGATGCAGAGTTATTAAATGGTGTAGCACTCGCCTATATCGGAGATGCTGTTTATGAAGTTTTCGTTAGAGATTATCTCCTCGATAAAGGATTAACCAAACCTGGAGAACTTCAGCGACAAGCCACGCAATATGTTTCCGCTAAAGCACAGGCTGCCTTAATTCGTAAAATGGAAGACGTTGACTTTCTAACAGAAGAGGAACTTCTTTATTTCAAGCGTGGACGAAATGCGCACTCTAAAACAACAGCGAAAAACACAGATGTTGTGACTTATCGTATATCTACAGGCTTCGAAGCAGTTGTAGGTTTCTTACACTTGACTAAAAAGACCGAACGTTTAGAGGAGTTTGCTGCGTTTTGCATTAAGAATATTGACATATCTGTAAAATAGTGCAAAATATTTCTCAAAAGCATATTTTTTCGTTACAATACATAACAAGAGATGTATATTAAAGAAAAGAAGCTGGACAAGAAATATGTATAGAGTAATCACAATGTCAGGCTATGATGAACCATGGTGGTTTTTTGAAGACTGGCAAAAAGATATTCAATCAGTAGATGAATATGAAGACTTCTATCAAGCTTTGAAAAAGTACAAAAGTGAATGGCTAAAAATGGCAAAAAGCTATAAAGAATTTAAAAGCCAAGATGACCTTTTAGCTGCATTCTGGAGAAGTGGAGATGAGATCTGGTGTGAAGAATGCGCAGGATATCTCCAACGCTATCAAAGTTTGATGCTTTTAGAAGATTGGCATGTACTTCCAGTAGAGAAAAAACGCTGGGCGTATGGTAAATCTTCTGGAGAATTACCTCCTAAATTTTGTAATAAATTTTGGGATAAAAATTAATCAAGTATAAAAGACTTTTAGCCATTAAGCTAGAAGTCTTTTAATGTCAAAAAGTCTCCAAGTAAAACGTTATTGAAGATTAAGTTATTTTGTTATAATTATTTTATAATCAAATTCTAATCGAAATGGAAAGGAGCTTTCCTTGAAAAAACTGCTTGTTATCACAGACGTTACATTAGTTTTTACTGCTGTTCTTTTAATTTTTGCTGTGAAACAGGATGAACATTCTGTTGTCGCGCCAACAATAGAGTTTGCGAAAGCAGACCAATACAGCCCAGCAAAAACAGTTAATATTGAGCAAATAAAGATGGGAAATTTTGAAACTATTCATGGGGATTGGGTTAATTATGAAAGTGATATTGATGGCAGAAGAGCACGTGTTTTGGATTCAAAAGTGACGAAGCAGAAACGGGATTTTTATCTCCAATATGGAGGTATAAATGAACAAACAGGACAGATTTATTTGTGGATGTATTTGGAAGGTATTGCTCCTGAAAATGGTTCCCGATTTGAAATATATCCTAAAGGCACACCTATTCCGGTCAAATTAAGGAACGGCACGATTGATTATTCTGGCAAATATGATCCGACATCTCGAGAAAAAGACAGAATACTACCAGAAGGCTCAGCACGAACAGTAGAGGAACTTGCTTCGTTGGTCTTGTATCGTGATGGTGAAGCAGTATCGTAAAAATAAATAGGAAAATACTCTTGAAAAAATTTTTGAAAAGAGTTAAAATAGTCCTATCATAAAAACTCGATGGTCAAGGCTCGGGAAGATATGTGCTTTTTAGCATGTATTTTTCACTGGCTTTGGCTTTTTGTTTTGTAAAAATGGAGAAATTATGGAATTTCAAGAAAAATATGATGTCATAGTGATCGGCGCGGGACATGCTGGTGTAGAAGCAGCACTCGCTTCAGCTCGTATGGGCACCAAAACCCTTCTATTAACAATTAATCTCGACATGGTTGCTTTCATGCCCTGTAATCCTTCAATCGGAGGTTCTGCCAAAGGAATAGTTGTTCGTGAAATTGATGCCTTAGGTGGCGAAATGGGGCGAAATATTGACAAGACCTATATTCAGATGAAGATGTTGAATACCGGTAAAGGGCCTGCTGTCCGTGCCTTACGTGCACAAGCAGACAAGGCACTATATTCGCAAGAAATGAAGCATACAGTAGAAAATCAAGAGAAGCTAACCTTACGTCAAGCTATGGTCGAAGAAATTTTGGTTGATGATGGAAAAGTAACAGGCGTAAAAGTTACAACGGGGGCGAAGTATGCTGCCCAAGCAGTTATTGTTACTACAGGAACTGCTTTACGTGGTGAAATTATCATCGGTGAGCTTAAATATTCCTCAGGACCAAATAATTCGCTAGCCTCTGTCAGCTTGGCTGATAACTTACGCAATTTGGGCTTTGAAATTGGACGCTTTAAAACAGGAACGCCACCACGTGTACTCTCATCAAGTATTAATTACGATGCGACAGAGATTCAACCAGGGGATGAAAAGCCTAATCACTTTAGCTTTTTGTCAAAAGATGAAGATTACCTTACAGAGCAAATTCCTTGTTGGCTGACGTATACAAGTAAGACAACACATGAGATTATACAAGAAAATTTGCACCGTGCTCCAATGTTTTCAGGGATTATCAAAGGTGTCGGCCCGCGTTATTGTCCTTCTATAGAAGATAAAGTTGTACGCTTTGCAGATAAGCCCCGTCACCAACTTTTCTTAGAACCAGAAGGGCGGAATACAGAAGAAGTATACATCCAAGGTTTATCCACAAGTTTACCGGAAGATGTTCAGTTTGATTTGGTCCGTTCTATTCCTGGTTTAGAAGATGCAAAAATGATGCGTACTGGCTATGCTATCGAATATGATGTGGTATTACCTCACCAGCTCCGTCCAACACTGGAAACGAAACTAGTTTCAGGACTTTTCACTGCAGGACAAACAAATGGTACATCTGGCTATGAAGAAGCAGCTGGACAAGGTTTGGTTGCAGGAATCAATGCAAGTCTTAAAGTTCAAGGTAAAGAAGAGCTCATCCTTAAACGAAGTGATGCATATATTGGTGTAATGATTGATGATCTTGTGACTAAAGGAACTTTAGAACCCTATCGTTTACTGACTTCTCGTGCTGAATATCGTTTGATTTTACGCCATGACAATGCAGATATGCGTTTGACATCTATTGGACGAGAAATTGGCTTAGTTGGTGACGAACGCTGGGAGGCTTTCCAAGATAAACTAACTTCTTACCAAACAGAGATTGCTCGTCTCAATAAAGAAAAACTTAAACCACTTGCCGATACGCAAGAAAAACTTGGGATGATGGGATTTGGGCCAATCAAAGATGCTTTGACGGGTATTGAATTTTTAAAACGTCCTGAAGTGAAGTATTCTGATGTAGTTAGATTTGTCGGTGAATCTTCTGAGAAACTTGATCGAACTGTTATTGAACTTATTGAAACAGAAGTTACCTATGAGGGATACATCAAAAAAGCAAAAGAACAAGTTGAAAAGATGCACCGTTTAGAAGCTAAACGCATTCCTAAAAATATGAATTGGGATGCATTAGACAGTATCGCAACGGAAGCACGCCAAAAATTCAAGAAAATAAATCCTGAAACTTTAGGCCAAGCGAGTCGTATTTCAGGAGTAAATCCTGCCGATATTTCCATTTTGATGGTTTATCTTGAAGGAAAAAGATAAAAAACAAGAAACCAGACCCCAAAGTGTCTGGTTTTTTTATAGTCTGTGAACGTGACAACGGCGGGGTTTTCCGAACGAGTGTAAAAAAAAGGGAGAAAAATCACAGTTTATTCTTGACAGAACAAAGTGAGTTTGATAGAATATAATAGTTGTCGCGAGAGAGCGTATCTCTTACGAGAGCGATAGACCTTTGAAAACTGAATAAAGTAGAATGACTATATGCGAGAAGTTAACTTCTTGTATACCAACTGTCAATTCAATAATGAAAGACAAAACAACAGCCAGTTCATTTGATGAACTAAATTTAAATGAGAGTTTGATCCTGGCTCAGGACGAACGCTGGCGGCGTGCCTAATACATGCAAGTCGAGCGATGATTAAAGATAGCTTGCTATTTTTATGAAGAGCGGCGAACGGGTGAGTAACGCGTGGGAAATCTGCCGAGTAGCGGGGGACAACGTTTGGAAACGAACGCTAATACCGCATAACAATGAGAATCGCATGATTCTTATTTGAAAGAAGCAATTGCTTCACTACTTGATGATCCCGCGTTGTATTAGCTAGTTGGTAGTGTAAAGGACTACCAAGGCGATGATACATAGCCGACCTGAGAGGGTGATCGGCCACACTGGGACTGAGACACGGCCCAGACTCCTACGGGAGGCAGCAGTAGGGAATCTTCGGCAATGGGGGCAACCCTGACCGAGCAACGCCGCGTGAGTGAAGAAGGTTTTCGGATCGTAAAACTCTGTTGTTAGAGAAGAACGTTAAGTAGAGTGGAAAATTACTTAAGTGACGGTATCTAACCAGAAAGGGACGGCTAACTACGTGCCAGCAGCCGCGGTAATACGTAGGTCCCAAGCGTTGTCCGGATTTATTGGGCGTAAAGCGAGCGCAGGTGGTTTCTTAAGTCTGATGTAAAAGGCAGTGGCTCAACCATTGTGTGCATTGGAAACTGGGAGACTTGAGTGCAGGAGAGGAGAGTGGAATTCCATGTGTAGCGGTGAAATGCGTAGATATATGGAGGAACACCGGAGGCGAAAGCGGCTCTCTGGCCTGTAACTGACACTGAGGCTCGAAAGCGTGGGGAGCAAACAGGATTAGATACCCTGGTAGTCCACGCCGTAAACG